>Ga0209935_1000163_pt1 | contig 232827 bp, 218 predicted proteins | sample ThiBio_1000_plan_2_FD_183958 | JGI IMG/M metagenome (GOLD analysis project Ga0209935, IMG submission 183958) | Wastewater bioreactor microbial communities from Cape Town, South Africa - Thiocy_cont_1000_plan (SPAdes) | ecosystem: Engineered > Bioreactor > Thiocyanate-remediating >...
TCGGCCAGCATGTTTAATGCTCTTTATACTTTTTTGCTTAAAACAATAGCTTCTATAGGCTAAAAAATAAAGGGGAGACATGATTTAATCTTACAAGCTCATTGTAACCATGTCTACGAATCACACAGTTTTATCGATCTCACGAATTTTAAGATCCCCCTTGACCCCTTGCATAAAGACTCTCACACTGATTGAAATGATCAAATGAGATCTATGATGACTAAAATTGCGTTTCTATCCTCCTCCTCTCCGGATGCTCTTCAAGCCAAGAGCACACTTGAGGCCTTATATCCCCCTGTCGATCCATTAGAGGCTGAAGTCCTTATCGCCTTAGGTGGAGATGGTTTTATGCTTGAGATCATGCATGCCTATCTTAACTCTCAGATTCCTCTTTATGGGATTCATTGCGGAAGTGTGGGTTTTTTGATGAATGACTTCTCACCGCAAGATCTTTTAAATCGTCTTAAAAATGCAAAGCCCAGTCCGCTTTACCCTCTTGAAATGACAGTCCATCAAAACGGAGGAAATACCAAGAAGGCTCTTGCCTTTAACGAAGTTTCCTTGCTTCGGGAAACCCGACAAGCCGCCAAAATCCAAATTACAGTTGATGAGGTTATCCGTCTCTCAGAGCTTATCTGTGATGGGGTTCTTTTAGCAACGCCTGCCGGTAGTACGGCTTACAACCTTTCAGCCCATGGACCGATTATTCCTTTAGGAGCCCCGTTGTTAGCCTTGACCCCTATTAGTGCTTTCAGGCCTCGCCGATGGAAAGGGGCACTTCTGCCTGAAAGTGCCAATGTGATGTTCACCATTCTTGAGCCTCAAAAGCGTCCGGTGAGCGCCGTTGCAGATTTTACGGAAATCCGGGATGTGACCTCAGTTACAATCTGTCAGTCCAAAACGCACTACGTCACTCTCCTTTTTGATCAGGATCATAATCTTGATGAGCGAATTTTAAGGGAACAGTTTCTGGAGTAATGCCAATCATTGGGGATGCGGCTCTTCCCTGGGCTCTATTTTAGGAAAAACCAAAACCACATTTTGTTTTTTTAATTCAGCATTTTGTTTCCTAAGCTCATCTATTTCCTTTAAGGCCCCCATATGTTGCCAATATAATAAATTATATTGTTGTTGCTGATTTGCATAGGCTTCGACAAGGTTGCCATATCGTTGATTTAACCCCATATTTCTTTGACGCAAACATCCAATTTGCCTCACCAATTGTCCAACGTAGCAAGAATCATCATGAGACTGTAATTTCTGACTATTTTCTTCTTCTTTAAGCGCACTCATAGGTATGTTAGAGCTCATAACACAATCATCTTGTGCAGATTTAGGCTCCTCTTTCTCTGTAAGATAAGGCTCTAAAGGCTTTTTTGGTGAGAATTCCTCCAAAGGGATGGCCTCTTGCTTTGGACCAAGAGAAGTTTCCGTTGGAATGTCAGTTTTTTCGTTTTGCTTTTCAATCGGAATTAATGGCTCTTCTTGTTTAGCTTTGTCTTTTTTCAATTTCTTTTTATTTGATGATAGTAATATATCTCCAATCAGTTTCCCCTCTTGCTTTTGAGACTTCTTCTTTTTTGAACGTATTAGTTGTTTTTTAGAAGACTGAATTGGCTCTTGGCTCTCGCTGATTTCAGCTTCAACCGCGTCAGAAGGAGCCTGCTCTTTGCTCACACTGGTTTTATGCACTAAGGGTGCAACTAATGCTGGAGAAGTAAAATTGCTTTTGTTATGCCTTTTTCTGTTTCGATTTTTTTTTCTGAGTTTTTTACCAGAAATTTCTTCAGCTAGTTTTTTTGCAGATTTCTTGGCATTTCTCTGCTTTTTTAATTCCTCAAGCTTTTCTAATGCTGATTTATGATTCAGCTTGACCGCTCGTTCACATAACCCAATAGATTTATCTAAAGATTGTTCGACCCCAACGCCGTGTTGATAGGCCTCTACCAAATTCATTATGGCAAGAATATGGTTTCGATCTGCAGCTTGCTGGTAGTATTTTACTGCTTCTTCAGGTGACAGCTCTACCCCATGCCCCTTAGAATACATCCACCCTAAGTCATTTTGAGCTGAAGCAAGCCCTTGGACAGCTGCTTGTTTATACCAAAATACCCCCTTTTCATTTGATTGTTTAACCCCTTTTCCTGTTATATACATAAGCCCGAGGTTTCTTTGACCCACTGGGTGATTTTGTCCCGCGGCTAATTTTAGCCATTCCACAGCATTAGATTCGCTACCCTCTTGTTTTGCATATATACACCCTAATTTATTTTGGGCTGGACCGTGACCGAGTAGAGCGGATTTTTCAAACAATTCCATCGCTCTTGGAATTGATTTTTCTACAGCTCTTCCTTTTTTATGTAAGGTACCTAGGATACGTAAAGCGACTGGATCCTCTCGTAGAGCAGCCTTTTCAGCCCATAAGCGAGCCTTTTCATGTGATTTTTTGACTCCCCACCCTTTCATATATAGAAAAGCAAGAAGTCCTTGCTCTTCAATTTTTCCCTTTTTGCTCTCTTTTTTACAATAACAAAAGATTTCCTTAAGATTGAGAACCTCACTTATATTACCTTGGTTCACAGCTTTCTTTAATTGATCCCTACTGCTTTCGAGATTTTCTTTATCATGAGCTGCAGGTATGACTGCACTTTCAGTTTTAAGCTGATCTTCAAAGTCATTTAGCTTGTTCTTGGAAGTGTGACCCTCGGTGACATAACCAGAAACGATGAAAACTCCAATTCCCAGTTTATAAACCAACTGCTTTAGATATCTTATGAATATGAATATGAATTTAGAATCGTTCTTCTTAACTCTATAAGTTTCTGTCTTATTTTTATGCATATTTAATTTTCAACCATTAGTAATAAAAAACAAAAATAATATTTTAATTTATAAACATGAAAATAAAACGATGTCTAGAGAAAAATATTGGGCTTTACAACCCAAATTTCTTCTTCGAAAAACGGGACCAGATTTTTGACGAAGGCACATGTAAAGCCACCAATGTCAAGGCGGTTACACCAATGGCTAGAATATATAACTCAAAGCCAATCATAATGCCAATTGTTGCCGTCACCCAAAGAGAAGAAGCGGTTGTGAGGCCTTTAGCTGATCGAGCCGTGTTATCTGAGCGAAAAATGACCCCTCCCGCAAGGAATCCAATGCCGACAACCACATTCGCTACAATGCGTGAAGAGGAATCAGAAGAATAAAGAGATGATAAAACCGAATAGGCACATGCACCTGCGCAAATAAAACCGAAGGTCCGTATGCCAGCTTCTTTACCAACCTTTTCTCTTTCCCAACCAATTGCTCCTCCCGCGAGTAATGCAAGAAAAACTTTTATCAAAGCATACAACTCTGAATACCAGGGAGTAGGTGTGGTGAAAACTTCCATTTTTTACCGAACCCTTTGACTTTGCGAGGATGATTAAAATTTATCTAAAATCATTTTCATTCTACACTCTTCTTCCGCGCTAAACAAAGTGAAATTTCACCACTTCCTTTAAATAAAACCTAAGGCTGACCACAGACTCTGTGATACTGAAGGGCGGCTCTTCTTTTTTTCTATCTGGACATCAGGACGTGTTTGTATGATCATAAAGAGTAGGGGAAGTTAATAAAAAATATAAATAATTTGATGCAACATAAACCTATAATTCACAAAAATCGCCCATTTCTTTTTTTCATTTTTATTGTAATTATTTTCATCCTTGGGATAGTGATATTAAAAATTCCCTCAAACGAAAAAAGCAAAGAAGATGGAAAAACGAAAACCGTTGCTGTTTCAAAAGTTATTCGCACAGATCTTTCTCAAACAATTACTTTGAGCGCTGAACTCGTCCCGTTTACTGAAGCAACCCTTTTTGCGAAAGTCCCAGGATATTTAAAAGAAATTAGGGTTGATATTGGAGATCGTGTAAAAGAAGGCGAAATATTAGCCATTCTTGAGGTTCCTGAGCTTGTTAATATTCTTGCTAAAAATAAAGCTGCTTTAGATCTAGCTAAACTTGATTTCATAAGGATAACGGGCGTCCAAGAAAAACGCCCAGAATTAATTGCCCAGGAAACGGTTGATAGGGTAACAAAGGCTTATGAAGCTGCCAAAGCAAGTCATGAACATTCAAAAACGATGTATACGTATTCCATTATTACAGCCCCTTACGATGGAGTTATCACTGCACGATTTGTAGACGAAGGAGCTATGATTCAAGAAGGAACCAGTACAAACACACAAGCTATTCCTATCGTACACATTGCTGATAACTCAAAATTCCGTTTAACTTTTCCTGTACCTGAGTCGCTGGTTTCTTTTGTTAAGCCAGGAGACCTAGTCGCTGTAGAGGTTCTCTCAACACATAAAAACTTGAAAGCTCCTATTTCACGTATAGCTAGCAAAGTCACGACCGACACGCGTACCATGGAAACTCAGGTTGATGTTTATAATAATGCCGATTTAAATTTAACCCCAGGAACGTATGCATCGGCAACACTGCATATAAAGGAAAAAGAGAAGGCGCTGGCTCTGCCCGTTGCTGCCGTTGAAATTGTCCCTAAACCAAGTGTATGGCTCATTAATTCAAACAATGAAATTGAGGAACGTCCAGTAACTTTGGGCATACAAACGCCTTATATGATTGAGATATTGGATGGACTCAAAGAAGGAGATTTGGTTGTCTTCGGCAGCCGAAGCAGCTTGACTCTGGGAATGAAGGTACAACCCAAGCTCACTGAAATTCCTAACTCCACCCAAGGTAATTGAATTTAAGAGATGCCAAGATTTTCTCTCAAATATCCCTATTTTATCGTTGTCGGCTGCTTCATCGTCAGTATTCTTGGCATCGTGAGCATGATGCGCTTGCCTGTAGATCTCTTCCCAACCATTAAAATTCCTGTCGTTGCAATTGCAACCTTTTATAATGGAATGCCGCCCGAACAAATTGAAACAACAATTACTTACAGATTTGAGAGATTTTTCACACTGGGTAGTAATATAGATCATATCGAATCAAGCTCTCTGCCAGGTGTGAGTCTTATTAAAATCTATTTTCAACCCGGAACAAATGCGGATTCAGCCGTATCCAATATAGCAAATCTCGCTATGGCTGATCTTGCTCGTCTGCCCGTTGGGACATTGCCCCCTATTGTTTTAAAATTTGATGCCTCCAGCCTTCCTGTATGCTTGGTAGGTCTTAAAGCAAAAAATTTAAATCAGGCTACAATCAGAGATTTTGGGCAGTTTGCCATTCGTGACCAACTAGCGACGGTTGCAGGTGCTTCCGTACCTTTTCCTTTTGGTGGCAAATACAGACAGATCATGGTTTATGTCGACCCTCTAAAACTAGAAGCCTATCAATTAAGTGCCATGGATGTTGTTCGTACGATCAACGATTCAAACCTTATACTCCCTGTAGGCTTTGCTTTCTTGGGACAAACCTACTACAATTTATTTAGTAATAACCAAACGACCCTTGAGGAACTTAATTCGATTCCTTTAAAAACAATCGGAACATCGTCAGCTCTGGTTAAGGATTTGGGATATGCTAAAGATGACGCAGCCATTCAAACAACGATTGTTCTTGTAGACGGAAAACCTTCTGTTTATCTTCCCATCCTCCGGCAAGGGGGAGGCTCTAACACGATTGCTATTGTGAATGGTATCAAAAAAGTCCTTTCCAGCCTTGTTGATATTCCCCAACAATTAATAACTCAACTTTTCTTTGATCAATCCTTGTACATTAGAAGTTCTATTAAAAGCTTGGTGTTTGAAGGAACTCTTGGCCTTGGACTAACAGCTTTAATGATTTTGATTTTTTTAGGTAGTTTCAGGGCGACTCTCGCATCTTTTTTTTCTATTCCCCTATCCGTTCTTGGAACTTTTATGATTTTAGCGTTGGGGGATAATTCAATTAATGTCATGATCTTAGGAGGCATGGCCCTGGCCTTTTCCCGTCTTATTGATGACTCTGTCGTTGTTTTGGAAAACATATACCGTCATTTAGAATTAGGAGAGCCTCCCGCAATTGCTGCTGAAAAGGGAGCCATGGAAGTCTCCCTTCCTGTGCTTGCTTCAACCGTCACTGCCGGTATTGTTTTTTTGCCGGTTGTATTGCTTTATGGTGTCAGCAAGTATCTCTTTAGTGCTCTTGCCCTTTCAGCTGTTATTGCTCTCGCTCTCTCTTATATTGTTGCAATGACGGTCGTTCCTCTTTTTTGTACTACTTTTTTAAAGCAAAGGATCGGACCTACTTTTGAGAAGAAAGGCGGTTCTTCCATATGATGAAAACCTCTTCTCTGAGTATGGCCTATTCAATATGGTTTCATAGGAAATTTAGTGATCTTCTCAATGTCTATGACAGATATGTAAGAAAGGCACTAGAGCTCCCTCAACGAACAGTTATACTCATATTCGCCGGAATTATATTAAGTTTCACTTTAATTCCTTTTATTGGAGTTTCTTACTTTCCTGCAACAGACTCTGGGTCCTTTATTATCAATATAAAGGTACCCACCGGAACGCGCCCTGAAGCAACAGCTGAGGAAGTTAAGAAAGTTGAAGATCTTATCCGCCGCATCGCTAAGGATGATCTCAAAATAATTGTCTCAAATATCGGTCTCACACCTGATTTTACGGCCCTGTATACGAGTAATACGGCAACACATACAGCATTTATTCAAGTTGACTTAAAAGAAAATCGGAAAGTTAGCACCGCTGAAACGATGAAGCGCATCCACTCCTTGCTCAAAGAAGAATTACCATACTTAAGAAGTTATTTCCATTCAGGAGGGCTCGTGGATGCCATTATTAATCAAGGTGTCCCAGCGCCCATTGATATTCATGTAACTGGTTTTGATCTCAAGGAAGTTTATCAGATTGCCTTACAGGTTGCAGCTAAAATTAATACTCTCGATGATGCAAGAGATGTGTTTATTCCTCAGGATATGGATGCCCCTTCTTTAAGGCTTGACATTAATCGGGAATATGCAAGTGAATTGGGACTAAGTCCTCAAGAAATTATAAACACTGTTGTTACATCTTTAACTTCCAATCAAATGATAGCCCCCAATTATTGGATAGACCCAAAAAATGGGAATGATTATTTTTTGACAGTTCAATATCCGTTAGAAATGGTTAACACTTTACAGGATTTAAAAAGAATTCCCATTCGCTCTCCTAAAAGAGAAAAAACTGTTTATTTGGATGCTGTTGCCAACATTACATCATTTGTTACACCCACAGTCGTATCACATTATCAATTGCAGCGAGTGGTTGATATTTATGTCTCTCCCAAAGGAGATGATTTGGGCCATATCGCTTCAGAGATCAATAAGATAGTCCAACAAGTGAAGCTTCCTAAAAACATACGTATTGAAGTGCGCGGATTAGTCCAAGTGATGCATACCTCATTTAAAAGTTTTGGTCTTGGGCTAATGCTCTCGATTTTACTCGTTTACCTCGTGCTTGTAGCCCAATTTAGGTCATTTATCGATCCTTTTATTATTTTACTTGCTTTATTTCCTGGTCTGAGTGGGTCCCTTTTGATTTTATTTGTGACGGGTACGACATTCAATATCATTTCTCTTATGGGTGTTCTCATGATGGTAGGTGTTACGGTTTCAAATTCAATTTTGATAGTGGAATTCACCCATCGTCTGTTAGGAAAAGGCATGAACCTAAAAGAGGCTGTTATTGAAGCTTGCAAAATAAGATTCAGGCCCATTCTAATGACGTCTGGGGCAACGCTTCTTGCGCTTTTTCCCATGTCATTAGGGCTAAGTACGGGGAGTGAAACCTATGCTCCCCTCGCACGGGTCATTATTGGAGGACTTGGTTTTTCAGTGCTCATCACAGTTTTTCTCATTCCCGCGGCATGTCTTGTTATTTATCAGAGACGTCCAAACCTGAATTCTGAGAGCCGAAAGTAAGTTCATGATATTATCACTAAAACAAATTTATTCTTTGAAAAATTGCTATAGAGTCGTTTATTGGATCGTAGGAATAAGCTTTGCTTTGTCTACAAATAGTTCCATCCATGCTGCGCATGAAAACAGCGAACCTCATAACTTTAAACCACTTACGCTCAAGCAGGCCCAAGAAATCGCTCTCACGCAACATCCAGACCTTCTGTCCAGTGAGTTTCAAATTAAGGCAGGTCAGGAAGAAGTTCTTCAAACGGAAGCTCGGTATTTTCCACAGATCTATGGAGATGCTGCAGGTGTGGCTCCTAATAAAAAGACGAATGCACGCATTGGCACTGGTACTGTTGAGGGAATTACGAATCCTCTTATTTTAAAACATGTGTCTTATGGGGTCGTTATCAACCAACTGATCACAGACTTTGGCCAAACAAGTAACCTTGTAAGTGCAGCAAAATCAGGCGTTGAAGCAAAAATTGCCAAATCCCTTTCTGTTCGTGATCGGGTTATATTTAATGCCACCCGAGCTTATTATAACCAACTCCTCGCTCAGGAGATTTTAACCGTTGCTCAAGAAACTCTTAAAGTACGCAACACGCTCCTTGAAAAAATTCAGCTATTATATAAATCTAAGATGAAAGCCCTCTTTGATGTTGATATAGCCAGGCAAAGCGTTGATGAAGCGAAGCTTTTAATCTTGAATGCCCAAAATGATTTAGACGATGCGCAAGCCGAACTATCACAGGCCTTGGGTTATGGGAAACTCAAGCATTTTTCTCTTACGGAAGAAATATCAACTCATCCTTATACCTCGACGTTAGAGCCCCTCTTAGAAATAGCAAAACGATCCAATCCAGATCTCATCACTTTAAGAGCTGAAGTCTTAGAGAAGAAGTTTCAGTATGAATCGGCACAAGCTGAGAACTATCCCACGGTCAGTGCTACTGGTTTTGCTGGGATGAACCCGGTTCGAGAAAAAAGTCAGATGAATTCCTCTTATGCAACGGCAGGAGTGACCGTTGATGTGCCAATCTTTACAGGAGGTCTGATCACTGCTAAAGAAAGAAAAAAGCTCTTTGAAATGAAAGCTCTAGAAAAGGAATTAATTTCAAAGGAAAACAAGCTTATGCGTGATGTACGACAAGCTTGGAATAATGTGCAAAGTTCTTATCAAAATATTGGTGTCCTTAAGGAACTCTTTTTAAACAACGTAAAAGGTCTTGAGTTGGCCCAAGCGAGCTATGAATTCGAATTGATATCTATCGTCGATCTTATCCAAGAACACCTCAAAAAAACCCAGTCAGAAGTTTCATTCACCAAAGCACGCTATGAATATTTAATTAATCGCTCTCTCTTAAATCTCCTTTTAGGTGATGGAGGAAAAATTTGTGTAGATAATCCTTCATGAGAAAGAGCACCTGATTTGAATAAGGTAATTTCAAATCTGATAAGCCTCTTGTATGGAATTGGTTCTCTTTTCATTTTAGGATTCCAGCAATTCGCACAAGCAGACGAATTTAGGGTTATTTCTCCTGAGCCTACGCCTTATGAGAATGTTCAGTTAAATTTACACACTCACATGTTCCGCACAAAAAATGGAACGAAAGCAAATCTACCCGCACTAACAACAAATGTTGGCCTTTTACCTGATATTCAAATACATACTCTCCTGCCGCGCCTCCGCCTCTCCGTACCTAAAGATGGGGCATCTCAATACGGATATGGGGATATCCACACTGGCCTTAAATATCGCTTCCTTCATGAAACGAAAACGCTCCCTAGCATGGCTCTTTACCCCATCTTTTCATTTCCTATGGGAAACTCATCCAAAGGTCTTGGGAATAGGTCCTGGACGGGAAGGTTTCCTCTATGGATGCAGAAAACATGGAAGGATTGGAAACTGACCATGGGCGGTGGTTATGAAATAAATCCCGCGAAAAATCATTTCAACCATCTTTATGGGGGTATTTTGATAAGGTGGCAAATTACGAAAAGTCTTTTGTTGGGCAACGAGGTGTTCGCAGAAGAGCCCAGGAACCTCAATAATAAGTCATATGTCTTATACAACTTTGGAGGACATTATAATTTTACACCTCACACATCTGTTCTTTTTAGCGCAGGGCATTCCTTTTATGGTGCAAAAAGATTTGTTGCATATTTAGGCCTTAACTATACATGGGGACCTCCACCCGAGAAATAGGTTAGAGCGTATGTTATACAATTAACGAGGAGTTGTTACAGGTCCCCAAGCTACACCCCAACCAACCCAGGCAACGAATTGTTTTGCTCCGGCAATGCTATGTCCTGCCAAGAAGGTAAGAAAAGAATGAGAATCAAGAAAATAACTTCCCCCAAAATTGTATAAAAGGTTTGCCTTTTCGTTCGCATTTATTTTCCCTTGTGCAAAGAGTTCATTTCCTAACATAAGATGTTCTGTTATTTGCCATCGAATAAGAGCCCCTCCAAAAGGATAATTTCGCTGTCCTATTGCCCGATTTACATAGTACCCTCCTCCTCCTGAGACTCTCCAATCCCCCCATTCCTTTTGTATCCATATCGGAAATCTCCCTATCCAGGTCCCGTTTCCAAGTCCCTTTTTTGAATCTCCTGAGGGAAGAGTAATTTTGGGGTAGAAGGCAATGTCAATGCTTCTTGCCCAGAAGCGACATTTAGCGCCGATCTTTACATCCCCATATCCATACTGTGTTGATTTATGCTTTGGGGCAGCTAAGGTGGCCGGGGTAATCAAATAAAGTTGGAGATCAGGTAAAACCCCAACGTTAGCCTCAAGAGAAGGCATGTTGACGGTGCTACCCGGTTTTTTTTTCGTAAGATAAGAATAAAAATCTAAAGTAACGCGCCCTGGAAGAAACGGCACCGGAGTATCTGTGAGAAATTCATCCGCACTGGAAAGTGGAACCTTTTCAGCCAAACCAAATTGTGGATGGAAAAAAATAAGAATGAAAAAATTTAAAAAGGCTTTTCTGGATTGCTTCGTCGTTATACTCTTCGCGATGACGGTTGCGTGAATCGTCATTGCGAAGCTCTGAAAGAGCTGAAGCAATCCGGTCCTTAAATTTTGCAACGGCCAATTTCCATTTTGATAGAATACAGCTTTTATTTTTAAGCACCTTAACACTTTTAGGATTGGCACACCAGGGATCTCTACCTATTCTTAAAAACAGGCGACCGTTTTTCAAGAAAAGCCTTCATCCCTTCCTTTTGATCCTCAAGATCAAAGGTAGAATGGAAAAGACGACGCTCAAATTTTAGGCCCTCAGAAAGTGATGTTTCAAAAGCGCGGCCCACAGCTTCTTTAATCATCATCACAATGGGTAAAGAATAGGATGCAATTTTTTGAGCGACTTTTAAAGCTTCTTCCTTCAATTGAGTGTCTGGCACTACACGACTCACAAGACCCGCTCGTTCTGCTTCTTGAGCATCCATGAGACGGCCCGTCAAACAGAGATCCATAGCCTTCGATTTCCCAACAGATCGGGCCAACCTCTGTGTCCCCCCTGCTCCAGGAATCGTTCCAATGGTCACTTCTGGCTGGCCAAATTTGGCTGATTCAGAAGCTATGATAAAATCACACATCATTGCGATCTCACATCCCCCCCCTAAGGCGTAACCGGAGACTGCGGCAATAATCGGTTTCCGACAAGCACTTATTTTTTCCCACCCTTTGGTGATAAAATCTTCTAGATAAGCATCCATATATGTCTTGCTTTGGATTTCTTTAATATCGGCTCCAACCGCAAAGGCTTTTTCAGAACCCATCAAAACCATACAGTGAATCTCGGGATCAATTTCACACATATCCAATACGTTCCCCAGATCTTGAATAAGTCTCTCTGAAAGAGCATTCAACGCTTCAGGACGATTGAGAGTGATCACCCCCGCTAACCCTATTTTCTCAAAAAAAACAAGTCCGCGACTCATTCGCTGTGCTCCTGTATTTGTTTCTCCTCTGCCTGAGATTCCTCACTTAAAAACGTCCATAATTGTTTGATCCGTTTTGAGTCCTTTAATTGACGTGGATACACAAAGTAAAAACGGACGTAAGGGGTTTCAATTTCGGGGAGGATTTGAACAAGGTTTATACAATTTTTTGCAATATAGCTGGGGAGACAAGCAATCCCACTTCCCTCTTCAACTGCGCGAGCAATCCCATATAAATTATTAATTGAAAGATAAGGCTCTCGTTTCACTCCTGGAGGTGTCCCACAGGTTAAAAGCCAGTTCGCATCATCATAAGGAAGCATAGTTCTGTCACTAAAAATAACGAGTCGATGACGATCCAGATCCTCGGCCTTTAAGGGTACACCAAAATTTAAAAGGTATTTACGACTTGAATAAATGTATAAGTGTCGACACAGAAGTTCCTGATAAATAAGTTCCTTATCTTCTGTCACAGATGAACTGATGGCCACATCAGATTCGTGAACCGTTAAATCAACGGGATCATCACTCAACCTTAAGGTGAGGCGCGTTTCGGGATATTTGGTGAGAAATTTATGGAGACGCGGAGCAATCCAAGTTGTGCCAAATCCAATGGTCGCGGCAATTTTCAGGACCCCTTGAGAAAATTTAATATTCTCAGTAATTTTTGCTTGAACCATCGCAAGATCAGAAAACACCTCACGTGCCGTCCGAAAGAGAAGCTCCCCTTGTTCCGTTAAAATAAGTCCCCGAGCATGACGATGAAAAAGCGGAACGCCCATACGATCTTCAAGATTGCTAATCTGTCGACTAATAGCTGATTGGCTAATCTCCAAACGGGAAGCGGCTCGGGTAAAACTACCTGATTCTGCGACATTATAGAAAACGCGGAGCTTGTCCCAATCCATTGTGTTCTAATTTATTCCTTCATCTTGTAAAAAACTTGTTGCATCAAGAGCACCCATACATCCCATCCCTGCCGCCGTTACGGCTTGCCTGTATACTTTATCACGCACGTCCCCCGCTGCAAAAACCCCCTTAACCGAGGTTTCAGTCGTTGTCGGCGATCCTATAATATATCCTTCCGCATCAAGCTTTAGCTTTCCTTTAAAAATTTCTGTATTGGGAACATGTCCAATCGCTACGAACACCCCTTCAACGGGAAGGTCTTGTGTAACCCCTGTTTGTGTATCTTTAAGACGCACACCGGTAACGGCAAGAGGATCTTCCTTACCTAAAACTTCCTCCAGGACATGATTCCAGATCACATTGATTTTTGGATCTTTGAAAAGGCGCGTTTGTAGAATTTTTTCGGCCTTCAATTTATCTCTGCGGTGGACGAGGGTTACTTTTGATGCATGATTGGTCATATAAAGGGCTTCTTCAACGGCCGTATTCCCTCCTCCTATAACAGCAACTTCCTTGCCACGAAAGAAAAAGCCATCACAGGTTGCACACCCCGAAACGCCAAAGCCACGGAATTTCATCTCACTTTCAAGTCCGAGCCATTTTGCCTGAGCACCAGTACAGATAATGATGGTTTCGGCCTTATAAATCGTCCCGCCTTCTCCATGGCAAATAAAGGGGCGCTTCGAAAAATCGGCATATATAATCTGATCTTGGATAATTTTAGAACCTACATGTCCCGCTTGAAGGCGCATTTGTTCCATAAGCCAGGGTCCTTGAATCACGTCTGCAAAACCCGGATAGTTTTCGACATCTGTGGTAATCATAAGTTGCCCACCCGCTTCGAGCCCCGTAACAATAACGGGTTCTAGACTCGCTCGTGCGGCATAAATGGCTGCTGTATAGCCCGCGGGACCACTGCCAATAATCAAAACTTTTGTATAAATTTCTGACACTCTAATAGCCTTTCATTCTTTTATGTCCATACCCAAATTAGGTGTAAAAAACTGGATTGCTTCGGAGCCAAGCTCCTCGCAAAGACGACTGAGAGACATTTTCCGCCATCGTCTTCGCGAGCCCCCAAAGGGGGCGTGGCGATCCAGAAAAGCCCACACTTGAATCGTGAGGAGTATATAAAAGCCATTGTGCCAAAGTTAGCCAAGAATGTCAGGGGAAAAATGAAACTCTTGTTAGATAGGCTAAACACCCACCACTACAGGTAAGCTTCGTCCATATTATATTTATAATATCACATTATTCTCAAAAACGTCCCATTTAAAAATTGGCTTTTTCCAAATGAACGAGTAATTACAGATTAATCCAAAATGCTTGACATTTATTGCACTGACATTATATATTAATAACGAAATTAACGTTTTAATTTTTTGGAGATACTTATGAAAAAATATATTTACTTATCAATTATGTCTTTGGCTTTATCAAAACCTCTCATGGCGATGGAAGGGGAGACAAGTGATGCAGGTCACAAGCTAACAATTGCTTCCCCAAATCTTGAACATTGGGATGGGCAGAGCGCAATTGATGGATGGGAAAGGGTCACAACAAAGAGAACTCCCCCTGCAAATGAGACATGGGTTCCTGTTCGGGCTTATTGGTTAGCAGAATCAGTTCATCACGAAGAATATCCTTTTCAATTCGTTTTTGTAACAAAGGCTTATAAGCTTAAGGAAACGAAGGATAGGAGTCATAAGATCACTCTTGCTAGAAAGGGTGCAAGCAAAGAACAACTGACATCTGGCAAGGTAAGATTTCAGGGGCAAGACACAAATCCTCTTATAAATCCTTATATTAAAGAGAAAAAAGATGGCAGAAAAATTAATGGTTATCGATTTGAGCTTTCAAAAGAAAGCCTTGATAACTTACCATTAAACACATTCCCAGAGGATGCGACCATTCTAATAAGCGAGTAAAAAAACTTAGGGTGAATCTTCTTCGGCAATTGCCTATGAAGGTTCACCCTATTTTTCTTCTTCTAGCGTGGGCCAATCCGTATACCCATGTGCGCCTGCTCCATACCAGCTGTCTTTGGGGGCTTGGTTGAGTTTAGCATTTATTTGTAAACGGTGTACGAGATCTGGATTTGCAATGAATAACCGACCAAAACAGATGAGATCGGCAAAGTTTTGTCGTCTCGCTTCAAGAGCTAACTCAAGATCATATCCATTGTTTGCCATGTAGAGCCCTCTAAACATTTTTCGAAGGGTGTGGAAGCTAAAATCTGGTGGAATCGTGCGGGGACCACCGGTCTCACCTTCAATGCAATGGAGATAAGAAATGTTTAAATAATTAAGTTGTTCCACCACATAGGAAAATGTTTTCATCGGGCTACTATCAGCGATATCATTAGCTGAACTAACAGGGCCTAACCGAACGCCGATGCGATCTCCACTCCAGACTTTTTTAACAGCATCTACTACTTCCAGTAATAGCCGCGCCCTATTTTCTATGCTGCCCCCATAGATATCATGACGTTTATTTGTTTTGTCTCGTAGAAATTGATCCAATAAATATCCATTCGCCCCATGAATTTCTATACCATCAAAGCCCGCGCGTTTTGCACAGTTTGCTGCATGAACATATTGCGCAATAATTTCTGGAATTTCTTCTAATTTTAATGCCCTCGGTGTAACGAAGGGCTTAAACCCCGTTTCCGTAAAAGCCATGCCTTCTGGTTTAATTGCAGAAGGAGCCACAGGCAATTGTCCATTTGGTTGTAAATCGGGATGAGATATTCGACCCACATGCCAAAGTTGGGCAAATATGCGACCCTTCTTCGCATGCACAGATTCAGTTACAAGTCTCCAACCTGCAACTTGTTCGTCAGAATAAATACCCGGTGTAAAAGCATAACCCTTTCCTTGCTGCGAAATTTGGGTGGCTTCACTAATGATTAACCCAGCGGTTGCACGTTGAGCGTAATACTCTGCGTTCATGGGGCCGGGCTCATCCTTTTTCCCCGCTCGACTACGCGTGAGAGGAGCCATGATAATACGATTGGGAAGTGTCAGAGGTCCAAGTTTGACCGTTTCAAATAAGTCACTTTTATTTGTTTCAAGTTTAGATTGCTTCATAAGAATGATATCCATCTCTCGCTATTGGTACGCATGAAAAATCTTAGACTTATTTCTTTAAAATTTCGTTGAAACGGGGTTAATAATTTTGCTTTGTTTCCCATTTTTTGGCATACTGGATGAAAGATGGAGTAAAAAATCACTCCACAAAAACAATAAGGGAGAGCTGTCCGCATGGGACTTGAGTATGCCATCGGTCTTATTATTGCTATGTTTCTTGCGGGTTATCTTGTTTTTTTTCTCATTAATATCTCATCGTCATAAGGGAAAAAAAAGATATGACTTTAATGGGATGGCTTCAAATTGGGTTCCTGTTTATCCTTCTCTTCGGTCTCACAAAACCCCTTGGGCTCTATCTTTATAATATTTATGAAAGCCCTTCTCGGTTCAAAATTCTAAGCACCCTTGAAGAAATGATTTTCCGATTTTGCGGCATAGATAAGGAACAACAAACTTGGAAGGCCTACACGTTCTGTCTTATTCTCTTTAATTTGATAGGGATCATTGTCCTCTTCCTCATCCAAACCACTCAGCATTTTCTTCCCCTGAATCCTCAAAACTATCCAGCGGTTCCTTGGGATCTTGCTTTAAATACAGCCGTTAGTTTTGTCACTCATACAAATTGGCAAGCTTATAGTGGTGAAACAACCCTAAGTTACTTTACCCAAATGATGGGACTCACGTGGCAAAATTTTTGTGCGGCAGGAACAGGAATGACAGCTTTTCTAGCGCTTTCACGGGCCCTGGCCCATCATGCAACCGATGAGGGGGATAAGACGGTTGGGAATTTTTGGGTCGATCTGATCCGTTCCATCTTATTTGTTTTCTTACCCGCTTGCTTCATTTTTGCTCTAATCTTAGTCTCCCAAGGAACACTCCAAAATTTTTCACCTGCAATTGATGTTACAACACTCGAAGGGGCGAAGCAGACCATCGCGATGGGACCTGTGGCCTCTCAAGAAGCCATTAAAATTCTGGGAACAAATGGAGGAGGCTTTTTCAATGCCAATTCGGCTCATCCCTTTGAAAACCCCACACCTTTGTCAAATTTTCTACAAATGCTCGCTCTTGTTTTGATCCCTGCGGCACTGACATACACTTATGGAAAAATCACCAAAAGTTCATCTCACGGGTGGGCTCTTCTTGCAACGATGGTGTTCATATCCCTTTTAGGTGTCGCCTTCATTTATTATTTTGAATCGCAACCCAATCCTCTCCTTAACCACCTCCATCTGAATCAAGATCTTGGAAATTTGGAAGGAAAGGAAGTTCGGTTTGGAATTCCTGGATCATCGTTATTTGCAAATTTTGCAACAGACACATCCGGCGGTCCCGCCAATTCGATGTATGATAGTTTTTCTCCGATAGGCGGACTGGTTCTCCTCATTAACATGTTGCTTGGAGAGGTTGTTTTTGGAGGAGTGGGTGTGGGTTTATTTGGAATGATTATGTTTGTCATCATCAGCGTTTTTATTGCAGGCCTCATGGTAGGAAGAACTCCCGAATATCTTGGCAAGAAAATTGAAGGGAAAGAAGTTCGCTTCGCCATTCTTTATGTCGCCCTTTATCCCCTCGTCATATTGGTAGGAACATCCTGGTCCATTCTCGCCCCTTATGGACTTTCTTCCCTTCAGAATCTGGGGCCCCATGGATTAAGTGAGGTTCTTTACGCCTATACAAGCGCAACGCAAAATAATGGATCTGCCTTTGCCGGTCTTAATGCTAATACGCCCTGGTACAATATAACACTCGCCTTAGCCATGTTCATCGGACGTTTTTTGTCGATTTATTTGGGATTGGCCTTTGCAGGATCCATGGTCAATAAAAAAATAGCCATACCCAATGCAGGAACTTTCCCCACACAGGGCATGCTTTTTATAGGCTTACTCATAGGGGTTATCCTTATCGTAGGCGCTCTCACTTATTTTCCTGTCTTAATCCTCAGCCCTTTTCTTGAAAATACTTACCTACAGATGGGAAAAACAACCTGATGACAAAGTCAGTCCCTCATATGCGGTCTCGTATAAATAAAAGCATGTTTCAAGATATCATGAGCATGACTTTTAAACGTCTGAATCCCTTCTATTTGCAAAAAAATCCGGTGATGTTTGTCGTTTTTATTGGAGGATCTTTAACAAGTCTTATTTGTTTGAGAGACCTTCTCTATAGCATACCCTTTCATGAACCTCTTTGGTTTACAGCCTCTATCTCCTTTTGGTTGTGGTTTACTCTTCTATTTGCCAATGGAGCAGAAGCCATTGCCGAAGGAAAAGGCAAGGCACATGCCTCAAGCTTAAAAGCACTTGCTAAAGAAATTAAGGCACACCGCATTTTAAAAAACGGCCAAGAAGAAATCGTTCCGGCGAGCGAACTAAGGCGAGATGATATTGTTAAAGTTCAGGCGGGTGAGTTTATTCCTTCTGATGGGGAAATAATTGAGGGTATTGCTGCCATCGATGAATCAGCAATTACGGGAGAATCCGCTCCCGTCATTCGAGAAAGCGACAGTGATCGTTCATCCGTCACTGCTGGAACCCGGGTTATCTCTAATTCACTTCTCGTACGCATCATTGCAAACCCTGGGGAAAGTTTTTTAGATCAGATGATTCACTTAGTGCAAGCCGCAAAGCGGCAAAAAACGCCTAATGAAATTGCTCTCCAAATCCTTTTAGTGGGGCTCACCCTCATTTTTTTAATCGTTTGTGCAACGTTGATCCCATTTGGTCTTTATTTCCATGATAAGATATCCCTTACGGTGACCATCGCCTTACTTGTCTGCCTTATTCCAACAACAATCGGAGGACTTGTTTCAGCCATTGGAATTTCGGGAATTGAGCGGGCCTTACGAAAGAATATCTTAGCTATGAGTGGTAAGGCTGTTGAAACTGCTGGTGATGTTGATGTTTTACTGCTTGATAAAACGGGAACCATCACTCTCGGCAATCGTATGCCCGTTGAATTTATTCCTTTTGAAGGTGTTGATATCAAAGAATTAGCAAAAGTCGTTCAGCTATCAAGTTTTGCAGATCGCACGCCTGAAGGAAAATCTATCATCGAATTTGTCCAAAAAAATTATGGTAATTTTATAGATGAAAAAGATATTGCCAATCTTACGTTTATTCCCTTTAGTGCCGAAACGCGCATGAGTGGATGTGATAATAAGTCATTATCTGTGCGTAAGGGATCTTGTGATGCGATCCAGGATTTTATCGAGAAAAAAGGCGGCAAACGTCCTTCCAATTTCGCTCAAGTAACCGAACAAATTGGACTGGAGGGGGGAACCCCTTTAGCTGTAGCTCAGAATGATAAAATTCTTGGTATCATTCATCTTAAAGATATCATTAAACCTGGCATTCATGAACGATTCAAACGGCTTCGCGCCATGGGTGTTAGGACGGTTATGATCACGGGGGACAACCCCTTTACTGCTCAGACAATTGCTGAAGAAGTTGGAGTCGATACATTTTTAGCAGAAGCCACACCAGAAAAAAAAATGAAACTTATTATGGAAGAACAGGCTAAGGGATATCTTGTCGCCATGACAGGAGATGGTACAAATGATGCACCAGCGTTGGCTCAAGCTGATTTAGGAATAGCTATGAACTCGGGCACACAAGCAGCAAAAGAAGCAGCCAACATGGTAGATTTAGATAGCAATCCAACAAAAATATTAGAAGTCATTGAAATCGGAAAGCAACTTTTAATGACGAGAGGCTGTCTAACGACATTTTCAATTGCAAATGATGTAGCAAAGTATTTCGCGATTATCCCTGCTATCTTTGTGCTGAGTCTTCCTGAGCTGGAAGCTTTAAACATTATGCATCTTGTCTCCCCTCATAGTGCTGTTCTTTCAGCTGTCATTTTTAATGCTCTTATTATCGTAATTCTGATCCCCCTTGCCCTAAGAGGAGTCAAATATCGTCCTCTGGGAGCCAAAAGTCTCTTGGCGCGCTCCCTTCTTATTTATGGAGTCGGAGGGATTCTCGTGCCTTTCATCGGAATCAAATTAATAGACATGCTCCTCGTTAACATGAGTTTGATATAGATGAGCAAAGACATCCTCATTTCCTTCAAGGTTTCACTCATTACCCTTTTTATAACAGGACTCTTGTACCCTTTTTTGGTCACAGAGTTTTCTGCCCTCTTATTTTACAAACGAGCGAACGGTAGTCTTATCCTAAATGATCAAAATAAAATTATAGGATCTGAACTTATAGGCCAGAGTTTTAAAAACCCTTCATATTTCTTCCCACGCCCTTCAGCTGCTGGCAAAGGATACGATGGAATGGCATCCCAAGGATCAAATTTAGCTCAAACTTCCAGAGCATTATTAAAAAGAATTGAAGCAAAAATTGAGGAGATAAAAAAGAACAATTCCGAATTCATTCCTATTGATTTAGTTACAGCTTCTGGAAGTGGTCTTGATCCACATATCTCCCCGCAAGCGGCCTATTGGCAAGCTCCAAGAATTGCTATGCATCGAGAGGTTTCTTTAAAACGAATTGTTTCCATTATTGAGGATCTTACTGAACCCCCTCAATTTAACCTTTTGGGAGAGGCCCGAGTCAATGTTCTGAAATTAAACCTTGTGCTTGATCAATTTTTCGGCCCTCCCACGATGCTCCCATGAATAGGCCTGCTTTTGATCAAGAAGATTTCTTTTCGCTTCTCCAAAAGGCAAATCGTGGTCGATTAAAAATTTACACAGGTCCTGTTGCGGGAGTTGGAAAAACATATAGAATGCTTGAGGAGGCCCATTCTTTAAAATCGCAAGGCGCAGACATCGTCCTTGCGTACATTGAAACCCATGGTCGCATGAGGCTCGAGGAGCTCCTCAATGGCTTAGAAATCATCCCAAGGAAAAAATACGAATATCGGGGGGTTACCCTTGAAGAAATGGACCTAGACGCCGTTTTGAAACGTAAACCTCAAATTGCAATTGTTGATGAAGTTGCTCATACGAATGCTCCCCTCTGTCGAAATGCAAAGCGTTACCAGGACATTATGGAACTTTTGAGAGCAGGGATTAATGTTATTTGTGCTTTTAATATCCAACATTTGGAAAGTTTGAGCGATGTCATTAAAAAATTTACAGATGTTACAATTTACGAAACAATTCCGGATACTTTCCTCAAACATGCGGATCAGGTCATTAATGTCGATCTTGGAGTTGAGGATATCTTGGAAAGATTACAATCAGGTCAAATATATCATGAGGAAAAAGTAGCTCTCGCTTTGAAAAATTTTTTTAAAGAAGAAAATCTTTCAAAGTTGAGGGAAATTGCTCTGCGTGAAGTTGCAGAAGCTATTGAACAAGCAACGCACCGCCCCCATAAAAGAACTCTGACATTAAAGGAAGCTCTTTTTGCAAGTAACCAAATAATGGTCTGTTTATTGCCACAAAGATGGAGCCAAAGAAGCCTTTTTAAAAAGGCAGCAAGACTTGCAGGAAGGCTTAACAAAGAGTGGTTCGTCGTTTATGCAGAGACTCCTGATGACGAACCCGAAAAAATTGACCTTGAAAAACAACGATATTTATTTGCAGATATCCAATTTGCAAAGGATTTGGGGGCACATGTAGTACATCTTAAAACTCAAAACCGCATCCAAGCTTGGCTTGATTTTGCCGAAAAGGAAGGTATTTCCCAAATCATTATTGGGCGCGTTGAAGAAAGCTGGTGGAAAGAAGCCCTTGGACTGGATACCTTACACTTTCTATTAAGACTATCAAAAAACTTTGATCTTTATGTTATGAGTTACCACAACAGCAAACGAGAAGGCGACATTTCATGAAAATGAGATCACAAATTCTCTTTGCACAACTCCCCACGGTCATTATCATTTCATTAATAACTATTTTTTTTATTGTAATTTTAAGCTCAATTAAAGAAAAATCAGAGTCTATTTTAGTTAATAATTTTAAAAGCATCCTCGCTATGCAGACCATCAGTAAATCCATCGAAGACATCAATGACTTTTATATAAACAATCCACAACACGATCAGTCTCCCTCAGAAAAAGTAAAATTATTAGAAAGCACCATCGAACGACAGTTGCTCGCTCAAGATAAAAATATTAAAGAGCCCGGAGAGAAAGAATTAACAAAGGCTCTCCATGAGAAATGGGACACTTATAAACACAAAATTCAATCTCACTCTCTCGATCCTTATCAGAAAGATGGAAACCTCTATAAAGAAATTAAGCAATTAACTCAAGATGTTATGGGCTTAAATCAAGATGGATTATTGCGAACGAAAGAAAATTTATCTGTATTTATTTCTAACTATCTCATTTTCATAACATTTGGATCAATTCTCAGCATCATATTTGGGTTTTCATTGTCTTGGTTTTTTACGGGTATTTTTTTAAGTCCCCTCAGTAAGATGACGGAAATCATGAGTCAGGTGGGTAAAGAAGATAAAATCACCTTTTTACATATAAAAGGCTCAGATGAAATCGAAGAACTGAGTCATGAATTTAATCTCATGACGAACCGCCTAGAAGAATATCATAAAGGTTCATTAGGAAAGATTAGTAAGGATTTGCAAACCTTTAAATCTGCTTTAGATGCTTTGCCTGATCCCATCCTCCTTCTGGACCCCATCAATAATTTTATTTATACCAATAAACCAGCTTACCGCCTTTTTGGATTTTCAGAATATATAAGAAAAACGCCTTCTCTTTTTCACCTCACAGATCAGTGGAAAGAGACACTTATTAGAGCTTCAAACAAGGTTCTCCTGACAAAGTCGAATTTTGTTCCGGACAAAACAGAAGACACTATTTCCCTAGACAAGGGAAACAAAAAAAAATTCTTTCTCCCTTGGGCTTATCCTATCAAAAAAGGTTCTGGAAATGGTCTTCAAGAAATAGAAGGGGTTGTCATTATTCTTCAAGATCTTATGCGCCAACCATTTTCAGAAACGAGCAAAACCGATGTTTATGAAACAGTCATTCATGAATTCCAATCTCCTCTAACTGATATCCACATGGCCATACATCTTTGTGTTCAAGAAGCAGCAGGCCCCTTAAATGAAAGACAGAAAGAAGTTCTTTTTGCTGCAAGAAACAAATGCGACTATCTTGAAAAACTATGCCAGGACTTGCTGAACCTTTCTCAAATTACGTCCAAGAGCAAAATTCTTGAATTAGAAAATGTTGACTTGAACGACGTTGTTTTAAAACTCATCACTTCTTTACAGCTTGAAGCAAGCGAAAGAAAAATTTTCATTCATTTTGAAGAGCCTCCTTACTTAAGTAAAATTAAGGCAAACCAGAATCAAATACAAACCTTGATAGGAAATCTGCTACGTAATGCAATTCATTACGCCCATCCAGGAACAATTGTAAAAATTAAACTCCGTGAGAAAAAGAAGTTTATTAACCTTTCAATAAACAATAAGGGCCCCGTTATTCCTCTTGTGCATCGTAAAAATATTTTTAAAAAACATTTCAAGGTTCCCGGTCAATCTGAAGAAAGGTCCGGTTTAGGACTCTATATCGCCAAGCAAATTACCCAATCATTGGGAGGCAAGATCGAGTTTAAAAGCGCTGAAAAACAAGGAACAACCTTTTGGATTGATCTCCCTATCGAATTATAGGGTTTTTTCCCATCAATCAACTTCCTTTTTTCTTTTTTTCTTGTGGGGCATGTTTTGATCCTTTTTTAGCTTCTTCTTGTTCTCCTTTTCGCTCAGCAGATGGGTTTATTCCCTGGCTTTTTCTTTTCCTCCCTCTTTTTTTACCTTCTTTCTTCGGTTCCTTTGTTGCAGTGCTTGGAGTACCGCTTTTTGGTGCTTCTTTTTTAGTAAACTCTAAGCCCTCTTCTTCTGCTTCTTCTTCCTCTCTTTCTTCCCCAGAAGATGAACTTGTTGCCCTTTTCTTTCGTCCTTTTACTGGTTTTTTTGGTTCCTTTGTAGCAATTTTTCTCTTCTTTACCCTTTGGGAAGGTTCTGATCCCTCTTGAGCTTCTTGTGCTCCTACTTCCTCAGCAGATGGAGCTACTACCTGCCTTCTTCTTTTTCTCTTTCCTTCTTCATCGCTTTTCTTTGTTTTTTTTACAGTAGTTTTTGGAGCGGCTTTTCCGCCTTTTTTTACTTCTTTTTTAACTTCTTCTTCCTCTTCCTCAGCAGATGGTGTTATCGCTGCTAGTTCAACTTTTCCTCTGCTGGCTTTTGATCTTATTTTAGCAGGTTCTTTCGTTTTTACTTGTTGAGCCAGTCTTAATCCTTTTTTGGCTTTATCTTCTTTTTTTTCTTCAGCAACTGGTGCTGACTTCTTTGCAGCAACTCTTGAAGCGACACTTTTCACTTCTGGCACCTCTTTTTTTGTAAGCCCTAATCCTTCCTCTTCTTCTGCTTCCTCTCCTTTTGCCTCAACAAGTTGTTCTAATGCCTGGCTCTTTCTTGAAACCTCAACCTTCTTGGGAGAAGCAATTATGCTATTGCCTCTTTTTTCTACTTTGACATCTTCAACTTGATCTTTTTTAGCTTCTTCGAAAGGAATTACCGTAATAAGTCCATCTCTCTCTGTATGTAAAGATACACTCCCATCATCCTTATGAGTTACTTTGACTGTTCCACTTGCTAATGTTGAAAAAATAGCTTGTTGGGTCGTGTGAACTATCCAATCCTCCCCTATAGAGGTATTTGTGAGAACCTTATGTGCGGGGCTTACAAGCTTTAATCTCTTATCTGCATCTTCTTTTTTGTTCATATCTTTGTACAAACGTTGGAAGATCCCTTCAGCAGGATGGCCGTGTTTAAACCCATTACTAATTACAGCATATTCAGGATTAACAAGTCTTAACCATTTCTGACTATTCGTTTTTTCTGTTATTGAACCATGATGGCTCACGAGTAATACCGATGTGGATAAGAATTCTTGTTTTCCTTGGTACAAAGCAGCGATACAATCTGTCGTTACCCCTGTCGCATCACCAGGTATAATTACGGAAAAGTTCCTACCATGCTGAATTTTAACAACTAGACTATCGCTATTATCATCAAGAGTTTTTCGAATTCCTATCTCACCAATAACAGAGTGGCTAGCATTCGCAACCAATAAATGGATACCAACCGTATCGCTTAGCCTAAAGGCATTTTGAAAGTCTTCAGATACTTTTTGCTTGCCAGATACCGTCACAATTTTTTCTTCATCTACGGAATAATATGCACAGTCAGCGTAAGAGTCTTCTCTTTCCCAAGACTCTGTGAATCTCGAACGTATTTCTTTTTGTTTTTTTTCTTCTTCAGTATCTTTTTTTTCTTCCTTTTTTTCTTCCTTTTTTTCTTCTTTTATCTCTTCTTGTTCTGATTCTTCAGTGTCGCTTCCCTTCTTCTTCTCTTTTTTATTTACTTTAACTTCCTCTTTAGCTTTAACTTTACCCTTGCCTTCTTCCTCTTTTTTTAAAAGAAAGTTTAAACCTTTTTCCTTAATGGCTTCTAGTGGTAATACATCTGTTAAAGAACTTAACTTTTCGAAACTAAGCGAAGGAAAAAAAACATGGGTTTTTTTCTTCACCTGACTCTCTATCCACTTTAGAATATCAAAGTTATAATCTTCAGGAAAACTCCCCATCACGAGAGAACCAATATGGTCTTTTTCATTGTGAAATATGTCCGTTAGCCAGCCAGAGTGGTCCATATCCTTATGTGAAATGACGACAAGATCTACATCAATCTTTGATCGTGTTGATTTTGCTCCAAGTTTTTTACGAATATCTTGGATCGTGTCTTCCTTTGATTTTCCTTGATTTCCTTTCTTCTTGCCTTCACCACCTTCACCACCCTTATCGAAAAGGGATGATCGTGGGCGGAAATCAAATGTCGACTTTCGTCTTGATTTGACATCGGGATCTTTTACTGGAGATTGCTGCTCACCATATAGGAACTCTTGCGCAAGAGAAGCGCTACCTGCATCAAACAAAACACGTTTTGGTTTATCTCCTTTTTTTTCTACAATCTTTAATCTAGCGCAATGTCCTTGACCGACATTGAAGAAGTCTACCTTTACCTTATGAGCAGCGTTTAAAGGGGTATCCTGAATAAAACCAAAAGAAAATATTAAAATAAGAAAAAAACTATATAAATTCTCTTTAAGTAACATAAAATGACCTCATCAAAAAAACACTACTTAAAAAGGATATAAGTAATATATAAAACTATTTCAATGTTTATTGGTAAGAAATTCTTTAATATCTTTCATCAGGGCTCCAATCACACCAAATTTTTCAATAAATTCATCTTCTTGTTCCCGTAATTTTAATTTCCTTTCTGCGGGCCAACTACACTTCAATGAACCTAAAGTATTTGCCTTGCGACCAGCTTTTCTCCCTTTTTTGTAATAATCTTGTTTTTGAGTTTCATACTCATTCCACTGTTTCTCTTTATCTGTCTCACCTAGACTTTTATCTCTTTCAAGAGCGTCTTGTTTTTTTTCTATGACGTCTCCAAGTTCCTTATTTAGCTTTGCTAAATATTCCCACCCTTTATAGTCTTTCATCTTTCCAGCTTTTTTAAAAGCTTTCTTTGCTTTTTTAATATCACCCTCAGAGACTGTTTCGAGTTTAATCCTTCTATACATCCAACTACAGGCAATATCATCGACATAACTTTTACCAAGTTCAATATAACCTTGAGCAATCCCACTTTCTCCGGCCTTTTGGTAACATTCGCGCAATTTTGTACGCGTTACAGGATCGACCTCTTTTTTTCGTTCCTGCTGCGTCTTAATCATTTCTTCATAGATATATCCCATCTCTAATAAGACAAGGCCTTGACTCATCTCTTCGCCTCCTTTGAGGATAGCAAGTTGGTCTTCAAGAGCATCAACCCATCTAGCGGCCTCAACAAAAGCAAGCTCATAACCTTGCCTCCCAAGGTTTTTATAACTTTCAATCGTAGAGATAGGATCTTTGTTACGTTTTCTTTTTATTTCAAGAATCTGAAGTTGACACTTAAAATCCCTTCCTTTTTCTAACAAATCCAAAGCCTTTTCTTCATCGTAGGATAATAAGGGATCTTTAAAAAATTTATGGGGAGCTTTATAATAGGTACGCCCCATAATATAACAAACATCAGCATTTTCTTCACATCCAGGCAAAGAATGAAAAGCCTTTTTAAATAATTGACGAATGTATTCTGGCTTTTCTTTTTTATCTTGAGCGCCCACCCAGTTTTCCCAGATAAAATCTAATCCTCTTCCTAAATAAAATTGGCAACGCGCATCCTTTAATCTAACACCGGCAGTAAGAGCCCAAATGATATCAAAACGCTCAAGCAAATGTCTTCTTGATTCATCGTCAATCCACTCCCCAATAAAAGAAGGATAAAAGATAGAGGCCCCAACCGCTTCCTTTAATGACTGGTTAGGGAAATGACATATGGAGAAGCCCTCCTCTTTCAAAGAGTGCGCCACAGCTTTCCATGTTTCTTTGGGGTAATTTAAATCTTTAAACTCTTCATAAACTTTAAAAATCTCTTCCCAACGTTCCGGCTCAGCATGAATTTCTTTCATTCGTCTCTGCAACTTTTGAACTCGGTCTTTAAGATCAGATTCGGGGCAAAGGCGGATTTTTTTCTTTTCGATTTCAACAGTTACTTGAGAATCTGCTTCTCTCTTTCTTTTTTGTAAAACCTTTGCAGCTCTGTTAGCGGGAGGAGGCACGTTCTCTTTTTGAGAGGCTTGCTTTTTTCCGTGATGACGGCTTGTTAACCCGTTATGTTTTTTCTTTTTTCCCTCCACTTCTGAAGAAGCTTTTTTAGAGGGTGTTTTTCTTGAAAAAGCAGTATCAGTATTTTGATCTTTAGGTTGTTTACCAGCCATACTCTCGAGAGTAAATAAGCCTAAAATAGCCGTACTTAGTAAGACTTTTTTTAAAATTTTCATAATTTTTACCTAAATTTTTATTCATACTAAAATTAAAAGTAAGATAGAATTTAAGCAACAAAAAAATGTGATCAGACTCCCTATAGCTTTGAAAAGCCTGAATAAAAAGCCTTAACCAATCCTTTACCATTTTCCATTTATCTTAGAGTGAATCTCATCATGAGATGAGATAACTCTTGGATAAATGGAGGTAAAAATGATCTATAAAAATTGTATCGATGCGAGCTTAGATTGCGTTAAAGCTTGTGATCGGTTTGCCTATGAAGGATGTAAAACATCAGCAGAATGTATGCCTGGTCAAGATGCAGCTGTCGCCTGTGCTGATGTTTGCAACCTTGTCGGACGCGAAACAGCCAAAGGCCTTGGCTGCGCAGAACTCTTTGAAGTTTGCGCTAACTATTGCGACGAAACTGCAAAGAAATGTGAGAAAATTGATCATAAATATGCAAAAGACTGTGCAACTTCTGCAAAAAAGTGTGCCGAAACTTGTCGTGAATGCAAAAAAGATTGTGAAAATAAAGAGAAAGAAAAGAGAGATTGAAGGTAATATAAAAAAGGTAAATTCAGCTTGATATTTTTTTGGACTGAACAAATGGGGAATCGTTTTTACAAAAACACTAAAGAGCCGCAGCAATCTTTCTGGGTTCTGAGAAGCATAAGCTCTGTTTTATACATCAGGGAAGATTTATTTTTACCTTGTAAATTCGAACCCTAACTTCGAATTTACGAGGTATTTTAAAAAAAGGAAATTCATTGCGTTAGGCTACCCATATACTGGCTGATCAAGTGTCTAGAATTACCCACCGACATCAGAACACCACCGTATCCGTTTATTCCAAAGGTTCACACCCCTAATATTTCGCTCTTGCCTGCTCAGCAATGCTTCCCTTAAAAAGGAACTTGGTAATTACCATTTTTTCAGAGTGTAGAAATGAATTTAAACCAGTTAGAATGTCACATTGATCTTAATCTAGCAGAAAATCTTTCCTCTCTTCTCGAAGAGGATGCGATTTCTCTTTCCTGGTACGAGAAAGAGCCTAAAAATTGGGTTTTTCAAGTCGTCTTTGATCCCTCTCAGGAATCTTCTTTGCTGGATAAGATGCAGGCATTTTTTAAGGAAAACGATCTTGTTATACCTGAAATTAAGGCAGGTGCTCTTCCCCAAGAAGACTGGGTAGCAGCCGTTTATCGAGACTTCCCTCCCCTTACCATTGGGAGATTTTATATCTATGGATCTCATATTCAAGAGACAGAACAAGGGGAGCTCATCCCTTTACACGTTGATGCGGCGACGGCTTTTGGATCGGGTCAGCACGAATCTACAGAAGGATGTTTGAGAGCCCTAAGTTTGCTTTCAGAACAGCACACCTTTCATGATCCTTTAGATATGGGGTGTGGGTCGGGAATTTTGGCTCTCGCCATGGCCAGCCTATGGAAATGTCCAGTCCTTGCGTGTGATAATGACCCTGAAGCTGTTCGCGTTGCGAAAGAGAATGCGCACCTCAATCATCTCGATCCTCTCGTTGAGGTTCGGTTGAGTGAAGGATTTTCTGCAATTAAAAACAGAACCTTTGACCTTATCACAGCCAATATCCTTGCAGGACCCTTGTGCCAAATGGCCGGTGAGGCTGTGCAAGCCTTAGTTCCTAGTGGATTTATTATACTCGCTGGTCTTTTGAATCGCCAAGCGGAAGATGTTATTGATGCCTATCGCAGTGCGGGAGCAAAACTCTTTGATCAGCTTTTTATCGGGGATTGGTCAACACTCATCTTGCGGAAACACACCCATGGATAAAATAAAAGCCCTTTGTGCGTTTATGGAAAAAGAAAGCCTTGCCGCTCTTCTCATCCCCCGTACAGATGAATTTCAAGGAGAATATATAGCCCCTTGTTCAGAAAGGCTCAAATGGTTGACGGGATTTACGGGTTCTGCAGGTTTTGCGGTTATTACGAAAGACAAAGCAGCTTTCTTTACGGATGGGCGTTATACCCTCCAAGCGAAAGAACAAATTCCTACCTTTTACGAACTTTATAATACGGCCCAGAAAACCCCTGCTGAATGGATTACAGAAAATCTCTCGAAAGATGAAAAAGTGGGATATGACCCTTGGCTTTTTACAGAAGTCCAACTTCATCGGTTTGAACGGCCCCTTGTCCCCTTAAAATCCAATCCTATTGATAGCTTGTGGATGGATCGTCCGCTCCCACCCAAAGATTTTATTCGTCTTCATTCCTTGAAATATGCAGGGGAAAGTGATGAGAGAAAACGGAAACGCATTAGCGCTGCCCTTAAGACCGATCATGTTTTGATTACAGCCTGTGATTCAATCGCATGGCTTTTAAATATCCGAGGGAATGACATCCCCCATACTCCAATCGTCCACAGTGTGTGTTTACTGCATAAGGATGGGTCCTATGATTTATTTGTGGATTTGGATAAAATGAATGGACAGGTCTTCAACCATCTTAAAGAAGGGAAAGGCCGAGCCGTTGATATCCATCAATTATTACATCACTTACAGAAGATGGATGGGTCTTGCCAAGTGGATCCGCAGACAACCCCACTTATCATGATTCAAACTTTAAAAGAGACAGGTATCCCCCTTGTTCGAGAACGTGATCCATGCATCCTTCCTAAAGCTCTGAAGAATGAGGTCGAGCTTCAAGGTGCAATTGACGCTCATATTCAAGATGGACTTGCCCTTTGTCGGTTCTTTGAATGGTTGGAAAATCAACCCTTGCATGGAGAAACGACCGAACTTTCCGCCGCTCAAAAGCTTTATGAGTTTCGAAAGGGTGGTCAGCATTTTGAGGACTTGAGTTTTGGAACCATCTCGGCCTTTGGCTCCCATGGGGCGATTATCCATTATCAAGTCACCTCCGAATCAGATATTCCTTTGGCCCGAGACGGACTTTATCTCGTCGATTCAGGAGGCCAATATTTAACCGGCACGACGGATGTAACCCGTACCATTGCTCTTGGAACACCAACGGGTGAGCAAAAAGATCGCTATACACGGGTCCTCAAAGGTCATATTGCTCTTGCAACGACTATATTTCCAGAAGGGACAACAGGAGCTCAACTGGACGCTTTCGCACGTCAGTACTTGTGGGAAGTAGGACGCGATTACGATCACGGTACTGGCCATGGTGTCGGAAGTTACTTGAGCGTTCACGAAGGCCCTCAAAACATTTCGAAAAGATGGATAGATGTTCCTCTAAAGCCCGGTATGATTCTCTCAAATGAACCTGGGTATTATAAAGAAGGTGAATACGGCATTCGTATCGAAAATTTGGTGCGTGTTATTGAAATTCCTAACCTCAAGGGATTTTATGGGTTTGAAACCCTGACTCTTGCACCTTTCGATATGAAGTTGATTGATAATGCTCTTCTCACTCAGAAGGAAAAAGAATGGATAGAGATGTACCATGAACGGATTTTGAAAGTTTTAGGGTGTTTACTTTCATCTTGACAAGGAATATTAGACTACTTAATCATGAATTGAAAAAATTCGTTTGGTTACTTATGTTAGGAATTTAAATGTATAAAATTTTTAAAATTGCTTTTTATGTTTTGCTGTCTACTCTCTGGATAAATGAAACCCTTTACGCCGTTGGAGGGGTGGGAGTAGAAAAGGTCTCAGATGAAGAAATTAAAAGCAAAGGTATTCTTAAAATTAAATCTGCAGATGGACACTGGATTGCAACCGGTGTACTTTTTCAGGAAGGCCAAGGTCAACTTGGACTGAGTGCAAAACATGTTTTTGCAAAGTTTGATCGTTTCAACGTACCCTTCCTTGCCTATTTTGGTGAGGAAGAAAGGGAAATCGTAAAGATTTATACCCCCGAAGAGAAAGATGGTCTTTCTCTTTTTGTCTTAAGTTCTCCTTTTAAGAACCTCGAAGAGTTGCCCAGCTTACCTGAATCCTCATCCGATAGTTCTCTTGTTGAAGGATGTTTGTATGGATTTGGTTATACAACCGCATCTACCCATCAGGGTTCATTAGAAAATTCAATCGGAATATGTCGAAAAGGTAAGTTTATAGTCTCCCCGATGGCAGCTCTTGGAGAAAACTCAAAAGAAAGGTTTGCCCCTATTGTCTCCTCAACCTTTTTAAAACTGAAAAAGTCGGATCCAAAGGATATGGCAAGAGAATTTCCTGAGAACAATCCTAACAATGCGGTATCTACTTGTTATGCATTATCTGGTGACAGTGGAGGACCTCTTATAGATATGCATAACCAAGTTTATGCTATCCACACTAAAGTAAACTATAATTTTAAAAGCATTTGGATTTTACATAAGAAGTTTTATCCTGGTAAATTTAGGACTCTTTATGAGGTTCCTTTTGATGATAAATATCTTCTCCCTATCGGCTTTATGGAGGGAGAAAAAAATTTATGTTTTTATAAAGAAGATGATGAATTTTTAGTCTCTTATCGAGCCATAAAAGAGGCATTTGCGAAAGAACTCATAAATTATTTTAATAATGGTCAAAGCCGATACCTTCATACTCTTGTTCTGGAAGAAGAAAAGGATTCGGCTTCCTCTCGACCTCTTGCTGAGTGGTTAGAAGCTCAACACTTATTTTTGTCTAGTTCCTTTACACCTCTTTCTCATCCTAAAAGTAAGGACTGGATAGATAGAGTAATGATACAAGCTCTTGAAGATTGCCAAACAGGTGAGATAGAAAAAAGTTTTCAAAATTTGCGACGCCAGGTAGAAGAAGGAAACATCCCCCAAGCTATGCTTGGCGCTGAACTTGCTCGTGCAGGGTTCGCCTGCAAAGAGCCAAACGAGATAACACCCACAAAGGTTGACAACAAGTTACCAGAACAACGCGTACCAGAACAACGCGACGAGCGAGAGCAAAGCACGTGAGAATAAGGAAGACAATTGTTAGACGACGTCCTAAAAATAGAGGCAATCCAACAAGGATTGTGACTGAACAAACCGGACAAAAGAGTGAAGTCAATGAGGGCAAAAGCGAGCATGAGGGTCCTCAAGGCATTTCAAAAAGAGGAGTAGATATTCCATTGCTTCCAGGTATGATTCTGTCGAGTGAACCTTGTCATTATAAAGCATCCATATCGGAAAAAGGTGAATACGGTTTAGTGCGTATCATTGAAACTCCAGATCGAGAGGATTTTTATGAGTTTGAAACACTGACTCTTGCACCTTTGGATGAATTTGGGGAACGTCTCTCTTCTCACTCCGGAGGAAAAAGAATGGATTGAGATATACATGAACTGATCTCGAAGGTTTTAGGAGAATATTATTAGACCCCTGACATATTTTCCAAAATTATCATTGTGAGCCTGTGGAGGAGGCGACCAGGCTACGCCGCGGCGGGAGCAATCTAGTGCAAATATTCATTTTACAGTTTTGGAACCATCTCGGCCTTGGCCCCCATGGAGTTATTATCCATTATCAGATAAATTTGGTTAATTGATTCCTCATTTAGACAAATTTTCATATCGCAAAATAGCAAAAAATTTGTCCATTGTTTTTTTTTGACCTATCCATTGGCAGTTCCACAAGGTTTGTTCTCCTAAATTTTTGGTTTTATGGCCATGAATTTCTAAAGCACTATACCCTATTCCTGCTTTTTTCCAGATTCTGCTATTTTCAGATAATTCTTCTTTAGGAGAATAGCTGCGCCCCTTGGTGCGACTTGATGAGTCAATAACACGCATAGCTAAGCTTGCATCTTCTTTTTTAAAAATATAATCAATAAACATAACATGTGTACTTAATTGTTGATGAGAAGTTCTTCCTTTCAAATCAGGATCATAGTCCGGGTCTATATAAATTAATATATCTCCTTGTTTTGCTTCAGAAAGGTCATAAGCATTCCAAAATTCGGATATATGAGCATTTTTAAAGAGATAAGATGCTATGAGATAATAATGATAGGGAATGATCATATCTGAGTGGTGAGAGAGAGGTAAATCTTTTAAAACGGCTTGCTGAAGCTTTACCAATTCACATTTTGCTGGAGCTGGTATACTTTCTTCTAAGATGTGATAAACAAATTCAAAACATCTTACCGAATAGTGATTCCCCTCAATGTCTCTTTCCCCATAGCTGGACGTTATGCGTTTTTCTTGCAGCTGGCAGAGAACATGACGGGCTTTTTCAAGTTGAGGAAGCGTTTCTTCAAATGAGTGGAGCGGGAAGTTTACAAGAAAAAAAATGATAAAAAATAAAAAAATTGTTTTGAAAGAGCACCTCACAAAATAGTACGATTTTTAACAAGAGATCCCTAAATGAAAAGTTTTGATGTGTCAACGTTGAAAGATTTAGATCTGCATGTAGATCTCAAGCTACTAATTTACTATACTCCGAATGTTTGTCGATGAAGGCTTTTACAAAGGAACAAGAAGGAATGATCTTATAATCATTCTCTTTTGCAAAGTCTAAGGCGAATTTCACAATATCTTGTCCGATATGTTGACCCCGCGATTTCGGAGGGACAAAGGTACTATAATAATCCAAGGTTTTCCCATCTGGTAAAATGGAATACTTCAAGGTGGCTTCTTTTCCTTCAAGAACCGCTACGAATTGTTTGTTCTTTTCATCATGTTCAAAGATTAAGATCATTTTCGTTTTTCCTCCCTTGGTATTATAATGGGCCAACTCAATTCTCCCCTTTCATCTTGAAGCCCCTCACCCGCCACTTACTTTGCGCGTGGCGACCTCTCCCACAAGAGGAGAGGTAATTCATCTCACCGGAAAAATCAACTCTGTCCTTAGGAAAGGATCGAAAATTTTCGTGGGGAGGCCCTGACAAGAACTCAAGGAGACTTCCTCACAAATTCCTCAGTCTTCTCCGGGAACTCAACAGGCGGAAGGGGCTCCTTGGGGTGTTTTAAAATAAAGTCCACCATGCGCGCCGTTTGTCGCCCCAATTCAAACTGATTGGGTCCGAGCGCCGCTCGGGCGCCTTGTTCAACGATATCAAGATCACTGACAAAAGCGGGAATTCCACATTCGTTTGCTGCTTTGACAACGCTTTTAAAGGCTGATAGGGCTGTATTGTCATTGTTGATAAAAATGGCATCTACTTTCCCGCAAAGGCTTCGGCTTGCTGCCAACACATCCCCTGTTTTCGTGGCAGATGCGAGGACAATCTTTAGTCCCAGTGGGGTTCCTTCTTTTTCCATGAGATTATTAAGCACCGCAGAATTATCTTCCCCAGGGTTATAGACAATTCCTATCGTTTTTAGAGATGGAACGAGTTTCTTAAAAAACTCAAACTGGGGTTTCGGGTTCACAAAGTCAGAAACACCAGTAACGTTGCCCTTTGGGGCTTTCAAATTTGTCACAAGTTTTGCCCCTAAGGGATCACTCACAGCCGCAAACACCACAGGAATATTCATTCCTCTTGTCGCGGAAATGGCAGCTTGGGCTGCAGGAGTTGCAATCGCTACAATAATATCTGGGTGCTCTGAAGCAAACTTTTGTGCAATTTGTGAGGCGAGTGCGGGGCTTCCTTGGGCTGATTGATAATCCAAAGTCAGATTCACTCCTTGTTTATAACCCAAGCTTTGCAACTCTTTGACGAGGCCTTGACGAGCTTGATTTAGGGCAGGATGTTCGTTGATTTGGAGGATGGCAATTTTTGTGGAAGTACTTTGGGCAGAAGAAAATGAAAATAAAAGAAAAAATAGTGTAATTTTAAAGGCTTGGATCACGTTTTTGAAAGCATACATTTTAGGTTCCTCATTTTATCAAGTTGTTTAAGTCGAAGGGTTTGAAAGTTTTTATGATGGCTATGATGTCGATGCATGAGTATTCTCCTCTATGTTTGCTGGAGCTTTCTGATGAAAGCCAATCTAAGTGTACAAAATTTTGGGAAAAAAAGAAAGTCTGATATCCTGCAAAAGGAAAAGGGAGCCGTTTATGTATACCATTCTTCCAGAAAGTAGAGAAAATGTCATTTGGATTCAGGTTAAGGGCCACATGGGCCCTCAAGATTATGCAACTCTTTTTCCTTATCTTGATGAGATCATTGCCCGACATGGAACCATTCGCATTTTAACCGATCTGAGAGAGTTCCAAGGTGTGGAATTTTGGGCGGTTCTAAAAACCCCTCCGACGGCGTTTAAGTATAGCTCTAAAATTGAAAAAAAGGCTGTTATTACAGATGAGAACTGGATTTATAGCTGGACAAAGCTTCTTGCACCCTTTTTAAAAACGGAAGTCCGCTGTTACCCAAGCTCTAGAATCGAAGAAGCGTGGAAGTGGGTGTGTAGCTAGATTCATAAGGAATTAACATTTATTTAATTTATTTTTGAGAATATATCTTTATTCTAAAAAAATAGGAGATAGAGATGAATATATCACAATTAAAGATAGGTCTTTTAGTTTTTTTATTTTCCACCTTAGGAAGTAGTTATGGAAATGCCAACTCAACAACGGTAAAATTATATTGCCCAGCTGCAGATACTCTCACGTATAAAGATGGTCAATACACAGGAAAAATAGAATCACATGAGGTCTCGGCTGGTCAGGAGTCGCAATTTATAACATCGACGTCTACGGGTCCTGAGCTAGAGAAGGGAGAGGTAAGTTTTAGAAATACACGTGTCTTTATGAGAGGAGAGTCGATAGAAGTGGACTGTGGATACAACGTTGTTATAAGCCAGGCAAGCAAAGAAAACCCTTTGGAATTAACATTCCAAATCAATCTGAAGGACAGGAAACTTGCAAATTCATGCAGAGCCGTCGGGTGTACAGGCAGCTCTTCTTTAACCAATCTATGTTATATTTTTTGTCAATCTAAATAAAGATACGCCCGATTCTTTTAAGAATTGTATCCTAACAAAAGGTCTTAGAGCTTATAAAAAAGAGTCTTAAAAAAACCTCCCGACAGCGGCATAACAGCCCTGCTGGGAGAAATAAACATCTAGCTTAGCGTTGATGCAAAAGCATAATCTGCGCATTCAATTCCACATTTTGGAAGTCCTTCACTTCCCATATACGGTTTACAGTAAGAATTGTCAGGGCCACATGTCCCCGTTTCGCAGCTTCCTATATCAGCATCACAGAAATAACATCCATCTCGCATACAGAGTTCATAAAAATTTTTCCAACGATCCATCAACTCAGGTGAAAGGCCTTGAGGCATGGCTTTGCCATCTTGATCAAAGCTAACACGGAATTCTCCGTATTTATCTAATAAGGCTTGCCGCTCTAAATCTCCCACATCCCATTGAGTATGATAACGTAAGGTAACATCTTCAAATCCCTCAGCACGTGCTGAGCTTGTGTAGAGACATAAAAGTATAAACCCCATAAGGTTTTGACGCTTCATTCTTCCCCCCTTAGAGAAGCATTCATGAAAGAGTGCCATATTTTAGAAAATGAAAAAAGCGCTAATTTTAAGGAGGAAGTATATTCGCTCCTTAAATGGCCAAATATTGAATTTGATAATCTTAGAAAGAGGTGTAGAATGATAAATATAAACTGGGAATAGTTTTGCCAACTGAACTAAGAAAACCTTTCTTTAGAGTCCATAATCCTTTGAAAAAAGTCCTTCAAGAAAAGGCTTGTCCTCGTGAAGGTGAGGATCTACATTTCGTTATTATAAAGTGAGCAACCTTAAGAAATGAGGAAAATGTATGGCCGGCAGTGTCAATAAAGTTATTTTAGTAGGAAATTTAGGCAGAGATCCTGAAATTCGAATGACTCAAGAGGGTACAAAAATTGTTAACCTCTCTCTCGCCACCTCGGAACAATGGCGCGATAAAAGCACTCAAGAAAAAAAAGAACGCACTGAATGGCACCGCGTTGTTATTTTTAATGAAAAATTGGCAGATGTTGCCGATAAATATCTGCGCAAGGGAGCAAAAATCTATGTTGAAGGTCAGCTTCAAACCCGCAAATGGACCGATCAAAATGGGCAAGAACGCTATACGACAGAAGTTGTTATCTCCCGTTTTCGGGGAGAGTTGACGATGCTTGATGGTGTCCGAGGTCAAAACGCTGGAGGTGAAATGGAATCCTTTGAAAGCTCAAGCAACAGTGCCCGAGAAGCTCTTCCGTCCCTCGGGGATATCGATGATGAGATCCCGTTTTAACCCCTACCTCCCTACGTCTATAATGGTTTAAAAGGAGCCCACAGTTGAGTGAAAATATAGTGATCCCTTCCGTCAATATCGTTGATGAGATGAAAAACTCTTATCTCGATTATGCCATGAGCGTGATCGTAAGCCGTGCTTTGCCTGATGTTCGAGATGGGTTGAAACCCGTTCATCGACGGATTCTATATTCAATGTATGAATCAGGCTTTGATGCAAGCAAGCCTCACCGTAAATCAGCCCACATCGTGGGTGGTGTCATCGCTAAATATCATCCTCACAGTACGGAAGCCGTATACGACTCCTTGGTTCGTATGAAACAAGAATTTTCCTTGCGCTTACCACTGATAGATGGACAGGGAAACTTTGGGTCCATGGATGGGGATCCTGCAGCGGCCATGCGGTATACGGAAGCAAGGCTTTCTAAACCCGCCCAGTACCTTTTGGCCGATATCGATAAGGAAACCGTTGACTTTCAGGCTAACTACGATTCTTCAACTGAGGAACCGACAGTCCTTCCTGCACGCATTCCTAATCTTCTTGTCAATGGTGCAGGCGGAATCGCTGTCGGTATGGCCACAAACATCCCCTCCCATAACCTTGGAGAAGTCATTGATGGGTGTTGTGCCCTTATCGATAATCCAGATTTGACAGTTGAAGAACTGATGGAGTTTATCCCTGGCCCCGATTTTCCGACAGGGGCAATGATTATGGGAAAACGTGGTATTTATAGTGCTTTCAAAACAGGCCGCGGATCTCTCGTTATTCGTAGCAGAACCCATACCGAAACCCTTCGGAAAGACCGAGAAGCGATTATTGTCACCGAAGTGCCTTATCAAGTAAATCCTGCCAAAATGCTCGAACGCATAGCCGAACTTGTGCATAACAAGGAGCTCGAAGGTATTTCTGACTTGAGAGATGAATCGGACCGAGACGGTGTTCGAATTGTGATTGAACTTAAAAAAGACGCAATTGCTGAGATTGTTCTTAACCGCCTTTATGCCATGACCACTCTTCAATCCAGCTTTGGCGTTAACATGTTGGCTTTAAGTGGCGGCCGTCCCCTTCAAATGGGATTGAAGGAAATTCTCGAGCATTTTATCGCCTTTCGGGAAGAAGTTATTACCCGCCGAACTCAATTTGAGCTTAAAAAAGCGCGTGATCGTGCCCATATCTTAGTAGGACTTGCCTTAGCAGTTGCTAACTTGGATGAAATGATTGTCCTCATCCGGAAAGCGCCTGATCCTCAAACAGCCAAAGAAGAAATTCTCCGACGTCCCTGGAAAGTCCAAGACATCGAGCCTCTTATCCGTCTCATCGATGAGCCAGGCTACCCTGTTGTGGATGGGGCATATAGCATGTCCGAACTACAAGCCAAAGCTATCTTGGACCTAAGACTCCATCGCTTGACAGGTCTCGAGCGTGAGAAAATTGCACAAGAACTCAATGAAATTGTTGGAGAAATCAAAGAATTTCTTCATATCTTAAGATCGCGTGAGCGTCGTCTTGAAATTTCAAAGGCTGAACTCCTCGAAGTGAAAGAACTCTATGCTACCCCTCGCCGTACAACGATTGAAGAGGGAGAGACGAATGCGGATGAGGAAGATCTTATTCAGCGAGAAGAGATGGTTGTTACGTTAAGCCTCGGGGGCTATATTAAACGGGTTCCGATCAATACTTACCGAGCACAAAAGCGCGGGGGTAAAGGTCGATCTGGAATGGCAACGCGAGACGAAGATACGGTTTCTGAAGTCTTTGTCGCCAATACCCATACGTTGATGTTGTTCTTTACAACACTAGGCCGGGTTTTTGGCATGAAAGTCTATAAACTACCGCTTGGTACTCCCCAAGCTCGAGGAAAAGCCATCGTGAATCTTCTCCCACTTGAAGAGGGTGAAACCCTTTCTACCATCATGCCAATGCCAGAGGATGAGGCTGAGTGGACGAATATGAATATTATGTTTGCCACCTCTGCTGGTCATGTCAGACGAAATGCCCTTTCAGATTTTACGAATATAAGGTCCAATGGAAAAATAGCTATGAAGATTGAGCCGGGCGAACAGCTCATTGCTGTGAGTTCTTGTGATGAAGAAAGTGATGTTTTGTTAACCACGCGCGCTGGGCGGTGCATTCGCTTTGGTGTGACAGACGTACGGCAATTTGTTGGAAGAACATCAACGGGTGTGCGTGGCATTCGTCTTGGGAAAGGCGATGAAGTTGTCTCTATGACCATCCTCAAACAAGTTGAGTTTACAATCGAAGAGAGAGATTCCTACCTCAAACAATCTCAACGTTTGCGTCGTCAGGATGAAGGAGAAGAAATCGGCGATAACGAAGTCCCTCTTCCTCAGACGCGATTTGAAGCCATGGCTGCCCTTGAAGAGTTCATCCTTACTGCGAGTGAAAAAGGGTTTGGGAAACGTTCTTCTGCTTACGAATACCGCTGTACGAATCGAGGAGGCCAAGGCATCACAACTATGGATGTCACCGTTAAAACAGGGAAAGTTGTCGATTCCTTCCCCGTTAAAGATGAGGATGATATCATGCTGGTTACAAACACTGGTAAGCTTATAAGGTGTCCCGTCCACGATATTCGTATTGCCGGACGGCGCACCCAAGGGGTAACCCTTTTCCGCGTGGACAAAGAGGAAACCGTCGTTTCCGTTGCTCGCATTAACGAGGGCGAAGGTGGTGAAGAAGGGGCTGTGGAAGGCGAAAAGGAAAACGTAGAGAATGTCTAAGCCGCTTCATATTGGCGTCTATCCTGGGACATTTGATCCTATCACCTTTGGCCATCTTGATATTATTCAGCGAGCCACTCGTCTTGTGGATCGGCTGATTGTTGCTGTTGCAACCAATGTGGGGAAAGACCCTCTTTTTTCCATTGAAGATCGTATTGAGATGATTAAAAGGGAGCTTCAGAGTTTTCCTCTCTCCTCAGACATAGAAATCATTGTGAAGCCTTTTGATTCCCTCCTCGTCAATTTTGCCAAGGAAGAAGGTGCACAAATCATCATCCGAGGCCTGCGTGCGGTATCAGACTTTGAATATGAATTTCAAATGGCAGGCACTAATCGAAAACTATGTGCAGACCTTGAAACTGTTTTTCTCGTGGCCTCAGAAAGCTATCAACTCATTGCTTCCAACCTTGTCAAAGAAATCGCCCGCCTGAAGGGAGACACAACACCTTTTGTATCAGGATACGTCGCTGAGAAGTTGAACAGGCGGTTTGCACCCTGACCCGCCGCTTCGCGACAACCCACAAGGGGAGAGGTAAGAGAAAGCCTAGTTCAGGCAGGAAAAACCCTCCGTCGTATTCTTAAGCTTAAGAAGAACGACGGAGAATTTTGTAAAAATGATCTTGCTCCTTTAAATTTTCTTTATTCAAAATAACGCCTTGGAAGGAATAAACCTGAGTCTTCATAAAAGGTCGATTATTTTCTAATGTGAACGAAGGGGCTTTTACCTGAGTATCCAGGAGCTTTGAAAGCTTTAAAAGCAGCATCGAAGTCAGGTCCCCCCTCATCGTCGGGGTCGGAGTAGAGATAGTTCTCTAATAAAGGAGTACCTCTGCTAGAGTAGCTCTTTCCTTCAATGTAAAGGGCCGTTGCCACTTCCTCTGCTGAGGCGTCAGGAGTTAATAAGTTCTGGTAATGGCCATCTTCCAAAAGAATGTGTTTTTCCCTTTGACTGTTAGGAGCCAGATATCCCTTCACAAGCTTTAGCTGCCCGTGGTCATTTGTCCAGAGGAAAATAGAAAAATTGTAGATTTTGCCTATCGCTAAAGTAGCACCTGAGTCAAAATTCTCTCTCGCATTTTCATATTCTTTCTTAACGAAAGCTTCAAATACGTCTGAAGAATATACAAAGGAGGGGTTAAATAACACATCGAGATCACTTCGCCTAGATGCAATTGGAAATGTAAATAATTTCCTTATCTCACGATCCTCTTTGTGTTTGAGAAGTTGAGTGATAATTTCATCACGAGATAATTGAAGTGTATAGGCAAGGCAGTCTCCTCCCCCCGCTACATTAACGCGAATAAGCTCCTTTCCTCTCATTTTTTCAACATAAGCCTTGAGTACTTCTCGATCAGAAAGCTCCGCATCGAATACTCCTTCAATAAGAAGTTTTCGCTCTTTCAAATCTGCAGGCCAGGAAACAGTCTGTCCGCTTTTTGTGGATGAAGGCACATCCTCTTTATGAACCTGCACTACAGAGGGTTTACCTGTGATCCTAGAAACAATCAAATGCTGGTCATTAAAATTCAACTTTTCCCAAAAGGAAAGGACCCCAAAACCAGTCATAAGATCTCTAATAATCTCTTCATCTGAGGTATTAGGGGATCTTTTTTTCCGATCGCTATACTCATATCCAAGTGAGGTAACAAAAACATCAAAGTTCGATTTTGTTTGTTCCAAAATTTTATTTTTGAACTGTGTAAGGTTAGATGTCTCTTCTTCTGAACTTTCTAGGGCTTTATCTTTTCCCTTATCTTTAGAAGTTCCAACCTGAGGCGTAAGATGTCTTTCTGTAACTTGATAGTAAATTTTACCACGACCTTCTTCGCTTAATTCTCCCCAAGCTTTTTCTAAGCCACGACGCTTCATTAATTCGAACATGCAATCGGCATCGCTTAAAGAAGGATTAGCACTTTTATAGTCCTCCAAATCAAATTTAAGTTCCAGGGAAAAGCGTGAAAAATCATAATACGAGCCTGATTTTACCACTTTGCTTTGAAAATCGCTGACTTCATCCTGAGTATCCGGCACTGAACCATTGCCCTTTGGTTCTTCATCATCATCTCCATTAGAGGTTTTGCGAAGAAATTCCTCAGCATGCTGTTTAAATGGATTTCTTTCGGATGTTAAAGAGTGCCTTACATCCTCACTACTTTCTCTCTCTAATCTTTTTTGTGATGAACTCGATGGAGTACCTTTATCTTGTTCACTTAAACTCTTTGTAGAAGAAGATGAAGAAGGTACAATCAAGTCATAAAACCACCATTTCCCATCATTATCTAATGCATTCCACAGTTCATAATAACCAACCTGTGTTACAACATGCTCTATCAACCATTTGTTATCTGCTTGAAAATATGATTTCTTAAAAAAATTAAAATAATATCTTGTGTCTTTTATAAAGGAATCAAAATCGCGATGATATGAATACCGTTTAAGTATTTTGGTTTTGAATACCTCAGTACAATCAGGCTGGTGAGAAGAAGAAGCTGTGGAGGAGGAACCTGGAGCCTGATCAGAAATACTTTCTCTTTCCTTTTGCTTATTTCCGGTAGGTTTAATTGCGTTTGCGGCCATTTCATAGGATATTTCCGCTTGCTCGAACATGAACCTTCTCTTTTTTTCATTTTGAGTTTCACATCCAATAATACCAAGACAAAGGCCTATTTTCTCAAAGTTACGGCTTACGTGGAGATTCTCATCAGGAGCGGCATTGAGAAGATAACGTTGGCGATTTTCAAGAACCGTTTTCTTTTCTTGCATAGATTTATCGGAGTTCAAAATTTGGATAAATTGTCCATAGTTAAAGGGAGAACTTGAGGTAGGGGGTATGTTGATCTCTTCTTTGATGGAATTTTTCAATGCCCGGGTCTTGTTTCGGATTTTTCCCTGGAGTTCTTTTTTACCCGCGTTATATCTTCCTATGGCCGTAATAAAGTGGTCTTCTACTGATGTTTTATCTAAGCACGACCCCCAAAGGGTTGCGTAACAAAGCGCATTCTTTTTCGCGTTGCGTCCTTTCGAGAGGGTTTCATCAGGAGCAGCATTCAGAAGACGACGTTGTTTATCTTCAAGAACTGCTTTTTTTTCTCTCCAAGTTCGATTGGAAGTCAAAAGATCTTCTAGGTTAAACTTTCCCGCTTGTAGAAGGGAAGAACTTGAAAGGAGGGTCACTGTCATAAGAATAAAAATATTTTTCATCATCGCACCATTTAAAAACTACTATGTATTACATCGGAATCAATTTTATCTTTTTCAAGGGAAAATGCAAACTTTTTTACGATTCTTTTTTATACATGCGTTTTTTTAAGAAGTTAATTTGTTGTTTGATCCAGGTCTTAAGAAAAAAAACTTGCAATAAGCTTCTCAAAAAAGACATGCCACTTTTAAGTGCAAAAAAACAGAATCGAGCCCTACGGTAACCCAATCCCTGAACGCAAATTCACGAGGAGGCTTGACCCACCTTCTTTCTGAGTTCTCAAGAATAGCCCTAGTACACCTTAAAAAGGGAGATTGGAACTTCGTTTCTTAAGGATTATGGGGCATCCACAAGAGTCAGTAGTTTCGTAATGATCCGCTAAAAGTGGATCAAAATTTCCTGAAATTTTGATAGAGTCGAACTCAATCAGAAAGGAAAGTAACATATATCTAGCAACTTACAAAAAAAAGACTGTTGTTGATTGAAGAATGCTCTATGATGGCCTTAAAGGGATTAAGATATTGTCTAATTAAAAATAAAAGAGGCACGTCATGGCATCCACAGGGGCCAAAGTCTTTTTAGATGTGAAAACACCGGGCGGAACATCGTTTGAACTCAAAACCTTTCGCGGTGTTGAACGGCTTTCAGACCTTTTTGAGTACACCCTCATCATGACAACCCAAAATCGAGACGTTGTGTTTGATTCTCTCATGAACCAATCCACAACGGTTTCTTTGAGTGTGGGGTCCCTTATAAGAACTTATAACGGGATTATTGGGCGATTTGAGCAAGAAGATACGCCCTTTAAGCCTCTTAATATAACGAGTGTCTATAAGGCAACCCTCTATCCGAAGCTTTGGCTTTTGACCTTTTCTGGTCAATGTCGCATTTTTCAGAATAAATCGGCATTAGATATTATTGAATCTGTCTTAGTTGAAAATCAAATTCCTTATTCGAACCAAGTTATAACCTCGGGGAGACAACTACGAGAATATTGTGTCCAATATAACGAGACAGATTTTAACTTTATTTCACGGTTGATGGAGGAGGAAGGAATTTATTATTTCTTTCAGCAAACCCCAGTCAACCATACCCTCGTTCTTGCTGATTCTGTGGAAGGGCATCCCTTTTGCCCAAATGCCGAGTCCGTCAGCTTTCATGACGTTGGACCCCATGAACCTTTTATGATGACAGTGAGTTCTTGCTTCATTAAGCAACGCATTGTCCCTGAGAGTAATACGATTAAGAGCTATAACTATTTAATGCCTCAAACGCCGTTGAAAGCCCAAGCTATGGGAACACCTGATGCGGACGGGGGAGAAATCACCACCTACGATGAAATTTATGATCAACAATCCTATGGGGATGACCTCGTTAAAGTTAAATTACAGTCAGAAGAAGCTCCTCAAAAAACAGTCGAGGGACTTTCACTCGTCCCTTTCTTTCTCGCCGGCTATAAGTTCAATTTGCAAAATCATCCCCGCTTGGATGCGAATATTGCCTACATACTCTATGAAGTCGTTCATGAGGCACGCACTATCCCCGAGGGAGAAGATGGTCCCATTTATAAAAATAATTATCAAGCCTTCCCTGCAACAATTCCATTTAGGCCTGCTCAAAAAACACCAAGACCGAGGATTTATAGCACACAGACGGCAAAGGTTACGGGAAAGCCTGGAGAAGAGATATATACGGAAGAATATGGTCGGATTAAGGTTAAATTTCATTGGGACCCCTCTGAGAAGGAAGATGACACCACGTCTTGTTGGATTCGTGTGGCGACCTTATGGTCAGGACAGAAATGGGGAACTTTATTTACCCCCCGCATTGGCCATGAGGTTGTCGTCTCATTCATTGATGGAGATCCTGATAAGCCGCTCATTATAGGGTCTGTCTACAATGGGGAAAACAAACCCCCGTACCTACCAGACGAGCCCACAAAATCTACAATTAAAAGCCAGACCAGCAAGGTAGAAGGGGTACCAGTGCCGGGATTCAATGAATTCCGTTTCGAAGACAAAAGACATGCCGAAGAAATTTACATTCATGCCCAAAAAGATTTTAAAATTGATATTCAAAATAACCAAGACATTACGATTGTGGGAGGGAATCGCACCATCCTCCTTAAAGCCGAAGAGGAAATAGAGGAAGAACGCCAAGGCACCCAAAGCAATGATAGCTTAAAACTAATAAATGGCGATAAGTCTTTGCAAATCGTCAAAGGGAATTATTCCATTCAGTTAGATGATGGGAATATCACTGTTAACTGTGGTAATGGAAACGTCAGTTTCGATGTTAATGGGAATATCTCCTTCAAATGCACCGGCAGTTTTAGTGTCGATGCTGCACAATCTATTTCTGCCACAGCAGGAGCTGATTTTTCCGCAAAAGCCGGTGCAGAAGCAACGATGGAAGCAGGAGCAGATGCATCGGTAAAAGCAGGGGCTGGGGTTCAGGTTACGGCGGGCGCCTCGGTTTCTATAGAGGGCGCGACGGTAGAAGTTACGGGGGCATTAATAACATTGAATGGATAGACAGACATGAGTGACGAAATTGAACAGGACATTTTAGAAGCCGAAAAGTCAGCAGAAGGTGTTCTTGAAGAGAAAGAGCCAGCTCCTTCTCAGAAAAAGCGGGTTTTAGGTCAACAAATAGAAGGGAAATTTCATGGAGTCATAGAGAAGTATGACGACAACGAACAGCTTTTGTCTCATCAGAATTTTGAGAAAGGAGTCCTTCATGGGGAGTCTCGACGGTATGGAGATTCTCATCAATTAAAAGAAAAAATAACCTTTCATGAAGGCGTCCCCCATGGACCCGCTGAATTTTATAAAAACGGATCCCCTCTCATGCATACCTCTTTTCATGAAGGAAAACAGCACGGAATAACAACGCTCTATGATGAAGGTGGCCTGGTTCGCGCACGTATTCAGTACGAGCATGGCGTTAAGCACGGCACCTCCATTACTTATGATCCCCTTGGACGTGTGAAAAAAGTCCTGCATTATCACCAGGGCCTTTTAGAAGGCCCAACACTGAGCTATTATCCCAGCGGATCTGTTATGGAGTCGGGAACCTATGTACAAGGGAAACGGCACGGAGAGTTTAAATTCTTTTATGAAAACGGAATGGTCCACCAGATCCTTATTTTTGATAAAGGCCGTCTTATTCAAAAACCTCAATTTTACGATGCTCAAGGAAACCCAACTCCTCAGGGGATTGAAGAATGAGTCTTGCCGTTGTTGGAGAAACCTCTGTCCTTCAATGCTCTTTTGGGGCAACCCCTTCTCCTTTAATCGTCCTTCCTGACCGAACAGTTATGGCAGAAAGCATGTTGATGGGAAATATTTTAGATTTCATTCCTATCGCAAATATTGAGCCCTTTGGAATGTGCCGCTCTAAACAGAATCCTGCTGTTAGAGCAGCAATGGCGGCATCCGGAGGTGCCGTGCAAACTGCGCCTTGTGTCCCTGCAACTGTCACCCCTTGGATATCTGGGGCCTTGACTGTGATGGTCATGGGAGCCCCTGCTATAGATCAAACGGCTATGCTCATGTGCACATGGGCCGGCATCATTCGTATCGTTGAGCCAGGTGAATTTACGGTTATGGTGCCTTAGTCTCCCGGGTTCTCTCTCCTTTTTAGAAAAAATTGAATAATTCACCACTGCCTTACGCGGCGGGTAGTAAGGATATCTTCGTCAAAATTTACTATTTATAAAGCTGTATGTGAGACAATAATTCGAAAACTTTTAAAGAAAGGAACGAAATATGATCAGAAAAAGTATTTTTATGGGACTATTCATTTTTCCAACGCTAGTATCAAGCCTTCAAGCGCAAGGTCACCCGTTGGTAGCAATTGGTCATTGCATAGATCAGAATAATCCTGGACCCTATATCGGCGGTATAAATTTTTACAATAAAGTGCAAATGCCATCTAAGCCAAGAAATAGATTACAACTCAACTTCAGTAGTGCAAACTTAAGTCCACCGTCTCCGGTCTACCCGTAACTTGTGGAAAGTTGTTTGTAATTATAACAATGCTCCACCAAAAATTGGTTTATTTGCCTCCACTGGATCCTGCTTCTTTAATGGTAATCCTGGGCAAACGTCGTGCACGACCAGTTCTAACTCAGGCTTGGACTGTAAGATTACCTGTCAGTAAAAAAGAATAACAAGCTGGGCATTAAATCCTGGTGAAGAAAAAGTAACAACATCCAGACTGAATGTAAGATCTTTTCTTTTTAATTTTGACTAAGAAAAAATAATAAGCTATCTTTTCTTTTAGAGAGGCACTAAGAAAAGATGGATTTTAAAAACAGAATAGGAACCTATGTAACTCAAAAGGTATCAACTGAGCCTTATAAAGCCTATATCCCTCCAAAATTACCTCCCATACCAGCACTCAATCTATCAGAGCTATATCCCTATCTGGACCGAGCAACTCAGGCCATTGTTGAGCTGAATGCTATTACTAAGTCTATTCCAAATACAGATTTATTCATTTACATGTATGTTCGCAAAGAAGCATTATTGTCTTCGCAAATCGAAGGCACTCAGTCATCATTTGCTGACCTAATTTTGTTTGAACATAAACTAAAAACCAGCGTTTCAATTGATGATGTTGAGGAAGTTTCCAACTACGTTACTGCCATCAATTATGGGTTACACCGTTTGAAAGACAATTTTCCCCTGTCCCTAAGGCTCCTGCGCGAAATTCATGCTGTTTTACTCCAGGGGGGACGTGGAGCTCAAAAACACCCAGGTGAATTTAGGCGATCACAAAACTGGATAGGGGGAACGCGGCCTGGAAACGCCTTATTTGTACCCCCACCCCCAGAATATTTAATGACATGCTTAGATGACTTTGAAAAATTCTTACATAATGATGCCATCAAATTTCCCGTTCTTATCAAAGCAGGACTCGCCCACGTCCAGTTTGAAACAATCCACCCCTTTCTCGATGGTAATGGTAGATTAGGTCGATTACTGATAACCCTCCTTTTATGCAACAACGGTCTATTATCAAAGCCAGTTTTATATTTAAGCCTTTATTTAAAACAAAACCGCACCCTATATTATGATTTATTGCAACAGGTGCGAATTCATGGAACATGGGAAACATGGCTCGAATTTTTCCTAGAAGGCGTTTATGAAGTCGCTAAACAAACGATTTTAACCTCAGAAAAAATGAATCGGGTCTTTAAAGAAGACTTAGAAAAAATTAATACCTTGGGCAGAGCAAGGTTTTCTTGCCAAGATATATTTGAATATTTAAAAAAATTACCTCAAGTTTCAGTACCTTTGCTCACCCAAGAATTAAATATGACACCACCAACCGCTAGGTCTTCATTAAATCATTTATTGGACTTAGGTATTGTTGAGGAAATTAGCGGCCATAGACGCGATAGGGTTTATGTCTACAGGAAATATCTAAATATTCTCGAGGAGGGAGCTGAACCACTTCCCTAACCTTTCATCCCCCTACTCCTCCTCCATAACCCTGACAAGAAAGGAAAGATTAAAACCCATCATCTTCAAGTAGGTATCCGCTTCAGTCCCAGGAGCAGAGAGGGCATCTGAGTATAACACTCCCCCAATATGAGTCCCTGTTTCGCTCGAAATTTGCTCGAGCAATCGACGATTTGAAATATTTTCAACAAAAATGGCGTGAATTTTCTCTTCTCGAATTTTGCGGATGAGGGCCGCAACAGATTTTGCAGAAGGCTCTGACTCCGTACTGATCCCTAAGGGAGAATAGAAAGTAATATTGAACTCTCGCCCCAGATAGCCAAAAGCATCATGATTCGTAATAACTTTTCGGTTTTTCATAGGGATGGTCTCTAATTTCTGATGGGTCTCTTTTTCAAGATCACTCAAAGCCTTTTTATAGGCCTCCCCACGTACTTTAAAGAACGCCGATTCTTCCGGCAAAAGGTGCGAAAGCCCTTCAACAATATTATCTATATATATCTTCGCATTTTTAAGGCTGTGCCAGGCATGGGGGTCAACCATCTTTTTCCCATTAAGTGTATGGACTAAGGGCTGAATTCCAGATGTCGCTTCAAGAATTTCTCCTTTAAATCCAGAAGCTTCAATTAATCGATCAAGCCAGCCTTCAAACCCTAAACCATTCACCACCACAAGGTCGGCAGCGGCGAGTTCTTTTGCATTTTGAGGGCGTGGTTCAAAAACGTGCGAATCTTGATTGGGACCAACGAGGTTTTTAACTTCGACCTTGTCCTGGCCAATCTCGTGAACCATATCCCCCAAAATACTAAAGGATGCAATAATAAGTGGTTTGGCAAAGGAAGGAGTTGAGAGCATTAAAAGAATGAGGAAAATTCGCATTAGGCCATACCTTGTTGTCGTTTCAAAGTTCCAAAAGGTGCAAATATAAGGGAAATCCCATAAATGACACCTGCAATTAAAATAATTGAGGGCCCGGAAGGCCACTCGAGATGATAAGAAAGCAATAGCCCAAAATACCCTGAAAGGATTGCAAACAAGCTTGATAGCAAAAAGAGAGTCCAGACATGTCGTGCCCATAGGCGAGAGGAAACAGCGGGTAGCATCATCATGCCCAAAGCCATCAACGTTCCTAAAGCTTGAAAGGCAGCAATAAGATTCAGCGCAACAAGAATAAGAAATATAAAATGGTAAAGACTTCCCCACCCCCCAATCACGCGGAGAAAGCCTGGATCAAAACATTCAATTAAAAGGGGACGATAAATAAGAGCCAAAATAAAAAGGGTAAAGGTCGTAATCCCCGTTACCAAAATGAGGGAGATACTATCGACAGCAAGAACGGTTCCAAACAGAATGTGCATCAAATCAACCTGACTGCCTTGGGTTGAGACAATTAAAACGCCAAGAGCTAAGGAAATCAGGTAAAATCCAGCAAAACTGGCATCCTCATTAAGGATGGTAAAACGGGAAATAGCCCCCGCTGAAAGGGCCACAAGAAATCCAACCAAAAAACCTCCCAGACCCATGGCTGGCAATGAAAGCCCCCCAAATAGGAAGCCAAGAGCAGCCCCTGGAAGGATTGCATGAGCCAAAGCGTCCCCCACGAGACTCATGCGTCTTAAAACCAAAAGGACCCCCACAGGGCCGCAGCCTAAGGCCAAGGCCATACATGCCATAAGGGCTCGCCTTAAGAATATGTAATCTGTGAAGGGAGTCACAAAGAAATCGATCAAGCTGTCACCATCTTTGCTTCCCATTGACGTGATGCAACAATGGCTTCACGCATGTTCTCTTTGGTCAAAACTTCTGTTGTCGGGCCAGACTTATAAAAATGACGCGCAAGCAGAAGGGTTTGCGGGAAATGATCTTGCACCAAATCCAAATCATGAAGAACGGCTATAACAAGACGGCCCTCTTTCACCCACGTATGTAAAAGTCCCATAAGATCTTCCATGGTTCGACCATCAACGCCCGTGAAGGGCTCATCCAAGAAAATGACAGGGGCATCCTGCAAAATGAGGCGCGCAAAGAGAACACGTTGAAATTGACCACCAGAGAGAGCTTGAAGGGGTGTTTTGCCAAATGAAGAGAGTCCGACTTGGTCAAGTGCGGCCTGCATCTGTTCTCTCTTCTCTGAGGTGTATCTTCGAAAAATACCTACCTCACGGAAAAGACCCATGGCAATCGTATCCCCAACTGTAAGTGGAAATCTGCGATCCAAGTGGTTTTGTTGGGCGAGATAAGCAACATCGCAGGGGCAAAATCCATGAAAGGTTATTTTCCCTTTCGCCGGCTTCTGAAGGCCTAAAAGAGTCTTTAAAAGGGTACTTTTCCCTCCTCCATTGGGCCCTGCGATAGCCCAAAGAGAGGGAGCTGTGAAATGACAGGAAAGTCCCGAAAGGATGGTATTTCGAGAATAGGCAACAGCAACACTTTGAAGATCTATGCTAATGGGCTCTTGGGGGATACAGTGAATCGCCCTATGACTTTCTTTAAAAGGTCTCCAAAAGGGTGTGGGGCGGTGATCCATTGAATTTATAGGGCCCAGAAAACGCCCATCCACAAGCCCGCTAAAACAAGTAATGCCATCGCTAGTCGATAAAAAATACCTTGGAGAAGGGGATTTTTATGGGCATACATGTGTTCACCAGCTTGCAATTAAGAATCATTCTTAAAAAGAACTTATTCTATAATGTGGTTATAGAAATTTAAAAGTCAATGGAAATGTGGTGTACAAAGGGAGAGGATAAACTCCCATCATATGGCCAAAACCATTCATTGAACGGTTAAAAACCCACTTTCCTTCAAGGAAAAAAAGTATTTGCAAGATAAGATCATAATTTCATCCAAAAAACGAATAATAAAGACTTTCTCAACCTTTCCCTAGAAGAATATTAACTCTCTTCAGGTATACTAAAAATGAATGAGAAGATGAAGAGTTGAGAGGAGGCAAGTGATGTCGAAAGTCATTGATCTAGATTTCTACCGGAAATTTCGAATTATTTTGCCTGTACGACCACGTCCATTTGCAAAAGAGAGGTCTTACGCGGTGACACGAACAACCGTCAAACAGTTTCGACGGCGGCGAAAGAGTAATACGAAACCAAAAAACCCAAAAAATGAATAATTAGTAATCAAACTCTCTCTTTCTTCGAGTTACATTTGCAACTTATTATCTTATCTGATATTCTAATTATCACCATAAAAATAACAAGGATGATATATGGAAAGGGATAAATCTTCTCCATCTGAATTTCCTGGCCTTAGAGACTTGGGTCTCGTTGAGATTCTTCCACATACGGTGAGCCCCACTATCGATGTGGATATAGTTTATTATTCCCCTTAGAAATTCTAAAAAATAAAAACATTAAATAATTTTTTGGATAAATTATTTTTCAAGTATAAAATTTAAAAAATTATCTAATTTGAGATTAATGAGTTTTTATGTATAATGAAAAAGAAAATATGAGGATAATTTATGTGGAGATGAATATATTTTATAAATAAAATACTGCTCCTTCCTCCAAGCAAATTTGAACTTATTTTTTGAGTATTCTTACGAGAGATATCTCTTGTTTCAAAATGAGACTTCATAATTAGAACGGATGGGGTAAGATACTAAAAAATGAATGATTCTTTGTATACTATAAAAATTTCAATCTATAAAAATTAATTAACAAAAATACAAAGAAATTTAAAAAGAGAGGTGTTCATGCAAAAATCAAAAAAAATTCTACATTCTCCAAGAAAAATACTTTTAGAAAATCTTAGCCAACTTATGTTGATGTATGTATAAACGTCCCCTTTATCAAAAAATATTGAATAGAGTAAATGAGCACAGGAATTTTATTCAAGTATTAGCAGGCCCTCGGCAAGTCGGAAAATCTACTTTAGCTCAACAGATTATAAGCTCTATAGATATTCCTTCTCATTACGCTTCTACAAGCGGTTCATCTTTACAGGACGCTGAATGGATAATAAAGGAATGGCAAATTTGTAGGCAACTTGCACTAAAGAAACAGGATGCGCCAGAAGCTTTACTTGTTTTGGATGAGATTCAAAATATTACCAATTGGTCAGATACTGTAAAAAAACTTTGGGATGAAGATTCAGCTCAAAATTTGAACTTAAAGGTTCTACTCCTTGGTTCGGCTACTCTTCTTATTCAATCGGGATTAGGAAACAGTCTCACTGGAAGATTTGAAGTCATTCCTTGCCCTCATTGGTCATTTGAAGAATGCCGAGATGCCTTTCATTGGTCGCTAGAGGAATATATTTATTTTGGAGGTTACCCAGGGGCAGCCTCATTAATTAGAGATGAGAAAAGATGGTCACGCTATATTATTGATTCAATTATTGAAACAAGCATCACTCGCGACGTTTTATTAATAACCCAAATTAATAAACCTATTCTTTTGCGGCGTGTTTTTGAATTAGGGTGTCATTATACAGGGCATATATTTTCTTATCAGAAAATGCTTGGACAATTGCAAGACGCTGGTAACGTTACGACTTTAGCCCACTATCTCGAATTGCTTTCAGGAGCCGGACTTGTGACCGGGTTACAGAGATTTTCTTTAGATCGAGCGCTTCAAAAAGCTTCCAGCCCAAAATTTCAAGTCTTTAATTCAGCTTTAGCAACGGCTAAAAACCATCTTTCATTTGAAAATATACAACAAGATCCTGAAGCATGGCGAAATCTTATAACGTGTTCCATTGGTACACATTTAATAAATTCCGCATTAGGCTCGAAACTTGAAATTTTTTATTGGGCAGAAGAAAACTATGAAATCGATTTTGTCATCAGAAATGATAAAAGTGTTCTCACATTAATGGTCAACCCAAGAAAAAAAGGAGGGCGTCCTGGAGCGACTGAGGCATTTTTCAGAATCTGTGGACCTCATCATAACCTAATCGTGGGCGAAAACGGCATTCCTATTGATGAGTTTCTCCTAACACCACTAGATGCTTGGATAGATTTTAACTCGGAAAATCCCAAAAAATCAGCTTGATTATGTAATTGAGTGAATAAGTATTAACGATAGAGAGCATCCTTTCTTGCCAAGGATGATGCATCGTGTAGAATATGTTAATCTTTTTTCGAATTCTAATGAAAATTAAGATACAAATCTGAAATATTTGGATAAATAATTTTTTAAAATGAAGAATTGAGAAATGAACTTAAAAATAGTTATGTGTAAACTCATATTGGTTGAAATTCTTTTTTTTACGAATCCTTTGCAAGCTATAGAGAATAAAAATAATAGAGAAATCATCTTTAGGCACGGGATTGTCACTGCAATTCAAGCCTTAGGCTCAGACGCTTCATTTGAATACTACGACCTTCATCTATCAGAAATGGAAATAAAAAATTTAAAAAGTATAAAAATAAATTTAACAGAACAATATTGTAATTATGGAAATCTTAAAGAATTAAATTCTGGAGTAAATGAATTTATTAAATCATTGAACTCTGAAAACAAAACAACTGCGGAGACCGTTTCTCAGATCATTGTGAGGATCGTAAAGGGTATTATCGAAGCATCTGGACAAGAAACAGCCTGGGTTGCTTTGCGGTCTTTTACGCCAACATCATCATATGACGTGCCACGCTGGCATACAGACGGCTATTACTATGAACCTTATGCGGGTGACCCGTATAAGTTTGTTATTACTCTAAAAGGTGCTCCGACTTTATTTTATAAATTGCCCGGTGATAAAAGAAAGGAATTTTACACTTTACAACGTAAAGGGACCGAACGGAACGACTATAATCGTCAAGCTATTGCCGCTTCTTTAGGGAATTCCAAGGAAACAATTTCCGTTGCTCAACCTCATCAGGGAGCTGTTTTTGTTGTGGGTTCAAATCATGCCGCCATCCACTCAGAACCATCCATAAAAGAGGAAAGGCTTTTCTTATCAATCCTCCCTGGGAGCAATGCTCAAATCAAAGAATGGAAAGACAAGCAAGACTAAATCGAAGAATTAGAATTCAAGACAAGCCACATAAATTTGAGTCAAATGCAGATAATGGTAGATTTTAAAGTTCAGCGATTTAAAATAAATTAATCTCATAAAAAACTAAATAAATTAGTGAATCATTTTTTTCTTGATGCCCCACGAACCTTGAGGTAAACTTTCTACGAACAATCTTGTTCAATCGATAAAAAGGGTCAATTATAGCGAAAACGATAAAAGCGTTGTTCAACTTTGGGATATTTCGAAACAAAACAATGACTCTATAACAACAAGTTGGTCATTTAGAGGGCCACGCGAACAAGCTTGTAGGAGAGAGACGATTTGCATTCCTGATAACACTAGAAGAGGTGGACACGAAATTCGATCGAACCACAAAAAGTATTAATAAAAGATACTCTTAACTTTAAATGTAAAGAAACCTGCTAGGCTCCCCTCACAGGTTTCTTTTATTATAGACACAGACACTTATATCTAATTTCATTCTTTAAGAACAAAGTGATCTTGACAGAATGCCTTGTTGAGCCTAAGGTCACCCTTGAAAATCATCACGTCAGTCCACGCGTTGCGTGCACTGGCGCATTTTTGTTAGGAAAAAGTTAATGTTTGATGCCCTGACGGGCCGGCTAAGCTCGATCATCGAAAAGTTACAAGGACGCGGCGCCTTAAATGAGGCGGACGTAAAGTCAGCTTTGCGCGAAGTGCGTGTCGCCCTTTTAGAAGCCGATGTGGCCCTGCCCGTCGTCAAAGACTTTATTTCTCATGTTCAGGAAAAAGCCATTGGACAAGAGGTGCTGCGGAGCATCAGTGCAGGACAAATGGTCGTAAAAATCGTCCACGATTCACTTGTCGAATTTTTAGGCCAAGAAGTTGTGGATGTGGAACTTAAGGCAACTCCACCCGTAACTATCCTAATGGTGGGGTTACAAGGGTCGGGAAAGACCTCGATGACGGCCAAGCTTGGGAACTACCTTGTAAAGAAGCAAAAGCGTAAAGTTCTTATGGCTTCTCTTGACATTTACCGCCCAGCCGCAAGGGAGCAACTTCAAACTCTTGGGCTCCAATCTCATATAGATACGCTACAGATCCTTGCTCAAGAAAAACCGCTGGAGATTACAGAACGCGCTCTCCAAAAAGCCCGCCTTGAGGGCTATGATGTTTTAATTTTAGACACCGCCGGCCGTCTGCATATTGATCAAAATTTGATGGACGAAGTTGTCGCTGTGCGTAATCGTTCCAAACCTGCTGAAGTGATTTTAGTAGCCGATGCAATGACTGGTCAAGACGCTGTGACCATTGCTAAAGAATTTGATGAAAAAGTGGGCATCACAGCCATTGCCCTCTCTCGGATTGATGGTGACGCCCGCGGTGGTGCGGCTCTCTCTATGCGTGCGGTCACGGGTAAGCCTTTAAAGCTTCTTGGAACAGGTGAAAAACCAGATCAATTGGAACTCTTCCATCCCGACCGTATCGCCACCCGCATTCTTGGTATGGGTGATGTCGTCAGTCTTGTAGAAAAGGCCATGGAATCTGTAGATCAGGCTGAGGCTGAAAAGCTGGCCCTGCAGATGCAAAAAGGGAACTTTGATTTCACGGCGATGGAATCCCAACTTCTACAAATGAATAAGATGGGTGGTCTTTCAAGCTTGATGGGCATGATCCCAGGTGTTAATAAGTTTCAAGATAAAATCGCCCAAGCCGGGGTTGATGATCGTTTTGTTCAACGACAAATTGCAATGATTCGTTCTATGACAAAGAACGAGAGAAAGGATGCGCGTCTTATTAATGGCTCTCGTAAACGCCGTATTGCTCTTGGGAGTGGCACATCTGTTCAAGATGTGAATAAGCTTCTCAAGCAATTTCGCGATATGAGTGACATGATGAAACGTATGCAAAAACTTGGCAAAAAAGGTTTGTTACGCCAAGGATTACAGGGCCTCATGCCCCGTCATCGATAATTTTAAAGGAGGAATGGAAGGAACTATGGCATTAAAAATTCGTCTGGCACGGGGTGGTGCTAAAAAACACCCATTTTATCAAATTGTTGTTGCGGATGCACGGGCGCCGCGCGATGGTCGCTTTGTAGAAAAAGTAGGAACCTACAACCCTATGCTTCCTCAAGATCATCAAGATCGGATTCGGTTGAAAGAGGATCGGATTAAGCATTGGCTTTCCGTTGGAGCCCAACCTACAGACCGAGTCGCCTTATTCTTAGGAAAAGCAAAACTCATTGAAATGCCTGTCATCCGGGTAACACCAATCAAATCTGCTCCTAAAGCCAAAGCTCAAGAGCGGTTGAAAGCTGAGGAAGAAGCCCTTAAAGCTAAAGAAGAAGCTTTGAAAGCACCTCCCCCAGCTGAAGCGGAAGTTAAAGAAGAAGTTGCAGCTGAAGCTGTCGTTGAAGCGGAGGCAGAAGCCGTTGTCGAAGCTGAAACGGAGGCAGAAACGAAAGGGGAAGCTGAAAGTGAAGTCGTAGCAGAAGCTGAAGTGGAAGTGGATGCTGAAACTGTGCCAGAAGAAAAGGCTTAAGGAATATCTATGAACCTCGACTCTTCCTCAGCTCATTCCCTTATCTGTGCCGGTGTAATTGCGTCTGCACACGGTGTGCGCGGGCATGTGAAAATCAAGTGCTTTTTGGAAGATCCGAAGCTTTTTAAGACCTATTCCCCTTTTTTGAACGAAAAGGAAGAAGAGGTTTATAGAATCGAAAAAGTCTTATCCCAAGATAAGGATGTCCTCATTGTATCCTTAGAGGGAGTCACAGATCGCAATCAGGCTGAGCATTTGAAGAGTGCAAAATTAATGTTCTCGAGAGACCGTTTGCCAGACCTTTCCGAAGACACCTTCTATCATCATGAGTTGATTGGGCTTTCCGTAAAATCCCTATCTGGTCAGCTCCTTGGAAAAGTTCATGCCCTGTATAATTTCGGGGCTGGAGAACTTTTAGAGGTTAAAACCCCCACCGGCGATTCAAAGCTGATTCCTTTCACACGAGAGACTGTTCCTGAAGTGAATCTTAACGAGAGAACTCTTCTCATAAGTGATATAGGAGAAATATTTCTTGGAGGAGAGCCTGATGTCTCCTAAGGTAACCATTCTCACCCTTTTCCCTGAGATGTTCCCCGGACCTTTGGGCCATTCCCTCATTGGGAAAGCGCTCGAGAAAAACCTTTGGCAACTCGAGGTTGTTGACATAAGGACCTTTGCAGAAGACAAACACCAAACGGTCGATGACACCTCTTTTGGGGGAGGTCCTGGCATGGTCATGCGACCAGATGTGGTCGACAAAGCCCTGTCAGCGGTGATGGAAAAAGGAAAGGCACGCCTGATTCATCTCACTCCACGGGGACAGGTTTTTCATCAAGCTCTTGCGCACAAGATGGCGGATTCAACCCTTCCGTTTGTGTTCCTTTGTGGGCGTTATGAAGGGATTGATCAAAGGGTGCTCGATGCTTGGGATGCGGAAGATGTTAGCCTTGGGGATTTTGTCCTCACGGGCGGCGAGCTCGCCGCGATGACCATCCTGGATGCGGTCTTGCGGCTCATTCCTGGCGTTATTGGAGATGAAAAATCCTTGGAAGAAGAAAGTTTTTCAAAAGGGCTTTTGGAATACCCCCACTATACACGGCCTCGTGCATGGGAAGGAAGGGAAGTTCCCGAAGTTCTCCTATCAGGAAATCATAAAAAGATCACAGAATGGAGACTGAAAGAAGCGGAAGCCATTACACGTGAAAGACGACCCGATTTATGGAATAAATATATAAACCAACATCATTTAACGTAAGGAGAAGAGAGATGAATCTTTTGCAAACCTTTGAGCAAGAGCAGCTTAAAAAACTAACTCAAAACAAAAAAACCCCTGATTTTCAGGCCGGTGACACTCTGAAGGTCATGGTGAAAGTTGTTGAAGGCACCCGCGAGCGCGTCCAGGCCTTTGAAGGCGTTTGTATTGCGCGCAAAAACGCAGGTATTAATTCGTCTTTCACTGTCCGCAAGATCTCCTATGGCGAAGGAGTGGAGCGTGTGTTCCCTCTCTATTCTCCAAATATTGAAATTCAGCTTGTTCGTAAAGGCATTGTTCGTCGTGCAAAGCTTTATTATTTGCGAGGTCTTACAGGTAAAAAAGCGCGTATTGCTGAAAAAATTACACGAAGGGTGGGAGCAAACGCTGTCCTTCCTCAAGAAGAAGAGCCAATCATTCCTGCTGAACCTATTATTGAGGAAACGGTAGCAGAGGACGTGAAAACGGAAGAGTAAGACTGAAAGCGACATTATCATCTCGGCGTCATTCCGGAATTTAGCTCCTCTTCTCGACCCCCTGATTTAAATCAGGGGTGAGGACTAGAGGAGATTAATATCCGGAACCTTGAGCCATCTGTAAATTAACTTACCCGAATCTCCAGATCCTCCCCCCAGTTTCCTTGATAATGAGCCGAGATTTTTTAAGAGGAGGCTTCTGACAGCTCTCGTTAGGATCCTTATTCTCACTCTTTTTTGACTTGTGAATGCAGGATTTTTTCGATTCTGATTGTTCGACTTCTTCTGTTTCTGTTTCCGTTTCTGTTTCTGTTTCAACTTCCCTTTCCTCATCAGTTTTCCGTTTTGTTTTTCTTTCCAGCCTCCTTTTCTTAGAGCCCTGATTTGGCGATAACTTAACAGCCTCGTCTTCGACTTCTTTAGCTTCTTCCTCGTTTACCTCTTCAACAAAATTTTCCTCAAGTTTTCTAGCTTCTTCATCACAAGCTAAAGCTTCTTTAGACTTTTCTTGTTTTAAAGCGCTACCCCTAGCTGAATTCGAGAGCCTGCGTAAGGCTTCTGCCTTTTGAGACAATACCTTAGCACGTTCCGAATTGTTCAATGATCTTGGATCATTGTTCGATGAGAGGTTTAAAAGTTCATCACAAATTCTTGCAACTCTTTCGGAATTTCCCCCTGCTAATAGCCCGCTCTCAATCTGAGCCATTTTCGCTTCTACATTTTCCTTATCCTTATGAATCGAGGTCAGTGGGGAAAATTTTATGGGATCAGATATTGGGGGAGAAGGCCATTCTTTATGAGTATTTTTGATCTCTTCAATCATTAGTGGAAGCTTTTTACGGTCACTATCGTTCAAGGCATATTTATCACCATCGATCCCTTTCGTATTATATGCAATCTTTAATGCCAAGATAGAAACCTTAGGCTTCCGTTGTTTAGCGAGAATTATTCCGATTTCTTTAAAGGCTTCACCGATATCCCTAGTGATCTTCATAGCAAGCTTAGCCGTCACCTTTTCTTTTACGCCCGTTGCTAATCTTATAGCTTTTATGTAATCACTTAATGCCTCATTATATCGCATCAACTGGTTAGCTGTTTTTGCACTTCGTATTAGCTCCCTTGCCTCATCATATCGTGGAGATTTGTCAACTTTTTTTGCTCTTCGTAATGGCTTCCTTACCTCATCTATCCTTATAAACGGCTCTGGATATATTGAATCAGAGCTTTCGAAATCTACTTCTATAGATTTCTCCTTCATCTCAGATATGAGAATTCCAAGATTTGTACGATGCGAGCTTAGACCAGGAAAAGTATCCTTTTCCATTTTTATAACTCCGCACGTGCGAGTGAAGTTTGGACAATTCTGTTCTTGATAATCCACTTCTAGGAGACGGCTTTTTTCACCCTTTGCCTCTAATGCTTTACGATAATATTTCTGAACCTTACTATATTTTCCCAATCTGTCATAGGCTCCTGCTTTATTGAGATAAATAGGAACAAACTGTTCTTGAGTAAGATTCGGTCGTTGTAAAGCTTTATTGGAATACTCTAGAACGTTTTGAGGAGAAAGAGGCGATCCCGTCCGGTCGTAAACAACATTTTTCGTTACATAATTGATACAACCTTCTTCACTGAGTGGAGATTGTTCAAGGATTGTATTGAGTTGAGAACTAAACGAAGGTCCTTGCCGATTTTCTTTTTCCTCCATAGCATAAGACGTTGCAGATACGACGAGTGCAAATATTGAAACTCCAAAATAAATAACTTTCATGCATAAATTCTCCAAGAGAAATAAAAGGCTCTCTTATGGAGAGCAATAGGGTTGCACCTCTTAGCATAATGATTTACGTATGTGAAATAAAAATATAGTTTATCTCTTTTCCTCCTGGATTGGAGGGATTCTGCAAAGCATTTTGCTGTGAGGGAAGAAGGTCTATTATACGATAGAGCTTTTTAAGCATCTGTTTGGTGTGTTGTCTATCGTCGTATTGCAAGGCATTTGCATTTTTTGGATTTGGATTTTTCATTGTAAGAGCCATGTTAAGGACTTTTAGAGCTTTGCGTGGCTTGTCCAAATTTATATGGATTTTCCCAATCTCAACCTGAACCATGGCACGGTCTTTTCCTTCTAAGGCAGAGCTTCCGCTCGAATTGTTTAGTTTCTTTGCAGCTTTGAAGGTAACGAGTGCATCTTCATATTTCTTCAATATTTTTAGAGCCAATCCCTTTTGATAAAGTAGTTTCGCTTCGTCTTGAGGTGCCAATCGGGGTAGATTGGGAGGAGTTAACTCATTTAACGCCAAGAGCCCATTATAAATGGAAAGAGCTTTTTCGGGACGGCCATGATTTTGTTCATATTGGGCCAGAATCATAAGAGGACTTTGCTCAGGAATCTGTCTATTCCTGGGAGTGAAGGTTGTCTCCTCCCTCTCTTCCATTGCATAAGACTTGCTTGCAAAAACAAACATCACCACTAAAACACCAAAAAAAACTTTATTCATTCTATAAATTTCTCCATCGTTAAAGAGTCGCTTAAATTAATTTGAGCGCACCTCTTAACATAATGATTTGCAAATGTGAAATAAAAATTAACAAATTCACACATTGCGCCAATTTCCACGCATATAGGGAGCTGAAAAACCGAATGATAGACAGCAATTTATGGATTTGAAGCTTCATCAGATTGAAGCCTTGACTTTTTAAGAGGAGGCTTTTCACCACTAAGTAAAAAGTTAATCCCCATTCTAGAAGATTCTGGGCTCTCTTGAAGTTCACTTAACAAATTACCAAGTTCCTCAGCTTCTTTCTGCATTTTCTTTTTTACCTCTCCTTGAGATACCTTCACCAATTTTTGTAAAACGGTCAACTTCAGCTCTAATGCAGAACCATAATCCTCTTCACTCATTAAGTTTTGCCTTTTTAGAAGTTCATCGCAGTTTCTTAGCGCAATCTTGAGATCACCTGCAGCTTTTAAAGCGTTTTTTATACGATCGATTAAGTAAGCTGCACTTTCCTCAGGTCTACTATCCATAGATTTGGTTTTCTCATCTTTTTTAGTGCCTTGATCGCATGAAAGGGGTAGCTTACGTTTTCTGTTGGCAGGCATTTGAATACAAAATAGGTTTTTCCGACTTTTTTCCGTCTCGACCTTCTTTTTGAGAATCCTTTTTTGATCATAATCTGAGTATGCAAATACTCCTTTTTCATTTTTTGTATTACCTGCCAACGTATAGACCTCATGAGACCCTGCTTGGCCTGATGATGTCAACGTACTCATAAGTCGGGAAAGGGTTTCTTCTCGCTTTTCTCCTTCGAGAAGAAAACAACCTTTCTCATTTCTTGCATTTATGGCTTTATGATAATAAATGACTGCTTCACAACTTAGATTTTCATCAGTTAATATATTTGCCAGAAGAAGGTAAATCTTCACCCGATCATGGCCGCCCACCATAACCCGCCCCCCTCTATCCTTAAGGTCTAAGACTTTTTTATAAGCTTCAATACTTCCAACCTCTAATGCTCGTTTCTTCAATGCTTCTGCCAAACCAAAAAGGATATTGGGGTTAGCAATTTTTTTTGATGTAAAACGATTTAGTTGAGAAGTCCCACTCAAGGCAAGGTCATAAAATTCAATCGCCTCGTCGTATTTCCCTAAATCTTTGTATGCCTCAGCAGTATAATAGAAAGTTGTAAGGCGATCATTTCCCTCTATTACAAAACAACATTCTGAATTCTTTTCGTCTAAAGCCCTCTGAAAATAATCTATAGCATCAGTAGCACGACCCAATTTTAAAGAAGCCACTGCATAATTGATACAAATATTAGCCCGCTGAGTTTCAGTAAGTCCTTTTGTTGTTAAAGCTTCCCAGCAAAGCCTTAGAATATACTTATTATCCCGAAACTGTATTGGTATGTGGTTATCTGGATAAAATCTACGAATTTTTAGTTCTTCAACGTCCTTTTCTCTCCATCTTTTTAACGGATCGGAGTTATTTTCAACCTCTTCTTCTCTTGAAGATGGAAGATAGGATCGGAGTTCCTCAAGAGAGCCTCGAAGATCATTCCAATGACGAGAAAGTCTCGTCTTGGCATCTTCCTCAGGTTCCTCCATAGCATAAGATGGTATAGATATAAGTAAAGTAACTATTGAAAAACATAAATAAATAATTTTCATTCATAAAGACTCCCAAATAAATAATAACGTCGCCGTTGGCGATCGATAGAGTCGCATCTCTTAACATAATGATTTACGAATGTGAAATAGAAATTTAGAGCGCTATTAAATAGACTATAGGCTCCATGAACAAAATTGAAATTGTCTCCCTGATGTGTCATCCTTGGTAAGAAATGTTTAGTTTTCCAAAGGAAAACTTTAGCATTTCTTGCCACGGATGACACCAGTTGGTATTGCGGCTAAAAGACTTTGCGTATCCTTCGCATCTTACCAAGCAGGGAGAATAGCCCCTTTAAATTTTTCGAGAATAAATGTTTTTATGGGTTCGCTCTGATAGATTTTAATCAGCTTTTCAACCTCAGGCCTGTTTTCGTCTTCACGAATTGCAAAGACATTGGCATAAGGGGAGTTTTTGTCTTCAGTTGCAAGGGCTGCTTTGGGATCAAGACCTGCCAAAAGAACCCAGTCCGTATTAATAACAGCGGCATCAACATCATCCAGTGTCCGGGGTAACTGAGGTGCATCGATCTCAACGAGTGTTAGATTTTTAGGGTTGTTCTTAATATCTAAAATTGACGGATTATCGACAGGCTTCAATGTAATCAATCCCACCTTCTCCAGAAGCTTCAGAGCTCGACCGCCATTGGTTGGATCAGAGGGAATTGCAATTTTCGATTTGTCTTTTAAGTCTGCTAGTTTCTTTATCGTCTTGCTATAAATACCCAAGGGCATTAAGACGGTTTTTCCCGCTGCTTTAATTTTATATCCACGACTTTTAATTTGTTCCTCCAAAAAGGGTTTATGTTGGTATGAATTGATATCCAACTCCTTATCATTCAGGGCCACATTTGGTAAAATAAAATCATTAAATTCAATAACTTGAATATCGATGCCTTGATTTTTAGCCAGTTCCTTTACTTTTTCCATGATGATGGCATGGGGACCGGCTGTGACGCCTACCTTAAGCGGTGCTGCAACAAGGGGTGTTATGGACAGAATAAAGAGTGCGAGCGCCGTTAATAACTTCATGTACAAAAAACTCCATTTTATTTTTTTAATCTCGCTGAGAGAAAATTGCCTAGCGTTTGGACGCACTGGACCATAGCTATAAGAATAATAACGATGATGATGAGTAAGGTAAAGTCGTATCGTTGGTAACCGTATCGAATGGCAAGGTCTCCCAGCCCTCCTCCTCCAACCGTTCCAGCCATGGCCGAAAAACCTATAATGTTGATTGAGATCGTTGTGAGGCCAGAAACAATAAGGGGCAATGCTTCACGGAATTGAATTTTCATAATAATCTGTAAATTCGAGGCACCTAAGGCTTTCCCAACTTCTATCAATCCTTTTGGCGTCGTATTGAGGGCATCTTCTATGATACGTGTGATGAGAAGACTCGCAGCAAAGGTGAGGGGGAGGGTCGCCGCAGCAGTACCAATGGATGTTCCCGCCCAAAATCGTGTAAAAGGAATCATGAGGATAATCAGGATGATAAAGGGAATCGAACGAAAAGCGTTTAAGATGATTCCTAATGTTTGGTAAATGAAGGGTTTTGGACTCAACCCTGATGGTCTTGTTAAGACGAGAAGGGTAGCCAATATGATACCAATGGCCGTTCCCAAAACCATAGATACACCGACCATCTCAAAGGTTTCTATCAGAGATAGTAGAACTAATTGTTTCACGTGAAACATCCTTTTTGAGGCAGATATCCTAGGATTTCTGATGAGACGTCTCTTATTGCAAGGTCATTCACGATAGCATCAATTTTTGAGACTTCATAAGGAATCGCAATGATAAGACATCCAAAAGCTGTTTCACGTATGTGATCTAAATTGCCAAATAAAATATTAATGGGAACATCATATTTTTTGACGATAGAGGAAATGATAGGATCTCCCGCGGTCTGACTTGAAAAAAACAATCGGAATAGGGCTGCTGAGTTTGGGGTTGGTTTTTTCATCAATTTTTCTTGTAAATGATGGGGTAGATCTTTGTTAATTAGGTTGCGAATTAATGATTTTGTGACTGCATTTTGAGGATAAAGCAGAATCGATGTAATATCATTTTTTTCAACGATTTGCCCTTTATCTAAAACACAAACTTCGTCACAGATTTCACGAACGATAGCCATGTCATGGGTGATCAATATAATCGTAATTCCAAGTCGTTTATTTAAATCACGCAATAACTCTAAAATTTCCAGGGACGTTTCAATATCCAGCGCTGATGTGAACTCATCACACAGCAGAAAAGAAACATCGCTGATGAGAGCACGGGCAATAGCTACACGCTGAGACTGCCCCCCACTCAGTTGACTGGGGTAATCATTTTCTTTTCCTTTCAAGCCAACAAGATGAAGCATTTTAAGAGCTTTTTTACGGCTTGCTTGCGGATCTTGTTTGAGAAGCTTCAAAGGAAACATAACGTTTTCAAGAGCTGTCAAACGGCTTAAGAGGTTAAAGCTCTGGAAAACGTTGCCGATTTTTTGTTGAATACGCCGCCGGTCTTTGTCAGGAATTCCCGTAAAGGGTTGATCATTGATCATAATGTTTCCGGCGCTAGGTTCCTCTAATCCATTGAGACAGCGCAAGAGTGTGCTTTTCCCCGCACCACTTTTTCCAATAATACCTAAGATTTGACCTTGCGGAACCTCAAGGTTAATCCCTTTCAAAACAACGACGTCATAGGACTTTTCTAAATTTTTTATAATAATAGACAATGGGTTACTTCCATTATTTTTCTACTTAAGTTTTGTACCCCTCACCCGCCGCTTCGCGGCGGTCTCTCCCACAAGGGGAGAGGTCATTAAGTGCTGACTGCGTTACCTCTCCCCCTTGTGGGAGAGGTCGCCACGCGCGAAGCAAGTGGCGGGTGAGGGGGCTCCAGACTGTACTAGTCACTTTCACAAATGAGTCTAGTAACTTATCTAAAGCCTGTCCATACATGACACAGGGGAAGATGTCTCTGGCTTACTTTATGAAAATACTATTGGCACTTCTGCTTACAATTTAAAGAATGTGCATTAAAGCTCTCCAAATATTTTGCCTTTTCTTTAGGTTCGGCATTTGCACAAATCGTCAGAACTGCACTATTGCATTTCTCCATACACTCTTTACAAAGAGCTGACTCTTTAGACATTTTTACGGTTAGTTTATTGGAAGCTTCTTTACATCTTTCAAACAATTCTTGACACTTAGATTTTGAGGGAGGCTGATCTTCCGCCCTCGCCGGTTGAACCGTCATTATTAAAAGAAGTGCTAGAGCGATGTATATCTTTTTCATTGGGCTTTCCTCCCTACCCTTTCATTTTTTGATATTATTTTAACTTACAGGTTAAAAATTTCTTAAGCAATCCACTTCTTCTTTTCCTCTTGAAGGCAATCTTGAGAAATCGCCTTCCGAATACGGAAAAGAAGACGGTTCATAAAATGGACATTGTGGACTGTCAAAGCTTGCATCACCAAGAGCTCCCCTGCTTTCAGCAGGTGGTGCAGATATCCACGAGATAGCGTTTGGCACGTCTGACACGCACAGGTTTCATCAAGTGGACGAGCATCATCACGAAAACGAGCGTTGCGAAGGTTCATATGTTCTCTGCCTCGTGGGTCTTCGCCCATACTCTCCCACACGGATAAAGGAACTAAGGCACCCCCATGGCGGGCCAGACGCGTGGGATGGACACAATCAAAGGTATCGATGCCTTGCTGCACACCATAGAATATATCGCTAATGCCCCCAATTCCCAGAAGATGAACGGGACGCACAGGATCCAATGGCTCCATCGCCATTTCGACAACTTCCGCCATTTGCGCTTTATCGGCCCCCAGCGATCCGCCAACCGCATGACCAAAGAAAGGGAGGCTATTGATAAAATCTCCACTTATTTTTCGCAAATCAGGATAAACACCTCCTTGAGTGATGCCATAAAGAGCTTGAAGATCGGTGGGTTCTTTTTGAAATTCTTTAAGACTCCGCTCCGCCCACCGGTGGCTCATATGCATGGATCGTTCTGTATAGGACTTATCTACGTGGAAGGGCGTACACTCATCAAGGACAACAATAAAGTCCGCCCCCAAACCACGCTGAATTTGGATTGACTTTTCAGGGGTAAGGACATGCTTCTTCCCATCAATGTAGGATTTAAAGGTTGCTCCCTCCTCATTAATTTTTAAAAGACTCTTGGGTCGTAAAGTCTGGCGCCGTCCTTTCACCTCTTCTGCAATGGATCCATGACCAAGGCTGAAGATTTGAAATCCACCGGAGTCGGTCAACATAGGACCATCCCACCCCATAAATCGATGCAGTCCTCCCATCTGTGCCACAAGGTCAGACCCAGGCTGCAACATAAGATGGTAGGTATTGGCAAGGATAATTTGGGTGTTTTCTTGGCGCATATGTTGAGGCGTTGCGCCTTTAATCGCTGCCCTTGTTGCACAAAAGATAAAGGCTGGAGTTTCCACAACCCCATGGGGTGTGGAGAGCCTTCCAAGGCGTGCTTTTGAACCAAGCGTCTGAAATGTTATATCGAATTTAAAATCCATTATCTAACCATGAGCCGTGCTAAATACACAAAAGGGATGCTTACGAGAGCAATCAATACCCTCAAAATGTAGGTCCCTAGCACATAGGTAAAGAGGACTGTCTTCCATGGCAAGGGGTGAGGCGCAAAAATCATCCATGCCAGGACACTAAAAATCAAATTATCTAAAAAAGCGCCTATCAGCGTCGCCACAAAGGATCTAAACCATAAGAACTTTCCAGCCGTCAAACGGGAGAGGGCCTCAAAAATCCAAATATCATTGAATTGTCCAACCGCGTAAGCGATCAGACTTGCGACAATCAATGCTGGGACGGGAAAAAATAAGACACACATGGCTTGATGGGCTTCATAAAAGCCACCCGCTGGCTTGAAGCCAATGGTGAGCAACATAAGGAAGGACACCACAATCATACCCGAAAAGCTCAACCATACAGCTTTGCGCGCTTGGCCCTTCCCGTAATATTCAGTTAGAATGCTGCTGACGATAAAAATCGAAGAAAACACGACCGTCCCCAGGGCAATTGGTTCATCGAAAAACTTAGATGTCGTAGCCTTTTGAACCTGAAGGTTAGCGACAACCACTGCAAGAGAACTATACACCATCAATCCAACAGATCCAAAAAGACGCATCATGAAAAGGATAATGAGACCACAACTCATAAGTAAAATCAAAGTGAGCATCTCAGCTGGTTGCTGTTGAAGCCACGCGACAAGGGTATGGGGAGAGAGGGAGAGATGCATTATCGTTATCTATAATCAGTTTTCACAAGCTATATCTTTCATCTTCTAAAAGACAAAGCGAGTCCCCCTCACCCGCCGCTTCGCGGCGACCTCTCCCACAAGGGGAGAGGTGATAAAGTGCTTGCTGCGTTACCTCTCCCCTTGTAGGAGAGGTCGCCACGCGCGAAGCAAGTGGCGGGTGAGGGGTTTAAGTGAATAGGTATAACTGGAAATTAGACAAAATAATACAGTTACTACACCAGACACAATTCGCTCAGTCTATAATTATATTTTATAGCTCTTTTTAGGAATGTCAAATTTGCGAATTGGCCATTTGGTCCTCAGTTCTGATTTTCTGAACACAAGGTTGCACCGCATCTTTTTTTGCTAGATTAACAATTTTATCAATGAGAACACCATAAAAGTGAGTATTTAAAACGTGCCCCATGCCTGGAATAATGACCAGCTGAGCATGGGGAATAGCTTGTTTTAGAGCCTTACCATGATCAATGGGAAAGATGGGATCTTGGTCGCCATGCAGGATAAGGGTAGGCACTTTAATTTGGGTTAAAGCTTGCTTGTATAAATCATAACTCGCATTAAGAGCTTTAAGGTGATTGAACATACTGAGTGGATCACGGGTTCTCTTAATACTTTGAAGAGCCAATTGATGATTGAGATCCTCATCAAACGGAACTTTCTCTCCATTTAATAGCCGGCTACCTTCTAAGGAATTTTTCATTTTTTCAGGCAAGGTTTTGGGTGGATTGCTTACGAAGCTTTTTATCCAAGATAGAATAACAAGTTTAGGAGGCGAAAGAGGACTTTCCGAGGGCTTGCCTTGAAGGGCATCAAGATTGGAGCGCATGTCAGGTGACGTTACCATCAAAGTCAGAGTGGAAACACGATCGGGAAAATGAGCTCCAATCAACATTGCAATTGGCCCCCCCATTGAAGCCCCGACGATATGAGCCTTCCGAATACCATATTTATTGAGTATACCAATGGAATCTTTAGCCATATCCAAAAGGGTATAGGGAGATTCCTTATAGTCTATATTAGAAGAAAGACCTACATCACGATGATCGTAGCGAATAACATAGAAGCCTTTATCTGCTAATTGCTCACAAAATTTTTGGTGCCAGGACAATCCTTGAGCACCACTGCCCATAATAAGGAGTAATGCTGGGTCCTCTTTTTTACCAAAAGCTTCAGTCCAAAATTCAAGACCCTTCACCTGAATCACCTTCTGCTCAAAAGCATGGAGAAGGGAAGAATTAAGACTAAGAAAACAAATCAAAAAAGCTAGAATCTTCCATTTCATGGTTATTTTTCCTTTATATCTAACTTCACGACATCCCTATAAGCCTAATTGGGGATTCCGTCCCCTTTTCAATCTTGAGAGGGCACACAACCGTGTATGCTCCCGTAGGTGGCAACTTTAACGCATTTGCGACATTTTCCACAATATATTTATCAGCACCTAAGATTAATTTATGCACTGGAAAACCATCTTCGGGTCGATCAGGAGAGAGCGTATCAATTCCCAAACCAACAATTTGCCTGTCTAGTAAAGCTTGTGCAGCTTCTTTTGAAAGACTCGGGTAAACGAGATTATTACGATACTTGTCGGGTGTCGTCCAATATCGTTCCCATCCTGAATAAACAATCACAAAACAGCCTGGGGGAATAACTCCATGCTGTGTTTCAAAGGATTCAATATCTTTTACCTTCAACGAGTATCGCTCATGCATTTGGTTTGAGACATTCATAACAATACAGGGAGCAATGAGTTCCTGCAAATTCAGATCATTGATACAGCGACCTCCCGGAATAAAATGGGCCGGTGCATCGATATGCGTCCCCATTCCTGCCTGCATGTGAATATCATAGGTGCGTACCTGATAAGGAGCGGCAGGATCATAATCATCCCTTAGGTCATGCTGAAACCCACAACTGCCATCCCAGGAAGGAATACTTGGGGTTAAGGTATGTGTTAGGTCAATGAAGGTGGGGTCTTTTAAGGGCATCGTGAAGTTCTAGTTCATTAAGTTTGCGCTGGATTCTTGTAATATGGGGGGAATCTTCTGGAAAGTGAATTTTAACTACCTCAAGGGCTTGTTTGAGGTAATCCCGAGCTTTGGTTTTAAAATTCGAAGTTTCCTGAACGTTCACATTCTTTCTTGATTTTTTCAAATATAATTCTGCTAAACTTTCTAAAGAAGCATAGCTCAAAGGGTGTTTATTTTGTTGGAAGATTTTCAAGGACTTTTTCATGAGATTTTCAGCAACTTCTATATTTCCTTCGGCAAGATATGTCTCACCTAAATCTAATAAAACCCTAGCCGTCACATCTTGATTAATACCATAATATTTTTCGAAAGTTACCAGACATTGTTTTAATAGACCTCTCGCTTTTTCGTAATGACCTAGCCTCGTATGAACATTGCCTAACTGTCCCAAAACCCAAAAAGTAGAATAATGATTTTTAGGATAATAATTTAAATGATTGATAAGACTCTGTTCAAGTATATCCTTAGCTTTTTTATAATTCCCCAGCTTTGAATAACTCATTCCCAATATGACGAGTGCACGAGCAATTCCATAATAGTTTTCGGGGTAATATTTTTTATAAATAGTTAGGCTCCTCTCAAGGTGATTTATTGCTTTTTCATAGCGAGCAACTTCATAATGAACAAATCCTAGGTAGCTTAAAACTACAGCAACTCTAAGATGATTTTCTGGACAATATTTCTTACAAATAAGTAAACTTTGTTCAAGTGCATCTTGAGCTTTTTCATAATGACCTAACTGCCTAAGAACATGTCCTAAACTTGCTAGGGTTCGAGCAACTCCTGAAGGGTTTTCAGGAAGGTGTTTTTTGGACACAATGAGGCTTTGCTCATAAAAATCTTTAGCTTTTTCAAAATTACCAAGATCCCAATTAATTAACCCTAAATAAAGTAAAATTTGAGAAATCCGAATATGATTTTCATTATTAAATTTTTTTAGAATTGTGAGATTTTCTTCAAGAAGCTGCTTTCCTCTTTTATGATTCATTTGATCTACATAAATACCCCCTAGTACACCACCAATCGCTCCTTTCATAGCTTTTGTTAATAAATGATCATGACTCAAAAACCTTTCACAATGACTTCTTAAGTCTTTTGTTTTTAAGAAATGTTGTTGTTCAAGAATATCAGCAATATAACGCTCTAGGGTAAGAGTAATGGATGTAATCAGGTGATAGTTTCTACCCAAGGCTAACTTTTTCGTAAGATAATTTAAACTTATTGCTTGAGTGCTACGATGAATTGAAAAAGTTGGAGGGGAATGAGTAAGATGAGGTGATTCGTTTGTAATCAAAGAATATTTTTTTAAATGATAGAGGAAGTTATCAACAACAGAATGATTTTTATATTTTTCCAATAAATCCCTTGGAATATTTTGAGAATCAAGGAGGCTTATAAATAACAAAAGCTCTGCAAAATCCTTATGAGCCTTTATTAAATGTTTTAAAGATAAAGTGATAATGCTGTACCGTGTTTTTGTATATTCTCCTGATTCTTTTAAGAGGCTCTCTTGCACTGATGCAAAATCATTATCATATCCTTTAACACGCTCTAAATATCTTTCATAAGGAATGCCTGTCACTTTGATATAGTAAGCGGCGATCGATATATCCAAGGGATAAGGGGGGATTTCTTCTAAGAACTTTTTAGTATTTTCAGCTTGAGCACGAGAGAAGGCTCTGGCGTTTCCATTGCTCATGATTTTCGTAAAAAGGTCTAATTTTTGGTTGGGATTTAATTCGCCTATTTGCAAGGCGTGATTAATATGTTTGTTATTTTGAATGTTATTGTCGCGGGTCGTTAGAATGATTTTTCCTCGTCCCCACGTCTCAAAATCCTGAGGAAAGTGATGTTGAATATCTGTAAATTTTTCAATGTTATCAAAAATCAAGAACCAATCTGAATAGCTCCTCAATCTCTCCTTCACAAACTGAATAATTTTTTCTTCCCTTTCTCTAGAGTTTTTTATTTCTTGGAGCTCTCTTAATGTCTTTTGATCTTCTTCCGTTTTGGAACAAGCTTGCGCTAAATGTTCAAAAGAACTCTTAAGACTTTCTTTTGTTTCTGCATTAATCTCCCAAACAAGAGGCGATTTTTGAGAATGGGCATACTGTCTGGCAAGGGTTGTTTTGCCAGCCCCTCCCGGCCCAACAATAGCAATAGCTTGGATATCTTTATGTTCTTTAAATTTCTTATCAAGCTGCGCAATGAGTTCGGAGCGATGAAGAAGTGCAGATTCTGTAGGAAGATTCAAATCCGATCGAATAGAATAACTTTCTGGAGCTTTGCTCCATTGAAAAGCTAGAAATCCAAACCCAAAAAATCCGACAACAGAGAGTGCCGATAAAAGACCCCACCTTAGTGGATGAATGAAATGATATCCTAACTTATTTTCGTCTAGAACGATTTGTGGTAGCTTGAATTCCGCAGGCTGAGCCTCCATTGATACATTTATTTTCTTATATTCATCCTCAAAAACAGAAATGATTTTCTCAAAATTAAGATTTGGGAGAAGCTTATTGAGAATTGCAAAAAAAGAAAAATAATAATTTTCATATTTAACAAAATCCACAACGTTAGAGCCTTTAAACTCTTCAGGAATGTGTTTATGATCACTCTTTTCTTGAAGAAGAAAAAGAATCTTATCCGAACTTTGATTTGATTTTTTAAAATGGGAAGAAAGATCTTTCTCTTCCAGCAACTTCGGAAGAACATAAATGACATAGTCATCGTATTTTTTACGAGCTCCCTTCGAAACAGTGAGACCTGCAAGGGTTAAATGGGTTTTTAGGTGAGATATCAGGGGATCTCTACCCTTCCCTTGAGCAATAAAGAAAACAGACTCTACTTTATGCTTCAACTTTGAAATGTCTCTCAAGCTTTTTTCAAAAGCCACATTAATCCGTAAAAGAGAATAGTACTTTTTTAAAAAGATATATTTATCAGAGGCTTCAATAAAATCGATGATCTCTTCGCGCGTATTATATTTAAGCTTGTACTTGATATTACGGATATGGGTTTCAACACCTCTTGGTTGAAGAAACTTATGTTCAGAATTATCAGAGGCTTTTGTCATTGGTTTTAATACTAAAAGTGATGCTATTTTTTTGGGACTTCTTCCATGGAGAAGACAAGAAATTACATCAATTTCGCGCCGCGTAAAATGGATGCCACCAATTGTCACCAAGTATTTTGAATAGAGTTCTTGAGGGAAGAAAATTTGTGTTTCCTGCATAAAAATGGCATCTCTCTTAAGTTTTAGTCACAAGAATACCAACTTGAAACACTTAGACAAGTTAATTAAGAGATTTTTATTGTAAAGTTCTTTCCTATTTTGATAAGTTTCTGCGGGTTTTTTACGCAGGTGTCAGCCCCAAAAATAAATTTGCAAAGCCTTTCCCAAACTTCTCATTGTTTCATCTGACCCCAGTTAAAAGTTTTTGTGTATTTTTTGACAATTCTCATTTTCGTCCAAAATTAGAAACTAGACGCAAGAGAGCCTTATTTTAGCCTCCCTATACCTCTAATAAGGTTCTCGCTTATTAACAACTTTAAAAGGAGATACAACAATGAAAAAATATCAAAAATTACTTTTTATCCTCTGTTTACCTTTTCTTCCAACAAGTGCAGAAGCGATGGATCCCGCGGATGGTGAATATAAAATTTTTTGCCATACAAAAAACCGTGGTAAGAGGTATCTTGAAGCTTTCCCTAGAGAGGGGAATGGTAAGGTAAGACCAAGACCCGAGTCACTGAGTCAAGATCAAAATTGGTCTATAGAAACGAGAAATAATTATCGTCGTATTAGTTGCCGGACACGAAATGGTGGAATAAGATACTTAGAAGCTTTTCCAAAAGATAAAGTGGCAAGACCAAAGCCTCAATCCTATAGTCAAGATCAGGATTGGTTTATAATACCTGTGAGTAATGGTTATTATCGCATTGGGTGTCATACCAAGAATGGGGGGACAAGATATTTAGAAGCTTTCCCTAAAGCTGAAGATGACAAAGGTGTGGTAAGACCAAGTATAGAATCTTATACTCCAAAAACAAAGTCATATAATCCAGATCAACTCTGGAAATTGGAAAAAATAAATAACAATTAATTTAGTGTTTTATATTTGAGTAAGGGCATGAGTTCTAACAATCTCATGCCCTTACCTTTAATTATCGCTTACTTATCTTAATCATTCTATAATCCGACTCCACTTCGTCTCCCTCTTTCAAACCCACGACCCGATCTAAAATTTTGACCATAATTTGATTGATCGCTTCATAGTTTTGCTGCAACAGTTCTTCAGAGGTTTGTGTGAAACGGCTTGGTTTTAAATCCCCCGGGCAGGCTTTGATCATGTCCTTTATCCCCTCTTTGGTAATTTCGAGATGACACTGAAAACCATAAGTAGAGGGGGTGTACCGCAAAATTTGCCGAGGACACCCTTCACTATAAGCCAATACGACAGAATTCACAGTTTTCCCCGGCATGTCGTTGTGCCAATGAATGACAGGAATGAGATTTGGAAGTCCTTCAAACAAAGGATCTTCACGTCCTTTTTCTGTTAAAACAATAGGGAAAACGCCAACCTCTTTTTCGGGGCTCCGTTCTGTTTTCCCGCCAAGGGCTTCTCCAATAAGCTGAGCCCCTAAGCAAAACCCTAAAACAATTTTCCTGTCGTGAATGGCCTGGGTAATAAGTTTGATCTCATCTTTCAGGTAGGGATCCTTTTCAATCTCTAAGGGGCTTTGGGGGCCTCCCATAACAATCAAGACATCAAAAGACTGATAGGTTAAACAGTCCTCCCCCTTATAAGGTTTGCAGATCGAAAAGCCATAGCCTCGTTGCTTTGCCCAGTCTTCTATAATCCCAGGAGTTTCAAAGTCAGCATGGGTAATGCAAAGTATCTTCATAAACCCTCCTAACGATGGATTTGATGATTAAGACAGAGTCAAAAGTGCTTTTCAATCCTTTTTTGAACAATTTCCTTGAATCAATTTAAAGATTTTTCTTGTTCTTGACCCTAAAGAAGGAGTATATAGATCCCTAATGTGATCTTTAATTACAACGATCACAAATCCTCACGCAGAGCGATCCCTCCGGTGGCCTTAAAAGCCCCTTTCCTCTGCGGCGGCTTAACTGGAGAAAGGACTTTATTATGATGCCAACATTTACCATGCGTCAGCTTTTGGAAGCTGGCGTTCACTTCGGACACCAAACCCGTCGCTGGAATCCCAAAATGGAATCCTATTTGTATGGATCACGCGGAGGAATTCATATCATTGACTTGCAACAAAGCGTTCCCTTGTTGCATCATTCCTTACAAGCGATCCGTGATATTGTGGCCGGTGGCGGCCGCGTTCTGTTCGTGGGAACAAAACGGCAAGCTTCCCAAATCGTTAAAGAAGCAGCAAACCTATGCGGCCAATTTTATGTGAACCATCGCTGGCTCGGCGGCATGCTCACAAATTGGAAAACAATTTCTCAATCCATTAAACGTTTGCGCGAACTTCAAGAGCAATTTGACCAAGGGGTTCATGGTTTTACCAAAAAGGAACTTTTGACTCTCGAGAGAGAACGAAACAAACTCGAACTTTCTTTAGGTGGAATCAAGGAGATGGGGGGGGTTCCCGATATTCTCTTTGTCATCGATACCAACAAAGAAGACATCGCCATTAAAGAGGCCAACAAGCTCGGCATTCCCGTTGTTGCGATTGTGGATAGCAACTCCAACCCTGATGGAATCGATTATATCGTCCCTGGGAATGATGACTCGCAGCGCGCCATTGAACTTTACTGCACTCTCGTGTCAGCATCCGTCTTAGATGGGCTGCAAGCAGAAATGAAATCATCGGGCGTTGATATAGGAGAAGCTGAAGAGGTAACTGTTGACGTCAAAGAAGAACCCTTCGTTGAGGCTGAGGCTGAAACTGCAAGTGAATCGATCGTCACTGAAGAAATCGCCCCAGAGATCGAGCAAGAAAATGCTTCAATTGAAATAGCAAAGGAGTAAGCGATGGCGGATATCTCCCCTTCACTTGTGAAAGAGCTGCGCGAAAAGACGGGCGCAGGAATGATGGACTGTAAGAAAGCTCTCACCGAAAATCATGGTGAGTTAGAAGCAGCAATTGATTGGCTTCGGAAAAAGGGGCTCGCTGCTGCGGCTAAGAAATCAGGTCGTGTAGCAGCCGAAGGACTCGTGGGTGTTTTTTGTCAAGGACCACGAGGAGCCATTATAGAAGTCAATAGTGAAACGGACTTTGTCGGTCGCAGTGAACAGTTCCAAAATTTCGTCCGAAAGGTGGCCGAGATAGCCTTGACCACAAAGGGAGATTTAGAGGCCTTGAAAAAGGCGCCTTACCCTGGTTCTCAAAAAACAGTTGAGGAAGGGCTGACTCACCTTATCGCCACGATTGGCGAAAATATGATGTTAAGACGCGTAGGTTACTTGGAAGTCTCCCAAGGCGTTGTGGTTCCTTATATACATAATGCAGTCGCACCTGGCCTCGGACGATTAGGCGTTCTTACGGCTCTTGAATCTTCAGCTCCAACAGAAAAGCTTGAAGCTGTGGACAAACAAATTGCCATGCATGTGGCTGCTGCTCAGCCCATAGCCCTGAACATTGAAGCCGTAGACCCTGCAGAAGTTGATCGGGAACGCGCTATTTTCCGTGAGCAAGCCCTTGCCTCTGGAAAGCCCGCCGAGTTTGTAGATAAGATGGTCGAAGGCCGTCTTCGCAAATTTTACGAGGATGTTGTTTTGGAAGAGCAAGTCTTTATCATAGACGGTAAAACACGCGTAAAGGATGTTGTCGCTACGGCTGAAAAAGAGCTTGGTCAACCTGTCAAACTTGCAGGCTTCGTGCGCTTTGCCCTCGGTGAGGGGATTGAAAAGGTCCAATCTGACTTTGCGGCAGAAGTGGCTGCTCAGTTGGAGAAATAGTTCCTACCATTGCCTGGGCTGCTTCCGCGCCCACTTTCGTGGGGGGAAGCAATCCCCAGGTATCTTGAAATCTTAATGGATACCTTTTTCCATTATAATATACTTCCTGAAGCCAATTTGAATCGTCGCTGACTTTCATTATCATCTTGTTTAACACCTACGCCATGTAAGTACAACCAACCTACATGTTCATTAATTTCCCGATTATCACTTTCTCCAGCCAAGTCCACCATTATGTTTGGCAGTAATTTTATGGGAGGAGAAGGATTTTTTATGAGAGTACTGTATGTATGTTCGAGGTACGCTTGGAGTTCAGGGGAAATCGAGTCAGAATCATATTTTTTTTCTATTGCGCGACGACGATAGAAGTCTGCCCTCTCTCGATTCAAAGAACGACTCCATGAAGAAAAATTATAGGTAAATTTTGGCAGGCCTAAAGGGTCTAAACCTTTTCCTTCATTCTCAGAATAATAAAGACAAAGACTGAGATCAGCAGGGATCCATAATTCCCTTAAAGATTCTGGCAGGAGTTGTTCTATGGTAGGAAGGAATTCTATCCACAGATCGTCACAAAGTGATTTCCAGTAAAGAGAATCCGCGCACTTAAGAGCTAACTGGATGCTCTTATAAAATTGATGGGGCGTAGCGTTATCTAGATGATCGGATTGTAATAAAGATTTTATACATTTCTCAAAATAGGGGAAATTAATATTGCTTTGTCCTCCAAGAATCTCTTTTGCAAGATAAGATCTAAAGGACATTTTAACCTCGTGACGAATACTAAAACCTGCCGTAGATTTTTCATCCAACATGCGCCTAGACAACTCACTTATTTTATTTGCTGCAACACGAAGGGTATCTTGCGTAGAAGTGACCTTCAAGAGAACAGGAGCTACCTTATAAATAAGGCGTGGATCATCACTCTCTTTAATCGAATCGGATAGAAATTTTTCGTCTTCTCGGAGAATCAGCGAAGCGTCTGCATGTTTATATCTAAAAGCAATATCGTAAGGGTTTTGCGAATCTATCTCCGCAAAGTACTTTTTGAGTAGATCCTTGACCGTATTTTCATCTTTTGTGAAACAATCAGTGGGTAAGTCTAACTGTTTCTTTAGGAAAGATTTTCTTTTTAGATCACGTTCCCAATCCAAAAGTGCCTTCAACATAAGTCTAATCGCAGGAGGGTTTTTAGCGTTGACTTCATCACGGAATTTCATCTGCGCAGCAGTGTCAAAAACCCCGCGAGCTTTCCATCTTTTTTCGAGATAGGGGTATAAAGCTTCCGGTGTGATAATTTCTTCAGAGGTTTCTTCAAACTCTTCTTCCTCGAGTCCCTGCTCTTCACCCTCACCTTTTTGTCTTTTGGTAGGCTGTTTTTTCTCCTCTTTCTCGTTTTTACTTTGATCTGGATCAATTTGGTGGTTAGGTCGCTTGCAGTTCTGGGTGGGTTTTAATTCATCCCGTTCTTCCATTGACCAAGCAGGTTGAATCACGGAAAACATCACACTTATTAATGGTAGAAAGCTTGCTTTAGTTTTCATCATGACTCGTCCTCTTTAAAAACTTTATACGGGTATATACGATTATAAAAAAGTTTCTTCTCAAAATACCCCAATCGAAAACTTCGGGATTTTGAGATTACGGTGTAACCCCACATTTAGAAGAAACCCAAACCCCATAAGAAGGGTGAGCATGGCCGTTCCGCCGTAAGACACAAGGGGAAGGGGTATGCCTACAACAGGGACAAGGCCCATGACCATGGCAACATTGATAAAGATGTAAAAGAAAAAGCTAACCGTCATGCCTGCAGCAACAAACCGACCGAAGTCATTCTGAGTCGTGAGAATAATGCGAAAACACAAGAACATCAAAAAGGCATAGAGAGAGAGGAGAAAGGCTCCTCCCATAAAACCCCATTCCTCACACAACAGGGTAAAGATAAAGTCCGTTTGCTTTTCCGGCAAAAAGTTCAGGGAGGCTTGAGTCCCTTGCATGTACCCTTTTCCCCAAAGTCCTCCCGATCCCAGCGCGATCTTGGATTGAGTAATGTGATAACCCGCTCCCTGTGAATCTTTGCTGGGGTCAAAAAACATAAAAATCCGATCCTTTTGGTAATCATGAAGAAAGCTCCATAAGATGGGGATACTCGCGCCAATCCCGATCAGGGCTGCTCCAAAGATCCACATTGAAACGCCTGCCAAGAAAAAGAGCGTTCCTCCCACCATCACTAAAATCAGAGCAGTCCCTAAGTCCGGTTGGCGCAGGACCAAAATCATTGGAATTATAATTAAGAGAAGAGGAAAAAAAAGTTTGTGAAAGCGTATGGGAAAAGATTGGCTATGAAAGTACCGTGCAAGGGCCATCACCAGAGCAATCTTCATCAGTTCTGACGGTTGAAGCTGAATAACATAAAGGTCGATCCATCGTTCGGCTCCCTTACCGATAAACCCTAGAAACTCAACACCGCACAAGAGCGCAAAGGAAAGTCCATAAAAGAAATAAGAAAAATGGAGCCACCATCTTAGGTCTATGAGAGCAATGGAGAACATGATAACGACGCCAACACCAAAACGAAGGATTTGTTTGGAAGCCCAGGGGTGAATATCTCCCCCAGCCGCAGATATCAAAAGCCCCCAACCCAGTGCAGAAATAAGGAGAAGGAGAAAAAAAATTCCCCAATTCAAACGAGCAAGTTTATGAAGAAGTGAAGGGATAACATCAATCATCATATCTTATTTTCCCTTTCAAGTAGTTGGGCTTTTAGCAGAATATCTCGGGCAGCTTGTACAGCTGGACCCGCGCCACCCGCGTGCTCAACAAGAACAGCAATCGCGTAACGTGGACCGCCGACGGGGGCAAAGCCCACAAAAAAGCCGTGTTCCCGATACTTCCAGGGCAAGTGAGTTGTTTTTGTTTGCCCTGCCTTTCGTTGCTCCATGGTAATACGGCGCACCTGACTCGTTCCCGTTTTGCCTCCCATTTCCTTTCCTTCTATGAGAATTCGCCACCGAAAGGCGGTTCCTGGAGGGGTATTGCAAGTCGCACTCATATCCGCAAGAAGAGCTTCAATATGCTTCTTATCATATCCCATATCAGGAAAGATGACCGGCTCTATGCCTTCAAGTCGTGGGATGAGTCTTTTCCCTCCTCCTGCCAAACGGGCGATTGCAACCGCCAATTCTAACGGAGTTGTGAGCATATACCCCTGTCCAATGCTCATTTGGATGGTGTCGCTGACTGTCCACTTCTCATGCTTTACGATCGTTTTCCAATTCTTATCAGGGACAAGGCCTTTTTTGCTATGGGGAAAACCCTCCAAGCCTCCACTCCCAAGCCCAACATCCCTGAAAAGGGCTGCAAGGCGGTCGACTCCCACCCTTTTTGCAATTTCATAAAAAAAGACATCGCAGGATTCTGAAAGGGCGCGGGAAACATCAACCGTTCCATGTCCTTCTTTGCGCCAGCAGTGAAACTTATGATTCCCAACGTAAATATGGCCCGGGCAATATACGGTTGTCTCTTTATCGATAAGACCTGATTGAAGGGCTGCAAGCGCCACAAAAAGTTTGACGGTGGATCCGGGTGGAAAAAGGCCTGAGACAGCTTTATTGGTCAGGGGCACATAAGGATTATCCCTCAATTCATGCCAGTCCCTGTGGCTAATTCCTTGGGGGAAAAGATTAGGGTCAAAAGAAGGGCTAGAGACAAGAGCCAAGATATCCCCGTTTTGAATATCGATCACAACCGCAGAAGCACTTTCATGAATGGATAGAATCTCTTGGGCATAGGCCTGAAGCTCAGCATCGATCGTTAAATGAATATCCTCACCGGCAGCACTTGGGACTTGATGAAGCTCGCGAACAACTTTACGTTTTGCATTCACTTCAAAGGCACTATGGCCCGGAATACCCCGGAGACGACTATCAAAATATTTCTCAAGACCCACCTTCCCCATCTGAAGGCCAGGAATGGAGAGCATGGGATCTTCTTCTTGCTCCTTTTCAGAAGGAGCAGCGACATACCCTATGAGATGAGCTCCTCCAAGAAGCTCAGGATATTTCCGTACAGATCCCACTTCGACGGAAATGCCAGGCAAGTCTGCTGTATGAAGCTCGATTGCGGAAACTTCATCCCATGTCAAATTATCCTTGATAATCAAAGAATCCAAACCTCGCTTTTTTCGAACCATTTTTAGGGTTTCTTCTTTTTCTTCAGGTAAGAGCGTGATGAGATTTGAAAGTGTTTCAAGAGTTTCCTCGATTTCATCTTTCTTATCCGTCAGTAAAAGGATTCGAAAACTTGTTTCATTTTGGGCGAGCGGAATTCCCTTGCGATCATAAATTTGACCCCGAAGAGGAATAAGAGGGCGGGTAGCAATGCGATTACCTTCCGCTAATAGACGATAGTATGATCCTTCAAAAATCTGCAGGTAATACATGCGCCCCAAAAGAAGGGTGATGAGCATGATCTGTAGGATTCCTAAAAAAAGAATTCGACGAAGGAATTGTGTATTTTCTTTTTCAAGCATAAGATTGTAGCCGCAAATGAAGATGACTCAGAACCCAAGCTACAAGGGGATATAAGATAACCCCATAAATCCATGAAACCAAAATGGGTAGGCCTCCAGAACTTAAAACACCATAAAGAATCAAGTAACCCAAGCTATAAATACCAAACCCACACCAGATCAAGAGAAATCGATCAGGGTTTAAGAGAGGACGAACATATTGGCCTAGAAAGGAACTTCCCATAAGAAGCAGGCAAGAAAAACCGAGTTCATATCCAAATAGAGCATCATAGAAGAGTCCGACCCCAAAGAGGCCCCATACGGGAAGCCAACTCGGGTGAAAAACAAGCCAATAATAAACGGGAGTGAGGAAAAGTGCCGGCAAAAGGGGATAGTCCCCCAGGCTTAAGCCACAACATCCCATAATCATAAAAAGGACGCTCAAAAGAGGAAGAGTCTTTAGAAAATGATGAAGGGGTTTCATTCCCCCTCCAATACCATATTGCGTTCTTCAAGAAACCCATGGGGATTAGTGCGCAAGATATGAACCCATTCAAGATCTTGAAAAGGCACATAGGGCCTAACTCTAATTTTTCCATTGGTGATTCCCTCCACACGCCCCACGGGCAAGCCGGGAGGAAAAATCCCTCCAAGACCAGAGGTGACTACGTTTTCTCCTCGCTGAACCTTTCGAACATCACCAACATAGACAAGTGTTGGAAAAAAACTCCCGTCTCCTGCTAAAATAGCCTTTTGTTCCGAAGCTGATGTCATGACAGGAATTCGGGAGTTCGTGTCATTGAGGAGCAACACCCGAGATACATATCTCCCAACCTTTTCAAGGCGCCCCACAACTCCTTTAGGCACAATCACGGCTTGATCTTTCTCGAGGCCTTCCCTTTGACCTGCTGCAATTAAGAAAAAGTGGTGGAGGCCGTCATAGGGACTTGAAAGGATAGGAGCGGTGAGATGACCATGCTTCTCAAAAGTGGGTACCTTCAAGTTTTCCCTTAAGAGGGCATTTTCATGTTGAAGGGGGGTTAGGGCTTGGAGCTGCCATTTCAATGCTTCATTTTCATCTTTCAGGCGAGCGTACTCTTCTTTAAGATACATAAAAGTGTGAGTGTCTTTGAGAAGAGTATGAGCTTGATGAAAGGGATGAATGAAAATCCCATGGATCAAAGCTGTACTTTCGAAAGCCCCCTGTTGTATGACGTCATAAAAAGGCTTATAAAACCGAAGGGTACCTCCTACGATCAAAATCAGAACAAAAGTTACGCCAAGGCTATGACGCCACCTGTGGAAACGAGAGGGGTAAGGGTTTGCGGTCGGTTTTAAAGGGCCTGGTTTTATATGACGAACAAAAAGGGCCACACTCTAAACCCCTTACATGCTGATTAAGACGTTTTTGTGATGACTCATCATATCAAGAGCTTTTCCCGTCCCTAAGGCGACACAAGACAAAGCATCTTCTGCAACAACAACTGGAAGACCTGTTGCTTCTCGAAGAACGATATCAAGGTTCATAAGAAGAGAACCACCACCTGTAAGCACAATTCCACGATCAACAATATCTGCAGCAAGCTCTGGGGCTGTGTTTTCAAGGGCGAGTTTTACGCCTTCCACGATAGCAGTAATGGGCTCACTGAGACTTTCAGCAATTTGTCGTTCGGTCATGACGATTTCTTTTGGAACCCCATTTACGAGATCTCGGCCTTTAATTTCCATTGATCGACCATCCCCCTGTTTAGGCGCAGAGGCAGATCCAATTCCCTTTTTAATACGTTCAGCACTTCCCTCTCCGATCAGAAGGTTATGCTGGCGGCGGATAAAACTGATAATGGCATCATCCATTTTATCCCCACCGACGCGTACAGAACGAGCATATACAATCCCACCCAGAGCGAGAACGGCAACTTCCGTCGTTCCTCCCCCAATATCCACAACCATAGATCCGGTGGGCTCAGTCACTGGTAAGCCGGCACCAATGGCTGCAGCCATGGGCTCTTCAATTAAATAAACGCTTCTCGCTCCTGCACTTTCGGCTGATTCTTGGATGGCGCGTCTTTCAACGGCCGTTGACCCTGAAGGGACGCAAATAATCACACGAGGGCTAATAAAACTGCGGCGCTTATGAACTTTTTGCATAAAGTATTTGATCATTTCTTCTGCAACTTCAAAGTCCGCGATAACGCCTTCTCTCAAAGGACGGATTGCCTTGATATTTCCTGGGGTGCGTCCAACCATGAGTTTGGCTTCCTCACCTACGGCCAGGACATGCTTTTTATCTCGAGATGTCGTAATGGCAACCACTGAAGGTTCATTTAATACAATGCCTTGCCCCTTAACATACACAAGGGTATTGGCGGTGCCTAAGTCAATGGCCATATCTGAAGATAGTGCACCAAGTAATTTTGAAAACATTCGTTTCAACTCCATATCCTTTTCGAGATTGTATTACTATTTAGCACACTCTTTTTCAAGTGCGCACCCTTTTTTCAGGGTTTTTTTAAGGAGTTGTTTTTGTTGGCTAACCTTAAGCCACCTTCTTTTTCTGGGCATCGAAGAGAGCCCAGGTGCCCTCTTCTCCATGCCAGCTTCCGCGCATGGCAGCTTTAGAATATTCGGTTGCACGTGCCTCAAAGAAGTTGGCGTGCTCGACGCCGTTGAGCATTGCACTTAACCAGCTTAAGGGATGGGATTGTTTTTGCTGATAATCACCAGGGCCACCCGTAAAGTAACCGTAGATAGGCGTCAGGTTAAGCTGAGTTAAACGCCAATCTGCAATGTAGCGAACATAATTTTGAATATCTTGCGGGGTCATCCCTTCCACATCCCCCAACTCAAAAGCGACTTCAACGAATTTATCTTCAAGCGACACCATGGTTTTAGCAACTTCAATGATATCATCGCCGACGGATTTCGTGACAGCCCCCGTTTCCTCTGCCCAAGCATGATAAAGCTTGAGGATGCTTTCGCAATGCAAACTCTCGTCACGCACAGACCAAGAGACAATTTGTCCCATGCCTTTCATCTTGTTATGACGCGGGAAATTCATCAACATAGCAAAGCTAGCAAAGAGAGACATCCCTTCCGTAAATGCCCCGAACATGGCAAGCGTTCGGGCAACATCAGCACACGTATTTGTCCCAAAACTCTTCATGTAATCTGCCTTAGCACGCATTGCCGCGTAGTCTCGGAAGACCTCAAACTCAGATTTTGGCATGCCAAGAGTCTTCAGTAACAAAGCGTAAGCATCAATATGCACAGTTTCAATATTGGTGAAGGCTGCCATCATCATTTGCACTTCGAGCGGTTGGAAAATGGGGATATACCGTTTGAAATAATTATCGCTGACTTCAACATCCGATTGGGTGAAAAAGCGGAAAATCTGCGTTAACAAATTGCGTTCGTTCACCGTCAAAATGTCCGATTGCCAGTCTTTGATATCCTCCCCCAGCGGCACTTCCTCGCCCATCCAGTGAATCTGCTGCTGGCGCTTCCAACATTGATAGGCCCACGGATAGCGATCGACATCATAGGTTCCGGTTGTTTCTAAGAGGCCTATCAGGCCTTTCCCTTGCAATTCAAATGGGTTTGCGTCAGCGTAAGTCATTTTCATTATCTTTCATTTTTATTGGCAAGCTAAACATTCTTCATAATCGGTGCGTTGAGCTTGCGTCGTTTTTTCCGCAACACCTTCTCCTCCTGTATATTCGGCCCGTTGAATCGATTTTGAGCGGCAGTAATACAGACTTTTTATCCCTTTTTCCCAGGCCATCCAGTGCAACATCAACGCATCCCACTTATCAACATCCGCAGGCAAATAGAGGTTCAGCGACTGCCCTTGGCAGATATATGGCGTACGATCACCAGCCAGTTCAATAACCCATCGCTGATCAATCTCAAAGGCGGTTTTAAAAACATCCTTTTCATCTCGCGACAGTTCCGTCAGGTGCTGGATCGAGCCTTCATTTTCGAGGATAGACTGCCATGTCTCTTCTGTATTGATCCCTTTGGCTTCCAGCAGCTTTTCTAAGTGAATATTTTTGACAGCATAATTGCCGGATAGGGTCTTGTGGTTGTAAATATTGGCAGGGATAGGTTCAATACAAGCACTGGTGCCTCCGCAAATGATGCTGATGGAAGCGGTCGGTGCGATGGCGAGTTTATGGCTAAAACGCGCTTTTATATTGCGCTCTGCCGCATCTGGACACGCTCCTCTTTCTTCTGCTAGTTGGACAGAAGCGGCATCGGCTTCGCGGCGGATATGACGAAACATTTTTATGTTCCAAGACTTGGCGAGAGCACTTTCAAAGGGAATACCGCGCGATTGGAGGAAGGAATGGAAACCCATTAAGCCTAAACCGACCGAGCGTTCACGCATGGCCGAGTACTTAGCGCGTGCCATCCCTTCAGGAGCTGTATCGATGAATTCTTGTAGTACATTATCAAGGAAACGCAGAGCATCTTCAATAATATAAGGATGGTCATGCCATTCCTCCCAAGTTTCAGCATTCAAGGAGGAGAGACAGCAAACAGCTGTGCGATCTTTGCCAAGGTGATCGGGACCGGTGGCTAATAAAATCTCGCTACACAAATTTGACATACGTACCTTTAAGCCAAGTTCACGTTGATGCTTTGGCAGGGAATTATTAGCGCTATCAATAAAGATGAGGTAAGGCTCTCCTGTTTGCAAGCGCGTCTCCAGAATTTTCTGAAACAAATTCCGTGCATTGACCGTGCGAATGACCTTATCGGTTTTTGGACTGCGCAAACCAAATTCCACATCATCACGCACAGCTTCCATAAATTCATCGGTGATATTGATCCCATGATGGAGAAACAAACTTTTACGGTTGAAATCGCCAGAGGATTTGCGGATTTCTAGAAATTCTTCGATTTCAGGGTGATGAATATCAAGATAAACGGCTGCGGCTCCCCGACGCAGCGAACCTTGGTTGATAGCCAAAGTCAACGAATCCATCACACGAATAAAGGGAATGATGCCAGATGTCGTACCCGTACGTCCTATAGATTCGCCAACGCTACGAACAAATCCCCAATAGGTGCCAACGCCTCCTCCATTGGATGCTAACAGCACGTTTTCATTCCATGTTGACACGATGCCATCCAGGCTATCGGATACCGTATTCAAAAAGCAGGAAATGGGAAGCCCCCGTTTTGCGCCTCCATTAGAGAGGATTGGGGTCGCTGGCATGAACCAAAGCTTTGAAATATAGTCATAGAGGCGCTGTGCATGTTCCATATCGTCTGCATAAGCGCAGGCAACACGCCCAAACATATCCTGATAGCGCTCGCCCTTGAGTAAATAGCGGTCATCCAGGGTTGCCTTACCAAAATCCGTGAGAAGGGTGTCACGGCTATGGTCAAGGTGAAGTTTTGCTGGAGAAATTTCTGGCTTAGATACGGGCTCACCTTTTACGTCAGGCTTTGGTTTTTCTGGAAATTTTAAAATGTTTCGTGTGGGATCAAAATCGATGAGATGCCCATCGCGGTCAAAATCGTATGCAAATTTCATAAGTCACCCTCTATGGTTAGAGGGCAGGAGTCCTGAAAGCGGGAAATACACCAGAAGTGCATATTGACACGCCCTCATCGGTGCACCCCGCCCGACGCGTTACAAGTCTTGTCCAAAGGCAGGTCTCCTGGCTCGCGGATCGTCGTCGTTACAAACTGCCTTCCCAGGAGATATTCCCAGTGGCTTTGTGCTTGTACAACTTACCGCTTACAGTTGCGGGGGCAGCTCCGGCATTGCATAAATTACACTCACCGGATTCCCATTTTAGCATCACCGCTTTCGCAGTGCTGCACCTTTTGACAATGGTAGTGTAATTCGATTGAGGGCATTGTCAATAGGTGGGTTCACATTGATGGGTTTTCACCCTTTTCATTAGCTTTTTCCGCCCTGGCTTCTTTCCATTCTGCAAAGGTATCAGGGTCTACTTGTTCTTCTAATCGAGTAGCCTCAACAATGTTAACGGGAACGCCTAGCCCCTTACGATAGAAATAAGCCAAATTTAGAGTCCCAAATTGATGTCCTTGCTGGCTAGCTTTTTGGTATTGCTCTACAGCCTTTTCATAACTTTGTGCTACACCAAGGCCGTTCTCATAAAACCATCCAAGGGTATTTTGCGCATCTGCATGACCAAAATGAGCTGCTTTCTCTAAATTTGGTTCAATCCGTGCTACTTTCTTTAAATTAGGGTCAAACAATTCGCCATAATAGTATAGGTGTGCTAGGACCCGTTGAGCACCTGTATTACCTTGGTTTGCAGCGGAAGTAAGCAAACCAACAGCTTCATCCATGTCTTGCTCCACCCCTTCGCCCTTAATGTACATTCTTCCCAGAGCATCCTGACACATTGCACTCCCTTTATTTGCGCCGGCTCTATAATAATAAGCTGCTTTCGCTAAATCCTTCTCACCAGATTCGTCAGTCTCATAAACAAACCCAAGGTCAAACATAGCTTTTACATACCCTTGGTCTGCAGCAAGTTGGAATAAACAAATAGCTTCCTTTGGATTGTTTTCTCCACACCGGCGCCAATGGGCTAGCTCAAGCTGAGCTTTAGCAAGTCCCTTCTCTACTGCGCTTTTTAATAAACTAAGCGCATATTCATCTTGAAAATTACGATCATAAAATTTCCAAAGATTCCACAAAGTGGAAGCAGAAGCGTTCATGATAGGATCGCCAAGTTGTTTTTTCGCAAAAGGAAAGGCATAATAAGCCTGCTGAAAATCTTCAGAGTTAGAAGTTCTTTTTGACATTAAATAGAATTTATATAAGTTCTTTTCAGTTTTGAGTTTTTCGTTATTGTCCTTTTCCTTCTTCCATTTCATTAATAAATTATTCATATGGCAGGTTAAATTTTGAATAACAATATCGAAATCATTACCTTCTGCTACATAGTCTTCCAATAAGAAGTGATTTTTCCAAAGGAAGCGGAAGAGTCCGTGAGTTGCTAATGGATTATTGTATCCATCACCTAGCTTCATAGCAGCTATATAGTAAGAAATAACCTCAGAAGGTTCAGTCGCAATCGAAGCTTGATTCAAATGATAATAAAGAGGTAAAAGCAAGTTCTCTGGGTAATCCTCGGCTACTGCCAGACCTTTCTCCCGGTGATTGAGCGCCCTACGAACTTCTCCATCAACAATTTCTAAACAATGCTGGCTTGCGCGCCTAAAAGAGGAAAGAGCCTTAACAGCTTCTTTGCTCTTCTCCTCAACGAGAGTTGAAATAATAGCAACAGAAAGTTCATGTGGAAGCGCTTGAAATAAATTCTCTTCTAAGTTTGTAGTGCCCACCTTTCGTTTCACTGAAGATTTTTTTTCTTCTTCATCGGGGGGCGTTGAATCCTTGCCCGCATATGAACAAGGAAGCACAAAACAAGAAAGGAAAAGCGCCAAAGAAAAATTTCGATATTTATTAAACATATGACCATCATAAATACAATTTAAATAACAACAATTATATTTATATTACAAAAATGTAAATTGCAATAAAAAAATTAAATTAAAACGAATTACCGAAGAGAGAATAATAATATTTATGCTATGACGTTGTAAAGGCTTGGATTATTTTTACTCTGCAATTTGGCATCGTAAATGCCATTTTAAGACTCAAAGTGGCAACTCAAATGCCATTACGCAATATTTTCTTCTTGAATGGTCAATCAGGTGGGAATCGCTGAATTTAATTAGCACATGAATTGACCGATCATGTTCATCTCGACCATTCTGTTTCGGACAAATTACTAAGTCGACTTATCAATTTGTCCAAACAGAGAGTGACTTACCTTTTCTAGGCCCTAGGAAGGGAATTCATATCAATCACAAATCGATATTTTACATCCCCTTTAATCATCCGCTCATAGGCTTTTTCGATATCTTGGATGGGGATGAGTTCAATATCTGATGTAATGCCTTTTCCCGCACAATAATCCAGCATTTCTTGGGTTTCACGAATGCCCCCGATCAAAGTCCCGGCAATTTTTCTTCTTTTTTCGATGAGTGAGGATGTCTGAATTTCTAAAGGTTTATCTGGAGCGCCAATCATAACAAGCACCCCATCTTTCTTCAACAAATGGAGGTACATATTCAGATCATGGGGCGCGGCAACCGCATCAATAATGAGATCGAAAGAATTAGCCAGAGATTCAAGATTCTTTGGATCTTTGGTAGCAACAAATTTCTTAGCACCCAACTTGTATGCATCCTGTTGTTTTGCATCAGATCGACTGAATACAGTGACTTCAGCTCCCATCGATGCTGCAAGCTTGACGGCCATATGACCTAAACCGCCTAAGCCAATGACGCCGACGTGCTGGCCAGGCTTCACATTATAAAATCGAAGGGGTGAATAGGTTGTGATTCCCGCACAGAGAAGCGGAGCAACATTTGCGAGAGGAAGCTTCGGTGAAATCTTAAGCACATATTTCTCATCAACAACGATTTGAGAGGAATAACCACCAAAAGTTGGCGTTTTCTTATCCTGCTCCGTGCTGTTATAAGTTAAGCTAAGATGGGTTTCGCAAAACTGTTCTTCATGAGCTCTACAGCTCTCACAAACCTTGCAGGAATCAACAAAGCAGCCGACTCCAACAAGATCTCCCTCTTTGAAATTTTTAACTTTAGAACCGACACGCTCCACGCGACCCACAATTTCATGCCCGGGAACCATCGGGTACATAGATCCTCCCCATTGATTTCGGGCTTGGTGAATATCAGAATGACAGATTCCGCAATAAAGAATCTTAATGAGCACATCATGGTCCTTGAGGTCTCGTCGTTCAAAATTGAAGGGCTCAAATTTTGAAGAAGCACTTTTTACGGCATATCCCTGTGTTGGCAACATGTCTTTTCTCCCTTATAGATTTTAGTTTGTCCTTTGCTTAGATTTAAAATTCTAAGTATTATCGTTCGCTATATTAATATAGCACAAACTAAATTAACAAAAAGGGAGTAATAAATTAATAAAATATTAACCTAATTCATCAACTTCGCCATCATCAAAAGGAAGCTTCTTTTTAGCCTTAGGTTCGAGAATTTCAAAAATGGCCCCTTGCTTTTCTCCATCGATTTCTAATGCTTGAAATATAAGCTGTAATTTATCCATGCTTGATCCTGGAGTTAATTCTAACAACAAAGAAACTCTTTCTTCTGGAGAAGCATTCATTTGTTTCATTAAATTGTTTACGGCTAATTCCTTAACTTGAACTGGAGACTGAGGAGAAAGATCTTTGAGCAAGTGAAGTTGGTAAGCTTCTATATTAAACTCCTTAACCAAACATTGGCATGATCCGTCAGCTTTTACCCGGTGCGCAAATTTAAATACCTTGCTAGGTGATGTCTCAATATCTTTCTTTACCAAATTTCCTGTCGCTTTTAATCTTTCAATGGCTTCTCCAGATAATCCTGTATGTGGCTTGTTAAATATTGCTTGCAATTTAGAACACATCTTACTTTCAGACAAATTATCTCTCATAATAACTTTAACACCGTCTTCTCTTTTTTCACATTTTGACTCAGTGATAAAAGACTGAGGATCGACTGACTCATCTTTAAAAACCCCATCAAATCCATTGTCTGTTCCGTATTTAGAAAAATAGGACCTATATCCAAAACTCAACATGTTTAATTTTACGAGAAGTTCACCTAAGTGGCCCCTTTCATTTTTATTATCTGTTTTGTCCGCAGATAAATGACTCATCAATTTGGTTTCTTTTGTAGTTGATTGATGAAAGGTAGCTAAAAAATCAGCTCCACCCTTGGTTTTCTTTGAAAATTTGTTGAGAGTTTTCATAATAAACGAGCCTTGTTTTATCTCTATGTCTCCGTGGCTTAGCACACGATATTTACTCTTTTTTCCTTTATCAGTGAAATCTCTAGTTGAAGTTGTAACCCATTCATCTGGGGTCTCTTTATCAAGGTCATCGAACTCTACTGTTCCTTTTGTTCTTATAATCGTACCTTCTAATGGAAATGTCGTGGGAACTGTAACATTACAATTGGAATCAAAATCAATTCCTAAAAATTGAAAATGAAGAAGAGTTGGTATTGTTTGAACGAAATAATCCAGCCCCTGATATTTCTGAGTTGTTGTATCAAAACGAACAACTCTCACGCCCCTTTGTTGGACTTTGGGAAAATGAAAAGTATCAAAATCTATGACAAGAACAGCAAATAAATTTTGAGGACAGAAGGCCCCAAGTACTACCAACAAAGAACAGATAAATTTTTTGTATGAAATTTTGGGTGAATGCTTATGCATCTTCTTCTCCTTTGTTTTCTTTATCGAACAAATTATAAACCTGTGGATAATCAGCTCCAAAGAGTCCAAAAATCCAGTAGAAATTTATGTGAAATTTCTCCTCCATTTGGGGAAGAATAGTAGCTTTCTAAGTAATTATAACTCCTAATTAAACCCCCGCCTGCGGCTCCGGCGACCTTTTTGGGGCTTTTTTTGAAGCTGGCTTCTTTGTTTTCTGTGTTGTTTTCCTGCCACCTGAAGGAATTGAAGATGATTTCGGAATTTCGGGACCGGATGTATATCTCGTGCGATCGAGCTTTCCTTCTTTTAACAAAGTATTAATCTCGTCACCGGTGAGTGTTTCAAGCTCCAGTAAGGTCTTTGCAAGAAGTTCAAGATGATCGCGGTGTTTTGTGAGAATGCTTTTTGCTTTTGCATAGCCTTCCTGGATAATGCGTTTAATCTCTTCATCAATCATCTGAGCTGTTGATTCGGAAACATTTTTATGTTGGGCGACCGAATGTCCAAGGAAAATTTCCTGCGTGTTTTCCCCATAAGTAATAGGCCCAAGCTTGTCACTCATGCCCCATTCTGTGACCATGCGACGTGCCATTTGAGTGGCCATGCTAATGTCAGAAGACGCTCCTGTTGTGATTTTATTGGCTCCAAAAATCATCTCTTCCGCAATGCGCCCGCCCATAGCGACCGCAAGGTCCGCATAAAGTCTTTCACGGGACATCGAAACGCGATCCCCTTCAGGGAGGCGCATCACCATTCCGAGTGCCATTCCCCGCGGAATAATGGTTGCCTTGTGAATGGGATCAGAAGCCGGAGAGTGAAAAGCAACGACGGCGTGGCCTGACTCATGATAAGCGGTAAGACGCTTTTCTTCCTCTGTCATAACCATGGAACGACGTTCACTTCCCATCATCACTTTATCCTTGGCTTCTTCGAGCTCCGCCATAGAAACCGAGCGCCGATTCCGTCTGGCTGCAAGAAGCGCAGATTCATTGATGAGATTTGCGAGATCAGCACCCGAGAATCCAGGAGTACCACGTGCAATCACTTTAAGATCCACATTATCGGACAAAGGAACATGACGGGCATGAACAGCGAGAATTTTTTCACGACCTAAAACATCAGGATTGGGGACAACAACTTGCCTATCAAATCGACCAGGTCTCAAGAGAGCAGGATCAAGCACGTCAGGACGGTTGGTTGCCGCAATAAGAATAACGCCATCGTTTGCCTCAAAACCATCCATTTCGACCAGAAGCTGGTTAAGGGTTTGTTCCCGCTCATCATTGCCTCCACCTAGGCCTGCCCCCCTGTGGCGTCCAACAGCATCGATTTCATCAATAAAAATAATACAAGGCGCATTCTTTTTTCCTTGATCGAACAAATCGCGTACCCGACTTGCACCAACGCCCACAAACATTTCGACGAAATCAGAACCCGAGATCGTGAAAAAAGGAACATTGGCTTCTCCAGCGATGGCGCGTGCCAAAAGGGTTTTTCCTGTTCCAGGAGGCCCTACAAGGAGAACACCCCGAGGAATCTTTCCTCCTAAACGTTGAAATTTTTGAGGATCCCGAAGAAATTCAACGACTTCCTCAAGCTCTTGCTTAGCTTCATCAACACCGGCAACATCCTTAAAAGTCACTTGGGTTGCTTTGTCATCTAAAAGGCGAGCCTTTGATTTTCCAAATCCCATGGCTTTGTTTCCTCCAGCTTGCATCTGACGCATGAAAAAAATCCATACGCCAATGAGCAAAATCATAGGAAGCCAAGAAATGAGAATTTGGAAGAATGAAGGAATATCTTCCTCAACAGGCGCGGCCTTAATTCGAACATTGCTTTCTAAAAGCCTGTCAACAAGATGAGTATCATGGGCAGGAATTGCAGAAGAGAATGTGGTTCCGTCCGTCAAATGTCCACTAACCAGATCGCCTCGGATCAATACTTCTTGGACACGGCCTTCTTTAGCATCTTGCAAAAGCGTTGAATAATCAATATTGATATGTTGCTTTTGTGATGGTGGAGATTGGAATAAATTAAAGATGGCAACTAAAAAAAGTCCAATAATAATCCAAAGGGCTAAATTACGATTCATGGCGTACGGTTCTCATTTTGAAAGAATATCTTTATTTTATATAGTGAATCTTAACGAATCATGAAAGAGGGGCTTTAAATAAAAAAATTTTCGGTGATCCATCTCATTTTCGATATTGTATCTGAAATGAGGAATAGAAACAACTTTTCCCTTAACCCATAGGGCTGGCAGGGTTGGCCAAGCGCGACGTGGGATTGAAGAATTTATTTCTTTTTTTAACCCTGGAGCCGATCCTAAGGGAGCAAGAAATGTTTCACGTGAAACAATATCTTTAATCTCATGGTCAATCCAAAAGCGGTTATCCCATAAGGTATTCTGATGTAACTGGGAAAAAGGGAGCTTTTCTTTAATAGCAGAAACTTCCCGCAAGAGGAGAATGTCCTCCTGCCGTGGGGCCCAATAAATTCCCCCTGCTGTAAAAGCATCGGGTGTTTTTAATTTTTGTAAAATTGCAGCCACTTGGGTTGAACGAGGGGAGTATTTTGCACCAGAAAACCATTGCATAAGAAAAGGAAGAAGTCTTTTCGCAAGGGCTGGATGCAAGTCGTCAAAAGTCTTTTTCTTTAGGGTGAGGTATCCTCCTTCATTCACATGAACAATGGTTGGAATGACCTTTTGAAGTGCATCATGAATAAAATCAACATCGACTTGTAGTTTTTCCATGGTATTCTTAAGACGTTGCGGAGAAAGGCCTTCGCCTTCCAAAAAGGTTCGCAATCGTCCTCTAAAAAAATTTGAACTTTGGTTGCTAGGATCGTCAATCCATTGTTGATTCTCTGCTATGAGTGTGGCTTTAAGACGCTCTTTTGAAAACCCAAGGAGAGGACGAAGGAAGGTGATACCGTCTCTAACGATCCTTCTTTTCATGCCCGAAAGGCCATCAAGCCCGCTTCCTGAACTTAGACGAAGCCAAAAGGTTTCTTCCTGGTCTTGTTGATGATGCCCTAAGAGAATCGTCGAAATTTGATTATTCTTACACCAACGCGTTAACAGCTGATAACGGGCCTCTCGTGCAGTTTCTTGAAGACGAGTGGCAGGTTTTTCCCCCGTCCATTCTAAAATAACGTGCTCAATGCCTCTCATCTGGGCCCACTTTTGAACCTGCTGAGCCTCATTTTTTGAATCGGCTCTCAAACCATGGTCAACGGTCACAGCAATGATCCGCTCCCCATTTTGTCGTGCCCACTCATGGGCGAGAAGAAGCAGAGCAAGACTATCCGCTCCGCCTGATACGGCAACAACAATCGGTCCTTCAAGAGTCTCTAGACATGCTTCAAATTCAGACGATGTGATTTTCATTTGCTTTTTCATTCAACCGTTATTCGTCATATAGAATATATCAACCGCATTTAAAGAGGAAATTTAATTTCATTTTGTAAAAAAATAATTAGAAGTGGTGCATTTTTTTAAATAATTACCCAATGCTTCAACCGTCACTTGCTTCGCCTCCTTTGGAGGCTCGCAGTGACGATGTTGGACAATTCCCAGACTACTCGCCCTTTTTTTTCTCTCTAATATCCTCAATAAAATGGCAAAGAGAACCCACTCGTCCAGGACAAAGTTGTTGCTGTGAGCTACGTCCTTTCCGATGCATCCTATGGAGAGAAAGAGAATGGTTCTGTCCATCTTGTCCTCTAGTCCTTATATTTATCCCTGAGCCGCCCGCTTGATTTTCAATTTTGCCTTCCCCATTATTCATCGAATTCACAATTTTAAGAAAATCTCCTAGCTTATTGGTTTTTTTACCACGTGGATCGAGAAATCCCTCAATACGTTTTTCAAGGCGCTTCTGATGTGCGTCTGAATCTTCTTCCTCACCCTTTCTAGAGCGTTTTTCATTAGAGTTTAATGTGTTTTGATTTTGAAGCATAAATGACTCTTCCCCTTTTATTTGCTTTGCTTCTTCAATATGACCTCCTGACAAAGCCGAGATAACTTCTTTCGATATCTCTGAATTTCCTTTTAAATAACGTTCAGCAAAGCGTGCGCCGTGAAAGTTTTGATCCGCTGCTTTTCCAAGCCATTTAAGGGCCTGGGGTTTATTTTCGTTAGATTCATTGTAAAGGAAAAGGCCTAAACTAAATTGAGATAAAGCCTGACCATGCTCGGCTGCATATGTAAAGTTTTCAATGATAAGATATGGAACTTTAAAACGTGTATCTAATTCTTGGCCCTTATAGTCAGAACTATCAAGTATATCGGAACGTTTCAGGATATATGCAACAGCTAAATTATGGTAAGCTTCTAATTTATCAGGATTTTTAGCCTTTTCAAAATATTCAATTGCTTTTTCAAGTGCTGCATCTTTTTCTTTGTTTTCTTTTCCTTGTGCCTGGGCCCGATTGAGGTAAATGACACCAGCGCTGTAACAAGCATCATAATCGCCCGTCTCTGCGACCGTTTCAAAAAGAGACAAGGCTCTGTCTTCATTAAAATAAGCTGCTTTATCATCGCCAAGAAGTAAAGCAAGATTGTAGCCAGCAATTAAACAGCCTTGGCTAAAGGCTTTTTCGTAAAAAAGCATTGCCATTTGAGGATTTGCCTCATAACCTCCGAGTCCATTTTCTTGAAAAAGCCCAAGCTCATTCAATGCCTCCGGACATTCCTGAGCTATATCTTCAAAATACTTTCGAGCTAAATCATGGTCTTGGGTTTGTCCACACAATCCTCGTGTGTAAATCATTCCCAAACCAAACTTACTACCGATATTACCAGCTGCTGCTGAGTCTTGAATAAGGAGAAAGGCTTTGGATTCATCTTTTTCTAATGATCCGTATCCACTAAGGAGAAAGCCTCCTAGAAGTGATTTTCCATAAGCATATGTTTCATCTTCAGCTGCTTTTTTGGCAAAGTTAATAATGGAGGTTTCATCTTCTGGCAGGCTCTCATATTTGCGCTTTAGGCAGAAGTGGGCGAGATAATAACATGCTGGCGCATAACCTTGCTCAGCAGAAGCTTGCATCCATTTTAGGCCTGTTTCTGTATCTTGTTCACCATTATGTAAACCCTCTATAAGAAGTCTTGCCAAATAATATTGAGCTTTCCGATCAATCTGTTTCGCGGATTTTGAAAGGTAATGATGAGCCAACTTATAATCTAAGGGAAGGTGTTCACCCTTAAAATAAAATTCACCTACATCTGTTTGAGCCAGTGGAAAACCCGCTTCTGCTGCCTGGAGATAAAGCTCAACTGCCTTCTGTTTATCCTGTAGGAGTCCCCCATATCCATTCCAGTGCATAACGGCAAGGTTATAAGTTGCGAGAGAAAGCCCCATTTCAGAGGCCATACGATAATACTTAACGGCAAGTTCTAAATCTCTATAGTAACGTTCGTATATATTTCCTAGATTACAGGCAGCTTGACTTCTTAGTTTTAGAGAGTGTGAATCTGTTGCATCTGTGGTCTTTCGAAGATACCTTCTATAAAATTTTTCGGCCTTTTTTAAGTTTTCAGGAAATCCATCCTTGCCTTCTTTAAAATTTTTAGCGATCATATATATGGCTTGTTTTTCTCCTCGTCTCGCTGCCATAAAATACCAACGAGCTTGTTCTGTAAAATCCGGTGCATCTAAGTTTATGTTGGGGGCATTAAAGGTTTTATCAACAGCTTCGCCAATAGTTATCTGTGCATTCATACATCCGCGGCGTGCGGACATGAGTTGCCACTGTGACTTTTTTGGCCCATCCTTAGGAAATATCCCGTAAGCATTGCGATGACCGTCATACATTCTTGAAAGGTAGAGTTCTGCAACTCCAGGGTTTTTCCCTGCGCAATCTGGGCCTTCCAGCACATTAAGTTCTTGAAGAAAAAGAGAGTTAATGGATAGTTTTTTGCTCGTACCCATAAGCCTCTTTAAAGCTTGTAGTGCTTGAAAATCTCCTAACGCTGCGGCTTTTTGATAATACTCTAAGATTTTTTCTTGATGGCCTTTTTTTAAAAATACTTTCTTTGTATCGTCTTCTAAAATTTTTGCTAAAATGACATAGCTATGACTAACAAGATTGTAATTTAAAAGTTGATTAAATAATTTTTTTTGAGAGTTATTTTTTCTAGAGCTTTCTGGATAATCTGGATGGAGTCCCTTCAATCTAAGGTAATTAAGAGAGATCTCTAGGGTAGCTTCCCCCTGGCCTAGCTTTGGGTAATAAGGCAAAATATTAGGGATTCTTTTTAAAAACTGTACTTTTTCTTCACTGAAATCTTCTAAATCAATAAAACCTTTGCTTTGAAGAAAGCGAAGGTAAAAGGGAGCGCGCGTGTCTCCTTTTTGTGCTGCTTCAATAAAAAGAGGAGTAGAAGCTTTAAAATTACCTTTTTCAAATTCCTCAACGCCTTCGTAATAATTAGCGAAAGAAAGGGGGGTAACTCCTATGAAAAATACAGATGTTGAAAGTAAAACAAGAATACGCATAAAAACCTCATCAAAACACATGGATTCATTTTTAAAATGATTTTTTATTTTAATTTGTATACAGAAATTGTCAACAAATATAAAAATTGATTACTAATTTAGTACATACCCATGATACAATAAAAAGATACCAATTAAAAATACGACACACATCGTTATATAGTAAGAGATGGTGTTCTGAACCCATTTTTTACTGGCTTCAATCATGAGTTGGGGTAACGTAACCAACATTATGCCTTTCAAAAGAGCTCCCCATCCCAAAAGGGTGATAAGAACTCTCCAATCGGCGACCCAAATATTATGGCTCGTGACTAGAAGAATGCCAAGGATAAGCGCAAAAAAACCCGTGATGAACAGTAATGCAGAGTTATTCATAATCTCCATCAGCAGGGCCTTAATCCTGCCACCATTGAGAATCATTCCCAAACTAATAATCACATAGTAAAGTCCAATAGCCTTTGCTAAAAAAATTGAAAGTTCCATATTCTATTTCCTCCCTGGTTTTAAATTTGCTCATCAATCTTGTTCCGATGACAAGCCTGTGTTTTAGGCGACAGATTAGAATAAGGTAGTTAGTAAAGTATTAATTTTACGTTAAAAATAAAACCCAAATCAATTTTTCTCTCGGAATAGAAAGTATGTTAATTTATCTTTAGAACCTGACAAATTTTATAGAATGGAGGGAATTTAACACTTTACCGTCATTGCGAGGAGCTTTGCTCCGAAGCAATCCAGAGACCACAAAATAAATATTTGCCTAAACCGTCTCCCCCAACTCCGCCAAGCGACTCGCTTGGTCTTCGGAAATCAACGCTTGAACCATTTCATCAAGGGCGCTGCCATCAATGATGCGATCCAATTTATAGAGCGTCAGGTTAATGCGGTGATCCGTGACACGCCCTTGCGGGTAGTTATAGGTCCGGATGCGCTCTGAGCGATCCCCACTCCCCACTTGGCTTTTGCGATTGGCCGCTCTTTCAGCAGCCTTTTCGGCTCGCTGATGTTCATAAAGGCGAGCCCTTAGGATTTTCAGGGCTTTTGCTTTATTTTTATGCTGAGATTTTTCATCTTGTTGTTGGACAACGACTCCTGTCGGAAGGTGGGTAATACGGACCGCACTATCGGTCGTATTGACCGACTGGCCTCCCGGACCACTCGAACGAAACACATCAATTCGCAAGTCTTTCTCTTCGATATGGATATCGACTTCCTCAGCTTCCGGCAAAACCGCAACGGTTGCGGCTGAGGTATGAATCCGACCACCGGCTTCCGTTGCGGGAACCCGTTGAACACGGTGAACGCCAGATTCAAACTTGAGCTTTGCAAAAACTCCTTTACCTGAGATTGAGGCAGACGCTTCCTTAATTCCCCCAATACCTGTGTCACTTTCATGCATGAGCTCAAATTTCCATCCTTGAAGTTCAGCATACCTTTGATACATGCGCAAAAGATCCGCCGCAAAAAGAGCGGCTTCCTCTCCTCCCGTACCTGCACGAATTTCCATGATGGCGTTTCGGTCATCATCCACATCCTTTGGAAGGAGGAGAACTTGAATTTCGAGGAGAAGCTGGGGCAGGCGCGCCTGAACGCGCTCAATGTCTTCTTGAGCCATTTCCTTGAAATCTTTATCCAACGAGGGATCCCCTAGCAGTTCTTCAAGGTTCTTCTTCTCATCGGAAACCTGCTGCCACTCAACGATTTTTTCAGCGATAGGCGTGAGATCTGAATACTCTTTGGAAAGTCTTGCAAATTCCCCATGATCCTCCATTGAGGAAGAGAGCTTTTCTCTCAGCTCCTCAAAATGAGTGAGGACTTGATTTAATTTCTGATCAAAGCTCACGAAATACCCTTATCTTTAAGCCATTCGCCTATTTGCTCCCGAGGAAGTTGGGTTTGTTCGCCCGTATCTAAATCCTTAAGGGTCACAGTGTGAGAAGCAACCTCTGCTTCCCCTAAAATGAATGCATAATGAGCATTCATTTTATTGGCTTTTTTAAGGCGTTTTCCAAGGTTTCCCCCGTATGTCATTTCCACGACATGGCCTTGTCCGCGCAAGGCTTGCGCGAGTTCAAGACCTTTGATATCGAACGCCTCATCCATAGGAATTATAGCGATCGGTCGGATGAAGGGAGGAAGAGCATCTTCACTCAGCATTAAAGCCAAACGATCAATACCACCAGCCCAGCCAACACCAGGGATGGACGGCCCTCCCATAGTGGTCATGAGGCCATCGTAACGCCCTCCGGCTAATACTGTTCCTTGAGATCCAAGCTCAGTCGTCGTGAATTCAAATGCAATATGGCAATAATAATCCAACCCTCGCACGAGATGGGGGTTCAGTTGAAAAGGAATTTTGAGAGCATTGAGACCCTCCTGAATTTTCAAAAACATTTCTTGAGAAAAAGCATTAAGACTTTCCGTCAGAAGGGGAGCTCCGTTTAAAATCTTTTTGTCGCCCTCATCTTTTGTATCCAAAATTCTTAAGGGATTCCGATCGAGACGTTGCTGACTGTCGGGAGAAAGGCTTGCATGATGATCTTTAAGATAAGCGACAAGATGATCACGATAGAGCTTTCGACTTTCATCATCTCCAAGAGTGTTAATTTCTAACGTCACATGTTGACTCAAGCCCAAAACTTTCAAGATATCAAAGGCTAAAGCAATAACCTCAACATCCCCCATAGAATCAGACACACCAAAAAGTTCAGCGCCAATTTGGTGAAGTTGACGCAAGCGTCCCTTTTGGGGTCGTTCATAGCGAAACATGGGACCCTCATAAAAAAACTTTAAGGGCATGGACTGGGTCAGACCGTTTGACATGACTGCCCGGGCAATGCCCGCGGTCCCTTCTGGACGAAGGACGATTTCTTCATCCCCTCGTTTAACAATTTCATACATCTCTTTGGTAACAATATCCGACACATCACCCAGGGTGCGCTTAAAAACCTCTTTAAATTCTAATAGGGGGGTTGCCATTTCAAGAAAGCCATAGGAAGCAGCTACTTTTCGTGCTGCATCAATAATATAGGAATGCTTTCGGTGTTCTAGGGGTAACAAATCATGCGTCCCCCGAACAGGTTGTAATGTTGTCATTCGTATTCGCTAAGTTGTGATATTTGTATTCTTTTATATTCAAAACAAGACGGAAATGGATCGCCACTCCGCCTTTGCACTTCGTGCGGCGTGATCGCGAAGACGACTACCGGAAATATCCCCCACTCATCTTTGCAAGGGTGCGAAACACCCAAAGCAATCCAGAAACCTACATTTTTGTTCATGACGTATATAGTTAATGAGTCTCGGGACTTTGTTCAACCCATTTTTCAGGATCAAGGAAAATTCCTTTTTTTATTTCTCCTGATTTACCTAGAGAAGGTATTGATTTTTCCCCAGACACAAGAGAAACCCCCCCAGCATTTCCCGTTTTTAAGACAAGACTTTGCGGGTGCTTTAATTCAAAGGTTTCGCCGGGTCTTAAAATACGGGTTAAAATAACAGTCCCTTCTAGAGTTGTGACTTCCACCCAAGTTTCTTCTGTCGCTTTTAAAAAAACGGATTGTGGTGAAACAGGTATTTGTGGATCTGAGGTTGTATTTCTAGGAGAATCAGTCGGTTTTGAAGGTAAAGATTCCGGAGAAATGAGTGTTTGTGGATTTGAGGTCGTATTTCCAGAAGATTCAGTCGGTTTTGAAAGTATAGATTTTGGAGAAATGGGTGCTTGTTGATCTGAAATCAAATTTTCAGGAGGGTCCATGGGTTTTGAAGTTACAGATTCCGAAGAGATGAGTGTTTCTGGATCTGAAGTCAAATTTTCAGGGGGGGCAGTCACTTCTGCTGGTATAATGGCTTGGAGAAGGTTCTCAGATATAGCTGATTGATTTTGCAAAGCCACTGATTCTTCAGGTATGGGTTTAATTTTTGGCAAAGTTTCAACCACTTTCATATCTTTAAGGGGATGGATTTGTGAATTAGAGTATTTAACCCATTCCCACCCCACGATAACCCCAAGAAGAAGAAGAAAAGAAAAACCAAGAATGCGAAGACTAGGGATTCCCTTTCCTGGAAGGGGGGCTGGGAAGGGAAGATGAGAAGGTGGAAGGTGGATTGCTTGGCTTTTAAACATTTTGCAGAAGTCTTTTTCATTCAGCCCCAAATACTGAACGTAGGACTTTAAAAAGCCTAATGTATATACATCACAAACAAGGTTTTCTTGATCCTCTTCAAGGTGAACCAAGTGGCGTTTACTAATACATAAGGTTTTGGCTATCTCTTCAAGAGATAAGCCCTGCGATAGACGAGCTTCCTTTAAAAGATCTCCCACAGAAGGGCAATCATTTTCTTGTGATTCTACTTTCAATGCTAAATTTGTCATATTATTTAGATTATTATTCCTCCCCCCTTACAAATAATTTTAATACATTAACAGCTCCCTCTCACAAAAATCAAGAGAATTGATTTGAAACCTAGTTTACTTTTTTGGAAGTTTCGTTATGGTGAAGCCAGTGTGCGCCCTTAGCTCAGCTGGATAGAGCGTCGGCCTTCTAAGCCGCAGGTCGCAGGTTCGAATCCTGCAGGGCGCGCCAGCCTTCGCTGCTTCACAGCTACGGCTGGCAAGCCAGAAAGAGAAGCAGCGAAGGCTGCCCGACGAAGCCTCGGCGAAGGCGGGCTGTAACAAACTACTTAGCAGTTGCGGTTGTCAGCAATCGCTGTTTTGTCCATACCGAAGTAGGTAACAGATTATTCCTCTTCCAACTCTCGTGCTTCATCCATTAACATCACGGGAACACCATCACGAATAGGGTAAGCAAGTTTGGCGCAAAGACTGATCAGCTCTTGTTTATCTGGGTCATAGGTAAGAGGCCCTTTGGTAAGAGGGCAAACAAGCATTTCAAAAAGTTTTGGATTTAAAGAAGGCTTTTTCTTCATCAAATACCCTACTAGTGAATCATCGGCCTACGCCCCTTTAAATGAGGGGAAGCCATTTCCATTAAGGCAATCATCATATCACACCTTTCAGAAAGGGAAGAAATTTCCAAAAGTGCTTGTTTTTCAATGGGCTTAAAAGGACAAGCCATGCTGAGAGAACTGATGATGAGGTCATTACTCGCATGATCAATTTCATCCCAATTTGCCATAATGTCTTGATCTTCTAAATAGTCCTTCAAAAGGTTTAAAAGTCGGGGGCGATCCACAAATGGGTCAGCGAGCGAGTCGTCCAAATCACCCTCATACCCTTGATAACTGACTCTGGCTTTTTTCAGAGGCTCATCCTCGAGAACTTCTTCTATCTTAAAACGGCAAAGACCTCCGAGAATAACAAAGACTTGTGCCCCATCCTGGAAGTTGATAATTCGTCCAACACATCCTTTTTGAAAATGACCGCCTTCAGGGTTAGCTTGAATAACTCCAACAAGACGATGCCCATCTCGAAGAGCACATTCTATGATGGCTTTCTCACTTCTTCCCTGAAGCATGAGAGGAAGCTGAGCACGCGGTAATAAAATTATGCCATTTGCAGCATACAAAGGAAGGATCGAAGGAAGATTTTGAAATTTCATAGGAACACCCTATTTTACTCTTTATCCTATATATAAGGATTTATGAGCCACTTTGCAACCTAGGATAGGTCAGTCTTTTTCTTTAGTTGTTAGGCTTTACTTTTAAGAAGAACAAGCTTCATTTCTTCCTTTGTAAGAGGATGATTAAAATAATAGCCTTGTCCCTCCGAACACTCATTTTCCAGCAAAAAATCAAGTTGAGCTTTCTCTTCAACACCTTCAGCTATAGCTTGTAAATTTAGTGTTTTCGCAAGAGAAATAATTGATTTAACAATAAGGTCATTATTATTTTCGGCGCCAATATCTTGTATAAAAGACTTATCAATTTTCAGTGCACTAATGGGAAGAGACTTAAGACGATCAAATGAAGAATATCCCGTACCAAAATCATCAATGGCTATTTTGATGCCCAAATTACTCACCCTTTTTAAAATTTCTTGAGTTTCTTCCTGCTTACCCATGAGAGCTGTTTCAGTAATTTCAAATTCTAGGGAGCCACAAGGCATACCTGATTTACTTATTGTTTTGATAACATTAATAAAAAAATTTTTATCTTCCAACTGCCGTGGTGAAATATTGACGAAAAGCTTACAGTCTGAGTTTATTTCACGACGCCATTCCATATATTGTTGACAAGCTTCACGCAATATCCATTCGCCAATAGGGACGATCGTCCCTTTTTCTTCAGCAATAAAAATAAATTCTTCTGGAAAGAGGAGATCATATTCGGGATGCTGCCACCGTAATAAGACTTCAAGTCCGAATATTTTTTGTGACGTTAAGGTATAGATAGGTTGATAGACGAGAAAGAATTCACCTTTTTCTAAAGCGAATTCAATATGGTTTTCAATCTCTAGACGCTTTTTGTACTGACTCCCCAGCGAAACATCAAAATACTTATAAGTGTTCCTTCCGACTTCTTTTGCTTTATACATGGCGATGTCTGCATTTTTATACAAAGTAACATAATCTGAACCCATGTCTGGAAAACATGCAATTCCAATGCTCACAGAAATAGAAATGTCGTTACTGTCTATTTTAACAGGTTCGTTTAGATTATGTAGCAATTTCTCAGCGACAATCTCCGCCTCTTTCACACTACTATTTTGTAAAATAATGGCAAACTCATCTCCCCCCAAATGACTAATAAAATCTTCCGTACCAATATTCGTTTGAAGCCTCTTCCCTATCTCCACTAAAAGCAAATCGCCAATATCATGGCCAAGGCGATCATTGATTACCTTAAAGTTATCGAGATCGATAGTAAACAGTGCCAACTTTTTATCGTTGCGCTTCGATCTTGCTATATATCTCGTTAAAGTTAATTCAAATTGACGTCGATTCGGTAGTTGCGTCAATGAGTCATGGTGGGCCATTTCTTGAACTTCAATGAAAGCTTGTTGTAATTGAACGTTACTTTCCCGTGCATCCTCTTGGGCCCGTTGACGTTCTAAAACCCCTTCTAACTGCTTTACAAAATTGCCTATCAAATCGAATGCCTTGTCAACTTGATTTACGGGAGAAAGAATAAAAAATTCAACCACAGCGAGTACTTTGTTATTGCACTTAATAGGAATACCGAATGAGCTATGTATTTCAAGCTTCTTGCAAACTTTTGATCGAAAGTAATCAGGATCGTTTTGTATATCTTCAAGGTACAATGGTTTTTCTGTCGCAAGTGTAATCCCAGGTAAGCTTTCGCCAAGCTTAAAAGTCATTGTCGATGTTATGTCATACAGTTCATGATAGTCTTTATCGTTATCAAAATACCATATATCTGCGGATACTAATTCTGTATCACTTCCTGGCTTGAGAACAAAGACGTGACCTGCTGGCCATTTTTCTAATTTACAAATTGAATTCACAAAAAACCGGAGAACGGAATTAAGCTCCTGTGTTCCTTGAGAAAGTTGTGCAAGCGAAAGAAATAGTTCTAATTCGGCCGAGTGCTTCTTTAATTCTTGATATTTTTTTCGAAGCTCTTCATTGGCAAGATTTAATTTAATATTACTTTCTCGTGCTTCTTCCTGGGCCCGTTGACGTTCTAAAACCCCTTCTAACTGCTGAACAAAATTTCCTATCAAATCAAATGCTTTATCATCTTTATTCAGCGTCTCAAAAATAAAAAATTCAACAACTGCTAGCACTTTGTTGTTGCACTTAAGAGGGATACCAAATGAACTATGTATCCCTAGTTTCCTGCAAACTCTCGATCGAAAATATTGAGGATCATTTTGCACATCTTCAATGTATAATTGATTTTCCGTAGCAAGCGTAATCCCGGGTAAACTTTCCCCAATTTTAAAAGTCATGGCTGATGTTACATCATGGAGCTCATGATAATCTTTCTCACTATCAAAATACCATATCCCCGAGCTCACCAAAAGCTTATCATTTCCTTCCTTAAAAACGAAAACGTGTCCTGCTGGCCATTTTTGTAACTTGCATATTGAGTTCACAAAAAACTGGAGAACTGTATTAACGTCTTGTGATCCTTGAGAAAACGGTGAAAGTGATAAAAATAGTTCCAGTTCCTCCGAGTGCCTTCCTAATTCCTGACATTTTATTTGAAGTTCTTCATTAGCGAGGTAAAGATCGCGAAATTTATCTTCCAATAGTGGATCCATTTGACGGCGCGATTTTTTATCACGTAAACGTGCTTTTTTTGGGAGTTCCAATTCTACGTCTAGCTCCTTGCTATCTCCCAATATACACCCCCAATTGTCCATCACCGGGGTATGGAATACGTCTTCGGTATGTGAACGGGAGCATTGAAATGCTTTGAGTGAACTCTTTAAAGGCGATGTCCTTCAGTAGAAAAAAAGAATATTTTTTTGTTAAAATAGAAGCCTTTAATTCATCATCACAGGTTCCACCTGGGGTATAATTACCTTTTCTTTTTAGATTTACGTTATCAAGAACTTTAGACCACGTTTCCAGGCCATATTTCTCCTTAATCATGCCGCTCAACGAAGTAAAAATAATTCTTTTCATATTTACTCCTTATCATCTGCCCCTTACATGATTATAATTTTTATAGATTAATTTATGGCTAATTTTTTTAAATACTAATTTTTTGAGAATTAAGATTTAAGATGATATTAAATTTTCAATATGAAAAACGTCTCTTTTGAAAGCAAAGAGAATCCTCATATGTTTTTTATCATTTAATGATAATGAAACTGAAAGAGGATAAATTTTTTGAGAGGAAGTTCTTTATCAAAAAGAAGGTAGACTTTTATGAAAAATTGATGTAAGTTTTAAATACCTGCGGCTGTTTTTCAGGACCGTCGCAGGTGCTATTTAAAAAATTAATAACAAACACATACCACCAACACCATACTTACTAACGGGTGGGCTAACTTAACACCTGTGATCGTTTAAAAAGGGTCACGGGTGCTTTTTCCACCTTGGAGAGAGAGGGGGGGGGGGGGGGTTTTTAAAATTAACCTCTCATCTTCTTTTAAGATTAAGACACACCATGTTTTAGTTTACAAGACAATTTTTTCAAAAAAGTTGTTTTTTTAACTATCTATTTGATTTCAATATGGAAATAATTTCCTCATTGAACGAATTTGGCTTCCCTGTCCCAATACCGACAAAAAAGATGGGGCTGAACTTATCGTTTTCAATCTTCAATAATTTTTCAACTTCTTTGTCTTGAATAGCGCCTGTTGGCCAAGTTAAAAGACCAAGCGAAGTTGCAAGGAGCAAACATGTTTGCGATTGATGCCCCGCATCAAGTAAAACCTGGCGGTATGCTCTGGAGTGCTCATATTTCCACCAAACTCTCGAAAAATCGGCAACAAAAAAGACACCGAAAGAAAGGTCCTTCACGAAATTTTGACCCGCTAAAGAATGAATTAGCTGCTCTCTGAAATCTCCTTTTTCAAAAGGATAAAGGCAATGAGCTTGAGGATCATATTTGTATATCCCAGGATCTATGTTTTCGACATGATGAACCATTATATAGAATTCAAAGGGATGGAGTCCGCCTGCAGAAGGAGAAACCTTATGCTTTGCGTAAATCTCATAGTTACCGTTCTTTCCCCATGGAGCGGAACTATAGCCAAAAGTTGCTCCTATAAGTGAGGAAAAAACCTCAAAATTGATTTTCTCTCCGCTAAACGTCCTTGAAGTCATCCTTTCCTGACAGACTTCATAGAGCGATTTTGATTGAAAGAGTTTTTTATCAATGGGAGCAAGAGAAATGGCCTCTCCCTTAGAAGAAGAAGGTGCTTCCTTTGGAGAGGGCTTACTTTGACAGTTTTGCAGGTAAGCTTCAAACCAATTATTGGCATCTGATTCTAATCGCGGAGGGTTCTTTGTCCCTTGATGAAAAATCCATGAAAGTTCGTCCCAGCCCCATTCACGTGTCTCTTCTTTTTCCTTAACAAGCAAGCCTTCTTCTCTGAGATGACGTGTAATATCGTCCTCGACAATGGGTTTACCTGAAGCAATTTCAATAAGGCGATCTATATAAGGTTCGTCCAATTTGTATTGAGAATGATTTTCATAATCCCAGAGGATGAGATCCCCTTTTTTAAGAAAGAAAAATAGAGATGGCTTAATAACTTCATCTGTTTTTTTGAAAAATTGGAGTTGACACTGAACGCCTGCCTTTTCAAGTTGGATTTTTTTCATTTAAAGCACCTTTATCTAGGTTTAGTAAAAACACTTTTAAGTGTTCAGCAAAAAGCCTTCCAGGGTGAGAGGAAGGAAGATCTTTGCGATGCATAATATAAGTTTCCACTTTTGTTGTAAACTCTGGGAATAGGCGTACCAAATTATCGCTCAATCTCCCCGGACGGTTGGTCCAAACAGGACCAATCCCAATCCCTTCCTTAATCATGTTATACATCGTTAATCCTGCATTAACATAAACTGTTTCAACTTGGGAGGAAAATGGCAGAAAATCAAATAAAGCATTTGAGCCTCCCCCGTAAGGTGTTGTATTAAATTCCACAAATTTAAGAATTCGGTGTTGACCTGTCTTAAAACCATCCGAAGGAACGCCCATCTTAGAAAGATATGACTTGCTTGCAAACAGCCCAAATTCATAGGTATAAAGAAGCTCCTGTTTAAGGTCTCGCCTGTCTTTCAAATAAGTCCAAACAATAATATCTGAGCTGTATTGAGAAAGTTCTCTTTCTGAATTGTGAGCGAGTAAAGTCATAACAACCTTTGGGTACTCCTCCACAAAAGCTTTAATATACTGGCCCATTGTTGTAACAAGGATGGCTGTGGTTGTTGAGAGAGTTAGAGTTTCTTTTTTTTCTATATCTCCCTTTAGCTTTTGCTGGAGAAACTCAACCTTTTGAAGAATTTCAGAATAAAGTTCAATGAGCTCCTCCCCTGCTCGTGTAAACTCAATTCCTTTTGATTTCCGGTAATAAATTTTTTGACCAAAAGCTAGTTCAAGTTTCTCAAGCCTTTTGCTGACAGAAGGAACTTTCATCTCAAACTCTTCTGACGTTTTTGTCAGGGACTTTGTTTTGGAAAGAGAGATGAGAATATAAAGATCATTAAAATCCATGATAAGAGCCCTTAAAGCGCTTTCCCTTCCGACTCCAAGATACAGCATGGCGAGAGGAAAGAAATGGAAAGCATACAGAAGCAAACCAAGATTTTAAATTATTTTGGGTTAAAAAATTGTGAATAATCAATAAATTTTGTCGAAAAAGCTTCACACAATTAAAATAGGGGTACAATACATTCTCTCTTTCAAAAACTCCCCTCATTAAAATAACATCTTCCTTTTTCTTCTCCAATATTTTTTTCTGCCTTTCGCGAAATTTCTTGGAAATTTTTTCCGATGAAATTTCTTTTACTCATATAATCTCTGCATTTTATAGGCTTCCTATAAAATTTAACGTGCCTCATTGGTCTTTTATTAAAGAGCTTGGGAGTCCCCTCACCTGGTAAATCATTGAGAAGTGACGAGTGAGGGGTTTAGGTGAATTATGCTAAAATAAAACAATCCTTTATCTAAAGTTGGGGTTGCTTGAGCTAGCTCATTGCTCTTCGAATCCATCCGCGTAAGAACTTGCGTTGAGAAGGATTTTTTTTAACAATTTCAAAATAATGTCGTAAGCATAATACCTTTAACCTTTTTACTATTTCTTTTTTATCTTCTTCGGGTAAGGAATTAATATAATCAACAATTTGACCGTTTAATCTTGAACTTGTCTTAAAGTATAATTTCTCATTATTTACTTCCTTACATGCTTTAACAAGAAGTAAAGCAGCTTTCGTAGGCCCCATATTCACTGATATATCAAAAATCTTATCTGCTAATGGTTGATAATTGATTCTCCCATAACCATACTTATTCCACCATTGAGTCTTATAAATGTATTCTGCCTCTTTTTGATTCATATGTATAATATCATAAGCATCTATTTTTTTGCAGTGATCAAGATCAAATTCATTGATCAAAGAAGGATTTTTTCGAATAAGAGCTTTGAGGTAATTGATAGAGATTCCATAATTTGTAATGCCTCCTTTGTCACCGCGAACATTCGCAAGCCCTCCTTCTTCTTTAAGGATATGGTGAACGGCTTCATAAAAAGAACTTTTATTATATGATAAATGAGTGATAATTTCTAAAATCATCGTAAAAAGAAAAACAAGGAGAAATGTATTAACTATTGATTTAATTTCTTTATTTTTTAAATTAAAATGATCCCTAAACCCATTCAGGAGCAGCCTGAGATTACGTCCAATGCCGGATAAGATAATACAAAATTCCTTACGCATTTCTAAGTTTTTAACATTTCCCCTGAGATTGCAAGACTCTTTTACTTTAGAATGGCTACTCAATAACATAGATCTGCAGTTAAATACGTTATCTCTCAAAACATGAAAAGGGTATGTAAACTGATCTTATTCCAAATTATCAGGAGGCTGCTGAAAAAGTATTATAATTTGTAATTTAGGTGCTAGTTGTTTTTATTTTTTCTTACCCTTTGGCTTAAGATCTTTTTTAGAAGGGACTTTAAATTCATCGGCCTTTGAAAACCCCTTTTCAGCCATTTGTTTTGCCCGTGCAAGCCCCCCTAGTTTGCCCATTGCTGAATAAGCTGCCCGTTTTCTTTCCTCAAAGGTTTGTTCTTTCTCCTTCATTTGCAAATTTTTAGAAGTGTTCTTACCCTTTCTTTCTTTTGTAACTGTCATGATTCCCTCTATTCGTTAGTTAGGAGAAAATATGTCTTCTTTCCTCTATGGAGACAAAATCTTTTTATTTCAGCATCTTATAAATTCTAGAAAGGCTTTTGATATTCTTGAACCGAGATAAAATTATCCCTACTCCAAACGAAAGCAGGGAGACTGCAAATGCATTATTCTTCAGGAATGTCTCTAAGTCAAAACCCTTGAAAAAATTTAAAACTTTTTCAGCTAATTCTTCTTGAGGTGAAGCCTTCGTTTTTTTGCCTACCAAGAGAAAACCTGTTCCAAGAACTCCCAATAAGCCGCACGCTATGATTCCACTTTCTAAATATCCCACAATAGGGACAAGAACTTGAAAAAGAAAAAACACACCAACCGACCCCGCTAGCATTAAGAAAAAGCATCCTAAAATCTTACTTACTAAAACGGATCTCGATTCGCGAGCATTAAGAAGAAGATCAAGAATAAACATAAGAGACCTCATCACTTTGATCGTGTAAATAAAGTGCCAATGATAAACCCAATGCCCATTGCCCATGCGGCAATCGTCAGGGGACGCTCTTTAACAAAACTTTGAAATTCATCAAGCTTCTCATTGCCATAATCTATCACTACATCCTTTGTGCGAGAAAGTTGTTCCATGGAAAGAAAACTTGAGAATTCATGAAAGGCTTCTTTGAGACTCTCAAAGATCTCAGTAGCATTTTCTTTTATTTTCTCATAGTTTTCTTCCGATCCAGACTTAATTTTCTTAAGCATCTTCTCGGCTTGATCAAACTTATCTTTTAAATTTTCTCTATGTGCCAATAACTCAGACTCGCCACTTTCTTTTTTATTTTTCAAGAGATCATCAATTTTAGAAATCTTATCTCTATATTTTTCCATCTGCTTTTCAGCTTGCTTAATATAGTTTTCTTTTGTACTCATGAGCTATCTCCTTATTTAAATATTTAAACATAATTTTCTATAAAGCTTAGTTTAGGGCTTATACGAGCCCGATTTCAAACATTAGGGGCATGAAGGACAGCTTTGTTTGTTTCTTTCTGCAGATTCCTCTAATGCTTTACCAGCTTTTTGTATATCCGTTCCTACGCCTTCCATTGTATTGCATCCCCCTAAAAGGTACGGAAAAGCCATTGCTATTAAGAAAGTATTCTTTTTAAATGCTCTATTTATTTCTCTCTCAAATTTTTTCATAGTTTTCCTTTATTTTATTACCTATAAAATTTCTTTGATCGCACAATTGGTTCCAAAAGTCGTGGAGTAAAAAGAAACTTCGTAGTTTTTAAAAACACTTAGGTTCTTACATTTCCCACTCCCCAGAATTCCGTTTGATATATCGATAACTGAGAAGTATTCGCACCCTCCAAAGGCCGCGACAGGAACAACGATTTTAGCAGTGCTTTTTCCACAGGAATTAAGACAACTATCAAAGCACTTCCAGCAGTAGGGAATCCCCTCGACACCAGGAATAACATTCACCATAATGTTGTCATCGCTGTTATTAATGATTTTTACGACCCCCGCATTGGCTTCGCTGAGTGTAAAAAACGCCGCTCCCGCAAGAGATAATAAAAATAGATTTTTCGGTGTTTTCTCCAATTTCATTTTCTTTCCTTTCGTTTGAGGCTGGTTATATGGTTGCCTGCTTGTATGTTCGCTAAAAATTTCATTTTGGAAAAGTTTAATGATTTTTTAATTTTAAAGGATTAAAAAAATATCTTAATTAAATATTTGATTAATCTATCGATAGAAATAGCTCTTTCCTTCTAAAATTGAGTATCTCTACTGAAAATCCGGTTTAAAATATTTTAAGATATGGTGCGCTTTGATTTTGCGCTTTGACTTATTTTGAAGCAGCGAAGGCTGGTGCCCCCGGGGAGACTCGAACTCCCACGTCAAAGACAACAGATTTTGAGTCTGCCGCGTCTACCAATTCCGCCACAGGGGCCTCGCAAAACGCATCATACTGACACGGCCTCTTCCGTCAATAAAAAAGTATTAGGCTTTCATCCCTTTCTCAAAATTCTTTTGAGCAAAGTCCCAATTAGCAAGGTTTTTGAGAAAGATACTAATATAATCGGGACGACGATTTTGATAATCGAGGTAGTAAGCATGCTCCCATACATCACAAGTGAGAAGGGCCTTCTGACCGTGAACCATAGGAAGATCAGCGTTCGGCGTTTTCGTAACCTTTAAATTTCCATCTTTATCCAATACAAGCCATGCCCAACCGCTGCCAAATTGGCCGACACCGGCTTGCTTGAAAAGCTCTGCAAATTCACCAAAGCTTCCAAAGTCTTTGGTGATTTTTTCAGCTAAATTTCCCTTAGGTTCTCCCCCTCCCTGAGGACGCATGGAATGCCAATAAAAGGTATGATTCCAGTCTTGAGCCGCATTGTTAAAAATAGCTACCTTGTCAGCGTTATTCACTGAGATACGAATGATTTCCTCTAAGGATTTCTTTTCAAGATCTGTTCCTTGAATAAGCTCATTTAACTTTGTCACGTAGGCCTTATGGTGTTTTCCATGGTGAAAGCTTAGAGTTCGTGCCGAAATGTGGGGTTCAAGGGCATCTTCTTTATAAGGAAGTGGTGGTAATTCAAAAGCCATTGTGATGCTCCTTCTTAATGTGTTTTTTTAAGAGCTTAGTGTGTTTTTAAAGATTTGGGAAGGGACTATCATGACGAATTTTATCCTGTAAATTGGGAGATCATCTCCCAAATTGCAGGGTAAAATGGCCTTGATTTTAGAATTTTTACCCTGTAAATTGGGAGATGAGCTCCCAAATTGCAGGGTCAACTTATGACAAAACTCATTCTTCGCAAAGATTTTATCAAAAGAATTCAAGAGGATTTTGAAGCCACCCCTATATGTGCTCTTCTAGGGCCACGTCAATGTGGAAAAACAACTCTTTCGCGACTCTATGCAGAGCAAGTAAAGGGACCTGTGCATATCTTCGATCTAGAAGATCCGGGAGATCTCTCTCAACTCGTCAATGCAAAGCTTACTCTAGAAAGATTAGAGGGACTTATTATCATTGATGAGGTTCAGTTACGTCCGGATCTATTTCCACTTCTCCGCGTTCTTGTAGATAAATTACCTCTTCGATTTCTGATTTTAGGGAGCGCCTCGCCTGATCTCATTCGGCAAACCTCAGAGACCCTTGCAGGACGCATTTCATACATTGAAATGACTCCTTTTTCCCTACAGGAAGTTCATGATTGGCGACGCTTATGGGAACGAGGGGGATATCCGCGATCCTATCTGGCACCTAATTATAAAGTTAGCAATCGGTGGCGTACTGGATTTATTTCGACATATCTCGAAAAAGATATTCCTCAACTTGGATTTGAAGTCTCTCCCCAAATGATTCGACGATTTTGGATGATGTTGACTCACTATCATGGAGGAATTTTCAACGCTTCTGAAGTCGGTGTTTCTTTAGGAATTACCCACAAAACGGCTCGTCATTATCTCGATATCCTTGAAGGAACCTATATGATGAGACAACTCAATCCCTGGTTTGAAAACATTGGGAAACGTCAGGTAAAATCTCCGAAGGTCTTTTTTCGGGATAGTGGCCTTTTCCACACCCTTTTGGGAATTAAAACAGAAGAAGACCTTTTCCATCATCCCAAATTAGGTTTATCCTTTGAAGGATTTGCGTTAGAAGAAGTTGCGCGATTTCATCAAGCTGACCCTCAAGACTGTTATTTTTGGGCCACTCAAACAGGAGCAGAACTTGATTTGTTGATCGTAAAAGGTGGAGAAAAATTAGGTTTTGAAATTAAATATACGGATCATCCCAAGATCACCAAATCCATGCAAATTGCTCTTGAAGATTTAAAGCTTGATAAACTTACGGTCATTGTGCCCGGCTCCACCCGCTTTCCTCTTACGGAAAAAATAGAAGTATGTGGTCTTGAAACCTATATTGGATAGTCCCCTTCCCCCTCTTCAAAGACCATGGTATAAGCCTGAAGATGTCACTCGTGCAGCAGAAAAATATGTCCTTTGAGGGCCAAGAGATCACGAATCCTGTATTTTTAGAGCAAGTAAGCTCTTTAAATCCTGCTCAACGACAAGCAATTGAGGTAACTGAAGGGCCACTATTGGTATTGGCAGGCGCAGGCACAGGAAAAACGCGTGTTCTCACCACACGTCTTGCGGGCATTCTTTTAAGCCAAAGGGCCTGGCCTTCCCAAGTTTTAGCGGTAACATTCACCAACAAAGCCGCCCATGAAATGCGCGAACGCGTGGCAAATCTCATTGGGGGTCCTGCTGAAGGATTATGGTTGGGAACTTTCCATTCTGTTTGTGTACGCATCTTAAGACGTCATGCGGAACTTTTAGGTCTCCAAAGTTCGTTCACAATTTTAGATACGGATGACCAATTGCGCCTCGTCAAACAAATCATCAAAGCCGAAGAAATTGATGAGAAAAAATACCCTCCGCGGGTTTTGACATCCATTATCAGTCGTTGGAAAGATCGCGCACTCACACCAGAAAAAGTTTCAACTCCTGCCTCAGATTTTGAAAAAGCAGCGTATCACATTTATGGCCTTTACCAAGATCGTCTCAAAGTTTTGAACGCCGTTGACTTTGGGGACCTAATTTTGTTGTGTTTAAAATTATTTACAGAACATTCCGATGTTCTTGCGCAATACACGACTCAATTTCACTATATACTTGTGGATGAGTATCAAGACACGAACGTGGCTCAATATCTTTGGTTGCGTCTTCTTGCTCAAGGATCAGGGAATATTTGTTGCGTAGGAGACGATGATCAATCCATCTATGGGTGGCGCGGCGCAGAAGTGGGTAACATCCTGCGCTTTGAAAAGGATTTTCCGGGAGCCATTATTATTCGTCTTGAGCAAAACTATCGCTCTAATGCACATATTTTGGGCGCCGCCTCTGGGCTTATTGCGCAAAATGCGGGTCGTTTTGGGAAAACCCTCTGGACCGAACAGACGGGGGGAGAGAAAGTTCGTATTCAAGGCGTCTGGGATGGTGAAGAGGAAGCGCGTTTCGTAGGAGATGAAGTCGAAGCGCTTCACCGAAAAGGCCAGTCCCTAAATTCCATGGCAATCCTTGTACGAGCTGGGTTTCAAACCCGTGAGTTTGAAGAACGTTTTATTACCCTTGGGGTTCCTTACCGCGTCATTGGTGGCCCTCGCTTTTATGAACGCCTTGAGATACGAGATGCGCTCGCCTACATGCGCATCGTCATTCAACCCAGTGATAGCTTAGCGTTTGAACGTATCATGAATACCCCTAAGCGCGGGATTGGCACAAGTACGCTTCAAATCCTTCATCAATATGCCCGCTATGAAGAGATCCCCCTGACGGAAGCCACCCTGCGATTAATGGACACAGATGAATTGCGTGGGAAAGCAAAAGCAGCCCTGGAAGGGCTTTTGTTTGATATCAGCCGCTGGCGCAAGCAATTAGAGACAACCCCCCACGGGGAACTTGCACGGATTATCTTGGATGAGTCAGGATACACAGCCATGTGGCAGGCGGATAAATCTCCTGAAGCACCGGGACGTCTTGAAAACCTCAAAGAATTTGTGAACGCAATCGATGAGTTTGAAAGTTTACCAGCCTTTTTAGAACATGTAAGTCTTGTCATGGAAAACACCAGTGGCACAAGTGTTGAGATGGTAAACCTTATGACTCTTCACAGCGCGAAAGGACTTGAATTTAATACGGTTTTCCTAGCGGGCTGGGAAGAAGGGCTTTTCCCTCACCCCCGAGCCTTGGGAGAGGCGGGCGGCGCAGGCTTGGAAGAAGAACGACGTCTAGCTTATGTTGGTCTGACGCGGGCACGAGAGCGGGCCATTATTCTTTTTGCAGCTAACCGCCGCGTTCATAACCAATGGCAGTCTAGTCTTCCCTCTCGCTTTGTGGAAGAGCTCCCTCTAGAACATACGGAGCGAACGAACGTAGGGGGGCATTCTCAGCCCTTCAGGCGACGCGCATCAGCACCCAAATTACAAACTATTCAACCACCCGTACGGTCTTTAGATAAAAAGGAATTTCAGGTGAACCAACGGGTCTTTCATCTAAAATTTGGGTATGGCCGTGTCCTTTCTGTAGATGGCGATAAAGTTGAAATTGATTTTGATCATACCGGCGTCAAAATGGTCATGAAGAGTTTCCTAGAAAGTGCCTAATACAGGGTGTATAAAAATCTTTAGCATCCGAAATTAAGCTCCTTGTTAAATGTCTAAGAATTGTCTATCCTTTTTTCATCATTGAAAGGGAGAATAAACAATGAAAAAAACATATATATGCCTTTTATCTTTCGCAAGTCTATGTCTTATAAATGATGCCTCTGCAGAAAATACGCCTCCAGTACAAGTTGGCTCTCAACCCTCAGCTTCCACACTTACCCCAACTCAAATTGCTGAAATTGAAAAAGTTGTCTCAAACTATATTACCAAAAATCCGGAAATCATCATGACCTCTTTTCAAGAGGGCATGGAGAAACAACAGAAAGAATCCGTTGCTAAAATGGAAAAAGCTGTTTCTGCAAATAAAGATAAAATCTTTAATGACCCCGCAACGCCTACGGCAGGGAATCTTCACGGAACCCAATCCCTCGTCGTCTTTATGGATCCTCATTGCGGATACTGTAAAAAGTTTTATAAAGAATTGACCACGTTATTAAGTACAAATAAGGATGTAAAGGTCATCTTTAAGGATATACCCATCATGGGTTCAAATTCCGAAATAGCCATAAAAGCCATGCTCGCAGCGAAAGAGCAAGGAAAGTATGATAAACTTCAGGGTGCTATTTACTCATCCGACAAGCCTCTAACGAAAAAGCAGATCCTAAAGATCGCAAGTTCACTGGGTATTGATACCAAAAAGCTTCAGGAGGATATGGACGACAAGGCCATCAAAGCTGAAATGGATGAAACGCTTAAACTTTCACAAACCTTAGGAATAAATGGAACGCCAACCTTAATTGTAGGCGAAACCACAGTGCTTCCTGGTTATGTCAGCGCGGAAGAGCTGAACAAGAAATTGAAAGAAGCTGCTTCATCTACAGAAGATAAACCTGCAACTGATAAGGCCACATAAGGCTCGCTCATAAAAAGAAAGGGGCCTTTTGGCCCCTTTTTTGTGGAAAAGAGTTTTTAGCTATTTTATATAAACCGTTATTATACCTTTGAGGTACCGTTCAGGGTTAAAAGTAAAAAGGGAGAAGCACATACTTTTGCTTTTCCCTTCCTATTCCATTTAGAGTCACTATAATTAATCCCCCCAGTCGGCATCGTCATCTGAGGAGCTGCCTGATGATGAAAGAGATTTCTTAGGATCGATATTTTCTTCTTTCATTTTTTCCAGCATCGTAGTGGCTTTGTTAGATCCAGTGAAAATTTTTTCAACATCAACGCTTTCTCCATCAGTTACGCCTTTCTGTCGTCTTCTCTCCTTTTCCGCCTTATTCTCAAGTCTTGTGTTACAAGCTCTTATGCGCTCCGTAACAGTGCCTATCATTCCTCTTAATAAACCTTTTTTCTTTTCAGATCTGCTTGGATCGCGTCTTTCAGTGTCAAATTCATTTTTAAGTTTAGTTAAGTAAATCAGGTTTACTTCGTCGTTCATGTCATGGGCTCGATCTAGTAACTCAGCAAGTCTCTTTTGAACGTTACTTCCATGACTTCTGTAGGCACGCAAATCATCCCGACTGTCTGGTATGGCCATTGAGGCAGTCATATTCGTGATATCCTCTTTTATTTCTTCTTTTGTTTCTTCTTCCGACTCAGCTGTTGGTAAAGATATTAGTTCTTTAAACATTTCAGGTGTCCATGAATCGCTCAATGGCCCGTTCTGTGAAAGTAATTCGTCCACTGAAAGGAGTTCGTCCGGATCATCCATACCGCTGGCAAGCCTCTGCGCTTTCGCTCCATCCGCCATAGCCGTAAGTATAGAATCTTCCGCACCTGTTGGCGCTTGACGAGTTATTTTTGTTACATTTTCTTCAAGTTCAGGGACAACAACTACATTCCATTTTTTAACTCCTTTCTCAATAGATCCTTGATCAACACCTTGAACTGGTGGCGGGGGAGGCGCAGCAAATAATGGCGCAAGAGGAGGTGGTGGTGGCATACCCGAATCTACAACAATGAGTGGTACTGGGGGTGGCGTTGGAATAGATCCACCTGGTGATGTGGGTAGAGTCCTGTCAGCCAAGTCATCGTCTGCGGTTTTCTTTCTCATACCACCGAAAAGCTTTTTCAGTATATCTTTAGATGAATCAAAGTCTACAGAGCCTAAATAAATGCCTGCATCTACAGGTAGGGTTGTTAACAGAAGGTCATCTGGTAAGGACATGCCAGATGGTTCTGATCTTGGAGAAGCAGGTCTAGAATCATCTGCTGAGTCCAAATCAGGCGAGAAATCTCCGCCAATTGAATCAGAACTAGGGTCGTCGCTAGGAGGAAGAGAGTCTGAATCGCTTCCCTTTTCTACTTTGCTCCCATTCGTTATTGTTTTTCCAATACCTGCTTCTTCAAGACTTTCAGCAAGTTTAGCGAGTTCAAGCTTTTCTTTCTCTACTCTTGCTTCAACTTCTGCTTTTAGATGCGCTTCTTCATCTTTAGCAGCCTCAAGTGCTGAAGGAGGGGGTGGAGCTGAGAGTACCTTGGCTACCGGTGGGGTGGGTAATAGACGTCCTTTTAATGATTCAAGAATTCGCGAGCGTTCCGGCGTCACAAGTGTAGCTTTTAAAGTCCTAGTAGTAGCTGTAGTTGTGGTCGTTGTGGTTGTCATCGTCGCTGTTGATGGTATAGTGGCTGATACTCGTTTTGACGTCGATATTGTCCCAGCAGTTGCTTTTCGAGCCAAACGTTCTTCTGCTGCTGCAGCTTCTCGCCTAGCTCTCTCAGCTTCTTCATCCGCAAGACGACGAGCTTCAGCCTCACGACGTACTCTCGCAGCTTCTTCTAAACGAACACGCTCTTCTTCTCTTGCAATCGCTTCACGAGCTAAACGTTCTTCATCTTCACGGCGAACTCTCGCAGCTTCTTCTAAACGAACACGCTCTTCTTCTCTTGCAACCGCTTCACGAACTAAACGTTCTTCATCTTCACGGCGAACTCTCGCAGCTTCTTCTAAACGAACACGCTCTTCTTCTCTTGCAACCGCTTCACGAGCTAAACGCTCTTCATCTTCACGGTGAACTCTCGCAGCTTCTTCTAAACGAACACGCTCTTCTTCTCTTGCAACCGCTTCACGAGCTAAACGTTCTTCATCTTCACGGCGAATTCTCGCAGCTTCTTCTAAACGAACACGCTCTTCTTCTCTTGCAACCGCTTCACGAGCCAAACGTTCTTCATCTTCACGGCAAACTCTCGCAGCTTCTTCTAAACGAACACGCTCTTCTTCTCTTGCAACCGCTTCACGAGCTAAACGCTCTTCATCTTCACGACGAACTCTCTCAGCTTCTTCTAAACGAACACGCTCTTCTTCTCTTGCAACCGCTTCACGAGCCAAACGTTCTGCTTCTGCTTCTGCTTGTGCCTTTGATGCTTCTTGACCCGCACGTTGAGCTTCTTCACGGCGCGCATTACCTCTTTTACTCGAACGAAAGTTTCGCCGCGCGACTGTTTTTAGCATCAAGGAATTGCGCCTCTTTTGGCGTAAAGGCCTTTGCTTTCGAAGACGCTTCGAAGAAGCTTGACGATGCTTTCCTCTTGCTAATCTCTTTCGCCTTGTTTTTAATATTTTTTTGGGTTTACGCTCGATTTTTCTCGTAGACGTTTTGCGCGATGGCTTCTCTTTAGAAATTGTGGCAGCTGATACTTTTTCTATTATGAATGATGTACTTCCTAATACCAAAAAAAATATCAAAGCAGAGGTTAAAATTACTTTTTTGAAAAAACTTTTTAACATGTCTATTACCCTTTTACTAAAATAACTACCTAAATCTTGTGTTCATATAATTTTTTGCCGTTCGATTTGAACAAGCCAAAGACACTTGGGTGTGGTATTATATTTAAACTATTGCATCGGTTAAATTTACGAAAGAACACTCCATCAACTATATAAAAATTTATTAAATTACAACCTTTCTTTCCTTATACAAGTATGACTTGAGAAATGTCAATTCCTTAACACATGGATCACGAACTTGCGGTTCAAATAAACGCAAGCATTCCATATGATTTCTCTCAATTTAATTAAAGTTTCTTTTTCTACCGCTGATTCCCCCTTTGAAAAAAACGATTTATGCTTATAATAAGGACTTTAAGTGAATGTAATAAGTATCCATGGGATCTAATAACAAACAATCAACAACCTACTTAGAATTTGAAGATAATACGCTTCTGATTGAGCTTTTCGGAAGCCAAGAAAGTAACTTAAAACTTCTTGAAAAGGAAATCCCTGTAACAATCATAACCCGAGGAAATCAGGTTGTCATTCAAGGAGAAGAGGAAAATACGCGCATTGCTGGGCACACGTTGGCTTCCCTTTACCTGCGTCTTCAGGAGGGAAAACAAGTTGATACAACCGATGTGATAACAGCTCTTCGACAGGCGAGCGATAAAGAACCTCATGAAGAAACTTTTCTAACGACAAAGCGCCGCGTCATAGCTGCTCGGTCTCAGCAACAAGCAGCCTATATAAAATCACTCAAAGAAAACGATCTTGTGTTTGCAGAAGGTCCGGCCGGAACAGGAAAAACCTACCTCGCCGTAGCCCTTGGGGTTGAAATGATGATGGCAGGCCAGATGGACCGCCTCATTCTCTCTCGCCCTGCCGTCGAAGCAGGCGAACGCCTCGGTTTTTTGCCAGGAGACATTCGAGAGAAAGTTGACCCTTACCTACGTCCTCTCTATGATGCTCTCCACGATATGCTTCCCCTTGAGCAAGTGACAAGAAAAATAGCCCTTGGTGAAATAGAAGTCGCTCCTTTAGCTTTTATGCGGGGCAGGACTCTTTCTGATTCGGTGATCATTTTAGATGAAGCGCAAAACACGACCGAAGTTCAAATGAAAATGTTTTTAACACGCCTAGGAAGTAATTCGCGGATGATCGTCACTGGGGATTTGAGCCAGATAGACTTACCCAAAGGCGTGCCTTCCGGTCTTCAAGATGCAATCAACACACTTGTCGGCGTTAGAGGAATCGGGTTTATTAATTTTACAGAGCGAGACGTCATCCGCCATCCTTTGGTATCACGAATTGTTAGGGCCTATGAGCACAAAAAAACCCATCGTTAACTTCATCCTCCATCACAAGATCTGGACGAAACGCGTCCCTTCTTTGAGAGAGGAAATATCCTCTGCCCTTGAAAAAACGGCAGAGATCTTGGACAGGGATTTTTCTGAAACGGAAGTGAGTGTGGTTTTAGCAGACGACACGGAAGTGCAAGATCTTAACAAAACTTTTCGCAATAGGGACAAGCCCACGAATGTGCTTTCCTTCCCTTCTGAACAAAAAGACGAACTCGGGGATATTATTCTTGCTTATGAAACCGTGACGCGAGAAGCGGAGGAGAATGGGGTTTCTCCTCTTGATCATACCCTTCATTTGATTATACATGGTTTTTTGCATCTTTTAGGGTATGATCATGAACACGAGAATGAAGCAAAAGAAATGGAAAACATGGAAATTCGTATTCTAAAAGACCTCCATATTAACAACCCTTATGAGGATAAATGAAGGAGCTGCTGAACTTTTTTCGCTCTCTTCTTAAAAGGAAAGAAGGCGAAGGATCTTTAAGAGAAACCCTTGAAGAACTTATTGAAGAAGAGGAAATTGCTGATACGTCCATTGCCCCTGATGAACGGGAAATGCTCACAAACATCCTTAACTTGCGAGATCTTACCGCCAAAGATCTGATGATCGCGCGAGCTGAAATTATTGGGATCTCTCACGATAGCTCCTTAGCAGATGTCAAAAAAATCTTTAAATCCAGTAAGCTCATGCGTCTTCCTGTCTATCGCCAAACACTTGATGATATTTTGGGCTACATTCATTTGCGGGACCTCCTAGACGCAACACAGAAGAATTTTAAACTTCAGGATCACCTTTACAAAATTGATTTTATTTCCCCTTCGATGCGTATTCTGGATTTACTCCTGAAAATGCGCTCAACGGGTGAGAAAATTGCTCTTGTCGTGGATGAATATGGAGGAGTGGATGGACTTGTAACCATGAGCGACTTGGTTGAAGAAATCGTTGGAGATATTCAAGACGTTGCTCAATTGTCGATGGCCCCCCATTTTCTCCGCAGACCGGACGGAGTTGTGGTTGTGGACGGACGCATGGATATTGAGGAACTGGAAGAAAAAATCGGGCCCCTCCTCACTGAAGAAGAGAAAGAAGAAGATATTGAAACCATTGGAGGACTTGTTCTCCATTTAACCGATCGGATCCCCCAACGGGGCGAATTGATCGCTCATTCATCAGGCGTTGAATTTGAAATTATTGAAGCTGATTCAAGACGCATCAAACGTGTAGGGATTCATGGACTTACAGCTCCTCTTTCTTAAGCCCTGGCCTCAACGCGGGATTGCTTTGATTTTAGGAGCTCTAGGCGCTTTAGCCTATCCTCCTCTCTTTATTTTTCCTGCCCTTCTCCTTTCTTTAAGTGGAATATGGTTTTTGCTCGAACAAGAAATTGAGAACAAATCCTCTTTTTTAAGAGTTTTCTGGTTGGGGTGGTGGTTTGGTTTAGGACATTTTACGGCAGGACTTTATTGGATTGCTAATGCCTTAACCGTGGACTTGAGTGCCTTTTGGTGGCTCATCCCTTTTGCTCTTTTTGGGGTCCCTGCCATTCTTGCCATCTTTACAGGACTCTCCTTTATGGGTGTCAAACTGTGGCCATATAAGGGTATAAGCCGAGCCTTTGTCTTTGCGGCCATTGGGGTAGGTGTGGAATGGATCAGAGGCCATATATTTACAGGCTTTCCCTGGAATCTAGAAGGATATGCATGGGCTTTTAGTCTAGAAATGGCACAAGCCGCCTCCCTTGCCGGCGTTTATGGGCTAAGTCTTCTCACCCTCTTAATGGCCGTATGTTTGGGATATCTCTTTGGAAAGAAGACTTTTGAAAGAAATACAGCCTTGAGTGTTTACCTGATTGCCGTTCTCTGTTGGGTTTGGGGAAAAGGCCGACTTGATCATCCAGATATCTTAACCTCGCCCCCTCTTTTCATTCGACTCGTTCAACCCAACGTCCCCCAAACCTTGAAATGGGATCCCGTTCAAAGGGAAGCCAACTTCGAACAACTTTTGAAGATGACGGCCACACCTGCTACCGCTCCTCTTAAAGCCATTATCTGGCCAGAATCGGCCGTTCCCTTCTTCCTGGAACAAGAGCTTTTTCTTCGCAAACGAATTTCAGAAATCATGCCTAAGGGAGCTCTTTTGTTCACAGGAACCATCAGGCGAACGCCACCGGGAAAGACACCTCTTGAGATTTGGAATAGTCTGCAGGTTCTTAACGATCAAGGGGAGATCGTTACGTCTTACGACAAATCTCACCTTGTCCCTTTTGGAGAGTATATTCCCTTTAGAAAGACATTAGATGCTTTGTTTGGAAAAGGATCTCTTAAAAAAATTACGGCTGGAAATGTCGATTTTAGCGCAGGCCCAGGGCCTGAGACGATTTCTCTTCCGATGGGCCTGCCCTCCTTTAGTGGACTTGTATGTTACGAAGTCATTTTTCCGACGGCCGTCATCAATCCCACCCAAAAGCGCCCAGGATGGATGATTAATGTTACGAACGATGCCTGGTATGGGAATACCTCAGGACCCTATCAACATTTAGAGACAGCCCGCTTCCGAGCCATTGAGGAAGGCGTGCCCCTCGTCCGTTCAGCAAATTCTGGTGTTTCTGCCGTCTTCGATGCTTATGGCCGCAATATCGGAAGCATTGGGTTGAGTAAAAAAGGAATCCTCGATGTCTTCCTTCCCACTCCAACGCGCATCGTTCCTTTTTACGCAAGATGGGGGGATTGGATAACGTTGGGTTTGATTATGGGCATGTTTGCCTTTGCTTGGGTGTTTTCTTTAAGAACACAAAAGGAAGGAGACGCCTAGCACTGTTTATTTCTTCTCCCTTGAAAGGGAAGGGTTTTCAAAAAAAGGATGCAAACGGCCGCCCTCTTTCATCTCTTCCTGAGCCCAACGAATAATTTCAAGGAACTTTTCACGAATGGGTGTCACTTCGTAATGGATTCCTAAAAAAGGTTCTCCATCTTTTCGACAGTCTTCATGCTTGAGGAGCCCATCTTGAATGAGTGAAAAAGGGATATCCCGGTAAAATTGTTTAAGGTAAGGGTAAGATTTATTATCAAATTTACTTCTTACATATTCAGGTTCTTCTTTCTTGTAATTCCAGTTATTCTTGTCTATTTCAAAGTCTTTCAAGCTATTTTTGTCATCTGAGAAAATTTCTTCATTATGCTTTTTACAATGGTCAAGCAAACTAAGCATCGCACCACGTTCATGCCATTCCCCCCCTCTTGCGACGATAGATGTATCCACTTCATGGAGGCCATGAAAAACAATTGTTGCCAATTTCTTCTTTTCTTCTGGTGTAAGTAAAGCAGACTCAGAAGATAAAAGACCGCTCACCTTCTTTGCTAGTCCGGTATAAGCAACACTGACACCCTCGTAAACCAAACTAAAATCCCTAGGAAAAGAACCAGGAGCAACATGTTCATAGAGATGAATCAAATCATGAAGTGTTGCTTGAATGGGTGTTGAAAATAGGGTTCCATGAAGTTTCAAACTTCCAGACTTAAGACTATACCCCGAGACTCCCTTTGAATAAAATTCAATGTAGTCTTCTTTTGTAAAGCTATCCTGGTCAATAAGAGGAAAGGGAAATGGACCGTAAGAGCCGATTTGCTCAATCATCGAATACAATCTACACTTGGATTCTCCAGTCTCATCATAGTCCTGTTGCCAGCTGGGTTTACCTTTCCTTTGGCCAAGCAAAGTCATATTTATAAAATCCGCTAAATTGGCACCAGTATAATCTCATTTTCTTTTATCTTGATCGGTCAGAGACATGGCAACTTGAAGGGATAGCCATAATGTGTAACAAAGATGAACGTGCCTTTCGCCCTGTCGTTTTTTATATTGTTCTTTAAGAAGCTTAAATTCAGTTTCATAGATGTCATAATTTTCGAGTGTTTTTGTTGATTTTCTTTCCTTTAATTTATTTTTTAAATACTTGAGAAGATGTTTAGCAACGTATTCATTTCCCTCATGATGGTGGTGAGGGTAGGCTTCTTGCTTAACCTTTATTCCTTTTGTAATAGCTGTAGAAATTGAAAATTTTTCTTCACTTTCTTCCTCAGGCATGCAAAATCCCAAGCTTGAGGAAAGCCCCACGAAAATAAATGCTGAAAAAATATAGAAATACTTTGTTTTCATCTTACCAACACCAAAATTATATTACAATAATTAATACATAATTACTATTTTTATTTATTCAAGGAGTATTTTCTCTTTTTTTATTCAGATGTGTCGAATAAGAAAGCCATTGATTAATCTCTAACGTATTTATGGTATAGTGCTTTTTTCTCGCAGGGTATGATACCATGAATAAATTTATTTTCACGAGTGAATCTGTTTCGGAAGGACATCCTGATAAAATCTGTGATCAGATTTCAGATGCGATTCTAGACGCCTACCTCGTAAAGGATCCTCACGCACGCACGGCCATTGAAGCTGTGGTTGCTCCGAGTCGTGTTCTTGTTTTCGGAGAAGTGAGCGATCTCTCCCTCCTCGCACGTAAGCAAATCGAAGAAGTTGTTCGGACGCGTATCCGTGACATTGGCTATGAAGACTCGAGTTTCGATTGGCGCACGGTGAATATTGAAGTCAGCCTTAATGCCCAATCCTCCGATATTATCCAAGGACTAGCTGAGGGTGCAGGTGATCAAGGCATGATGTTTGGCTATGCAACCCGTGAGAATGAAGTACTGATGCCAGCGGCCCTTTATTTTGCCAATACGCTTTTGCATCTTTTGGCGATTGATCGAAAAAAAGGTCTTTTGCCGGAGCTTCGTCCCGATGGGAAATGTCAGTTTTCTGTAAAATATGTTGATCATCACCCTATGGGGATTACTTCTATTGTTGTGTCTCTTCAACATAAAGATGGTCTAAATTCAGAAGATGTGAAAGCTCTTATTCTTCCTTATGTGAAAAAAGTTCTTCCTGAAGGGTGGTTTTGTCGAGAAGAGTCTTTTTTCGTCAATCCGACAGGACGATTTGTGATTGGAGGCCCCGAGAGTGATATCGGTTTTACCGGGCGAAAAATTATTGTCGATACCTATGGGGGGATGGCTCCTCATGGGGGAGGCGCTTTCTCGGGAAAAGATCCTACGAAAGTGGATCGATCTGCGGCCTATATGGCGCGCTATATTGCCAAAAATATAGTTGCCGCAGGGCTTGCCGATCGGTGCACTTTGCAACTTTCTTATGCCATAGGTCGTTCTGATCCGACATCTTTTTACATCAGCACCCATGGAACAGGCCTCATTCCCGACGACCGTCTTTCCAACACGATTCGAGATCTTGTCGATTTCACTCCAGGGGGGATAAGAGAGAAATTAAACCTTAACCGACCCATTTATACCCGCACTGCTGCCTATGGTCACTTTGGCAGAGAGGTCGATCCCGACGGTGGGTTTTCTTGGGAGAAACTGGATCTGGTAGAGGAACTGAAGGGAGCGTTTTTGTGAGGTTGTGGACTTTGGTGACGCCACACTCCACACCGCATTGTTGTGATGCTAAAACTCTTCTTCTTGCATTTTCTTTAAAAGAAAATCAACAAACACCTGGATACGTTTTAGACTTGCCAAGTGTGAAGGATACACAACATATCGATAGACAGTTGTTGCAGGAATATTCGTAAGAATCTCTACCATTTCCGGATCATCTCCCACCATATATTTGTGAAGGGCTGAAATTCCAATGCCTGATCGAGTGGCTTCATAAATAGCTTGGCCACTATTGATCACAAGGTAAGGAACCCGCTGCTTTTTGGATCCTATTTTTAAAAGCCAATCGAGATTACTGTAAATATGAGGTATTTCTTTACCAAAAACGATGAGCCGATGATTATCGAGATCTTCCGGTCTTTGGGGAGTGCCGAATTTTTTTAAGTATGATCGGCTTGCGTAAATACGAAAACGATAGGAAACAGGGTCAGAGTGAATAAGGTCCTGACCACTAATTGTAAGAGCTGTGATTCCAATATCTGCTTCCCGCATATTAAGATCAACTTCTTCATCTTTTAGAAGAAGAGTCACCTCAACATCAGGATATTGATCGAGGAATTCTTGAAGACGGGGAGCAAGCCATAAAGAGCCAAAGGCAAGAGTGGTTGCAACGCGAATATGGCCTCTGGGATAAGATTTAAGTTCTTCCATCGTTGCTTGAGTCATCGCAAGCTTTCCAAAGACATTGTCGACCGTATCTCTCAGCGCCTCACCCGCCTCCGTCAGGACAAGGCCTCGTGCCACCCGTTTAAAAAGAGGTGTGCTTAATTCATCTTCGAGGATATTAACCTGACGACTGATGGCCGATTGGCTAATGTTTAAAATTTCCGTAGCCCTTGTGAAGCTTCCAGCGCTTGCAACGGCATGAAAAACACGTAATTTATCCCAATCCATTTTCTCAATATTTTTCTTATTATGTAGTTATCATATACCTAATTGCCTAGATTGCTTCGTCGCTTACGCTCCACGCAAAAAGGGGGGACGTCTTTGTGAGCATCTCACCACCCAGAGAGGCTGGAGAAGTCAGTAATGAACCTAAATTTCTGGATCGCCACGCCCACTTTATGGGCTCGCGAAGACGATTGTGGGAAGCACCCCCCTCTCGCCTTTGCGAGGAGCGCAGCGACGAAGCAATCCAGTCTTTTTTTGCTTAAATTCATTAAGAGCCTCCAAAGAGCGTAGCAATTCAGAAATAAGGCACCTTCACGTGTAAAGAGTATAGGCTTTCATTCTTTTATTTGCAAACAGCCTCTTCAATTTTTGACAGCACCACAGCATTTCTATATCATGCTGAAGAATCATTTTTTTCCAATAAGGTCAGGGCATGCCTTCTGTTTTACTTATCATCAGTGGAAGTATCGCTGCCTATAAAGGCCTTGAGCTCATTCGTTTGTTGCGTACTGAAAATGTGAGAGTCAGGGTTATTTTAACTTCAGGAGGGGCTCAATTCATTACACCCCTCTCCTGTGCTGCCCTTTCAGGAGAGCCTGTGTATTCGGACCTATTTTCCCTCACAGAGGAAACAGAAATGGGACATATTCGTCTAGCTCGAGAAGCTGATCTTGTCGTGGTTGCTCCAGCGAGCGCAAATTTAATCGCCAAGGCAGCGCAAGGAAGAGCGGATGATTTGGCGTCAGCAACCCTTCTCACAACAAAAGCTCCCCTCCTGATGGCCCCTGCCATGAATGTGGAGATGTGGCAACATCCGGCAACACAGGCAAATGTGGCTCTCTTGAAAGAAAGAGGTGTTTCATTTGTGGGACCTGAAGAAGGAGAGCTTGCTTGTGGGGAAATAGGCTTTGGGAAAATGACCGAATCCGTTTCTATTTGTGCCGACATCATGGAAAAGCTTTATGGGACACGTCCTCTCAAAGGGTTAAAGGCTCTCGTCACCGCAGGGCCGACGCAAGAACCTCTTGATCCCGTGCGGTATTTTTCTAATTCTTCTTCTGGAAAGCAAGGGTACGCGATTGCGGAAGCTCTTCTTCAAAAAGGAGCAAGGGTCATTTTGATCACAGGCCCTTCTTCTTTACAAGCTCCTACCGGCACCCAACTCATTCCTGTTCAAACGGCGGAAGAGATGTGGAAGGCGACAGAGTCTCATCTCCCAGCGGATCTAGCGATTTGTACAGCCGCTGTCGCTGATTGGCGCGTGGCGGTCCCCTCTCCTCAAAAGCTTAAAAAAGAAAAAGGACTATCCCCACTTTCCTTAAAACCTAATCCGGATATTTTGGCGTCTCTAGCCCATCATAAAATGAGACCCCGTCTTTTGATTGGATTTGCAGCCGAAACTGAAAATGTACTTGAAAATGCTAAAGCTAAGCTATCCAAATGCGATTGGATCGTTGCCAATGATGTGAGTCAGGGAGTTTTTGGGTCAGACAATACAAAAGTTCACTTCCTGAACCCTCACGTTTGTGAATCCTGGCCATCATCCTCAAAAAAAGAAGTGGCTACAAAGCTCGTTTCGTATGTAATAGGAGCCTTAAAATGATTGCAGTTTCCCTTGTAAAATTACCCCACGGAGAAGGCTTACCCCTTCCTTCCTATGCGACGTCCCAGAGCGCAGGAGTTGATCTGATGGCAGCCATTAAAGATCCTATTCTTCTCAAGCCCTTGGAACGTAAACTTATTCCAACAGGAATCTCTTTAGCACTCCCAGAGGGATATGAAGCCCAAATCAGGCCTCGCTCAGGACTTGCCTTAAAGCATGGCCTCACCGTTTTAAATTCACCAGGAACGATTGATGCGGACTACCGAGGGGAGATACAGGTGATCCTGATCAATCTTGGAACGGAAGATTTTTTAATCGAAAGAGGCCTTCGGATCGCTCAGCTCATTCTTAGCCCCATTTCAACCCTCTGTTGGGAGGAGGTTGATCACCATCAAGATTTCGCGCACAATGATCGCCAAGGCGGCTTTGGCTCTACAGGACTGAGGAACATCGTATGAAATCTTATTTTTATATTCCTTTATTTTTCTTTATCTTCTCTTCTGCATTTGCGGCTGAAAGAAATCCAATTCCCAGGTTCGTTTCCTTAAAACCCAATGAAGTTAACTCAAGGGTGGGGCCCGGCCCCGATTACCCTGTTGAGTGGATCTATCTAAAAGCTGGCCTTCCTGTAGAAGTGATTGCTGAATTTGATACCTGGCGAAAGATTCGTGATGTGGACCGAGATGAGGGCTGGGTCCATCAAAGTATGCTCTGCTCTAAGAGAAGCGCGATCATTCAAGGCGCTGATGTCCTGATGTACGGTAAGGAGGACACAAACAGCCATCCCCTCGTTCGCCTTCAACATGGAGTTGTGGTGGATCTTCTTAAATGTCGAGGGGATTGGTGCGAAGTTCGTATTTTTGATTTTAGAGGGAGGGTTCAACGCTCATCCCTTTGGGGAGTCTATCCTCAAGAGGTTGTTGGTTGAGTTTCCTAAGTGGGTAGATGGTCGGGGAGGGTTATTTAAAACCCCAAGTCGCTAATTTGTTTTTCTTATTCTAAAGCCACTTCGACCTCCCCGTGAGATTCTTATATGCCAAATTTTTCAGAAAGTCAAGGATTCTACGTTCCCTATCTTACCACCTGACATATTTCCCAAAATCGTCATTGCGAGCCTCTGAAGGAGGCGAAGTAATCTAGGGGTTTGGCTTGCTAATCGCTTATCTGATAAACGATAAAATCCCCTTCAAGACCTAGCTAACCCTGGAGGGAGCCCTAATGATGGCTCAGAAACAGATTCAGTGTGGCCTATTTTCGATCCCCAAACGACACAAACCATTCCAAGAAGGGCGCTCAACATGAGATAGTAAGCAGGGGCAAGAGATAAATCAAACTTATCCGTAAGCGTTGTTATAATAAGGGGAGCCGTTCCGCCTAGAAGAGCGCCTCCTAAGGCATACCCAAAACCGATACCACTATAGCGTTCATGGACGGGGAAATAAGTGGTCAATAATGCCATAATCGGGGCTGCAAATACAGCATTGAGAATCGCTATTACAGCTTGAACAAAAAGGATATTTTGCAAAGAAAGATTCCGATCAAGATAAGAGAATAAAGGATAGGCTATTAAAAAAGATGCGATACAAGCTGTTATCATCATCTTTTCCTTACCAATCTTATCTGCAAGAACCCCCATAGAAGGAAGAAGAATAATCGTAAAAAGACTGAATGCAGTGTTGCATAACATGATGTATGAGATAGGAAGTTGGAGCTTTGAGGTCATCAAAAATGCCATATAAACTGTAGCCATATAGATGGGAATCAAACTTGTGGCACCAATACCCACTGTACAAAAAAGATTTCTTTTCCTTTTTTTAAGGATCCCCCATAAAGGAATTTTCTCAATCTTTTCATCCTTAGCGCGTATAAAATCTGGACTCTCATTAACCCTTGTACGAATGTAAAAGCCCAATAACCCCATTAAGCTTCCAATAAGAAATGGGATTCGCCATCCCCAAACCGGCATGAAAGAGAGGGTACAAATAAAACCTATTAACGTTCCCAAAACGCCACCAAAGTGCCCAGTGGAAGTTAACACACTCCCCGCAAAACATTCTTTTCCTCTTTTTGAATATTCAATGACAAAAATGGAAGCCCCACTATATTCTCCCCCAACGCAAAGGCCCTGCAACAAACGGCATGCCACTAAGATAATAGGAGCTGCTATTCCAATTTCTGCATAGGTCGGCAACAGGCCAATTGTAAGCGTTGGAAGTGTGACAAGAAAAATGGCCAAAACCAGAGCATATTGTCTGCCGAATCTATCTCCCAAATGACCAAAAACCATTCCTCCTATCGGTCGCATCACAAAACCAGCCGCAAATGTTCCTAAACTCGCAATAAAAGAGGTGACTTGATTGTCGGAAGGAAAAAACATCGGTGCCAGCATCGTTGCAAAAAATCCATATAACATGACGTCGTAATATTCGAGCACATTCCCGACCATGGCAGCTATAATTGCTTTATAATTTTTTTTCATGTAATTATTTCACCCTCTCTCTTTTCAGAAAAATATAAAAGGTACGTCCAATATTAATCATCATTAAACACTTAGCATGTGATGTTATGCAATTTAAAAATGTGCTCTTTGAATCAATTGATTTTTTGACAAACTTCAGGAATTCTTTACATGGGTTTTCGCAAAATAATTTCTTGGAGGAAAGGTGGACTTTTGGAAAATATTGACATAAAGTTACCTTCATAAAAACTTTCTGTAGGGTTTGCATGTTTAACGTGCACCTGTGATTGTCTCTGAGGACCCATCACAGGTGCTTATCAAAAAAACAATACCACCAACAAACCACATACTTACAAAAAGTTACCCTACTTTAGGAGGAGGGAAAGCACTCTTCCTGCCATATTTAGGGCAGTCTTTGCAGAGGAAAAGTGGAGGCTTTACTCCTCTGCAGAGATTCTCACCTACAGGGTGAGAATTCCTTCAATAAAACTCTCAAAACCTTTTAGAAAAATGAATAGAAGCATGAAAATCAGCACTTTTATTGAGGTCTTTTATCTGGGCATTCATCATTAAAATTCCTCTTCTGAATTTCGTTGCCTCTATTTTTCCTCACGAGAGTCATTGCTATTGGTATGAGAATAGGATATGAAAATGAACATGTCAACATGATTTTACAAAATTAAATATCGGAAAAATGGATATTACCTTATGAAAATGAAATCGATTTATGTTTTTGTCAAACTTGCTGAGAGCAACTGCGACTTCAACGTCCACAAAATGTTGGGTATTCCCCGCTCTTCCATGTGGTCCTATATTTCTGATTTGGAAAAAACCCTGGGAAAACAGCTGATAAATAGAAAAAAACAAAGCTTATCTTTTACGGCTGCTGGAGAAGAATTTATTCCGTATGCCCATAAAATGTATCAAACCTATGAAGAAAGCCTTGTTAATACCCAAAATGCCGAAGATCCCACAATAGGCGGAGATATCTTTATTTCGACAACCGCTGCAATTGCTCCTCAGTGGTCAATGGACAGTATAAGGAAGTTATATACTAGGTTTCCTAACTTGCGGCTCCATATCACGGCCTCTGATGAGATTACCAGGGATGAAGAAAATGCTTGTGATGTTCTCATCCGTCCTTTTGGGGACTCGGAAATCTTTAGGAAAGTTTGGTCCATAAATTATCATCATGGCTTATTTGCGAGCCAAAGTTACCTTGATCAAATGGGAACACCCACCTCTCCAGTGGATTTGCTTTCTCATCACATCATAGGATATGGGGAGCACACTTTTAGTTATTATGAGGAGATTAATTGGCACCTTAAAGGACAAGGCTATGGGTTACCTAAGCTCAAACCGGATTTGACAATCAATTCAACAAAAGCCATTTTTGATATGGCGATGCATGGTTTGGGTATATGTTCTGCAACTATTGAGTCTAACAAAATTTATAGCGGGAATCTTATAAGAGTTTTACCAGAAATAGCAGGACCAACTATCCAAACATCCCTCTGCGTTAAAAAAAGCGCAACAGGGCGCAAGTTACAAGGTATTCAGACCTTTAATAGGTATTTTGAGGCCCATTTAAAACAAGTCGGTATCGAAATTTCCCCCATTGAAGAATAATACCTCTCTCAAGAGTCTTATTTTTTAGTCTCAGCAAGATGTCCTTCGAAGGGTAAGAATCCTATCCGAGTGACTCTCTCTGAGGCCCTTACTCAGAGGAACCGCTTGAATGAGAGAAGAAAAAAACTTTCCTTCTCTCATTTGCAATTACGCTTACTGCAATAACTCTTCGAGTTCAGGGAAGGCGAGAAGCTGACTCTCCAACACTATTTCATCCTTAGAACCATCCTTAAACGTTATATTATAATAATTGGTGAGCCCCCCACCGGCGACGTGCGTCTTGTCTAGTGTCACACTCTCTACAGGTTTAAGCTCTAGCGGCTTCCTTTTTAACCCCCAAAGTGGATGCAGCGGGGCTGGTGGTATTGGGCTGGCGTTCTCCGGACAATCTTCCAGTGGTCCATTGTTCGGGATCAACAACTTCCAGGTTATATTCCCTATCGTCACATTTACTGGTTGGCGATTTCTGAGGAGGTCTTCTACTTGAGCAGGCTCCAAAGTAGAAGGCCCTACTGCAGGCCTTATCCACCCAGCAAGACTCACCCGCATAGTCGCAACTGTACCTGTTTCGTTTGACAGCTTATAGTCCCAACTTAAGTTTTGAGATTGAATGAATTCAACTGAATTTATTTCTGTTCCGGGAGGAACATCGGTTGAGTATCCATACAATGGAATAGCATATTTTCCGTGAGAGTTGATTTTGTCCACCCTAAAACAAACTGAATTTGTATAAGTTTTTTTTTCAATATCCTTCAGCTCAAGAGATAAGTCCCCAAGACCAGCCTCAGATGGTTCACTCAAACCTAATAGAAATAAGTTTAAAGCTAAAAACCCAGTGTATTTTTTCACAATTTTTCTCCTTTTCTTAACATCAACGACATTATCATTCTCAGAGAGAAACTAATATAAATTATTTTATTTCTATGTCATCTTCTCTTATTGCATATTATATTGAAATATGTCCCTCATGCAACGTAAGAATCCGATCCATTTGTTTAGCAAGGTCCATATTATGGGTTGCAATGAGAGCTGCAAGGTTTTCTTTTCGAACAAGTTGAATGAGCTTTTCAAAGACAGATGCCGCCGTATGCTCATCTAAATTACCTGTCGGTTCGTCCGCAAGAAGAACTTTGGGGCGATTGGCTAAAGCCCTGACGATGGCAACCCGCTGCTGTTCTCCCCCTGAAAGTCGAGCAGGACGGTGAGTGGCTCTCTCCAAGAGACCAACCGACGTGAGTAAGTCTCGTGCCCGTTTCTGAGCATTGGAATAGGATTTCCCGGCAATCATTTGGGGTAAAATAATATTCTCTTCTGCATCAAACTCAGGCAACAGATGGTGAAATTGGTAAACAAAGCCAATAACTTCACGACGCATTTGCGTACGGCCCGTATCATTGAGATGAGCACATTTTTTTCCATCGATGATCACCTCACCTCCATCCGCTTTTTCAAGGAGTCCCGCCGTTTGAAGGAGGGTTGATTTTCCAGAGCCGGAGGGGCCGACAAGAGCTACGATTTCTCCCGGATAAAGATCAAGGTCAACACTTCGCAAAACATGAAGGGATTCCGACCCTTGATGGAAAGTACGCTTTAAGTCCTTTAAGGAAAGAGCTGGATTACTCATAACGTAAAGCCTCCACAGGATCGAGGCGAGAGGCTCGCCACGAAGGATACAAAGAGGCCAAAAAAGTTAAAAGAAAGGCAATAATAACAACGAAAATAACTTCATTCAAATCAACCCGTGCAGGGAGTTTGGAAAGGAAATAAATTTCTGCGTTAAAAAGTTCTGTTCCTGACAGGGTTTCTATCACTTTACGAATAGAATCAATGTTCCAGGAAAACAATAGGCCAAAAGCCGTTCCCACCAAAGCTCCCATAGCTCCAATGGAAGACCCCGCAATAAAAAAGACACGCATCATCATCCCTTGGGTTGCTCCCATCGTCCGTAGAATGGCAATATCACGTCCTTTGTCTTTAACCAACATAATGAGGGTTGAAATGACGTTGAAAGAGGCTACAAGGATGATGAGGGTCAGGATGATAAACATGACATTACGTTCAACCTTAATCGTACTAAAAAAATCCTTATTTGCGTGCTGCCAGTCAAAAACACGAACATTTTTTCCCTGAAGCAAGGAAAAAATTTCGTCATGATATTGGTCTACTTTCTCTGGGTTTTCCGTAAAAACCTCAAGGCCTGTCACACCATCACCTAAGTTAAAAAACTTTTGGGCTGCCTTTAGGGGGATGAAAACAAGGCCTGAGTCATATTGAATCATACCCGCATCAAAAATGGCGGCGATCTCAAAGGTCCGGGTACGCGGCATCGTGCCAAAGGCGGTTGCATTTCCTTCTGGAGCTACAAGTGTAATTTTATCCCCTAAAATCAAACCCAACTTTTCTGCAAGGCGTTTGCCAATGATTGCAGCATTGGGCCTGTCAAAAAGACGCAATTGACCCATAACAAGATTATTTGAAATGGTTTTACGAGCTTCAAGGTCAGAGGCGCGCATTCCGTGGATCAACACGCCAGCAGCATTTCCATGGGCCGTTGCCATGGCTTGATTTTCCACGATAGGATTGGCACCTATAATACCAGGAAGTTTTTTTACCTCTTCACTCAAAGCTTCAAAATTTGGGAGAGGACCTGCGTTACTATAGATAGCCAAATGCCCATTCATACCAATAATACGAGTCAGGAGTTCATGACGAAAACCGTTCATGACGGACATGACAATAATCAAAGCCGCAACGCCTAAGGCAATCCCCAGGAAGGAAAACCAGGCCGTGACAGAAATAAACCCTTCCTGTCGCCGTGCCCTTAAGTATCTGAACGCAACAAATCTTTCAAAGGCAGAAAACACAATACATCCTTTATCTCATTTTTTATAGTATGCCAGAAGAAAGGCAGAAAAACCAAGGGTTTTGTTTAAATGGCCAATTAAATCTGATATCCCCCTCACCCGCCACTTGCTTCGCGCGTGGCGACCTCTCCCACAAGGGGGAGAGGTGATTTCGTGAAGGTTGCATTACCTCTCCCCTTGTGGGAGAGGTCGCCGCGAAGCGGCGGGTGAGGGGTAGGCCACTGACTGTCAAATCAACCTCTTCTCGCGTAAAGAGGTGTGACCAAACCGTCCGATAATCAAATGATCAAGAACATGAATCTCCAATTCTTTTGCAGCGTTGATCACTTTTCGAGTAATATCGATATCTGCCTGAGAAGGCGTTGGATCACCACTGGGGTGATTATGAACCATAATGAGGCTGGAGGCTCCCAGCTCTAGGGTCCGTTTGACGACTTCTCGGGGGAATATGGGGGTACAGTTAATGGTTCCCTGTTGCTGAATTTCGTCCGCAATGATCTTATTTTTTTGGTCTAAAAATAAAAGACGAAATTGCTCTATCGTTAAATGAGACATGCGAGATCGACAATAATCAATCACCGTCTGCCAAGACTGGAGAACGGGCTGTGCGCTAGCCTCTTCCAGAAGCTTACGACAGGAAGCTTCATGGACAACTTTTAATGTTACGATTGTCGTTTCGCCAACGCCGGGGATGGATTTCAATTTTTCCACATCCGCTTGAAAAAGACCAGCAAGGCTCCCACACTCTTCAAGGAGCTTTTTGGCCAAGGGTTTGACATCAGTTCGTGGCATAACCCCAAAGAGCAAAAGTTCAATGAGTTCGTAATCGGGAACGGATTTTCCTTCCCCTTTGAGAAAGCGGTCCCTAAGCCGCTTCCGATGTCCACTGTTGGTCGTTTCTTTTGTCTTCATCTCACCCGCATTGTTAGCCATTCTTTTATTTTTGACAATATGGATATTTTATCAATGTGCTAGTGAACCCCTCACCCACCGCTCCGCGGCGACCTCTCCCACAAGGGGAGAGGTGATTTCAGTGCTAGCTGCAGTACCTCTCCCCTTGTGGGGAGAGGTAAAGAGCTTAATCTCCTCAATCATTTTTGCCGCTATTTGTCAATTAAATGTCGAGTAAGTGTCAGGTAAATGTCCGGTAAATTTAGAGTTTGATTTCTCTTGTTCCTATAACCTCCTCATGGGTTGCAAGAACAATACTTCCTCCTTTTTCTAAATGCAGTGTTAGGAGAGAAGAAAGAACAGCTTTCCCCGCTTCGTCCAATCCAACTTGAGGCTCATCTAAGATCCACAAAGGACGCTGAAGCCAATTGCAACGACTGAGGCTCACTCGTTTTTGTTGCCCTTGGGAAAGGTGACTAATTTTTTTGTCTTTAAACGCTGCAACACCCCAGATTTCAAGAGCATTTTCTATGACGTTCGCCGAAACTTTATACAGATCCCGCCAGAGGTGAATTTGATCTTTCAGGAGCGCTTCCGGGTGAAGAGCAAGTTTATGACCTACATAAAGAAGATTTTGTTGATAAGAACTTAAATTATGAGATTGAATCTCCTCACCTTTCCAAACAAGGGTATGGCGGGGGGGAGGAATGAGTCCTGCGAGAAGACGCAGTAGTGTAGATTTTCCAGCCCCATTCGCCCCTTTTACAGCAAGCATTTCTCCTTCTTTCAAAGCAAAAGAAACGTCCGAAAAAAGTGGGACAAATGTTCGCGCGTATGAAATGTTTTTCCCTTCCAACATGGAAAAACCCTACTCGAAGTAGGCTCCTTTGGGAATGAGCATTTTGTTTTTAATTACGCAATGATTGCTAAAAATCCTTCTTTCGTCTAAAGATAAAGGAGATCTTTGACAGTGATGAGTATGATTATGAAAATATCCCAAAAAGTTAAAAAAATTCTTTCAAATTATGAGAGCGATTGTCCAGGAACGAAGGCGAATTTAGCCAGGATTCTGATGCATGGCCGCTTAGGGGGAACGGGCAAAATGGTTATCTTGCCCGTCGATCAAGGCTTTGAGCATGGGCCTGGGCGGAGTTTTGCTATTAATCCTGCCGCTTATGATCCCCTCTATCATTATCAAATGGCCGTAGATGCAGGACTTTCTGCCTTTGCTGCCCCCTTAGGAATGCTAGAAGCCGGAGCAAGTACGTATGCAGGCGCCATTCCAACCATTTTAAAGATTAACAGCTCCATTAGCCTTCTTCCGGGAGGAAATGACGCAGATCAAGCCGTCACAGGATCCGTAGCAGATGCTTTGCGCCTAGGATGTTCAGCTATTGGCTATACCATTTACCCTGGATCAAATTCGACCCTCGCCATGCTTGAAGACCTTCGAGAAATTGCAGAAGAAGCCAAATCTTGTGGCCTTGCCGTTGTCGTGTGGTCGTATGCCCGTGGGAATATGTCTAAAGAGGGCGAGACCGCCATTGATACCATTGCGTATGGAGCTCATATTGCCGCTCTTATGGGGGCCCATATCATTAAAGTGAAACTCCCCACTGACTATTTGGAAAATAAGGATGCGAAAAAAGAATATCTAGATCATAAAGTTGATATCAGTACGCAAAGGACCCGAGTTGGCCATGTGGTGCAAGCCTGTTTTAAAGGTCGGCGCCTTGTGGTCTTTTCAGGAGGTGAGGCGAAGAATCTTCAAAATGTATATGACGACGCACGCGCTATTCGGGATGGAGGTGGCAATGGTTCTATCATTGGGCGGAATGCGTTTCGTAGACCCCGCGCGGAGGCTATGCAAATGCTTGACACCCTTATCAAAATTTACCAAGGAAAATTGTGAGGAATAACCTATGAAAATTAGTGGAAATGCCATTCGCCCTGGCAACATCATTCAACACCAAAATCGCTTATGGGTGGCTGTTAAAACCCAACACACCCAGCCAGGTAAGGGAGGAGCTTATTTGCAGGTCGAACTCAAAGACATCCGCGATGGCACAAAACTTAACGAACGCTTTCGCTCTAGCGAATCTGTTGAACGTGTTCGCCTAGAGGAAAAGGAGTACCAATTCCTTTACGAAGAAGGGAACTCTATCACTCTGATGGACTCTGTAAATTATGAGCAAATTCATCTTTCAAAAGAGCTTTTGGGCGATTCAGTTGCTTTCTTAAAGGATGGCATGATGTTGACTGTCATCTCCCATGAAGGAGAAATTGTCGGAGTGGAATTGCCAGAGACCGTCATTATGGAAATTGTCGAGGCAGAGCCTGTCGTTAAGGGTCAAACAGCCTCTTCCTCCTATAAACCTGCCATTTTAGAAAATGGAGTTCGTATATTAGTTCCACCTTATATTGGAGCAGGAGCGAAGGTTGTCGTCAATACAGCAGATGGCACATTCGTCGAACGACTTAAGGATTAGAGGGATTTAAAATGGTACATCAGTTTCGGGCTGTTTCTCGCTCTCCTCATTTAAATGTGATGTGTAATGCAGCTTTTAAGGCCGCCCGTGGCCTTGTCCGTGATTTTGGAGAAGTTGAACACCTCCAAGTCTCTCGCAAAGGACCTGGGGACTTTGTCTCGACCGCAGACAAAAAAGCAGAAGATACCATTTACAAAGAGCTCAAAAAAGCACGTCCTTCCTATGGATTTGTCATGGAAGAAGGGGGCGAAATCGCTGGTGAGGAAGAATATACTTGGATCATAGATCCCCTTGATGGAACAACCAACTTTCTTCATGGGATTCCCCATTTTGCTATTTCCATTGGTCTTCAGAAAGGCACAGAATTGATTGCAGGCGTCATTTACGACCCTATCAAAGATGAGCTTTTTTACGCCGAAAAAGGGGGCGGTGCTTTTTTGAATGAAAGACGTTTGCGTGTTTCTGCCCGTCACCAACTTCAAGAAGCCCTTCTGGCAACGGGTATTCCTTTTGCTTCTCATAGCGTAGAAGTCAGAAGCCAATTCCAAAAGGCTCTTCAACTCGTCATGCCACAGGTTGCAGGCGTCAGACGTTTTGGAGCAGCGGCCCTTGATCTTGCCTATGTTGCTGCCGGTCGTTATGAAGGGTATTGGGAAAGATCCCTTATGTCTTGGGATATAGCGGCTGGAATCGTCCTTGTTCGGGAAGCCGGCGGATACGTTTGTGACCTGCAAGGGGGGGATAATATTCTGGAAACAAGATCTATTTTAGCCACGAACCAAAATCTCCAACAACCTCTGAAGGATCTTTTGCTGCCGGTTTTTAAGTAATGTCAATTTGTAATTGGGTAAGTCATAAAGAATGCACAATTTTAGACTCCCGCTTCGTGTCATCCTTGCCCCCCGCTTATCCTTATAGGAAAAATTGTTCCTCATTATATAAATGGGGGTTTGCCAAGCGAAGCTGGTGTTAGCTTCTTCTTGCTTAAAAAAGACAGTTGCTTGACCAAGAAATACTAATGTTTTCCTTTGGAAAACAAAGGGTAAGTTTAGGAACAAAAGTTTATTGTCAAGAAAAAAGAGCGGATTAAAGTATTTTGGATTGCTTCTCCGTCTTAGCGCTTCTCAAGACGGCGTGGGGAAAATCCACTCCTAGTCGTCATTGTGATCCGCCGTGGCACGAAGTGCTAAGAGGAAGGAGCAATCCAGAAAGGCCCACTTTTATTATTCTAGTAAAGTGACTGTTTAGTTTGGTCTGTCTGAAGGCCCCCTCACCCGCCACTTGCTTCGCGCGTGGCGACCTCTCCCACAAGGGGAGAGGTATTGCAGCGAGCACTTAAATCACCTCTCCCCTTTGTGGGAGAGGTCGCCCGAAGGGCGGGTGAGGGGTTAAGTGAACATTTACAAAAAACCCTAGAAAACACACTCTTTTCGTGCTTAAGTGAGGGCTGTTCACCAGATGCGGAGTCAGAATGCGTCCCCTAATCAAACCCCAAAATCCTTGCTTCTCTTCAGGGCCCACACGGAAACGGCCTGGTTGGTCTTGCGGTGGGCTCAATACATCCTCTCTAGGACGTTCCCATCGGTCTTCATACGGTGTTGATCGAATCCGCCATCTGGTGGCTCTCACTCGGGATGTTCTCGAAATTCCAGATACCTACCATGTAGCCATCATGCCAGGTTCGTGTACGGCAGCGATGGAGGCTGCACTTTGGTCACTTCTTGGTCCCTGTCCCATTGATTTTATCACTTGTGATGTGTTCGGAGACCTCTGGGTTCATGACGGTTTGCGCGAGTTAAAACTGCAAAATACACGCGTTTTTGAAGCACCACCTGGATTTCTTCCTGATTTTTCGGATCTTAATCCAAGTCATGATCTTGTTCTTACGTGGAATGGAACCACAACAGGGGTGTGTATGCCAAATGCAGACTGGATTGCTCCCGACAGAAAAGGACTTGTTCTTTGCGATGCCACATCTGCCCTTTTCGCCATGTCCTTTTCTTGGGAAAAAATGGATGCGGTGGCTTTTTCCTGGCAGAAAGCTCTGGGAGGAGAAGCTGGCCACGGTATGCTGGTGTTAAGCCCTAGGGCTGTTGAACGTCTTAATTCCTATAAACCCTCTTGGCCTATACCCCGTCTTTTTCGACTCACCCATGAAGGGGTGTTTTCCAAAGACATCTTTGAAGGAATGACAATTAATACACCCTCCCTTCTGTGCATTGAAGACTGCATTGATGCGCTCACGTGGTGTGAAAGTATGGGTGGACTCCCCGCTCTCATTGGGCGTTCTCAAGCCAATTTTAAGGCTGTCGAAGGATGGGTTTTAGAAACCCCATGGATCGAATTTTTAGCCCGAGATCCTCATATCCGCTCTTCAACCTCCATCTGTTTACAATTTACGGAAGCCACCAATGACTGGGAGCTTCCCAAGGCAATTGCGGCTCTTTTGGAAGAAGAAGAGGTTGCCTTTGACATCCTCGGGCATATTCGATCTGTTCCCAGCCTGCGCATCTGGGGAGGACCCATGGTTGAGACCGCTGATATCGAAGCTCTTTTGCCTTGGATTACGTGGGCTCATAAAGAAGTTGCATAAGACGTTCTGTGAGCAATATGAACAGAAATGCTATGAGCCGATCGAACCCAATGCTATGTCATCCTGGACCAGTTGCTGGAGGATAGTCATATCAAGAAAACCGGATTCGCTAGCCTTTCTTATCATTGCAGGAGTAGCACGAGCTACCCAAATGTCTGAATTGGTACATTTGTCAAAAACGGGTTGTAAAGGCTTACCTTTAGATATTGCCTCATATAGATCCTGATTAAACTCATCCATTCCATAAACTGCCGTTAAGGGTAAGGTGCCGCAAAACGAAAGGAAAGAAATTTTTAATAATAGGTCCTTTAACATAATTTAACTCCTATATGAACTCTAAATTTTAAAAATAAACAGCTTTTACATAATAGTAAAGTGGAATCGTTTATTGACCAAAAATTAATCGTTATCAAACTCCATCTATCTAGAATCAATTCTTTATACAATATTTTTAATCTTAGAGCAGATCTTTTCTTTCTAAGTGGTTTATACTATGTCTAATTGTTACTTGTTACATCAAGAGGATCCATATTATGCTGTTTTACGAACCTCTCCAAAAAGGACATCTTATCAAGCGGTACAAACGTTTTTTGGCAGACATTGAACTTGAAGATGGCACCTGTATTACGGCCCATTGCCCTAATTCGGGAGCGATGCAAGGTCTCACAAACCCTGGAACCCCGGTGTGGATGTCGACATCACCTAACCCGAATCGCAAGCTTCCTTATACGTGGGAAATGGCTGAGGTTGATGGGACGTTTGTCGGGATGAACACGTCAAACCCTAATCATCTCGTAGAAGAAGCCATTCATGCAGGTGTGATTCAAGAATTGCAAGGTTATGAGTCCCTTCGACGCGAGGTGGCTTATGGAAAAAATTCCCGCATTGATATTTTGCTGCAAAATCAAGATGGCCTCTTAACCTATGTTGAGGTGAAAAATGTCCACTTAAGAAGGGGAAAGATTGCCGCGTTCCCAAGCTCTGTCACGGCCCGAGGGGCTAAGCATATGCGTGAACTTATCGATATGGTACGTTTAGGTCACAACGCATATGTTGTTTACGTTGTTCAAAGAAATGACTGTGAAGGATTTGAAATCGCAGATGATATTGACCCAATTTACGGGGAAGAAACGTCGAATGCCATCAAAAATGGGGTTATTCCTCTTGTCTATGCTTGCGAAGTCACGCCTGATGCCATTACAATCACTCATCGGATAAATCTGTATTCTTAAAGTGATGGCTGAAAACGGAAATATAATCATTCACACCGCTTCCGACTTTGAAGGAATGCGAAAGGCGGGGCACCTGGCAGCGCGGACCCTCGACTTCATTACGCCTTATGTAAAGGAAGGGGTGACGACCCAAGAACTAAATGATCTCTGCCATGATTTTATCGTGAGTCATAAAGCCATTCCGGCTCCCTTAAATTATGGGGGACATCCTGGTCGCATTCCTTTTCCTAAATCGATTTGCACATCTGTTAATCATGTGGTGTGTCATGGAATTCCAGGTCCCAAAAAGCTAGAGTCGGGAGATATTCTTAACATTGATGTGACCGTGATTTTGAATGGATGGCATGGCGATACGAGCCGGATGTTTGCAATTGGCAAAATTCCCCTTAAAGCTCAGAAACTGATTGAGGTGACCTTTGAAGGTATGATGCGAGGCATTGAAGTGGTGCGTCCTGGGGCTACTATGGGTGACATTGGTTATGCGATCCAAAGTTACGTAGAAGCTAAGGGTTTTTCCGTGGTGAGAGACTTTTGTGGTCATGGGTTAGGACGTGTGTTCCATGCAGCCCCTGAAGTTCTTCATTATGGAAAACCCCACACAGGGGTCGAACTTAAGGAAGGAATGTTTTTCACAATCGAACCCATGGTGAATGCAGGGCGCTATGAGATCAAGATCTTAAGCGATGAATGGACAGCTGTGACTCGAGATAAATCCTTGTCTGCGCAGTTTGAGCATAGCTTGGGGGTGACGGCAACGGGTTATGAGATTTTTACGATTTGAGAGATGTTCAAAGAACTCAATGTCTTACGAAAGCTTTTGGTAGAGGACCCGCTCATTGAGTAGTTTAGTTTTAAATCGTATTTAAGGAGAACAATCTCCTTACTCTTCACCTAGTTCTAAAAATTGATTGGTACTGAATTCTGTATTTACTTTTTTTGAATTTAAATTCGAAGTTTACTTATATTACTGCTTTAAAAAGGATCTTTTTTTATGTTTAATTTTTGTTTGTTAAGCTTATTATTAATCACTTCTTCCGCCCAAGCCATGGAGGACCCATTATTTACTTGGGATAATCCGAAATTGGGAACTGGTCTCCATGTTTTTGCGAAAGGCGAAGATAAGGAAAAAACACCTTGGACTCTTCGTGAGATTCGGAAGGAAGATAGAAAGCCTTACAAAGACCTAATGCGTCATCCTGACGTTATGAAAAGTGTACAAGATGGGAAAATCTTACCTAAGAAAGAGATAGCTAGTTATGTTGAAAAATGGTTAAAAAGATATAAGGAGGGAATCCCTAATGGTCGAATGACGGTCGAACAAGGTGGGAAACCTGTTGGGTGCGTTCAGGTGGGCCCCATGAAAGGGCAGCCTGGTTTTGGAGAGCTTGCTCGTGCTTTTGTACCCCATGTTCAAGGAAAGGGCTTGGGAACAGAAGCTCTAAGATTTATCATTGAAGATTGGGCGCCAAAGGTTCGTGAGATAGCTTTGAGTAAGGATACGGAAGCCCCTCTTCCTGGAAGCGATCAATTTAATTGTTTCGAAGGGGAGGCCCTAAGATTTATATACACAACGACCAGGCCCTCCAATACGGCTTCATGGAGAAGCTATGAGAGATTCAATTTTCGTCCTTCTCCACGGACAAATATAGAAGAGCGCACAATTTCCTGTGAAGGATGGGAGGAATCGCAACATGGGCCTTTAGAAGAATATATAGTTCTCCAATATTTCTCATCGACATCTCCTGAACGGCTTCAAGCAGATATTTTCTATCCGATGCTTGACGAAAAGGGAAACTCACGTACCCTCAGTTATGTGACTGAGTATGGATCACTCCGCTACCATTTTGAGCGTGAGGTGGACTAAATCTGCTCTTGAGAGGATAATTATGAAAAAATATTTTCTTTTATTTACAGCTTCTTTTTTAGCTTTTGAGGCTTGTTTCATTGCTTCTTCTCAATTCACTCATGCGATGGAAGAATCCAAGCAAGAAGAGATGGCACCATCAATAACCTCTGTTAAGTTACGAGATGACTCCCTCGATACTAAGAAAAGAATGTATACACCTCCTTTTTTACCGCCAGCTCTATCTAAAAAACAGAATCTTTATGAATCAGCTTCTTCTATTTTTGATAAACATATTAGGGTCGACGTTTCTTCAGTCCAGGAGCTCAGATTATGGAAATCAGATCCTTTTAAAGGAGATTTGATTGCAAGAAAAAATTTTCAAGATACTTTAAAATACGCATTAGAAAATACCATAAATCATTATGCAGGGCAACTTTCTGATTTTATGACTCCTAAAAAGGAAATTCAAAAAGATTTACGGATTTTGATTGAAGCAATAAACTTTGAAGAATTTGATCCTTCTGGCCGTATGCTGTACTGGCAATACATGGTAAAATCTGGCTGTTTTAAGGCAGTTAAAAAATTAACTCAAGTATTGATGGAAATCAAATCAGAAGAACTTTTTAATTACAACAAGATCCTAACTGAAGCATGCTTCGCGCAATCTCACGTCCCCATTTTTTGGCTCCCTGCTATTGTGACGCGGTGGGATGAAGAGACTGTTCCCGATAAAAGCTATCAGGATATTGAAAAGTATCTTTGTAATATTTTTTGCCCTTCGGGTAAGGCAATAATTATGGACCAAGAGGTTGATCGAAATCAATTTGTCGAGGAGGTCAATAAATGGAAAATTAGTGAAAATAAAAGATTAGGGAAAGATAGATATCAATTACCATTATCTTTTGTTTCAACCCTAAATAAATAGCCACTTTAAAAAATTAATAAGTGATGGGCCTTGAAGGAGAAGCTGCTTTTCAAAATATTCCATCCAACTTCTGAAAGACCCAGGAAAAACTTCGCACCACAGAAAGTTATATGAAATGCACAGCTTAAAAAGAAAATATTTATGTTATTTCAAGTACTTCCTGGATTCCCTCTTTCGAGGGAATGACGAAGGGGGAGGTAAAAAACTAAATCTTTTCGATTTTATGAATCAATCCCCCTTAAAAGGTTTAGAAATCTCCATCGAACGTGATCGGTCTAAAATCCGAGATATGGATATAATGCATTAACCCCTCACCCGCCGCTTCGTGCCGACCTCTCCCACAAGAGGCATTTGAAAAATCGACTCTGTGCTTAAAAAGGATCGAAAAATTTCATGAGAGGGCCCCCATCGCTCTGACCCTCTTGCCTGGATGCACTCCCTTGCCTACACTAAAAATGGGATAGAGTGTCGGAGATAAAATGATCCAAAGAGAGTTACGTAATTTACGTCTTCAAGGAGCCTCCCTTTTCGCCAGCTTCAGTTTTTTTACCTTGGCTCTTTTTTGTCTCTCCTTAGCCTTAGGTCCCAATGAAAAAATTTTGCGCGAATGTGCGCCCGCTTTTGTATGGATTTTGGCCATTCTGACCACTCTCTTTTCAACCCCCCTTTTTCTGAAAAACGAAGCCAAAGCAGGGCTTCTCGACGAGGTCCTTTTGCAGCCTTCTCCTCCTTCTTTGTACCTTCTCTCTAAGATGGGAGCTGAAATCCTTTTGTTAGGTCTTCCCCTAATTTTTCTAGGAGCTCTTCTTTCTCCCTTCTTTGCTCTTTCTCAGGACGATGTTGCCGCTCTTTCCGCAACCCTCCTCATTGGTTTTCCTGCTTTAAGCGCCCTCGGCATTTTGGGAGGACTCTTAACACTTAATACGCGACCCAGTAGTCTTCTCATTCCTCTTCTCATTCTACCCTTAACACTGCCTCTTCCTCTTTTTGCCCTCTCTATCATGGAGATGACGCGATTAGGACTTGATTCTTCAGCTCCTTTCTGCCTCCTTATCAGTGTGTCCCTTTTGCTCGTGATCGTCTCTCTCGGAGCAGGAAGTTGGGCACTTCGTTTTGCTGTAGAGGGTTAAGATGAAACAGATATGGGCGCGACCAAGCTTTTTCTTCAAAATCACAAATCCCATTTTTCCGGGTGTTCTTATCCTTACGGGACTCCTTTTTGCAGCGGGTCTCTATACGGGTCTGCTCGCATCACCTCCTGACTATCAACAAGGGGATGCCATGCGGATCATGTATATTCATGTCCCTGCTTCTTGGATGGCCCTTTTTGTTTATGCCTTTCTTGGGTTGATGAGCCTTTTTATCCTCGTGTGGCGTCACCCTTTGGCAGAAGTTTTAGCGGTGAGCGCCGTTCCGATCGGAGCTCTTTTTACAATTTTGAGTCTTACCACGGGGTCCTTATGGGGAAAACCAATGTGGGGGGCTTATTGGGTGTGGGATGCACGGCTTACATCTGTATTAGTTCTTCTTTTTCTGTATGGAGGATATTGGGCTCTTTATAAGGCTTATTCTCACCCCGGTCAGGGTATACGGGCGGCCTCCCTTTTGGCACTTGTTGGGGTAATCAACCTTCCGATTATTAAGGGATCCGTTACGTGGTGGAACACGCTTCATCAACCTGCTAGTCTAACAAAACTTTCAAGTCCTTCTATCCATCCCACCATGTTAACGCCCCTTATATTGATGGCAGGGGCTTATTTTTTTTATTTTGTGAGCGTCCTCATTTTAAGGACACGTACGGAGCTAAATATGCGAAAGCTTTATGTTTGGGAGGGGATGCGATGATGCTTTCATCTCCTTATTTGATATACATTCTTGCGGCCTATGGTTTAAGCCTTATCGGGCTCGGGGCTTTTTTTGCGTGGACTTTTTTTTCTTGGAAGCGATCCAGTCAAAAGAGTCAAGATTTTTCAAAAGATAAATTGGAGGGGTAAAGTGAATTTACAGCCTCCCCCCCATCGTCATTCCCGCGAAAGCGGGAACCCAGAAGAATCGTTCAACCTAAATAGCTATTGGACAGCGAGCTTTATCTCAACAATCAGCTTAATAAGAAAAAATTTTAGAATTGCTCCATCTTCCTGGGTTTCCGCTTTCGCGGAAATGACGACCCGGGTAGAACCCGTGAGCTAAAAAATGTTTCACGTGAAACATAAGCACCAACGTCTGCTCTTAATTTGTAGTGGCCTAATCGGTCTTGGGATCGCGGCTTTTCTAACGCTCACGGCCTTTCAAGACGCTCTTATTTTTTACTATATGCCATCGGACTTTCATCAAAAAAAAATCTCCCCAGAACAACGCATTCGTATGGGTGGGCTCGTTGAACCTCTTTCTCTACATCAAGACGGAGAAAAGGTGAGCTTTCGAATTACAGACCAGAAGGAAAGTATGAACGTCACTTATCAGGGTATTCTTCCCGATCTTTTCCGAGAAGGCCAAGGGGTTGTTGTGGAGGGATATCTTCTTAACCCAAAAGAATTTCAAGCTCAAACGGTGCTTGCAAAGCATGACGAAAACTATATGCCGAAAGAGGTTGCAGACCGACTGAGAGATGAAGGGCTTTGGCGCGATGCTCAGTGAAATCGGAAACTTCTTCTTGGCCATGGCAGTTGGGTTTGCAAGTGTGCAGATCATGTCCTCTTTTTGGGGGATTTTTCCTCACCCGTCATTGCGAGGTTCCGAAGGAGCCGAAGCAATCTATAATAACCATAACTACATCACCCTAGGCCGCGTCGCCACCTTCCTCCAAGGTGGGTTTATGTGCATGGCTTTTCTCACGCTCATTATCGCCTTTTTCGTTTGCGATTTTTCGATCGCAACCGTTGCGTTTCATGATCACACAAAACTCCCCTGGTATTATCGCATGGCAGCCACCTGGGGAAATCATGAAGGCTCACTCCTTCTTTTCGTCCTCATTTTATCAGGAATGGGCGTTGCGCTAGCGACGTTTCTAGAAGACTCCCTCTTCAGAGCACGTGCGCTCTCCGTTCAAGGTCTTTTGACTCTCCTTTTTTTACTCTTCTTAATTCTTTCTTCAAATCCCTTTGCAACCCTTCCTTTCACCCTTCCTGAAGGCAATTCTTTAAATCCCCTTCTTCAAGATAGGGGACTTCTCATCCACCCTCCCCTTCTCTACCTCGGGTATGTGGGTTTTTCAGCCCCCTTTTCTATGGCCATCGCTGCCTTATGGGGAGAGTACGAAGTTCAAATTTGGACTGTTCTCGTCCGCCCTTGGGTGCTTTTCGCCTGGGGAGCCCTGACGGCTGGGATCGCCCTTGGGAGTTGGTGGGCCTATTATGAACTAGGCTGGGGTGGCTGGTGGTTTTGGGATCCTGTTGAAAATGCGTCTCTCATGCCATGGCTTGCAGGAACAGCCCTCCTCCATACCCTTCGAACCGAAACCCTTTATCGCTGGAGTCTTTTTTTAAGCCTCCTCACCTTTGGTTTGAGCCTTCTTGGCACTTTTTTGGTCCGTTCAGGTCTTATCATGTCCGTTCATTCTTTTGCTCAAGATCCAACAAGGGGTTTCTTTATCCTTGGCCTTTTAGGAGGAATTATGGGCTTTGCTTTTTTCATGTGGGTCTGGAAGGCTCCTTGTCTTAAAAGCCTACCACTCTCATTTTTTTCCCGACAGGGAGCCCTCTTTCTCAATTCCCTCCTGCTATTCGTTGGGCTTGCGACTGTTTTTTTAGGAACCCTTTATCCTCTCTGGAGCGATTGGATGTTGGGGGAAAAGATTGCCATTGGCGCACCTTATTTTGAACGCACGTTCATTCCTTTGATGATTCCTCTTTTGATCCTTATTCCCCTTGGATCCCTGTTCAGAGAAAGGGGAGAGTCTCTCTTCCAGCTTCTTATCACACCTTTAACAGCTGCCTTAGGGGCAGCAACTTTACTTCTTTTTATTCTGAATCCCACTTCCCTTTGGGCGTTTACGGGAATTGTGGTTGCTATCTGGATATTGGCGGGAACGGTCGTTGCTTTTATTAAAAAACGACTTGCCATAGGGCCAACTCTCGCCCATCTTGGTGTTGGCATTACCCTTTTGGGGGTCAGTGTCGGAGGGGGATTTCGCAGTGATGAAACACATAGTCTTGGATTTAAGGAAAATTTGGAAGTGAGAGGGATCAAGCTTACCCTTCAAAATGTTCAACAAGGGAAGGGACCTACCTATCTTTATGAAAAAGCAACCCTCACAACACCGAGTGGTATTTTGACGCCTGAAAAGAGGCTTTATCATCCCCAAAATTCCCTTTTGAGTGAAACGGCCATTTTAACAAATGGCCTGCGAGATCTTTACGTTATTTTAGGTCCCTATCAGGGTAACAATCAATGGCTTATAAGGGCATCTTCTATTCCCTTAGCCCCTTGGATTTGGAGTGGAGGATTTCTCATGATTTTAGGTGCACTTTTTTCTTTTATTGGGAGTATAAATTTTTCTAGATTGCTTCGTCGTTACACTCCTCGCAATGACGATCCCCACACACCGTCATTGCGAGGAGCGCTAGCTCCGAAGCAATCTAGGGCCAAATACCTTTTGTTCCTCTTCCTTCTTTCCCTCCCCATGGGAGCAATAGCAGATGTTTCACGTGAAACAAGAGCACAAGCTCTCTACAAGGAAGTCCGTTGCCCTGAATGCGCCGGACAATCTATTGCAGAATCTGATTCACCTGATTCAAAGGCTTTAAGAGGATTCATTGATGAACAATTAAAAGAAGGAAGATCGGATGAAGTCATTCGAGACGAACTCCGCACACTTTTTGGAGATGAAATCCTTTTTCATCCCCCCTTCCAAGCTAAAACTCTTTTTCTATGGCTAGCTCCTTTCGTGCTCTTTTTCCTTATTCTTTTTATATTTTTGTGGAAGGGATATCGATCACGGAGTAAAAAATAAGAGGCTGCTTCTCACCTGACTGTGTCATCCTTGGCAAGAAAAGGTTGATTTTTCGAAGAAAATTCTTACCTTTTCTTGGCCGAGGATCTCTAGAAGAAAAAAGATCCTCGGCTAAGAAATGCTAATGTTTTCCTTTGGAAAACAAAGCATTTCTTGCCAAGGATGACACGGGTGGAGAGGCAAGTTAGTAATACATAAAATCAATGAAAAAGGGACGTAATAAATGAGCAAAATTGCTTTTAAAAACCCTAAGGGAAACACAATTTACTGGACCAAACTCGGATTTGATTGGGGAGCTTTCTGGGGAGCTTTACTTTTAGCGGGACTTCCCTTCTTCTTAAGAAGAATGAACACATTTGGTGCCTATTTCCTTGGGTTAGCTTTAATTGACACAATAGGCGCTTGTCTTGAGAATCTTTCCAAGGAGCCCTCTGGGTTTATATATTCGATGATCGCACTTGATCTGGGTCTAGCCCTCTACTTTGGGATAAGAGGTGGAAAATTGACCGCCCGCCATTATCTCGAGGAGGGTTATGAGTTTCATACGAAGGATAAAGATCTTATAGTTCTCGCTAAAAATAAATGGGATTTGAATACGTAGTGGCGTAATTAATTAAATAATCAGGACAACCTCATTAACAAACGGTGAAAATAGCTTGCTTTCTATTTCAGAAAAGTATATATTATGTATATACGTAAAGAGGTATTTCAGATGCATATGAATGTAATAAAATGGGGAAATAGCTTAGGCGTAAGGATTCCCCGTGCTTTTGCGAATAAAATTGGTATTCATGAAGGAACTTCTGTAGAGATTTCTCTTCAGGATCATTCCATCCTTATTAGGAAGGAGTACTCGCTTAAATCAATGTTAGACCAGATTACACCTGAAAACATTCACAATGAAATCCAGACGGGACCCGCTCGTGGTGAAGAAATTTGGTAAAGAGTAACCCCTATGTCCCTCAACAAGGTGATATTGTTTGGATAGAACTCGATCCTAGCCTGGGTTCAGAGATGAAAAAGACGCGTGCTGCTGTTGTTCTTTCTCCAATAGACTATAATAAAAAAGTAGGGCTAGCTTTGATATGTCCGATCACAAGCTACCAAAAAGGATATCCATTTGAGGTAGAATTGTCGTCTAAAGCGAAGATAAAAGGTGTTATCTTAGCCGACCAAGTTAAAAGCTTAGATTGGAGAGCAAGAAAAGCCAAATTCGAAGAAAAAGTTCCCCAAAATGTTATCTTAGAAGTGGTTGAAAAGATTTCTGCTCTGCTTGAAATTCCATCTTAAAAGCTGAATTATAAATAAAAATTTTATGAAAAATTTATCTTGATGTTTACGAAAATATTACTAAACTTATTATGTGATCTCATTGTAAGATCGCGTGACGTAAGAGTGTAATCAGCACCCCTACGCCACTACCATAACAGATACAGGAGTATCCATCATGGATGACTTTAAGTTAGCTCATCTCGAGCCGTCATTCCGGGATTTACAACCCCTTCCGAATCCGCAAAGCGGGGAGGATTAGGGGTTGTTAATACCCGGAACCTAGATGTTTTAAAGCCCGCCTAGGTTCCGGATATTAAGAAAATTTACTCCTCACCCCTGCTTCCCGCAGGGGATCGTGGTAATTTTCTAAATTCCGGAATGACGGTTTAAATTTGAGCGCCTTATCTAAATTTGTAGGTAAGGAAAGTCATGTCCTCTGTGCGTTGGGTCTATATTAACGCACAGAGGGCTTATGGATCCATGAAGATCTGAATTGCTTCGGAGCAAAGCTCCTCGCAAAGACGAACTGGTGGCACATTCGTTGCTAATTCTCAACCGTCTTTGCGAGCGGAGCGAAGCAATCCAGACTTTTTTGAGAGAGTTTAAGAAATTCTACTTTTTAAGTTTATAATCAGATTATCTTTCTCTGATGCAATGGATAATTTTTCTTTTTAAAAGTACTTTCCGCTTTCCCCGGACACCAGTGCACGAAAGCGGGAAACCAGAAAATCTATTGAAACAAAACGATTTTTAATAAATTCTTTATGTTTTTAGTCAATCGATTACAAATTAGTCTGCATTCCTTCGGATGCGTTGCTTTAACTGGGTTCCTGCTTTCGCAGGAATGACGAGCTGGGTTAAAAATGGGGAAATAAATAAAAGTGTCCGGTGTTAAGATGGCCAATTCCAAAATTTGATTTTTTTGAAAATCTATGATATGCAATAAATATAGGCTGAAAGAAGTTTGTCCACGGCATGGTGGCCAAAAGTACTCATGGAGCATGAGAATAACTATTATGAAAAAATGGTGTGTATTGGTATCTGCCATTAAAACAATCCAAAGCTCATACAGATTTATAGGATATGTGGGAACAATAATCTTTTTCAGTGAACAGCAGATTGTTTTTGCTGACCTCCAAAATCCTTACCCCTGTATTATTGCTCAATCGTGTGAAACAGCAGAATGTGGTTCCATTTTTCTCATTACTGTTGATTGTAAAGATGACACAGGTCCATATCGCTGGACTCATAATGTGCGTATGGATAAGGGCTTAACGGATTGTGAAGCCGCAATCCGCGAACACTTTCCTTATGATTATGTCGCCTGCGAAGATGGTGATTAGTGGTTAGTTATTAGTGATTGGAACTTTTCCAATTACTAACTTCTAAAATCTAAATTCTAAAATCTAAATTCTAACTTCTAATGACTAATAAGGATTTTCCATGAGACACTGGATCAACCAATTCTTGCGCCGGCGTGAAACAAAAGCCAGCGCAACAGCTCCCCTCTTTGTCACTGATCGGATGCGTCACCCTCTCTGGACACCACGGCAATATGACACCCTGGCAGAGGAAGGATATCAAAAAAATATCGTCGTTTATCGGTGCGTCTCTCTGATTGCACGGGGAGTAGCGAGCGTTCCCTGGCGTCTTTATAAAGAGGAGACACGTCTTGAAACTCATCCTCTCCTTTCCCTTCTCCAAAAGCCCAATCCTCAGCAAGGACTTCCCCGCTTTATGGAGGCATTAACTGCCTATCTCCTTCTGGCGGGTAATGTTTATGTGGAAGCCGTGATCCCGGAGGATGAACCTTTAGAGCTCTATCTTCTTAGGCCGGATCGGATGAAAATTATTCCAGGGACCGCAGCGGTACCTGAAGCCTTTGAGTATACGCTTCAAGGACGAGCCGTCCGTATTCCTGTGGATCCCTTCAATGGACACTCTCGCGTTTTACACATCAAAACCTTCAATCCTCTTCATGATTGGTATGGGATGAGTCCTATTGAAGCGGCAGCTCACGCTATTGATCAACACAATGCGGTGGCCAGCCATAATCTTTCTCTATTACAAAATGGAGGCAGACCCTCTGGAGCCATTCAATTCCGTCCAACGAAAGAAGGAAACATTTTATCGGAACAACAACGCCAAAACTTACGTCAGGAATTGTTATCAGCCGTAGAAGGGGCGAACAATTCGGGACGTATTCTGATCGTGGAAGGGGACTTCGAGTGGAAAGAAATGGGGCTTTCCCCAAAAGATTTAGATTTTATTGAAGGGAAGTACCTTTCTGCAAGAGAAATTGCTCAAGTTTATGGGGTTCCCCCCATGTTGATAGGCGTTCCTGGGGATGCAACCTTTTCAAATTATAAGGAAGCGCGCTATCATCTTTGGGAAGATACCATTCTCCCTCATCTTGAGATGATAAAAGGAGAGCTCAATCAATGGCTAACCCCTCTCTTTGGGACAGGACTTGTCCTTGATTATGATACGGATTCAATCCCCGCGTTAGCTCCTAAACGAGAAGTTTTGTGGGGGAAAATAGAAAAAGCGTCTTTCCTAACCCTTAACGAGAAAAGAGCCTTGGTTGGTTATCAACCGATCCCCGCAGGAGATCGGTTGGGATAACCTTGGATTTTTGACTTACCACCAACCCTTGCCAAAAATACCAACTATTTCTGGGCAACAAACCATTTTGCCACATGGGTTGCAGCTGTCATATACACAGGTAGGTGTACAACATGTAGGTTTACAAGTCGTTGTTGGAATGTTGCAAGTATTGCAAGTACCGCCAACACCACCGCCATGAGGACCGTAGTAAGCTACGTCTTGTAAGAACTCTCCTGCGTTTGCAGAAGCCGCTGTAAAGATAACACCTAATACAGCTAAAGTTGCTAGTTTTTTCATCGTTTTCTCCTTTATGTTAAAACGTTGTTTGTGTTGTTATTCTTCTTATTGTTACTTCATGATAATCAGAAAAATATAATAATTTATTAATATCGATAAATTTTTTCTGATTAATAAATTTTTTTATGAAAACAACGACTTAAGGCTTCAACTTCGGTGATTTTTTACCTTTTTAAGGGGGTAAAAAAGCTGATTTGGAGGTCACTTCTTCTAATATCTTTTTCATTTTTCATTTCAGAATAGGAACCTGTTATGCAAAACACGCTAAAACAAAATAGCTCCATACATCAAGCATCCCATAAAGGGCTAATTGCAGGGTATGCAAGTTATTTTGGTCTGGTTGATCAGCAGAGAGATCGAATTGCCAAAGGGGCTTTCACGAAAACTTTAAGAGCATGGCGTCTGGCGGGAAAAATGCCAAAAATGCTGTGGCAACATGACCCAAAACAACCCCTTGGGGTATGGACACGGCTGTCTGAAGATGGGCACGGCCTTTATGTAGAAGGACGGCTTACCCTCGGTGTCACGAAAGCAGATGAAGCTTATCTTCTGCTGAAGGAAGGCGCTTTGGAAGGGCTTTCCATTGGGTTTCGAACAATCGAAGCCCAGCAAGATAAAGACCACAAAGGGCGTCTTCTTTTGGATATTGATTTGATTGAAATTTCCCTTGTCACCTTTGGCGCGAATGCCAAGGCCACCGTTTCAGTTATTGATGGTTAGTAGTTGGTAATTAGTTATTAGAAAAACTGTAGCAACTCACCCGTTCCCGCACACAGTGTCATCCTTGGCAAGAAATGCTTTGTTTTCCAAAGGAAAACATTAGCATTTCTTGGCCGAGGATCCCCGTGGCAATAAGATCCTCGGCTAAGAAAAGGTAAGATTTTTCTTCGAAAAACCAACCTTTTCTTGCCAAGGATGACACAGGTGGGTGAGTCGTTATGAAAAACTCAAAACAAGAGAGGAAAGAATGCACGATTATGATATTCAAACAACTTTGGACGATCTGGGAAGGACGTTTGAAGACTTTAAAAAGGTTAATGAAGAACGCCTCACCAGTCTTGAAAAGAAAGGCCATGTAGATCCGATCGTTCAAGAAAAAATGGAGCGCCTTGAAAACCAGATGGATCAAGCGGAAAAGCGCCTTAAACAAATGGAAGCCCATGCCTGTCGTCCTCAACTGGAGCTGGACACTCAGCCAGTTTGTGGCCATACCCATGCCTTTATGGACTATATTCGTAAAGGTCTTGATTCCCCCTTGCAGGCTTACGAACAAAAAAGCCTTGCGACGACGCCTGATCGTGATGGGGGTTATTTAGTGCCTTCTGTTGTTCACGATCGGTTGTATGCCACTCTTCAGACAGTATCTGTTATGCGGGGACTGTGCAATGTTCGTGAGATTTCAAGCTCTGCCCTTGAAATGCTTATTGACAAAGACGCTGCTGATGTCGGCTGGGTTGCAGAAAAAGACGAACGTAGAGAAACCAAAACACCAGAACTTGCAAAAATCCGCATTCCTGTTCATGAGATGTATGCCCGCCCACGGGCAACGCAGAAACTCTTGGATGATGCGAACTTTAACGTAGAAGAGTGGCTTTCCCAAAAAATTGCTCAGAAAATGGCAACGATGGAAAATACGGCCTTTATTTTGGGAGATGGGGATAACAAACCCAAGGGGCTTCTTGCCTATGAAACAGTCGGTAAAGCCGAATGGGAATGGGGTAAGCTTGAAGAAATCAAGACAGGTGTTGATGGAAGCTTTGCAGAGGAGAAAGCTGTCGACAGCCTCTTATCTCTTTTTCTTGCTTTAAAACCTTCCTATCTTCCAGGAGCCACTTGGTTGATGTCTCGGATGACCCAAGGAACTTTACGTATGCTCAAGGATCCAGGGAATCATCAATACCTCTGGCAACCTCCCCTAGCAGGGGTGCCTACACCTACACTTCTCGGCTATCCCGTGATTGTATGTGATGACGTCCCCAACATCGTTCCAGAGACAGCCTCCAAATCTATTGTTTTTGGCAATTTTAAGGAAGGCTATCAGATCGTCGATCGTACGGGTATTCGTGTTTTGCGAGATCCTTATAGTGAAAAGCCTTACGTCGAATTTTACACAACCCGACGTGTCGGTGGGGATGTGCTTAACTTTGAGGCGCTGAAGGTCTTAAATTTTGCAGCATAACAAAAACCCCTCACCCGTCACGCGCTTTGCGCATGACGACCTCTCCCACAAGGGGAGAGGTGATTAAAGTGCTGGCTGCATTACCTCTCCCCTTGTGGGAGAGGTCGACGCGAAGCGGCGGGTGAGGGGGAAACCAAACCACCCCGTTCAAAAGAGCGGGGTGAGTAAATTTAACAACAAACGGCTTTTTCATTATGGCATTTCAGTATTATAAGGATCCTGATAGAGCGGATATGGCCCACGTCCTTTTGTTCCCTTTCTATCACCATCACCAGCATAAGCTCCGTAAAAAGACGCTGATTCGGATAGGAAGAAAACCGCCATGGCAAGGATTGGTAAAAAAACCTTAGTCATATTGCTCTCCAATATTAGATAAATAATAATTAAACTCTGACTCTAATTTTATTATGCTACTAAAGTAATGAATAATGAGTTAATTTTGAGGATATCATGCAATTATTTCTTAAAACGCCTCCAATCCAAGAACCTCTGACCTTAGAAGAGGTTAAAACTTACTTGAGGGTTTCATCAGACCAGGAAGAAGAGTATTTATCCTCCCTTATTACTTCAGCGAGAGCTTATGTGGAAAATGTAACGGGTCGTGCTCTGCTTAAACAACAATGGTTGATGCAGATAAAGCCACCTTACCCCCGGGCGTCGCCTCTTATCAAATGTGAAAGAGAAAATCTTGAAATTGACCTTCCCTACCCTCCACTTTTAGAGGTTGAGTCGGTCAAAACGGGAATGCAAGAGATTCCTTTTATGATTGAGGAAAATAAAGCTCTCCTTCCTTCTTCTTTTTGGAACAAGGAAATTACAATGACTTATTGGGCAGGGTATGGACAAACACCAGATTCTCTTCCCCCCGACTTGAAGCTAGCTGTTTTAATGGCGACGCGTTTTTTCTATGACCATCAAAAAGTAGATTTACCTCTTTTAAGACCTTTTAAGGTATTTCGGATCTCTTGAACCCCTCACCCGTCACGCGCTTTGCGCATGATGACCTCTCCGAGGTAACTCAGCAAGCACTTAATCACCTCTCCCCTTGTGGGAGAGGTCGCCGCGAAGCGGCGGGTGAGGGGAATTAATATTAAACTAAAACAAGGAAACTCGATGAAAAACATCACCACACGGGATTTGAACGAATCCCTTACCCTTCTTTTGCCCCAAAGGCACGATGATGGAGAGGGCGGCTGGCGCGAGGAGTGGGAGAGTGGACTTCATTTGTGGGCTTCACTCTGGCCATTGATTGGCGCTCATGCCGAAGACACACCTCATTACCGAATCATAATCAGAGCTGGGGTAACCCTTCCTTCAAAAATAGCGTTTTTATGGCACCTCCACCAACAACCCAAACGCCTATCGGTTTTGAGCTCACCGGTCCTTATTCAATACAATCGCTTCTTATCCATGACAGCCAAAGAGGAAATAAATGCGTGAATTTTTAATAGATTTGAGGACAACCTTGGCGGAAGTCTGCCCGACTTTTCTTCAAGTGCCCCACAAAACACCCTATCCTTATATCACCATTGAACCTGGACATTATCTGCAAGGTTTTCCTTGGGGCCCTCTTATTGCTACGCTGACTATAAAAATCTGGAGCGATTATGCGGGAACCAAAGAAATTTTAAGCTTGGGAAGAGCTGTTGAAAAACGCCTTAGAACATATGCACCAACAACCTTTGAGGTCAGTCTAAAGGTAGAAAAAAGCTCACTTATGCTCCAGGCCGATGAAAAGATTCGTGTTCATACCCTTCGTTTGAGAGCTCGCCTTCGAGGAGATTTCTCATGAGCGAGACAGATTTAACACTAGAAATTATAGGAGTTGGCAATTCTCTCCCCCCCTTTTCTGGACGAGAATGCACCCAAACGTTAACCCCTATTCCTCAAGGAGCTCTGCGGCGCACAATCAATGGAAATCTTGTGTGTGTTGGAAATAGGGGACATCGAAAATTTCAGTCCGTGATTTCCTGCAAAGATAAAGCCACTCCTGCATTGAGTGGCATTTGGAAGGGAGCCCTTCTGAAGGTAGGGTGCATTCAATTCCTCACCCAAGTTGTCCCCGAGGGAATCCGGCGCATACAATTAGAAAGGGAAGCTCTGTCTCTCCATTTATATGAAGATTCCGGAAAATATTGGCTGGCCGAAACAGCTGAAGATCGATGGGTTTTGATTCCCTCCCCTTTTCCAGGAGGGTTTATCACCTATCATCCTTTGTTATTGATGGTTGTCAGAAATTATCATTTGGAAACAGATGAATGGGGCCTCGACGTGGGGTGGATGCTGGAGCTCGAGGAGCAGTGATCAGTGTAGCAGAAAGGCAGAAGAAAAGAAACTATATATTCAAGCTTGTCGAGAGACGGAGTTATAAAGACTTTTGAGCATCTTGGAAATTTCTTGATACTCTTGTATGAACGTTGTGGATTGTTCCTCTGTAAAATAGGCTAAGTCTTTACAATATTTAATCCAAATTCGCATTTCATCACTAGAGCCCATACTCATAAGAATATAATTACGGAATTCCTTTTTAGATCCAACTTGTTTTGTGAAGCCTTCTGCTAAGTTTGCGCAAATAGACTTACTTGCTCTTCGGATTTGATCCGCAAGCGCATATTGTTCAATTTTAGGTAATTCGAGGCTTATTTTGTGGATGTCTAAAGAGATTTTATAAGCTCTTTCGAACACAAGCAGTTCTTCAACTTTCTTAACATATTGGCCCACATTTTCCTCTTCTGCTCTTCTGTCTTTCTGTTCTTCTGCTACACTGCTTACTGCTACACTGTTACGCTGCTTTCTTCAGCTCCAGCTCGTCGCGCACAGCTTTTTTTTTCTGTTTCCGTGTTTCATAGAGCGTGATGTAAAGCGTTGCAGGGATAATGATACCTGCCCCTAAGAGGGTACTTATGGTTGGGAATTCGTGGAAAATGACCAGTCCAAAAATGCTAGATAAGATAAATTCAAAATATCGGAAGGGCTGAATAGCGGAAACGTCTGTTGCTGCATAAGCTTTTAAAACACAAAATAAAATAAGATTGGCTCCACCACCGCCTAACAGCAAGAGGAAAAAAAGTTCCTGGAGAGTGGGTGTTTGCCAAACTAAGGTGGCTGGAATAAGCCCTAAGACGGCAGTGCCTAAAGCTGAAAAAAACAACATGGACAATAGACTTTCATCTTCAATAAGAAGCTTTTTATTGATGATATCTAATGACGCAAACATAACTGTTGAAGCCACAAGAGCCAACACCATGGGATTAAAGGCATCGCCTGAGGGATGAACAATAACTAAAATCCCAATGAACCCAAAAATAGTTGCGGCCCAACGTTGCCAACCCACCTGTTCTTTTAAAAAGATCCTCGCTAAGGGAAGGATAAAAAAGGGCGTTGTAAAACCAATTGTTGTGGCAATAGTTAAAGGAAGAGCTGCAACGCCATAGCACCACGGTGCAATAGCGAGGACAAGCAGCAATGCTCGAATAAAATGAGTACCCGCATAAGGAGTGACAAAAGATCCTTTTCCACGAGCTATCATAAAGGGAAGAAGCACAAGAGTACTAAAAAAGAAGCGGAAAAAAGCCACTTCAGCTCCAGGGAGACGAATTCCAACAAACTTAGTGAGAATATCATTTAAATTACTGACAAAACACATCATGACCATCCAGAAAATACCCTGGAAATAGCCTTTTGAATTAAACCAAGAACTTTGAAACGCCATGGATCAGAACCTACACGTTAATTGATGAGTGCACTAGATCTAGTGACGCTTTCACCTTTCGTCAACTCCTTTATTTTTTTTAGAGGTAAAAAATGAACATTTACTTAACATGGCTCCCTGTTTTTCTTGCCGAAAAAGATAATCTTTCTATTTTTGATTTGGAAATTTCTCAAGAAGAGAACTGCTTTTCTAAAGCTCGGCTCGTTATTGATGCCCTCTCTTTCCTTCCTCAACCAGGAACAGAGGGGGTTATTCGAGAGCAAGATGGTGAGATTCTCTTTCAAGGATCGCTTGTTGGAAGCCCTATCAAAATGGAAGGGGATTTTGCGGAAATTGAACTCATCGCAAGGCCCAACGACTTCCTGGAGAAGAGCGCTGCTTTACAAAAGGAAAGCCGTACGCCTCCCTATTGGGATGAGCTGTGGGTCAGTCCTGAACACCAAGATGACTTTCAACAGGTGCAAGATGTGCGGGCCGCGTCTTTGTATTGTGACCGACGAACGGGGGAGCTTTCCCATTCCAATTGGTTTGAAGGAGAGCAAGTCCTTTCCCTGCATCAAGATTTCTTTCTCGACAGCCTTCGAGTGAAAGGGGTGGGAGCGCCTCTTAAAGCCTGTACGGTCAAGGTCCATGCTCATTGGGTGCAATCAGAAAGTGGTGTTTCAAACTTAAGCTCTTCTATTCGAAGAGCTTTTCCCCATTTTAAAGTGAGCACGTATACACAAAATTCGCTTCTTAAAAAATGGCCTCAAAGGGGCAAACGAATCGGAAAATCGGGCGTATGGGTGATTAAAAGTGAGCTAAAACCCACATTTCCAACCTCCCCTCTTTATCAGCGTTTTTCTCCTTCCCTGCCCCTTGCAGAGAAAGGTGATCAACCCAAACCCTACTGTCTCGAACGACATTGGTTTAAACCGACTCTTATCGTGGGATGGCAGGTCCAACAGCGAAGAAAAGAAACACTATCTTTAACCCTTCTTCATAACTTTCAGCCTCTTTTTCCAGGAGAAACCGAGCAGAAGACGTTAGAGTTCACGCTTCAAAATATTAATCCTGATGCAGGGGCCTATGCTTGGCGACCAGAAACCTATTATCGGAGTGGAGCGAAAGTCTCCTCTAAAAATGGAATTTATCGCTGCAAGACTGCTCATACATCTGGTTTGTCCTTTGAAGAGAACAGGGAATTTTGGCATTTTAAAAAGGTGTTTCATACACCCTTAGGCGATCCTGCGCGATCCTCTTTTTTCCTAACGAAACGAGGCTATCAGGCTGCTGAGCATGCTATGGAACGCGCCAAAGTTGCTCTAGCGAAAAGTGCCCGTTGTCTTGAGGTTTCCTTTGAGGGTCCCTGGGAAAGTTTTAAAGCAGTGACGACCGACACATCTATAACTCTGTCAGATCCCCGTTTGCCAGGAGGCGAGATCACCGGAAAGGTGGTTAAGTACGCCCTTATTGCAAAAGGAGAAACAGGAGAACGCTTTGGCTGCGTCACACTGCTTTGCGCGCTTGGTACAGGAAAAACAGAACGGTTAGATCTTACACCTATCCCTCATTATGCCATGGATGGATATTGTGAAAACCTTTACCAGGCCCATGAAAATGCAGTCTGCCAAACAGTTTCAGGACTTAGCTATTTTCGATATGATGAATGCTTTCCCCTGATGAACAAGAGGGGGAACTCCTCCGGCATGCTCACACTTCGCCAAGTGTGGTTAAAAAAGTCCTTTCTCAAAAACCTACACGACTTCGGTTATTTTTTAAGGATCTAAGAACGAAGGAAAGGTTAAAACACCTTATTCCATTAAGGATGGCGGAAACATGGTCAGCACCGAAGCAGAATAGCAGAATAGCAGAATAGCAGAATGCAGAAAGACCTTAGAGAGGAGCTGTGGTGCTTCTACCCAAAGAAAGCTTCTGCCTTCTGCAACACTGCTACACTGCCATTCTGCTTCACTGATCTGGAGGATTCCCATGCGTATTTTACCATTTATGCCTTTGCAAGAAGGATATGAGCCCTCATCCCCAGAATTGAACCAAGAAGAAGGTGTTCTTGATATTTCTGACGATTCTGATTGCAATTTGATCGAGGAATCTAAAATCATTGCGGAAACGCTAATTTTAAGGTGTGTACTCCGACCGATTCCTCTGACAGATAGAACCATTCATGCACAGTTGATCTCTGAAGGAGAAATCCTGGAAAGCACGCCTCTCTATGAGGAGGAATCGATCAGTTATGGTTATGAACGAGAGGTTGAGAACTCAAAGTGGCAAGGCATGGCTTTCGATTATGCTGGCATGGGGCGCGGAATTCACCAGGGAACTCAGTTTGTATTTTATGGAGAAGCCTTACCCTTAGGAAGGTTAGAAGTTGAAAATCCTCTTTATGTAAAACCCTTTAAAATTGAATCACAAAATGTCCAAGAACGCACAACTACCCTTCTTTCAGGAGAAATCCTCACGTCTCCACCGGGTGTTCTTGATACACGTGTTTTACAAGGGTATGGCGGATATTATAAAGAAGGCGTTGCTCTGAATGAAATCCAGCAAGTCTATTACGCCCTCACACCCAGCCATTCCCAAACACGGGTAAGGCTCTTTAGCTCTTCACACCTCCAAGAGCAGCACACTCCTCCCCCATACGGGGGTAAAGGGTTGAGCGGAAATGTGACATTTAGCTTACTCCGAGAAGAAGAAATTTTATCTCTTCCAGGAGCTATTGCGGCTGGTTATGCACGTCTTTCAGTCATAATGGAGACTCACACCATACTTTTTCGTTCTTATTTATGTGAACCTGTGCCCGGTCATCATACCTTTGTAAACGTTTACTTTAGACCTAGTACAGGAACCCCTCACCCGTCACGCGCTTTGCGCATGACGACCTCTCCCACAAGGGGAGAGGTGATTTAAGTGTTGGCTGTGTTACCTCTCCCCTTGTGGGAGAGGTCGCCGCGAAGCGGCGGGTGAGGGGGCGGGGCTTCCATAATAGCAATAATCTAAACATCAAAAGGAGATATCCATGACCATCATCTATCGTGCCGATAAAGGTGCGCCACTTTTGACTGAAGAAATTGACGGTAATTTTAAAGAATTAGAAACACGGCTTAATCGTCTTGAAGACCATCCTGAAGTCGCTGAAAGCATTGGAAAAATTGAAGTTCAAGAAGATCAGATGATCTTAACTGGAACGTTTGGGACTGATTTTGGGACCTTCACTCTACCTAAGGCCACCCTTCGTCTTCAAGCTCAATGGCTCCCTCAAACTTCTTATCAGAAAGGAGATATCGTGACTTATGAGAACACGCTTTATGGTTGTTTGAGAGATCACCTGAGTTCCCTCTTCAAACAAGACGATAGCAACTGGCAAGAAATCCTATCCGTTCCAAGTCCACCTTCATCCTTTCTTCCTCTCTATGAAAAAGCAACCTTGCCCAATGAGGAAACCCTAGGAAAACTTGCGATTTTATTAGGAGAAGAAGGCCCAAATCTTATCTTTTTTAATGGAAAAACATGGCAACATCTGATGAAAGGAGAAACAGTATGATAGACTATGACCTTGATATTTTAGCCCGTACCCTTTATGGAGAAGCCCGGGGAGAGTATACCACATGTGGTCCCGCGGCCTTAATTGCCGTTGCAAATGTCATCCTCAACCGCCTTAAAAGAGGAGGGAAATATGGCAAGACTTTGACAGAGGTGTGCTTAAAATCACGTCAATTTTCGTGCTGGGACAGCGAAGATCCCAATCGCCCCCTCATTCAAGGTGAGCGCCTTGAGGAAGATCCTCTCTTTATATTCTGCCAGCAGGTTGCTCTAAAAGTTAACCGAGGTATATGGCCTGATCTAACCCGGAACAGTGATCATTATCATGCTACATCGTGCAAGCCTTCATGGGCAAGGGTAGGAAAAATCCGGCTTCGTTTGGGGCGACATATTTTTTATAAACTCGACGAGTGAGGACCAGCATGAGTTTTCCTATTTTAACTCTGGCCCATGCCTTAACCGAATTCGTCCCTCTAATGGCACGTTGGTTTGGGGGAGAAGAAGGTGAAAAAGCAGCCCATAAAGTCGTGGGTGTTGCAGAGTCCATTACGGGAGAGAAGGATCCGTTAAGGATCCTTCAAACTTTGAAAGCAGATGCCAAGCTCGTCGCCGAATTTCAACAGGCCATTTTAAAGATGGACCATGAATTAGACTTGGCCCAATATAAGGATCGAGAGAGTGCGCGCCTGAGGGATATTGCCTTGGCGCAAGCTGGGAGAAGTAATCTTCGAGCAGATATTATGGTCCTTTCGGCAGCACTTGGCCTTATTTCTTGTCTCGTTACCATTACTCTTTATCGAACCAGCCTTCCCGGAGAGGCTGTGGGCATCATCTCAACCATCGCAGGAATCTTTGGCTCTTGTTTGAAGGATGCCTACGCCTTTGAATTTGGATCCTCCCGTGGAAGCAAGTTGAAAGATAATAAACTATCGGCGTTGTTTCTAACGGCAAAAAGTTAAGAAGAAAGGCGTCATCCCGGAATTTACAAAATCTTAGGCGACATGCCTTAGATTTTGTTAATATCCGGGACCCAGAAAGAATTATAAATGTTCGTATAGATCATCCCATTGAGGATTCATTTTTTCAATTAGTTCTAACTTCCAAGATCTTCTCCAACGTTTCAGTCGTTTTTCCCTTGCAATAGCGTCGAGAATATCGTCATAAACTTCATAGTAAACTAAGAGATTTACATTATATTTATCTGTGAACCCACCAAACATTTTTTCCTTATGCTGGTAGATTCTTTTTGGCAGATCAGAGGTTATACCTGTATATAAAGTCCCATTTCTCTTACTCGCAAGAATATAGATATATGAAGGCATGCTTTTTTCTTCTCACGTTGCTTTCCTAGGTCCCGGATATTAAAAAAATCTAAAGCTCAGCATTCGCTTCGCTAAGATTTTCTAAATTCCGGAATGACGCCGGGGGGTGAAATAGTCGAGTTCTACCCAACTTTTTTTCTGCCATTCTACTACACTGCTCTTCTGCTATACTGCTACACCGATTGTCGACTCCTCACTCAGGATTTCCTTAACCCGAACGGCAAGATCATTTAAACTAAAAGGTTTGGCAAGAAATTGGATTTGCGCGTCATCCTTAATCCGATCATGGAACGTATCTTCTGTATATCCTGAAATAAAGAGGACTTTAGGGGTTACCTTCATCTGGCTAATCTCATTGATGAATGTTGGCCCATCCATAAGAGGCATTACGACATCAGAAATAACAAGATCAATTTTCTCCTGATTCGACTTTATGAGTTTTAGAGCCTCTTCGCCATTCATAGCCTCAAGAACGTGATAGCCTTTACTGCGCAGAGCACGCGCACTGAAAACTCTTACGGCATCTTCATCCTCTACAAACAAGATAGTACTTGACCCTGTTAAATCTGGTGAAGATAGTTTTTCTTGTTTTTCAGTTTGGGAAGGAGCGATATATTCAGTGGTATTATGGGGAAGGTAAATACTAAAGGTCGTTCCAACACCAACCTTTGAGTCAACTTGCACAAAACCCCCTGTCTGTTTTACGGTACCATAAACCGTGGAAAGCCCAAGTCCGGTACCAGAACCCACCTCCTTAGTGGAAAAGAACGGATCAAAGATACGATCGAGAATTTCTGGTTTAATACCCATACCTGTATCCGCAATTTCTATTCGAACATATGAACCCGCAGGAATCACATCAGGACCAAAACGTTTTGCTTTCTTTAACTCACAATTTTGGGTAGTCAACGATATCGTCCCCGCTCCTTCCATCGCATCACGCGCATTGACAACCATGTTGATGATGACCTGTTCAAATTGTCCTTGATCCACGAGAACGAGGCCTAAATCTCGTGCATGCTTCATTTTAAGCTCAATGTTCGACCCAATCAGCCGACGCAAAAGTGCAGAAAGTTCCGCGAGACAATCCGTAACATCGAGCACTTTTGGTTGCAGTGTTTGTTGGCGAGAAAAAGCCAACAGTTGGCGCACAAGATTGGTCGCCCTATTCGCATTTTGTTTAATTTGCATAACATCTGTAAAGGATTGATCTCCAGGGGTATGACGGAGCAACATCAGATCACAAAAGCCAATCATAGCTGTCAGAAGATTATTGAAATCGTGAGCAATCCCACCTGCGAGTTGCCCCACTGCTTGCATTTTTTGTGACTGAATGAGCTGAGATTCGAAACGTTTCTGCTCTGTAATATCATGCAATACGAGAAAACATCCCTTCTGGTTTTTTACAGGCAGGGAAGCAAAATAGGTAGAAGCAATGGACTCACGCGTATCATTAAAGTGAATTTCTAAAAAGGTTCCTTCAGTATTTCCATTAAAAAAGTTGTGCAGTGCATTTTTAACTTCTTCCTTCTGAAAGTCAGCAATAAGATTTAAAAATGAAGCCCCGCGAATAGAGGTGCCTTCAAGCCAAAATCTCTCCCGGAACAAAATGTTTGAGTCTTGAATCTGCCCGTATTCATCCAAACAAATAACAGGCAAGGGTGTCATTTCTAAAATTTTGCTCATGTCACTTTGATTGGCGAAAGGCGTATAAAGATTGAGAAGAGAGTGAGTGATAAATCCATCTTCTGTCGGAATTTGTGTTTGCTCAAGAAAGGCACTTTTTATACGTGAAGAGGATGTTATAAAATCACACTTTCCTTGAAGTTCGGAAAGTTTAAGAGGATCTTGATTCCGGACTTTTACAATAAATTTTGACAAGGAAAATCCGACAATTTCGGTTCGGGAATATCCCAACCATTTTGCGAATTTTTCATTACAAAATAAAATAATTCCTTTCTCATTCAACGAAAAAAGCCCTTCGGCCGCATGGTCTAAGAACAAAGTCATTCTCTTGAGTTGGGTGAGATGCTTAGATTCTTCACCCTGTTCCTGAGTTACATTAGAGCAATGCCATAGGGCTTCTTCTCCTAGGGGAATAGACTGGATATGCCAAGCTTCCTCTCCTTTTTCTCCTCTCAAATAAAGGGTTTCAGTTTTTATTTCATTCTGATAAAAGCTCTCGACAAGGCGTTCAAGGGCAGCTCGGCTTTCAGGAGAAGAGAGAATTTTTTTTAAAAAGGGAATGCTTTCCGCCCACCAACATCCCTCTCGGGCCTTTTTATTCCCATAACAAAAATGAAGATCCGGGGTTAAAATGAGAAAGGGTATCTGAATTGCTTCATAAGCTTTTGCTTCAACTTGTTGTTTTTGGGTCGTAAACTTAAGTCGTTGGAGTTTAATAAGCAATAGAATCACCATCGTTCCGGCACTGACCATCATCGTAAGGGTAATAAAAAAAACGATAGGGCGATCTGAAAGAAGCATTACCATTCCACCCAAAAAGGCAATAAGAGTGGTATTTATTATACTAAGTACTGAAATGCGTTCTAATCCTTGAAATGGAGTAGGCGTCATTAAAAGTATCTTTAAATAGGCCTGTAGCTTATCTCGTAACATGTCTTCCATTTATTTTTTTTTATTATTATTATTTTCTAAGAATTATAAAAAGAAGTCAAACAAAAAGCTGAAGAGCTTTTGCATTTTTAAAGTTGAGCTACTTCTTCCCTTTTTGAAGGCATATGATAAGGGATTTACTTTTCCGAAAAAAAACTTAAAATCCGATCACAATTATAATGAACAGGGGAAACAGGGTGCTTTTTAAAAAACGATTTGTAGGAATACTTTTAGCAGGGGTTGCGCTGAATGGTTGTGAGGGATCGTCTCCTCAATCAATGGTCGAAATAAAGCCACCGTTATCATCACTTAATGCCAAAAAAGAACTTCCTCCGGCTATAGCCCATATTTTCAAGCTTTTAAAAGAAGAAAAGTATAGTGAAGCCTCACTCCTTATCAATCAAACTCTTCAAGGCCAACCAAAAAGCGTTGCGTTACATTTATTGAATGCACTCACCTACGAGAAATTGGGTGAATTAGGAGATGCAACAGGTAACGAACTTGCAGCCGTTGGATATCAAAATGCAATAAACCTTGATCCAACAAACGTTCTCGCCATCATCCAATTAGGAAAGTTAAAATATCGAGAGCAAATGTATGCTGAAGCTGAAGAACATTTTTCTAATGCTCTTCTGTTAAAGCCAGATGATGCAAATCTTTGGCAAGAACTTGCTGCCGCCTCCTATTATGCCTATGACGTCAAAACCGCCCTTTTTGCTATTGATAGGGCGCAAAAGCTTAAGCCAAACGACCCCCTCATTAATCGGTCTGCTACAATGATTTATGCAGCCCTTGGAGACTTCGACACTGCAAAAAAGCATTTCGAAGTTTTCAAAAATAAGGCGGGAAAAGATCCCGCTGTTAAACATGTAGAAGCCCGATTTAATGATTGGCAGTCTCTTTACAAAAGCGGAAGAATTACACTTGCAGTTGCTAGTACTCCACCTCCTGCGACGCCTTCAACACCCGTAACCCCTCCCCCAACGACTTCTTCAACCGGAACTGCGAGTTCAAGCAGCACTGGAGCTACCGGAACTGCGAGCTCAGGAGGAGGAGAGACTTCAGGTGGAGGAACTTCAAGTGCTACTGCAGCCAGTGGAGCCGGGAGCACTGCCGGAGGAGATGCTTCAGGTGGGACTGGAGCCGCCGCAAGCGCAAGCCCAGCAAGTGGAGGGGGTGCTGCAGCCGGTGGCGCTGGGAGCCCTGCCGGAGGAGATGCTTCGGGTGGAATTGGAGCCGCCACAAGCGCCCCTAGTGTGGCTGATAGTGGGAGTGCAAGCTCGGGCCCCGTTATTACAGGAGGAAATGCCACCGAGATAGGGTTGGAGAGTAAAGCTGAAAAAACGTTAGCCATGCCTTTCAATATGACAGATATTGGGGTTGGCGAAGCGGGAGGAAAAGCAGAGGTTTATAATCCGCAAATCGTTATTGATTGTTACCTTCTCAGAATAACAGAAGAAGCAGTAACTTCAAAAGGCCAGAACATCCTAGAAAACTTAGCTGTAACGCTTACTCCCGGGGGGTATGCCATGTTCAAAGGAAGTTTGTGGGGGAAAGGACCTTCACAAACAACTCATGCCGACACTGTTTCGTTTACTGAGACTTCTGGATTTAACCCTAACCAAATTAACCAAGCCGGACCGCTTGGGTCTGGGCAAGGTGGAGCTGCGTCAGCATTTACTCCTTCAGTGACATCTATGAGTCTTCAAAACATAGGTTCTCTTTCGGGGCGTGTTTTTGGAGCAGGAATCACATGGGCTGGATTGACCTACAATCTTAATATTGCCAATGCTATTGACATCCGTACTGAAGTCGTGAGCCGTCCTTCTCTCATGACATTTCTACATAAGCCATCTATCTTTTTTTCGGGAGATGAACTCGTCATTGGCTTAACAGGGCAGTATGGAGGAACGCTTGTCAAATATCCTGTTGGTGTTACCCTTGATATCACACCACAAAGCATAGAAGGGGATATCGTGACTTTAAATGTGGGAATAGAAGGAAGTCTTCTCACGACTACCACCCCGAACCTCACAACAACAACGGATGTAGCCAAGACGCGTATCGATACATTCGTAAAAATTCGCTTAGGATCAACACTGATGTTAGGTGGTATTTACCAACGCCAGGAAGTCCTCCAGAAAACGGGTGTTCCAGGACTCCAAGATATTCCAGTTGTTCAATACTTTTTCTCTAATTCACAGACAACGAGCACTCGCCAATCAATTGTCTTTATGCTCTCGCCTCGTTCTCCAGATGCCGTTAAAATCGCAGTGAATAGGGCCATGTCACGTCAAGCTGTTGAACCCCATCTCGGCGAGCTCATTGCCCGCAGTCCTGATTGGTTCGCTTCCCATCCAAACATGGTCAGTATATTCCGTTATCTCGCAAATGATCCTGTTATTTTTTATGAATTTCGGTCGGGTGACATTCTTCCACCTAGCTGGGGATGGGATACATCCCTCCAAGAAAAACTTAACCAGATCAGCGCTTTTGTGTACTTTTAATAGACAGGAGAGGTTCACCTGAACCTCTCTGAGCTTACGTTTATTAAATATTACGTAAGAATTGCGCCTGGAATTTCGCGTTGAATAAGTAAATAACGAAGTGTGCAAGTTTTCTGATTGTTTGGATCCTCGGTCAAGAAATGCTTAGTTTTCCTTTGGAAAACTAAGCATTTCTTACCAAGGATGACACGCTGTGTAGTCCGCCTCCGGTGTCATCCTTGGCAAGAAAAGGTTGCTTTTTCGAAGAAAATGCTTACCTTTTCTTGGCCGAGGATCTAAAGATAGTTCTATCACGACCTTTTTTTGAAAAACTTGCACACTGCGTTAAATAATATGAATATGAAAAAAAAGAGCCGGGTTAAAAAACCCGGCCAAGTTTAACAGGGAGGCTTTACGTCTGGGAGACGTAGGATCGATAATCATCGACCCCTCGGGTCCGAAGACCCTACATCCGGGCGTTGCGCCCTGATGATAAACCAGCGCAGGTACAGGGAGGTGTTTCCTGCGCTGATAAGTATCATATAAGGTATATCCTTTCTTTCAACCAGAACAATTTTTGCAACATACCTATAACAAAAAGGCATAAGAAAATTTTTGTTGAATTTTTTCAACTTAGAATTGTAACCCCTCACCCGCCCTTCGGGCGACCTCTCCCACAAGGGGAGAGGTGATTTAAGTGCTGCTTGCTTTACCTCTCCCCTTGTGGGAGAGGTCGCCCGAAGGGCGGGTGAGGGGGTTTTATGATAGATAGAACAAATGGAAACTGACACAAATAGAAACGGGTTGGCTCTATCCTCCTAAATATGATAATATCGAATCCTAAATATGATAATATCGAAGCCTAAACGAACAGAAGAGGTCGTGGAATGGATTTACACTCTATCATAGCACTTATAGCCTATATTCTCGTGATTATTGGAGCCCTCAATTGGGGCATGGTCGGGGTATTTAATGTAGACGTTATTGCCCGTCTTTTTGGCCCAGGTAGCTCAGTAGCCAAGGTCTTTTATATCCTGATCGGAGTTGCTGGTATCGTTATGCTCGTGCTCAGGTAAAGAACGGCGGTAAAGGCCGTCCTAACACCATTTATCTTCTTAATCCTTTTATTTCCACCCTAAACTTTGGGGGGTGAGTCCCATATTCTCAAAGTCCTTAACCAGCCACTTAAGGCCAGTAGAACGCATAACAGTATCTGGATGCGGTTCTTCTGTATGCACTTGTTTATGAAGAATCCTGTAATCCAATTTTGGATTGCGTTTCAGCTCCTTACGGTAAGCAATATAATCATCTTCTTTCTTAAATTGTGTTGGTTCTCCAGCATTTTCTAGGAGATAGAAGTTAAGTTGACGTTTTGATCCTCCCGCATACCCCGTCACTTTTCCATTAAATCCATTCTGTGTGAGGTGCACAACATCGTGCCATTCAATGGTGCCACGATCTTTCCTCTCTCCTACAAGACGCATAAAAAATTCTTTATGGCGATGATTAATCTCACGTGTTTCAAAGTGCTTAACAGAGTTTGTTATTTGAGGCTTTTGTTGTGAACTTCCTCGAACATTGGTTACAGGAGGACGCTTCTTCGAAGATCTTTGTTGCGAAGCAATAGGTTTTACAGCATTTCGAACTTTAGACCTTTTACCCTTTGGCTTTTCACGATTTTGACCTGGGTTTTCTCTATCTTTAGAAGATCTCGGTTGTTTAACGGATTCCTTCTTTTCCTGCGAATCCTCTGCTTTGAAGGACTGTGGAGCCTGGAATTCTTGAGTTTCAGGTTCTTCAATTTCAGATTTTTTATGATCGTCAGCTGGTTTTTCCTCTTCTAACGGAAGAAGTGGGAGAAGAGGAGCTTTTACTTGCTCAGTTGGTTCCTTATTCTCTTGAGGCAAGACCTTCGTTGTAGGAGAAGTTTTTTGATCTGGCTTAATGACTTCTTGAGAGACCTTTTTGTTATTTCTATTTTCTTTTTCAGTCTTTGTAGGGGTTGAAGATTGCGCAACCTTTGCTTTTGGAAGCGGAGTTCCCTTTTGAGAGGCAGGTTTTTGAGAAGGTTTCCTTTGAATATTCTCTAGTCGGAGTTGTTCAGCCTCTGCTTTTTTCGATTGATAGAAAGAAACGTATTCCTGCATTTGACATTCTAGTTCTACCCCAGATCGTATCCCCGAAGGCCATTGAGAGGGATCGTTAAAATGAGAAAAAGCAATCTCAGTAGTGTTCCTATAAAAACTTATCTCATCCATATAAATTTTTTTATAATATTCATCACTTATACTTTCAGAGGTGCTGGCTTTATAATTTTCTTTGATGTTCGTGAGAAACTTTTCAGTATCTTCTATTAGCCTCTTTTTAGCATCTTCGTAAAACTTAGCCATGCCCTCTAAATGAGTTGAAAGCAAAAGAGCTCCTCTATAATCACGCGCGTATCTAAAGTACCCGTTTGTTTCTTCATTTAATGCACTCAGAACATTAGCAGTATTCCTGATAATATTTTCATAGGTCTCTTTCAGATCAAACACTTGTTTGAAAAACATTCTTCGATCAGCTGCAGGTTTGATTCCATAAAATTCTGTAAATTTTACACGCGCCTTTTTCATTTCTTTATTTCTTGAGGCTTTATATATTTTATTAATGTTAGCCAACTTCTTTTGGGTATATTGAGTTGTTGCTTCTAAATAATCATGAATGATTCCAATAGTTTCTTCAAAAGTTTCTCCCTTCAAAGTTAACGGTTCAGGTTTAAAGACCTGTTTTGTTGCTTGTGATTTATAAGAAGATCCCTCTTGCTCCTCCATTGCTTGAAGAGGAGAAGTTCCCAAGAAGCAAACGCTTGCTAATAAAGGTAAAATATATAATTTTTTAAACATAAGCGAATTCCACAAATATAGAAAAATTTTGAGTAATTTATATTTGTAGATGTAATAATGTCAAGTTTTATTTGATAAAAATTATCTTTTAGAAATAACTTTACTAAGCGCTTCGCTTCAGCACATCCTCAACAGTCACAACCGTCCCTGTCAAACTATTAGCTGAAGCTTTTTCAATCTTAACATCAACGCACGCACCAAAAAGACGAGAAGGGGCATCCAGATGAACAGACTGCAACCAGGGGGTTTTTCCTAACAATTGCCCCTCTTGCTTTCCTCTGCGATCCAATAAAACAGAGAGTGTTTGACCGACACAGGCTTCATTTATAGCTTGATGTTGCGTATTCAAAAGTTCCTGTAAACGGGCGAGTCGTTCTGTTTTAACTTCCTCAGGAACCTGATTTTCCATCAACGCCCCAGGTGTGCCGATACGGGGACTGTATTTAAAGGAATAGGCTTGGGCGTAGCCCACCTCACGGACCAAATTCAACGTATCCTCAAAATCTTGATCTGTTTCCCCTGGGAAACCCACAATAAAGTCTGATGAGAGAGCCATATCCGGCCGATGATTACGAAGTTTTTCAATGATGTCCAAATAATGTTTCCGTGTATGCTTTCGATTCATCGTTTCCAAAATTCTGTCAGATCCGGATTGAACAGGAAGATGGAGAAAGGGCATAACTTGGGGAATATCCCGGTGGGATACCATAAGCTCTTCATCCATGTCCCGTGGGTGGGACGTCATATAACGAAGACGGAGAAGGCCCTTCAATGAGGAAAGATGCTCCATAAGCCGCCCGAGGCCCCACTCTTGACCTTGAGGAGATTCCCCATGATAGGCATTCACATTTTGTCCGAGAAGGGTAATCTCTTTTGCACCCCGATCAATAAGCCTCTTCGCTTCTTCAAAAATGGCTTGGACGGGGCGAGAATATTCAGCTCCGCGGGTGTAGGGAACCACACAAAAGGTGCAAAACTTATCACAACCTTCTTGGATGGCAATATAGACAGAAGGCCCTACCTCTGTATGATCTTCAGGCAGATGATCAAATTTCGATTCAACGGGAAATTCAACATCCAAAACGCCGCGCCCAGGCCCCTCCTTTTTATCCCGAGATCTTTCCGCCCGGGCAATCATTTCGGGAAGACGGTGATAGGTTTGAGGGCCTAAGACAATGTCTACATAGGGTGCACGACGCATGATTTCCGCCCCCTCCGCTTGCCCCACACATCCTGCCACCGCAAGAATCATCTTGTCATCTTTATGGGGACGAATTCGACCCAGATCGGAATAGACTTTTTCTTCTGCTTTTTCTCGGATATGACATGTGTTTAAAATGACAAGATCTGCCCCTTCGGAGCTCTCAACAAGCGTATAACCCAGCGGCTTTAAAATATCAGCCATGCGACCTGAATCATACACATTCATTTGGCAACCATAGGTTTTAATATATAGGTTTTTTTGAATCATACCCTAGCTCATGTATTCTGAAATGGGTTTTGAAAAAGCATCTAGCAATCCCTCTTGTACGGCTTGGAAACTCGCCTGAGAAAGCTCTTTACGGGATGCAAATTCAGAGGCTTTCAGAGGAGTATGGAGAGTAACAATGACCTGAACAGTCCCCCATTGGGCAATGAACCAAAGGTGGCTTAACAAGTCAACGTCGGGACTAAACCACCCACAAATTTTGCGCATAAAACGCGGCATGGGAAGACGATCCCACCCCGCATAGGTAACTGTAATAGGTTGCACCACCACATTCTTCTTTATGGCGACGTCAAAGAAAGAACTCCCAAAAGGAAGAATCCGACATCCATCGGAAGTTGTCCCTTCAGGAAATAAAATAAGACTTTCTCCTTTATCGATAAACTCCGTCAGTTTATCTGTTCCTTCCGAAATGGCATTTCGACTTCTGTCGATGTAAATGGTCCCTTGATTGGTCGCAAGCCAGCCCATGATTGGCCATTCGGCCACCTCTAGCTTTGCGACAAATCGGGCGGGAATAAAGGTTCCTAAGACAAGGATATCCACATAAGTGGAATGATTTGAGACATAAAGGGTGGGTTTGGCCTTCGAAAGGGTGCCCTTGATTATAAGCTGATGACCAATACATCTGCGCCAGGTAGAGAGGTAAAAGCGACCAAACCGAAACCCTAAGGGCTGATTAACTTTAAGCAAAAGCCAATAGAGTGGGGTAAAGCCTATAAAAACGAGAATAATCAAAAAAAATCGCCAAAGGGCTAATCCATACGCGCGAGGCATTAAAAATCCTCACCAAGACGTGGATCGCTATATCTTTGTGAATATCTCGCTGTTACGGTGTCTCTTTTGACAATGATGCATACATCGATAGAATTAAAATCTGGATCAATAAAGGCACCTTTTCCAACGAATCCTCCAGCACGCATATACCCTTTGACCAGAGGAGGCAATTGTCGCATGGCTTCTTTTTTATCAACTTCACTTTTGGGGATAAGATCCATTTCTTGATAACTGCGGGGGAGCGCCTGCGCTCGAAGTTCGGGGGGAGCCAAATGATAATGATAAAGATAGGCCAAGGCTTGGCGATATTTCGACACATCTGTTCCGATAAAGCTCGCACATCCAAAAAACAAAGCGATTTGATTGAGCTGGGTATAGGCTCCGATCCCTCGCCATAAGAGTTGCATAGTGGGCTTCGTTCGATAGTCCTTGTGCACACATGAGCGGCTTAATTCCATAATTTGCCCAGGATAAGCCATCAGTTTGCTAACCTCAAATTCGGTAGTTGTAAAATAGCTACCATAGCGCTCTGCTCCCTCTCGCAGCATAAATCGATAGGTTCCAACGATTTTGTTGTGGGCATGATCAATGACAAGAAGAACATCACAAAAATCATCAATAAGTGCGACGTCTCGCTTTAAAAGTGCTGTTGTTTCATCAGGTTGTGCCCCACATTCTTCATAAAACACTTCATAACGCAAAATTTGTGCTGCCTTGAGGTCTTCCTCTGATTGAGCAAGACGCGCTTCTAAATTCCCCGACTTCAGTAAAGGAAGGGTTTTTGAAAAGCGATTATATGGGGCGGGGGCAAAACTAGGCATCATGATGTTTTAATTTTCTCTTCATCCTTTTTAAAGGAACTCCATGCAATTCAAGACAGCGACTAACAAGATGATAACTTGAGCTCTCTGCAATTTCCATCTGGAGGCTTCAATCCGTTCATCATGAAATTCAATAATCTGACCTTTATAAGTATCAATTAAATGGTGATGATGTTCACAGATAGCTTTTTCATATCGTGATCTCCCATCTCCAAATTCATGTCGGTTCAAGATATGTGCTTCTTCAAATAAGCGCAAGGTCCGATAAACGGTTACAAGACTAATTTTTGGATCAATTTGACTTACCCGCTTCTAAATGACTCCTGCATTAGGATGTCCTTGAGATCCCGACAAAAATCATTGTTGTTCGGTCAGTCTCAAAATCCCTTCATAAAAAAAGCACCGATGCCGTCAATGACAGCATCGGTGCTTAAAATGATATTTATTAAGCTGCGATATCGCGGCGACGCTCACGACGTGTACCAAGTCCAATATCCTTGGCAAGATTACTACGACGTTTTGCGTAGTTTGGAGCAACCATAGGGTAACTGGAATCTAAACCCCATCTTTCACGATATTGGTCAGGAGTCATGTTGTAAGCTGTCTTTAAGTGACGCTTAAGCATTTTCAATCGACGTCCATCCTCTAAGCAAACAATGTAGTCTGGTTGTACAGATTCTTCAATGGAAACCACTGGATCTGGTCGATCATGAAGCAAGTAGGAACGACCGGAACCTACACTGCAAAGACTCCGATGAACTTGTTGAATGAATGCAGGAAGTTCTTCAGCTTCCATTTCATTGTTTGAAACATAGGAAGCCACAACCTCGGCCACCAATGATATAATATCTAAAGATTCATTTCTATCTGTCATTTTACACCTTTCTATTTAGTAAACTATCGTTCTTCTATATTACATTTAAAAAATGAAATCAAGACATTTTTTATATTTTTAAAAAAAATATAAAAATCAAATTTTACAAAGTTTTCTAAAAAAAATAAAAGCAGGGATAAGTTTACCTCCTTCACGTGGATAATACCCAGGTCGCTTGCTTTGCAAAGAAAAGTCATGTTTTCTGTAAAAGCCCTGCGCTTGATGATTATCTTCAGCAACTTCAAGAAAAAGGTTTTGAATACGTTTTTTTATTAAAATTTCGAAGAGAGATGTTAAAAGGAAACTTCCCCTCCCCTTGCGCTGGTGGAAAGGAGCCACAACAAGGGTTAAAATTTCAGCCTCGTCTTCGACTTCTCTCCATAAAATGAATCCAGAAAGGTCATGATTTTCTTCTGTTTTTAATCCGTAGATTAAGGGATTTTTAAGGAACTCTTGAAAATCTTTTTCTTTCCATCCTTTAAAAAATGCGGCTTGATGAAGACGAGCTGCTTGCCCACAATCTTCCAGAGTTAAAGGGAGGACGCGCATGATTCTCGGGAGTATGTGACATCAGGCTCCCGGATATAAAAAGGGAGGGGCTCAGCGGCCAGGGTTGGATCTTTAAAAAAAGTATGCGCAAGGCTTTGTGCGCCGTGCCAGCGTGAATGGACTTCCCTATAAGATAGTCCTTCCAGAAAGTGAACACCACTTCCCGCAACAAGAGGTGGGTTCTGTGCAGAAAGGATTTCTGTGAGGGCTTCTCGCGTTAAGCTTTGAGGAGACCCAGAAATTCCATTCAGAAATCGCTGCCCAAAAACATCTTGGCGCCTGGCTTCAATCAAAATCAGGATGTCACTTGGTGAATCAAGACTTACATAGGTTGCTGTAAAGCTATCGATTCCCTTTAACGGAAGATTCAACCCCATGGCAAATCCTTTAGCAAAGGCAAGGCCCACGCGAATGCCTGTAAAAGAGCCAGGGCCAACGTTTACGATAAGGTGATCGATAGTATGCTGACCCATAACGTCTTTTACAAATTGAGGCAAAAGGGCGGCCTGATCCCGTTCAGAATCTTGTTCTTGAAAAGCGAGCTCATGGCCATCTTCCCAAAGAGCCACTGAACACTTCCACGCGGCCGTATCAATAGCTAAAATTTTCATGTGTCATTCCACCTGCGATGAAGCCAGAGCCATTGTCCCGGTCGTTCTTTCACCCATTCGCTGAGTATGGTGTTGATGTGAAGGAGTAAACCATACATGTCTTGTCTGCGATCACCCTTTGCCTCAAATTCAATTGGAGGATAGAAGGTCACGCGAAAATGAGACCCATGAAGGCGTTCAGAACGAGCGGGTAAAAGGGGGCAATGTTGATTCAGATACATCTTTGCAATGCCCGTAGCTGTCATAGCATCGCGCCCTAAAAAGGGCACAGGAATCCCCTCTCCCATCTTTTGATCGACTAAGAGAAGAGCATGATCTCCCCTCTTGATAAGGGAAAGAAATTCTTTTGGGCCGCCATTGCCTTTGGTAATCACATTTTTAACCGTAAATTTTTGACATTTTAACATGAGCGCATCTACCCATGGGTTATTTGGAGGTCTATACATTTGAGCAAGATCAAAGCCGATCGATTGAGCGGCTAAAGTGATCATCTGCCAGTTTCCAAGGTGCGCTGTAAAAATAATACCTGGCTGTCCATCTTCTTGAAAACGTTTTAAATTCTCAATTCCCACGATTTCTATATTGTGTAATGTTTTTCCATTCCAAAACGCATGCGCCTTTACATACTCTCCCATAAGCCGACCGAAATTGTCCCACATCTCGGCAATGATTCTTTGAATTTCAGTTTCGGAAATGTTAGGAAAACATTTTTTTAAGTTAGATCGTGCCCGATTGCTTAAACGAAGACGTGACCCAACCGTACGAGAGAGCCATCCTAAAAAAGCCACACAGACTTTAAAAGGGAGGATGTAACGAAAAAGGACAAACGCCATTCCAACGAAGGCGCCTTCAATCAAATGACGGGTTTTTTTTAAGAGACTAAACTTCAAAGCTTTTCCTTACTTAATTTAAAAATACCTAGTGAAGTAACCACAAAATTTTGTCTAAGCCCCTACTATGTTGCCTATTCATCCTGAGACCCCTCACCCGCGGAGCGGCGGGTGAGGGGAATTTTCTGAAGAATAAAGCCCAACACTCCTTCAGGGTCCTCAAATTCAATGCTTATGTCTAAAACATGAAGACGATCTTGCCAAGAGTAGGGAATTTTTACCCTATCTTTTCGAGTTGTTACAAGAACAGCTTCATGATCTCTGGCTAGTTTGTGAAGACGCATAAGATCTTTTTCTGTGTATTTATAATGATCGGGAAAGGTTTCGGTAGCAACAAGATCAACGTTTAAGTTTTTCAAGGTCTTATAAAACTTTTGAGGAAAACCAAGCCCACAAAAAGCAACAACCCGATTTGAAGGTAAGATAAGAGGACTAGGAATACTTTGTGCCCTAAAGAAAGGTTGTGAGTAAGGGATTTCTCCCTCCCCAATACCAATAAGAGCATCTGAACGTTTCAGCCCCTCCGTCAGGCTTTCTCGCAAAGGTCCGGCCGGCATCACATTCCCATTCCCGAAACCCTGCAAAAGATCTATCACCACAAACGAAAGATCCTTATGAAGACCGGTCGTCTGATGACCGTCATCCAGAATGATAAAATGGGCTCCGCTTTCAATCGCTTTTTGAACCCCTTGTGGCCTCATCTTTGCAACCCACGTCGGCGCGTGTTCTGCAAGGAGAAGGGATTCATCACCCACATCTACTGATGTATGAGAGGAAGGGTCTACTTTTAAAGGCCCTTTTTGAACTCCCCCGTAACCACGAGTGACAAAATGGACGTTCATTCCTCGCGTCTGTAAAAGTTTGGCGAGGGCAATGGCGGTTGGCGTTTTTCCTGCCCCACCGCACACGATATTTCCTACACTTAGAAGGGGAACAGAAAAACGTTTTGGCTTTTTAAGAGTGCGTAAAATTTCCCCCCCTTTTCCATAAACCCAACCTAAGGGCCAAAGAAGGGATGAAAAAAGGCCATGGGGCTGATACCAAAAAAACGGTGTCTTCATTCCTTTTCTTTCCTCAACGTTTTCAGGTGAGGGCCCAAAAATTTAAGTAAATTTTGCAGTCCTTCCTCCCGGTATGTCTTGAGAACAGGGGGTTCATCATAGTTTTCTTTTTGTTTTTTTAGCCACGGGAGAACCAAGGGAGAAAGCTGATTTTCCTCTTCTATGCATTCACTAAAGCCTAATGAGGCGAGAGAGTCATACAATTGGGGGTTTTTAAAAGTATGAGGACCGTGAAGAATAAACGCTCCAAGCTGGGCAGCTTCAATAGGATTATGCCCCCCTATCGGTACAAGAGTTGCTCCCATGAGCACAACGGGCGCCAACGCATAGAAAAGTCCCATTTCTCCGAGTGTATTACCAATATAAATTTCGACCCCTTCAAGGGACGTGGTTTCTGTTCGAAGAGCTGTAGGAACGCCCTCTTTCAAAGCAAGTTGTTGAAGAAAAGCTGCTCTTTCAATGTGGCGAGGGACCAGAATTGTTAAGAGGTCAGGGTGTTCTTTCCTGAGCGTTTTATGAGCGGTTAGGATAATTTCATCTTCCCCGGGATGGGTACTGGCTGCAAGCCAAACAGGTCGGTCTCCCACTTTCTTTTTGAGAACTTGGTATTTTTTGGAATCCACCTCCAAAGGCGTCATCATGAGTTTGACATTTCCCATAATTAAAACTGATTTTGCACCAAGAGTTTGAAAGAAATAAGCTTGTTCTTTTGATTGAACCCCACAAAGATCGAGGTGGGAAAGAAGGGGTGAAATCATGCCTTTAAGTTTTTGCCAGTTTGAAAAACTCTTGGACGACATCCGTCCATTTAATAGAATTGTTGGAATGCCCTTTTCTTGGGCTTCATGGAGAAGATTGGGCCAAAGCTCTGACTCAACCCAAATCGCAAGATCCGGTTGCCAGTGTTTTAAAAACCGCCCCACGGCTTGCGGGGTATCTACCGGACAAAACTGATGGATCGTATTTTTAGGGAGTCTTTTTTCGATAACCCTTGCGGAAGAAACCGTTGTTGTTGTCAACAAGACATGAACTTCTGGGTATTTTTTTAAAATCGCTTGAATAATGGTCAGAGCCGCCACAGCCTCTCCCACACTCACGGCGTTGACCCAGAGAAGGGTCTTTTCAGGGCGAGGGATGCTTGTTCTTCCCATGCGTTCCTGAAGACGGCCTTTGTCTTCCGATCCCCTATAAGCTCTCCACTTGAGATACCCTGAAACCAAGGGAGCTCCTAACCAGGAAAAACAAGAGTATCCCGTGCGCAAAAGGCTCATCGGACTTTCTCCTTACGTCCACAGTAAAGGTCGGCTTTTTGCGTTAAATTTTTTAAGGAATCCTCAAGATCTTGGCGCAATTCTTCGTCCGTCTTTGTTGACCCAAGAACCTCGATAAGAGGGCCATACATAATGACCCCTTTGCCAAAAGGAAGGGGAAGGAAAAATTGATCCCAGCTTTTCAGAAAAATTCCTCGTGTTGAGGAATAAGACATCGGCATGATGGCCGCCCCCCCGAGGCGTGCCATCTGAATCACCCCCAAACTTGCCTGATAACGAGGACCTCGTGGCCCATCGGGGGTAATACCGGTTGATTCTCCACTTTTCAAGGTTTTCACAATATTCAAAAGGGCCTTTCGCCCGCCGCGTGTGGAGGAGCCTGCTATCCAACCATAGCCAAAGTTCTGGGTTGTTCTGGCAATAATTTCACCATCAGGATGGCTTGAAATAAGCATATGCAATTTGTGGAGCCCAAACCAAGCCTTAAACATCATCAGAAGCCGACCATGCCAGAAACAAGCGATGACGGGTTTATTTTGTCGCCAATGGGGATCAGGATGCTCTTTTCCCAGGTGTTTCCATTTTCCCGTTAACCATATAAGCCGGACATACTGAGCAATAAACAGGCCTACGATGCGACGAACAACTGAGGAACTTCGAATTTTCTTTAACAGAGTCATGGGAACTACCCGCCTACTTCTCTATGGAGTGTCATCCTCGGCCAAGAAAAGGTAAGCTTTTTCTTCGAAAAAGCAACCTTTTCTTGCCAAGGATGACACAAATAAGTAAGCAGTTATGATTCATAAACGTCCTCCTTCAAGATGCCATTTGCATAGTATCTGTGGAAAACTGAAGCTCTACAAGGCGTGCATATGTCTTATTATTCTCAAGAAGCTCTTGGTGGGTTCCCTTTTCCGTTGCCTCCCCCTCTTCAATCACATAAATCATATCTGCATCCACAACGGTAGAAAGCCGGTGAGCGACCACAATTGTTGTTCGTCCTTCCATGAGTCGATCAAGTGCCGCTTGGACTTGACGTTCCGATTCCGTATCTAGGGAGGACGTGGCTTCATCTAGTAACAAAATCGGTGCGTTCTTAAGCATGGCGCGCGCAATGGAAAGACGCTGGCGTTGGCCCCCTGAAAGACGGATGCCTTGCTCCCCTACCACCGTGTCATACCCCTGAGGGAGCTGAGTGATAAAGTCATGGGCTGCGGCCGCTTTTGCAGCCTGAATAATCTCTATTTCAGAGGCCACCCCTCGTCCATAGGCAATATTGGCTTTGACGGTGTCATCAAACAAAATCACTTCCTGACTAACAAGAGCAATCTGAGACCGAAGCGAACTTAGGGTTACCTTTCGAATGTCAATGTCATCAATCATAATGGTCCCTGAGGTAACATCATAAAAACGAGGGATTAGGTTTAAAAGTGTTGATTTTCCAGATCCGCTAGGACCAACAAGAGCAATACGCTTACCTGCTGGGATATTTAAGGAAATAGTCTTCAAAGCCTTTTTTCCATTCGGATAGGAAAAACAAACCGTATTCAAGTCAATCTGCCCCTTTTTGACATTAAGGACAAGCGCTTTAGGAGCATCCATAATGGTCGGCTTTTGATCAATCGCTGTAAAAATACGCCACGCCGCTGCCAATCCTTCTTGCAAGTTCGCATTCAGATTAGCAAGTCGCTTCATGGGCTCGTATGCGAGCAAAAGAGCGGTAATAAATGAAATAAAGGTTCCTGTGGTTCGATTTCCCGCAATGACTTGCGACCCCCCATAAAGAATGACAACCACAATGGCAATGCCACCCAATGTTTCCATGATAGGATGGGACGCCGACCGTACGCGCCCGCCCTTGATGTTCAAGCGACTTAGGTTATCAATAAGACGATGAGCGCGTTTCTTCTCATAGCTTTCCATCGCATAGGATTTCACAACACGCATGCCTTGAAAGACTTGATGGAGGAGAATGGTGAAGGCTCCCATTTCTTCTTGCGTATTGAGTGAAACCTTTCGCATCTTTTGGCCAATCTTAACAATGGGAAGGAAGGCAATAGGAAAAACAAAAAAGGCGAGAGAGGCTAAAAGCCAATCTTGATAAAACATCAGTCCAATCAGAAAGATAAGGGAAAGCGTATCTTTTCCAATGCCCATCAAGGCTGTTGTAACGGCGTTTCTCATGAGGTTCACATCATTGGTAACCCTTGAAACCAGTTCTCCACTTGAGCGCGCATGGAAATAGGCGAGATCGGCTTGAATAAAGTGATCAAAAAGGCGCCGTTGCATATCGCCTATAATTTTTTGCCCCACGTAAATCAGACTTACAGCTTCGCCAAAACTCGAGAGTCCTTTGAGCACAAAGATGACAAACACGACAAGGGCGACTTCAATGAGCATGGCTTCATTCCGGGCAACAAAGACATCGTCGAAGAGGGGCTGAAGCATTTTAGCGAGCGTTGCTGTGGTCATGGCCGCAATGGCCATGCACAAAAGCCCTCCACACACATACCACCTGTAAGGTTTGATGTGCTCACGCCATAAGCGATGGATAAGAGAAAGGCTCGCTTTGTCAGAAAAAAGATTTAAAAACTTCATCGAATAACTCAACTTATTTACATTCTTCTACCCCTCAGCGTGTCATCCTTGGGTTAGAAACGCTTACCTTTGCGAAAGCAAGGGTTTAGCGTTTCTTGACCCGAGGATCTTGTTTGTCAAAGAGATCCTCGGCCAAGAAATGCTAATATTTTCCGTTGGAAAATAAAGCATTTCTTGCCAAGGATGACACAAGAGTGTGAATAGTTACTATTTTTTTAATGGATAAGGCGCGAAAATACAATGGCAAATAAGGTAATGACTCATCTATATTCCCCTCACCCGCCACTACGTGGCAGGTGAGAGTTTTTAGATTTCGAAATAATACACCCAGGTGCAGATGAGCGTTTCGCAATGGAATTTAAAATTATTCGTTTTCAGCTTTAAAAGACTCTAGGGCTTCAAAATCTCTATTTTTTACCAAACGGAGCCAGTCTCGAAAACGAATCTCAGAATTACTGACTGTCAATGTGTTTTCGATAGTATCAAAAACATCAGGAATTACATCATCAACAAATGAATCACCTTTTTTAAAAGCATAAGAAACTCTAAATTTTGTGGGGTCTTGTTTAATATGCTCTACGAAGTAATGAGTAGCCATTTCTAACCTCTTTTCTTTTGCGGCAGCATAACCTGCCTTCAAATAATTACATTTAAAATCACGCCAATGTGATCCCTTTTCAAAGGCAATGGTGTAATATTTGTCTGCAAAGGACCAGTTCTTCAGATAGAAGTGAGCTTCAGCTGCCCCTAGAATCATACTAGAGGCTAAATTAGGCCCAACCTCGCTGCCTAGGGCGGCGTTATAATATTCTGCTGCAGACGACAAATCCCCGACATCTTCGTAATTTTTGGCTGTCTGTCCATAATATTTAGCAAAGGAGGTAACGTTGCACTTTAGAGGTGACTGCTTTTCACTCAATAGTTGATCTCGTTCACAAAGTTCCGCTGCAAGAGGGTAAGCCGCCCCTACACCAAAGTTATCTAAAACCTCGTATCTTTCTTCTAAATGGTCGCTAGTACCAAGTAAAGTCCAGGCGTCTTCTTCAGGCCACGAATGCTGTTCCCTTACAACTTTGCCCTCAAACCAGTCTTTTATATCGGGAGTCCAAAACATATCACAAGCCCTCACTAAGGCTAGAGGCGCCCAAATTATTCTTGAACTTGTATATCTTAGATAGGGATTCCGAAACATATTATAACTCCTCTTGTGTAGAGGCGTCCAAATTGTTACTAAAACTTTATCGCTTTCTATTGGTTGTTCTGTAGGTTTTTCTGTAAAATTGTTCGGATTCGTAACTTTAGCTTTCAACTCCTCAAAGAGCTGAGTCACAAACCATGTTCTCTCTTCCAGAGATCTGCGATTCAAAAGTCCGACGGATTCTCTCAACTTTATGAGAGTTTGACTAAAAAGTTTCAGATTATGATCTTGTTCCAAAAGGTGTGTTTTTTGATCCTCGTAAGTTTTTTTGAAGACGACAAGATCCCCAAAAGCCCCCTGTTCGGCGTTGGCCAATGCCCTCCAAGTGCGACAGACGAGGCTTACAGGGCCATGGCTTTAGAGGAAGAGAGCCGAAAATATGCGACGTAACTTCAGCAGGGACGCGTGCAAAATGGGATTCATCTTCCAGATCCCGTTCCTCCATGGCCAAACTCGGCGTTACGAAAATGGATCCCAACAAAACTGCAGAAATCGCTAAAGTTGAAACAGCACTCATTGTCTTTGATGTATAATTTTTGGCTAACATTTAAAACTCCATAAATTTATATCATAAAAATATCTATGTAATATAGATAAACATTATCAAAGAAATTTCAATAGAAGAAAGTTAATGCATCAAACGTGAAAACAATAGACCAAGAAATAAAAGAATGCCAACAATTGCATTTGACTTAAATTGTTTAAGACAATTATCAGAATCATCCTCTCTTAAAGAGGAGATTTGCCAAGCCAGGTGAAGAGCAATGAAACCCAGAAAAACCCAATAAATCCATCCTAGTTGAGCCTGTTTTCCACCCATTGCCCAAAGGATCAGGGCCCCTCCATAAAACAAGCTCAAATAAAGTTTAGGGGCTGAGGATATGGCAATGGCTGAAGACTTAACACCGACGAAGAGATCATCTTCTCGATCTTGAAAACCGTAAATCGTATCGTACCCCAACGTCCATAAAATGGCTCCCCCATAAAAAAGGAAAGGCGTTAATGAGAGAGTTGGGTGAAGACTCAACCACCCCATGAGAATGCCAATATTAAAGGTCAGCCCTAAAAACAGCTGAGGCCAATAGGTGATCCGCTTCATCCATGGGTAGAGAAGCACAAGGCCAAGTGCGACAAAGCCCGTGAGAATAACTGATGGGGGAAGATTGAAAAGAATAAGAGCGCTAAGTCCTAGAAGGAAAAAAAGAACGATCGCGGCTTCTTTTAAGGAAACTTCGCCAGCTGCAAGGGGACGAGAGGCCGTTCGTCTGACTTGAGCATCAAAATCCTTATCAATCATATCATTATAAACACAGCCTGCACTCCGCATCAGAACAGCTCCACAGGCAAAAAGGAGGAGAAGAAAAAGGGACGGCAATGTGGGACTCGCAAGCACAATTCCCCACCAAGCAGGAAATAGTAAAAGCCAAATTCCCACTGGACGATTGAGGCGGGCGAGTTTTATGTAAGCGGTTAGTCTCATCTCAACCCTATTATTGCGAGCATTCTACCGCCCTCCGGGCGGAAAATTTTAGTCTGGATTGCTTCGGAGCAGTGCTTCTCGCAAAGACGGCTAGAGATGGCGTCATTGCGAAGAACAAAGTGATGAAGCAATCCAAAAGAAACTTTCGATTTTCAAGAATTATACGGTGAAAATTTCACCACGCAATGGTGAAAATCTCACCACATCGCGGTGAATTTTTTTAAGTCATTGATTTTCAATAAATGAGCTGATTAAGGTTTATCTTTATAAAGGTCGTATTTATAAGAAGAGGAAACCCTCTTCCTTCACGAACGCCCAGAGGTCAATATGATACGCCTTTATGTCGAAAATCCACTTCTTGAGAATCAAGACGTCGTGTTGACTGAGAATCAAAGCCATTACCTTCAAAAGGTGATGCGACTTAAGGAAAACGATGACGTCCTCCTTTTTAATGGGCGGGATGGAGAATGGAAAGCGCGTATTACCGGAACGTCCAAAAAGTCGACAATTCTTTTCCCCATCACTCAAAGTCGGCCTCAGAGACGCGAGGGTGACTTATGGCTTTTGTTCTCACCCCTAAAGCCCAAGCGGCAAGAGTTCCTTGTGGAAAAAGCAACGGAATTAGGCGTGTCTTGTCTATGCCTTGTTCATTTTGAGCGAACATCTGTTCCGAAAGTAAATTTTGAAAAAATGCAGGCCCATGCCCGTGAGGCCACTGAGCAATGTGGGCGCCTTACCCTTCCAGAGATTAAACCCTTAATGTCTCTAAACGCGCTGCTTAAAAATTGGCCTGCAGAGCGGTTTCTTCTTTTTGGGGATGAATCCTTGAGCTCACCCTCTCTTGAAGCCCTTAATCTCAACCCTCAAAAACCCTATGCATTTCTTGTCGGTCCGGAAGGGGGATTTTCTCCTCAAGAACTTTCTCTTCTTAAATCCTTCCCTCAAGCTCAAGGCGTGACGCTCAATCCACATATTTTACGAGCAGAAACGGCTGCACTCGTTGGAGTATCTTACCTCCAGATGAAAACACAGACAGTGTCATCCTTGGTAAGAAATGCTTAGGTTTTCTAAAGGAAAACTTTAGCATTTCTTACCAAGGATGACACAAATGGGTAAGCAGTTACTTTTATAGATATATCGGCGGCTCATGCTTTGTGTCACCCGGAATTTCTGGAACGAGACGAATCATCACTTGGCTTCTGGGGTAAGCTTTGATGATTTCCTCTTCGACATCATCAGCAATTTCATCGGCCTTATGAAGAGTCAGGTCAGGACGCATTAAAAGATGCAATTGGAAAAATTGCTGGATCCCTGAGCTCCGCGTCCTCAAATCCATGACATCAATCACTTCAGGGTGGGATTTGATAATGGTAAGAATTTTTTTGCGATGCTCATCATCAAGCTCTTGATCCAGTAAAATATTAAAAGCTTGTGTTGTGATACGCCACGCCGTCAATAAAATATAGCACCCTATTAATAACCCAAAAATGGGATCAAGCTCTTCAATATGAAAAAACTGAGAACTCCCCAAAGCAATGATTGCTGCCAAATTGATGAGAAGGTCTGATTTATAATGGAGCATATCCGCGGCAATAGCAGTTGAATGGGTTTTTTTCACGACATAGAATTGATATGTAATAAGAAGCAGAGTGATGAAAATAGCCGCTCCCATAATCACAATCCCGAACCCAGCAAACTCGATGGGTTGATGCATTGCATATCGTTCACGGGCTTCGTACAAGAGCCATATAGCGGATCCTCCGATAAAGAGAGACTGGCCTAAGGCCGCCAAAGCTTCTATTTTTCCATGGCCAAAGCGATGCTTGGCATCCGCTGGCTTTAAAGCCTGGTAAACTGCAATCATGTTGATGAAGGAAGCCAGCCCGTCTAACAGCGAGTCAATGAGGGAGGCTTGAAGACTGATAGAATGAGTCACCCACCACCCAAAAAATTTGAGACAAATTAAAAGGGTAGCAACGGCAACAGATGCATAAGTTGCAACGCGGATTATTTGTGTTTCATGAGGGTTAAGCTGCGTCATGCTTGGAAACCTTTTTTAAAGAATAAAGTACATACTTCTCCCTAGGGATCAAGAGGATATATGAATTTAAGTAAAGGATGCATCTTATGCTGTAAAAGCAATCCCTTTTTCAGAAAGGAGGGTTTGCAGTTCGCCCGCTTGATACATTTCGCGAACGATATCACAGCCTCCAATAAATTCGCCCTTAATATAGAGTTGGGGAATCGTTGGCCAGTTTGTAAATGCTTTAATCCCTTCTCTGAGTTCTGCATCTTGCAGCACATCGATAGCTTTGAATTCAACTCCGAGGGTTTTTAAAATTTGAACAACTGTTCCTGAAAAACCACACATAGGAAATTTCTCATTTCCCTTCATATAAACGACAACGTCATTCGAAGTTATATCGGTTTTAATTTGGTCAAAAGTTTGAGACATAGTTACTCCGTAGGAATTTTGGTTTTAAGAGAAAGGGCATGAAGTCGTGTTCCCATGTGACCTTGAAGAGCCTCATATACCATCTGATGCTGTTGGACCCTTGATTTACCCCGAAAGGCCTTTGTGGTAATGGTCGCTTCAAAATGATCATTGTCACCGGCTAAATCTTTAAGCTCGATTAAAGCATCGGGGAACGCTTCGAGAAAAAAAGCTTTAATCTGATCTGAAGACATAGCCATCGGTAATCCTTCCTATAGGCTTATATAGGAGCATGAGAAATGAGAATCAAGAGTTGCCCTTTTTTTCCTTCTCTTCTTTTTTTTCCTCAGAAACCTTCTCTACGTCTTTCTTTTCTATTTTTTCTTCTTTACCTTTTACTTTTTGCTCATCTTTTTCTAAGGAAGGGGCAAGAAGCGGCTTTATAATATCTTCAAATTCGTCAAAAGTAAGTGCCCGAGGAAAGATTTTAGCGTTTATAATAATTGTTGGCGTTGCGGTGATATTATACTTTTTCTGTCCCTCTATACGGAGTTGAATGATTTTGTCTAAGAGTTCTTGATCCTTGAGACACGCCTCAAACTGCTTAGCTGTGATTCCATTTTGAAGAGCAATGGACTTGAGAGCAGCGATGGGATCGGATGCTGATAGCCATTTTTCTTGGGTTGAATAAAGAAGCTTCACAAAGTCCAAATACTTTATTTCTCCCTTACTCCAAGCCAACCGATGAGCATTAATACTTATTTGATCTCCAGGAAAATCGCGGAAGATAATGCGAACAAGTCCAGGTTTAATATATTTTTCTTCAATTTTCGGAAGAACGGCCGTGTGAAATTGAGCACAATGACCACAGGTCAGAGAAGAATAATTTATGATAGTAATGGGCGCTTTCGGGTTTCCCATACCCATTTCAGGCAAGGGTTTACTCACAAGCTTTACTTTCCCTTCTTTTCCTGAAGCTGCTTTATTTATTTGCTTAGGAGTGACTTTATTTGCTTCTTTAGGTGTAGGTTTATCTGGCTGTTCAGAAGCCGTCTTAACGACTTCTCCAGGAGTAGCTTTATCTACCTGTTTAGGACTCGTTGTACTGGCTTCTTTAGGAGCGGCTTTATCGAGCTGTTCAGAAGCAACCTTAATGACTTCTCGTGGAGCGGCTTTATCTGGCTGTTCAGAAGCAGTCTTAACGACTTCTCCAGGAGTAACTTTATCTACTTGTTTAGGAGCAGCTTTATCTGCCTGCTGAGGAACACTTTTATCTGCTTGCTCAGACATAGGTTTATTGGCTTGCTCAGGAGCAGCTTTATCTGCCTGTCCGTAAGCCATCATCAAGATCAATAAAATCAAACTTCTAAAGACAAGTCGCATATTTTACTCCATTGAATCCTATACAGAATAAGAAAAATATAAGTATATGACAAGGCCCTTCTTAAGAAGAAAGAACGTCTTCGCCCACTTTGTGAACTCACAAAGATGGGTGGGAGCCCCCTCACCCGCCGCTTCGCGGCGACCTCTCCCACGGAGGGGAGAGGTAATAGCAGCTAGCACTTAAACCACCTCTCCCCTCCGTGGGAGAGGTCGCCACGGAGTGGCGGGTGAGGGGAAAATAAAACTGTCAAGACTTCAAAAGCTTCTTAAGAGAATACAGCTTCTCCAAGGCCTCCTTAGGCGAAAAATCATCCGGATTCATAGCCTCAACGGCTTTTTCTAAAGGAGAAGGTGCATTATAGGCTTCAACAAATAAGGGAAGAGGTTTGGAAGCAAGCTTTGGTTTCGGTTTTGTTTCTTCTAAAGTCACTAAAACGTCTTCAGCTCTTTTGACAACGGAAGGTGGCAAGCCTGCCAATTTTCCCACATGAATTCCATAGGATTTGTCAGCTGTGCCCTTGCTTATTTCATGAAGGAAAATAATTTGATCTTCCCATTCACGGATTTTGACCGTATAGCAACTCACGTCTTCTAAGACTTTTTCAAGGGCCGTGAGCTCGTGATAGTGAGTCGCAAAAAGGGCGCGAGCATGATTGACATGAACCAAATGTTCAACCACAGCCCAAGCCAGTGACAAGCCATCAAAGGTGGCTGTGCCGCGTCCAATTTCATCTAAAATCACGAAACTGCGTGGGGTAGCTTGATTCAAAATGGTGGCCGTTTCGGTCATCTCGACCATAAAAGTGGACCGGCCCCGTGCAAGATCGTCGGACGCCCCCACGCGACTGAAGATACGATCAATCATACCAATATGGGCACGTTGGGCGGGCACATACATCCCCATATGGGCCATCAACGCAATCAAGGCATTTTGACGCAAGAACGTGCTTTTCCCCGCCATATTGGGCCCGGTGAGGAGCCAGAGACCTTTCAACTGGCAATCATTGGGAACAAAAGAAGTTCCTTGGGGTAAAAGGGCTTCCACAACAGGATGACGGCCGCCTTCAATCTCAAAAGCTAAACTCTCATCCAAAATGGGTTTGACATAATTTCTCTCAACGGCGAGATGGGCATGACTGGCTGCCACATCTAGAGCCGCCAGGGCATGGGCTGTTTCAATAATGTCAGTAGCCCTCCGTCCTACCTCATCAACCAAATCCTGAAAGAGACGGAGCTCAAGGGCCAGGGCATGTTCTAAGGCCCCCATTATCTTCTTTTCCAACTCCGCAAGCTCTGACGTGCTAAATCGCATGGCATTCACCATGGTTTGCCGATGAATAAAGGCAGGGCCAAGCTTATCCTTATGAAGGCTGGTGATTTCTACATGATAACCCACAATGTTGTTGTGCTTAATTTTTAAGGAAGTCACTCCCGTTTCAGCAATATATTTTTGTTGTAAAGCTTCAAGCGCCCCCTTGCTATCATCTCTCAACGCCAAGAGTTCATCCAAGGGGGGATGATATCCGGGGCGAATAAAATTCCCATCCCTTGCCAAATGAGGAAGCTCATCCTTAAGGGCTCGCGTCAGGCGATCTGTGATTTCGTCATAATGTCCTAAGCGCTTTAAGGTCGACGTGAGGCTTGCGGGAATATCTTGATTGATAAAGATTTTTTGCAAATCTGGTAAAAGTTTGAGGCCCCGGTTGATGGCTGCTAAATCGCGAGGCCCTCCCCGCCCCCAGGTGAGGCGCGAGAGAGGGCGCTCTAAGTCCGGGCAACAGGTGAGTACTGCCCTTAAAGCTTGAGTCAGAGGCGGATTTTCAAAAAGAAAATCAACGCAATTAAGGCGCTGTTGAAGGGCATTCAAATCCGTTAAGGGAGCTGCCAAATGATGGAAGAGAAGCCGAGCTCCCATGGATGTAGTTGTTTGATCAATGACGTCCAAGAGGCTCCCTCTCCTTTCTCCAGAAAGGGAGGTATGGAGCTCTAAATTTCGTCGAGTTGAGGCATCAAGCTCAAGGCGGCCCCCTTCTTTGAGACGCCGTGGTGGCTTTAGCGTCGGGAGATCCTTCTTCTGGGTGAGGCGAACATAATCCATCAGCGCCCCACAGGCTGCAACCTCCTGAGGCTTGAAGTCCCCAAATCCTTCGAGGGTACTCACCCCATAAAGTTCCTTCAAACGTTCAAGACCATTCTGGCCATCAAAGCGGCTCGAAGGGAGAGGTGTGAGGCGTTTTTTAAGCTCTTGAAAAAGTTCATATAATTCTGGAGTCTTTAAAAAAGAATCAGGGAGAAGAAGCTCTCCTGGCTTAAGACGTGCCAGCACTGTCTCTAGATGGGAAAGACGGGTGGACTCTACAAAAAAATCACCCGTTGAAATATCAATGGAGGCAAGACCAATCTCGAGTCCCTTCCCTGGAACAAGGGCTGTGAGGAAGTTGTTTTGACTGGCTTCTAGGAGGCCTTCTTCCGTAAGCGTGCCCGGCGTTACGACGCGAATGACATCTCGCGTTAAGGGACCTTTTGTTTTACGAGAGGAGGCCTCTTCCGTCTGTTCACAAATGGCAACCCTATACCCTTGGCGAATGAGGCGCGCAAGATAATTCTCACCCGCATGGGCTGGAACACCACACATGGGAATATCTTCCCCATCCCTTCCTTTTCCCCGACGTGTGAGGGCGATATCGAGAGCTTTTGAGGCCACAATGGCATCCTCAAAAAAAAGCTCATAGAAATCCCCCATGCGGTAAAATAAAAGGCAATCTTTGTATTGGGCTTTGATCTCCAAGTACTGCGTCATCATCGGCGTTTGAGGATGGGATATAGGTTTTGCATTAAGCATAGTTAACTACTCACCCACCCGTGTCATCCTTAGCAAGAAAAGGTTGCCCCCGCCTATGTTATTATCAAGAACTTTTCCTCCAAGGATAAGCGGGGGCTTACCTTTTCTTGGCCGAGGATCTCTCGGACAATGAGATCCTCGGTCAAAAAATGCTAGAGTTTTCCTTTGGAAAACTAAGCATTTCTTACCAAGGATGACACCATGTGTGGGAAGGGGCGAGTAGTTACTCTGCATAAAACACACTCCTTTTAGGATTCTAGTTCTACATCTACTTCTTCAATAAGCTCGGATTTCTTATAATCAGGCACAAGTGCATGAAGGAGACGAAAGATTGAATCGCGGTCTTGATCTTTGGCAACGATTTCCAGCTCTTGAAGAGCTCTGGCCAAAAAGCCATAGTCCATGGTGCGGGGGGCCCCCAAGAAAATATGAGGATTATGTGTGGGCGTGAGGTGTTCAGAAGAGAGATCTTCAACAAGCTTTTCTCCGGGCCTAAGTCCTGTAAACTTGATTTCAATATCCCCATCGAACGTTAATCCTGCAAGGCTTATCATTTGTCGCGCTAAATCTAGAATCTTAATAGGTTCTCCCATATCCAGAATGAAAATCCGTCCAGCTTGTACCTCCGTGTTTACAGCAAATGTCATGGCTTGCAGAATAAGCTCGGCAACTTCATGAAGGGTTATAAAATGGCGCATGACGTCTGGGTGAGTCATTGTTATGGGCCCCCCTCTTTCAATTTGCCGCATAAAAAGAGGAATGACTGAACCTGAGGATCCTAAAACATTCCCAAATCGGACACTAACATACCGTGTTCCATTGGGTTTTTTTCTCTCAAGAATATCTAATGCTTGGCAATAAGATTCAGCGAGACGTTTTGTAGCCCCTATTGTGTTGGTGGGGTTGTTGGCTTCATTTGTTGAAACGAGGAGCATTGCCTTCACATTAAAATCTCGACAAGCATCTGCCACATTTCGCGTTCCAATCACGTTGTTAAAAACGGCTTGAGAAGGATTTTCTTCTGCGAGAGGAATGTGCTTCAGAGCTGCAGCGTGAAAGACAAGCTCTGGCTTAAAGGTAGAAACGACATGACGGATTCGTTCTCGGCAGGCCACATCTCCTAAAATACGATCTCGCGGAAGCTTTGGATGACTTTCTCTCAGCACTAAGTCCGCCATATACAAAAGATATTCACTGTGATCCAAAAGGCAAATGTAGGAAGGATCAAAGCTCGAAATTTGTCGAACCAATTCTCCTCCAATGGTTCCCCCAGCGCCAGTCACAAGAACCCTTTTTCCCCTAATCATGGCTTTTATACTCTTTAGGTCTAAGCTGGCAGGTGGCCTCTTTATCAGATCTTCAATCATAATGGGCTTAAGCTGTGGCTTTGAAGGTGAAGTTAGGTTTTCAGGTTCAACCTCATGCCGCTTGTTTTGAATGAGGCGATAGACAAGCCTCGGGATCCATAACAAAACAATTAAGACAAACCAGTTGATAAATGGTGTTGATCGCGGAAGAGAAAGATCTTCAGGCAAAAGATACATCACAGGAATAAACAAAAGGGTAATATATGTCACAGACAAAGAAAGAGAAACCAGCTCTCCCAAAGAAGGATAATGCCATTTTCCTTTATAGATGTGTTTTCCTAAAAAAACAGAAATTCCAAACAAAACATAAAGAACGGTATTAAGGACGATAGCAGAGGTCGAAACTTGAGAAATGTCCTCGCCTAGCCGTAAAAAAAGAGAAATCTGAAGACTTATAATAACGAGAATAATATCTTGAATAAGTATTAAGATTGAATGTGTTGAAAAATGAGAGAAAAAGGCCTCTGAACCCAGATCTTTAAATTTATTGAGATAGGATGAAATCATTTATCTTGAGAAGAGCTTTATCGTTAACGATAAAGCACAATCTATAAGAACAGCTTACGTTTGTCACTGGGAAAAAAGGAAATCAGAAGAATTATGTAAGATATGAAAGCCTCTTGAAATTTATTTTTTTCGTCTGTATCATTAATATTGCTATATGAAAATATCAATATTATTTGTGTTTTATTTTTAAAAGGGTATTTTATGAAAAAATATTATTTGTTAGGAGTGCTTGCATCACTCTTTTTGTCTTCTCATAATCTTTCTGCAATGGAAGAGCCAGAAACAAGTTCAATAAAGAAAACATCAAAGAAAGTCTTTTCTTCTGCTCGGCAACCTGTAGAAGAACAAATTGTAAAAATTAAAACAGCTATTGATGAAGTGCGGGATCTTTCTAAGTACACCGCTCGACCTGTAAAAACAAATTCGCTTGAAGAAGCTTGGAGTATCTTAAAAAACCATTGCAAAACCATGTTCACATTTCATTCGGACATAAGCAAAATGTATACAGAGAGGAAAGAAAAGTACTTAAATAATAAGAGAGAAGATAAGGAAAAATCCCTGCAGCTGTTTCTTAAAGCACATCTAGGGTTTAAACTTTCCCGCGAAACAAACCCTGAAGACTATTTAACAACTGCCATAGTAATCCACAATCAAAAAAGAAATAATTGGGAAACAAAGTTAGCAGAATTTACCGGGTTATTTAGAGGACAGCTTATGCGTACCCGTTACCATCCTTGTTATCTAGATTGTCAAAGCTTAAAGAGCGATCTTACAAAAGAATTTAATTCGCTCCTTCAAGAGACATTTGAAGATTCTGACGAAAACGATCTTAAAAAACTTGTAAAAAACCAACCCTTTAAAAATGCAATGGACGAATTGTGGGCTTTTCGTTATGCGCTTGCAATCGTCGAACCTTGGGCTGATCCCAAACTTTATGATGAGTATTGGAAGGAGGCGCAATTGCGAGAAGAGATTGGTATGGAAAAATATGAAAGAGCATTAAAGATAAAAGAGGACAAAAAAAGAAGAAGAGCTGCACAAAAAGCAAAATGGGAGAAAAAAAGGGAAGAACAACTTTTGTCTACAGTTTCACCACTTTCTCCACCTATTAAGAGTGAAGAAAATGAAACATCTGGAGAAAAAGTAGGGTCTTCAAAGTACGTAGGTAAAGAAGAAGAGTTTGATGAGAAAAAACATATTGAAGGAGAACGCGAAAAATCTAAGGGAAAAAAACAACAACAAAAATTAAAAGAAAACATGGAAAGAGAAGAGAAAACCAAAAAAGGCGAAAAACCTCAAGTGAAACCCCATTTTTCTTTAAAGACTTGGCCTATGAAGGCTAAACATTACAATATCTTTATGGATCTTTTTACCAATGAACGTCCTGTAAAATTCAAAGCTTTCAAGTTAGCTTTTAGAAAGGGGTTGAAAGGAGAAATTTATGAGAATAAAGGCGGCGCAAGTAGAACATTTGTTCTTGGAAAGTTTCCTTTTAATCTTCATACACCTCATAGACCTAAGAAAGGGGCTCTGACCTTTTACGAAGAATTACGTTCGATGGCCATTGACCGATTGGCTGATGTAGGGGTTACAAAAGAAACCATTTGTCTGAAAAACAAATGAGAGAAAAAATAAAAACTCTCAAGCAAGCTTAATTGCAACGCTAATCTCTTGGGGGGATATGGACTCCCCCTTTGCCTTGATATAAGCTTCTACTCGCTCAATCGAGAAAAGGAAAGTCCATGTTCTCCTCATCAACATCTCCCTTAAAAAAGAATTCGATTCAAACGGTCTCGCTTAATCACCAAAAATACCCTGTCCGCGTTGAAGGCTATGGTCCTTTTGTCTGTTTCTCCATTGGGACAGGCACACTCATACCCAATATGCTTTCTGAGCGTTTTAAAGAGACATTTACAGTCTATGCAACAGATCTCTATTGGGATCAGGATTACAAATTACCTCATCCTGAAACTCTCACGATTGAGCAAATTGCACTCGATCTTCAATTCGTTGCCCAACAGTTGGAACTTAAAAAGTATATTATAATGGGGCATTCCTGCTTCGGGATTGTGGCACTGGAAGTTGCCAAACGAGATCCCCATGTTCAGGGAGTGATGATGATTGCCTCGTGTCCTGCCTGGAACGAAGAAACATGGAAATTTACCAAAGACTATTTTGATAAACACGCTGATGCTGGACGTAAAGCCAATAACGAAAAACGTCATGCCCATTATGAACTCGTCAAGAAACCCACCGATTCTGAAATTTCCCTCACCGTTTATACGCGCGATTCGGCAAAATACTGGGCAAATTATGAGATTGATGACAAAACCATTGAAAACGTGTGGCGCGGACTCGTGCCTGATGATGTGATCGTCAATCACTTTTTTGCACGCTTTTACCCGAGCATTCCGTTGAGGACGGCCTTGAGAAAGTCCGCTGTCCTGTTTTGCTTTTAGGAGGGCCCTATGATTTTGACAGCTTACCTCTTGAGCTTTGGAAGAACCACCCTGCTTCTAAAATTCTGGGTCAAAAACTAACCATCGTCCCCTGCCCCCAGAGCGGCCATTGGCCAAATATTGAAGACGCTGACATTTTTGATCAGGAAACAAAGAAATGGGCGGAGAAATATTTGTAATCTTCTTATCTGCTTGTACTGTCCTTCACCTTGAAATGCATCTCCAAAGTGAAGAATAGTACATAAAATTTGTGTTTTTCTTCACCTTGGAATGTATTTTCAAAGTGAAGGATAGGACAAAAAACTTGTATTATCCTTCACCCTGAAATATACTTCCAAAGTGAAGGATAAGACAAAGGATGTTGAAATGCCCATCATTGGCCGAGAAAGGGAAATAAAGACTTTAAACCAATTTCTCTCTTCAAATGTTCCAGAATTTTTAGCGATCTATGGGAGAAGAAGAGTAGGAAAAACTTTTCTAATCCGTAATTTTTTTGAAAATAAGAACGTTCTCTTTTTCAATGTTACTGGTGCAAAGGATGGCAAACTCTCTGAACAAATTGGACATTTTACGAAAGAAATGGGAAAGATTTTTTATCATGGTGCTCAGTTAAAAGTCGCTAAAAATTGGGATTCAACTTTTGAAATCCTTACAGAAGCCTTTAAATCAGTACCAAAAAATAAGAAAATAGTTCTTTTTTTTGATGAATTTCCATGGATGGCAAGTAAGAATTCGAGGCTAGTACAGAACCTAGCCTATTACTGGAACCAGCATTGGTCGAGAGATAAGAGGATTAAGCTGATTATATGTGGATCATCTGCTTCATGGATTATAGAAAAAATCGTTAATAATAAAGGAGGGCTTCATAACCGTCTTACGCGCAATATTTATTTAGAGCCATTTGATCTAAGAGACACCAAGCGATTTTTAAATTATTTAGGTGTTAGATTAAGTCATGAACAAATTTTACAAATTTATATGGCGATAGGGGGAATCCCCTATTATCTCTCAAAGATTGAGCGAGGGTTGTCCGCAACTCAGAATATTGAAACATTGGCCTTTCAGCGAAAAGGTTTCTTGTTAGAAGAATTTGATAACCTATTTTCATCTCTCTATGACGATCATGGAGGATACATAGAGATTGTCCGGCTTATTTCAAGTCGTCGATATGGAATCGGACAAGAAGAACTTCTAAAGCAACTTGGAAAAACTCTACATGGAAAAACTGGATTAAAAAAATTAAAAGCTTTACAAGAAGCTAACTTTATTATTGGCTTCAAGCCTCAGTTCAGCAAAAAAAAAGGAATTTATTACAAAACAATCGATGAATACACCCTTTTTTATCTTGATTGGATCGATCCCATAAAGTCAACTTTACTCACAAAGGGCCTTACGAAAGGATATTGGGAGAAGCAACAAAGCTCTGCTTCCTGGAATAGTTGGGCAGGGTATGCTTTTGAGGCAGTCTGCTACAAGCACCTCTCCCAAATTAATCAAGCGCTTCGTATGAGCCCTACAGCTGTCCCCAATACTTGGCGCTATGTTCCACGACAAGGAACACAAGAGCAAGGTGCACAGATCGACCTCTTGTTCGATAGAGAAGATGATTCTATTACCGTTTGTGAGATTAAATATACAGAGCGACCTTACGTTATTGACAAAAAAGAAGCTGCACAATTAAAAAATAAAATTGCTGTTTTTAAAGGAAAAACCCGAACCAAAAAACAAATTTTTCTGGCGACAATCTCTACAAATGGGGTTAAGAAAACTATTTATTCAGAAGAAATGGTGGATGGTGTCGTTACCTTAGATGAATTATTTAAAAAAAGTCCGTGACATGTTTAAAATCAATTTATTAAGAGTAAGGCCTTGAAGTGCGACGCTAAATACATTTTACATCGTAATTTAGACATGCCATGTCTATAATACAAGGTAATTTCGAAGATTCAAGCTATTCCTTCTTCTTCAAAACATCGAAAGGTGAGGAAGAGTTATTCTCATCATGGTATTCAATAGGCTCTGATTCTGGTGCCACAGGATAGGGGTTTAAGTTCAAGGAAATAAGCTGGATTACAACTTCTCCAAGATCCAAAACATGCCCCTCAAGGGGTTCGGCCGTTTCTAATTCATCAAGATCTAGTTCTTTCTTATCTTCTTCAGAGGCAAGATAGAAGAATTCATTCACATTAATGTCAAGGTATTGAGTCACTGGCACAAGGGTTCTCACGCATTCTTGAGCAATATTGGCTTTGATTCGTCCCGTAAGAGCAATGAGCCCGTTTTTCTCAAGGTGGAGTTGAGCATCTACCCCTTTCACAAAAAGAAGGTTCAAACGCTTTGCAATTTCTAATTGTTCCTCACGGTTTGCCACCAAATGAAAATCGTGGGGGGTTGAGGTCAACGTATCAATATTTACGAAGCAGGTGAGCGATGACATATCTTCATTTCTTTCTTGTCTACGAGGGGCCATTCAATGGTTAATTTCTTTTCAAAATCTTGTCCTTTTAAAAAGTCATCACAGTTTTTAACATAATCCATTAAACCTTGAAGCGAAGGAGGAGAAACACCTCCATAGAGATTGCGAACGAGAGCTTCTTCCAAACCACTCTTATTTTCCAATGCATTATGATAGGCCTTTAAGGCTCCATAAAAAAATTTTGCACATTTTTTAACCTGCTTTCCGACGCTTAAGTCGCCGACTCCCACTTCACGCAAGGTCAATTCTGTGTAAGAAAAAAAAGAATTGAAAACAGCTTGAGCCAACATTTTCTTTAGGTGCTTTAAGAGCATAGCCATATGAAGACAGGCACAATCAAAGCGACCCTCGAGAGTATCTGGCACTCCCCATCTTTCGTAAAAGAGCGTATTCCGTGCTTGGCTTAAAACAGAAAGACATAAACTGTCTGCTTGAGCACGTCTCGATCTTTTCCAGAAAGCGTTGACAGAAGAAGCAACGATAGGCATGGTATACCTTATTTGTTTGAGCATTAATGACACGTACCGACAAATGAAATTGAAATCAAGCGCTTTTAAACTGTCCTTAACCTTCCTTGCGATCCTTACAGGATGCGCAACCTTTGATAACCGCGGCCATTTTGTGGATCCAGAGCAATTGTCAAAAATTCAAATCGGTATCACAACAAAAGAACAAGTGGCCGAGCTTTTAGGAACACCATCATCTGTATCCACCTTTGGGAACAACACATGGCTTTATATGTCTGAAACAACTCAGAAGCGGGCCTTCTTATCTCCACGGGTATTGAAAAGCAATACCACCCGCATTGAATTTGATGACACAGGAAAAGTCAAAGAGCTTGATTCCCTGACAGAACAGGACCATCAGGTGATCTCTCACGTCAATCGCGCAACGCCAACTTCAGGCTACAGTGATAGTATTTTGAAACAAATCTTTGGCAACGTTGGGCGCTTTAATGGTAAGGATCCCGATAAGTAACCGACGCGGTCGATAAGATTAAATTGTTTCACGTGAAACATTCTTGAAAAGTTCACTGAGATTGCTTTGTCGCTTCGCTCCGCGCAATGACGGTGTGGGGAAGAATCGAGGTAACTTACACTTCTCCGTCATTGCGAGCCCATAGGGGCGAAGCAATCTATCTGTTAAACGCACTATACCGCGCAAGATAAAGGGGCACCAAAGCCTCCAGCGCTTTAGGGCGAATCCCTAAATCCTCTGTTTTAAGAGAATCAGAAGAAACCACATTATCTGATTTTAAAAGCTCAACCTGATCTGGGGTCAAAGGTGGGTTCGGCAAAAACTGAGTAAAGGTCGCCATCCCTTTTGCAAGCCAGAAAGGGAGAGGGATCAAAAGCCTTTTACGATGAATGGTTTTGAGAAGGTATTTCATCAAAGCTTTGAAGGAATATATTGAAGGCCCTCCGACCTCATAGGTGCACCCCCTCGCTTTTGTTTTGAAAGACGCCTTAAGGAAGCAATCCCCCACATCTCCCACATAAATAGGCTGAAAAAGGGTCTTACCTCCTCCTATCAGTGGAAGAAAAGGGGAAATAAGGGCCATCTGAGCGAACCGATTTAAAAATTGATCTTCTGCCCCAAAAATCACACTTGGCCTGAAGATTGTTGCTTGGGGAAAATGCTTTAAGACAGCTTCTTCTCCATGGGCTTTTGAAGAGGCGTAACGGGAGGGCGACGCTTTGTTGGCCCCTAAGGCCGACATATGCAGAAGAGTGGAAACACCCATCTCAGAGGCTTTCTCGGCAACCCGACGCGCCCCTTCGACGTGAACCGATTCAAAGGTCTGTGAACCCTTTTCGTATAAAATCCCCACGAGATTAATCACAACATCTGCACCGTGAATGGCTCGAGCAATATCATCTGACGACAGAATCGAGGCTTGAACAGGCGTGATTTGTCCTACTTCTCCTAGGGGCTTTAAAAAATTGGCGGCTATGGGATTCCTGACGGCAACACGGATCAGATCGCCTTTGTCAGCAAACTTTTGAACCATGTAACGTCCAACAAACCCCGAACCCCCAAAAATTGTAACTGTGCGCATGCTGTACCTCACTTTTTTTATGAGTATATCTCAGAAACTCGAAAATGTCTTATTTCTGGATCGCCACGCCCCCTTTGGGGGCTCGCGAAAACGACGGTGGGAAACACCCCACGGTCGTCTTTGCGAGGAGCTTTGCTCCGAAGCAATCCAGTTTTCAATTCTACCACCCAATTCCCTTTTAATTGAGTATACACCCAAATTCTTACTAAAACATCTAGGCAAAAAGGAGAAGTTCATAGAAAAATTCATCCCTCTTGCAACACTTACTGAACTCACAAGAACATGGCTTCCGTATTACTGGGAAGGACCGCCTTATTTATAAATTCGAGTCTGGAAAAATTATTATTTATTCCTGCGAAGGACATTTATAAGACACAAGAGCTTGCTTTTGGAGATGTGATAAAAGTATCTCTCATTGACTTTTCCACTGAATCTCTTTAACGAAAACAAAGAGCCCAGGTGGCGGAATGGTAGACGCGCTAGATTCAGGTTCTAGTGAATGAAAGTTCGTGGAAGTTCGAGTCTTCTCCTGGGCACCAATTCAAGGTATACTCCGCTAGATATCAAACCTAGTGAAAGCAAAAAATGAAAATTCAATATCATCGTGGAGATATTCCTTCCGACCTAAAGTTTAGTCATTCGGTTGCAATTGATACGGAAGCCATGGGACTTTACATTCCCCGTGATCGACTAACGCTTGTTCAACTCTCCTCTGGCGATGGTGAGTGTCATCTTGTTCACTTCCCTTTGAATTCATCTTATGAAGCCCCTCATTTAAGGGCGCTTTTAAATGATAAAAACCTGGAGAAAATTTATCACTTTGCACGTTTTGACTACGCTATTTTAAAATATTACTTAAAGGTTGATGCGTCTCCCCTCTTTTGCACAAAGATTGCTTCCAGGCTGTCTCGCACCTTTTCAGATAAACATGGTCTCAAAGACCTTTGTAAACAACTTTTAGGCGTTGAGATTTCAAAAAATGAGCAAACATCTGATTGGGGATCTGAGAATCTTTCTGAAAAACAAATGGATTATGCGGCCTCTGACGTCCTTTATCTTCATCGCCTTAAAGCCGCCTTACAAGAGCTTTTAAAGCGCGAGGGGCGTGAGTCCATTGCAAAAGCTTGCTTTGAATTTATTCCTGCCCGTTGTGAACTTGATATTCAAGGATGGAATGAGGTTGATATTTTTCAACATTAAGTATAAAGAAAGAATGACTATTCATCTTGTTGTGTCATCCTTGGCAAGAAATACTTTGCCCTTACGAAGGTGAGGGTCTTAATATTTGGCCGAGGATCTCTTTGGAAACAAGATCCTCGGGCCAAGAAAAGCCGTTGTTTTTCTTACGGAAAACAAGTCTTTTCTAGCCCAAGGATGACACGTTCGGAGGGATAGAGACTATTTACATGAAATTTTAGGATGTCTTCTTTAATGCAACAAGCGAATGTAACTTCCCTTTTTCCTCAAGATGATCTTGCAGAAGCACAGCGTGTCTTAAATCTTGAGGCTGAGGCTCTCCTCCAATTAGCTCAAACTTTAGGAGAATCTTTTACAGGGATCATAGATCTTCTCATGCAAACAAAGGGGCGTGTGATCCTTTCTGGTATAGGGAAAAGTGGTCATATCGCCAACAAAATTGCCTCCACCTTTTCCTCAACAGGAACGCCCGCCTTTTTTGTCCACCCTAGCGAAGCCAGCCATGGGGATTTGGGAATGATCACACTTGAGGATACACTCATTATGCTTTCCCTTTCAGGGGAAACCGCCGAACTTTCTAATATGATCAATTATGCCAAACGCTTTGATATTCCGATCATTGCCATTACGTGTAAGGCCGACAGTGTCCTTGCAAAAGCAGCCCTTTATACCCTTCTCCTTCCCTCCTTTACGGAAGCATGCCCCATGGGACTGGCTCCAACAACTTCAACCACCCTCATGCTCGGCCTTGGCGATGCGCTTGCCGTTACTCTTTTGAAAAGAAAAGGATTTTCCGAAAGAGATTTTAAAAATCTCCATCCCGGTGGGCGTTTGGGACGGAAGCTTTTGCATGTCTTTGATATGATGCGCCCTTACGAAGAACTTCCTCTTGTCTCGAAAGAGACTTTAATGAGCGAAGCTCTTGTTGTCATGACAGAAAAGGGCTTTGGATGCATTGGCGTTTTGAATGATGCAAAAAATCTTGTCGGTATTATCACCGACGGAGATTTACGCCGTCATATGAGCCCCTTGCTTTTAAGCCGTCGCGTTGAAAACGTGATGACATCTTCTCCTAAAACTATTTTTTCATCTTCCTTGGCTTCAGAAGCCCTTGGATTTATGAATCGTAAATCGATCACGAACTTATTCGTTCTTGAAGAATCAACAGGCCAACTGGTTGGTCTTTTGCGCCTTCATGATTGTTTAAGAGAAGGCCTTGCATAAATGAAAAGACCGACGATTCCCAAAAGTTATTCTCGTTATGTAAGTTTAATGAAGGTTGTTCTTCCGGTTGGAATCCTCCTCTCAGTTGGGTTCGTAGTTGCATGGCCTTATATTCTTTCCCTAGGCAACGAGGAAGTTGCCATCATTGATGCTTCGCAGCCTGAAATTCGGGAAAATCGTATGGTCCACCCTCATTATCTCTCTACAGATAATAAGGGACAACCCTTCCATGTGAATGCAGAATGGGCAAAAGAACAAACGGAAAATCTTGCAAACCTCGTCAACCCAGAGAGCTCCATGACGATGGAAGATGGGCAAACTTTTAATGTAGAGGCCAAAGAAGGACATTATGACAAAAAAACAAAGGTTTTGAATTTAAAGGGAGGGGTGAAACTTACCAGTACAGAGGGCTATCTGGTCAAAACCGAACAAGCTGAGGTCGCCATTGAGAAGAAGGTTATTGAAGGAAGTAGCTATATCGAGGGGGAAGGACCTACTGGCAAAATCATGGGCAAGAATGGTTTTAAGATAGAAAATCGCCCCAAAGGATTAAAAGTGATTACACTTAAAGGCCCTTCTCGAGTTGTAATCAATAAGTCCGCTATGAAAAAAAAGAAGGAGCCCCATGCGCGATAAGCTCTTTTTATTTCTATTTTTTTTAGCCAGCACATCTTTATGCCATGCACAAATCATGGATCAGCTTGGTAAGAACAAAGACGACTCTCCTGTTATTATTGACGCTGAAAAGTCGATCGTCTGTGATGAAACAGCGCAAAAGTGTGTTGCAACTGGCGATGCCAAGGCCACAAAGGGCACGAATACGGTTTATGGTGATGTCTTAACTGTTTATTTCACGGAAGGAAAAGACCGAGAGATTACCCATATGACCGCAGATGGTCATGTGCGAATGACATCACCCACAGAAACGGCTTATGGTGAACACGCTCACTATGATGTCAAACTTGATCGCGTCCTCATGACAGGTGGAAATTTAAGAATTGTAACACCAAAAGAAACTTTGACGGCAAGAGATTCCATCGAATATTGGCATTCAAAAAACAAAGGAATTGCCCGTGGCAATGCAATTGCTACATTCCCTGAAAAGAAAGAAGTTGTCCAAGCGGATACGCTTACAGCCTATTTCAAATCTTCCTCTGAAAAAAAAGGAGAGGGTAAAGAAAAATTAACCCTCGATCGGGTAGAAGCTGAGGGCAATGTGCTAGCCTCTGGTCCAAAAGGGGTCGTAACGGGCAATCGAGGAACTTACTCTGCGAAGACACGCATCGTTGAAGTTTTTGAAAATGTTACGGTAACTCAAAACGGAAATGTCATCAAAGGAGAACATGGAATTCAAAACTTAGACTCAAATTTTGCTGAAATATACCCAACTCTCCCTGGTGAATCCCAGAAGGGTCCTGCAAAGCGCATTTCAGGGATTATCTACCCTAAGGATGCAAAAAAAATGAAAGAAGCAGAGTCTGAATCAGAAGAAAATCCCACTGACGAGCAGGAAGGTGGACATAACTTGCCAACTTCTGCTACAAGTAATCTCACGCCATCCCCTTAATTAGAATATAGTTATGGTATGATATCCTCTTCAGAAAATAAGGCCTCCTTCGCGGAAGGGCTCAGAGCTCAAAATTTACGCAAATCTTATACGCGACGCGTCGTTGTAGGGGATGTTAATCTTCATGTCAAACGAGGAGAAGCCGTCGGTCTTTTAGGCCCCAATGGTGCAGGAAAAACGACTTGCTTTGCTATTATTACAGGATTGATTAAAGCTGATTCTGGATCCGTCTTTTTAGACAATTATGACATCACACGCCTTCCCATGTACCGAAGAGCTCGCCTGGGTATTGGGTATCTTCCTCAAGAAACGTCTATCTTCCGCGGTCTTTCTGTTGAAAACAATATCAAAGCCATCTTAGAACTTGTGGAACCCGATTACGATCAACGGGAAGAGCGCCTTGAAATGCTCCTTGATGAATTTGCTATTAAGCACATTCGTCACGCTCCTGCTCTTGCCTTATCGGGCGGAGAAAGGCGACGCACCGAAATTGCGCGCGCACTCGCCAGTAACCCTCACTTTATGTTGCTGGATGAGCCCTTAGCCGGTATTGACCCCATTGCGGTTGCGGAAATCAGGGATCTCATTTCCCATCTCAAAGATAAAAACATCGGTGTTTTGATCACCGATCATAACGTTCGCGATACCCTCGGCATTGTGGATCGGGCGTATATTATTAATGAAGGCCTTGTGCTCAAAGAAGGCATACCTGGCGAAATTGTTGCAGATACGACCGTTCGCCGTGTTTATTTAGGAGAAGAATTTAGGCTTTAAGGAGATAATAATATGCGATCCTCCGTTTTTTTCTACCCTACCTTAAGGGAAACACCACAAGAGGCTCAAATTGCTTCCCACCGTTTAATGCTCAGGTCAGGAATGATTACCCAGGTCACCGCTGGTATTTACACGTGGCTCCCTTTAGGCTTAAAAGTTCTCACAAAAATTGCAAACATCGTTCGTGAGGAACAAGATCGAGCTGGGAGCCTTGAAGTTCTTATGCCAACAATCCAACCTGCTGAACTCTGGGAGAAAAGTGGGCGCTATCACGATTACGGCAAAGAAATGCTCCGCATGAAAGATCGGCATGAGCGGGAAATGCTGTATGGCCCAACGGCCGAGGAAGTGATTACGGATATTTTTGCGCGCTTTATCAAAAGTTACCGAGACCTCCCTAAGCGCTTTTATAATATCCAATGGAAATTCCGGGATGAAATTCGTCCCCGTTTTGGCGTCATGCGTGGGCGGGAATTTTTGATGAAGGATAACTATTCCTTTGATCTTAACTTCGAAGGCGCAAAAGCCTCTTATCAAGCTATGCTGGAAGCTTATGTAAAAACATTTGCTCGTATGGACCTCACAGCTATACCTGTCCGCGCCGCATCGGGCGCCATCGGGGGAAATCTTAGCCATGAGTTTCAAATTCTAGCCGAAACGGGTGAGAGTGAGATCTTCTATGATGTGGATTATGAAAATTTAGATGTAAACACGCTTACGCTTGACCGACTGCAATCCCTTTATGCCGCAGCTGATGAACTTCATGACCCCAAAAATTGTCCCGTTCCCCAAGAACGCCTCAAGACAGCCCGCGGCATTGAGGTGGGGCATGTCTTTTATTTTGGAACGAAATATTCGGTACCTCTGGGGGCCTACGTGATGGGACCTGATAACAAACAAGTTCCTGTTGAAATGGGATCCTATGGCATTGGTATATCTCGCCTTGTGGGCGCCATTATTGAAGCCCATCATAATGAAGATGGCATTAAATGGCCGGAAAGTGTTGCCCCTTTTAAAGTTGGACTTCTGAACCTCAATGTTAAGAATCAAGACTGCACCCGATTGTGTGATGACCTTTATACAAAGCTCCTTCAGAAAGGCGTTGAAGTCCTTTATGATGATCGGGACATGGGGCCTGGGGCAAAGTTTGCAGATCTGGACCTTATCGGCCTTCCCTGGCAAATCATCATCGGCCCACGGAGTGTGGGATCAGGTCAATGCGAATTAAAAAACCGCAGAACGGGTGAGAAGATTGAGCTTTCGCTTGAGGATGCACTAAAGAGGGTGTGATGAACTCTTCTGGATTGCTTCTCCGCCTTAGCGCTTTGCGCGGCGGCGTGATCGCAAAGGCGGTTGGGGGTTAGCAAACATCCCCTGCTACTCGTCTTTGCGAGGGCGAAAGCCCGAAGCAATCCAGTTTTTAAATTTTTTTAATACACAGTCTCCATTTTGATTGAATTTAGTTTTACTACTTAATCTTCAACATCAACTTTCTGCAACAGAAAATTAACAGTCCTTTCAATCCGAACACAATCCGGTCCATGCTCGTCCTCCCAGTAACGATTTTCTGGATCTTTAAAAGGTTCTGGGAAAGTATGCATGAGTCCCCAATGAGGATTGTCATTGGAAGTAAACCTGACCGTAAAATATTTTCCTCCTTGGTCTTGTTTAACACTATGGAAGAAAAAATTTGCGCCTTCAGGAAGATTATCTACTTCTGTTTTCTTCAATAATCTTGGTCCTAGACCACAAATATCGGGATAACAAGGGTTTGTTTGTACTTTTTTTCCATTGTATAGCTTAGATCGTAATTTTGGCAGCTCTTTGCGAACAATATATTCTTCACCGTTTACTTTGAGCATTTTTCTTTTGCGAAAGCAACTGACCACATCCTCAAATGTAAGGTCTTTAAATTCACTTACATCTGCATCATATTCTTCTAATAATCTTTCCCTGAACTCGGGTGTCCCTGTCCTAGAAGATTCATGCTTCTTAGTGATAGATTTCTGCTGCCCTTCGTCAGGAGTCTGTCCCTCCATAGCCCCAGCTGGCCCCTCTAAAGAGAACACTATTCCCAACATGGCCACCGCACTTACACCATTTTTTATCATTACAAATACTCCTCAATTAAAAATTATCTACCCAGACTTTAAGCACGAAGACTAAATCGTCTCCTTAAACTGGGCTAGCAACACCTCTTCATTGACCTTCACATCCTGAAGAGAGCGTTCCTTTACATGCCCATACCCCCTAATGTATTCGGGAAGAGATGCCAAAGCAACACCAAGATCATAATTTTTTGATTTAATTTTCTTCAATAAATAATTGATTTGAGCCTCATAGTCTGTGATAAGAGCACGTTCCGTTTTCCGATCTTTTGTATAGCTAAAAATATCAAAAACCGTCCCCCGTAACCCCTTCAGTTTTGCTAAGATGCGGAATCCTATCATCATCCAAGACCCATACATTTTCTTTTGCAGCTCACCTGTTGAGGGATCTCGTTTAGCAAAAAGCGGCGGTGCCAAGTAAAATTTAAGTTTCACAGACCCTTCAAATTGATTATAAAGTTCCTTCATAAAAGTTCCATCTGTAAATAGTCGAGCGACCTCATATTCGTCCTTAATGGCCAAAAGCTTTGCATAATATTTGGCAACACTGACTGAAAGCTCTTCTCGGTTCAATTTTTGATCAACCGCTCTCACCCGCCTGACCAACGCTTCATAACGATCAGCGTAAGCTTTGTTTTGATAACCTGTTAAAAACTTTTTCCGGTGGGCCACAATATCTTCAAAAGAGGTGGGGATGTGGTAGAGCTTTTCTTCCACGTTGATCCCTGCAGCTTTTTCAACAGCTTTCAAATCGAGTGCCGCATACCGTCCCCACCTGAAGGCTTGGATATTAAAAGGAACGGCGACATTATTTAGCTCAATGGCTTTTTCAATTGCATCATGAGAGATGGGAATTAACCCCTTTTGATAAGCATAACCTACCATAAACATGTTGGAACCAATGGAATCACCCAAAAGACCTGTAGCCAAACGAATGGCGTCAATAAAGTCTACCTTGCCTTTTCCTGCAGTTGCAATGATGTCTTTCTTTAAGGTTTCATGATGAAAATTATAATCCGGGTTGTGGATAAAATGTCCGGTGATGGATTGATCTTCATTCACAAGGGCAAAGGTCTTTCCCTTTTTCATTTTATTCAACGTATCAGGATTCCCGGAAACCACAATGTCACACCCAAAAATGAGATCAGCTTCTCCCATATAAACACGGGTTGAATGGATATCTTCGGGTCTTCGAGCGATACGAATGTTAGAAACAACGGCTCCCCCTTTCTGAGCCAAGCCCGTCATATCTACAATGGAGCACCCCTTCCCTTCTAAGTAAGCCGCCTCACCCAAAATTGCACCTACAGTCACGACGCCTGTGCCCCCTACGCCTGTCAAAAAAATACAATAAGGCTTTTCGAGAGAAGGAAGTTCAGGATCTGGGAAATGTTCCATCAAATCTTCTGCCTTAACAGAAGGTTTGGATTTTTTAAGCTTTCCTCCATCAACACGCACGAAACTTGGGCAAAACCCATTGGCACAAGAATAGTCTTTATTACAACTGGACTGATCAATTTTTCTCTTACGACCAAAGGCTGTTTCAATAGGTTGAACAGAAAGGCAGTTGGATTTAACGCTGCAATCCCCGCAGCCTTCACAGACGCGCTCATTAATAAAAATGCGCTTGGGGGGATCTTCCAAAAGGCCTCGTTTGCGCTTCCTTCTCTTTTCAGCAGCGCAAGCTTGATCGTAAATAATGACGGAAGTTCCCGGCCAGTGTTTAATATCTTCTTGAATTTTTTCTAGCTGATCCCGGTGACCAATTTCAACGCCTGGAGCAAAACCAAAACCGACGGGGTATTTTTCAGGGTCATCGCTCAAAACGACAATCTTTCGGACCCCTTCCGCATAGACTTGCTGAGAGACCATCGCGACATTGAGTGGCCCATCGACAGGTTGACCGCCTGTCATAGCCACCGCATCATTGTAGAGAATTTTATAGGTAATATTAACCTTTGCAGCGATTGCCGCTCGAATCGCCAGAATCCCGGAATGGTAATAGGTCCCATCCCCGATATTAGCAAAAACATGGGGTTCATCTGTGAAGGGAGCTTGCCCAATCCAAGGAACACCTTCGCCTCCCATTTGAGTAAAGGTTTCTGTTCGAGGGGCAATCCAAGTCGCCATATAATGGCAGCCAATGCCAGCCACGGCGCGACTCCCTTTAGGCAAGCGCGTGGTTGAGGTATTGTGGGGACAGCCTGAGCAATAATAGGGAAGACGAACAAGCTCTGGCTCACTCTTCAATTGTGCCTGAAACAATTGGTCGAGCCTTTCCATTCCTTCCCTTACTTTAGCCGACTTCGTAAAGCGGAGTAATCTTTGGGCAATGACATGGGCAATTTCAGGAACCTGGAGCTCATAAGTTTCTGGTAAAAGCGGTTTGCCCTGTTCGTCCTTTTTCCCAACAACCCGTGGCCGTTTTTTTTCGGGAAGTCCATAGAGAATATCTTTCACTTGGCCTTCAATGAGGGGACGCTTTTCTTCTATCACGAGGACTTCTTCAAGGCCCTCAGCAAAGGCTTTTAGACTTGTTGGCTCAAGAGGCCAGCTCATGGCAACTTTGTAGAGGCCCACCCCTAGCTCCGCGGCTTCGGTTTCTTTTAAACCTAAATCCTCGATGGCTTGACGAACATCATGGAAAGTCTTCCCGCAGGTGATGATCCCAAGCCGGGGCTTTTTCCCACGAAACAAGGTTTTATCAAGGCGATTAGCCCTTACAAAAGCTTTTGCTGCCTCAAGTTTGTAAAGCCTAAGTCTTCGTTCTTGTTCAAGAGGCGCATCAGGCCAACGGATATTCAGACCACCTTCTGGCATCTGAAAATCTTCGGGGAGGAGGATATGAGCCCTCCCCGGAGACACCGTAACGGACGCAGACGTATCGACCGTATCCGCAATAACTTTGAAGCAAACCCAACATCCCGAGTAGCGCGAAAGGGCCCACCCATAAAGTCCAAGATCTAGAATATCTTGCACATTGGAGGGCACAAGGATGGGGATGGACGCATCCATAAAGGCATATTCACTTTGATGAGGAAGGGTTGAAGACTTGCAGGCATGGTCATCGCCTGCGAGGGCTAAGACTCCTCCATAAGGCGAAGTTCCTGCCATGTTGGCATGTTTAAAAGCATCCCCACATCGGTCCACTCCTGGACCTTTTCCATACCATATGGAAAAGATCCCTTCCACGCGTGCGCCCTTAAAGAGATTGAGTTGTTGAGTCCCCCAAACCGCAGTCGCACCAAGATCCTCATTAATCCCTGGAATAAACGTAATTTGATTTTCATCTAAATATTTTTGAGCTTTCCAAAGGGCTTGATCATATCCTCCTAAAGGAGATCCCCGATAGCCAGAGATGAACCCAGCCGTATTCAATCCTTGAGACAAATCCCGTTTGCGTTGCATCATGGGGAGACGGGCAAGGGCTTGCACGCCGGTAATAAAAATCTGACCTTCTTCAAGCGCGTATTTATCATCTAAATGGACTTCTCGAAAGATCATAATCTCATACCCAAGGGATTAATTTTTGTCTTACTTTGTTATGAGATAAAATTGTAAAAATTGAGTTAAGATCTTCTAAAAGAGAAAAGAAGACGAGGGTGACAAGAAAGCACGACAACCACACTAGAAGTTCGTGCCAAATAAAATCCCAATAATTTTTTTTGTTGCTTCGAAACTCTAGCTTCCTTATTTTAAGCTTATTACTTTTGGAGATTTATTCGTGATGGTAAAAAATCAAAAATATAAAGATACACCCTGGAAAAAAATTAAAGTTTATTTTTGTATTATACTTTTACTAACTCTTATCATTTCGGGACCTGTTCTTATTCAAAACTTTTTGGTTCCCTTTCATATCCCTTCTGGTTCCATGGCTCCAACTCTTTTGATTGGGGACAACCTTTTTGTTTCAAAAGTTGCCTATGGATACGGCCGTAAGTGGGGTTCAAAACCCCAACTTGGAGAAATTGCTGTTTTCCAACCTGTTGAAGACCCCATGACGAGCTATATTAAGCGTATAGTTGGATTGCCAGGGGATCACGTACAAATGAAAAAAGGTATATTATATATTAACGATGTTCCTTGCCCTTTGAAGCCTCACGGAGAATTCACAACTGTTAATGATGATGGCACAATTCTAAAAGCACTTCAACTCATTGAAACGCTCCCAAATGGACTTAAACATCTCATTATTAAGCAGGTCCCGTTTGGTGAAGGAACCTACGATAACACACCCATTTATGTCGTTCCTGAAGGGCATTACTTTATGATGGGGGACAATCGAGATGGATCCAATGATAGCCGTGTTCAAGGCCTTATTGGCTACATCCCTTTTGAACGTTTAGTGGGGCGCCCAAGCTTTATTTACTTCTGTACGGGCGGTCATATTAAACTTTGGGAGATTTGGAAATGGCCATTCACAGCTCAATGCCATCGAATCTTCAAAGACATTCAATAACATAACGGCCGTCGCACTAAGATCCCCATTAAACAATGGGGACCTTAGAGGTAATTTATGTACAAGTAATATCAGTTGATATTAAAATTTAGTTTTGTAATGAGATCTTTTCTGGTGGGATCTTTAGTGGTGAGGTATAGGTGTATCCGTACAAAGATTTAAATCTCTCACGATCCTCTTTTGTTGCTTCCGTCATGAGATGTGACACGTCCGTTTCCTGAATAGAAGCTGCACTGTATTGCATATTAAGTTCATTTATTTTTTCTGGCAGCTGTTCGTCAAGCTCTTTTAATTTTTTTCGACGATCTTTTAGAAAAGCAAGTAGAGAATAAGTTTCATCTTTAGAAAGCTTCTTCAACATTTCAGCATAATGCTTTGCAATGTATGGTTCTGTCTCATCCAGATACCATTTCATGAGCTCTGCTCCGTATACTCGAAAAAGTTTAAAAGTGAAATCGAATGATTTCGGGATCGACAACCTGCTTTAAAAAATTCTTTTGTCATCCATTTTTTTCAAATGGGATCAAATATTCTGTAAGGTTAGCCATCTCGACTCCCTTGCCATTTCAGGAGTCTTTTTTAGAATAGGTAGATTAACTTACCTGATATAATCTTTTTCTGAAGAACCCCCTTTAAATCTTTTGAAAAAAGAACTATATTAAAGATGTCAAGGGAACTTGACTATAGTGATAAACGTCCTACGGAATAGGCGTGACGGACCCGGGGGCGGAACCCGGCACCTCCACCAGGAAAATTATGGGGGTGAATCAGGATCGACGTGCGTAGTAAAGGTTAGATTTTCACTCGGCATGGTACCACCGATATCGGGCTAAAACACATAAATGCAACAAAAGTAAATGCATTTAATCGTTTTGCTGCTAACTTAAGTGCTAGCAACATTAATACTGGGGCACAAGAAGCTGTAATGGCTGCTTAATCCTGGTATACGATTGCGGTTTGAGGGGCACCGGGCAACAGAAGCCCCTCGCTGATTTTAAAGACATAAGGAAGAGGCTCGTGGACGGGTTTAATTACGAAGAAATGGTGCAGGAAGGCTTGCGAAACGTTGTTCGCGAAGCTTTACAGATAGCTGCCGTTGAAGGTCTCCCCGGCGCTCATCATTTTTATATTGCCTTCAAGACCGACTATCCCGGTGTTCAGCTTGCAGATTATCTTAAAGAACGCCACCCTGAAGAAATCACGATTGTTATTCAGCACCAATATTGGGGCCTTGAAGTTGATGAGGATGGTTTTTACATTACCTTGAGCTTCAGCGATTCCCAAGAGCGCATTTATGTCCCCTTTCATGCTCTCTTAAGTTTTATGGACCCCTATGCCAAATTTGGCCTTCAATTTACCCCTCCACCCTTTATAGAGGGAGAAAAGGTTCTGAGCGTAGAATCTCCGCTTGTGGAGAATGGTGACAACATTATCACTCTCGATAAGTTTCGGAAGAAATAAGGGCTTCACCTCGCATTGTTTCACGTGAAACAATTCCCATTATTCTATTGAGTATAAGGTATTCCAAAGAAGATTTTTAAGTCACCCACAGGCTTAAAATTTTTCTGATGGAATTGGAGTTGATGAGAGTTAATCGCTTTTACATGCTTTCTTTCGATTGGCCAACCAGAAGAAACAATCCCTCCTTTAGGCTGCTCGATCGTAAGGGTGAAATTCTTAATAGGCCCTTCCCAGTTGGAGCCGGTGGAAAGAATATAATCCACCTCATAAATCCAAATCATCCCATTTGATGGGTTCGTCGATGAGGAAGCTCGTCTAAATTGTTGAATGAGCCAAGAAATAAGGTCACTTTTCCCACCGAAAGGCCTATCCGGGTAAGCTTGTGAAAGCCATGCACCACTTGGCATAAGCTGCTGAATAAGGACCTCTTCCGGGGGACGGGTGTTATTGGGGACAAAGAATATGAACCCACGTGCAGGCCGGTAGGAATGTTCAATCTTCACTTCTTTCCCCGCAGGGAAAGTCTGTGTCCAATGATAACTCACTTGTTTTTGCCATAAGGGATGACCTTCAGACGTCATAAGACCAAGTTTTTTATAGAGCTTTATGCGTTCTCCACACTTTTTATTATCTTCTTCCCTTTCGGTGGGATAGGAACAACTTGCAAGAATAGGACTCAGAGGAAGGGCATGCTTTTGAAAAACAGCAGTAATATCTTTGCCATCTTTTAAAGCCCGATTCTCTGTCTTAAATTGGACTGGCTTACCATTAACAATGACTGAAAAGTTTGAAAAAGGGGCCTCCTCCATTTTCTGTGCTTGATTCGAAGAGGGATGATTGCGATTTTCTTGTTCTTTCATTTCTTGTTGAACTTCTTCATCCCAACTTATCTGAGCTGAAAGACTAGATTGCATAGGGATAGGGAAAAATACTTCGATCGTTTTATCTTTGGTCGTGTTGTTTTTGAAAATATAGGAAACTTTAACAAGATCAGGACTTATAAAGAGATCTTCCTCCTCCATAACAATGCCTGGTGTTTTATGAAAGACAATTCCACCTGCACCAACAGATCCTGCACTGTCATTGGCTCTGACATTTTGTATTCCGCATATCATAAGAAGAAAGATTAACGAGATTCTCAAAATCACTACTCCAAAACATACCAATATTTTTTCTTAATACAAATTACACAAATTTTTAGCTAATGCAATCTTTTATCGAAATACTGGAATTGTAAAACTCTCTCGGGGTCACCTTTGACTTTCGCCATTTTCAAGACTCAACATTTCTGTTTGGTTATTATAATCAAAAAGTTCCGCATAACGTCCCCAATCGATGATAATCGCAATGTTTTTCAGCGCTTCTTCTGTAGGCATAAGATGTTCCATTTCTTTTAAAAAATGTTCTTTCGCAATCCGTTTTCGAGGATTGTCTTGCAGCACATGGTAAATATGTTTTGCAAGGGGTATGTGACGGAGAAGATGGTAGGCAAAAACCTTTTTCCGTTCCAATATATCTGCATTACAAAGCGCTTTCCCCGAATTGGACAGCTCAATATCCCCTTTTAAAAATTGGGCAAATCCTAGAAGTTCAAGTGTTTCAAAAAGAGGAAGGGAATCTGTTATGGAAAGATTTTCTGATTCAGCTAAAGCAAAAATGTCTGCTTTGCCATGATAAGGGGGTTCAATCAATGCATCCATCAATCCTTGGAGCTTATGGATGGAAATATCTGGAAGTCGATAATCCATTCCGATAGCCACTTTTGCTTTTTCTCCCTTCTGAGGGACCGCAAGAGGTTCGGCCGTTGTCATGAGTGTTGTATACACATCATCCACAATATTTTGGAAATGAAGGCTTGTATCATCTCTAGGATACATGAGAGAGACCTCGGTTTCCTTAAGAATGCGCCCTGGATCATGATTGAGAATGATAAGGCGACTTGCAAGATCGACAGCTTCTATAACGTTATGAGAAACCATAATAATCGCTTTCGTCGGGATGCGCTTTTCAATCCAAATTTCCATAAGGTCGTTTCGAATGTTATCGGCCGTGAGCACATCCAAAGCTGAAAAAGGCTCATCCAACAGCAAAATATCGGGGTTGACCACAAGAGCACGCGCAAAACCAACACGCTGACGCATGCCCCCCGATAGCTCCTTCGGATAGGCCGATTCATATCCATCAAGACCGATGAGGTCGATGGCCTCGAGGGCTCGCTTGCGTCGTTGAGAGGGATGCAGATCCAGTGCTTCAAGACCTAACTCCACGTTCTCTAAAACACTGAGCCAGGGGAAAAGGGCATGGGATTGAAAAACCATGGCTAAACGCGGTGAGGCGCTCATGAATTTTTTTCCTTTGTAGAGGACCTCTCCTTCGTTGGGTTCAATCAATCCTGCGATAATTCGCAAAAGGGTGGATTTTCCACCTCCTGATTTCCCTAAGATAATAATAAAGTCATTTTCCCTGACAGTTAGATTGATATGATCAAGAACAAGGGCCGGTTTTTGAGGGTCGCCGAACCACTTCGAAATATTGTTGAGTGTTAAAATCTCTTTTTCCATAAATTCCCCTAATCCAAACGATACCGCGTTGTCGCAAAGAGATAAAGGGGATGCCATAAAATTCGATTTAAAATTAATACAAAACCTGAGAGAACGATAACGCCTAATAAAATACGGGAATAATCGCCAGCAGCCGTATTCGCCGCGATATAAGCGCCCACCCCCGTTGCTTCTATCGTTTTATCCCCCCAACTCACATACTCAGCTACAATGCTAGCGTTCCAGGATCCCCCCGCAGCGGTAATAAGACCCGTCACATAGGCAGGCGCAATACCTGGCAAATAAAGTTTTTTCCAGAGTAACCATCCTTTTACATGAAAATTCTTCGTTAACTCTTGGAAATCATAGGGAATGGTGGAGGCCCCTCCAATCACATTAAAGAGGATGTACCATTGGGTGCCTAAGATCATCAGGGGGCTAAGCCATATATCTGGGGTAAGGTGATATTTGACAATGAGCACAACAACAATCGGAAAGAAAAGATTTGCTGGAAATGCCGCCATAAACTGAACCCAGGGCTGCAAGATGTTTGTAAGACGTCTATTCAGTCCAATCATAACGCCAATGGGAACCCAAATAAGCGAAGCAAGTGCGCACAACGTTACAACTCTTATAAGGGTCATAGACCCTAAGAAGATAACGTGCTGAATTTCGGGAAAGGAAATCTTTGCAAAGATGTAGGAATAGGCTTTAAATCCATAAAAAATAAAAACCGCAGCGAAGAAAAAAAAGAAGAAAAAAGTGACTACCTTGCCAACAAGCAAATATGTATTTTTGTGATCATTTTCTAAGACAGAAACTTTAAGACTGAGAGGTTGAAAGGTTTTATCGATAATACCTAAAAAACCAAGCCAAATCTTAGTAAAAAACTGGAAGAGCTTGGCTCGCCTTATCATTGTTAAAACCCAAGAGGAAGGGAGCTGTTCATTTGCTGTGAGCTCGGCTTTAAACTTGTCACACCAAGCAAGAAGGGGCCTGAAAAGAAGTTGGTCATACAAAAGGATCACAATCAACATAGTCAGAATAGCATACAAAATAGACTCTATCGATTTTGCTTTGGAGGCCACAGCAATATAAGACCCTATGCCGGGGAGAAGGATTGTATTCCCTGATACCGTAATCGCTTCAGAGGCCACCACAAAAAACCATCCCCCCGAAACAGACATCATGGTATTCCATAAAAGCTGGGGCACTGCATAGGGAACTTCAAGGCGCCAATACCTGCGCCATGGAGAGAGATGATAAAGCGTTGCGACCTCTGTCAGTTCTTTTGGAACGCTAATAAAAGATTGATAAAGGCTAAAGGTCATATTCCAAGCTTGAGAGGTAAAAATTGCAAAAATAGAGGCACACTCAACCCCAAGCAAACTTCCTGGGAAAAGAGCAATAAACCCTGTTACTGTAATCGATAAAAACCCTAAAATAGGAACGGACTGGAGAATATCAAGAACAGGGATTAAGATGAGCTCTGCCTTTTTGCTCTTAGCCGCAAATGTTGCATATACAAAGCTAAAAACCAGGGATAAAATAAGGGCGTAAAACATGCGTAAAATGGTTCGCAAAGAATAATAGGGAAGGTTAAGGGGATCCAGGGATAACGGCAGGGTACCTGTCATTGTGAAAGGAACCGCCATCTTACGACTTCCCCAGACAAGAAGGGTAATTATCGTTATGACAACAAAAATCGCAACCGCATCCCATGGGGAAGGGCGCAACCGTAAAGACGGAAAGAAATGGCTAAACCTTACTTGGAGAATTGCATTCCTCCCTTGTTTTTGTTTCTAAAAGACTATATCACATAATGAACAAATATCCTCATCGTGAATGAAATTAGGGGTTTCTGAATGAAGCAATCTAGTACAGTGACTGTTAGTTTGGTCTATCTAAAGCCCCCTCACCCGCCACTTGCTTCGCACGTGGCGACCTCTCCCACAAGGGGAGAGGTATCGAAGCGAGCATTTTAAATCACCTCTCCCCTTGTGGGAGAGGTCGCCCAAAGGGCGGGTGAGGGGTTTAAGTATAAATAAAAAACAATTACAGGGACATCTCACTTGCGAATTTTTGTCTTAATATCATGCTTAAGTTTATGTCTCACTGGCTGTACGGTCGGTCCTGATTTCAAATCCCCACCTGCACCTCAAACCCAATCTTATACTGAATCAGATCTCCCTGAAAAAACGGTTGAGTCAAAAGGTCCTGGGGGAGATGCGCAGGTTTTTCTTCAAGGAAAGGACATTCCGGGCTGCTGGTGGTATCTTTTTCATTCGAAGTCATTAAATGAATTGATCGAAATTGCTCTTAAAAATAGTCCCAATCTCCAAGCTGCCCAAGCCGCATTTCGTGAGGGAGAAGCAAATTTACGCCTCGCCTTATCTGCGATTTATCCTTCTATCACTTTTCAAGCCTACCCTGAAAGGCAACGATTTAGTGGTGCCATTTTTGGCATACAATCAACAACCGGCCCCATTACCTTTAATCTTTATTATGCATCTGTAAACGCTTCTTATACCTTAGATACATTTGGAGGAATTCGAAGACAAATCGAAAGTTCAGAAGCTCAGCTTGCCTATCAACAATTTGAAGTAGAAGCTACCTATTTAACGTTAACCTCAAATATTGTGACAACAGCGATCACAGAAGCTTCTATAAGGGCGCAAATTCAAGCTACAGAAGAACTGATTTCTGCCCAAGCGGGAATCCTTGAAATTACAAGAAAGAAATTCAATTTGGGAGGGGCTTCTCGCTTAGACATTCTTGCTCAAGAAACGCAGCTTGCTCAAACACAGGCTTCTCTTCCCCCTCTTCAAAACAGTCTTGCAAAAACACGACACGCTCTTGCTGTTCTTGTTGGAGAGTTGCCAAGCGAAAGCTGCCTTCCCTCCTTCAGCTTGAACGAGCTACACTTACCTAAAGAACTTCCTGTGAGTCTTCCTTCGTCCCTGGTCTGTCAACGGCCGGATATTAGGGCTGCCGAAGCTCTTTTACATTCCGCAAGTGCTCAGATAGGAGTTGCCACAGCAAACATGCTCCCCCAAATCACCCTAACGGGGAATGTCAGCTTATTATCAGACGTATTTAAGACGCTCTTTGATTATAAGTCCTTTATTTGGTCGGCCATGTCTAATTTAACCCAGCCCATTTTTCAAGGCGGAGCTCTTATAGCAAAACGTGATGCAGCAATAGCTGCCTTTGAACAGGCCTGTTTTCAGTATCAACAAACTGTCCTACAGGCTTTTCAGAATGTTGCAGATACCTTAAAGGCTCTTGAAATTGATGCTCACCAACTTCAAATTCAGACAGCCGCAGAAGAAGCTGCATCAAAAACTCTGGGCTTAACTGAAACACAATACAAATTAGGGGCTGTAAGCTATCTAAGTCTTTTGGATGCGGATAGGCAATATCACCAGGCCCGTATTGGCCGTATCCAAGCCCAAGCTGCCCGCTATGCTGACACAGCCGCTCTTTTCCAAGCTTTAGGAGGAGGATGGTGGAATCGAAACGCTCCCTGTAAGGTTCCTGAAAAAAATGAATAAAAACGCCACCATTATTATTAAACGGGGATCATTCCTGTCAAAACGTATGGTGATCATGCTTGTTGCGTTAGGACTCCTTTTTGGGGGAATCTTCACTTACAAAGTTTTTCAGGACTATATGATGAAAAAACAGATGAGTGGTCTAGCCGCAGCCCCCATAACGGTCTCATCTACAATAGTTTCAGCTTTACCCTGGGAACCTAAGCTCACGGCTACGGGAAGTGTGCGAGCCATTAACGGGGTTGATGTAACAACTGAAATTGTAGGACTCATCACAAGGATTCACTTTATACCGGGTCAGGATATTCAGAGGGGAGACGTAATCCTTGAACTAAATGCTGACCCCGAAATTGCTCAACTAAAGTCCCTTGAAGCACTTGCCGATCTTGCTCAAATTAATTATGACCGTGATACGAAACAACTCAAAGCCCAAAGCGTCAGTCAAGCGACCGTTGATGCCGATGAAGCTAATCTTAAAAATGCAAGAGCCCAGGTGGATCAACAGGCTGCAACCCTTGCAAAAAAAACCATTCGTGCTCCATTTTCAGGCCGTCTGGGCATCTCAGCTATTAATCTTGGGCAGTTTTTAAATCCGGGCGATAAAATCGTAACCCTTCAGTCTCTTGACCCCATTTATGTCGATTTTTTTCTTCCTCAACAAAAACTACCCCAAATCACCATAAATCAAACAATATTTCTTAAAACGGATACGTATCCTGGAGTATCTTTTGAAGGAAAAATTACAACGATTAATCCGAAAGTTGATATTGACACTCGCAACGTAGAAGTTGAGGCCACTCTCTCCAATCCAGACCATAAATTACTTCCAGGAATGTATGGAGTCGTTGAGATCCATACAGGAGCTCCAAAAGATTATCTCACTCTTCCCCAGACAGCTATCAGTTATAATCCTTACGGTGATTTGGTTTATATTTTGACAGAAAAGGGGAAAGATAAAAATGGAAGCCAGATTTATATTGCCCACCAGAAATTTGTGACCCTAGGTGAAACCCGAGGAGATCAAGTGCAAATCTTAAAGGGAATTGAAAAGGGTGATTTAGTTGTCACAGCGGGTCAGCTCAAACTGAAAAATGGAAGTCTTGTCACAATTAATAATACTGTTCTTCCGAAAAATGATCCAGCACCGCGTCCCAAAAATGAATAGATTCTGTCCACCCTTAAGTTTAAAGACTGGATTGCTTCGGAGCCAAGCTCCTCGCAAAGACGAACTAGTGGCACATTCGTTTCTAATCCTCAACCGTCTTTGCGAGCGGAGCGAAGCAATCCAGAAAAACCTTATTTTCATTCGTGATGGGTATAAATTATCCTCTTTGGCATCATTTGACGGTAGGCAAGTTTTATGAAGTTTACGGACTTATATATTCACAAGCCCGTTCTTGCCACCGTTGTGAGTTTGATGATTCTTGTTTTGGGTTTGCGCTCGATTGATCTTCTTCCCATCCGCCAATTCCCCTTTACCCAAAATGCCATTGTGACAGTTCTAACGACCTATACGGGAGCTGATCCAGAGCTTATTGCAAGTTTCATCACAACGCCCCTTGAACAATCCATTGCTCAAGCGAGTGGAATTGATTACTTAACATCAAGTAGCAACCAGAATGCTAGCATAATCCAAGCAAATCTTAGGCTTAATTATGATTCCCAAAAAGCATTGTCTGATATAAATACGAAGGTCAATGCCGTTTTAAACTTGCTCCCCAAGGATTCCCAAATTCCCGTCATTACTGTTGTTGTTGGGGATGTCATTGATGCCATGTACATAGGTTTTTATAGTAACATTCTTCCTAGCAATAAGATTACGGATTACTTACTTCGGGTTGTTCAACCCAAACTCCAAGCTATACCAGATGTTCAAGTCGCCGAAATTCTAGGAGGACGGCAATTTGCTATGCGGGCCTGGCTCGATCCCGTCAAAATGTCAGCCTTGGGAGTTACGCCCTCTGACATTTCCAATGCTCTCGTCTCGAACAACTTCATTTCTGCTGTGGGTCGAACGAACGGTCAGATGGTTACAGTCAATTTCAAGTCAACAACGGGACTCGAGTCAGAAGATGCCTTTCGTAATCTCATTGTAAAAGCGGAAAACGGTGCCATTGTTCGGCTCCAAGACGTTGGGACCGTATCATTAGGGGCAGAAAACTATGATACGGCCGTCAAATTTGATGGGAAAGAAGCCGTTTATATTGGTATTAAGGTAACCCCTACTGCAAACCTTCTCACCGTCGTTGAAAACGTGCGAAAGCTTTTTCCCACCATTCAAGCGCAATTACCTGAAGGTTTGAAAGGAGAAATTGTTTACGATTCAACAAAATACGTCAATGCTTCTATTCATGAAGTCATCGCTTCCCTAACAGAAGCCATTGCTATTGTGATTTTCGTTATCTTTTTGTTTTTAGCCTCCCCACGCATCATCATCATCCCCATAGTAGCCATCCCCCTGTCTATTATTGGGACCTTTTTTATCATGTTACTCTTGGGCTATTCTATTAACTTATTGACTCTTTTAGCCCTGGTGCTTTCCATTGGCCTGGTTGTGGATGATGCCATTATCGTCGTTGAAAACGTGTATCGTCATATTGAAGGGGGGATGAAGCCCGTTGATGCGTCCATTCTTGGCGCTCGCGAACTTGCTAATCCTATCATTGCCATTACTGTCGTCTTGATTGCCGTCTATGTTCCGATTGGATTTATGGGGGGACTCACAGGAGCACTTTTCACGGAGTTTGCTTTCACCTTGGCAGGAGCTGTGGCAATTTCAGCCATTATTGCCCTGACTCTATCCCCCATGATGTGCTCAAAATTCTTAAAAAAGACAACTCCGAGCCGCTTTAGTGTATTCGTGGATCATCAATTTAGGCGACTTGAAACCGGATATGAGAAGGCTTTAAATCTATCTCTCAATTCCCTTCCCGTAGTAGGTGTTTTTTCTGTCATTGTTTTTTTTAGCATTGGTTTTCTTTATGTTGGCTCCAAAACAGAGCTTGCTCCTCAAGAAGATCAAGGCGTTATTTTGGGTCTGTTAACGGCAGCTCCAAACGCCACCTTAGGGCAAACACAGCTTTATGCTCGTCAGGTTTATGAGGCTTATTCAAGTTTTCCTGAAACAGATCATTCCTTTCAACTCGATGGGGCAAGTAGCCCCGGCGTAAGTGGGCTCAACTTGAGTTTTACAGGGATGGTTCTTAAACCTTGGAGTGAACGAAAGCATACAGCCATTCAATTGCAATCAAAAGTTCAAGAGCTCATCTCCCAAATTCCTGGTGCAAAAATTGCTCTTTTTTCACCCCCACCCCTTCCTGGTGCAGGGCAAGGACTTCCCATGCAATTTGTCATTCAAACAACAGAGCCCTTTGGAGTCTTAAATGAGGTTGCGCAAACCATTATGGGGAAAGCCTACGAAAGCGGGCTGTTTGCCTACCTTGATTCCGATCTTAAGATTGATAAAGTCCAAGCAACTCTTGAGCTCGATCGAGATAAGGCTTCCCTTCTCGGTCTTGACATGAAAGCCTTAGGCGATCTCCTTCAATCTGCCTTAAGTCAAAATTATGTTAATTTTTTTAACTTCTACGGGCGCTCTTACAAAGTCATTCCCCAAGTTGCGCGTGCTGAACGCATCAATTTTGATCAGCCTCTAAATTATTACTTAAAGACCGCGCTCGGTACAACCGTCCCTCTCTCGACCGTTACAAAGTATAAGACAAAGGTCGTCCCTCAGTCCCTCAATCATTTCCAGCAACTTAACTCTGCGACCATTTCAGGTGTTCCTGCGCCTGGGATTACACAGGGAGAGGCCCTACAGATGATGCAAAAAATTGCAAAGGAAACGCTCCCTCAAGGCTTTTCAGTGGATTATGGGGGAGAGTCGAGACAGTACATACAAGAAGGAAGCTCCCTTGTGGTCACTTTCTTTTTTGCCATCGTCATTATTTTCCTAGCCCTTGCCGCTCTCTTTGAAAGTTTCCGTGATCCCTTGATCGTTCTTATAAGTGTCCCTATGTCCATTTGTGGGGCCATGATTTTTATTTGCCTTGGGGTTGGAGGGGCAAGTCTCAATATCTATACGCAAGTTGGCCTTGTCACCTTGATAGGCCTTATCAGTAAACATGGCATTCTTATCGTCCAATTTGCCAACGACCTTCAAAAAGAAGGGAAAGACAAGAGAGAAGCCATAGCCATGGCCGCTGGCATCCGGCTCCGTCCCATTTTAATGACATCCGCCGCAATGGTTTTAGGTGTTGTGCCCCTCATCACAGCAACAGGAGCGGGAGCTGTCAGCCGTTATAGTATTGGCCTTGTAATTGCCTCAGGTATTTCCATTGGAACTCTTTTCACCTTATTTGTAGTTCCAGCTATGTATATGTTTTTGGCAGAGAAAATGAGTCCTGAGAAGAGTTAGACATTAATTCAGCTTGATTCAAGTAAATAGCTACACTTCCACCAGCTTACATTTATCATTATGAGAAGTTTCATTTAAAAAGTCAAAATTTGAATTGGCCATATCACAGTTAAAAAGATCACGGCAAAATTCCTCTCAAGAACTTGTTAATGAATTTTTCGTTTAGGCAAAGGTGGTGTGGGAAATCTCCCTACCATAAGATTCCAGTAATTCCAAGATTTGGCATCAATAATACCCGGCGGGAGATGATCAAGGGCTTCTTTGAAGGCTTCTATCCCAAGTGTTCTTTTAATGATCAAAATGTCATTTAAAGTACCATAGGTCATCACATAAGCCATAAATGTATAGGGATCCTCAAGGGCTTCCTTTGAATTTTTAAACCAGATGAGCCTTTGTGCAACCTTTTCAAGTTCTTGCGTATGAGGTATTTTTAACATTGCTTTTCTCTTCGAATTTGTTGAAGTTCCGCGATTCGTCTTGGAATTTGTTCTAAGTCTAGATTCTTGGTGACTTCTATGAGATGATCTTTTACTTCTCTCGGCAAGTTTTTTAAGTCACCTCCTTCAAAGTACACTAAAGCTTTTAATGAAATTTGAGGATTAAATTGCTTTCCATAAATAATTGATCCTGCTGCAAGAGCTGTAAGTAAATCAATACCTGCTTGTGTCAGCAAAGCTTCAATATCCATATAATCCCTTGATGCGGCTCTTTTTTGGATCACAGCCATTTTCATTCCAGCAAGATCAATAAGAGAGGCAATTTTTATTTCAGGTCCGTCAATAATATCAGGTTTATAAACACACCCCAGAGAAAGATCTCCAAAAAAAGAAACTTTTATAGGCCCCTGTCGGTCTAATAGACAAGTTAACGTGTTTTCTTCTTTATGTAAAATTTCGGAACCCTGCAAATAAGGAATTTCTTGATAAAGCTTGTCAGGATCAAATCTTTGATGTGTAAAAAAATCAAAATCAACAGAAATTCTATGCCCCAACATCAAAGCAATAGCTGTTCCTCCATAAAGTACAAAGTGAGAGGGTGTATTTTTTAACTCTAGAAAAAGCTTCCTTTGGGACTCTGGTAAAATGGATAAGTTTGGTTTCATTAGAATAATATCATCCTTTATTTCATGATATCTCTTTCAATGGCTTATTTCAAGAAACAGGTTTTTTAAAACGTCTTCAGTTCTCGAACATTTTCTAACGAAGATTCATGAAAATTTTACTTCAAAAGTAAAATTTTCATGGTATGCTCTTTTTATGAAGAGAGACAGGTACTTACAAAAAATAAATCAACTCCTCCGTGTTCATCCAGCGGTTGCTCTTCTAGGACCCCGTCAGTGTGGAAAAACAACATTGGCCCAGATGTATGCGGAAGACTTTCAGTCTTCAAAGAGATTTGACTTGGAAAACCCGGAAGATCTTCTTTTTTTAGAGAATCCGATGTTAAGTCTTGCAGATATTGAAGGACTTATCATCATTGATGAGATTCAACGTAGACCTGATCTATTCCCAGTCTTGAGAGTCTTAATTGATAGGCATAAAGAAAATCAGAAATTTCTTATCTTAGGAAGTGCAACACGAGATTTAATTAAGCAATCTTCTGAGACCCTGGCAGGGAGATTGGCATACATAGAGGTGACTCCTTTTTCTTACTGGGAAACAAAGGAGGCTAAAAAACTCTGGGTAAGAGGTGGATATCCTCTTTCTTACCTCGCGGAAACCGACTTAGATGCTTTTAATTGGTTGCAATTTTATATTACGAGCTTTCTTGAGAGAGATATTCCAAGCTTGGGCTTTAATGTTCCTGCTTTCACTTTAAGACGGTTTTGGATGATGCTGGTTCACTATCATGGAAATTTTTTTAATGTGTCTGAAATTGCGACATCCTTAAACGTCTCTATGGCAGCTATTCGTCATTACATCGATATTTTGGTTGGAACATTTATGATCCGACAGCTGCAACCTTGGACCGAAAATATCAAAAAAAGACAAGTGAAAACGCCTAAAATCTACTTTAGGGATAGTGGTATCTTCCATTACCTTTTAGGGATACGAGGAACGGAAGATCTTCTTTACCATCCAAAACTAGGAGCTTCTTGGGAAGGATTTGCGCTTGAGGAAATTATACGTTATCACGAAGCGGATCCTGAAGATTGTTATTTCTGGGCCATCCATAGCCAAGCGGAGCTAGACTTACTCATTATCAAAAATGGAAAGAGGCTTGGTTTTGAAATTAAGTATACAGATGCTCCTAAGATTACAAAATCTATGCATACAGCTCTTGAGACTCTCCATCTTGATTCTCTCTCTGTCATATTTCCAGGAAGTAAAGCCATTCCTTTGTCAGATAAAATCACGGCTATTGGTCTTGAGCCCTATCTAAGTGGTGCAGTACGAAGCCCTTAACCAAAGCTCGCACATGACCCTTTGCCTAGACGGGTAAGCTTAAAACGTCTGCGGTGAAGGGCTCAAAGTCCTGAATCCTCCCGAATTCACTTCAAGAATAGCAAGACCCCTCTCATTCAATCCCTTAGCAGTTAAACGGAAAAGACCATCGATCCCAGAAAAGCCTTGAGAAAAGGTAAGGTTTTGCAGAGTGTACCCCTTATCAGCCAATGCAGCAGCAAGGGCTGTCGCGTCATAGGCAAGAGTTGCAATTCGCGGTGGAGTATATCCATAAATTTTCTGAAAACGGGCTTCAAAACGAATGCGCTCTTGAGGATCGGGGGAAGCAAAGAATCCAGACCTCAGAGCTTCAGCGTGATGAAGGGTTTCAGGGGTATCCCATTGACCACTTCCCAAGATTTTTAAAGGCATTTGGGGCCTGAGAAGGGTCATAAGATAGCCTAAATTTTCTCCTCCTTCAGGGATGAGAAAAGCCTCAACACCTTTGGCCTTGTAGTCAGCAACCTCTTCTAACAAACGAACATTTCCCGGATTTCCTTCTAAAATATCCCCTTTCGTATAATGAGTAATCCCTAAAAGCTGAATGTTTCCTTGAGTTTCAAGACGTTTTAAAGCTTGATCGATATGATGTCCGTATTGATTATCAGGCGTAAGAGCTGCAATTTTTGATACCCCTTTTTCTTTCGCAAAATGAAGGGCGCGTTCGATTTGCTGGGCAGGTAGAAAACCTAAGATAAACGTTCCACCCCCTGCCACACTTTGATTTGTAGAAAAAGAAATAAGACTGACTTTGCGGGCACTGAGCAGAGGCTTTACGGCCTCAACTTCTGGGGCGAAGATAGGCCCTAATAAAAGTTCCGCGCCTTCGTCAAGCGCCCTAAGAGCGGCTTGATGGGCCCCTTGTGCCGTATCTTGAGGTAGAAGGATTATAGAAGAACAGCCGGATTCAAAAAGGGCCATTTGTGCAGCTTCCACCATTGCCTTTCCTAAAGGCTCTTGAGGTCCTGTCAGGGGCAGCAAGAGACCAACCTTATGAGTTAAAGGTTGAGCCGGAAGGGGCGGGGTTGCGGGAGGAAGGGGTTTTACTTTGCGCACAGCTTTTGGAGGGGGTGGCATCGTCACAGTTTCAGGGACTTTTTGCTGGCCGCAAGACGTAAGCGCCATCAAGAGGATTCCCCATATAAAAAAGTTTAGTGTGTTTTTCATCGTGACGTTTCGCTCCTTCCCACATGGTGTCATCCTTGGCAAGAAATGGTTGATTTTTCGAAGAAAAAGCTTACCTTTTCTTGGCCGAGGATCTCTCGTGCAATAAGATCCTCGGTCGAGAAATGCTAGAGTTTTCCGTTGGAAAACTAAGCATTTCTTACCAAGGATGACACCGTCGGGTGAAGAGTTACTTTTCATCGTGACGTTTCCTTTTTCTATGCCAAAAATAATGAACCATCTTTGATAGATAAAATTAAAAATAAATTGCATCCTATTTATAAATACATTATCCTTTATGCGTGCCAAACGAATGCAGCGACATTCGTTCAGCACTAAACATAACAACCCTAAACAGGAGGATCATCATGCCTGACCCGAATATACACTCATCTCCCATTTTTCTTAAAGATTTAAAATACCAAGTCGATCGACTTTTACCACTTGTGGATGAATTGGATATGTTTGTCTTTAGGTTAAGACGCTTTTCCGAGGCCCTGACGAAACACTGTGATGATCTAGTCGAGATTAACAATCACCCCTCCCACTGTTAACCCCCACCCGTCATTGCGAACCCCACGCCAATGGGTGAAGCAATCTTGTTGGAATGAGAATTAGATTGCTTCGGGTACTTTGTACCCTCGCAAGGCATTGTTGAGTGGATGCTAAAGCTGGAAAGGCGAGTTTTAAAAAGCGATCAAATTTAATTTTAAGACTATATAGAATATAGAGCTCTGCCGTATGAAGCCATAAGATTTAATAGATT
>Ga0209935_1000172_pt1 | contig 229274 bp, 224 predicted proteins | sample ThiBio_1000_plan_2_FD_183958 | JGI IMG/M metagenome (GOLD analysis project Ga0209935, IMG submission 183958) | Wastewater bioreactor microbial communities from Cape Town, South Africa - Thiocy_cont_1000_plan (SPAdes) | ecosystem: Engineered > Bioreactor > Thiocyanate-remediating >...
TTCAACAGCCGGATCCGCGACGAGTGCCTCAACATCAACAGCTTCTACTCGCTGCTGCACGCGCAGGTCATCATCGGCGACTGGAAGGACGAGTACAACCACCACCGCCGGCACTCCTCGCTCGGCTACCTACCCCCAGCCGAGTACGCTCGACAGTGCACCCATCAAATGGAAACCGACGACTCACAGAACGTCCGGACCGAATGAAGGGGGCGGCTCACCATCTCGAAGGGATATCGCTCCACGCCACCGGCAACCGCAACGCCCTTTGATACGCAAGCGGTTCGGCGCGCTCGATCTCCAACGCGGCACCGGAGCGGGGTCGGCTCTGGCAGGTCGACGACCCACTGAGCGACAATGGTGGCCTCGGAGGTGAGCGATGGCGAGCATCAAGCAACGTCCCAACGGCACCTGGCGAGCGCGCTACCGGGACGAGATGCGCCGCGAGCATTCACGACACTTCCGCACGAAGCGCGACGCTCAGCGGTGGCTCGATGAGGTCACCTCGCAAGTGGTCACCGGCATGTACGTCGATCCGAAGGCCGGTGCGATCTCGCTGGCCTCGTACTTCGCCGACTGGTCGCAACGACAGGTGTGGGCGCCGACGACCACCGTCGCGATGAAGCTCACGGTCGCGAAGTGCGCGTTCCGCGAGGTGGAGTTGCGCAGCATCCGCCGATCTCAGGTCGAGGCGTGGGTGAAGCAGATGCACGCCGGCGGCTACGCACCCGGAACGATCAAGATACGCGTCAACAACATCCGCGCGGTACTCCGCGCGGCCGTCCGCGACCGGCTGACCGCCACGGACCCGTCACTCGGGGTGACACTCCCCCGCATGCGGAAGGCCGACATGGCCATGCGGATCCCCACGCCGGAAGAGGTCGCGGAGATCATGAGCGCCGCCGAGGAGTGGTTCCGGCCCTTCATCGCATTCTGCGCGTTCGCGGGGCTACGTCTCGGCGAGGCTGCGGCGATGCAGCTCCCCGACGTCGACTTTCTGCACCGCCAGATCCGCGTGCGGCGGCAGGTGCAACGCAAGCCCGGCGGCCTCGTCGATCTGCGCCCGCCCAAGTACGGCTCCGAGCGCGACATCCCGGCGCCCGACGAACTCTTGAACCTGCTGAGCGAGCACATCGCCACCTGGAAGACGTTCGGCGCCGACCGGTGGATCTTCTACGGCAGGAACAACGAACCACCGCACCAGAACACGATCCACTATTGGTGGAAGACCACGCTTCAGCGTGCTGGTATCGAAGGCGTGCGGCTACACGATCTCCGGCACTTCTACGCCTCGGGATTGATCGCCGCGGGGCGCGATGTCGTCACCGTGTAGCGCGCTCTCGGGCACGCGAAAGCGACCACAACGCTCAACACGTACAGCCATTTGTGGCCCACCGCCGACGACCGCACACGGGCCGCGACGAGCACTCTCGTCGAAAGTGTTCTGCGGACTTTTGCGGAGTCTGTGCGGACTGATTCGCCAAATTCCGCGTAATTCCGCGGCAAAACGGCCCATTCAGTTGTTGAAGCGGAACTCCACCACGTCGCCGCTAGGCATCGTCATCGTCGTCGTCATCCAAGAAAGCGGTTCCGTAAAGGTCGCAACCCAGGCGCGCCAAATCGGCAAGGAGATCGGCGGGGATGACGAAGCCTCCCTGAGAACTATCCGAATCACCCGACCACCAAATGATCGTCTCGCAGTCCGCGCGCAGCGCAGCGAGTGCCTCTGCGCGATCTCGAAAAGAGTCGACGAGAACCCTCAGCGATGCAAAGCCTGTCTCGTCCTCAGGATCGACAAGAGCATCATCAGCGCTGAGTGACCAGTGGGCTTGCTGATAGGACATGGCTCCTGGCTTCAGATCCATGCCTCGCAGCGCAGCCTTCGTCGGCTCGCCGATGTCGTGGCTGTCGTGCGGTTCGAGGCCGAGAACGGACGTGATCTCGGCCGCAGTCCGCACGTCGCTGTAGATCGACATTGTCGAGCGGTTGTAGCGGATCATCCTGCCCTTTCGCCAAATGCCTAACTGTGACGGAATTCGACGACGTCGCCGTCCTGCATGACGTATTCCTTGCCCTCGAGGCGGGCCTTGCCGCGCGAGCGCGCCTCGACGACCGACCCCGCGTCGAGCAGGTCCTGGAACGAGATCACCTCGGCCTTGATGAAGCCCTTCTCGAAGTCGGTGTGGATCACTCCGGCGGCCTGCGGGGCCTTCCAGCCCTTGCCGATCGTCCACGCGCGGGCCTCCTTCGGGCCCGCGGTCAGGTAGGTCTGCAGCCCGAGCGTGTCGAAGCCGACGCGCGCGAGCTGGTCGAGACCCGACTCGCTCTGACCGGTGGAGGCCAGCAGCTCAGCGGCATCCTCGGGGTCGAGGTCGATGAGCTCGGACTCGATCTTCGCGTCGAGGAACACCGCCTTCGCGGGGGCGACGAGGGCTGCGAGCTCGGCGAGACGTGCGGCATCCGTCAGCACCGACTCGTCGACGTTGAAGACGAAGATGAAGGGCTTGGCGGTGAGCAGCCCGAGTTCCTTGATGGGCGCGAGGTCGAGTGCGGATGCCGACAGCAGCACGCCGCGCTCGAGGGCGTCCTTCGCGGCGGTCGCGGCATCGAGAACACCGGGATCGGTCTTCTTGCCCTTGACCTCCTTCTCGATGCGCGGGATCGCCTTCTCGAGGGTCTGCAGGTCGGCGAGCATCAGCTCGGCACCGATCGTCTCGAGGTCGGCCTGCGGGTCGACCTTTCCGTCGACGTGCACCACGTCGGCGTCGGCGAAGCCGCGCACGACCTGCGCGATGGCGTCGGCCTCGCGGATGTTCGCGAGGAACTGGTTGCCGAGCCCCTCCCCTTCGCTCGCGCCGCGCACGATGCCGGCGATGTCGACGAACGACACCGAGGCGGGCACGAGCCGCTCGCTGTGGAACACATCCGCGAGCTGCTGCAGGCGCACGTCGGGCAGGTTCACCACGCCGACGTTCGGCTCGATCGTCGCGAACGGGTAGTTCGCGGCGAGAACCTGGTTCTTGGTCAGGGCGTTGAAGAGGGTCGACTTGCCGACGTTCGGGAGTCCGACGATTCCGATGGTGAGAGCCACGGGAGTTCAGTCTACGGGCGCGGATGCCGCGACTCGGCGGCATCGACCCGCCAGCGCATGAGCACGTTGCCGCTTCCGGTCCACGTGCGGGTCTCGAGCAGCTTCAGCGCGACGGCCGGCTTGGCATCGAACAGCGGCACGCCGGTGCCCGCGATGAGCGGGAAGGTGACGAGGTGCAGCTCGTCGACGAGACCGGCGTGCATCAGGTCGTTCCACAGCAGCCGCGACAGCAGCACGAGGATGCCGCGCCCGTCCCGTCGCTTCAGTGCGGCAACCTCCGCACGGGCCTCGGCCCGACGCACCACCCGCGCCTGCGGATGATCGGCGAGGTCCGCCTCGGACACGGTGTCGGAGACGATGACCACCTCGATCGTACGGATGAGCGCGGCGAACTCCCGCCGGATCGCGGTGGCGGCGGCATCCGATTCGACCGACCGCCAGTACGCGAGGTTCTGCAGCGCCGACCGCCGTCCCGCGAGCAGCAGGGTGTCGCTGGCCCGCATGAGCGCGGTCGTGTAATGGTCGAACGTGTCGGCGCCCGCGTAGTCGGGGTGCTGGTGCGCGAAGAACGAGGCGATGTCGTGCGTGTCGTCCTCGTAGCGCCCGTCGACGGTCACGAAGTTGCAGACGGTGAGAGGGCGGCCGGTCATCGTGCGCTCACGGCCGTCGCGCGCGGAACGCGTGCGTGCGGTACGGAAGGTCGATGGTGCCGCCCGCGGCGAGCTCGGGACGCTCGGCGAGCACCGCGGCGAAGCGCTCCTCGATGGCCCCGCGATCGGCCGGGCTGGCAGTGATGATGTAGCTGCGCGAGCGCATCATCGCCCACAGCTGCTCGGCGGTCATCGGCCGAGCCCAGTCCCACACCTCGGATTCGAGACCGTCGAACGGCGCCTCGACCCTGGGGCCGCCGGCATCCATCATGTTCTCGGCGTTCGAGCCGTGCATCACCTCGGTCATGCGACGTACCCACGGGTCGCGATCGTCGCGCAGGTTCCACACCAGTCCGAGCACACCTCCGGAGCGCAGCACCCGACCGATCTCGGCCGAGGCGGGCGCGACGTCGACCCAGTGCCAGGCCTGCCCCAGGACGACGGCGTCGACGGATGCCTCGGGCAGCGGCAGCTGCTCGGCGGTGCCGACGAACGTGGGAACCCCGGGGACGGTGTCGCGCAGCTGCGCGAGCATCGCCGGATCGGGGTCGATCGCGACGACCTCGGCGCGACCGGCCGCGACGACGCGGGTGAGCTTCCCGGTGCCAGCGCCGACGTCGGCGACGCGCAGCGGGCGGTCGCCGTCGAGCGCGGGCTCGAGCATCCACCCGACCGCCTCCCACGGATAGTCGGGTCGCCCGGCCTCATAGGTCCCCGCCACCGCACCGAACGAGGTCGACATCTGGTCTCTGCCTGCCATGTCTGCGACCCTACGCCGGGGGCACGACGGCCGCAGCGCGACATCCGCCCGTCGTCGGCGTGGCGCACCGGACGTCCCGGCGCGCGGGCGCACGGTAGGAGCGTGGCCTTGGACTTCACCGCGATCGACTTCGAGACGGCGAACTCCTCCAGTGCGTCGGCGTGCGCCGTCGGGCTCGCACGCGTGCGCAACGGACGCATCGTCGAGACCGCGGGCTGGCTGATCCGCCCGCCCGCCGGCCACGACCGGTTCTTCGAGATCAACGTGGGCATCCACGGCATCCACCCCGACGATGTCGAGAGCGCGCCGACCTGGACCGAGCAGCTGCCCGCTCTCGCGCGCTTCACGGGCGACGACGTGCTCGTCGCCCACAACGCGGGCTTCGACATGGCGGTCATCCGGCGCGCCTGCGAGGCCACCGGTGACGCGTGCCCTCCGGCCCGCTACGCCTGCAGCGTGCAGGTCGCGCGCCGCGTCTACGACCTGCCGTCGTACCGTCTGCCGGCGGTCGCCGACGCGACCGGGTTCGGCCCGTTCCCCCACCACGATGCGACAGCGGATGCCGCGGCCTGCGCGCACATCATGGTCGACGCCGCCCGACGCCTCGGCGCCGGTGACATCGACGAGCTCGCCGCGCTCGCGGGCGTGCGCATCGGCACCCTCGCCGAGCCCGCCGCCGTCGCCGCCTGACGATGTCGGCACCCTCCCCCACACTGTGACCATGGATGTCGCCACCGTCGTGATCGCGATCGTCGCCGCCGTGATCGGCGCGGTCGTCGCGTGGGCCGTGGCATCCGCCCGGCATGCCCGCGCCCAGAGCGACCAGCGGGCGCGGGTGGCAGCGGCGGAGGCCGCCACCGCGGCGGCGCGGGAGGAGCTCGCACACGCGCGCGCCGAGCTCGAGACGCGCGACGATCGCGAGCGCCGTGACCAGTCGGTGCTGCGCGCGCTCGCGCCGGTCAGCGAGACGCTGCACGTGATGCGGCGCCGGGTCGACGAGCTCGAGCGGGAGCGTCAGACGCAATACGGCTCCCTGGCCGAGCAGCTGCGCCGCGCACAGGAATCGGATGAGGCGCTGCGCGCGACGACCGAGTCGCTCGCGAGCGCGCTGCGCTCGGGCGCCACACGCGGCGTCTGGGGCGAGACGCAGCTGCGTCGCGTCGTCGAGGCAGCGGGCCTCACCCGCCACGTCGACTTCGACCTGCAGAGTTCGCTGTCCTCGGATGCCGGTGCGGGCCGTCCCGACATGGTAGTGCGCCTTCCCGGCGGCAAGGCCCTCGCCCTCGACGCGAAGGTTCCGCTCGACGCCTACCTCGAGGCATCCGTGATCGCGCTGACCGCGACCGGCGACGACGGCGAACGCCGCCGCACGCTCATGACGCGGCACGCCCGCGCGGTGCGCGCCCACATCGACGCCCTGGCGAAGAAGGCATATTGGGCGGGCCTCGACGCGAGCCCCGAGTTCGTCATCTGTTTCCTGCCGAGCGAGTCTCTGCTGGCCTCGGCCCTCGATGAAGACCCCGCCCTGCTCGACTACGCGTTCACCAGACGGGTCGCGCTCGCGTCGCCCGTGAACCTGTGGGCGGTGCTGAAGACGGTCGCCTTCACCTGGACGCAGCAGGAGGTCTCCGCCGAGGCACGCACCCTGTTCGACCTGGGATCGCAGCTCTACGAGCGGCTCGGCGGTCTCGCCGGGCACGCCGACTCGCTCCGCCGAGCCCTCGAGCGCACTGTCGACGCCTACAACGGTTTCGCCGGTTCGCTCGAGTCGCGGGTGCTCGTGACAGCGCGCAGGTTCCCCGGGATCGACGAGACCAAGCGCGACGCCGTCATCGCACCGGCACCGATCGAGAAGTCGCCGCGTCGGCTCACCGCACCTGAACTGCTCGCGGCGATCGACGACTGACGGCGCCCGCCGAAGCGACCGTCCGAGCAGCTGGCGACGAGTGGCTCAGGCTCCGCCGGGCACGAAGTTCATGAGCGCGATCACGATCGCCGAGATCACGACGAATGCGCCGATGGGCCACCACGCACTCATCTGCTCGCCCTCGGGGCGCCGCTTGCGCAGCAGCACGTCCGGCCGTCGCGCCGGGTCGACCGCGGCGGCGACGACCTTCATCGCACCTGTCTGCGGAGTCGCGGAATCGGGAGTGGAACCGGTGGGTGCCGACATCCTCTGTCCCTTCACGCAAGCCCGCCCGCGTGCGCGGGCGACGGTCTCATTCTGCCAGACCGCCGCCGACGCACCGGGTCGTGTCGCCGTGGCAAACGTCGTCGAGGACCGTCAGAGCCACTTCGAGGTGAGGTGCTCCGAGGAGATGCGGCGGAGGGTTCCCGATGCGCCGCGCAGCACGACGCTCTCGGTGTAGATGTGGTCGCCCTCGCGACGCACACCGCCGACGAGCTGGCCGTCGGTGACTCCGGTCGCCACGAAGATCGTGTTGTTTCCCTTGACCAGGTCGTCGGCCTCGTAGACGAAATCGTCGAACTTGAGCCCGGCGTCGAGACCGCGCTGCTTCTCGTCGTCGTTGCGGGGCCAGAGGCGCCCCTGGATGTGGCCGCCGAGCGCCTTGATCGCACAGGCCGTGACGATGCCCTCGGGGCTGCCGCCCACACCCACGCAGATGTCGGTGCGTGCGTTGTGCCGCGCCGCGTTGATGCCGCCGGCGACGTCGCCGTCCGACATGAGGCGGGTGCCCGCACCGGCCTCGCGGATCTCCTCGATGAGACGCTCGTGACGATCGCGGTGCAGCACCGAGACGACGATCTCCTCCACCGGCTTGCCGGTCGCCTTCGCGAGGCGGCGGATGTTCTCGCCGATGGGCAGGCGGATGTCGACGACGCCGACGCCGGCAGGGCCCGTGACGAGCTTGTCCATGTAGAACACGCTCGACGCGTCGAGCATCGCGCCGCGGTCGGACACGGCGATGACCGACAGCGCGTTGTTGCGTCCCGCGGCCGTCAGCGACGTGCCGTCGATGGGATCGACGGCGACATCGCACTGCGGGCCGCGACCGGTGCCGACGTGCTCGCCGTTGAAGAGCATGGGGGCGTTGTCCTTCTCGCCCTCGCCGATGACGATGACGCCGTCGAAGTTGACGGTGCCGAGGAACGCGCGCATCGCGTCGACGGCGGCACCGTCGGCCGCTTCCTTCGCCCCGCGGCCGATGAACGGCACCGACCGGATGGCGGCGGCCTCGGTGGCACGGACGAGCTCGAGAGCCAGGTTTCGATCGGGATGCAGCGGGCTCATGTCCGCGGTCAGACTCACCATGGACGCCAGCCTATCGATCGAAGTGTGTCGAACCCCGCCGTTTTCGGCGCTTGAGCCCCGAAAGATCGCCGCTTCTTTCGCACGGCGGCGGAGCCGCGGCATCCGGGCCCCTTCGCTAGAGTTGCGCATGGAAACGACGCCTCACTCAAGGAGCCCCCATGCCCGTCGCCACCCCTGATCAGTACGCCGACATGCTCGACCGCGCGAAGGCCGGCGGCTTCGCGTACCCCGCGATCAACGTGTCGAGCTCGCAGACGATCAACGCCGTCCTCCAGGGCCTCGCCGAGGCGGGCTCCGACGGCATCCTCCAGGTGACCACCGGTGGCGCCGACTACTTCGCCGGCCAGACCGTCAAGGCCCGCGCCACCGGCGCACTGGCCTTCGCCAAGTACGTCACCGAGGTCGCCAAGAACTACGACATCACCGTCGCCCTGCACACCGACCACTGCCCGAAGGACGCGCTCCCCGGCTTCGTGCTGCCCCTTCTCGAGGCGTCCGAGGAAGAGGTGCGCGCCGGTCGCAACCCGATCTTCCAGTCCCACATGTGGGACGGCTCCGCGGTGCCCCTCGACGAGAACATCGACATCGCCGCCGAACTCCTCCCCCGCCTCAAGAACATCCACGCCATCCTCGAGATCGAGGTCGGCGTCGTCGGCGGCGAAGAGGACGGCGTCAAGCACGAGGGCACCAACGACGCGCTCTACACGACCGTGGGTGACGTCACCAAGGCCGTCGAGGCCCTCGGGCTCGGCGAGAAGGGCCGCTACATCTCGGCCCTGACCTTCGGCAACGTGCACGGCGTCTACAAGCCCGGCAACGTCAAGCTGCGCCCGGAGCTCCTCGGCGAGATCCAGGCCGGCATCGCCGAGAAGTTCGGCACCGGCCCCAAGCCGCTCGACCTCGTCTTCCACGGCGGCTCGGGCTCGACCCCCGAGGAGATCGCGCTCGCGGTCGCGAACGGCGTCGTGAAGATGAACATCGACACCGACACGCAGTACGCGTTCACCCGCTCGATCGCCGGCTACATGTTCTCCAACTACGACGGCGTGCTCAAGCTCGACGGCGAGGTGGGCAACAAGAAGGCCTACGACCCGCGCGCCTGGGGCAAGGTCGCCGAGTCGGCGATGGCCGTGCGCGTCGTCGAGGCCACGCAGCAGCTCGGTTCGGCGGGCAAGTCGCTCGGCGCCTGACACGATCCCGCGACGCCCCGCTCACTTCGGTGGGCGGGGCGTCGTCGCGTCTCCGGCTCCCCCGTCGACGGTGCACGCAGCCCTGCCCATCGCCGGGGTGCGTCACGCTCCGGCGCCGAGCCGGGTGACCGCGGAGCGACCGGCCGTCAGAGAGCGGATGCCGCGGCCCGCGCGACGCCCGGCACCCCGTCGATCACGGTGGGGGCATCATCCGGCACCGACAGCACCGTGATCTCATCTCCGGCCGCGATCTCGCCCGGCGTGAGCACGCGCAGGTAGGGGCCGAGACGCCCCTCGCGGGTGAATCGCTTGACCCAGCCGCGCTCGTCGTCACCGCCGACCCACCGCGCGAATGTCTGGCAGGGCTTGCGCGGCGACGTCACCTGTACTTCGAGGGTCGCGCCGATGCGCCAGACCTCGCCGACACGCGCGGCGTTGACATCCAGCCCCTCGACCCGCAGGTTCTCCCCGAAGAAGCCGGGCGCGAGCTCTCGGCCGAGCTCGCCCTCCCAGAACCGCGCGTCTTCTTCGGCGTAGACGTAGACGGCCTGGTCGAGGCCGCCGTGATGCTTGCGATCCGCCTGCACATCGGCGTAGACGCCGTAGGGACCCACCTTCACGGGGCCCTCGACGGGCCGCTTGTCGATCGCCGTCACGCCCACCGTGCCCGCATCGGGACGCAGGTCGTGCACGACGCAGACGGCGATGACGCGAGGCATGGCGGTCTCCCTCAGGTGGCGGTCGGACTCGGCGCGATGACGCCGACGCTCTGGATGGCGGTGAGGAAGGCCGGGTCCGACAGCAGCGGCACGACGACCAGGAACGACGCGAGGATGTTGATCACGGCTCCCGCGACGAGCGGGATCCAGAAGGCGAGGCGCCCCGAACGTGTCACGGCCCAGGAGAGCACGAACGTGGCGAGCCAACCGACCCCGAGCACGACGGCGGCGGCGATGCCCCAGGCGCGACCCGACGCGGGCACCGGAAGGTCCGATCGAAGACCCATGACCTGCGAGAGCGTACTGACGAAACCGGTGAAGTCGACGAACTGCGGAATGGCGCTCAGCACGGTGACCAGCCCGTAGCCGAGCAGCACGAAGGTCGCGACGCGGTCGATGAGTCGAGGCCGCCGCACCGCCGCGCCGCTGACCGGCGCCGGGGGCGGAAGGACGGGAGGCGCGGCCGGCGGCGGCGGCGGCGCGATGCCGTCCGACAGGTGGTCGGTGACGGAGGGCTGACGGATGCGGGCGCGCTGTTCCTCGGGCGTCGCGTACTCGCCGAACTGCGGGCGCGGGCGCTCCTCGGGGGACTCCTGCGGGTCACTCACGGCCGGATCGCCCTCCCAGTGCCCGGGCGTCGCGGCGACCCGTGGCATCCTGACGCAGTTCCTTCGGCAGCGAGAACAGCAGGTCCTCCTCGGCCGTACGCACCTCTTCGACGTCGGAGTAGCCGGCGCCCGACAACTCGTCGAGCACCTCCTGCACGAGCACCTCGGGAACGGATGCCCCGCTGGTCACCCCGACGGTCGCGACGCCGTCGAGCCACTCCTGCTGCACCTCCGACGCGTAGTCGACGCGGTACGCCGCCTTCGCGCCGTGCTCGAGGGCGACCTCGACCAGCCGCACGCTGTTCGACGAATTGGCCGATCCGACGACGATCACGAGGTCCGCGCCCTGCGCGACCTTCTTGATGGCGACCTGGCGGTTCTGGGTGGCGTAGCAGATGTCGTCCGACGGCGGATCCTGCAGCTCGGGGAAGCGCTCGCGCAGACGCCGCACGGTCTCCATCGTCTCGTCGACCGACAGCGTCGTCTGCGACAGCCACACGACCTTCGACGGGTCGCGCACCTCGACGGCGGCGGCGTCGGCGGGCGAGTTCACGATCGTCACGTGGTCGGGCGCCTCGCCGGCGGTCCCCTCGACCTCCTCGTGACCGGTGTGGCCGATCAGCAGGATCTCGAAGTCGTCGCGTGCGAACCGCACCGCCTCGCGGTGCACCTTGGTGACCAGCGGGCATGTCGCGTCGATCGCGACGAGACCGCGATCGGATGCCGCGTTCACCACGGCGGGCGACACACCGTGCGCGCTGAAGACGACGTGCGCCCCCTCGGGCACCGCGTCGACCTCGTCGACGAAGATCGCCCCCTTGCTCTCGAGCTCGCGCACGACATGGATGTTGTGCACGATCTGCTTGCGCACGTAGACCGGGGCGCCGAACCGCTCGAGCGCCTTCTCGACGGCCACGACGGCGCGGTCGACACCCGCGCAGTAGCCGCGCGGGGCGGCGAGCAGCACCTTCTTGACGCCGTCGACCGGGTTATCCTGAAGGCGCCCGCGACGGCCCGGAACACGGGGCACAGGCAGGGAGACGGCGGCGGAGGTCACCCGTCGAGTCTAATGATCGACGCCTGGGAGGGCGCGGGAGGATCGCATGGCCAGGTTCGAGCCCGAGCTCGCCCCCGGCGAGACCCCTCCGCCGGCGTCCGTGCACCCGAGGGATGCCACGAAGGATGCCCCGACCTCCGTCGGGCGCTTCAACCAGACCATCCGCGACTTCGTGTCGGCCTGGGGGTCGGTCTGGGTCGAGGGCGAGATCACCTCCTGGAACCTGCGGGCCGGCAACGTGTACGGACGTCTGACCGATCCCGACTCCGACGCCAGCATCGCGTTCCGCATCTGGGGAAGCGTCCGCAGCCGTCTCGCCGACGATCTGAAGGTCGGCGACCACGTCGTCGCGTCGGTGAAGGCGGACTACTTCGTCAAGTCGGGTGACTTCAGCGTCATCGTCTCGGCGATGCATCCGCTCGGTCTCGGTGACCAGTTCGAGCGGATCGAGCGCCTGCGCGCCGCCCTCTACGCCGAGGGATTGTTCGACGCGTCCCGCAAGCGGCCGCTGCCGTTCCTGCCCCAGCGCATCGGCCTCATCACCGGCGAGCGCTCCGACGCCGAGAAGGACGTGCTCCGCAACGCCGAGCTGCGCTGGCCGGGCGTGCGGTTCCGCGTCGAGCACGCAGCGGTGCAGGGCGAGCGCAGCGTCGGCGAGATCGTCGCCGCCCTGGAGCTGCTCGACGCCGACCCGGACGTCGACGTCATCGTCATCGCCCGCGGCGGCGGCGACCCGCTGCACCTTCTGGGATTCAGCGACGAACGCCTCGTGCGCGCGGTGGCCGCGGCATCCACCCCCGTCGTCAGTGCGATCGGGCACGAGAACGATCATCCGATCCTCGACGATGTCGCGGACCTGCGCGCCTCGACGCCGACGGATGCCGCCAAGCGCGTCGTGCCCGACGTCGGCGAGCAGCGCGCCATCGTGCAGCAGCTGCGCGCCCGCGCGACGCTGCGGCTGACCCAGCGCGTGCAGCACGACATCGCCCAGCTCGAGCAGCTGCGCTCGCGTCCCGTCCTCCGCACGCCCGACGCCCTGCTCGACCCGCGGGTGCACGAGCTCGTGCTGCTGACCGCGCGCGGTCGCGACACCGTCGACAGACGATGGGATGCCGCGGCTCGCCAGAGCGCGGAACTGCGCGCCGCGCTGCGCGCGCTCTCCCCCGGCGCGACACTCGCGCGCGGCTACGCGATCGCCTACCACCCCGACGGGCGCGTGCTGCGCGACGCCGCCGACGCCCCCACGGGGAGCGCCCTGGTCGTCACCGTCGGACGCGGCTCGCTCGCCGCGCGCAGCGAGGGCGAGCTCGCCGAGGGGCCGTCGGCGGCGACCGCCGGAGATTAGGATGGTGGGCATGACCGACTCGGACGCGCGCCCGTCTGACGTCGCCGAACTCTCGTTCGAGCAGGCGCGCGACGAACTGGTGCGGGTGGTCGCGGAGCTCGAACAGGGCGCCCCCACTCTCGAGCACTCCCTCGCATTGTGGGAACGCGGCGAGGCGCTCGCCGCCCGCTGCGAAGAGTGGCTGCGCGGGGCCAAGCGGCGCCTCGACGCGGCACGGTCCACCGCCGAAGGCGACGAGAGCTGATGACCGAGCGCATCGTCGCCGAGCTCGGCCGCCCCGAGACCCCGCAGGAGACCGCCGACCGCAAGGCCGAGTCGTCGCGGGCCTACCGGTCGAGCAAGACGTTCCGGAACCTCCTCGCCGCCCTGCTCGCCACGATGGCGATCGTCGTGGTCGTCGTGCTCGCCGTGCCCCGCGGACAGCTCGCCGCGACGCCCGCGCCCGACGTGGCCGCCCTCGCGCAGAGCCTCTCGGCCAGCATGAACCGTGCGGTCATCGCACCCGCCACCCCCACCGGCTGGGCGGTGAACCAGGCTCAGGTCGAGGGCGACAGCGTCAGCGCGTGGACGATCGTCTACGTGCCGGACTCCGCCGGCTACCTGCGTGCCGCCCAGGGGTTCGACGCCGACTCGGGATGGGTGGTGCGCACCCTGTCGGGCGCCGCCTCCGACGGAACGCTCGCGATCGACGGCATCGACTGGACGCGATACGACATCTCCGATCCGAGCAAGGCCGGGAACGTGTCGTACGCGCTCGCGACATCGGCGGGCAAGGACACGATCCTCCTCTACGGCACTGCGACCGCGGCGCAGACCGCCGAGCTCGCACAGAACCTCACTGCACAGATCCGCACACTCCGGGAAGCCGCGCAATGACCGACACCGCTCCGCTCACCATCTGGAACCAGATGCTCGAGGGCAACGCCCGCTTCGTGACGGGCGCGCCGCAGCATCCGCGTCAAGATGTCGAGCGCCGCCACGAGCTCGCCGCCGCGCAGCGCCCGCGGGCCGCCCTCTTCGGCTGCGCCGACTCGCGCCTCGCGGCGGAGATCATCTTCGACGAAGGGCTCGGCGACCTGTTCGTCGTGCGCAATGCCGGCCAGGTGATCTCCGACTCCGTCGTCGGCAGCCTCGAGTACGCGGTCGCCGCGCTCAACGTTCCCCTCATCGTCGTGCTCGCCCACGACGCCTGCGGCGCCGTGCAGGCCGCGATCGACTCCACCGGCGAGGACGCCCCGGAGCTGCCGACGCACATCTGGCACCAGATCGCGCCCATCGTGCCGGCCGTGCGCACAGTGATGCGCGCCGAGCACGTTCCGGCCGCGCACGCCGACCCCGAGCACGTCGGCCGAGAGCACCTGCGCAACACCGTGCACGCGCTGCTGCAGTCCTCCGAGCTCATCTCCACCGCCGTCGCCGCCGGCACTCTCGCGATCGTCGGCGCCAACTACCGTCTCGCCGAAGGAACCGCCGTGCCCGTCGTGGTCGTCGGCGGCGAGACGAACTGACCGCACACACCGCACTGGGAAGGGACAACGCTGTGACCGAGACCGAGTACCGCATCGAGCACGACACCATGGGGGAGGTGCGCGTACCCATCGCGGCGCTCTACGGCGCACAGACGCAGCGCGCCGTCGAGAACTTCCCGATCTCGGGAACCGGCCTCGAGTCCGCGCAGATCGCCGCCCTCGCCCGCATCAAGAAGGCGGCCGCGCTCGCGAACAAGGAGCTCGGCACCCTCGACGCGGGAATCGCCGACGCGATCGCCGCGGCGGCCGACGACGTCATCACCGGCGCCCACGACGACCAGTTCCCCGTCGACACCTACCAGACCGGCTCCGGCACCTCGTCGAACATGAACATGAACGAGGTGCTGGCCACCCTCGCGACGGCGCGACTCGGCTCCCCCGTGCACCCGAACGATCACGTCAACGCCTCGCAGTCGTCGAACGACGTGTTCCCCACCTCCGTGCACATCGCCGTCACGCAGGCGCTCATCGAGCACCTGCAGCCCTCCCTCGACCACCTCGCGGTGGCACTGGAGAAGAAGGCCGTGCTCTGGAAGGACGCCGTCAAGTCGGGCCGCACCCACCTGATGGATGCCACGCCCGTCACCCTCGGGCAGGAATTCGGCGGCTACGCACGCCAGGTGCGTCTCGGCATCGAGCGCATCGATGCCGTGCTCCCCCGCGTGAGCGAGGTGCCCCTCGGCGGCACGGCCGTCGGCACCGGCATCAACACCCCGCTCGGCTTCCCACAGAAGGTCATCGCCCTGCTCGCCGCCGAGACCGGCCTGCCGATCACCGAGGCCGAAGACCACTTCGAGGCCCAGGGCGCGCGAGACGGCCTCGTCGAGGCATCCGGCGCCCTGCGCACCATCGCGGTGTCGCTCACCAAGATCAACAACGACCTGCGGTGGATGGGCTCCGGCCCGAACACGGGCCTCGGCGAGCTGCACATCCCCGACCTTCAGCCCGGCTCCTCGATCATGCCCGGCAAGGTCAACCCCGTCATCCCCGAGGCGACACTCATGGTCGCCGCGCGGGTCATCGGCAACGACGCGACGGTCGCGTGGGCCGGGGCATCCGGCGCGTTCGAGCTGAACGTCGCGATCCCGGTCATGGGCACGGCGCTGCTCGAGTCGATCCGTCTGCTCGCGAACGCGACCCGCGTTCTCGCCGACAAGACGGTGGACGGCCTCGAGGCGAACCTCGAGCGTGCCGCCGCGTTCGCCGGCATGTCGCCGTCGATCGTCACGCCCCTCAACAAGGTGATCGGCTACGAGGCCGCCGCCAAGATCGCGAAGCACTCGGTCAAGAAGGGCATCACGGTGCGCGAGGCGGTCATCGACCTCGGCTACGTCGAGCGCGGCGAGATCACCCTCGAGCAGCTCGACGAGAAGCTCGACCTGCTCTCGATGACGCACGCCGGCTGACCCCGCGGCATCCGACCCGCCTGTGGCCTCTTCCGAGGGGCCGCAGGCGGGTCGCGCCATAATCGGAGCGTGGAGCAGTCACGGCGAGTCACGTCCGCGCGCATGCGGATCCTCAGCGCTCTCGTGGCCGTCACGACGCTCGGACTGCTGCTGACCGGCGCCATCAGCTTCTTCCTGCAGTACGAGCGCACGCTCGCGAGCATCGACGCGAAGCTCACCGAGAAGGTGAAGAGCCTGCCGTCACCGGCCACGGCTACGTCGGTGTCCGCGTACCTCGAGTCGGTCGTGACCGGCTTCCTGCCGGTGCCCAACGAGGCGGTCTTCGGCATCGTCGACGGACAGGCGGCTGTGTTTCCGGCCGCCGGCACGGAGTTCGGTGAGGGCGACGAGAAGGAGATCGTCTCCGCCGCCCTCGCCCAACCGGGTGCCGACGGGCACACCGTGCTGGGCACGGTCACGACCGCCGATGCCGGCACCGTGCGCTACATCGTGCAGCCGGTCTCGGTGCCGGGCGACGGGCGCACCGGCGCCTACGTGCGGATCGTCGGGCTCGACGCCGAGCTGCTGCCGTTCCGCGCCTCGGTGATCAGCTACGCGATCGCCGGAGTCGCAGTGCTCGCCGCCGTCGCGCTCATGAGCTGGTTCCTGACCGGACGACTGCTCGCACCGTTGCGTCGACTCCAGGAGACCGCGGAAGCCGTGACACTCGGCCACTTCGGCGACCGGGTCGAGACCGACGGCGATGACGAGATCGCCGACTTCACGCGCACGGTGAATTCTATGTTCGACCGTCTCGAGGCCTCCGTCGACACCCAGCGGCAACTGCTCGACGACGTCAGGCACGAACTGAAGACACCCCTGACGATCATGCGCGGCCATCTCGAGATGATGAATCCGCGCGACCCCGTCGATGTCGAGGGCGTCCGTCAGCTCGGCCTGTCCGAGCTCGACCGCATGACCCAGCTCGTCGATGACATCGACCTCCTCGCGTCCGCGGAGGACAGCGACCAGTTCCAGCGCCAGGACATCGACGTGTTCGATCTGACCCTTCGGGTCGGCGGGCTCGTCACGGCCATCCCCGATCATCTCTGGGTCGTCACCGACCGAGGCTCGGGCGTCGTCGTGGGCGACGACGCGCGTCTGCGCCAGGCATGGCTGCAGCTGGCCGACAATGCGGCGAAGTACGCACCCGCGGGCAGCACGATCGAGATCGGCAGCGCGGTCGTGGACGACGTCGCTCGGCTGTGGGTGCGCGATCACGGACCCGGCATCGCACCCGCGGACCGGCGGCGCGTGTTCCGACGGTTCGACAGGGCGCAGGCGGGGCGCGGCGTGAACGGTTCGGGCCTGGGCCTCGCGATCGTCGACGCGATCGCCCGGGCTCACGGCGGTTCCTGCGTCGTGACGGAGACGCCGGGCGGCGGCGCCACGCTCACGATCGAACTCCCCCTGCACCGCAGTGCCCCCGCGCTGCCGACTCCGGTGCGCGCCGAAGACGTGCTGCACCAGCGGAAGGCCTCCGAATGACCCGCATCCTCATCGTCGAAGACGAACCCCGTATCGCGACCTTCGTGCAGCGGGGATTGGAGACCGCCGGCTACGAGACGGAGATCGTGGACAACGGCTTCGACGGCGCGGAACGTGCGCTCTCCCCCGACATCGATCTCGTCCTCCTCGACGTCGGACTCCCCGGCATCGACGGCTTCGAGGTCCTGCGTCAGGTGCGCGGGCAGGGCTCCTCCGTGCCGATCATCATGCTGACCGCCCGCACGTCGACACGCGACACGGTGGATGGGCTGGATGCCGGCGCGAACGACTACGTCGCGAAGCCCTTCACGTTCGAGGAGCTGCTGGCTCGGGTGCGCTCTCGGTTGCGCGAGAACACCACGCCCACGACGCCCGTGACGATCGTGCGCGGGGAGGTCGCCCTCGACGTCATGACCCGACGGGCCGCCGTCGACGGACGGGAGTTCGATCTGTCAGCGCGGGAGTTCGCGCTCGCCGAGCAGTTCCTCCGGCACCCCGGCCAGGTGCTGAGCCGCGAGTATCTGCTGAGCAAGGTCTGGGGTCTCGACTTCGATCCCGGCTCGAACGTGGTCGATGTCTACGTTCGTTACCTCCGCAGCAAGCTCGGCGCCGATCGCATCACGACGGTGCGCGGAGCCGGCTATCGGTGGGACTGACCCCTCATGAGAGAAGCCCCCGGTGTGGGGGCACCGGGGGCTGACGAGGAGACTCGGAACCCGAACCGTCCGATCCTCGGTCGCGACAACCGGGGGGTCCGTCGCGATCACTCAGTTATCCACCGGATCGACATGGGGGGGGTGGGGGGAGCCGATCCGATGCGGCAGGCGAACCTCGTCGCCGCTGCATCCATCCTGACGCGTCCAGGCGCCGAACGCCCCCCTTTCCAGATGAGAGTGTTCTCATCTTTCAGGGGGGCGCTCGAGATGCCTCAGGACAGTTCGCCGGCCTCGAGCAGATCGGTCACGAGGGCCGCGATCGCCGACCGCTCGCTGCGCTGGAGCGTGACGTGACCGAACAGCTCGTGCCCCTTGAGCGTCTCGATCACCGAGGCCACGCCGTCGTGCCGTCCGACGCGCAGATTGTCACGCTGGGCGACGTCGTGGGTGAGCACGACGCGGGAGTTCTGCCCCATGCGGCTGAGCACGGTCAGAAGCACGTTGCGCTCGAGCGACTGCGCCTCGTCGACGATCACGAACGCGTCGTGCAGCGAGCGACCGCGGATGTGGGTGAGCGGGAGGACCTCGAGGATGCCGCGCTCGGTGACCTCCTCGAGCACGTTGGAAGAGACCACCGAGCCCAGCGTGTCGAACACCGCCTGACTCCAGGGGTTCATCTTCTCGGCCTGGTCACCGGGAAGGTAGCCGAGCTCCTGGCCACCGACCGCGAACAGCGGCCGGAACACGATGATCTTGCGCTGCTGCTGCCGTTCGAGCACTGCCTCGAGACCCGCGCAGAGGGCGAGCGCCGACTTGCCGGTGCCGGCGCGCCCACCGAGGGACACGATGCCGACGCCGGGGTCGGTGAGCAGGTCGATCGCGATGCGCTGCTCGGCGGAGCGACCGTGGAGGCCGAAGACATCGCGATCGCCACGCACGAGGCGGAACGAGCCGTCACCCGAAACCCGGCCGAGTGCCGAGCCCCGCTCGGAGTGGATGATGAGACCGGTGTTGACGGGGAGGCCTGCGGCATCCTCGCTCACCGCGATCTCCGTCTCGTAGAGGTCGCTCATCTCATCGCCCGTGAGATTCACCGAGGCGATCCCCGTCCAGCCCGAGTCCACGGCCTGCTCGGCCAGGTACTCCTCGGCGATGATGCCGAGGGAGGACGCCTTCACGCGCATCGGGAGGTCTTTGGAGACCACGGTCACGTCGTGACCCTCGGACATGAGGTTCAGCGCGACAGCGAGGATGCGCGAATCGTTGTCTCCCAGGCGCAGGCCCGAGGGGAGCACCGTCGGATCAGTGTTGTTCAGCTCCACGCGGAGCGTTCCGCCCTCGCCGACCGGGACCGGGAAGTCGAGTCTGCCGTGCTCGACGCGCAACTCGTCGAGGTGGCGAAGAGCCTGCCGGGCGAAGTAGCCGAGTTCGGGATCGTGCCGCTTCCCTTCGAGTTCGGTGATCACCACGACGGGGATCACGACGGAGTGCTCCGCGAACCGGAAGAACGCGCGTGGATCGCTCAGCAGGACGGAGGTGTCCAAAACATAAGAGCGCAGGTCAGTGAACTGATCTGCGCTCTGGTGCTCGGTGACTCGCTGCTGCTGGCGTGGTGCTCGTGTGGTCACAACCGCTCCCGACCCGGGACGTGTCCCGGTGACTCGCGAGTCGACCGTTGGGCCACGAGTCGCGATCCAGGTGGCCGACTCGACCGGGCGCCTTGCCCGATGAGCACAACCTACGACCAACGGCTGCATCACCCGCATTCGACGCGGCGTGTCTCGCGTTACCGCTTCGTGAACAGCCCGCGTCCGTCGTGATACGCGCGAGAAGTACCTGATCAGCCGCCGAAACGGCGATCACGTGAGGCGAAGTCGCGGATGGCGCGCAGGAAGTCGACCTCGCGCAGGTCGGGGCCGAGCGCCTCCACGAAGTAGAACTCGCTGTGGGCGCTCTGCCAGAGCAGGAAGTCGCTGAGGCGCTGCTCCCCCGAGGTACGGATGACCAGGTCGGGATCGGGCTGCCCTCCGGTGTAGAGATGCTCGGCGATCTGCTCGGGCGTGAGGCTCGCGGCGAGCTCCTCGAGGGTTCCGCCACGCTCGTCGTGCTGGGTGATGATGCTGCGCACCGCGTCGACGATCTCGCCGCGTCCGCCGTACCCGATCGCGAGGTTGACGTGCATGCCCGTGTGCGCGGCGGTGCGGTAGGCGACATCTCTCAGCACGCGCTGCAGCTCGTCGGGAAGGAGGTCGAGTCGACCGACGGGCTGCACGCGCCAGTCCCGTTCATGGGACAGATCGTCGGCGAGCTGGCCGATGATCTCGATGAGGTCGGTGAGCTCTCCGCTGTCCCGTTTACGGAGGTTGTCGACAGAGAGCAGGTAGAGCGAGGCCACCGAGACGCCCACGTCGTCGCACCAGCGCAGGAACTCGCGCATCTTGGCCGCGCCGGCACGATGCCCGTGTGCGGCCGAGTCGTAACCGAGCTGTCTCGCCCACCGCCGGTTGCCGTCGATCATCATCGCGACGTGACGCGGCACCTGGGCAGGCGGGATCTGACGCAGCAGACTGTTGATGTAGAGGCGGTACAGCGGACCGCGGCCCTCCTGCGTTCGGCTCGACATCACCGTCCTACGCTATCGCTCTGCTGCGTATTCACCCCATGTACGACGGCTGGCATGGGCACGCCCGTAGTCTCGTTCCGATGAGCCGTTCTTCGCGAGACGTCCCTCAGCTCCCGCTCCTCGAGGCAGGAGCGGTTGCCGCGCACACGGATCTCAAGCCCACCTGGCGCGGCTGGATCCACGCCGGCACGTTCCCCGTGGCCCTCGCCGCCGGCATCGTGCTCATCTGCCTCGCAGACGGCACCGTCGCGAAGTGGGCGGCGGCGATCTTCATGACCACTTCGCTGCTGCTGTTCGGCAACTCCGCCGTGTACCACCGCTTCAACTGGGGACCGCGCGTCAAGGCGACGCTCAAGCGCATCGACCACGCGAACATCCTGCTGCTGATCGCGGGCACGTACACGCCGCTCGGTCTCCTCGCCCTCCCTCCCCAGAAGTCGACGCTCCTGCTGTCCCTGGTGTGGGGTGGGGCGCTCCTCGGCATCCTCTTCCGCGTGCTCTGGATCAACGCGCCGCGCTGGCTCTACGTCGCGCTCTACATAGTGCTCGGCTGGGCGGCGGTCATGTACATCGGCGATCTGGTCGCGGCGAACGTCGCGATGATGGTGCTGGTCGTCGTCGGCGGGCTGCTCTATACGGCCGGCGCCGTCGTCTACGCGCTGAAGCGGCCGAACCCGTGGCCCGGGGCGTTCGGCTTCCACGAGATCTTCCACGTGTGCACCGTGCTCGCGTTCCTGTGCCACTGGGCGGCGAGCCTGCTCATCTGCCTCCGTCCGGCCTTCAACGCCTGAGCGGGCGGCCGTCGTCAGGCGCGGGGCGACCCGTCGTCGTCGCCGGATGCCGCGGCATCCTCTGCGGCGTCGAGTTCTTCGTTGATCTGCGCGCGGTAGTTTCCGCGGCGGATGCGGCGCAGCATGTCCCATACGAGGAAGAAGACGGCGACGGCGAGAACGCCGCCGACGATGAATCCGGCCGGTCCCGGTGTGACGAGGATCGGGTCGACGTCGCTCGGCGAGGGGGTCGGGGTGGGGGTATCGGTCGCCGCCAGCCACCAGATCACCGGGTGCATCTGTCCTCAGTTCCGCGCGCGAGCGCATAGCCTTGAAGCACCAGCCTAATCAACGAAAGCCGTGACCCTCATGACGACGCAGGAGCTGCTCGATGAGCGCTACGGGCGCACTCGCTCGCGCCGTTCGCGGCGCTGGTGGACGCTCGGCGCGGGAGCGGCGATCGCTGCGGGTGTGGGAGTGATCGCGTGGTACGCGTTCGCCTCCGCGGCCGACGCCGTGGACACGACGACGACCGCATTCCACCTGGTCGACGACCACACGGTGACCGTGACCTTCCAGATCACCGGTCCCGCCGACAAGGCGATCGCCTGCGTGCTCGAGGCCGATGACGCCGACCACGGCGTGGTCGGCTGGAAGGTCGTGCAGTACCCCGCCTCGGGCACCCACGCGCAGGCGTTCACCGAGCAGATCCCCGTGACGGGCATCGCGACCACGGGTTTTGTCAACACCTGCTGGGTGCCGTAGCCTGTCGGGATCGAATGACGACGCCCTGGCGGGAGCCGGGGCGTCGTGCCGTATGACGAAGGAGACACCGTGTCCACGGAAAACCAGGTGACCTTCCTGACCCAGGAGGCGTACGACCGCCTCGTCGCCGAACTCGAGCACCTGTCCACGACGGGCCGCGAGGAGATCGCCAAGCGCATCGAGGCCGCCCGCGAAGAGGGCGACCTGAAGGAGAACGGCGGCTACCACGCCGCCAAGGACGAGCAGGGCAAGCAGGAGGCGCGCATCCGCACGCTGCAGGCGCTGTTGAAGAGCGCGAAGGTGGGCGACGCGCCCGAGAGCCACGGCGTCGTGGAGCCCGGCACGGTCATCACCGCGCTGGTCGCGGGCGGCGAAGAGGTCTTCCTCCTCGGCAACCGGGAGATCGCCGGAGGCACCGACCTCGACGTCTACAGCGAGGTCTCCCCGCTGGGTTCGTCGATCCTCGGCCTCAAGGAGGGCGAGAAGACCTCCTACACCGCGCCGAACGGCCGCGAGATCGCCGTCGAGATCATCAAGGTCGACACGTTCACGGGCTGAACGCACCGACGTGAGACGGGCCGGTCCCCTCGGGGGCCGGCCCGTCGTCGTCTCAGTCGGCGACGATCGTGGGCTGGAAGCCGGCCTCTTCGAGCGTGCGCAGCACGAGCGCACGGTGCTCGTCACCGCGCGTCTCGACGCTGAGCTGCAGCACGACCTCGCTGATGAGCAGCCCCTGCCCGTGGCGGGTGTGGAGCACCTCGATGACGTTGGCGCCCGCGAGGGCGAGCAGTTCGGAGACGCGGGCGAGCTGGCCGGGACGATCGGGCAGCGGGATGCGCAGGCTCGTGTAGCGATTGGATGCCGCGAGCCCATGCGCGACGACGCGCTGCAGCAGCAGCGGGTCGATGTTGCCGCCCGAGAGGATGGCGACGGTCGGTCCGTCGGCGGGCACCTTTCCGGTGAGGATGGCGGCGACGCCGACCGCGCCGGCGGGCTCGACGACCTGCTTCGCGCGCTCGAGGAGCACGAGGATGGCCCGGGCGATGTCGTCGTCGCTGACGGTGACGACCTCGTCGACGTAGCGCTGCACGAGCGCGAAGGGGATGTCACCGGGGCGCTTGACCGCGATGCCATCGGCGATCGTCGGCGTCGTGTCGACCTCGAGCGGTTCGCCCGCCGCGATCGACGAGGGGTAGGCGGCCGAGTTCTCGGCCTGCACGCCGATGATCCGCACCTCGCGGCCTTCGGCGGCCGCACGCAGCTTGATGGCGGCGGCGACACCCGAGATGAGGCCTCCCCCGCCGATGCCGAGCACGACCGTCCGGACGTCGGGCACCGCGTCGAATACTTCGAGGCCGAGTGTGCCCTGCCCGAGGATCACATCGAGGTGGTCGAAGGGGTGGATGAACACGGCCCCGGTGCGCTCGGCGAACTCGGCGGCGAGGCGCAGCGGCGTCTCGACGGTCGGCCCGTCGAGCACGACGTCGGCGCCGTAGCCGCGGGTGGCGAGGAGCTTGGGCACGGGGACGCCCAGAGGCATGAAGATCGTCGCCGGGATGCCGAGGCGCTGGGCGGCGAGCGCCACGCCCTGCGCGTGGTTTCCGGCCGATGCAGCGACGACGCCGCGGGCCCGCTCCTCCTCGCTCAACCGGGAGAGCCGGTAGGCGGCGCCGCGGATCTTGAACGAGCCGGTGCGCTGCAGGTTCTCCAGCTTCAGGTGCACCGGGGCGCCGAGCACCTCGGAGAGGAAGTGCGAGCTGTCCACGGGGGTGGTGGCGATCAGCGGAGCCAGGGTGGCTGCGGCATCCTCGAACTCGGCAAGTGTCGGCTCGCTCACGCGGGAGTCCTCCTCGGGCACGGCCCGTCGACCTGACGCCGCGGCTGCGAGCGCCCATCGACTCAGTCTAGGGTCGGGTGCATTCCGCTTCGGGCGTGCGTCTGGGCGCCGTCCTGGTCAGAACTTTCCGCCCATCTCGTGCAGGCGCTCGACCCGATCGGGGATGGGCGGATGCGTCGCGAACAGGCGCGACATCCCTCCGCCGCGCAGCGGATTCGCGATCCACAGATGCGCCATGGAGGTGTTCGGCTTCTGCAGCACGGTGCTCGCGCCCTCGAGCTTCTCAAGCGCCGATGCGAGACCCTCGGGGTCACGGGTCGTGAGGGCGCTGGTCGCGTCGGCGAGGTATTCGCGCTGACGGGAGATCGCGGCCTGCACGCCCGCCGCGAGCAGCGGCGCGACGATCGCGGCGACGAGCCCGAACACGAGGAACAGCGCCTGGGCCTGCGCGTTGTTGCTGTTGTTGCGGCGCATGCTTCCGAAGAACGCCATGCGCATGAGCATGTCGGCGATGAGGCCGACGGCGACGACGAGACCGAAGACGAGCAGCGACACCCGGATGTCGTAGTTGCGGATGTGGCCGAGCTCGTGCGCGAGCACGCCTTCGAGCTCACGGTCGGTCATCAGCTCGAAGAGCCCGGTGGTCACGGTGATCGCGGCCTTGTCGGGCGAGCGGCCCGTGGCGAAGGCGTTCGGCGCCGGGTCGTCGACGACGTAGAGCGTCGGCATCGGCGTGCCTGTCGTGATGCACAGGTTCTCGACGAGCCGGTAGTACCGCGGCGCCTGCTCGCGCGTGACCTCGAACGCACCCGAGAGCGCGAGTGCCTCACGGCTGGCGGCGAAGTACTGGATGCCGGCGTACCCGGCCGCGAAGACGAGCAGGAAGGCCGTCACCCACCAGTTGCCCGACATCAGCCAGCCGGCGACCAGACCGATCAGCCCGATGAAGACGACGAAGCCCACGAGGATGAACCAGGTGTTGCGCTTGTTCGCGGCGATCGCCGAATACACGCGTGCCTCGCGCCGGGATCAGAACTGGATGCGGGGCGGCTCGGCGATCGACGCGCCGTCGACCACCTCGAAGAACTCGCGCGGCGTGAAGCCGAGGTTGCGGGCGAACAGGTTGTTCGGGAACACCTTGATTTTGGTGTTCAGTTCTCGCACGCCGCCGTTGTAGAACCGGCGGGACGCCTGGATCTTGTCCTCGGTGTCGACGAGCTGCTGCTGAAGCTGCAGGAAGTTCTGGCTCGCCTGCAGCTGCGGGTAGGCCTCGGCGACCGCGAAGATCGACTTCAGCGCCTGCTGCATGTGCCCCTCGGCCACGCCGGCCTCACTGGGCGAGGAGGCGCTGATCGTCTCGGCCCGCGCCTGCGTGACGTTCTCGAACACCGCCTTCTCATGGGCCGCATAGCCCTTGACGGTCTCGATCAGGTTCGGGAGCAGGTCGGCGCGTCTCTTCAGCTGCACCGTGATGTCGCTCCACGCCTCATCGACGCGCACTCCGAGCTGCACCAGCCCGTTGTAGGTCGCCCACAGGTAGATCCCCACGATCACCAGCAGGGCGACGATGATCAGAACCGGGATGAGCCATTCCATCTCGATCGACTCCGTTCGCGTAGTGCCCTCATACTAGTGGCGCCCTCGGGCGTGATGATGCGCTCGCGGCAGACTCTGGGTCTACTCCCCGAGGACGCGTCGGAGGTAGCGGTTGCGGAAGACCCGATCGGGATCGAGCCGGTCGCGCAGGGCCGTGAAGTCGTCGAACCGAGGGTAGGCGGGGCGCAGGTCATCGGCGGTGCGCGTATGCATCTTGCCCCAGTGGGGACGCCCGTCGAAGGTGCGCAGCAGCTCCTCGATCGGTTCGAAGTAGGTGGCCGGGTTCTCCCGCCAGTAGCGGTGCACGGCGATGTAGCCGGTGGCGCGGCCCGAAGCCGTCGAGAGCCAGAGGTCGTCGGATGCCGCGATCCGCACCTCGATCGGGAACGACACCCGGTACCGGCGCTCGTCGATGAGCGCGCGCACGGCGTCGAATGCCTCGGCAAGGCGCTCGGCGGGCACGGCGTACTCCATCTCGCGGAACCGCACGCCCCGGTGCTGCGTGAACACGGCGGTGGAGGCATCCGTGTACTCGCGTCGCCCCGTGACCTTCGCTGCGAGGCGCGACAGCGGCGGGGTGATCGCCGGCACGGCGCGGCCGAGAGCGCACACGGCGGTGAAGACGCCGTTGGAGAGCAGCTCCTCGTCGAGGAACTTCGCGACGCGGGGCAGCGGATGGCGCACGGCGCTCTCCGGCAGGCGGGTGTTGGTCTTCAGGAGTCCCACGTCGGTGTGCGGGAACCAGTAGAACTCGACATGATCGGATGCCGCGGCCCGGTCGGCGAACGTCGCCACGACGTCGTCGATCGGCTCGGGGTGCTCGACGGCGTGCAGCACGAACGCGGGCACGAGTCGCAGGGTGACCTCGACGAGGATGCCGAGCGCGCCGAGTCCGAGTGCGACCGCCGGAAGCAGATCGGCGTTCTCGGTGTCGTCGACGGTGAGGAACTCACCCTCGCCGGTGACCAGCGTGACCCCCGCGACCTGGGTCGCGATGCCGCCGAACGCGGCGCCGGTGCCGTGGGTGCCGGTGGAGATCGCCCCGGAGATCGACTGCCGGTCGATGTCGCCGAGGTTCGCCATGGCGAGGCCGTAGGGCGCGAGCAGCTTCGGGATGCGGTGCAGGCGGGTGCCGGCGCGGAAGGTCGCGAGCCGCCGCTCGCGGTCGACCCGCACGAGCCCGGTGAGGTCGCTGAGGTCGAGCAGCACGCCGGGCGCGACGGCGATGCCGCTGAAGCTGTGCCCGGCACCGACGGCCTTCACCGGCAGGCCGCGTGTGCGGGCGGCGAGCACCGAGCGGCGTACGGCGTCGGGCGTCGCGGGGTACTCGACCCGCGCCGGGCGCACGCTCTCGGTGCGCCCCCAGTTCGTCCAGGTGCCGCCGGGTCGTGTCACAGGAACGCCTTTCCCTCACCGCGGTAGGTCGCGGCCTCCCCCACGACGGCTCCCGCCGCCACGATCGCGAATCGTTCGACGCGCTCCGACAGCTCACCGCTCTTCGCGTGCCGGAACCACACCCGGTCGCCCACCCGCAGCGTGCGCGCCGCCGGCCCCTGCACCGGGGTCTGCACCTCGCCGGTGCCCTCGCGACCGAGGGTGCGCAGTCCTTCCGGCCACACCGGCGCGGGCTGCCGCGACGCGACCGGCGGGCCCGAGGCGACCCAGCCGCCGCCGAGCAGCGTCGCGATGTCGTCGGTCGGCCGACGGACCACGTCGAGGGCGAAGGATGCCGCCGGCGCCGGGTCGAACGCGCGGTAGCGCGAGAACAGATGCCCCGCGAACAGGCCGCTGCCGGCGGTGAGCTCGGTGACCGCGGCATCCGATGACGTGTACTCCAGCGACCCGGTGCCGCCGCCGTTGACGAACTCGAGCGGCGCGACGCGCGTGACCGCCGCCACGATGGCCTGCCGCCGTTCGCGCAGCTCGTCTCCCGAGGAGCGCTGCATCCAGCGGATCACGGGGTCCGACGGCCCCTCGGCGTCGGGCTGGCCGGCGATCTGCGCCTCGTACATCATGACTCCGGTCAGGCGGAAGCCGGGTCGCGCCGCGATGTGCCGGGCGAACCGGGCGACGTCGTCGGCGTCGTGCAGCGGCGAGCGCCGCACCCCGATGTGCCCGAGTGCGCGGCTGCGCCACGAGGCATCCGCGTCGATCGCCACCCGCACCTCGGGTCGCGTCGCGGGAGATGCGACCGCGTCGACCAGGTCGAGCTGGGCCGGGCCGTCGACCATGAGCGTCACGCGCGCGGATGCCGCCTCCGAGGCGACGAGCGCGGCGAGCGCCGCCCGATCGGCGGTCGGGTATCCGACGACGACGTCGTCGTGGGTGTCGGCGAGCCACAGCGCCTCGGCGAGAGTGAACGCGAGGATGCCGCGATAGCCCGGTAGGGCGAGGAGCGCATCGAGCGCCTCGCGCACACGCAGGGACTTGCTGGCGACGCGGATCGGCATACCGCCGGCGCGCGCGATCATGTCGAGCGCGTTGTAGCGCAGCGCTTCGAGCCCGAGCACGGCGACGGGGGCGGAGCGGTCGGCGGTGGCGGCGGTGAGCGAGGGCCAATAGGCCGCGGGCTCACGCCACGGCTCCCCGGCGGGCGCCGCGAGCAGATCGATCGTCATCGTGCCCTGCTCCTCGTCGCCGGTGGCCGCATGCGCTCAGCCTAGGCCGCGGCGACGCGCACCGTGACGTGCGTGCCGTGCGGGTGCGTCGTGCCTACGCTGTGCACGTGAGCACTGATGAGGGCGCGCCGCAGCGCATCGAGAGCCGGCACGGAGTGAGCGACGCCGACGACGCCGTTCCGGGCGACGGCCGGTTCGAGACGGCCACCGAGAAGTCCGATCGCAACTGGACCGACATCCTGCAGGAGCTGCGCGCCACGCAGACCGGCACGCAGATCCTCACCGGCTTCCTGCTCGCGGTCGCGTTCCAGCCGATGTTCCAGACGCTCGACGCGTTCGCCCGCACGTTCTACCTGTGCCTGGTGACCCTCGCGGGCGTCGCCACGCTGCTGGGTCTCACGCCGATCATCATGCACCGCCGCCTCTTCCGCCATCACGAGAAGGCGCGGCTCGTCGTGATCGGCAACGTCTTCCTGCTCGCCACCCTCGCGGTCGTCTCGCTGCTCGTCGCGGGGGTCGCCGCGTTCCTGTTCGGCGTGACGGCGGGGCTGCCCGCCGGCGCCGTCGCCCTCGGGGTGACCCTCGTGGCGGTGGCCGTCATCTGGTTCGCCGTGCCGCGACTCGGGCGCACCCCGAGCTGAGCGGCGGGGCGCGGCATCCGTCGACTGCCGATCGGCGGGCAGCGACGACCCGGCGCCCCCGATGCCGGAGCACGGTGGGGTGTGCCCCCGCTGGGACTCGAACCCAGACTGAAGCGATTTTAAGTCGCCTGCCTCTGCCATTGGGCTACGGGGGCCCGCCCCCACCCTAGGACAGCGACACGCGCCGTCAGAGGCGGGCGAGCGCGACGATGTCCTCCTCGAACTCGGTCGTCACCTCGCGCGAGACCGTGGCGCGGGTGCCGCCGAGCGCCCGCAGGTAGTCGTCCGTGCCGACCGCGTCGCCCGTGTCGCCGGAGGCGAGGGCGCGCGCAAGAGCCTCCTGCGATGCGCGCCGCGCGGCGTACTCGATGTCGGCGGGGGTGAGTCCGTCGCTGGCGTCGACGAGAGCCGAGACATCCACGTCGCCCGCGACGTCGACAGGGATGTACCGACCCCAGATCGCGCGGCGCGCCTCCGCGTCGGGCAGGCCGATCGGCAGCACGTAGTCGAAGCGTCCGTGCCGCAGGAACGCGGCGTCGAGTGCGCGGATGAAGTTCGTCGCACAGATGAGCAGCCGGCCGTCCCGCTCACGGAACTCCGCGACGAGCTTCAGCAGCTCGTTCGTGACCCCCTGCGTGGGCGAGGGCGGCGTGCCGCCCCGATGAGCCGCGATCTCCTCGACCTCATCGATGAAGACGACCGCGTGCTCGAGCTGGTCGATCGCCTCGAACGTGGCACGCAGGGCGCCGGCCATCCCCCGCGCGCTGTCGCCGAGCCGCGAGGGGAAGACTTCGACGAACGGCCAGTCGAGACGGGATGCCACGGCCCGCGCGAAGGTCGTCTTGCCGGTGCCGGGCGGCCCGAACAGCATCACCGCCCGCGGCGGCACCACCCCGAAGCGCTCGGCGAGCTCCGGCTGCGCGAGCGGCGTCACGAGCCGCTCCTCGAGGATCGTCTTCTCCGTCGTCATGCCCGCGACCGCGTTCCAGAGGTGGCGCGGCAGAATGCGACCACCCAGCTCCTTCAGCACGTCGAGCTCGCGGCGCTGCACGGGGAGCTGACGCTCCAGGTAGCGCACCGCTCGATGCACGACGAAGGAGTTCTGCGTGAACGGCTCGACCCGCTGCCCCTCCGGCACCAGCACCGACAGTGTGCCGAGCCCGAGCGGCGCCATCCGGCGCTCGAGCGCATCGAGCAGGGCGCCGCTGATCTCGCCCGCGGCATCCGTCTCGCGCACTCCGAAGAACACCACCCATCCCTGCGCGTGGGCGGCACGGCCGACAGCGGCCCCGACGATGTCGTCACCGCGCACCGCGACCACCGCGTGGTCGGCCTGACAGGAGGCCACGACCTCGGCGAGCGAGTAGATCGGCGTTGCACCTTCGCCCGTCACGTGGCCCCACAACCGCACGAGCTGGTCGAGATCGTCGCCGTGGAAGTCGCGGATGTGCACCTTGGTCACTCGGGCCTCCTCGGGCGCAGCCGCCGGACCCGAGGCACCTGTGCCCCGCGGCGGGAAGCCCAGTGTGGCATACGGCACGCGCACCCCGCCAGCGGTGCGGCCGGGAGTATCCGAAGAATGCGGAACGCCGCGGCATCCGAAGATGTCGCGGCGTTCCGTGAGACGTGCGCCTACTTCGCGGCGGCGGCCTTCTCGGCGACCGGCGCCTTCTCGGCGGCCGGCTTCGCGGGCGCCTCAGCCGGCTGCGGCGGACGCGGGCGAGACGCGAACTCGTCGAAGAAGCGGCGCGGCGTCTGCACGGCCTCGAGGTTCACGACGTCGCGACCGAGCCAGAAGTTGTTCCACCAGCCCCACAGCACGCGCCACTTGCGCTCCCACGACGGCATCGCGAGACCGTGGTAGCCGCGGTGCGCACCCCAGGCGAGGAAGCCCTTGAGGGCGATGTTGCCCGACTGGAAGACACCGTTGTAGAGGCCGAGACCGGCCACGGCGCCCAGGTTCTTGTGGATGTAGTCCTTCGGCAGCTCGCCGCGCAGCACCGCGGTGAGGTTCTTCGCGAGCTGCTTGGCCTGACGCACCGCGTGCTGGGCGTTCGGCACGCAGAAGCCGCCGACACCGCCACCGGTGAGATCGGGCACCGCCGCGACGTCGCCCGCCGCCCACGCGCCCTCGACGACGTTGCCGTCGGCGTCGATCACGCGCAGGTCGCCCTGCGTCGTGATGCGTCCGCGCTGCTCGCTGGGCAGGTCGCTGCCCTTGACGACCTGCGGGTTGGCCATGACGCCCGCGGTCCAGACGATGATGTCGGTCGAGATGACCTCGCCGGTCGAGAGCTCGACGTTGCCGTCGACGGCCCCGGTGACCTGGGTGTCGAGGTGCACGTACGCACCGCGCTTCGCGAGGTCCTTCAGAACCCACTCGCTCGTCTTCAGCGACACCTCGGGCATGATGCGGCCCATCGCCTCGATGAGGTGGAAGTGCGTCTCGTCGAACGTCAGCTGCGGGTACTTCTTCAGCAGCGACGACGCGAAGTTGCGCAGCTCGGCGAAGGTCTCGATGCCGGCGAATCCGCCACCGACCACGACGACGGTGAGCAGACGCTCCCGCTCGGGTCCGGGCGGCAGCGCTGCGGCCTTGTCGAAGTTCGAGAGGAGCTTGTCACGAACCCAGACGGCCTCCTCGATCGCCTTCATGCCGATCGCGTTGTCGGCGATGCCCGGGATCGGGAAGGTGCGCGAGACCGAGCCCGCGGTGACGACGATCTGGTCGTACTCGAGCTCCCACGCCTCGCCCTCGGACGGGGTGATGGTGGCGACCTTGTGGGCGTGATCGATCTTCGTCACTCGGGCGGTGACGACCTCGGTCGACGCCAGGTGGCGACGCAGGGCGACCACCGCGTGACGCGCCTCGATCGACCCGGCCGCGACCTCGGGGAGGAACGGCAGGTAGGTCATGTAGGGAAGCGGGTCGACGACGGTGACCTGAGCCTCACCCTTGCGGAGGTGCTTCTCGAGCTTCCACGCGGTGTAGAAGCCGGCGTAGCCGCCTCCGACGATCAAGATCCTGGGCACGGTGTTAGTCACGGTGAACGGAACTCCTTGGCGAATTGATGCTCGGCGTGCGGGAGTCACGCGCCGATCGGATGCGTCGGACAGCAGCGGTGACGCCGAGCGCCACCAGTATAGTCGCGACGGTCACCCCCAGAAGCGGCAGCGAGCCGTACAGCAGCGTGTCCCGCGAGGGCAGCAGCAGGGACCCGCGCGGGGTGGCGGCGTCGGCCGGTGGGAGCGCCGGCAGCGCGACCGGTGTGGCGGAGTCCTCCGGCGCCGGCGACGCGTTCGCGCGACGGTGCAGCGTGATCCAGTCGGAGAGCGATCCCATCGGGTTCGCGGTCACCGTGGGCACGTCGGCGGACACGGCCGCGGCGGCGTTGACGAGCCCGTACCCGTAGAGCGCGTTGGGCACCGTGCCGAGCGAAACGCCGGGCGGGGCGGTCGCGGTGGCGATGATGCGGTTGATGACGTTCGCCGCGTCGAGGTCGGGGTGCGCGGCGCGCACGAGCGCGACGATGCCCGCGACGATCGGGGCGGCGCCGCTCGTGCCGTTCCACCGCACCAGCGACCCGCCGGGCGAGACCCCGAGAAGCTGTTCACTGGGCGCGGCGACGCCGATGGTGATCCCCTGGGTGGAGGCCTCCTGACTCGCCTGGCCCGACGGAGTGACCCCGGCGACCGTCAAGACACCGGGTATCGTCGCCGGCGCGCCGACGCGGGTCGTCCCGCTTCCCCGGTTGCCGGCGGCGACCACGACGACGACATCGTGCGAGAACGCGTACTGGAAGGCCGTGTCCCACGACGGATCCCAGTCGAGCGTGTTGGTCGTGAACGACAGGTTGATCACCTTCGCGCCGTTGTCGACGGCCCACTTCATGGCCGAGGCCACCTGGGTCACGAACGGCACCTTCACCTCGCTGCCGAACGAGATGGATGCCGACAGCAGCTGTGCCTGCGGAGCGACGCCGATCATGCCGGTGCCGTCCGACAGCGGGCGGGCCGCTGCGAGGGAGGCCACCCAGCTGCCGTGACCGGTGTCGCTCGAGCCGACCGGCGTGCGGCCGCTCGCCGATCCCTCGCCCGAGAAATCGGCGCCGCCGACGACCGCGGCGTTGAGCTGCGGCGCGGCACCGATACCGGTGTCGATGATCGCGATCTTCACGCCCGCGCCCTGTGTCGTCTGCCAGGCCTGCTCGATTCCGTAGTCGGTGAGCCAGTACTCCGCCGCCCGGGCCGCGTCCTCGGTCGCTGCGTTCGCCATGCCGGTCGACGCCGGCTGCGCGCCCGAGGCCGCGACGGCGGGGATGCCGGCGGCCGCCGGGGCGACGACGAACCCACCGGCGATGAGCACGGCGGCCACGACGACCCGGCGAGCACGCATCAGGCCGCCTCGCCCCGGGCGGCCCCGGGATCGGCGCAGACGCAGCGCGAAGGCGACCAGGTCGACCGGGCCAGCGCCGCGTCGCCGATCGGATTGACGCCGGGCCCTGCCGCGAGAGCGTGGCCGGCCAGTGCATGCAGACACTTGACGCGGGTCGGCATGCCGCCGGCGGAGATACCGGCGATCTCGTCCACCTCGCCGTACGCGGCGCGATCGGCGAGGTAGCTGGTGTGCGCGGCGCGGTAGGCGTCCGCGACATCCGCGTCGTCGAGCAGCCCCGCAAGCTCGGGCATGACGTGCTCGGCCTCGAGGGTCGACATGGCCGCCGTCGCGGCCGGATGGGTCAGGTAGTAGAACGTCGGGAAGGGCGACCCGTCGTCGAGCCGGGGCGCCGTGGCGACGACCGTGGGGTTGCCGCAGATGCAGCGCGCCGCGATGCCGAGCACCCCTCGCGCGGGGCGTCCGAGCTGGGCGCGCAGCACGGCCAGCTCGGCGTCGGTCACGGCAGGGTAGGGCGGCGTCGTCACCCCGAAAGGCTACCGGGGCGCGACTCGGTAGACGCCGGGCGTCACGGACTCGGTGTGGCGTCCGAGGTGGGGCTCGGCGTGGATCCGTCGGTCGGCGCCGTGGCCGTCACGGCGGCCCCGGCGGCGGCCAGCGATCGCACGAATCCCGACATCCAGTCGTTGCGGGTCTGCGTGAGCTGCGCGCTCACGGGAGCCGCGTCGCGCGGCTGCTGGTCGGCGGGAAGATCGTTGTCGACCAGATAGAGCACCTGACCCGGTGTCACGTAGTAGAGCCGTTCACGCGCCTGCGTGGCGATGTACGCCGGGTCGCCGAGGCGGTCGCTCTCGGCCTGGAGCGCATCGATCTGCTGCTGGGTGAGCTGCACCGCGGCACGGGCGGCGGAGAGCTTCTGCTGCTGGGCGAGGTAGGTGCCGACCGTGGGCACGAGAACTCCGACGGCCAGCACCACCAGGCCCAGCATGATCACCATGAAGCCCGACAGGCGGATGCCGCCGAGCCAATCGCGTGCGGCAAGTCGCCGAGCCCGCGGGGTCTCCTCCGGAGATGCGGAAGGGGGAGTCGGTCTCTTGGCCACGACTCCCCCTTCCGGTAGATCAGCTGCGCTCAGCCCTTGAAGCGGGGGAAGGCACCGCGACCGGCGAAGACCGCCGCGTCGCCGAGCTCTTCCTCGATGCGCAGAAGCTGATTGTATTTCGCGACGCGCTCGCTGCGGGCGGGCGCGCCGGTCTTGATCTGACCCGCGTTGACGGCGACAGCGAGGTCGGCGATCGTGGTGTCCTCGGTCTCACCCGAACGGTGCGACAGCATCGAGCGGTAGCCGTTCTGCGTGGCGAGCGAGATCGCGTCGAGCGTCTCGGACAGGGTGCCGATCTGGTTCACCTTCACGAGCAACGCGTTGGCGACGCCCAGGTCGATGCCCTTCTGCAGGCGGATCGGGTTGGTGACGAACAGGTCGTCGCCGACGAGCTGCACCTTCGAGCCCAGCGCCTCGGTGAGGTCCTTCCAGGCGTCCCAGTCGTCCTCGGCGAGGGCATCCTCGATCGTGACGATCGGGTAGTTCGCGACGAGGTCGGCGAAGTAGTCGGTCAGCTGCGCGGCCGTCCACGGCTTGCCCTCGACCGTGTAGACGCCGTCGGCGAAGAACTCGGTCGCCGCGACATCCAGGCCCACGGCGATGTCGGCGCCCGGGGTGAAGCCGGCCTTCTCGATCGCCTTCAGCAGGAAGTCCAGGCCCTCGCGGTTGCTGGGGAGATCAGGGGCGAAACCGCCCTCGTCGCCGAGACCGGTCGCGAAGCCTGCGGCCTTCAGCTCGCCCTTGAGGACGTGGTAGACCTCGGTGCCCCAGCGCAGCGACTCGCCGTAGGTCTCCGCGCCGATCGGGGCGAGGAAGTACTCCTGGAAGTCGATGCCGTTGTCTGCGTGCGAGCCGCCGTTGATGACGTTGAACAGCGGCACGGGAAGCACGTGGGCGTTCGGGCCGCCGAGGTAACGGAACAGCGGGAGGTCGGCCGAGTCGGCCGCCGCCTTCGCGACCGCGAGGCTGATGCCCAGGATCGCGTTCGCGCCGGTGCGCGACTTGTTCTCGGTGCCGTCGGTCTCGATGAGGATCTCGTCGATGACGCGCTGCTCGCTCGCCTCGACACCCTCGATCGCGGGGCCGAGCTCGTCGATGACGGCGTCGACGGCCTTGAGCACGCCCTTGCCGCCGTATCGGCTCTTGTCTCCGTCGCGCAGCTCGTACGCCTCGAACGCGCCGGTCGACGCACCGGAGGGGACGGCCGCCCGCTGGACGATGCCGTCGTCGAGGAGCACCTCCACTTCGACGGTCGGGTTTCCGCGCGAGTCAAGAATCTCGCGCGCGCCTACAGCCTCGATCAGTGCCACTGAGGACTCCCTGGTTCAATCAAGAGTTCCCATTCCGGGAACAGGTGCATGCGGAGCGTCATCGGTCCTCCACCACTCTAGTGACGACGGATGCCGCCGCCACCGGCGCGTCACGAACCCGAGCGGGATGCGGCATCCGTCACGATCGCCACGGCGATGCCGTCCCATCCCTTCGCGTCGAGGGTCTGGAGCGCTGTCGCCTCGAATCGTGGGTCGGCGGCGAGGAGCGCGAGCCCCCGGCGAACCCCCTCGGCCTGCTCGTCGGATTCGTCGGTGGTGACGAGACGACCGGAACGCACGACGTTGTCGACGATCACGAGGGCGCCCGGGCGGGAGAGCCGCGCAGCATGGTCGAGATAGAGCGCGTTGGACTGCTTGTCGGCGTCGATGAAGACGAGGTCGAACCCCGGCTCGAGACCGGGGAGCACGTCGGCCCCGCGGCCGATCTCGATGCGCACCCGCTCCCCCACGCCGGCACGGTCGAGGTTGCCGCGGGCGACGGCCGCGTGCGCGGGCTCCGCTTCGATCGTCACCACCTCGCCGCCATCACCGACCGCGCGTGCCAGCCAGATCGTGGAGTAGCCGCCGAGCGTGCCGATCTCCAGCACCCGCCGGGCGCCGATCGCTCGCGCGAGCAGGTGCAGCAGCTTGCCGTTCAGCGGCGCGACCTCGATCGCGGGGAGACCGGCGGCATCCTGCTCGTGCACGGCCGCCTCGAGGGCGGCGTCGTGACCCACAAGGGTCTCCGCGAGGTAGGTGTCGACCCGGCGCCACACCGCGGGGGTCGGGAGGGCGTCGTCGGTCATGGCGACAGCCTCCCGGGCGGCGCGGCGAGCGTCAAGGGCGGCGGGCGGGTCGCCCGCATCGCGGCGACGTCGGGAGGCGGGGTCAGGACGCCGCGCGGCGCTCCGCGACGAGCGAGGTGAGCACGGCTGCACCGGTTGAAGCGTCGGGCGCGGTGACGGTCAGGCGGCGGCCGTCGAGGCGCGTGACCTCGATGCCGTCGCCTCGTCGCGGCACGACGCCCAGGCGTCCCGGGAGTCCGCGCAGCCCCCAGCCGCCGAAGTCCCGCAGCGGCTCGACCTGCACCGTGCGCACACGGGCGATGTCGTCGAGCGGGATGCGGAAGCGCGGCAGGCCGAGGGCCGAGACCACGATGAATCCGCCGGCGTCGACCCGCACGTGGTAGGCCGCGAGCGTCGCCGAGGCGACCAGCAGGAGCACGAACGCGATCGTCGTGATCCACGCGACGGCGCCACCGCCGCCGGTGAACCACGCGTCGACGGTGATGAGTCCGACCAGCAGCAGCGCCGCGACGATCGGCACGACCGCTCCGCGAGGAAGCGCGGTCGTGGCCGTCCACGCGCGCGGGAGGGCACCGGAGGCGGTCTCACCCACGGGCGCGGCGGGCGACGTCGGCGCGATCGGTGCGGAGAACGGGAGCCCGCCCTGCGACGGCTGCGCGAACCAACCGATCAGACCGAGCGCGAGACCGGCGAGCAGCACCCACCACGACCCGCCCGCGTGCGCGCTGCCCCCATCGGCCGCACGGAGGTTCGCGAGTGTCGAGCTAATACCCGCGGCGGTCAGGATGCCGGCGACCCCGAGGCCGATCGCCCCCAACAGGCGGAAAACGAGTCCCCGGTGGCCGCGGAGGAGCCCGGGCAGCGACACGGCGAACAGGGTTCCGGGAACGACGAGTCCGATGAGGCCGGTCACGAGAGCCAGCACCCACGGCGGTCCGTACGCGTTCGGCGCGCCCGAGGCATCCCAATGGGTCGCGACCGTCGCGGGCAGGTGCGGCAGCGCGACCAGCTGCAGCACGACATTCGCGAGCCACAGCACACCCGGCAGCACGGCGCCCACCAGGACGTACGACCTGACCACCCGTCGCTGCGATGCCTCGGCCATGTGACCCGCCCCCCTTCGGCCGCCGATCGCGGCTCCCTCGATTCTGGCGTTCGGCGGCGCCCGCGGCCCGCTCGTTGTCGATCATCGATAACGGATTGTCAGGAACGAGTGGCGAAGGCCACACTCGATCCGTGGCCTACTCCCCCCGGCAGCTCGCGATCGGCATGAGCCTGTGGATCCCGAATCTCTGCAACGGCATCCGCGTGCGCGAGATCGCCCCCGACTTCACGCACTGCGTCGTGCAATTGCGGGTGACGCTGCTCACCCGCAACATCGTCGGCGTCGCGTTCGGCGGTGCCATGTCGGCCATGACCGATCCGTACTACTTCATGCTCGTCATGCATCAGCTCGGCCGCGACTACGTCGTGTGGGACACGCGCGGCGAGATCGAGTTCGTCAAGCCCGGCCGCGGCGTGCTCACGGCCCGGTTCGAGGTGCCGCGGGAGAGGGCCGAAGAGCTGCGCGAGCGCGCCCGCGGCGGCGCGAAGGTGCTCGAGTGGTTCGAGACGGAGATCACGGATGCCACGGGCGACATCGTCGCGAGGGTGCGTCGCGAGGTCTATGTGCGCGAGAAGCGCCGCGACCGGGTCGCGGTGGGCTGACCGCCGGGCGAGCCGATGCCGCCAGGGGCGACGACCGGTCGCGCGGCGTCCGCGCGTCGGGGCACCGGAGCGTTCACGCCCGCCGACTACGATTCGCGCGTGACCTCGCCCTCCCTCGCCCGCCGGCTCGGCCTCGGCGATGCCGTCGCGATCGGCCTCGGGTCGATGATCGGCGCCGGCGTGTTCTCGGTCTGGGCGCCGGCCGCGGCTGCCGCCGGCCCGTGGCTGCTCGCCGGCCTCGCGCTCGCGGCCGTCGTGGCGTACGGCAACGCCACCTCGTCCGCCCAGCTCGCGGCGACGTATCCGACCTCGGGCGGCACCTACGCCTACGGGCGCGCCGAGCTCGGTGAGTGGTGGGGATTCGCCGCCGGGTGGTGCTTCGTCATCGGCAAGCTCGCGAGCGCGGCCGCGATGGCCATCACGTTCGCCGCGTATGCAGCGCCTGCGGGATGGGAGCGCCCGGTCGCGGTCGTGGCTGTCGCCGTGCTCGTCGGCGTCAACCTGCTCGGCGTGACCCGCACCGCCGCGCTCACCAAGGCGATCGTCGTCGTCTCGCTCCTCGGACTCGCCGTCGTCACGGCCGCCGGCGCGAGCTCATCGTCGACCTGGGCGGGCCTCGGCAGCGCGGCCCCGGTCGACGCCTACGGGGTGCTGCAGTCGGCCGGCCTGCTGTTCTTCGCCTTCGCAGGGTACGCGCGCATTGCCACAATGGGCGAGGAGGTGCGGGATCCCACCCGCACGATCCCGCGGGCGATCACGATCGCCTTCGCGGCGGCCCTCATCGTCTACGCGATCGTCGGCACGCTCACCGTGGTGGTGCTGGGAGCGTCCGCGACGGCGGCGTCGAGTGCGCCGCTCGCCGACGTCGCGCACGCCGCCGGATGGACGTGGGCGAACCCGGTGGTGCGAGTCTCGGCGGCGGCGGCGTCCCTCGGTGCGCTGCTCGCACTGGTCGCGGGGATCGGCCGCACGACGCTCGCCATGGCCCGCGAGCGGGACCTCCCCGCCGCACTCGCCGCGATCGGCGCGCGCCACCGTGTGCCCTACCGGGCCGAGCTCGCCGTCGGTGTAGTCGTGATCGGCGCGGTCGCGCTGGTGGACCTTCGCGGCGCGATCGGATTCTCCTCGTTCGGCGTGCTGCTGTACTACCTCGTCGCCAACCTCGCGGCGTTCCGTCAGCACGGCGACGCCCGCCGGTACCCCCGTGCACTCCAGATCATCGGGGCGATCGGATGCCTCGTGCTCGCCGCCTCCCTCCCGTGGGCCTCCGTCGTCGCCGGCGCCGTCGTGCTCGCGATCGGACTCGCGGCACGCGGCATCCGCCTGCGCATCGACCGGGCACGCAGCGCGGGATAGCCCGCTGCGTGCGTGCGGGTCGCCGCGGCCCCTCAGAGGGCGAGAGCGGATGCCGCAGGCACCGCGTGCCCGTCGGGCACGGGCCCGTCGCCTCCCAGGGCGAGCAGCACCGACGGCAGCAGCGCGTCGGCGGTGCGCCGGTAGCCGAGCGCGCTCGGGTGGAACCGGTCGAGGCTGAACATCTCGTCGGGCTGCGAGATGAAGAAGGGCCCGACGACACGTCGGAGCGACACGACGTGCGCGCCGGCGGCGAGCGCCGCCTCGGCCTGAGCGTCGGCCAGCTGGCGCGACTGCCGTGAGCCGAGTGAGCGCAGCGGCTGCGGCACCGGACGCAGCGCGCCGAGGTCGGGGCACGTCCCGACGACGACGGCGACACCCCGCTCGCGCAGACGCTCGACGGCGGCGCGCAGATGGGCGGCGGCGACGGTCACGGGGACACGATGAGTGACGTCGTTGCCGCCGACGATGATGATCGCGACATCCGGAGCGTAGCGTGCGGGGAGGGCGTTGAGCTGCGCCGCAAGCGCCGACGACTCCGACCCGACCTTCGCCGCGGTCACCAGGCGCACGGGGCGCCCGAGCGTCTCGGCGATGCCCTTGGAGATTCGCGCACCGGGGGTGTCCTTGCGCCTGGTGACTCCCAACCCCGCCGCGATCGAGTCGCCGAGCACGAGCAGCTCGACCGGGTCGCCGTCGAGCTTCGCCCGCCAGACACGGTCGGCGTCGAGGGCGTCCTCCCCCAACGGCTTGCCGATGCGTCGCCGGGCGATGGCGGCCTGACGTCGCAGCAGCTCCCGCATCGAGAACACCGCCGCGGCGGCTCCGACGAGCGTCGAGGCGCCGATGACGGCGGCGGTGCGCAGACCCCTCATGCCGCGATTGCACCTCGCCGAGGTGAACCCGGGATGAACGCGGCTCAGGCCAGCGGCTTGAACTCGAGTGCGGCTGTGTCGGCACCCGCTGAGACCGTCGTGAACTCGCCGTAGCCGTCGGCCGCCGAGCGCGCGAGCAGTGCGGTGAGGTTCTTGGTGCGGCGCTCGAGGCGCACCCGGGCGCCGGTCGCGATGAGCGCGGCCTTGTGGGCGACGAGCTCGCCGACCGGAACGTCGGCGTCGTGCACCAGCACGAGCGTGCGGGATGCGGCATCCACCCCGTCGGCGACGAGGTCGACGATGCGCTCGAAGCCGATCGAGAAGCCGACCGCCGGCACGCTCTGGCCGAGGAACCTGCCGATCATGCCGTCATAACGGCCGCCGCCGCCGAGCGAGTAGCCGACGCTCGGGTGGGCGAGCTCGAAGATCGTGCCGGTGTAGTAGCCCATGCCTCGCACCAGGAACGGGTCGAACGCGAGCGGCACCTCGCCGCCCCGGGCGGCCGCGACCGCATCGCCGAGCGCCACGAGTCCGGCGACCACCGCGTCATCGATACCCTCGGGCAGGGCCGCGCGAATCTGCGCCTCACCGAACGGCAGGTCGGCTTCGGGCGTCGGCCGACGACCGAACGCCTCGAAGGCGTCGGCGGCCGCGGGCGTCGCTCCACGCTCGCGCAACTCGGCGGCGACGCCGTCGATGCCGATCTTGTCGAGCTTGTCGATCGTGATCAGGACGCCGGGTCGCTCCTCCGCGGCGAAGCCGAACACGTCGAGCATGCCGTCGAGGGCCCGCCGGTCGTTCACGCGGATGACGCCGCCCTCGAGTCCGAGCGCGTCGAGCGCATCGAGGCTCGCGACCATCAGCTCGGCCTCGGCGCGCGCCGAGCCGTCGCCGATGATGTCGATGTCGCACTGCACGAACTGTCGGTAGCGCCCCTTCTGCGGGCGCTCCGCGCGCCACACCGGCGCGATCTGCAGCGACCGGAACACCGTCGGGAGCTCCGCGCGGTGCGTCGCGTAGAACCGGGCGAGCGGCACCGTCAGGTCATACCGCAGCCCGAGGTCGCTGAGGGCCGCCGGGTCGTCGGCGGCGGCGATGATCGCCTCGGCGTCGAGGCCGCGCTTGAGCACGTTGAATGCGAGCTTCTCGTTGTCGCCGCCGATGCCGGCGTGCAGCCGGTCGTAGTCCTCGACCACCGGCGTCTCGATCTCGTCGAACCCGTGCGCGCGGTAGCGCTCGCGGATGACGGCGAGCACGCGCTCGCGCCGAGCCTTGTCCTGAGGGAGGAAATCGCGCATGCCGCGCGGCGGGTTGACCTGTGCCACGGGGGTCTATTGTTCCAGGTCGCCGCCGCGCGCCGCGGCCTCCGCCGCGCGCACCGCCGACTCCACGCCCCGCACCCGCTCCCGGAGCGCCCGCTCCGCATCGATACCCGCCGCGCGGGCGGCGACGACGAGGGCGAGCAGCGCGTCGCCCAGCTGCGCCTCGTCGGTCGGGGCCGCGGCATCCGTCATCGCGGGCACCAGCCCCACCTGAGCGGCCTTGCCGAGCACCTTCTGGGCGCGGGCGAGCGCCGGCAGGCCCGCCGGGATGCCGTCGAGCACGCTGGTGCGCTCGCGCTTCTCGGCTGCCTTCGCGGCGGTCCACAGCACGAGCACCTCCTCGGGGGTGCGGGCGCTCTCGCCGCCGAAGACGTGCGGGTGCCGGCGGATCATCTTGTCGGCGAGATCGGATGCCACATCCTGCACGTCGAACGGATCGTCGGGGTCCCGCGAGGCGATCTCGGCATGGAACAGCACCTGCCAGAGCACGTCGCCGAGTTCCTCTCGCAGGTCGGCGCGGGTGCCGGACTCCACGGCGTCGACGAGCTCGCTCGACTCCTCGACGAGATAGGGCACCAGGTCGCGGTGGTCGATCTGCTGCGTCCAGACGCACTCGTCCCGCACCGCGCGCATCGCCTCGATCGCCCGCGTCATCCCGTCGTCCGTCATGCCGCCGCCTCCCGCACCCGACGGTAGCGCCGGGCGCGCAGCGACACGAGCACCACCGCCGCGAGCAACGAGATCGCCGATCCGCCCAGCACGCCGAGGATCGCCTGGTCGCGCAGATCCGCCGCGCCCGCGAACGCCAGCTCCGACATCAGCAGGGACACGGTGAACCCGATGCCACTGAGCGCCCCCGCCGCGGCGAGGTCGCCGAACGCGAGTGGACGGGAGCCTCGTGAGAACAGTGCCATCGCCAGCGACCCGAAGGCGATCACCCCGACGAACTTGCCCACCGGGAGCGCCAGCACGGTGCCCCAGAACGCCGGCGCGAACGCGGCCGGCGACACCTGCGGAATCGGCATCAGAGCGGAGGCGAACGCGAACAGCGGCAGCACGATCACGTTGACCCACGGCTCGAGCGCGTGCCGCGCACGCGCCCCGGCACCCGGCGCGATCGCGAGCCCCAGCAGCACGCCCGCGATCGTCGCGTGCACGCCCGACTCGTGGACGAGCACCCATACCGCGATGGCCACCACCACCATCAGCACGGCGACTGGCACGCGGGCCCGACCACGCAGCAGCAGCGACAGCGCCCCGAAGGCGACCGTCAGCGCCAGCGCGGCCGCCAGCGCCACGAAGTCGATGTCCGCGGTGAACACGACCGCGATCAGCACGATGCCGACGATGTCGTCGAGGATCGCCAGTGCCAGCAGGAACACCCGCACCCCGGACGGCAGCCCGCGGCCGACGACGGCGAGCACGCCGAGCGCGAACGCGATGTCGGTAGCCGTCGGGATCGGCCAGCCCGACGCCGACGGGGTGCCGTTCGCGATCACGAGGTAGAGCGCGATCGGCACGACCACGCCGCCGAGCGCGGCGATCGCCGGCACGAGCACGGCGCGGGGGCTGCGCAGCGATCCGACGGTCAGCTCGTGCCGCAGCTCCACCGCGACGACGAAGAAGAACAGTGCCAGCAGACCGTCGGTGATCCAATGCCCCACCGACAGATCGATGCCGGCGACGGCGAGATGCGCGTCGCGTGCGGCGATGACGGCGGGGCCGGCGGGGGTCGCCGCGACGACGAGGCCGGCGATCGCGGCGAGCAGCAACAACAGGGCGGGAAGACGGGCGGAACGCAGCACGTGCACGGGACACTCCAGGGTCAGGGGCGGCATCCGTCGATCTCGTGCATGCCGGCGGCGACATACTCGACGGGCCGACCAGACTTCCCGGCACTCCTCCGACCATTCTAGCCGCGACGGCGCGGCCGCCCCGCCGTGACAATCCAGTAACACGAGCGGGACTACCGTGGAGGCGTGCAGGATCCCACCCCCACCGAAGCCATCGATCTCGTCGGCCGCTACGAGGCCAGTCATGGGATGCCCGAGCAGATGCGCGGCGACGTGCGACTGCTCGGCGGAATCCTCGGGCGCGTGCTGCGCGAGAGCGGTTCCCCGGGCCTGTTCGACGACGTCGAACGGCTGCGCGTCGCGACCATCCAGGCCTACACCGACGAGACGGATGCCGCATTCGAGCGGGCCGCGCAGATCGCCGACGGGTTCACCGTCGCCCGCGCCGACGAGGTCGCCCGCGCGTTCACCTGCTACTTCCATCTCGTGAACCTCGCCGAGGAGCACCAGCGCGTGCGCGTGCTGCGTCAGCGCGCCGCCCGCGACGAGGAGGCGGCCGACTCGGTGACCGTCGCGCTCGAACGCCTCGCCGGCGAGGTCGGCGACGACACCGCGCTGCAGCGTCTGCACCAGATGCGCTTCCACCCGGTGTTCACCGCCCACCCCACCGAGGCGCGGCGCCGGGCGATCTCGACCAGCATCCGCCGCCTGTCGGGTCTGCTCGACGACTACGACGCCGCCGAGGACGGCGGCCCCGCACAGCGCCGCGCCGAGCGTCGCATGCTCGAAGAGGTCGACACGCTGTGGCGCACGGCGCCGCTTCGCCAGGAGAAGCCGTCGCCGGTCGACGAGGTGCGCTCGGTGATGGCCGTCTTCGACGAGACGCTGTTCACCGCCGTGCCGCACGTCTACCGCCGCATCGACGACGCCCTGCAGGGCGAGGCCGCCGGTGCCCGCGAGCCCGTCGTGCGCCCGTTCGTGCGCATCGGCACCTGGGTCGGCGGCGACCGCGACGGCAACCCGTTCGTGACCGCGAAGGTCACCAAGCGCGCCGCAGGCATCGCCAGCGAGCACGTGCTGCGCGGACTCGAGCGGGCCTCCGCCCGCATCGGCCGCGGACTGACTCTGGATGCCGCCACCACCCCGCCGACCCCGGCCCTCACCGCTCTCACCGAGCGGCTGCTCAGCGCCGACGACGAGGGGGCCGCCGACGTCGTGAAGCGCTCGCCCGGCGAGCCGCACCGTCAGGCCGTGCTGCTCATCGCCCGCAAGATCACGGCGACGCGCGAGCGCGACGCCGACCTCGCCTACGCCGATCCCGAGCACCTGCTCGCGGACCTGCTCACCGTGCAGTCCTCGCTCGTCGCGGCCGGCGCCCCGCGCCAGGCCTACGGTCACCTGCAGCAGCTCGTCTGGCAGGTGCAGACCTTCGGGTTCCACCTCGCCGAGCTCGAGGTGCGCCAGCACTCGGCCGTGCACGCGAAGGTGCTCGCCGAGCTCGACGCGGGCGGTGAGCGCAGCGAGCTGACCGAGGAGGTGCTCGAGGTCTACCGCACGATCTCCTACGTGCAGAAGCGCTTCGGTCCGCGCGCCGCGGGCCGCTACATCGTCTCGTTCACCCGATCGGCCGACGACCTCGCCGCCGTGCACCGGCTCGCGCGTTACGCTGTCGGCCCCGACGGCACCCCGCCCGTTCTCGATGTGATCCCTCTCTTCGAGACGTTCGCCGACCTGCAGGCCGCCCCCGCGATCCTCGCGGAGATCGTCGAGCACCCCGCCTTCGCGGCCCGTCTGGCCGAGACCGGACGCCGCCTCGAGGTCATGCTCGGCTACTCCGACTCGTCGAAGGATGTCGGCCCCGTCGCCGCGAACCTCGCGCTCTACGAGGCGCAGGCGCAGATCGCCGACTGGGCGCAGCGCAGCGAGATCGAGCTGACCCTGTTCCACGGCCGCGGCGGTGCGCTCGGCCGCGGCGGCGGACCGGCGAACTCGGCGATCCTCGCCCAGCCCCCGCACTCGGTCGACGGCCGCTTCAAGCTCACCGAGCAGGGCGAGGTGATCTTCGCGCGCTACGGCGACCCGGCGATCGCGATGCGTCACATCGACCAGGTGGCCGCCGCCATCCTCACCGCCTCCGCCCCCTCGAACGAGCAGCGCAACCGTGCGGCCGCCGAGCGCTTCGCCGACGTGGCACAGCGCATGGAGGACGCCTCGCGGGCGCGGTTCTTCGAGCTCGTCAAGGCGCCCGGCTTCGCACCGTGGTTCGCGACGGTCACCCCGATGGAGGAGGTGGGCCTGCTCGCGCTCGGGTCGCGTCCCGCCCGCCGCGGGCTGTCGGTCGAGTCGCTCGAAGACCTGCGCGCCATCCCGTGGGTGTTCGCGTGGACGCAGGCCCGCATCAACCTGGCCGGCTGGTTCGGGCTCGGCACCGCCCTCGAGACGGTCGGCGACCTCGCGCTGCTGCAGGAGGCGTACCGCGAGTGGCCGCTGCTGCGCGCGATGATCGACAACGTCGCGATGAGTCTCGCGAAGGCCGACGACCGCATCGCGCGCCGCTACCTGGAGCTCGGCGACCGCGACGATCTCGCGCAGCTGGTGATCGACGAGATGGCCCTCACCCGCTCGTGGGTGGTGCGCATCGCCGGCGGCGACGGACTGCTCTCGAACAAGCCGGTGCTGCAGCGGGCGGTGAAGCTGCGGAGCCCGTACGTCGACGCGCTGTCACTGCTGCAGCTGCGCGCCCTGCGGGCACTGCGCGACGCGCCCGACGAGGTGCCGGCCGACCCCGAGCTCCAGCGCCTGCTGTTGCTGTCGGTCTCGGGCGTCGCGGCGGGCCTGCAGAACACCGGCTGAGTCCCGGCTCGCGAGAACAGGAGCGCCCGCGAGAACAGGTCGATGCGCGCCGTAGCGTCCTGCGCACACGCGATGACCTGCCCCGGCGCGCGGTGCTCCGGCGCGCCCGGCCTGGCATGCCCGGCTCCCGCGCGCCCGGCTCCGGCGCATCGGCGCCGGGGTGCGGCATCCGCTCAGTCGACCGGGGTGTCGTCCGCGTGCCGCGCGAGCGAGCGCCCGTAGCGCTCGGTGAGCTGCACCATGAGGTCGGGGGTGTCGCGGTCGAGCCCGAACACGTAGCCGGGGAAGTCGAGCTCCTGCTGGCGCGCCCAGATCTCGTCGTGCTTGTCGGGTGAGACGACGATCGCCGGGTCACCCACCGCGACCCACGAGATCGGCACGACGCTGCGCTCGGGGAGCACCGTGCGCAGGTGCACGACCGCGTTGATGCGCACCTCGCTCCGGTCGCCGATGCGCGCACCGTTGAACACCCGCACGCCCGTCGCGAGGAACACCTCGTCGCCCACCGTCGCACCCGAGATGCTCGCCATCGGTCCGACGAGCGTGTGGTCTCCGATGTGCACGGGATGAGTGGCGCTCGCGCGCACGAGGGCGTTCTCCATCACGATGACACTGCGGCCGAGGGTGATCGGACCGCCCTCCGCGGTGATGACCGCGCCGTGCAGGATCTGACAGTCGGGCCCGATCGTCACGTCGCCGCTGATCACCGCGGTCGGCGCCACGACGGCGGTCGGATCGATACGGGGCTCGCGGCCGAGATGTGCGTAGCGCATGGTGTGCTCCTCGATCGTCAGCGTACTCAGCGAGACGGATGCCGCCACCCCGCCGCCGCTCCCGGCACGGGTGTGCGACACTGCCGCCATGCTCACCCTCGGATCCGTCGTCATCCGCGTCACCGACCTCGAGGCGCAGGTCGCGTTCTGGTCTGCGGCGCTCGACTACACCGTGCGAGAAGCGGTCGATACGGACTTCGTGCTGCTGCGCTCGGCCGACGGCCGGGGCCCGAACGTCGGGCTCGACCAACTGCCTAGCGAGCGCGCACTGCCGCCGCGCATCCATCTCGACCTCTACGCCGACGACCAGGCCGCCGAGGTCGCGCGGCTCGAGGACCTGGGCGCCCGTGTCGTGCCGTGGGCGGGGCGGCCCGACGACGCCGACTACATCGTGATGGAGGATCCGGAGGGCACCCGGTTCTGCGTGATCGACACGGCGCCGCGCGACTGACCGCGTCGGGCAGCAGGGCTGTCGACGCCGCTGGGCCGCGCCGGTCTCAGGCGGATGCGTCGGCCGCCGCGGACGCCGGCTCGGAGACCGGGAAGAGCGCGTCGAGCAGCTGGCCGACCCACGCCACCAGGTCGGTGTCCGACACCGGGTCTCCGTCGCCCGGCAACGGCACGACGAGCGCCTCCCCGGAGGCGACGAGCTTCGCCTTCGGGTAGAGCCGCTGCATCCGCACGCGCAGCGAATCGGGGAGGTGCGCCGGCGCGACGCGCAGGTTCGGACCCATCGCGACGACGTCGGCGAGCCCGGCCTGTGCCGCGCGGCGGCGCAACCGCGCGACCCGCAGCAGCCCCTCGACGTCGGCGGGCGGCTCGCCGTAGCGGTCGCGCAGCTCGTCGATGACGAGGTCGATGGCATCGGGCTTCGCGGATGCCGCGGCCGCCGCCGACAGCTTCTGATAGGCCTCGAGACGCAGCCGCTCGCTGTCGATGTAGCTCTCGGGGATGCGCGCCTGCACGGGCAACTCCAGACGCAGCTCGGTCGGACCTTCGGTCTCCTCACCGCGGAACGCCGAGACGGCCTCGCCGATCATGCGCAGATACAGGTCGAAGCCGACGCCGGCGATGTGGCCGGCCTGCTCGGCGCCGAGGAGGTTGCCGGCGCCGCGGATCTCGAGGTCCTTCAACGCGACCTGCATGCCCGAGCCCAGGTCGTTGTTCACCGAGATCGTCTCGAGCCGGTCGGCTGCCGTCTCGCTGAGCGGCTTGAGCTCGTCGTAGAGGAAGTAGGCGTACGCGCGCTCACGACCACGGCCGACGCGGCCGCGCAGCTGGTGCAGCTGCGAGAGTCCGTACTTGTCGGCGCGGTCGATGATGATCGTGTTGGCGTTGGAGATGTCGAGGCCGGTCTCGATGATGGTCGTCGAGACGAGCACGTCGGCGCGGCGCTCCCAGAAGTCGTCGACGACCTGCTCGAGCTGGTGCTCGCCCATCTGCCCGTGGGCGACGACGATGCGCGCCTCGGGGACGAGCTCGCCGAGCTGCGCGGCGACCCGCTGGATCGACTGCACCCGGTTGTGCACGTAGAACACCTGGCCCTCGCGCAGCAGCTCGCGGCGGATCGCTGCGGCGATCTGCTTGTCGTTGCGGGGGCCGACGAACGAGAGGATCGGGTGGCGGTCCTCGGGCGGGGTCGCGAGGGTCGACATCTCGCGGATGCCGGTCACCGCCATCTCGAGGGTGCGCGGGATGGGGGTGGCGCTCATCGCGAGGATGTCGACGTTGGTCTTGAGCTTCTTGAGCGCGTCCTTGTGCTCGACGCCGAACCGCTGCTCCTCGTCGATGATCATGAGCCCGAGGTCGTTGAAGACGACCTTCTCGGTGAGGATGCGGTGCGTGCCGATCACCATGTCGACGGTGCCGTCGGTGAGGCCGTTGAGGGTGTCGCGGGCCTCCTTGTCGCTCTGGAAGCGCGACAGGGGCCGCACCTTCACGGGGAAGCCCGCGAACCGCTCGGTGAAGGTCTCGAGGTGCTGCTTCACGAGCAGGGTGGTCGGCACGAGCATCGCGACCTGCTTGCCGTCCTGAATCGCCTTGAACGCCGCCCTCACGGCGACCTCGGTCTTCCCGAAGCCGACGTCGCCCGAGAGCAGCCGGTCCATCGGGATCGGCTTCTCCATGTCGGCCTTGATCTCGTCGATCGTCTGCAGCTGGTCGGGGGTCTCGGCGAACGGGAACGCCTCTTCGAGCTCACGCTGCCACGGGGTGTCGGGGCCGAACGCGTGCCCCTTGGCGGCCATCCGGGCGGAGTACAGCTTCACGAGCTCGACCGCGATGTCGCGCACCGCCTTGCGAGCCTTGCCCTTGGCCGCGGCCCAGTCACTGCCGCCCATCTTGGAGAGCACCGGCGCCTCACCCCCGACGTAGCGGCTGAGCTGGTCGAGCTGGTCGGTGGGAACGAAGAGCTTGTCACCCGGGTAGCCGCGCTTGGTGGGCGCATATTCGAGCACGAGGTATTCGCGCATGCTCTTGACCGGGTTGCGCCCGCCGCTGGAGACCTCGCGCTGGGTCAGCTCGACGAACTTGCCGATGCCGTGCGTGGAGTGCACGACGACGTCGCCAGGCTTGAGCTGCAGCGGATCGACGACGTTGCGCCGGCGCGAGGCGAGCTTCTTGACGACCCGGCCGTCGCCGCCGATCGTGCGCCCGTAGAACTCGGTCTCGGTGAGCACGGCGAGACGGGCACCGGATGCCTCGAACCCCCGCTCGAGCACGGCGGCGACGACGAGCGCGACCCCTGCTTCGGGTGCCTCGTGCACCGCGTCGACGCGGCGCGCCGCGACACCGCGGTCGGCGAGCACGTCGCGTGCGCGGTCGGCGAGCCCCGGACCGGACGCCGTGACGACGACCTTCCACCCGTCCTGCACGAGGGCCGCGACGTGCGCGATCGCGCCGTCGACGTTACCCGCGAACGACGGCACGGCGGATGCCGCCACCCGCTCCACGTGCGACCCGGATGCCTCGACGAGGCCTTCGGCCGCGGCATCCGCCTCGCCGGAGTCGAACGCCGACAGGGTGTACCAGACGCCCCCGCGCTCACGGGCACGCTCGTGCAGGTGCGGGAGCGACACGAAGTCGCCCGCGCCGAGGTCGACAGGGGTCGACGCGCCGGCGACCGCGGCGTTCCACGCGGCGTCGAGGAACTCGCGGTTCGTCTCGGCGAGCGTGATCGCACGGGTGACGGCCCGCTCGGGGTCGACGAGCGCGACGGCGGTGCGCTCGGGCAGGTAATCGACGAGGGTGACGAGGTCGTCGACGAGCGCGGGAGTCAGCGACTCCATCCCCTCGGTCGGCACTCCCTCGGCCATGCGGGCGAGCATCGTCTGCAGGCCCGGCAACTGCTCGGCGAGGAGCGCGGCGCGCGCCCGCACGTCCGCGGTGAGGAGCAGCTCCCGGCTCGCGACCAGTTCGACCTCGGTGATCTCGCCCGGCAGCGACCGCTGGTCGGCGACCGAGAACGCACGGATCTGATCGACCTCGTCGCCGAAGAACTCCACGCGCGACGGGTGGTCGGCGACCGGCGGGAAGACGTCGAGGATGCCGCCGCGCACCGCGAACTCGCCGCGTCGGGACACCATGTCGACCCGGTGGTAGGCGCGCTCGACGAGACCGAGGCTGACCGCGGCGAGGTCGTAGCCGCGCCCGCCGGTGACGAGCCGGATCGGTTCGAGATCGGTGAGGCCGGCAGCGAGCGGCTGCACCGCGCCGCGCACCGATGCCGTGACGACGAGCGGATGGGTGCCGTCCCACGCGGCCACCCGGCGGAGCACGTCGAGGCGACGCCCCACGGTCTCCGCGCTGGGGCTCAGCCGCTCGTGGGGCAGCGTCTCCCATGCCGGGAAGTGATGCACCTCGGCGCCCGGCACGAGCGCATCGAGGGCCGTGCCGAGCGCCTCGGCGCGGCGACCGGTCGGCGCGACGACGAGCACCACCGCGGGCGCCCCCTGCTCGCGGCGCTTCTCGAGGAGGCCGGCGATGAGGGGGGCGTCGAGTCCGTCGACGACGGAGAAGTCGGTGTCTGTCGTCGCCGAACGGAGGGCGCCGGCGAACGTCTCGGACGGTACGAGGGCGCGAACGATCCCGGGAACTGTCACCCGAAGATCCTACGGCGAGCCCGGGACATCCGGTCGCGGTCTCAGTCGCGCGGGGCGTGCCAGCGCTGCTGGGCGGCGATCAGACCCTCGTCGACGAGCTGCTCGACGGCGTCGGCCGCATCGCCGACGAGGATCGGCAGCGTCGTGCGCTCGGCCGACGAGAACGGGTCGAGCACCCAGTCGGCCGGATCCTGGCGGCCGACGGGCCGCCCGATGCCGACGCGCACCCGGGGGAACTCGGGCGTGCCGAGCGCTTTGGCGATGTCGCGCACGCCGTTGTGACCGCCGTGGCCGCCGCCGACCTTGAGCTTGAGGGTGTCGAAGGGGATGTCGAGCTCGTCGTGCACGACGACGACTCGCTCCGCCGGCACGCCGTAGAACCTCGCCAGGGCGGCGACGGGTCCGCCCGACGTGTTCATGTACGAGTTGGACTTCGCGAGCACGAGCTTCGCTACCCCGGGACGCAGCCACGTCTCGACGACGCGCGCGTTCGCCTTGTGCGCCTTGAAGGTCTCGCCGCGGCGGCGGGCGAGGTCGTCGACGACCATCTGGCCGACGTTGTGGCGGGTCGCCTCGTACCGCGGCCCGGGGTTGCCGAGTCCGATCACGAGCCAGGTGTCGACCATGCGCTCATCCTCTCGCAGCGGGGACGCACCCCCGCAGACGACGCGAGGGGATGCGGCGAACCGCATCCCCTCGCGTGTGGCGGTGTCCGATTACTCGGCGGCCTCCTCGGCCTGCTCGGCGGCGGCCTCGGCGTCGGCCTCGGCGATCTCCTCCTCGGCGGCGAGGGTGTCGACCGGGATCGAGATCGCGACGATGAGGGTCTCGCCGTCGGCGACCAGCGACGCGCCGCGCGGGAGCGTCAGGTCGGCAGCGGTGATGTGCGTGCCGTCCTCGAGGCCCTCGATGTCGACCTCGACGTTCTCGGGGATGTGGGTGGCCTCGACCTCGAGCGAGATCGTGGTGGCGTCGAGGTTGGCCAGGGTGCCGGCGGCGGACTCGCCCACGAGCACGACGGGGACCTCGACCTGGACCTTCTCGCCCTTCTTCACGACGAGGAGGTCGATGTGCTCGATGATCTGCAGCACCGGGTCCTTCTGCACGTCCTTGACGAGCGCGAGCTGCTCGGTGCCGGCGATGTCGAGCTCGAGCACCGCGTTGGCGCGGCGGATGAGCAGACCCACCTGGTGGCCCGGCAGGGCGATGTGCACCGGAGCGGTGCCGTGGCCGTAGAGCACGGCGGGGATCTTGCCTGCGGCGCGCAGACGGCGGGCGAAGCCCTTGCCGAACTGCTCGCGCAGCTCGGCGGCGACCTTGAAGTCGTCGGACATGATGTTCTCCTTTATGCGGGCGCACGGGCCCGATGAGCGGGTGAGCGTTTTCGACTCGAACGCGAGCGCGTGAGGAAAGCCGTGAGCCTTGATCACTGCGTCGATCACGGATGCCTCGCCGCCGAAGCGGCACGGCGGCATCCCTCGCCGAAGTTCAGTCCACAAGCCTACCAGCGACGCCGGTAGCATGGGAATCGCCCGTCATCTCCGAAAGGACCGCCATGCAGCCGACCCTCGCCTCGGACATCCTTCTCTGGGTCATCGGCCTCATCAGCCTGGGCGGTTTCATCACCGTGGTCGGCGCGTTCTGGGCCGTCGGCCGCTCGTCCTACCGCAAGTAGTCGCGCCGCCCGTCGACGCTCCTCGGGCCCTCCTCGCTACGGCGGTCACACCGCCATCACCGCGAGCATCGCGGCCATCCCACCCGCCATCAGCGCGTGGCACACGTGCCGCGCCCGATGGTGGGACGAGCGCACGAGACCCACGATCCACCACACCGCGAAGGCGGCGACGACCGCGATGACGACGCCGTTGAGCACGACGATCCACTCCGGGGTCGCGGCCGGCGCCGCGGCATCCGTCGCTCCGCCGCCGTGATGATGACCGGATGTCCCGTCCCCACCGGAGCCCATGAGCGCCGGCATGGCGACCAGCATCCAGACCATCGCGCCGGTCACGACGACGTGTCCGGCGAGGTCGACCCGCCCCGCGCGTGAGGGGGACTGCGGAAGCGACACCAGCAGCGCGATCGCGACGACCGCGAACACGGCGATCTGCGCCCAGGTGAGTTCGGCGCCCGCAGCCCACCACACCATCGTGACCATGGCGATGCTCATCAGCAGGTGCGCCACCTCGACGACTTCGGCGGTGCCGAAGGGCGCCCCCGCGGGTGCCGCCCGGCGGGTACGCACGAGCGAGACGAGGGAGACGAGACCCGTCACCGAGAACAGGATCGTGAAGACGGCGCTCCACAGCGGCGAGAACATGGCACTCCAGCGGTCGGGGGTCGGGTGAGACGATCCCTGAGATTACTCTACGATTTGTAGACATATCTGCTGACAACCCCGGGAGCACCGCCATGACCACCGCCGACGCGCCTCCGCTCGAGGCCGCCACCCCCGCACCGGCTCCGCGCCGCCGGCGCATCAACTGGTTCGCGGCGTTCTGGCGGTGGCACTTCTACGGCTCGGCGATCGTCATCCCCGTGCTGCTCGTCCTCGCGATCACCGGGCTCACCTATCTCTACCGCGCCCAGGTCGACGCCCTCACCCACCCGGGCGTGCTCACCGTGAGCGCATCCGCGGGCGCGGAGCGCGCCCCGCTGTCGGCGCAGGAGGCCGCCGTGCGCGCCGCCTACCCCGACCGGGACATCCTCTCGGTCACCGACAACTCGGGCGACCGGTCGACGATGTTCGTCACCGCCGTCGGCGACACCACCCGCAACGTCTACGTCGACCCGTTCCGCGCGAGCGTCACCGGCGACCTGTCGACCGACGACCTCGTCTCTGACTGGGCTCTGCGCATCCACGGCACGCTGCTCGCGGGCGACCTCGGCGATCGCGTCATCGAGCTCGGCGCCTGCTGGGCGATCGTGCTGTCGATCACCGGAGGCATCATCTTCTTCCTCGGACGCAAGCCGCGCGTCGGCGCCCGGCGTAAGCGCCTGTCGATGTCGGGCGTGCGCTCCACGCACGCCTGGGTCGGTCTCGGGGTCGGCGTCGGCATCCTGTTCCTCGTCGTCTCGGGCCTGCCCTGGACGGGGTTCTGGGGCGCACAGGCACAGCAGGTCGCGGCGCAGAACGGCACCGGGCTCTGGGGCGACGACCCCGGGGCATCCTCGACCGTCGGAGACCTCATCGAGCGCACCGACGGATCGTCGGGACCGGCCGGGTGGGCGATCTCCGAGGGGCGCACGGGCACCTCGACGGGGGCGGGCTCGGTGATCTCGATCGACACCGCCGTGGCCACCGCCCGCGCGCAGGGCGCGCCCGAGCCGTACTTCGTCGCCTACCCCGAAGGTGAGACGGGCGTCTACAGCGTCTTCGGCGATCAGTGGCACAACAACGGGAATCCGGCCGAGTCGGATGTCTCGCTCGAGACCACCGTGCACGTCGACCAGTACTCCGGCGCGGTCGTCGGACAGTACGGCTACGCCGACTACAGCACGCTCGCGAAGATCGTGTCGCAGGGCATCGCCGGGCACGAGGGGCGCCGCTTCGGCCCGCTCAACACCGTCATCACGACCGCGTTCTGCCTGGGCGTGATCTTCCTGTGCGTGACAGGCCCCGTCCTCTGGTGGAAGCGTCGCGGCGGCGCGACGGGCATGGCGGCCCCACGCGGGCGACTCCCCCTGTTCACGAACATCGTGCTGCTCGCCGCCGTCGTGGCACTCGGGCTCTTCCTGCCGCTGTTCGGGCTGTCGCTGCTGGTGATCCTCGCGCTCGACCTGCTCGTGATCCGGCGCGTGCCGGCGCTGCGTCAGTTCTTCGGCTCAGTCTGAGCGGTGCCGCCGAGCGCGTCGAGCGCGCGCTCGGCGGTCGCCTGAGGCGACAGGTCGGAGACGAGTGCGACCCCGGGTTCGTCGGCATCGAGCGGCTCGACGAGCGCGAGCTGGGAGGCCAGCAGCGACGGCGGCATGAAGTGGGTGCGCGCCCGCATCCGCTCCTCCAACACCGCCGCATCGGCGCTCAGCACGATGAATCGCACCGCCGGGTCGCCAGCCCGCAGCCGGTCGCGGTAGCGGCGCGCGAGGGCGGAGCAGGCGACCACCGCGCCCTCCCGAGCGGCCGCAGCGACGCGGTCGAGCCACGGCCAGCGGTCGGCGTCCGTCAGCGGCACCCCGGCCGACATCTTCGCGATGTTCTCGGGCGGATGCAGCACATCGCCGTCGACGAACGGCGCGCCCAGGCGAGCGGCGAGCGCCTCGCCGACGACGGTCTTGCCGACACCGCTCGGCCCGGCCACGACGATCCCCATCGCCCCAGTCTGACGCCCCGCCGGGCGGCCCCGCGCCCTCTAGGCTGGAAGCGCACGTTTCTGCGGCGTTCGCCGCGCATCCAAGGAGCATCAGTGACCGAGGCAGCAGCCAACATCGGAGTCGTCGGACTCGCCGTCATGGGGTCGAACCTCGCCCGCAACCTCGCCAGCCGCGAGGGCAACACCGTGGCGATCTTCAACCGCACCTACGCCAAGACCGAGGAGCTGCTCACCGAGCACCCCGAGGCCGGATTCGTGCCCGCGCGCGACTACGCCGAGTTCGCCGCGTCGCTGCAGAAGCCGCGCACCGCGATCATCATGGTCAAGGCCGGCGGCCCGACCGACGCGGTCATCGAGGACCTCATCTCGGTGTTCGAGCCGGGCGACATCATCGTCGACGGCGGCAACGCCCTCTTCACCGACACGATCCGCCGCGAGAAGCGCGTGCGCGAGACGGGCATCAACTTCGTCGGCATGGGCGTCTCCGGCGGCGAGGAGGGCGCGCTCAACGGCCCCTCGCTCATGCCCGGCGGCTCCGACGAGTCGTGGACCACGCTCGGGCCGATCCTGCGCTCGATCGCCGCGATCGCCGAGGGCGAGCCGTGCGTGACGCACGTCGGACACGACGGTGCCGGCCACTTCGTGAAGATGGTGCACAACGGCATCGAGTACGCCGACATGCAGCTGATCGCCGAGGCCTACGACCTCATCCGTCGCGGCACCGGCAAGTCGCCGGCCGAGATCGCCGACATCTTCGCGGCGTGGAACGAGGGCGAGCTGCAGTCCTACCTGATCGAGATCACGGCGGAGGTGCTGCGACAGACGGATGCCACCACCGGTCGCCCGCTCGTCGACGTCATCCTCGACCAGGCCGGAGCGAAGGGCACTGGCGGCTGGACCGTGCAGACGGCGATCGACCTCGGGGTGCCCGTGTCGGGTATCGCGGAGGCCGTGTTCGCCCGCTCGCTGTCGAGCCACCCCGAGCAGCGCGCCGTGTCGCAGAACCTGCCCGGCCCGCGCGGCGAGATCGCGGTCGACGACGCCGACGCGTTCGTCGAGCAGGTGCGCCTCGCGCTCTACGCGTCGAAGATCGTGGCGTACTCGCAGGGGTTCGACGAGATCCGCGCCGGCGCCGCGCAGTACGACTGGTCGATCGACCTCGGCAAGGTCGCCTCGATCTGGCGCGGCGGGTGCATCATCCGCGCCCAGTTCCTCAACCGCATCACCGAGGCCTACGACGAGCAGCCGACGCTCCCCGTCCTGCTCACGGCCCCGTACTTCGTCGACGCCCTCGAGCGCGCGCAGAGCGCGTGGCGTGAGATCGTGCGGGTGGCCGCGACATCCGGGATCCCCAGCCCGGCGTTCTCGTCGTCGCTGTCGTACTACGACGGCCTGCGCGCCGACCGGCTGCCGGCGGCCCTCATCCAGGGACAGCGCGACTTCTTCGGCGCCCACACCTACAAGCGCGTCGACCGCGACGGCACCTTCCACACGCAGTGGTCGGGCGACCGCACCGAGATCGAGGCCGTCGACACGCACTGACCCCGCACGACGAACGGCGCGCGGCCCCGGGGCATCCGGGACCGCGCGCCGTTCGCGTGTACGGGGTCAGCGCGTGATGTCGCGCACCTCGCCCTTCTCGAGGCGGAGACGCCGATGCGCGCGCTTCGCGACGGCCGAGTCGTGGGTCACCACGAGGAGGGTGAGCCCCTCCGCGTTCAGCGACTCCAGCAGCACGAGGATCTCGTCGCGCATGCTCTCGTCGAGGTTGCCGGTGGGCTCGTCCGCCAGCAGCACAGCGGGGCGCTTCGCCGTGGCGCGCGCGATGGCGACACGCTGCTGCTGACCTCCCGACAGCTCGCCCGGCTTGTGGTCGAGCCGGTCGGCGAGGCCCACGTGGGTGAGCGCCTCGACCGCCCGCGCGTGCCGTTCGGCCGCGGGAAGGCCCAGCGGGGCGAGTCCCATCTCGACGTTCTCCTGGGCGGTGAGCGTGGGGATGAGGTTGAAGCCCTGGAAGACGAACCCGATCTGCGTGGCGCGAAGGCGTCCCAGTTGTGCGTTCGACGCCGTCGCGATGTCGATGTCGCCGAGTTTCACGCTGCCGCTCGTGGGGCGGTCGAGCGCCCCGAGCAGCTGCAGCAGGGTCGACTTGCCGCCGCCCGTCGGGCCCTGGATGGTCGCGAACTCGCCCGCGCCGATCTCCAGATCCACCCCCTTGAGAGGGGTGACGGTGCGCTTCTTCTGCGCGTACGTCTTCACGACGGCGCTGAGTCGGTAGCCGGCCGCGGCGACGGGCGCCTCGACCGATTCCGGTGTGGTGTCGATGGTGGTGTCCATGTGTCCTGTCCTGACCTGTGTCGAAGGGATGCCGCGGCTCACGCGACCGAACGGAGGGCTTCGGCAGGGCTCAGCCGCGCTGCGCGCCAGCCGCCGAAGGCGCCTGCGACGACACCGCCGAGCACGGCCAGGCCGATGGCCGCCACGATCACCCAGACGGTGACGGGCGCGTGGAGGACGATGTTGCTGACCGCCTGGGTCGTCTGACCGAAGCCGCCCGGTGCGCCGCCACCGCCGCCGGGACCGCCCTGACCGCCGGTCGAGGTCGACGGGGCGGAGGAGATCGTCGGGGAGACGATGTTGATGATGATGATCCCGGCGAGGCCGATCACGAGTCCGACGACGCCGCCGATGAGGCCCTGCACGAGGGTCTCCCCCGCGACCTGCCCCACGACTCGGCCGTTCGACCAGCCGATCGCCTTGAGGGTGCCGAACTCCCGCGTGCGTCGTGAGACGCCCGAGATGGTGAAGAGCACGGCGAGCGCGAGGGCGACGACCAGCACGATGACCGAGAGCCAGGTGCCGAGGTTGGTGATGAGCGAGGTGGCGCTGGACAGCGAGCCCGACACGGTCGAGGCGAGGTCGCTCTGCGAGCTCACGGTCGCACCCGAGATCGCGGCGCTGAGGTCCGTCTTGATGCTCGAGATCGCATCGGCGGAGGTCGCCTGCACATAGATCGTCGAAACCACGTCGCCGACGCCCGCGAGCTTCTGCGCGACATCCAAGGGGATGTAGACGTCGCTGGCCGTGTCGGCCGATGACGAGTCCGAGGTGCTCGAGGCGACGATCCCGACGATGGTCATGTCGGTGCCGCCGACCGAGATCGTGCTGCCGACGGCGAGGCTCTTGCTCGTGGCGTACGTCGAGTCGACGACCGCGACGTCGGTGCCCTTGTCGCTCGCGGTGAGCAGACGGCCGGAGCTGACGGTGACCGCCGAGAGGGGGCCGACAGTGGCGTTCGACGGGTCGATGCCGAGCACCGTGAACGAGTTCACGTCGAACGAGCTGGGGCCGCCCGCGCCCCCGCTCTCGCCGCCCGACGGCGGCTGACCCTGGGTGCCGGTCGACCCGCTCGACGAGCTCTGCGACGGGATCTGCCCCGAGAAGGTCATGTTGGTGAGGCTGAGCGCGCCGGATGCCGCGGCCACCCCGGTCGTCGAGGTGACCGTCGACAGCGCGGTGGCGTCGAGCGTGCCGCGGCGCATGTCGGTGACCAGGCGCGATTGGCTGAGGGTCGTCGTGCCGTCGGAGGTCGAGCCGTCGCCGCTGCCGAACTGGAAGCGGCCGTTGCTCGAATCGGTGGATGATCCGGGTTGACTCACTGCTCCGGTGACGGTCAGGTCGGTGCCGACGCCGTAGACGGACGCGAGCGCTTGGCTCTGCGCGTCCTTGACGCCTGCGGCGAGCGAGTTCACGATGACGACGAGCGCGATGGCGATTGCGAGTCCGGCCGCGACGATCGCCGTCTGCTTCTTGCGCCCACCGAGCTCGCGGCGCAGGTATCTCAGATACATGTGGAAGGTCTCCTCTCGGGGTCTGTGTCCCGCCTGGGACGGTAGGCACCGGGATGATGTGCGCGACATCTGTCGCCTATGTGCCGCCGATGAAGGGAGAGCCTTCCGAAACTCACAGCAGGGACATAGGATCTGCCATAGTCGACTCATAGACAGGCGCGCAGAATCGGAGGTATGACCACGCCCACCGTTGCACCCGCCCTCACCCGCGCCGACGGGACTCCCCCGCGTGTGCTCGTCGTCGACGACGAGCAGATGCTCACCGATCTGCTGTCGATGGCTCTGCGCATGGAGGGCTGGGACGTGAAGTCCGCGGCATCCGGCTTCCAGGCGCTGCAGGCGGCCCGCGACTTCGAGCCCGACGCCATGGTGCTCGACATCATGATGCCCGACCTCGACGGGATGTCGGTGCTGCACCGCCTGCGCCAGGCCGGCAGCGATGTGCCGGTGCTGTTCCTCACGGCGAAGGATTCGGTCAGCGACCGGGTCGCCGGACTCACCGCCGGCGGCGACGACTACGTCACGAAGCCGTTCAGCCTCGAGGAGGTCGTCGCGCGCCTTCGTGGTCTCATGCGTCGCGCCGGAACCGCCCAGGCGAGCGACGCCGAACCCATCCTGCGGGTCGGCGACCTGTCCCTCAACGAGGACAGCCACGAGGTCGAACGCGCGGGACGCGAGATCGAGCTGACCGCGACCGAGTTCGAGCTGCTGCGCTATCTCATGCGCAACCAGCGTCGCGTCGTGTCGAAGGCGCAGATCCTCGACCGCGTCTGGAACTACGACTTCGGCGGACGCTCCAGCGTCGTCGAGCTGTACATCTCGTACCTTCGCAAGAAGATCGACGCGGGCGAGACCCAGGCCCTCATCCACACGGTGCGCGGCGTGGGCTACATGATCAAAGCCTCGCAGTGATGGCCCGTTCCCCCCGGCAGTGGCTGCGACGCCGCTGGTCTCTGCAGACGCGCCTCATGGTCACAGTGATCGGCTTCGTCTCGGTTCTGCTGGTGGCGATCGGCTTCGCGACCGGTGCGATCCTGAATCACATCCTGCAGGACAATCTCACCGCGCGCCTCACGAACGAGATGCAGCTGCTGCGGGTCGATCAGACCTCGACCGCGGCCGAGATCCTCACCGGCGGACGCCAGGAGGCCGGCTTCCTCCTGGTGGTGCAGAACTTCTCGAACGGGCCGACGTCACCCCAGACCGTGACCGGCGCCTACGTCGGCAGCGACCTCACCGTGCACACGATGACCTCGGCCGACCAGTCCGCGCTCATCGCGGACCTGCGCACACCGGGCGATCCCGACAGCGGCGCGGTGACCGAGGCGACCGCGGGAACGCTGGGCAAGTACCGCCTGATGGCGGCGACGGCGCCCGGAGGCACCTACGTCATCATCGGCATCCCGACATCGACGCTCACCCAGACCGTCACCCCCATCCTCACGACGGTGGCCGGGGTGACGGTGGGCGGCCTCCTGCTGCTCGCCATCATCCTGACCTTCGTGATCCGGCGCAGCTTCGCTCCGCTGCGTGCCGTCGCCGACACCGCCACGCGCGTCGCCGCGCTCCCGCTCTCCGAGGGTGACGTGTCGATCTCTGAACGCGTGCCGAACGGGCAGACCGACGACACGACCGAGATCGGGCGCGTGGGACTCGCCCTGAACACGCTGCTCGATCACGTCGACGAGTCCCTGGCCGCGCGCCATCGCAACGAGGAGCGGATGCGGCAGTTCGTCGCCGACGCGAGCCACGAGCTGCGCACACCCCTCGCCTCCATCCGCGGCTATTCGGAGCTGTCGCTGCGCGCGATGCGTCAGGCACCGGCGATGGCGATCGAGAACACCGAGCAGGCGCTGGAGCGCATCCAGGCGCAGTCGCTGCGCATGTCGGCCCTCGTCGAGGACCTGCTGCTCCTGGCGCGCCTGGAAGAGGGCCAGGAACTCGTCTACAGCGGCGTCGACCTCACCCGGGTCACTGTCGAGGCGCTCGGCGACGTACAGCACACCGGACCCGATCACACCTGGGTGATGGATGTCGCGGCGGAGCCCATCGTTGTCGCCGGCGACGCCGCGCGGCTCAGCCAGGTGATCGTCAACCTGCTCGCCAACGCGCGCACCCACACCCCGGCGGGCACCACGGTGACCTTGACCCTCCAGCAGCAGGGTGGCGAGGCGGTGCTGTCCGTGCACGACGACGGTCCGGGCATCGCCCCGGAGATCGCCGACGAGCTGTTCGAGCGTTTCGCGCGCGCCGATTCCTCACGCGCCCGCCGCACCGGCGGCACCGGGCTCGGCCTCTCGATCGCCCGCGCCATCGTGCACGCGCATCACGGCTCCATCGTGGTGTCGTCGAAGCCGGGCGACACCACGTTCACCGTGCGTCTCCCCGCTCGTCCCGAGCAGATCGCCCGCGCCGACGCCGCGTGAGCCGGGCGGGTGGGCTCCGCGCCCGCCCGCTCAGTAGCCGCTGAAGGCGTCGGTCGCGACCGACTTCGCGCTCGCGAGCGCCGGCGCGAGGTCGGCGATCAGCGCCGCCGGGCCGGAGATGTACGCGTGGCGCGCGGACAGATCGGGAACGGCGCTGCGAAGAGCCGCGGCATCCAATCGGGATCCGCCAGCCCAGCGCCAGCCCGCCGGAAGCGCGCCCGGGTCTTCTCGGGTGAACACCACGACCGGGACGCCGGTGCGCGCGAGCTCGTCGCGGAACACGACGTCGTCGGCGCCTGCGGCGACGTAGACGAGCACCGTGTCGCGCGCGATGCCTGCGAGGTGGTCGTGGCGCAGCTGCGACACGAACGGTGTCACCCCGATCCCCGCCGCGACCAGGAGGACGGGGGCCGGCGTGCGTGGCAGCACGAAGTCGCCCCAGACGCCGGTGGCGGCGAGCACGTCTCCCGGCTCGACCTCGGCGAGAGCGCGCTTGTAGGAGCTCTGCGCTCCCCGACCGTCGCGGAACGCGATGCGCACCTCGGGAAGGTCCTCGGGAGCGGACACGATGCTGAACTCGCGGCGGGTGCCACGGGCGTCCGGTCGCCGATGCGGCACGTCGAGCTCGAGGTACTGCCCCGCCTCGAACCGGAAGCGCCGCTTCGCGCGGAAGGTGAGCGCGGCGAGCGTCGGGGCGAGCTGCTCGCGGGAGACCAGGGTGAGCCGCACCGCCTGACGCAGCGCGAACGCGAAGGCGACGAGGTTGGCGATGACGAGCGCCCGCTCCTGGCCGAGGGTGATCTCACCGAGCGGGATCGGCCAGCCGGCCAGCACACCCGCGACCGCGGCGACCGCGAACTGCTGCCACCGACGTGGCGGAAGGGTCAGGGGCTCGGACAGCATGAACGCGCCGAGGAAGAGGAACGGGCTCTGCAGCAGCGCGAACTGCAGCGCCGTGCCGAGGTCGAAGGCGAAGCCGGCGGTGGCATACTGCACGGCCTGGCGCACGACCGAGACCCCGACGGCGAGCACCAGGAACAGCAGCACCACCCGAACCTTCTCGGTGCGCCAGACGACGGCAAGGCCGAACAGCGCCACCGGCAGCGCGAGCGCGGGCGCTCCCACCCACCAGCCGGAGGCGCCGAGCGCCGGCACGGCGATGCCGAGCAGTGTCAGCGCTGTCGCCCCGGCTGCGGCCGGGTTGAGCACGTGACGTCCCCGCCACACGAGCACGTACTTGGATGCCGCGGCCACCGCGCCCGCGATCGCGATGCCGCCGAGTCCCGCCGGGTCGAGTGTCGGCCAGAGCACGAACAGCAGGATGCCGGCCGTGATGAGCGACGACTCGATGCGACCACCGAGGCGCAGCAGGCGCTGAGCCGCGGCATCCGTCGCGACGCACACGACCACCAGCACCGCTGCCGTCGCGGCGAGCTCGCCCGGGGTCGGGCCGACGAGCCCGGCGAACGACAGCGCCAGCGAGATCACCGCGAGCGCGGCGAGGGAGAGCAGCACGAGTCGGTACATCGACACGCGCCCCAGCACCGCGAACACGCGGTTCCAGAGCGCGGAGAGCTGAGCGTTCATCGGAGCCCCTTTCAGAAGAACAGGTCGACGGGCGCGTCGGGTGACCACTCGACCTGACCGTCGGTCGTCATGCGCACCCAGTGCGCGTCGAGGGATGCCGCGGCCCGCGGCCCCTCGTCGAAGAACAGCGCGGTGGCCGCAGCATCCGCCGTCATCGCATCGGAGGCGATCGCCCACGTCGCCGCGACCGTGCGCACCGGTTCGCCGGTGCGTGCATCGAGCACGTGGTGCAGGCCGTCGCCCCACGCCCGACGGTTCACGGCGGAGGCGCACAGCGCCCCGGACGCGACCGTGGCCACCCCGATCGCGCGGGACGGATCGTAGGGGTGCTCGAGGCCGATGCGCTCGGTCACGCCGTACACGGCGATGTCACCGCTCGCGTCGACGACGTGCGCGTCATGGGTCTCGGCGAGCACCGCCGACACCCGGTCGACGAGGCGTCCCTTGCCGATGGCGCCCACATCGATCACGGCAGGCGCGTCGAGCGAGAGCGTGTCGTCGTGCCAGTGCAGGATGTCGCGCCACGCCGCCGGAGCGGGCATCGCCGCACCCGCGAGGAACGAATAGGCAGGGTCGTAGCCGAGGGCGTCGAGAGAACGGCCCACGAGCGGGTTCACCGCTCCCCCGGTCTCGTCCGAGAGCCGGGCGTACAGGTCGAGCATCGAGGCGCCGTCCGCAGGGAGCGGCGCCGAACCCCCCGCCGACAGGCGCGCGACGAGCGAGTCCGACCGGAAGCGGGACCACTGCTCGTCGAACTGCGCGACGAGCGCCCCGACCCTCGTGCGCACCCGCCCGGAGACCGGAGCCTCGGTCTCGACCGCCCACCGGGTGCCGATCGCGTCGAACTCCCAACGGGCGGAGAAGGTCACGCCGCCGCTTCGGTCTTGATCTCGGCGATCGCCTTGTTGAAGCCGCCGCTGGTCAGCGAGGAGCCCGCGACACGGCTCACCGAGATGCTGTCGATGCTCTTGCCGACGACCTCGGCGGAGATCCCGCCGATGAACTGCGACTGGTACTGCTGCGACTCGCGGGCCTGCGGGTTTCCGGTGACTTCGACGCTCTCGATCACACCGGACGCGAGCGTGACGGTGACGTCGATCGTCTCGACAGACTCGGGGGTCTGGTAGGAGCCCGTCGCGCTGAACGTGCCGTCCTTGTAGGAGCCCGAGGACGTCGATCCCGACGAGGTCGACGAGCCGCTGGTGCCGGACTGCGAGCCGGAGCCCGTGGTCGAGGTCGTCGAGGTCGTGGAGCAGCCGGCGAGCACGGCGATGCCGGCGATGCCGAGAAGGGCTGCGGAGGTGCGGACGGTGCGGGGTACGGCGGTGGTGCGGATCATGAAGGTCCTCCTGCGTCGGTTCCGGGGCCGCCCGGAGCTCCGGGCTCATCCATCCTTGCGAATGAATCTGGACGATCGTGCAGAACGGGCAACCGGTTGTGGATGACGCGGGCCCGCGGCATCCGCCCGGTCAGGCAGCCCCGTCGAACATGCTCGTGACGGAGCCGTCCTCGAACACCTCGTGAATCGCGCGGGCGAGCAACGGCGAGATCGGCAGGATCGTGAGCCCCGGGAACCGCTTCTCGGGGGCGAGCGGGATCGAATCGGTGACCACGACCTCGTCGATCGACGAGTCCTGCAGCCGGGTGGTCGCGGGATCGCTGAAGACCGCGTGGGTCGCTGCGACGATGACGCGGCGCGCGCCGTTCGCCTTGAGCGCCTGGGCGGCCTTCACGATCGTGCCGCCGGTGTCGATCATGTCGTCGACGAGGAGGCACACACGGCCGTCGACCCGGCCGACGATCTCGTTGACCGTGACCTGGTTCGCGACATTCGGGTCGCGGCGCTTGTGGATGATCGCGAGGGGTGCGTCGAGGCTGTCCGACCATGTGTCGGCGACCCGCACGCGACCGGTGTCGGGAGAGACGACGGTCAGCAGCTCGCGGTCCTCGGGGCTCAGCGTGGTGCGGAAGTGCTCGAGCAGCACGGGCTTGGCGAAGAGGTGGTCGACGGGTCCGTCGAAGAAGCCCTGGATCTGCGCGGCGTGCAGGTCCACGCTCATGACGCGGTCGGCGCCGGCGGTCTTCATGAGGTCGGCGACCAGGCGCGCCGAGATCGGCTCACGCCCGCGCCCCTTCTTGTCCTGACGGGAGTAGGGGTAGTACGGCGCCACCACCGTGATGCGCTTCGCCGAGGCGCGCTTGGCGGCGTCGAGCATGATGAGCAGCTCCATGAGCCACTCGTTGACCGGCGGGCCGAAGGACTGCAGCAGGAACACGTCGCACCCACGGATCGAGACCTCGAACCGCGTCAGCATCTCGCCCGACGCGAATGTGCGGTACTCGGTCGGCACGAGCTCGGTGCCGAGCTCAGCGGCGACGGCGGCGGCGAGCTCGGGGTGCGAGCTGCCGGTGGCGACGACGAGTCGCTTCTTGGTCTTGGCGACCAGCCCCGGCGCTATGCCGCGTTCCCGATCAAGATCGACCGTCTTGTCCTTGCGCGCCATCGTCTGCCTTCTGTGCGTGGCGGGCCCGCTCCGCGACCTGCGCGGCCTGGGTGCCCGAGCGATTCTTCTCGACCCACCCCTCGATGTTGCGCTGAGGGGCGACGCTGAGGGCCAGGGCGCCGGCCGGGACGTCCTTGCGGATGACGGCGCCGGCTCCGGTCTTCGCGCCATCACCGATCCTAACGGGCGCGACGAAGACGTTGTGCGAGCCCGAGTGCACCTCGTCGCCGATCTCCGTGCGGTGCTTGACCAGATCGTCGTAGTTCGCTGTGATCGCGCCGGCCCCGAGGTTCACGCCGCGCCCGATCGTCGTGTCGCCGATGTACGACAGGTGGGGCACCTTGCTGTCCTCGCCGATCGTGGAGTTCTTCACCTCCACGAACGTGCCCACCTTCGCTCCGCGGGACAGCTCCGCACCGGGGCGGAGGTAGGCGAACGGACCCACGTTGGCCTTCTCGCCGATGACCGCGAGCGTCGCATCCGAACGACGAACGGTCGCCCCGGCGCCGACCTCGCAGTCCACGAGACTCGTGTCGGGACCGATGATCGCCCCCTCGCCGATCGTCGTCGCCCGCAGCACGAGCGTGTTCGGCAGCAGGGTCACATCGGGGGCGAGCGTCGCGGTGACATCGATCCACGTCGTCGCCGGATCGAGCACGTTCACACCGTCGAGCTGCCACCGGCGCACCGTGCGCGCGTTGAGCGTGCGCGCCGCATCCGACAGCTGCACGCGGTCGTTGATGCCGAGGGCCGTGGATGCGTCGGGGGCACCGTACGCCGCCACCCGCTCCCCCGCAGCGCGCGCGAGGGCGACGACGTCGGTGAGGTACCGCTCACCCTGCGCGTTGGCAGCCGTGAGACCCGGCAGATGGGCGCGCAGCGTCGCGGCCCGGACGACATAGACACCGGCGTTGATCTCGGTGATCGCGAGCTCGGCGGCCGCCGCATCCTTCTGCTCGACGATGCGCTCGAGACCACCCCCGGCGCCGCGCACGATGCGCCCATAGCCGGTCGGGTCGTCGACCTGGGCCGAGAGCACCGACACCGCGGCATCCGCCAGCCGGTGCGAGGTCACGAACCCCGCGAGCACCGGCGCTTCGAGCAGCGGCACGTCGCCGGAGAGCACGAGCACATCGCCGTCGAAGTCATCGAGCGCATCAACGGCGAGCTCGGCCGCGCGCCCCGTGCCCGGGATGTCGTCCTGATCGACGACCTGCACGGCCGGCAGCGCGTCGAGCGCCGCCGCGGCGACGAGGTCGCGCTCATGCCGCACGACCACCACGACCCGGTCGGGCTCCAGCTCGATCGCCGTCGAGAGCACATGCGCGAGCAGCGACCGCCCGCCCAGCTGATGGAGCACCTTCGGCAGCGACGACTTCATGCGGGTGCCCTGACCGGCGGCGAGGATGACGACGGCGAGGCCGGTGGCGTTCTGCTCGTTCATGCTCCGCCGCCAGGACTCGAACCTGAACCTCACAGCTCCAAAGGCTGTCGTGCTGCCATTACACCACGGCGGACCGGCCCGCCCACGGCCTGCGCCGTCGGGAACCGCCCCCAAGTCTGCCACCTCGCCGCCCCGCGCCCGGGACCGGAGACACGGCGCGCGATAATGGGCGGATGGCACCCGAGAGCGACGAGGTCGACCGCATCGTCGAGGCCTGGATGACCCAGCGCCCCGACCTCGACTTCTCGCCTCTCGAAGTGCTCTCCCGCGTCGACCGGCTCTCCCGCCACCTCGACCGCGCCCGGCGTGAGGCGTTCCGCCGCAGCGAGCTCGAACCGTGGGAGTGGGACGTGCTGTCGGCGCTGCGCCGCGCCGGCGAGCCCTACCAGCTGAGCCCGAAGACCCTCCTGCAGCAGACTCTCGTCTCGAGCGGCACCATGACCAACCGCATCGACCGGCTCGTGGGGCGCCGCCTCGTGCAGCGCGAGGCCGACCCGGCCGACGGGCGCAGCATCCTGGTGACCCTCACCGACGACGGTCGCGTGCGCGTCGACGCCGCGATCACACGTCTCGTCGATGCCGAGGCGCACCTGCTCGAGCGGCTCTCGCGCACCGATCGCGAACGCCTCGCGTCTTTGCTGCGCAAGCTCAGCCTCGGATTCGACGCGTGAGGCACGCGGCGCACACGGACAGGAACGACTGATGGCCCATCTCATCGGCGGCGAGCATCTGCACGTCGAATTCCCCGCGAAGGTCGTGCTCGACGACGTCACCGTCGGTGTCGCCGACGGCGACCGTATCGGCATCGTCGGCCGCAACGGCGACGGCAAGTCGACCCTCATGCGCGTGCTCATGCAGCGGTACGCGCCGGATGCCGGCAAGGTGACGGTGCGCGGCGGCATCCGCGTCGGCATGCTCGCCCAGGACGACGACCTGCCGGAGTCCGGCAGCGTGCAGCACACGATCGTCGGCGACCGGCCGGAGCACGAGTGGCTCGGGGACGCCCGGGTGCGCGACGTGCTCAAGGGGCTCGTCGGCGATCTCGCCCTCGACGCCGACGTCGACACGCTTTCCGGCGGCCAACGTCGCCGGGTCGCGCTCGCGCGTCTGCTCGTCGGCGACTGGGATGTCGTCGCCCTCGACGAGCCCACCAACCACCTGGACGTCGAAGGCATCACCTGGCTCGCGGAGCACCTGCGGGCGCGGTGGAGCGCGGCATCCGGAGCCCTTCTGGTCGTCACGCACGACCGCTGGTTCCTCGACGCCGTCTGCACGCGCATGTGGGAGGTGCACGACGGCGAGGTGGAGCCGTTCGAGGGCGGGTACGGGGCGTATATCCTGCAGCGCGTCGAACGCGACCGGCAGGCCGCCGTCGCCGAGGACAAGCGCCGCAACCTGCTGCGCAAGGAGCTCGCGTGGCTGCGCCGAGGGGCCCCGGCGCGCACGTCCAAGCCGAAGTTCCGCATCGATGCGGCGACCCAGCTGATCGAGGGCGAGCCCGACCCGCGCAACGGCATCGAGCTGACCAAGCTCGCCACCGCCCGACTCGGAAAGGACGTCGTCGACCTCGTCGACGCCTCCGTCTCGTTCGACGAGAAGCCCGTGCTCGATCGAGTGGAGTGGCGCATCGCCCCCGGCGAGCGCACCGGCATCCTCGGGGCGAACGGCGCGGGCAAGTCGACCCTGCTCGCACTCGTGGCCGGCACCCTCGCCCCCACGTCCGGGCGCGTCAAGCGGGGGCAGACCGTCAAGGTCGCGCACCTGACGCAGCGGCTCACCGAGCTCGAGCCGGTCGAACGCCTGCGGGTGCGCGAGGTGCTGGCCGAGCAGAAGACGACCTACGTCGCCGGCGGCAAGGAGCTCACGCCCGCCCAGCTGCTCGAACGGCTCGGCTTTCGCGCATCGGAGCTGTCGACGCCCGTCGGCGACCTCTCCGGCGGTCAGAAGCGGCGCCTGCAGCTGCTGCTGGTGCTCATGGGCGAACCGAACGTGCTCATCCTCGACGAACCGACCAACGACATGGACACGGACATGCTCGCCGCCCTCGAGGACCTGCTCGACACGTGGCCGGGCACCCTGCTGGTCGTCTCCCACGATCGCTATTTCATGGAGCGCGTCACCGATCAGCAGTACGCCGTGCTCGACCACCGCTTCCGCCACCTGCCCGGCGGCGTCGATGAGTACCTGCGCCTGCGGGCCGCGATGACGGATGCCGCGTCACGCCCCGCGACCGCCGCGCCCCGAGCCGCGGCATCCACCCCCGCCGCGTCGACCCCGGCCCTCTCGGGCGCCGAACGCCGGGCGGCCGAGAAGGAGCTCGCCGCCATCGACCGGCGGCTCGCGAAGCTGGCGGAGCAGATCTCGGCGGTCGATGTGCGGCTCGCCGACGCGCACGACGACTACGCCGCGCTCGTGGCGCTGCAGACCGAGCGCGATCAGCTCACTACCGAGACCGTCGAACTCGAGGAGCGCTGGCTCGAGCTCGGCGAATCGGTGGGCTGAGAACGACCGGCGTCGATCACCGCGCAGCCCCCTCACCCCTCGACCGCACGCACGACGGGCCCGGCGCTGACGCGCCGGGCCCGTCGTGCACCGCCTACTTGATGTTGTTCGCCGCGAGGAACGCCTTCGCGATGTCGGCCGGCGACTGCTTGTCGACCGTGCTCTGCACGTTGAGGGCGACGAGCTTCTCGGGCGTGAGCGCGGCGCTCACCTGGTTGATGACGTCGGCGACGTCGCTCTCGATGCTCTTGGCGACGACCGGCACCACGTTCGACGCGAGGAAGAGCGCCTTCGGGTCCTTCAGCACGACCAGGTTGTCGGTCTGGATGCTCGGGTCGGCCGTGTACACGTTGGCGACGTTGACGGTACCGGCGACGAGGTCCTGCACGGTGGTGTCACCGGTCGCCGAGAACGCGACGGTCACGCCGTAGGTGGACTTCAGGCCGGTCGGACCGTACGGACGCTCGGCGAGCTCGGGCGGTCCGCCGAGGGTGAGCGGCTCGGTGACCTTCGAGAGGTCGGCGATGGTGGTGAGCCCGTACTTGTCGGCGAACGCCTTCGTGACCGTGTAGGAGTCCTGATCGGTCGCGGTCGACTGGTTCAGCACCGTGAGGTTCGACGGCAGGGCGGTCTGCAGGGCGGCGTAGACGTCGTCGGCCGACCGGGCGGTGGTGTTCGCGTCGAAGTACTGCAGCAGGTTGCCGGAGTACTCGGGGAACAGGGTGATCGCGCCGCTCTTGAGCTGCGGGATGTAGGCGTCGCGCTGACCGATGTTGAACTGGCGGGTGACCGTCTTGCCGGCGCCTTCGAGGGCCTGGGCGTAGATCTCGGCGATGATCTCGTTCGAGTAGTAGGCCTGCGATCCGATGACGATCGAGCCTCCCGCGCTCGTCGCGGTGGGGCCGGCGATCGAGCTGCTGGAGCCGCAGGCGCTCAGGGCGAGTGCGGCGACAGCGGCGATGGCGGCGGCGCCGATGACGCGTGCCGTGCGTGCTGTAGACATGGTGTCCTCTCTGGGTGCGTGAACCGAGGTTCTGGGCGATTCTTGGGGGTGGAGGGGGATGGAGCAAGACGGTGTGACGTCACGTGACGGCGAGAGCGGATGCCGCGGCGCGCCGTTCCCGGCGTGAGGTGCCGTGCTGACGCACGCCACGCGGCACCGAGGCCCACTGGGCGAGCGCCAGGATCGCGTCGAGGACGAGCGCCAACGCGGCGACGAGGATGGCCCCGCCGAGCACGACGTCGTACTGGCGGAGGTTCAGCGCGGTGATGATCGGCAGCCCGAGTCCGCCGAGGTTGACGTAGGCGGCGATCGTCACCGTCGCGACGACCTGCAGCACGGCCGAGCGCAGTCCTCCCAGCAGCAGCGGCAGCCCGAGCGGAACCTCGACCTTCCAGAGGATCTGCCATTCGGTCATGCCGACCGCGCGCGCCGCGTCGATCGTGCGGCGGTCGATCGCCTCGAAGCCGGTGTAGGCGCCGGCGAGCAGCGGCGGGATGCCGAGCAGCACGAAGGTGATCACCGCGGCCTCGGGCTTGTGCAGCACGCCGAGCAGCAGCACGAGGAAGATCAGAAGTCCGAAGGACGGGATGGCACGGGCGGCGCCCGAGATGGCTACGGCGAGCTCGCGACCGCGGCCGGTGTGCCCGATGAGCCAGCCGAGCGGCACCGCGATCAGCGCGGCGATGAGCACCGAGAGGAACGTGTAGTACAACTGCTGCGCGAACAGGATGGGCAGCGCGTCCGTTCCGGTCAGTCGATCGGGCGAGAAGATCCAGGCGAGGGCCCCGGTGAACAGGTCCATCAGGCGACCTCTGCCCCGGCGAGCACCCGGCGGGTACGTGCGCGGACGGTGCGGGAGCGTCGAGCCCAGGGCATGAGCAGGCGCCCCCCGAGCACCAGCAGCGCGTCGATCAGCAGCGCGATGACCATCACCGCGACGACACCCGAGAGCACCTCTTCGGTGATGCGGCGCTGCAGGCCGTTGGTGAACAGGTAGCCGAGGTTCTCGACGCCGACGAGGATGCCGACGGTGGCGAGCGCGATCGTGGAGACGGACGTCACCCGCAGCCCAGCGAGGATCACCGGGCCGGCGAGCGGCAGGTCGACAGTGAAGAAGCGACGCGCACCGCCGTAGCCGAGCGCGACAGCCGCCTGCCGCACGGACGGGTCGACCGACTGCAAGCCGTCGACCACCGAGCGCACGAGGATCGCGACGGCGTAGATCGTGAGCGCCACGATGAGGTTCGTCTCGCTCAGCGCGGAGTATCCGAACACAGACGGCAGGATGATCAGCAGCGCGAGCGAGGGGATCGTGTAGAGCAGCCCGGTCACGGTGATCAGCCAGCCGCGCAGCAGGCGGTAGCGCCACGCCGCCCAGCCGAGCGGGATGGCGATCACGAGTCCGAGCACGATGGCGATCAGGCTCTGGCGCAGGTGCGAGACCGCGAGCCCCGCGATGAGGCCGAGGTTGTCGCCGACCCAGATCACGACGACGCGCCCTCGGTCGCGAGGATGCCCTGGGTGCGGCCGTCGGCGTCGACGACGGCCGTTCCGCCGCCCGCGGTCGGTCGCAGCGACAGCGCACGCTTACCCCGGTCAGCTCCGATGAACGATCGCACGAAGTCGTCGGCCGGCGCCTCGATGATCTCGTCGGGCGTGCCGACCTGGGCGATCGCGGCACCCTTCGCGAGGATGACGACCTGGTCGCCGAGCAGGAACGCCTCGTCGATGTCGTGGGTGACGAACACGATCGTCTTGCCGATGTCGCGCTGCAGACGCAGGAGTTCCTGTTGCAGCTCGGCACGAACGATGGGGTCGACGGCACCGAAGGGCTCGTCCATCAGGAGGATGTTCGGATCCGCCGCGAGTCCTCGCGCGACGCCCACGCGCTGCTGCTGACCGCCCGAGAGCTGGTTCGGATACCGCGCGGCGAGCGCGCGATCGAGCCCGACCGTGTCCATCAGTTCGAGCGCCCGCGCCCGCGCGGCACGGCGGGTGGCACCGGTGAGCCGCGGAACCGTGGCGATGTTGTCGACGACGCTGAGGTGCGGCAGCAGCCCCGCGTTCTGCATGACGTAGCCGATGCTGCGGCGCAGGGCCACGGCCGACCGATCGGCGATGTTCTCTCCATCGATCTCGATGCGCCCGGCGGTCGGCTCGACCATGCGGTTGATCATGCGCAGCAGGGTGGTCTTGCCGCAGCCCGAGGAGCCCACGAACACGGTGGTGGACCGTGCGGGAAGCTGCAGGGAGAAGTCGGCGACGGCGCGGGTGCCGTCGGGGAAGGTCTTGGATACGGCCGAGAATTCGATCATCGGTCGTCCTCTCAGTCGGTGATCTCGATCTCTTTCCAGAACGCGACATAGCCGGAGAAGTCGGCGCCGACCTTCTCGATCGCGGTGGGGTAGGGCTCGGGGTAGCTCCATGCCCGGTCGGTGAGCTCATTCCCGTCGACGGTCACGGTGAAGTACTGGCACGCGCCCTTCCAGGGGCACGTGTACGGCGTCGGGCTGGTGGTGAGTACACCCTCACGCACCGCCGCCGGCGGGAAGTACCAGTTGCCTTCGATACGGATCAGATCGGCCTCATCGGCCTCGGCGATCACGGTGTCGCCCAGTCGCGCCTGCATTGCGTCCTCCGTTCGGGGCGGCCGCCGGCCGCTCGCATCGCGGGCGGCGATCACCGCTCACGCACACGCTATTCGCAGCGGCGGACATTTCGGACGGGATTGTGACGCCGGATGTCGTGCGCTATGCCCGCATCAGTACCAGAAGCTCAGCATGGGCGCCTGCGGCGCGGCGAACAGAGCGGATGCCGCGGCCACCCCGTCACCCGTGACCCGTCCCGCCGCAGCGAGGGTCGCGAGACGCACCCCTCCCAGGTAGGCGGCCGACAGTTCGGCGATGCCGAGGCGGAGGGACGGGGCATCCGTCGTCTCGTCGGCGTGGCGCACCGAACCGACGCCGCGCTCGTCCACATCGAGCAGCACACGGCCGGCGGCGAACCCGAGCGGGTCGGCGATCTCGATCACCACGCGCCCGGCGCCGCTGTAGCGACGGGCCTCGAGGGCGGCGACGACATCGAGGATGCGCACGTAGTGGTGATCGCGCACCGTGCGCTGTGCGGCACGCTGGTCGGCGATCATCCAGAGCAGCGGCTCGTCGACCGAGAGCTCGGGCGCCTCGATCCAGCCGATCAGATCCATCTCGAGGAAGAAGCGCCAGAGACCCGCGTAGGACTCGTCGTCGAGCGCGAGGAGGTACACGAGCTCGAGGGTCGAGCGCGCGAAGTCGTCGTGCGACTCCGTCACGCTGTAGAGCGCCACGCCGGTCACCTCCCCCGCCACCGTCGTGTAGACGACGGTGCGCAGCTCTTCGCCCTTCTCCGAGTCAGGACGCGTGCGCAGGAAGCGGTCCCAGTGCCCGGCCGGCATCGTGATCTCGCCCGGCCGGGCGAGGCGCACGCGGTCGTACAGCGGCTCGATCAGGGCGCGTGCGTCGACTCTCGGCACGAAGTCCACGCGTCCCGGCGAGACCGGACCGATCCATCCGGCGCGCTTCGCCTCGATCCGCCAGTGCGCAGCCTCTGCGGCGGGGGCGAAGCCGTACCGGCCGTAGAGCGTCGACTCGCTCACGGTGAGGGTCGCAACCGGCACGCCGGCGGATGCCGCGGCCCGCAACTCGCCCTCCATCATCGCCCGCGCGAGACCCCGCCGTCGATGGGTGGGGGCGACGGTGACGGAGCTGATGGCGGCCGTGTCGATGAGCGCCGGCCCGGGGACGGTGAGCTCGGCGAGCCACGACGCGAACGTCGCGACAGGGGTGCCGGGCACCGGGGCGGAGTCGTCGTAGACGCCCAACCGGCGACGCGCCCGCAGCCCGTCGAACGCGGCCTGGCGCTGCACCTCGGAGCGCTCGGTGCCGAGGAATCCGCGGGAGACGGCCTCGATCCAGCCGTCCGAGGCGGCACGGTCCTCGTCCGTGACGAGGTCGGCGCGCAGCCCCAGGTCGCCGAGCCGGCGCGCCTGACGCTCATCGAGCGGGGCCGCCAGGAAGGCGGCGACGGCGGTGTCGTTCATGATCTCCTCCAGCGGCGCGGTGCGCCCGATCAGTCGTCGTGGATGACGCGTGCCCCCGGCACCGGGCCGTGCACGTGGTGCGCGACGTGCCCGGCGGCCGAGAGCCCGATCTGCAGGTCGATGGCGGCCTCGGGGCCCGCCGCGAGGAACGCGACCGTGGGACCCGAACCCGAGACGATCCCTTCGAGGGCGCCGGCGGCGCGACCCGTCTCGAGCAGGTCGGCGAGGTCAGGTCGCAGCGCGAGCGCGGCCTGCTGCAGATCATTGCGAAGGCTCGCGGCGAGCATGTGCGCATCGCCCGCGCGCAGCGCATGCAGAACGGCGTCATCGACCATCGGCCGACGCGCGGGCACGATGTCGAGCGAGGCGTCGTCGCGGTGCGCGTCGAGGGCGGCGAAAACGGCCGGAGTCGACAGGCCGTCCTCGCTCGTGACGATCACCCAGTCGAAACGCCCGCGCGCCAGGGCAGGACTCAGGTCGTCGCCGCGCCCCAGCCCGATCGCCGTGCCGCCGGAGAGCGCGAACGGCACGTCGGCACCGAGTTCGGCCGCCAGCTCCCGCAGCCGGATCGGCGAGATGCCGGTTCCCCACAGCGCGTCGCACGCGACGAGGGCGGCTGCGGCATCCGCGGATCCTCCGCCCATCCCACCTGCGACGGGCACATCCTTGACGATGCGCAGGTGCACGCCCGCGTCGATGCCCGCCTCGTCCGCGACCAGCTGCGCGGCGCGCACGGCGAGGTTGCGGGCGTCGAGTGGGACACCCGCGACATCCACCGATCCGGTGACCTCGATCGTCAGGTCGTCAGACGCCGAGGCCCACACGTCCTCGTACGCGGAGACGGCCTGGTACGCCGAGGCGACGTCGTGGTACCCGTCGGCGCCGAGCGCGCCGACCTCGAAGAAGAGGTTGATCTTGCCCGGGGCGCGCACGTGCACGGTCGGGGCGGGGAGGATCACAGCTTCGATGATTCTGCCCACAGGTTGACGTCGATGACATCCGACAGCGCGTCGATGCGCTCGAGCTCGTCGGTGTCGAAGGCCGGTCCGGTGAGGGCGGCCAGGTTCTCGTCGAGCTGCTCGATGCTGGAGGCCCCCATGAGCGCCGAGCACACGGTGGGCTCGCGCAGCACCCACTGGATCGCCATCTGCGCGAGCGTCTGACCGCGCTCCTTCGCGATCGTGTTCAGTGATCGCAGCGACGCGATCGCCTGGTGCGACAGCGCCCGGTCGGGCAGGCTGTCGCGCGGCTGCGAGCGCTTGGCCTTGCCGTCGCCGAGGTACTTGCCGGTCAGGAGCCCCTGGGCGAGCGGCGTGAAGGCGATAGCCGACATGCCCTCTTCGGCGAGGACGCCCGTCAGACCGTCCTCGATCCACCGGTTGAGGATCGAGTAGGCGGGCTGATGGATGATCAGCGGCGTGCCGAGGCTGCGGGCCACCGCCGCGGCGACCGCGGTGCGCTCCGCGGAGTACGACGAGATGCCCACGTAGAGCGCCTTGCCCTGGCGCACGAGCGTGTCGAGCGCGCCGATGGTCTCCTCGACGGGAGTGTCGGGATCGACCCGGTGGGAGTAGAAGATGTCGACGTAGTCGAGCCCGAGCCTCGTCAGCGACTGCTCGGCGCTCGCGAGGATGTACTTGCGGCTGCCGAGGTCGCCGTGCGGCCCGGGCCACATGTCCCACCCCGCCTTGGACGACACGACCAGCTCGTCCCGGTAGGGCTTGAAGTCCTCGCGCAGCATGCGTCCGAAGTTGGTCTCCGCGGCGCCGTAGGGAGGACCGTAGTTGTTGGCCAGGTCGAAGTGGATGATGCCGTGGTCGAAGGCGTGCCGGAGGATGCCACGCTGCGTGTCGAAGGCGACGTTGTCGCCGAAGTTCCACCACAGGCCGAGCGAGATCGGCGGGAGGTAGAGACCGGATGTCCCGACCTGACGGTACTCGGTGAGGTCGTACCGATCCGGGGCCGCCGTGTAGGGCCGGTGGATGTCGGGGACGGAGGGTCGGATACGCGGCTCTGTGCTCACCCGCCCAGGCTAGCCGCCGCGCGGGCGATGCGCAGGTAGTCCTCGACGGTGAGGTCCTCACCGCGGGCGGTGGGGGCGACATCCGCACTCTCGAGCAGCGCACTGGCCGACGCGGACGACCCGCCGAGCACCCCGGAGAGCGCCTGGCGCAGCATCTTGCGGCGCTGTTGGAAGGCCGCGTCGACGATGCGGAACGTCGCCTGCCGCTCGGCCTCGGTGCCACGCGCCTCGTGCGCGCGGGCGAATCCCACGAGCACGCTGTCGACATTGGGCACGGGCCAGAACACCATGCGCGACACCGTGCCGACCAGGCGCCAGTCGCCGTACCACGACGCCTTGACGCTGGGGGCGCCGTACACCTTGGAACCCGGCCCCGCGGCGAGCCGCTCGCCGACTTCGGCCTGCACCATCACGACGCCCCGCTCGAGACGCGGGAAGGCCTCCATGAAGTGCAGCAGCACGGGCACGGACACGTTGTACGGCAGATTCGCGACGAGCACCGTCGGCTCCCCCGGCAGCGAGGAGATCGTGAGCGCGTCGGCGTCGACCACGGTGAGGGCGCCGTCCTCGACACCGTGGTCGGCGGCGGTCTGCGGAAGTCGCGCGGCGAGGCGGTGGTCGATCTCCACCGCGGTCACCCGGGCGCCGGTCTCCAGGATCGCGAGCGTCAGCGACCCGAGCCCCGGGCCGACCTCGACGACGCGGTCGTCGGCCGTGACGGATGCCGCGGCCACGATCTTGCGCACGGTGCCGGGGTCGTGCACGAAGTTCTGACCGAGCTTCTTCGTCGGGGTGACGTCGAGCTCGGCGGCGAGGGCGCGGATCTCGGCCGCGCCGAGCAGATGCACGGTCACCCCCTCACCCTAACGAGGCGCGGCGTCAACCCCCGACCCGCCCCTCCGGGCGCCACTAGGGTGGTGCGGTGAGCACTGGAACGATCCCCGCCGACGCCTTCTCTCTGCGCAGCCCCTTCGGGCGACGGGCGGTGGGGCTGTCGGTCGCGGCGGCCGTCGGAGGTTTCCTGTTCGGCTTCGACTCGTCGGTCATCAACGGCGCGGTCGACTCGATCGGCGGGCACTTCTCCCTCGGCTCGGCACTGACGGGCTTCGTCGTCGCGGTGGCGCTCCTCGGGTGCGCCGTCGGCGCGATGATCGCCGGCTCGCTCTCCGATCGCTGGGGGCGCCTGCGCGTCATGCTGCTCGGCGCCGGCCTGTTCTTCGTCTCCTCGATCGGCGCGGGCCTCACCTTCAGCGTTCCCGACCTGATCCTGTGGCGCGTGGTGAGCGGTCTCGGCATCGGCATCGCCTCTGTCGTCGCGCCGGCCTATATCGCAGAGATCGCACCGCGTCAGATCCGCGGATCGCTGGCGTCGCTGCAGCAGCTCGCGATCACGCTCGGCATCTTCGGGGCACTGCTGTCCGACGCGCTGCTCGCGACGTGGGCCGATGGCGCCGCGAACACGCTCTGGCTCGGCCTGGAGGCCTGGCGCTGGATGTTCATCGTCGGGGTGATCCCCTCGGCGGTCTACGGGATCCTGGCTCTCACCCTCCCCGAGTCCCCGCGCTTCCTTCTCGCCGCCGGCCGCACCGACGAGGCGCGCGCGGTCTTCGCCCGCCTCGTGCCGCCGGCCGACCTGGAGCAGACCCTGCGCGAGCTGACGAACGCGATCAGCGCGGACCGCACCACCAAGAAGGCGTCGCTGCGCGGACACGTGCTCGGACTTCAGCCGATCGTCTGGGTGGGCATCATCCTGTCGGTGTTCCAGCAGTTCGTCGGCATCAACGTGATCTTCTACTACTCGACGACGCTGTGGCGCGCGGTCGGGTTCACCGAGGGCGACTCCCTGGTCATCAGCGTCATCACCTCGGTCACGAACGTCGTCGTCACCCTGGTCGCGATCTTCCTCGTCGACCGGGTGGGCCGAAAGCCCATCCTGCTGGTCGGCTCGGTGCTGATGACCCTGTCGCTGGGCATCATGGCGCTCGCGTTCACCTTCTCGGTGACGGTGAACGGCGAGGTGTCCCTCCCGGGCGCCTGGGGCCCGATCGCGCTCGTCGCCGCGAATCTGTTCGTCATCGGGTTCGGCGCGTCGTGGGGTCCGCTCGTGTGGGTGCTGCTGGGCGAGATCTTCCCGAGCCGCATCCGCGGTCGCGCGCTCGGCGTCGCGGCCGCGGCGCAGTGGATCGCGAACTTCGTCATCACGGTCTCGTTCCCCTCGATGTCGGCGTGGTCGCTGCCGCTCACCTACGGCATGTACGCCGTGTTCGCGGCCCTCTCCTTCGTCTACGTGCTGCTGAAGGTGCCGGAGACCAAGGGCATGGAGCTCGAGAAGACCGAGACGCTGTTCGTGGCGGCACCCAAGAGGTGACGGATGCCGCGGCCCGGTGCCGTCCGGTTCGCGGTCACGCCCGCACGAAGCGCGGCTGGCGCGGTGGGCGCCGAGGGTCCGGGGGCGCGGCGAGCGTGCCGTCGGGCGCGATGTGGTCGAGCATCGCCGCGACCACCGCGACGATGTGCGGATCGTCGACCCGATAGAGCTGCCGGCGTCCCTGCCGGCGTGCGCTGACGACACCGGCGGCGCGCAGCTTCGCGAGCTGCTGGCTCGTCGCGGGGATCGTCGCCCCGGTGCGCTCAGCGAGGGTCGTGACATCCGATTCGTCGTCCGAGAGCAGCCACACCAGGTGCAGGCGGCCCGGAACCGACAGGAGGTCGAACGTGTCGGCGGCGGCGGCGAGCTGCGCGACCGAGGGTGCGCCCGAGTCATCCGTCACCCGGTCGCTCATGCGTCTCCCCTCGTTCACCGTTCATTTGCGCAATTGATTGACTATTGCGTATGGTATCCGAGGCCCGGATGCCGCGGGCGACGCGACGAGCGCGAGGAGGTGAGGGACATGAGTTCTCCCAGTGACAGTCCCCGACTCCCCTCCGCCACGCGCACCCTCGGCTGACCCGCCTCGCGGGAGGCCCGGAGCGCGCCCATCCGCAAGGAGCGCGCCATGTCGACGCCCACCACCTTCGCCGGCCACACCACCGTCGGCGCCCGCTCCGGCACCCGTCTCGCCGCCGACGCCGTCGTCCTCATCGGCTTCGCCGCAGTGCTGTGGCTGCTCATCCACCTCTCGCAGGGGATCGCCGCGCCGTTCGACCCGTCTCGCGACATCGACGCCGTCTCCACCGACCCGTCACAGCTGCCCTACGACGCCGCCCGGTCGCTGCTGCGCATGTTCATCGCGCTCGCGGCATCCGTGGTGTTCACCTTCGTCTACGCGACGGCCGCCGCGCGGTCGCGGCGCGGCGAGAAGGTGCTGATCCCGATCCTCGACATCCTGCAGTCGGTGCCGGTGCTCGCGTTCCTGTCGGTGACGCTCACCGTCTGGATCGTCATCTTCCCGAACTCCGAGCTCGGCGTCGAGTGCGCCTCGATCTTCGCGATCTTCACGAGCCAGGCGTGGAACATGACGTTCGCGTTCTACAACTCGCTCACCACGCAGCCGCGCGATCTCGACGAGGCGGCGCGCCTGCTGCGGTTGACCCGCTGGCAGCGCTTCTGGAAGCTCGACGTGCCCAGCGGCATGATCCCGCTCGTCTGGAACGGCATGATGAGCTTCGGCGGGGGCTGGTTCTTCCTCGTCGCGAGCGAGGTCATCTCTGTCAACAACCACACGTATGCCCTACCCGGCATCGGATCGTATGTCGCGAGCGCGACGGCCGAGGAGAACATCCCGGCGATCCTGTGGGCCATCGCCGTCATGATCGTCATGGTCGTCGGGGTGAACGCGCTGTTCTGGCGGCCGCTGACCGCGTGGGCGGAGCGTTTCCGTATGGGCGACACGTCGAGCCAGGTGCCGCAGCGCAGTGTCGTGCTCGACGTGCTGCGCCACTCCGGGGTGCCCCGCCTGATCGGCCGCGCGCTCGCACCGCTCGGGCGCGGCCTCGACCGGGCCATGGCGGTCTTCGGCGTCGCCGACGTGCCGCTGCGCGTCGACCCGCGCCGGCGGCGCATCGGCGACCTCGCATTCGCCGTGGTCGTCGCCGTCGCCCTCACGTGGGGCACCGTGCAGGTCATCATCTTCGTGCAGTCGAGCGTCGGCCTGTGGGAGTTCGCGGATGCCGCGGGCCTCGGGCTCGTGACCTTCGGGCGCGTGCTCGTGCTGCTCGTGTTCGGCACCATCATCTGGGTGCCGGTGGGCGTGTGGATCGGGATGAACCCGCGGGTGACGCGCTTCGCTCAGCCCGTCGTGCAGGTGCTCGCGAGCTTCCCGGCGAACTTCCTCTTCCCGTTCGTCACGCTGGCACTCATCCACACCGGCATCTCGCTCAACATCGGCGGAATCCTGCTGATGGCGCTCGGCGCGCAGTGGTACATCCTCTTCAACGTCATCGCCGGCGCCTCGGCGATCCCGGCGGACCTGCGGGACGCCGCGACATCCCTGCGCCTGTCGCGCTGGCAGCGCTGGACGCGCCTCATCCTGCCGGCCATCTTCGCGTCGTGGGTGACGGGCGGCATCACCGCGGCCGGCGGCGCCTGGAACGCGTCGATCGTCTCGGAGGTCGTGACCTACGGGTCGACGACCCTCACCGCCGTCGGCCTCGGCGCGTACATCGCGAACGCCACCGCCACCGGCGACAGCCCCCGCGTGTACGTCGGGGTGATCGTGATGAGCCTGTTCGTCGTCGGCCTCAACCGGCTGTTCTGGCGGCGGATGTACCGGCTCGCCGAACGTCGCTTCTCCCTGACCTGACCCACCCGCCCACTCCGCGAAGGAGGTGCCCCATGGCACAGAACACCGCCTCCGTCCGCGACACCGCGATCGTCGAGGTCGACGACGTCACGACAGCCTTCCCCTCGAGCGACGGCGGCACCCTCACGGTGCTCGACGAGGTGTCGCTGACCCTCCGAGAAGGCGAGATCGTGGCACTCCTCGGGAAGTCCGGGTCGGGGAAGTCCACCCTCCTGCGCACGGTCGCCGGTCTCATCGCCCCCACCAGCGGCGAGGTGCGCTACCGCGGCCGGCCGATCAACGGTGCGAACCCGGGCGTCGGGATGGTGTTCCAGTCGTTCGCGCTCATGCCGTGGCTGACCGTGCAGGGCAACGTCGAGCTGGGACTGGCCGCCCGCTCGGTGTCGGCCGCGGAGCGCCGTCAGCGCGCCCTCGACGCGATCGACCTGATCGGTCTCGACGGCTTCGAGTCGGCGTACCCGCGCGAGCTCTCCGGCGGCATGCGCCAGCGCGTGGGGATCGCGCGCGCCCTGGTGCTGCGCCCGGACGCGCTGCTCATGGACGAGCCCTTCTCGGCTCTCGACGTGCTCACCGCCGAGAACCTGCGCAACGAGGTGATGTCGCTGTGGGCGCAGCCCGACTTCCCGACGAAGTCGGTCTGCATCGTGACCCACAACATCGAGGAGGCGGTGCTCATGGCCGACCGCGTCCTCGTCCTCGGCTCGAACCCCGGGCACGTGCGCGCCGAGGTCGGGGTGCCGCTCCCCCGCCCGCGCGACCGGCGGCATCCGCTCTTCGCCCAGACCGTCGATCGGCTCTACGCCCTGCTGACCGGCACCGGCCCCGGTGCTCCCGGCACGGCGGCCGCGCCTGTCGCCGCCACTCCGCTCAGCGCGCCGCTGCCCGACGTGTCCGTGGGCGGGCTCGCCGGCCTCGTCGAGATCGTGCACTCGCACAACGGCCAGACCGACCTGCCCGACCTCGCCGACGAGCTGTCCTTCGAGGTCGACGACCTCCTTCCCCTCGTCGACGCGGCCGCCCTGCTCGGATTCATCGAGGTCGACGGGGCGCAGCTCTTCCTCACCGAGGACGGTCGCGCCTGGGGACGCGCGGACATCCAGGAGTCGAAGAAGCTGTTCGCACGCCTCAGCGCGGCCCACGCCCCGCTCGTGCGCACGATCCTCAAAGCGCTCGAGAACAGCGACGACGGCGCCCTGCGCGACGACTTCTTCCTCGACCTGCTGCGACGCGGCTTCTCGGGGGCGGACGCGCGGGTGCAGCTGGACATCGCGATCCAGTGGGGTCGCTACGCGGAGCTCTTCGACTACGACGCCGACTCGGGCGAGCTCGTGCTCGGCGAGGTCGCCGCCGCGTTCGGGGTGTGACCCCGACCGAGCGGCGCACCGCTGTTGCGGAGCCGGTTCAGAACTCGCCGTAGACGGCGAGCGTGTTCGCCGCGAGCTGTGCGCACAGCTCGTCGAGGTCGGTCTCGAGCGTCTCGGCCATGAACCGCACGGTCAGCGGCACGAGGTACGGGGCGTTCGGGCGACCGCGGTAGGGCGCGGGCGTGAGGAACGGGGCATCCGTCTCGACCAGGATGCGATCGCGCGGAGCCACGCGGAGGGCGTCGCGCAGGTTCTCGGCGTTCTTGAACGTGACGTTGCCCGCGAAGCTCAGCCAGTAGCCGCGGTCGCTCGCGACCCGCGCCATGTCGGCGTCGCCGGAGAAGCAGTGGAACACGGTCTTCTCCGGGGCGCCCACGCGGTCGAGGGTGTCGAAGACGGCCTGGTGCGCGTCGCGGTCGTGGATCTGCATGGCGATGCCGTGCCGCTTCGCGATCGCGATGTGCGCCTCGAAGCTCTCGATCTGGGCCGCGATGCCGTCCTCGCCGGTGCGGAAGAAGTCGAGTCCGGTCTCGCCGACCGCGCGCACCCGGGGCTGGGCGGCGAGGGTGTCGATGACCTCGATCGCCTCAGCAAGGCGTCCGGCGGCGGCGTACTCGGGCGCCTCGTTCGGGTGCAGGGCGACGGCGGCGAGCACCCGGCGGTCCTGCTCAGCAGCCCACGCGCACCACTGCGACGACTCGATGTCGCCGCCCACCTGCACGACGCCGGCGATGCCGACGGCCTCGGCCCGGTCGAGCTGCTCGCCGAGCGTCAGCGGGGAGTCGCCGTCGGCGATCTCGAGGTGCGTGTGGTTGTCGTAGACGGCGACGGCGAGGGGTTCCGGCGCGTCGGGATAGCGCAGGTCCTTGCGCCCGTCGGCCGTGCGCTCGCGCACGTACTGGCTGGGATCGCTCGGAACCTGCGCGTTCACGCGGTCTCGACCCGCGGGAAGAGAGGAGACAGCCCGTTGACAGATGTGCCGGGACGAAGGATGCCCCAGCTCCCCGCCGCCCGCAGCGGCTGGTCGACCAGGCGCCCCAGGCTCTCCGCGGCGCCGAGTGCGATCCAGAGCTTCTCTGTCGCGATCGGGGTGACCGGGCTCAGCAGCACGGCGAGGGCCCGCAGCCCCTCGGCCGCCGTGTAGAGCACGGTGCCGAGCCGCTCGCGGTCGCCGTCCTCCTTGGCGAGCACCCAGGGCTCGTTCTCGGTGATGTAGCCGTTGAGGGCGTCGACGATGGTCCAGATGGCGGCGATCGCCTCATCGATGCGGAACCGCTCGATGGCCGCATCGGCGTTCGCCGCGGCATCCGCCACGATCTTCTGGATCGCGAGATCGCCCTCCGCATACGCGGCCGGCGGCGGCACGATGCCCTCGACGTAGCGCTCGATCATCGCGATCGTGCGGGAGGCGAGGTTGCCGAAACCGTTGGCGAGCTCGGCCTGGTAGCGGGCGGAGAGGTCCTCCCACGAGAACGAGCCGTCCTGGCCGAACGCGATCGCCGACAGGAAGTAGAAGCGGTACGCGTCGGAGCCGAACGTGTCGGTGATCTCGGTCGGCGCGATGCCGGTGAGCTTCGACTTCGACATCTTCTCGCCGCCGACGAGCAGCCAGCCGTGCGCGAACACGCCGCGCGGAACCTCGAGACCCGCCGCGAGCAGCATCGCCGGCCAGATGACCGCGTGGAAGCGCAGGATGTCCTTGCCGACCACGTGGAACGCCGGCCACCGGCGCTCGAACTGGGTCTCGTCGGCGCCGTAGCCGACGGCGGTCGCGTAGTTCAGCAGCGCGTCGACCCACACGTAGATGACGTGGGTGTCGTCCCACGGCACCTTGATGCCCCAGTCGAACGCGGAGCGCGAGATCGACAGGTCCTTCAGGCCCGAGCGCACGAAGGAGATGACCTCGTTGCGCGCCGACTCGGGACGGATGAAGTCGGGGTTGTCCTTGTAGAGCTTCAGCAGGGGCTCGGTGAACTCGCTGAGCTTGAAGAAGTAGTTCTTCTCCTGCAGCAGCTCGAGCGGCTTGGAGTGGATCGCGCAGACCTTCAGACCCTCGAACGGACCGGTGCCGTCGACGATCTCGCTCTCGGGCTTGAACTCCTCGCAGCCCACGCAGTACAGCGCCTCGTACTCGCCGGCGTAGATGTAGCCGCGGTCGTAGATGGCCTGCACGAAACGCTTGACGCCCTCCTCATGCCGCTCCTGGGTGGTGCGGATGAAGTCGTCGTTCGAGACGTCCAGGGTCGTCAGCAGCGGGAACCACGCCTCGCCGACCAGCTTGTCGACCCACTCCTGCGGGGTGACGCCGTTGGCGGCCGCGGCGCGCAGCATCTTCTGCCCGTGCTCGTCGGTGCCCGTCAGCATCCAGGTGTCATCGCCCGCCTGGCGGTGCCAGCGGGCAAGGGTGTCCACCGCGACGGTCGTGTACCCGTGGCCGATGTGCGGCACATCGCTCGGGTAGTAGATCGGCGTCGTGATGTAGAAGGAGGAACCGGACGTCACCCATAGATTCTAGAAGGGCCGGATGCCCCTCCTCGCCGTTGTGACGGCCTCTTCAGCCGCGGCGCGCGAGGGCCGCTTGGTACAGGTCGCGGGAGGCGAGTCCCGTCTCGGCGGCGACGGCGGTCGCGGCATCCTTCAATCGGGTTCCCGCCCGGTCGAGCTCGACCACCCGCGCGACGGCGTCCTCGAGGGAGACGGAGACCGGCACCGCACCCGCGACCACCACGACGCACTCCCCGCGCACGCCCGCCTCCGCCCAGGCGGAGAGCTCGGCGAGGCCGCCGCGTACGACCTCCTCGTGCAGCTTCGTGAGCTCGCGGCACACGGCCGCGCGGCGGTCTCCGCCGAACGCCGCGCCCATGTCGGCGAGCGTCGCGGCCAGGCGGGTCGGCGCCTCGAAGAACACCATCGTGCGACGCTCGCCGGCGAGCGCGCCGAACGCCGACGCCCGCTCCCCGCTCTTTCGCGGCACGAAGCCTTCGAAGGTGAACCGATCGGTCGGGAGGCCGGCGAGCGCGAGGGCGGTGACGACGGCGGACGGACCGGGGATGACGGTGATCTCGACGCCCTGTGCGACGGCCTCGGCGACCACGGCGTAGCCCGGGTCACTCACTGTCGGCATACCCGCGTCGCTGAGCAGCACGACCTCTCGGGTCGCGGCGAGCGCCGCGACCTCGGCGGCCTTCTGCTTCTCGTTGTGGTCGTGCACCGCGATCAGCCGCGGGCGGTTCTCGATGCCGAGGCCGGCGAGCAGGCGCTGGGCGGTGCGGGTGTCCTCTGCGCAGATGACCTCGGCGGCCTCGAGCACTTCTCGCAGCCGCGTCGACGCGTCGCCGAGGTTGCCGATCGGAGTCGCCGCGAGCTTCAACACCGCCCCAGCATAGGCTGGTGCCCGTGAGCCGCACCGCGCCGCCCCTCCTCGAGAACGCACCCCTCTCCCGCTACGACCGGTGGGCGATGCGCGTGCGGGCCGATGCCGCCCTGCAGCGTCGGATCTCGTGGCTGGCGCCGCTGCTGGTGACCCTCCTCGCGGCCGTGCTGCGCTTCTGGAACCTGCAGAACCCGCACGCGATCGTCTTCGACGAGACCTACTACGTCAAGGACGCATGGAGCCAGTGGAACCTGGGCTACCCCGCCAACTGGCCCGCCAACGCGAACGGCGCGTTCGAGCAGGGCGTGACCGACGACTACGAGACGTCCGGCAGCTTCGTCGTGCATCCTCCGCTCGGCAAGTGGATCATCGGACTCGGCATGTGGATCTTCGGCCCGGCGTCGTCGTTCGGCTGGCGATTCTCGGTCGCGCTGCTCGGCACGGCCACCGTGCTGCTGGTCTACCTCGTCACGAAGGCGCTCACCCGGTCGGTGGCCGCGGCCACGATCGCGTCGCTGCTGATGGCGATCGACGGGCTCGCGATCGTGATGAGCCGGGTGGCGCTCCTCGACGGCATCCTCACGTTCTTCGTGATCCTCGCGTTCTGGTTCGTCCTCCTCGACCGCGCGTGGTGCGATCGCCGGTTGGGGGCCCGCGATCCCGACCGGCCGAGCGCGTGGGGCCGGCTGCTGTGGAACCGCCCGTGGCTGCTCGCGGCCGGTGCCGCAGCGGGCGCGGCGACGGCCGTGAAGTGGTCGGGGCTGTACGTCATCGCCGCGCTCGGTGTCTACGTGGTCATCTCCGACGCCGTCGCCCGGTGGCGTCTCGGCATCCGGATGTGGCACCTGGACGCCGTGCGGCAGGGGCTCTGGTCTGCGGTGCTGATGCTGCCTGTCGCCCTCGTCGTCTACGTCGTCTCGTGGACGGGGTGGCTCGTGACCGCCGGCGGCTACGACCGGCAGTACTCGGGCGCGCCGCCTGCGGGGCTCGCCGCCCTCCTGCCGCAGCCGCTGCAGAACCTGTGGGTCTACCACGGCGCGATGTACGGCTTCAACGTGAACCTGCACACCCCGCACAGCTATCAGAGCCCGGCCTGGGAGTGGCCGCTGCTCATCCGCCCCACCTCGATGTACTGGGAGCAGGGGGCGAACGGCGTGCAGGCGATCTCGAGCATCCCGAACCCGCTCATCTGGTGGGCGGGAATCGCCGCCGCGATCTATCTGCTGGTGCGGTTCGTTCGGAGACCGGATGCGGCGGCGGGCTTCGTGCTCGTCGGGATCATCGCGACGTATGTGCCGTGGCTGCTCTACCCCGACCGCACGATCTTCCAGTTCTACACGATCGTGATGCTGCCCTTCCTCGTCATCGCGGTCGCCCTGGCCGCGCGCGACATCGCGGGCGGTCCGGATGCCTCTCCCGCCCGGCGACGCTCGGGGCAGGGCGTGGTCCTCGTCTTCCTCGGGGTCGCCGTCGTGCTGTCGGCCTTCTGGTACCCGGTGTGGACGGCCATGCCGGTGCCCTACGACTTCTGGCGCCTGCACAACTGGATGCAGAGCTGGATCTGACCCGGCACGGATGAACCCGCGGGGCTCGACGCGGGTGGATCGGATGCCGCGGCGCGACCGTCAGGCGACGGCGCCGTCGGCCGCGTCGTCTTCGCGGAGCGAGAGCACCTCGTCGGCACCGTTCTCCACGGCGACGGGGATGGCGACAGGGCGCCCGCCCGTGAACGCGTCGTGCTCGCGCGCCAGAACGGCCTCGATCTCGGTGCGGGACCTCGCCGGGTGGCGGGCGAGGAGTCGATCGACGCTGCCCGCGTAGGAGGTGAGCTCGTAACCGTCCACGACGAACGGCAGCTCGGAATCGGGGGTCACGCTGTCATCCTCCCAGCCCGCCTGTCGCGGGTCGAATGTCCGTCGGGTAGGAAACTGGATTGGCTACACGCCTCGTGAACGACCCGCGGGCCGCGTTCTCAGCGTCGGGCGCCCGCGTGGGCTCCCGGCTGCACCTGATCGACCGCCGCCTGCAGGCGGGCGAGCGTGTCGAGCACCACGAGGGTGTCGTCGGGGCTGAGGTCGATGACCGCGTCGAGCATGCGGTCGTGCATGTCACCGAGGGTGCGACGCACCTCGTCGTCGCTCTCCGCGGTCGGCACGACGTAGATGCTGCGGCGATCACTCTCATGGCGTTCCCGCCGCACATGGTTCGAGCGCTCGAGTCGGTCGATGATCGCGGTGACCGCGGCGGTCGAGGTGCCGAGGTAGCGGGACAGCTCACCGGGCGAGACCGAACGACCCTCCTGCTGGGCCTTGAGCAGGTAGCGCAGCACGAGCAGGTCGTTCTCGCCCATCGACATCGCGTCGCGCGTGCGACGACGCATGGCGACCTCGGCGGCGCGGTAGAGACGGAACGCCTGCAGCAGGTGGACGGCCCGCGCGCGACGCGCGTCCTCCGTGTCGGCGTACCAGTACCCGCTGTCGTCGAACTCGCTGGAGGGCATGCTCCGATGATAGAGGCGAGGGATGCGTCTCACCCGGCGACGCGCATCTCGCGTGGCGCGTCGTCGTGCGGCGCGAGCTGGTTCATGGTGCGCAGGTGCTTGCGCTCGAGGTACGACGCCGCCTCGGCCTCCGGCATCACCGTCAGAGTGCCGGTCGAGTCCTCGCTCTCGCCCATCGCCTGGATCCAGAGCCGGTTGAGGGAGGGCATCCTGCTGCCGGCCGCGATGAACTGCAGCGGGATGGCCGGCGACACCCAGAGATTGCGCCGAGATCCGAGGCCGGGTTCATCCACCGGCATGCTCACCATGAACGATTCCCCACGTCTCAGACGGGTGGCGACGGCGAGTCGCAGGTGCTCGAGGGTGCGGTCGTCGACCTGGATGCCGCCCCCGTTGCCGTAGAACATGGTGCCCATGAGTCATCCTTTCGTTCGCTGGCTGAGTATCTCACTAGATTAGCTAAATCAGCAAACCATCGCGGGTAGACTGCTCCGCGAGGAGGCGGCGACGTGAGCGCGTACACGACGGACCCCGAGCGACTGCTGCGCTCGCTCGCGGGTATGCAGCGCGCACTCGGCGACGCGGAGCGCGACGTGCGGCGGCGCCTCGGGCTCGGCGGCCGCGACCTCGATCTCGTGCGGCTGCTGCTCGACGCGGAGGAGGTGCGGCACGCTGTCACCCCGAGCGAGGTGGCCCGCACCCTCGACGCATCGAGCGCGGCAGCGACGGCCATCATCGACCGGCTCGAGAACACCGGGCTGCTCCGCCGCGCGGCGCATCCGAGCGACCGGCGCAGCATCGTGCTGGAACCCACCATTCCCGCCGACTCTCCCGTGCGAAAGGTGTTGCGCGCCGCGCACGAGCACCAGCTCGAGGCCGCGGCCAGCCTCTCGGACGTCGAGCGCGACGCCCTCGCCCGCGCACTCGACGGCTTCGTCGCTGCACTGAACGAAGGCGTGGTCGACGACGACGACCCCGCCGGCGGCGGGCGTCCCCGCCGGTAGGATGTGACGGCCATGCCCCCCGCGCAGCCCGTCATCGTCTACCCGGCCGAGCTGCCCGTCAGCGCCGCGCGGGACGAGATCGCAACAGCGATCCGCGACCACCAGGTCGTCATCGTCGCGGGCGCGACCGGTTCCGGCAAGACCACCCAGCTGCCGAAGATCTGCCTCGAGCTCGGCCGCGAGAGCATCGCCCACACGCAGCCCCGCCGGCTCGCGGCGCGGACGATCGCCGAACGCATCGCGCAGGAGCTGCGGGTCGAGGTCGGCGGTCTCGTCGGATACAAGGTGCGCTTCACCGACCAGGTGACCGATGACACCCGCATCGCGCTCGTCACCGACGGCATCCTGCTCAACGAGATCCACCGCGACCGGCTGCTGCGCCGCTACGACACGATCATCATCGACGAGGCGCACGAGCGCTCGCTCAACATCGACTTCCTGCTCGGCTACCTGCGGCGCATCCTCCCGCAGCGTCCCGACCTGAAGGTCATCGTGACGTCGGCGACGATCGACCCCGAGAGCTTCGCGCGTCATTTCTCGGATGCCACGGGCTCCCCCGCGCCCGTCATCGAGGTGTCCGGCCGCACCTACCCGGTCGAGGTGCGGTACCGCCCTCTCGTCGCGGAACTCCCCGACGATGCGGACGATGCCGACGACGAGGATGCGGCCTCTCCCCCCGGCGACGCCGACGAGGTGTCCGCGATCGTGGCGGCACTGCGCGAGCTCGATGCCGAGCCCCGCGGCGACGTGCTCGTGTTCCTCCCCGGCGAGGCGGAGATCCGCGATGCGGCCGATGCCGTGCGCGCCGCCTTCGCGAGCGACCGCTCGCCGACCGAGGTGCTGCCGCTGTACGGGCGTCTGTCGGCGGCGGAGCAGCACCGGGTGTTCGAGCCGTCGACCGTCGCAGGACTCCGACGCCGCGTCATCCTCTCGACCAACGTCGCCGAGACGAGCCTCACCGTTCCGGGCATCCGCTACGTCGTCGACACCGGCACCGCCCGCATCTCGCGCTACAGCGCCCGCTCGAAGGTGCAGCGGCTGCCGATCGAGGCGATCTCGCAGGCGTCGGCGCAGCAGCGCTCGGGCCGCGCGGGCCGCACGGCGCCGGGCGTCGCCATCCGGCTCTACGCGGAGGCCGACTTCGACCGTCGGCCCGAGTTCACCGAACCCGAGGTGCTGCGCACCTCGCTCGCGTCGGTCGTGCTGCAGATGCTGGCGCTCGGCTTCGGCGACATCGCCGAGTTCCCGTTCCTCACCCCGCCGGACTCCCGCGGGGTCACGGCGGCGGTCGACCTGCTCGTCGAGCTCGGTGCCGTGACCCGGTCCCGCGACGGCATCCGTCTCACGAAGGTCGGCACCCGGCTCTCCCGCCTCCCGATCGACCCGCGCTTCGCCCGCATGCTCATCGAGGCGGAGCGCACCGGCGTCGTCGCCGACGTGCTGCCGATCGTCGCGGGCCTGTCGATCCAGGATGTCCGCGAACGCCCCGAGGAGCGCCGCGAGGAGGCAGACCGGCAGCACGCCCGCTTCACCGACCCGACGAGCGACTTCCTCACGCTCCTGAACCTCTGGCGCCACCTGCGGGCCCAGCAGTCCGCGCTCGGCTCGAGCGCGTTCCGCCGCGCGTGCCGGGCCGAGTTCCTGAACTACGTGCGGGTGCGCGAGTGGTTCGACGTGCACCGGCAGCTGAGCGCGCAGATCGGCGGGACGCACAGGACGACGGATGCCGCGGCCGACCCGGTGGCTGTGCACACGGCCATCCTCGCGGGGCTCCTGTCCCACATCGGCATCCGCGACGACCGGCTCGCCGGCTCCGCACCGCCGAAGGGACGCCGCCCGGCGGCCGAGTACCGCGGGGCGCGGGGGGCGCGCTTCGCGATCTTCCCCGGCTCGGGCGTGAGGGCCAAGGCTCCCGACGCGGTCATGGCGGCCGAGCTGGTCGAGACGAGCAGGCTGTACGCCCGCACGGCCGCGGCGATCGATCCCGCCTGGGCGGAGGCCCTCGCGGGCGACCTCGCGAAACGTCAGCTCAGCGACCCGCACTGGTCGAAGGACGCCGGCGCCGCCGTCGCAGCCGAGAAGGTGACGCTGTTCGGGGTCGAGATCATCCCGCGCCGCCGGGTGCAGCTGGCCCGGTTCGATCGGGACCTCGCCCGGGAGCTCTTCGTGCGGCACGCGCTCGTCGAGGAGGACTGGGACCCGACACGCCTGGGCAAGACGCTCACCGCCTTCGCTCGACGCAACCTCGACCTGCGACGCCGACTCGAGAAGGTCGAAGAGCGCGAGCGTCGACGCGACATCCTCGCCGGCGACGAGGCGGTGTTCGCGTTCTACGACGCCCGCATCCCGCGCGACGTGTTCGACCTGCGCTCGTTCGAGACGTGGTGGAAGGATGCCGCGTCCCGCACGCCGCACCTGCTCGACCTGCGCGAGGACGACCTGCTCGACGGGTCGGGCACGGCCGCCGCCGGCGACTTCCCCGCGCGGTGGACGCAGGGCGACCAGGTGCTGCAGCTCGCCTACCGCTTCGAGCCGGGGGCTCCCGACGACGGCGTGACGGCGATCGTGCCACTCGCCCTGCTCGCCTCGCTCCAGCCCGCGGGCTTCGACTGGCAGGTGCCCGGGATGCGCGACGAGCTGATCGCGGCCCTCATCCGTGCCCTCCCCAAGGTCATCCGCCGCCACGTCGTGCCGGCCGCCGACTTCGCCGCGCGGTTCGCCGAGGAGATCGCCGCCGACGCCCCCGAACACCACGACGGACTCCCGGCGCGCTCCCTCGCCGAGGCGCTCGCCGACCGCATCCGACGCGTCGCCAGCCAGCCGGTGTCGGGCGCCGACTTCGAGCTCGACCGCGTGCCCGCCCACCTCGCCGTGTCGTTCCGCGTCGTCGACGATCGCGGCCGCGCGGTCGGCAGCGGACGCGACCTCGCCGACCTGCAGTCCCGCCTCGCCGACCGCGCGCGCTCCTCGGTCGCGCGATCCCTCGCGCGCGGGCCGCAGGCCGCGGCATCCGCACCCGTTCCCGGACCCCGCCAGACGGGGCCCGTCGCGGGCGGCTTCGTCGAACGCGCCGGTCTCACCGACTTCGACCTCGACGTCCTGCCCGAGCTCGTCGACAGCCGGGTCGCCGGTGGCACGGTGCGCGGCTACCCCGCGCTCGTCGATGAGGGCGAGAGCGTGGCGCTGCGCATCCAGGCGACCGCGGAGGCCGCCGCCCGCGCCACGCGTGACGGTGTGCGGCGCCTGCTGCTGCTCGCCGTGCCTTCCCCCGCCGCCTACGTGCTCGAGCACCTCACCGCCACCGAGAAGCTCGCCCTTGCCGCATCGCCCTACCCGAGCGCCCGGGCGCTCGTCGAGGATGCCCGCGGCGCCGTCGCCGACGCCGTGATCGCGCGGCACCCCGGCGGCATCCGCACCCGCGAGGCCTTCACCGCCGCGCGCGACGCGTTCTCGTCCGAGGTGACCGATGCGCTGTTCGCCGCCGTCTCGCTCACCGCGCGCATCCTGGTGCTCGCGCGCGACGTGGAGCGGGCGCTCAAGGCGCAGACGTCGATCACCCTCATCGCCCCGCTCGCCGATGTGCGCGGCCAGCTGGCCGGCCTCGTGCACCCCGGGTTCGTCTCGGCGACCGGCCTCGACCGTCTCGCCCACCTCCCCCGCTACCTCCAGGGGTCTCTCGACCGCCTCGCCGCCCTCGGCGACAATCCCGGCCGCGACCGGCAGCGCCAGACCGAGTTCGAGCGCGCGGCAACCGCATACGCCGAGGCGGGCGGGACGCTACCGCTGCCGCCCGGTGCGCCGGCCCCGCTCGTGCGGGCGCGGTGGCTGCTCGAGGAGCTGCGGGTGAGCCTGTTCGCCCAGCGCCTCGGCACGGCCGAGTCGGTCTCTCTCCCGCGCATCGTCAAAGCCCTCGCCGGCGACTCCTGACACGCGCGGACACACGAAGGTGCGGCACAAAGATCGAGCCGCGACAATGAGCGCATGACGCTCCCCGAACGCTCGCTCGCGACGGCCCAGGTGCAGGCGGGCTACGACCCGCGCACCGAGGTGCACACCGCCGTGCCGCCGATCTACCAGTCCGCCGCGTTCGCGTTCTCCTCGCTCGCCGAAGCGCGTGACCTGTTTGCACTGCGCAAGAACGGCGACATCTACTCGCGCGCTGCAAACCCCACCGTGCTCGTGCTCGAGGAGCGCATCGCAGCTCTCGAGGGCGGCATCGCTGCCGCAGGCGTCGCCTCGGGACAGGCCGCGGTCGCTCTCTCCCTCCTCGCCCTCGTGCACCAGGGACAGCACATCGTCGCCGCCAGCCAGCTCTACGGCGGCACCGTCGACCTGCTGCACGACACGTTCCCCGACTGGGGCATCGAGGTGACGTTCGTCGACCAGGACGACATCGACGCCTGGCGCGCGGCCATCCGTCCGACGACGCGCGTGCTGTTCGCGGAGTCGGTCGCGAACCCCCTCGCCCAGGTGCTGCGGGTGAGCGAGGTCGCCGAGGTCGCCCACGCGGCGGGGCTTCCGCTCGTGATCGACAACACCGTGGCGACCCCGGCCCTGCAGCGCCCGAAGGAATTCGGCGCCGACATCGTCGTGCACTCGGCGACGAAGTTCCTCGGCGGTCACGGCTCGACCCTCGGCGGCGTGATCGTCGACCTCGGCACGTTCGACTTCACGGCGCACCCCGAGCGCTGGCCGCAGCTGACCGCGCCCTACGCGGGCACCGGCGGCGACAGCCTCGTCGAACGGTTCGGCGAGCGGGGGTCGCCTTTCATCGCACTGATCAAGACGAAGTACGTGCACGACCTCGGTCCGACGCTGTCGGCGGCGAGCGCGTTCCAGCTGCTGCAGGGCGTCGAGACCCTCGACCTGAGGCTCGGCCGGCACAGCGAGAGCGCCGAGAAGGTCGCGTCCGCCCTCGCCGACCACCCACGCATCGCGAAGGTGCACCATCCATCGCTCCCCGACAGCCCGTGGCACGCGGCGGCCCTCGCGTACCTTCCGCGGGGTGCGGCATCCGTGTTCTCCGTCGACCTCGTCTCGACCGGGGACGCCGACGGCGACTTCGCCCTCGTCGAGCAGTTCGTCGAGCGGCTGCGGCTGCTGCGGCTCGTCGCGAACATCGGCGACGCGCGCAGCATGGTCGCCCACCCGGCGTCCATGACCCACAGCCACCTGACGCCCGATCAGCGAGCCGCGGCGGGCATCTCCGAGACCACCGTGCGACTGTCGATCGGCCTCGAGGATCCCGACGAGATCATCGCCGACCTGGTGCAGGCGCTCGGCTGAGACCCGACCGCCGCGGCGACCCGGGCCCGGCCGGGCGGCCGCGCAGCCTCCGGTGCGATCCCGCCGCCGGCTTCGACGTCAGCTCGCGCGCAGCAGGTCGCGGTAGAACTCGATCCCGCGCAGCCAGACCTGCACGCGGATGCGCTCGTCGGGAGCGTGCAGGCAGTCGCGCTCCGCGCGCGTCAGGTGGAACGGCGTGAACCGGTAGACGTGCTCGCTGATCGCGGTGAAGAACCGCGAGTCGCTCGCCCCCAACTGCACGTACGGGGTCGCCAGCACGTCGTCACCGAGAGCCGACCGGACGGCGGCCGAGAGACGCTGCCACGGCTCACCGCGCCACGGCGAGACCGGCGACGGGTTCGACGCGCGGAACACCTCGACCTCGACCCGGTCGTCGCGCACGGCGCGCCGCACGTGCCGGGTGACTCCCTCGACCGTGTCGCCCGGGAGAAGGCGGATGTTGACGACCGCTCTGGCGCGCGTGGCGAGCACGTTCTCGCCCGTCGCCCCGCTCAGCTCGGTGACGACGGCCGTGGTGCGAACCAGCGCGTTCGTCTCGGGGCCGAGGAGTGCCAGCGCCCGGGAAAGCACGGGCCCCGTCCACCCGAGCGAGCGGAACACGGCGGCGAGCGCCGGCGGCGCCGCCTGCGCGGCCGTGGCGAACATCGCGCGCACGGGCGGGGTGATGCGAGTGCGGAACGGGGTTCGGCGCAGACGATCGATCGCGCGCGCGAGCCGAGCGGTCGCGGGCATCCGCGTCGGTGTGGAGGCGTGCCCGCCGGCCTCGGCGACGGTGAGCGTGAGGGTCATGACGCCGCGCTCGGCGACGCCGATCATCGCGGTCGGCCGCGTGACGCCCGGCAGCACGCCCTCGACGACGGCGCCGCCCTCGTCGAGCACCAGGCCGGGCCGCACGCCGCGTTCGTCGAGCACGGCGACGATCGCGCCGGCGCCGTCGCCCGCGGTCTCCTCGTTGTGCCCGAAGGCGAGGTAGACGTCTCGCGCGGGCGAGAATCCGTCGGCAAGCAGGGCCTCGACGGCCTCGAGGATCGCGACCAGCGCCCCCTTGTCGTCGATCGCGCCACGCGCACGGATCGTCTCGTCCTCGCCCTCGCCGAACACCGTCGGAGAGAAGGGCGGGGTCGTCCACTCGGCGGGGTCTGCGGGCACGACGTCCTGGTGCGCCATGAGAACGAGCGGGGCGCCGGAGCTGAGTCCCGGCCAGCGGATCAGCAGCGCGTGGCCGGCGACCAGCTCCACCTCGAGTCGTTCGTGCACGAGAGGGTAGAGCTTGACGAGTGCGGAGCGGAACGTCGCGAAGACCCCCCAGTCGACGTTCTCCTCGTCGACCGACGACACGGTCGGGATGCGCAGCAGCTCGATGAACCTGTCGATCGCAGTGGTCACCCCCCGAGCCTACGACCGCGCGCCAGAGGATGCCGCAGGGCTACGCTCGACGCATGAGCGGGCTTCGATGGGGCATCCTCGCGACCGGTGGGATCGCGACATCCTTCACCTCCGACCTTCGGCACGCGGGCCTGGACGTCGCGGCTGTGGGCTCGCGCTCGGCCGAGTCGTCGGCGCGGTTCGCCGAGCGGTTCGAGATCCCGCGGGCGCACGGGTCTTATGAGGAGCTGGTCGCAGACCCGGACGTCGACATCGTCTATGTCGCGACGCCGCATCCGCTGCACGCCGAGAACGCCCTCGCGGCGATCGCGCACGGCAAGCACGTGCTGGTGGAGAAGGCGTTCACCCAGGATGCCGCGCAGGCGGCGGCCGTGCGCGACGCGGCGCGCTCGGCGGGCGTGCTCGCGATGGAAGCCATGTGGACCCGCTATCTGCCCCACATGGCCTGGGTGCGCGAGCTCGTGCGCGGCGGCCGGCTGGGTGAGGTGCGCACGGTGACGGCCGACCACACGCAGTCGCTGCCGACCGATCCGTCGCACCGCATCAACGCGCTCGCGCTCGGCGGGGGCGCCCTGCTCGACCTCGGCATCTACCCGATCTCGTTCGCGTGGGATCTGCTGGGCGCACCGGAATCCCTCGTCGCCCGCGGACGCCTCGGCGAGACGGGCGCCGACACCGAGGTCGCCACGATCTCGACCCACGCCGGCGGCGCGATCGCGACGACGCTGTCGTCGTCGCGGGCCGCCGGCCCGAACGTCGCGCACGTCATCGGCACCGATGCCCGCATCGACATCGACCACGTCTGGTACACGCCGACGACCGCGCGCCTCACCCTCCCCGACGGAACGGTCGCCGAGACGTGGGAGAACCGCGTCACGGGGCGCGGCATGCAGTACCAGGCACTGGCCGCCGAGCGCATCATCGCGGACGGCGGGCGCGACAGCGATCTGCTGCCGATCGACGAGACGGTGGCGATCATGGCGGCGCTCGATGACATCCGCTCGCAGCTCGGCGTGAGCTACCCCGGGGAGAGCTGATGCCCGACTCCACGACGCCCCGCGTGGCGGTGTACCTCGACTTCGACAACATCGTCATCAGCTGGTACGACCGGGTGCACGGCCGCGGCTCGTACAGCCGCGACCGCACCCGCATCGCCGAGGGCACGGGCGACACCGAGGTCGCCGAACGTCTCGCCGCCGCCACCGTCGACATCGGCGCGATCATCGACTATGCGACGTCCTTCGGCACGCTGGTGCTCGTGCGCGCCTACGCCGACTGGTCCGCCCCGGTGAACGCCGAGTATCGCTCGCAGCTCGTCGCGCGCGCGGTCGATCTCGTGCAGCTGTTCCCCGCGGCCGCCTACGGCAAGAACGGCGCCGACATCCGGCTCGCGGTCGACGCCGTCGAGGACATGTTCCGCCTGCCCGACCTCACCCACGTCGTGATCGCGGCGGGCGACTCGGACTATGTGCCGCTCGCGCAGCGCTGCAAGCGCCTGGGACGCTTCGTGGTCGGCGTCGGGGTGGCGGGATCGACCGCGAAGTCTCTGGCCGCCGCGTGCGACCGCTTCGACTCGTACGACTCGCTTCCGGGGGTCGCGGCTCCCGAGCAGAAGAAGGATGCCGCTCCCTCACGCCCGCGCGCCCGCAAGCGCCAGGTCGACCCGGCCGCCGAGCTGCTCGAACGCGCGCTGCGCCTCGAGAACGACAAGGACCCGTCGCAGTGGCAGCACGCGTCGGCCGTGAAGGCGCTGCTGCTGCGCCTCGACCCGTCGTTCAGCGAGAAGGCGCTCGGACACCGCAGCTTCAGCGAGTTCGTGTTGGCGCATCCGGAGATCGCGGAACTCGACGAGACCGACAACATCGTGCGTATCCGGTTGGTCGACGCGAAGCGCTGATCCGCCCCCGAGCGCCGGCCGCTCGGCCGATGGGTGCGGCGCCCCCGTTCACCCGCGGCGCGTCGCCCACAGCGCCCAGACCACGAGGACCGGCTGGAAGAGAAGTCGGATGAACCGCTTCGCGTCGGTGTCGAGCCCGAACGCGCTGCGCTGGTTGGCGAACTGGGCGAGGTTGCCGGGGAACACGGCCACGAAGAAGGCGGCGAGCACCGCGCCCACGAGTCCGCGTCGGCGCCGGGCCGCGAGCACGGCGGTGCCGAGGGCGATCTCGACCACGCCCGATGCGAGCACGATCTGATCCTCGTCGAGCGGAGACAGCTCGGCGATCGTCTCGGGCACCTGGGCTCGGAAGTCCGACCGCAGGAACGTGAGGTGGGAGACGCCGGCGACGACCATCGCGACGCCGAGGAGCCATCGGGCTGCAACGCGCATGACCCCATTCCACTGCGGCGAGCGGCCGATGTCGAGGGGTCGATGAGAGAACTCTCATCCAGGGGACGGCGACACGCGGCATCCGGTCTTGAAACCTGAATTGACTTTCAGGTAACTTCGGGCCGCGACATCCGTCGCACCTGCGCCTACAAGGAGGTATCAGCGCATGGCATCTGCCGCATCCCCCGCAGAACCGAAGACCAGCGGACTACGCAAGGTCGTCACCGCATCGATGGCGGGCACCGTCGCCGAGTGGTACGAGTTCTTCCTCTACGCCACCGCCGCGACGATCGTGTTCAACGTCGTCATGTTCCCGCCGTCGAACGACCCGTACGCGGGCATCATCTCCGCCTTCGTGACCTACGCGATCGGCTTCATCGCCCGCCCTCTCGGCGGCATCGTCTTCGGACACTTCGGCGACAAGTACGGCCGCAAGAAGCTGCTGCAGCTCGCGATCATCCTCGTCGGCGTCACGACGTTCCTGATGGGATGCCTCCCCACCTTCGAGCAGGTCGGCTACCTCGCTCCCGCGCTGCTGGTGATCCTGCGATTCCTGCAGGGCTTCGCCGTCGGCGGCGAATGGGGCGGCGGCGTGCTGCTCGTCGCCGAGCACTCCCCCGACCGTCGCCGCGGCTTCTGGGCGTCGTTCCCCCAGGCGGCCGTGCCGATCGGCAATCTGCTCGCCACGATCGTGCTGCTGGTGCTCAGCCGCACGCTCACGCCCGAGGCGTTCCTCGGCTGGGGCTGGCGCGTCTCGTTCTGGCTGTCGGTCGTGATCGTCGCGATCGGGTACTACGTGCGCACCCGCGTCGACGACGCTCCCATCTTCGTGCAGGCGCGTGAGGCGGCAGCGGCCGATGACACGCGATACGGCGTGTTCGAGGTGCTGCGTCGGTACCCCCGTGGCGTCCTGACCGCGATGGGCCTGCGCTTCGCGGAGAACATCATGTACTACCTCGTCGTGACCTTCTCGATCACCTACCTCAAGGTGGCGCTCGGCATGGACACGGCCGAGATCCTCACCCTGCTGGTCGTCGCCCACATCGTGCACACGATCGTCATCCCGATCGTGGGAGGACTGTCGGATCGCATCGGCCGCAAGCCCGTCTACGCGATCGGCGCCGTGTTCGCGATCGCGTGGGGATTCATCGCGTTCCCGATGTTCGACACGCGCGACCCGTTCGTCATCGTGCTCGCGATCTGCCTCGGTCTCGTCATCCACTCGTTCATGTACGCCCCGCAGCCCGCGATCATGGCGGAGCTCTTCCCCACGCGCATGCGCTACTCGGGGGTGTCGCTCGGCTACCAGGTCACCTCGATCGTCGCGGGGTCGCTCGCACCGATCATCGCGACCGCGCTGCTGACGTCGTTCGGCTCGCCCCTGCCGGTGGCGATCTACCTCGGTATCGCCGCGATCGTGACGCTCGTGACCGTGCTCACGATGCGGGAGACCCGCGGCACCTCGCTCCACGAGCTCGACCGCATCGACGCTGCGCGGCGGGCGGCGGCACCCGCGGCGGGCGCGCGGGTCTGAGAACGGGGTGAGGGGGCGGATGCCGCGGCATCCGCCCCCTCACCCCGTCACGCGTCTGCCAGCCATCGCCCCGCGCGATCGATGAGCGCCGCGAACTCATGGGGAGCGTCGGTCGGGGTGATCGCACGCAGCACCACCTCGTCCAGCGCCTCGCGATAGGCCCTCACCCGCCCCGGCGCATCGGCCGAGTCGGGTGCGAGGACGGTGTCGTGGGCGCGGAACCCGAGCCGGGCGAAGTTCTCGGCGTATCCCGGCGCCTGGTCGTACCGGGATGCCTCGTCGTCGAGCCGGGCGCGGGCGGCCGGCTCGAGCGCCCACCGCACGTAGAGCGCGACGTGCGCGTCGGGCGCGATCTCGTGCAGCGCAGCGGTCTGATCCGCCGCGGCTCGTGGCGTGAGCCAGTTGAGCAGCACGCCGTCGGAGGCGGTCACGGCGAGCCGCCGCATCCGTGGTCCCAGCGCGCCGACGAGCACGGGCACCCCGGCTTCGCGCAACTCGCCGATCGCCGCGGCGACCTGCGCGAGCGCACCCTCGCGCAGGCGTCCCGAGCCGATCCCCACCGTGAGGCGGCCGGAGGCACCGGCGATCTGCGTCGCCCGCTCGGCAAGGCCGCGAGCGGGAACCCGGTCGATGGGCACGACGCCGGTCGCGAGCCCGATGCTGCTCGTGCGCTCGGCGGCCGCAGCCAGGCCCGCCAGCGCGTCGCCGCCGGGGGTGTCGTTCACCCAGAGGCGCGCGAAGCCGGCGGCTTCCGCGCGCACCGCGATGTCCGCGATGCGCGCAGCGCCAAGGGCACCTGCGACGCCCAGGGAGAGGTCTCCATGTCGAGTCGTCATGGGGGAAGCTTGCCTCACGCCGGTCACGGCGCGGGCCGTGCGCCCGATATCCTGTCGGAAGTCCCATCCCCCCGAAGGAGACCCATGTTCATCGTGGCGCTGCTGCTGTTCCTGCTCGGCATGTTCTGCTTCGGTATCGCGTTCGCGGTGCCGGGCCTGCAGGCCATCATCTTCTTCGGTGGCATCCTGCTGGTGTCGGCAGCGATCGCACTCCCGATCCACGCCCGCGCCAAGTAGGCCCAGCGCGGGTCTTCCGGCCGGCTCAGGCGCTCCGCCCGACGCGCCGCCGGCTCGCCCGGCTCAGGCGCTTCGCCCGACTCAGGCCTTTCCGCCGGGCGGGCCGACGATCAGCAGCCCCGTGAAGATAACGACGACCGCCACCACGAGCAGAGCCGCAAGAAGTCCGGGGCGACGAAGCATCGCACGCATGAGGCGGTCGTGCCACCGCTCGTCGCGCGGGTCGCTCCCCGCGTGCAGCCGCCAGTCCCCCGCGAGCGCGCCGGTGCGGTGCAGCCACCAGATCTCCGCCGGGATGGTCGCGTAGGGGATCACCGCGCTCCCGATCGCCACGACGGCGCGCAGCGGATGCCAGCGCTGGTTCTTCGCAACGAGAACGGCGGTCGCGCCATACGCCAGGAAGACGAAGCCGTGCACGCCGCCGGCGACCGTCACCGCGACCGCGACCCCCGTGGTCGCCCGCACGATCAGGGCGGTGATCAGAAGCGTCCAGGTGATCGCCTCGGCGATCGCAAGCACGCGGAACAGTGCGGACGGGGTGCGGAACACGGGTCCTCCAGCAGAGATCGGATGCCGCGGCTCCCGCGACATCCTTCAGTCTATCTGAAGGGCTTCAGGAACCCTGAAGGATCCCTGCGAACGGCTCCTCGTGCAGCCCCTGCAGCGCGTCCGTCAACGCCGGCAACGCCGCCGCGAAGTCGCGGTCGAGGCGGGCGAGGCGGGCATCGGCCTCATCGAGGGCCGCGTCACCCTTCTCCGTGACGCGCAGATCGGACGCCGAGCCGGCATGAGCCGTGCCGTCGGCGACCATGCCGTCATCGGCGAGCGCGCGGACGGCAGTGTGGGCGGTCTGCACCGTGATCTGGGAGCGGCGGGCCAGCTCACTGAACGAGATGCCCGGCGTCGCCCGGATGTGCGCCAGCAGACCGTACTTCCGCGTGGTGAGACCCAGGTCCTTCAGCGCCGCGCCGAGCTGCCCGTCCCAGATCGACGACATCGTCAACAGGGAGATCACCGGGCTGAAGGGGGGGCGTTCAGACATGACAGCCATGCTAGACCGGCCCGCGGCCCGTGGCACGGTGCCCCGCGGGCAGACGGAAGTCGCCACTCTCCCCATGCGCGATCCGTGCACCCATGGAACACTCGGCCTCGTCACCCCCGTCACCACACGCATGAGGAGTCCCGATGTCACCCCGTTATCTCGTCCTCCCCGCCACCGTCGCCGTGGCGTTCGCCCTCGCCGGCTGCGGACAGGTGTCCGCGCTCGTCCAGCAGGGAGCCGCCGTCGCCAGCCAGGCTGCGGGAGTCGCCAGCGCCGCCGCATCCGCCGCCGCCGATGCGGGCGTCAACGTCTCCACCAGCGGCTCTCTGCCCTCCGGGTGGCCGAGCGACATCCCCGCACCCGAGGGCAAGATCACGACCTCGGTCTCCGTCAACGGCGGCTACTCGATCATCGTGCAGACGTCGAGCGAAGCCGCGATCACCAGCGCCGTAGACAAGCTGAAGTCCGCCGGCTACTCACTCGACGGCGACTTCTCCTCCGACGGCAATCACGTGCAGCACCTCGCCTCATCGCAGTGGAGCGTCGTGATCACGTGGGGTCCGGACCCCTCGACGAGCGGAGCGTTCGTGGCGAACTACGTGGTCGCGAAGGCGTCATCCTGAGTGCCTCCGCCGACGGCGAGGGCCCCACGAGTGTCACACTCGCGGGGCCCTCGCCGTTCGGACGGGATCAGAAGTCCCAGTCGTCGTCCTCGGTCGCGACAGCCTTGCCGATGACATACGACGAGCCCGAGCCGGAGAAGAAGTCGTGGTTCTCGTCGGCGTTGGGCGACAGTGCCGAGAGGATCGCCGGGCTGACGTTGGTCACCGTCGAGGGGAACATGGCCTCGTAGCCGAGGTTCATGAGCGCCTTGTTGGCGTTGTAGTGCAGGAACTTCTTGACGTCCTCGGTGAGACCGACGCCGTCGTAGAGGTCCTGCGTGTACTGCACCTCGTTGTCGTAAAGCTCGTACAGCAGCGAGAAGGTGTAGTCCTTCAGCTCCTGACGGGTTGCCTCGTCCACCTTCTCGAGTCCCCGCTGGAACTTGTAGCCGATGTAGTAGCCGTGCACGGCCTCGTCGCGGATGATGAGGCGGATCATGTCGGCGGTGTTGGTGAGCTTCGCGCGGCTCGACCAGTGCATCGGCAGGTAGAAGCCCGAATAGAAGAGGAACGACTCGAGCAGCGTCGAGGCCACCTTGCGCTTGAGGGGTTCGTCGCCGCGGTAGTAGTCCATGACGATCTGAGCCTTGCGCTGCAGGTTCTCGTTCTCGATCGACCAGCGGAACGCCTCGTCGATCTCCTTCGTGGAGCACAGCGTCGAGAAGATCGACGAGTAGCTCTTGGCGTGCACCGACTCCATGAACGCGATGTTCGTGTAGACGGCCTCCTCGTGCGGGGTCAGCGCGTCGGGGATGAGCGAGACCGCACCCACCGTGCCCTGGATCGTGTCGAGCAGGGTGAGGCCGGTGAACACCCGCATCGTGAGCTGCTGCTCTTCCGGGGTCAGCGTCGCCCACGACTGCACGTCATTGGAGAGCGGCACCTTCTCGGGCAGCCAGAAGTTGCCCGTGAGGCGGTTCCACACCTCCACGTCCTTGTCGTCCTCGATGCGGTTCCAGTTGATGGCCTGGACCTTGTTCAGGAGCTGGAGCTTCTCGCTCATCGTCCGTTCTTCCTCGTCTTCTCGTCGCGGGGGCTCACAGCGTGCAGCTGACGCAGCCCTCGACCTCGGTGCCCTCGAGGGCCATCTGGCGCAGACGGATGTAGTAGATGGTCTTGATGCCCTTCTTCCACGCGTAGATCTGCGCCTTGTTGATGTCGCGCGTGGTGGCGGTGTCCTTGAAGAACAGCGTCAGCGAGAGCCCCTGGTCGACGTGCTGCGTGGCGGCGGCGTACGTGTCGATGACCTTCTCGTAGCCGATCTCGTAGGCGTCCTGGTAGTACTCGAGGTTCTCGTTCGACATGAAGGGTGCCGGGTAGTAGACGCGCCCGAGCTTGCCCTCCTTGCGGATCTCGATCTTCGAGGCGATCGGGTGGATCGACGACGTCGAGTTGTTGATGTACGAGATCGATCCGGTCGGCGGCACGGCCTGCAGGTTCTGGTTGTAGATGCCGTGCTGCTGCACCGAGGCCTTCAGCTCGCGCCAGTCGTCCTGCGTCGGGATGTGGTGGCCGTCGAACAGCTCGACGACGCGAGCCGTCTGCGGCGCCCACTCCTGGTCGATGTACTTGTCGAAGAACTCGCCCGACGCATAGGTCGAGTCGGCGAAGCCCTCGAACGTCTGACCGCGCTCGATCGCGATGCGGTTGGACGCCCGCAGTGCGTGGAAGAGCACGGTGTAGAAGTAGATGTTCGTGAAGTCGAGACCCTCGGGCGAGCCGTAGTGGATGTGCTCGCGGGCGAGGAAGCCGTGCAGGTTCATCTGGCCGAGGCCGATCGCGTGCGACCGGTCGTTGCCGTCCTCGATCGAGCGCACTGAACGGATGTGGCTCTGGTCGCTGACCGCGGTGAGGCCGCGGATCGAGGTCTCGACCGTGCGGGCGAGGTCGCCGCCGTCCATCGCGAGCGCGATGTTGAGCGAACCTAGGTTGCACGAGATGTCCTTGCCGACCTGGGCGTAGGAGAGGTCCTCGTTGTAGGTCGTGGGGGTGTTGACCTGCAGGATCTCGCTGCACAGGTTCGACATGTTGATCCGGCCCTTGATGGGGTTGGCCCGGTTCACCGTGTCCTCGAACATGATGTAGGGGTAGCCCGACTCGAACTGGATCTCCGCGAGGGTCTGGAAGAACTCGCGGGCGTTGATCTTCGACTTCTTGATACGCGGGTCGTCGACCATCTCGCGGTACTTGTCGCTGACCGAGATGTCACCGAACGGCACACCGTAGACGCGCTCGACGTCGTACGGCGAGAAGAGGTACATGTCCTCGTCGTTCTTGGCGAGCTCGAACGTGATGTCAGGCACGACGACACCGAGCGACAGCGTCTTGATGCGGATCTTCTCGTCGGCGTTCTCGCGCTTGGTGTCGAGGAACTTCATGATGTCGGGGTGGTGCGCCGAGAGGTACACGGCACCCGCACCCTGACGCGCACCCAGCTGGTTCGCGTAGCTGAAGCTGTCTTCGAGGAGCTTCATGACGGGGATGATGCCGCTGGACTGGTTCTCGATCTGCTTGATCGGGGCGCCGGCCTCGCGGATGTTCGACAGCAGCAGCGCGACGCCGCCACCGCGCTTGCTCAGCTGCAGCGCGGAGTTGATGCCGCGGGCGATCGACTCCATGTTGTCCTCGATGCGCAGCAGGAAGCACGAGACGAGCTCGCCGCGCTGGGCCTTGCCGGTGTTGAGGAAGGTCGGCGTGGCGGGCTGGAAGCGACCCGAGATGATCTCGTCCACGAGGTTGTTCGCCAGGTCCTGGTCGCCGTCGGCGAGTCCGAGGGCGGTCATGACGACACGGTCCTCGAAGCGCTCGAGGTAGCGCTTGCCGTCGAACGTCTTCAGCGTGTAGCTCGTGTAGTACTTGAACGCACCGAGGAAGGTGTCGAACCGGAACTTCTTGCCGTACGCGCGGTGGTGGATCTCCTCGACGAACGCGAACGGGTACTTGCCCAGCACCTCGGGCTCGTAGTACTCCTTCTCGACGAGGTAGTCGAGGCGCTCCTTGAGGGAGTGGAAGAACACCGTGTTCTGGTTCACGTGCTGCAGGAAGTACTCCCGCGCAGCGCGCTTGTCGGCGTCGAACTGGATCTTCCCGTCGGCGTCGTACAGGTTGAGCATCGCGTTCAGGGAGTGGTAATCCATCCCCTCGAACTTCGGCTCGGTCTTGAAGTGGGTCTCGGTCAGTGCTGTGTCCACCATCGTTCCAGTCCTTCGCTGATGCGCTCGACGTCTTCTGGCGTGCCGAAAAGCTCCAGCCGATACAGGTGCGGCACGTGGCACTTGCGGCTGATGATCTCGCCGGCGAGGCAGAACGACTCGCCGAAGTTGGTGTTGCCCGCGGAGATGACTCCGCGGATGTAGGAGCGGTTGTGGGCGTCGTTCAGGAAGCGGATGACCTGCTTCGGAACGGCGCCGTGTTCCTCGCCCCGGCCCTGGCCTCCCCCGTAGGTGGGGGTGACCAGGACGAAAGGCTCATCGACGCGGGGCGTCGGCTCGCCTGCTCTCAGGGGGATGCGGACGGACCGCCTGCCGAGCTTCTCGATGAAACGCGCCGTGTTGCCGGACACGCTCGAGAAGTAGACGAGCAGGGGCGCGGTGTCATCCGCGGCGGCTACCGCGCTGCTGCCATGGAGCGTCGCGGTCGCCATGACTCACGCCAGGCGGGACGCGAGCTCGTCGATCTTGTCGGGACGGAAGCCCGACCAGTGGCCCTCGTCGGTGACGACGACGGGAGCCTGGAGGTAGCCGAGCGCCTTGACCTGCTCGAGCGCCTCCGGGTCCTGCGAGAGGTCGTGAACCTCGTAGGCGATGCCCTTCGAGTCCAGCGCGCGGTAGGTCGCGGTGCACTGCACGCACGACGGCTTCGTGTAAACGGTGATGGCCATGTGAACCCTGTTCTCCCCTCAAATCCCCAGTAATCCAGCACCCACCGGCGCCGGGACCTCAATACTACATATGGGTGCCGACATTGGGGTCAACCACAAGGGGTAGTAGTTACAACCGTGTGATTTTCCACCGCACTCCCCACTCCGATCACAGGTTGTCCACCGATTCATCCACAGGCCGACGAGGTGTCCAGACCCTGAAGAACCGCTGAATTCCGGGCATCAGCAGGCTGTGAACGCCGACTGTCCACAGCGACGACCGTAGGCGGCACCTCCGACACTGGGGATGGATCCGACACGCCGTGTCGGCGTGTCGCGCATCGCGCCCGGCAGACCCTCCACGGCGGAGCACACCGCCCCGGCGGCGGCCACCCGGGGCGCCGAGAACGTCTGCCGCGGGCGATAGCGTGGAGGGGTGGCGGGATATCGGGAACTGGTGCGCACTCCGGGCGTGATCCGCATCATCGCCGCGCAGCTGACGGCGCGGTTCCCGAACGGCATGACGAGCCTCGCGATCCTCCTGCACATCGAACACGTGACCGGCTCCTACGGCGCCGCGGGCCTCGTGCTGGCCGCGACATCCATCGGTCAGGCGGTGTCGGGTCCGGTGACGAGCCGCTGGATGGGCATGTGGGGCATGCGCAAGGTCCTGACCCTCACCATGACGATCTGCGCGATCTGTCTCACGGTCATCGCGCTCGGCCAGATGGTGCTGCCCGCCTACGTCGCCCTCGGACTCATCACGGGTCTGTCGACGCCGCCGATCCAGTCGGCCGCCCGCACGATCTATCCGAAGCTCGTGACCTCACGTCAGCTCACCCCGCTCTACTCGCTCGACGCGTCGCTGCAGGAGATCATCTGGATCGTCGCCCCGGTGGCGATCACCCTCGTGGCGACGCAGGTCGGCACCGTGCCCGCGCTGCTGCTGATCGTCGTGATCCTCGTCGGCGGCGGATCGTGGTTCATCCTGTCGCCCGAAGTCGGGCGCGTGCGCATCCCGCGCAGCAAGCGCCGGTTCGGCAAGGTGCTCGCGCGTCCGACGGTGCTGCTCGCGACGGTGATCGGGTTCCTGCTGATCGGTGCGTGCGCGGCGGTCGAGGCGAGCGTCGTCGCCTCCTACGGCCACGGCGGGTTCGAGGCGGGCATCGTGCTCGCCGTGTTCTCGATCGGCAGCCTCGCGGGCGGTCTCTCCCTCGGCCACGCCCCGATGGCGCCGTGGGCGATGGCCCGGCGCCTCACGGTCGTGGCGACCGGTCTCGTGCTCACGGTCATCGCCTTCGCCCTGTTCAGCGGCGACCCGATCCTCTCCCCCGTCGGCACGAGCGCGACGCTGATCATCGCGGGCATCGGCATCGCGCCCGCCCTCGCGGTGCTGTTCGCGATGACCTCTGCGAGCGTGAAGTTCAGCGACACGGCCGAGGCGTACGGCTGGATCGGCACGGGGCAGCTCATCGGCGGCGCCGCGGGCTCCGCCATCGCCGGCTTCCTGATCGACGGCACCGGCGCGGTGGGCGCGTACGCCGCGGCCGGTGCGTTCGCGCTCCTCGGCGCGATCGTGGCGGCGGTGTTCGTGCGGGCGTTCCCCGATCTGAGACACCGCGATCCGAGCCCGCTGCCCGACACCGAGCCGAACGCGATCATCACCTGAGCGCATAGACGACACACAGCATCCACGTAGGCGCGACCAACCGGCGTCGGTTCCACTGGGGGCATCACCCCCGACGAGAGGATGCCCCGTGGCCGACCGCACCCCCGACGCCGACATCTCTGCCCGCACCGCCGATCCCGACCGCTGGCTCGACGCCGACGGCGCTCCCATCGACGAGGACCACCGCGGCCTCGTCTACGACATCCGCACCCTCGTCGACCGACGGCGCGCGCTCGGCATCTTCGGCGGCCTCGCGATGACGTCGCTGCTGACGGCGTGCGGCATCCAGTCGGCCTCGTCGTCGGGCGCCGCGTCGTCGACGACCGCCACCCCGCAGGCGACGGCATCGGCCACGACGGATGCCGCGGCATCCGACTCGCTCGACGAGGTTCCCGACGAGACGGCGGGCCCGTATCCCGCCGATGGCTCGAACGGCATCGACGTGCTGACGGCCTCGGGCATCGTGCGCAGCGACATCCGGGCGAGCTTCGGGTCGTCGACGACGGTCGCCGACGGCGTGCCGCTCACGATCCGTCTCACCGTGCGGGACGCCGACACGGGCGCTGCGCTCTCCGGCAAGGGCGTCTATCTCTGGCACTGCGACCGCGACGGCAACTACTCCCTGTACAGCCGGGGCATCACCGACGAGAACTATCTGCGCGGGGTGCAGGAGACGGATGCCGCCGGCACGGTCTCCTTCACCTCCATCTACCCAGCGTGCTACTCGGGTCGGTGGCCGCACATCCACTTCGAGGTCTACGACGACGTCGCGACCGCGGTCGCCTCAGGACCGATCGTGAAGACGTCTCAGATCGCGCTGCCCGAGGAGACCAACGTGGTCGTCTACGCGACGAGCGGCTACGAGCAGAGCGTGCGCAACGCATCGCAGGTCTCTCTGAAAAGCGACAACGTGTTCGGCGATGACGGCGGCATCCACCAGATCGCGACCATGTCGGGCGACGTCGCCGCGGGCTACACCGCGGCCCTCACGATCGGCGTGTGACCGGCCGGGGCGGCCGCGGTCGGCAGGTGACGCGACCGGGCAGCCCCGGCACGTCGAGGCCGTACGCTCGGATCATGCCCGCACCCGTCACCCTCCCCCGCATTGCGTGGGGCGATCCCGGAGCCGAGCGCCACGCGCTGCTCATCCACGGACTCGGATCCAACGGCCCGCTCATGTGGCTGTTCGGCACGGCCCTCGCCGAGGCCGGCTGGTACGCCGTCGCCGTCGATCTCCGGGGCCACGGCCTCGCACCCCGTTCGACCGACTACACCCTGGCGGCCTACGGCACGGATGTCGCGCACGTGCGCCGCGAGGGCGGCTGGGACCTCGTGATCGGCCATTCGCTCGGCGGCGCCTCGGCGACCCTCGCCCAGGCGACCCACCCCCGCTGGGCGCGTCACCTCGTGCTGGTCGACCCGGCCATCCACCTCACGCCCGAGCAGCGCGCCGCCGTGCAGGCCGGCAACGCGGCCTCGTTCGCCGCGCCAACCGTCGAGGGCGTGCGGGCGGCGAACCCGACGTGGCATCCGAACGATGTCGAAGCCAAGGTGACATCGCTGCGACAGGCGTCGACGTGGGGTACCGACCAGACCGCGGTGCAGAACCCCGACTGGGACGTGCGCGAGGCGTTCCTCGCCCTCACCGTGCCCACCCTCGTGCTGGCCGCCGACCCCGCCGTGAACAGCCTGTTCACCGGCCCGGCGATCGACGAGCTCGTGGCGGCCAACCCGCACGTGAGCGTGCGGGTCATCGAGGGCGCCGGGCACTCGTTGCATCGCGACAAGCCGGCAGAGACGCTCGCGGCGCTGTTCGACGGGCTCGCATCATGACCTTCGATGCGGCCGCCTGGCTTCCGGACGACCTGATCGAGCGCATCCGCGGGCGCGCCGCGCAGGTCGATCACGACAACGTGTTCCCTCAGGAGGACCTCGACGAGCTGGCGGCGGCCGGCTACCTGTCGATCCTGGTGCCGAGCGCGCTCGGCGGCGGCGGGCTGGGGCTCGCCGAGGCATCCCTGCTGCAGCAGCGGCTCGCGACGGCCGCGCCCGCCACGGCCCTCGCGATCAACATGCACCTCGTCTGGACGGGTGTGGCGAAGGTGCTCGCCGACCGCGGCATCGACGACCTGCGGTTCGTGCAGGAGGGCGCCGTGCGCGGCGAGGTCTTCGCGTTCGGCATCAGCGAGGCCGGCAACGATCTCGTGCTGTTCGGCAGCGACACGGTCGCCGAGCCGCTGGCCGACGGTGGCTACGCGTTCACCGGAACCAAGATCTTCACCTCGCTCGCCGCCGTGTGGACGAATCTCGGGCTGCACGGTCTCGACACCACGTCCGCGGACGCACCACAACTCGTCTACGCGTTCGTCCCGCGCTCGGACGCTGTCGTCACCCGTGACGACTGGGACACCGTCGGGATGCGCGGCACCCAGTCGCGCACGACCGAGTTGCACAGCGCCGTCGCCCCCGCCGACCGCGTGGTGCGCCGGGTCGCGCCGGGACCCAACCCCGACCCGATCGTGTTCGGCATCTTCAGCGTCTTCGAGATCCTGCTGGGCTCGGTCTACACCGGACTGGCCCGACGGGCGCTCGACCTCGCGGTGGCGACCGCGAAGACCCGCACGTCGAAGAAGAGCGGCACGACCTATGCGCAGGATCCCGACATCCGCTGGCGCATCGCCGACATGGGGCTGCGCTACGACGCCCTGCCGACCGAGCTCGCCTCGATCGCCCGAGACGTCGATGCGAACGCCCCGCACGGGCCGCGGTGGTTCACGCTGCTGTCGGGGGTGAAGCACCGCGCGGTCGTGATGGCGAAGTCGGTCGTCGACGACGCGATCCTGGTCGCGGGCGGCTCGTCGTACTTCACGCGTTCCGAGCTCGGCCGGCTCTACCGCGACGTACTCGCCGGTCAGTTCCACCCGTCCGACCCCGAGTCGGCACACGCGACGGCCGCCAGCGCCTGGCTCGGCCCACTCGAGAGCTGAGACGGATGCCGCGCACCCCCCTCGCGGCGCTGAGCCCCGCCGATCAGGCGCGGAGGCGGGCGCTGCGGCGCATGAAGGCGGTGGCGCTCGCGGCGCTGCTGGCGATGGCGGTGCTGTTCGCGATCTCCTTCCCGTTGCAGGCCACGGTGCCCGCGCTCGCCTATGTTCGCGCGGCCGCCGAGGGCGGAATGGTCGGGGCCTTGGCCGACTGGTTCGCGGTGACGGCACTGTTCCGCCGCCCGCTCGGGCTCCCCATCCCCCACACGGCGATCATCCCGACGCGCAAGGACGAGATCGGCCGCACGCTGGGCGAGTTCGTCGAGACGAACTTCCTGTCGGGCGAGATCGTGCGCACGAAGCTCACCAGCACCCGGATCGCCGAGCGCGCGGGCGCGTGGCTGCGCGAGAGCGCGCACGCGGAGCGTGTGGTGGCGGAGGCATCCACGATGGTCGCCGGAATCGTGCGCGCGCTCAGCGACGACGATGTGCGCGAGATCATCGAGGACCTCGCTCGCACGCATCTCATCGCCCCCGAGTGGGCGGCGCCGACGGGCGGCTGGCTCGAGCGGCTGACGCAGACGGGTGCGCACCACGCCGCGGTCGACCTCGCGGCCGACAGCATCGGCGAGTGGCTCACCGAGCACCGCGAGAGCTTCGAGGGCCTGCTGTCGCGTCGACTGCCGGGGTGGGTGCCACGCATCGCCCATCGCCTCGTCGACGACGCGGCGTATTCGGAGGCGGTGAAGTTCGTGGCCGCGGTGCGCGCCGACCCCGAGCATCCCGCCCGGCATGCGATCGACGGATACCTGGGCCGGCTCGCCGACCGTCTGCAGCACGATCCCGACACGATCGCACGGTTCGAAGGCGCGAAGGCGGCGGTCTTCGATTCGCCGCGCGTGCGCGAGCTCGCGGGTGAGGCATGGGCGACCGCCAAGCGCGGGCTGCTCGCGGCCCTCGCCGATCCCGACAGCGGTCTGCGGCGGCGCGCGGCCCTCGCGATCGCAGACCTGGGCGCGCGACTCGCGACGGATGACGCGCTCCGGCGCCGCGTCGACGGCTTCATCACCGACGCGGCCGTGTTCCTCGTCGAGCGCTACCGCCACGACATCGCGTCCATCATCACCGACACGGTCGAACGTTGGGACCCGGCCGAGACCACCGAGAAGATCGAGCTGATGGTCGGGCGCGACCTCCAGTACATCCGCCTCAACGGCACGATCGTGGGTGCTCTGGCGGGTCTGGGCATCTTCACCGTGGCCCAGGCGCTCGTCGGCCACTAGCCTGACGTCATGGGCGAGGCATCCGTCGTCGGTGACATCGTCTTCAGCTACGGCACGCTGCAGCAGCGGGGGGTGCAGCTGGAGGTCTTCGGACGCGCGCCCGACGGCGAGCCCGATCTCCTCCCCGGCTACACGGTCGACTATCTCGAGGTGCTCGACACCCGCGGACGCGGATCCGCGCGCGTGTCGGTGCAGCCGGTCGTACGCCCGACCGGCTCTCTCGGCGACAAGGTGACGGGTCTGGCCTACGCGCTGACGCCCGCGGAGGTCGATGCCGCCGACGAGTACGAATCGCCGCTGTACCGCCGGGTCCCGGCACGCCTGTCGAGCGGCCGCACGGCCTGGGTCTACGTGTCGGCATGACGACCCTCCTGCTCGTGCGGCACGCGAGTGCCGCGGACGGCCCCGACGATCACGATCGACCGCTGACGGCCCGCGGGGCGCTCGAGGCGGAGGCGATGGCGGCCGCCACCCTCGAGGCCGGCTGGCAGCCCGATCTGATCCTTGCGAGCACCGCCCGCCGCACCCGGGCGACCGCGGCCATGTTCGGCGCCGCGCTGGGCGCACCGGTGCGCACCGCGCCGGCGCTCTACGGTGCGGGGCCGCGCACGCTACTCGACGCCGCCGTCGGGCTCGGCGTGGCATCCGTCATGATCGTCGCCCACAACCCGGGTATCGCGATGCTCGCGCGCAGCCTCTCGTCGAACGAGATCGGCGGGATGGTGCCGTGCGCCGTGGCCGCGTTCTCGTGGGACGACGACGATTGGGATGTCGCATCGGCGACCGACCCCGATCGCATCTGGTTCCGACATCCGGAGTGATGCCGCCGCCGGAGAGGGAACGCAGTCCCAACGCTCGGGGAACTCAGTCCCACAGCCCGCGGCGGGAATGGCATGATGGCCTCACCACGCGCCGGCGACGCCGCCACCGCACCGCACGTCTTCGAAGGAGAAGCCCGTGTTCCACAGCCCGTTCGATCCGATCGACATCCCTGATCTCAGCGTCTACGACTACCTGTTCGCCTCACTCACCGACGACGAGCTCGAGCGTGTGGCCCTCATCGACCCGGCGTCGGGCACCGAGACGACCTACGGCGGGTTGCGCGATCAGGTCGATGCGGTGGCCGGTGCGCTCGCGGCGCGCGGGGTCGGCGTGGGTTCGGTCGTGGGGCTGCTGAGCCCGAACATCCCGGCGTTCGCGACCGTCTTCCACGGAGCGCTCCGCGCCGGCGCCACCGTCACCACGATCAATGCGCTGTACACGGCCGACGAGGTCGCCAAGCAGCTGCGCGACGCCGGCGCCACGTGGCTGTTCACCGTCGGCCCGCTCCTTCCCTCGGGTGGCGCCGCCGCCGCCGCGGTGGGCATCGACGACGAGCATCTCGTCGTGCTCGACGGTGCGCCGCGGCATCCGTCGTTGCGCGATCTGCTGACGGCCGGCGAGCCCGCGCCGGAGGTGACGTTCGACCCCGCGACGCACGTCGCAGCGCTCCCCTATTCGTCGGGAACCACCGGCGTGCCCAAGGGCGTCATGCTCACGCACCGCAACCTGGTCGCGAACGTCGCCCAGTCGCGGGTGATCATCGAGCTCGGCCACGACGACCGTGTGCTCGCGGTGCTGCCGTTCTTCCACATCTACGGCATGACGGTGCTGCTGAACATGGCCCTCAAGCAGCGCGCGAGCCTCGTCACGATGCCGCGGTTCGATCTGGTCGAGTTCCTCTCGAACATCCAGACCTACGGGTGCACGTTCATCTTCATCGCGCCGCCCATCGCGGTGGCGCTCGCGAAGCATCCGATCGTCGACCAGTACGACATCTCGAGCGTGCACTCGATCTTCTCGGGCGCCGCACCCCTCGACGCCGAGACGGGTGCCGCGGCCGCGCGCCGACTGCACGCGAGGATGCTGCAGGGATACGGCATGAGCGAGCTCAGCCCCGTGTCGCACGCCACCCCCGTCGACCGCACCGACGTGCCGATCAGCTCCGTCGGCGTGCCGCTTCCGAACATCGACTGCAAGCTCGTCGACACCGAGACGGGCGAGGAGATCACCGAGTTCGGCGCCGACGGGTTCACCGCACGGGGCGAACTGTGGGTCAAGGGTCCGAACGTGATGCTCGGGTACCTCGGCCGTCCCGATGCCACCGCCGAGACCTTGGATGCCGACGGGTTCCTGCACACCGGCGATGTCGCCGTCGTTCATCGCGACGGCTACTACGCGATCGTCGACCGCGCCAAGGAGCTCATCAAGTACCACGGCTACCAGATCGCTCCGGCGGAGCTCGAGGCGCTTCTGCTGAGCCATCCGAAGATCATGGATGCCGCGGTCATCGGTGTGCTCGACGACGAGCATGAGGAGATCCCGAAGGCGTTCGTTGTCGCGGCGCCCGATTCGGGGCTCACCGAGGACGACGTGAAGGCGTTCGTCGCCGAGCACGTCGCCCCGCACAAGAAGGTGCGGCGGGTGGAGTTCATCGACCAGATCCCGAAGTCGACGTCGGGGAAGATCTTGCGCAAGGATCTGCGCGCGCGGGAGTCCGTCGGGGCCTGAGGCGATCCGGAGCGCGGGTCAGATCTCGAACGGGATGCCGCGCTCCGGCACCCGCAGGAGGGCGCCCAGCCCTGCCGCCGCGAACGCCTGCACGAGGTCGTCGGTGCTCTCGCTGAAGTGCGCCCACCCCTCGGTGTGCACGGGCACGACGACCGGCGCGCCGATGGCTCGGGCGGCGGCGACCGCGTCGGTCGCGGTGAGGGTGAGGGCGCCGTCGACCGACGGCGTGCGCGCGGCTCCGGCGAAGAGCACGGCGACGTCGACCGGCGGCACGCGGGCGGCGATCTCCTCGACGAGCTCCGGCGCGGAGTTGTCGCCGCTGACGTAGACCGTCGGGAGACCGTCGCCGGTGAGCACGAAACCGGTCACGGGGCCGATCACGGGCTCGCTGCCGATCGGGCCGTGGCGGGCCGGCACGGCGGTGACGGTGACCTCGGACCTCTCGCCGACAAGAGTGACCGACTCCCACGGCTCGAGCGCGCGGGCAGGCTGACCGAGTCGCTCAGCGGCCAGCGGCGTCGTGAGCGCGATCGGTGCGGTGGCGAGCACGGCGCGACCCGCGGCATCCAGATTGTCGGCGTGCTGGTCGTGGGAGAGCAGCACCGCGTCGAGCGGCGGGAGCGCGGTGGCCTCGAGCGCCGGCCCGCGCAGCTTGGTGAGCGTGCGGGTCGCGGAGCCCACCTCGCCCGGCGGATCGAAGGTGGGATCGACGAGCAGCGAAAGGCCACCGAGCTGCAGCAGAACAGTCGGTCCGCCGATGTGGATGACTCGCAGACTGCCGGCGCTCACGCGCCCTTCGCCGACGTGGGACCGACCGGCTCCGCGTGGCGCACCGGGTCGAGAGCGGGAAGCGAGACCGTGGCGACCGTGCCGACGTCGTCGTGGCCACGGGTGAGCGCGACGGTGGCCCCGAGTTCGGCGGCCAGCTCCTGCACGATCGCGAGCCCGAGGCCCGTGCCCGACACCCCCGCCGCTGTCGCCGACGAGCTGCGGTAGAAGCGGTCGAACACACGAGGCAGGTCGACCTCATCGATGCCCGGGCCCTGGTCGCGGATCTGCACCGTCACCTGGCCCGACGACCGCTGCGCAGACACCTCGACCAGACCACCGGGCGGCGAGAACTTCACCGCGTTGGTGAGGAGGTTCAGGAAGAGGCGTGCGAGGTCGCCGGGACGGCCGTGCACGACGATTCCGGGGGTCAGGTCGGCGGAGATCGTCGCCTTCTGGCCGCGCAGGTTGATCGTGAGGTCTGAGATGCACTCCCGCAGCAGCTGCTCGAGATCGACGGCGACGCTGTCGCTCTCGCGTTCGGCCGCCCGACGCTCCTTCGACAGAGCGAGGATGTTCTCGACGACGTCGAGCAGTCGCTCGGCGTTGCGGTGGACGATGAGCACGAAGTCGCGTTGCACCGGGTCGGTGATGAGGTCGGCGAGCTCCTCGGTGAAGCCGATGATCGAGGTGACCGGGGTGCGCAGCTCGTGGCTGACGCTCGCCACGAAGTCGTCCTTCTCACGGTTGAGGGCCCGCAGCGTGTCGACGACCTGACGTTCCCGCTGCAGTCGCCGCTCGATCGCTGCCTCGGCATCGCGGAGCGGCCGGAGATCGACGACGGAGATGAGGTAGACGCGGCCGTAGCCCGAGCGCGAGAGAGATTCGATCGACACGGTCGCCGGGATGCTGTCCGATTCGACGAGCTCCCAGTCGAGCACCCGCGCCTCGTCCGCCCCGAGGGACGCGAGCTGCCGGTGCAGCGGAGAACGCGGCACGACGATCCAGTCGTGCTTCTGCAGCTGCGCGAACGAACTGCGGAGGATCGTCGAGGCGACCGCGTTGATCTCGATGACCGCGTAGCGTCCGCCCTCGACCTCCTGGAGGATCGCGAACCCGTTGTTGGCGCGCTCGAACGCATCGCGCAGAAGCCGCAGCAGACCCTCGGTCTGGTCCTGCAGTAGGCGTCGCTCGTTTCGGGTGGCACCGATGCCGAGCGTCGTGGCAGCGAGCGCGAAGGAGTAGATCTGCAGCAGCGTTCCGGTGCTCATCCCGCCGGCCGGATGAGCGAACGGCCCACCGCCGATCGCCGTGAGCGCGACCACGGCGACGATCGTGCCGACGAACTGGGTGAAGGCCACGAACATGGATTCGCTGAACGCGGCCCACGCCAGGATCGGCACGGGCAGGAAGGCGAGCGGGTTCGCGTTCAGCGGCGAGAAGGCGGCCACGACCGCCGCCAGCAGCGCCAGGCTGAGGAGCACCACGGTCTGGGCCGACGCGGTGCGCTTGCGCAGGCGGTTGAGCAGCGCCAACGGGGTGATCAGCACGACCGCGGAGATGTGGGAGGCGCTGGTCGAGAGCAGCGTGGGCAGGAATGCGCCACCCGACAGTGCGGCGCCGAGGCCGAGGCATCCGCCGACGACGAGGGCGCCCACGGCGGCAGCGGCGAGGAATCGCCCGACGTCCAGCAGGGTGGACAGGCGCGGCTCGTCGTCGCCGGGGGCGACGGCGGTCGCGACGATCCACACCTCGAAGGCCGCGCCGATCGCGCCCAGCACGACGAAAGCGGGTCCGCGACCGGCGCTGGCGGATGCCGCGGCGGTCACCGCCGCGATGCCCAGCAGCACCCAGAAGCGGCTGCGGCGGTCGGCCGTGACGACAGCGGCGACCGCGACACCGGCGGCCGGCCACCACCACGCCGTGGCCGCCGGACCGCTCTGCATGCCGGCGAACACGGCCCCGAGAACGCCCGAGAGCAGCACAAGGCCGATCACCGTGATCAGACGCGCCGCGAAAGGGAGCCTGCGCATGATCAGCGCAAGGCTCGGGCGGGTCATGGGCTGAGGTTACCCCAGGGGTCGCACTGTTCGAGCGTATGATCGCCGGAGGAAGCGGATGTCGCGCTCGGCCCCGGCCGCGACCCGGACGAACGGATGCGGAATGTCCCGAGTGCTGCTCGTCGACGACGACCAGGACATCCTCACCCTCACCTCGATTCGCCTCACCAGGGCGGGGTACGAGGTGACGACCTGCGCCGACGGCGAGGCGGGTCTCGCGGCGATCCGTCGCGACCGACCGCACGTCGCACTGCTCGACTGGATGATGCCGGGCCTGGATGGGTTGCAGGTCGCCGAGGCGGTGCGCGCCGATCCCGAGATCGCCGGCACGCGCCTCGCACTGATGACCGCCCGACCGGACGCCGAACGCACCGGCTTCGCCGACGAGCACGGCCTCGATCGCGTGATGATCAAGCCGGTCTCGCGACAGGACCTTCTGGCCGCGGTCGCGGCATTGTGCGCCGAGTGCTGACGGCGCCCCCGCTCAGGCGGATGCCTCCTCGGTGGGGCGAGCCAGCGCGATCTGCATGTCGAGGGTGAGCGGCGATCGGGTGACGAGCTCGTGCACGAAGGCGAACTTCCGCTTGACGGCCGCGGGGTGCTCGAACGGGTAGAGGTCGCCGAGTCCCATCGACCGATTGATGCGATTGAACGCCTGCGACATCCAGGTCCAGTCGTTGAGCAGAGGCTGCACCGGCTGGTCGAGGTAGGACTCGCGAGGGATCACGTCGATGTCGCGGAGGTTGGTGACCGAGGCGTCGAGATGGATGCCGATGGCCGCCGCCGTCTGCAGGGTGCCGGTGATGTGCAGGTAGTGGGCGAAGGTCTCGGCGAAGTCCTCCCACGGGTGCATGGTCGCATACTCGGAAAGATACGACTCGTTCCAGTCGTCGGGCGCGCCGAACCGGTAATGGCGGGCGATGGCATCCTGATAGCTCTCGCGCTCGTCACCGAACAGCTCACGGCAGCGATCCCACGTGGCGTCGTCGGTGATGAGCACGTTCTGGTAGTAGTGGCCGACCTCGTGACGCAGGTGCCCGAGCATGGTGCGGTACGGCTCGCCGAGCCGCACCCGCAGCGCCTCACGACGGTCGTCGAGGCTCTCGGCGAGATCGATGGTGATGATGCCGTTCGCGTGCCCGATGATCACCCGCTTGCCGTCGGACAGGCTCGAAAGCAGATCGAAACCGAGCCCGCCGGGCTGCACGTCCCAGCCGACGATCGGCAGCCCCAGCTGACCGAGCTGCAGCACAAGACGGCGCTTCGCCTCCTCGGTCTTGGCGAGCTTCTCGAGGGCCACGGTGTCGTCGGCATCGGGCTGCGTACGGGTGAGGCGGCAGGAGAAGCAGAGACCGGTCGGCGCGTCCTCGCGCACGAGCCAGTTGCACTGCCAGCCACGGTTCGAGCAGGTGTACCAGGTCTCCCCGTCGATGATGACGCGACCGTCGCGCAGCCCGTAGAACTGCTGGGTGAGCAGCTGATACCCGAGCTCCGCCTCGCACTCCGGGCAAGTCAGGGCGTCGAGGTAGACGAAGTGCCGGCAGTGGGGGCACCGGGGCTGTGAGCTCACGTGCTCACGCTAGTGGTCGGCGGGGATCAGGGCGACTCCGCCGAAACGGCGAAACGCCCCTGGAGGGGGCGTCTCGGCTGGTGTGGTGGACCTGAGGGGATTCGAACCCCTGACCTCTTCATTGCGAACGAAGCGCGCTACCAACTGCGCCACAGGCCCGTGAACCTCCGATACATTACCACGCGGCCCGGCCGCGCCTCGCATCGAGGCGGCCCCGTGGGCGCGTCGCGCGTGTCGTGTCAGCCGGCGCGGCGGGCGTCGAGCAGCGAGCGCACATGCGCCTCGATCTCGGCGTCGTCGACGTAGCCCATGCCGGCGTACTGCGACGGCGCGGGGGCCTCCACGCGAGCGACGCGCGCCACGTCGATCGAGGGCGGAGCGGCCTGTGCCGCGCGCTGACGCTTCGCCTCGTCCACCGCGGCGCGGCGCAGGGCCGCGCGCGCCTCCTCGGCGGCGACGATGGCCGCAGCCTGCGATCCGGCCGAGGCGGTGAGGGGTTTGGGCAGGGTGCGGGGCTCCCAGGTCGCGGATGCCGCGGCATCCGTCACCGGCACCGGCACCCTCTCGCTCACGACGGGTGCCGACACGACGGGTGCGGCCTCGACGCGGCGCGACCGGGTCGCGAGCATCGCGATGCGCTGCAGCACGAGCAGGGACACGGCGAAGACACCTGCCGCCGCCCAGAGGTAGATCTGCGTGCCCGCGGTCAGCAACTGCCAGACGCCGACGCCGGCGAGCGCGAGCGCGGCGAGCACGAACGTGGAGGCGACCACGCGCGCACGACGGCGTCGCGCGGCCGGCCGCATGCGGGCGGCGAGTCGGTCGGCGCGGGCGCGCTCGGCGGCGTCCTCGCGCTCGGCCTTCAGGAGGGCGCGCGTCTCGTCCAGCTCGCGCTGGGCGCGCACCGCCTCGAGCTCCTGCTGCTCGGCGATCGTCTTGCGGGCGAGGCGCTGCTGCGCGTGGCTCGCGCGAGCGCCGAGCTCGATGCGCACCTCGTCAGGGGTGTCGCTCGTCTCCGCCAGGATGCGCAGCGCCTGACCCAAGCGCACGGCATTGCGCTCGGCGGCGTTGTATCGGTGCGTGGAGTGCCAGGAGGGCACGAAGTACAGCAGCCACAGGGCAGCCGCGACGAGCACGATCACTCCGCCACCCAGCCACTGCCCGTCCATGGCACCACGGTAAGGGAGAGTGCTGCCGCTCCCCCGTCACGCGCGCGCGTGTCGAGCCGGAGCAGTCAGGGCTCGAGTCGGTCCTGCGGAGGGATGTCGGCGGCATCCTGCGGGGCACGACCCGCCGCCCACCGGGCGAGCACTCCCTCGGGGACGTCCTCACGGACGAGCGCGAACGCGTAGTGGTCGCGCCAGTCGCCGTTGATGTGGATGTAGCGGCGGCGCAGCCCCTCGTAGCGGAACCCGAGCTTCTCGACCACCCGAAGGCTCGCGTGGTTCTCGGGCCTGATGCAGATCTCCATGCGGTGCAGTCGCAGCTCGGTGAAGCAGATGTCGGTGGCCATCGCGACCGCGGTCGGGGTGATGTCGTGCCCGGCGAACTGCTCGCCGATCCAGTAGCCGATCGTCGCCGAGGCCAACGATCCCCGCGCGACGCCCCACACGTTCAACTGGCCGACGACCTCGCCGTCGTACTCCATCACGAACGGCACGCCCTGGCCGTCGCGGTACTGTTGCAGCAGCCGGCGCACGCCGACCCGCATGTCGAGCGACACGATGCCGTCGGGGCTCGTCGCCTCCCACGGGCGCAGCCACGACCGATTGCCGAGCAGGAGGTCCTGCAGGGCGCGCGCATCGCGCTGGCGAACCAGCCGGAGCCCGATGGCTCCGTGCTCCCGCGGAATGTTCAGGTCCACGCCGGCGACCCGATCGTCTCGTGCGCGGCCGTCACAGGGTCGCGGCGAAGTCCTTGACCCAGGAGCGCAGCGACGGGCCCAGGTCGTCGCGGTCGCTCGCGAGCTGCACGATCGCCTTGATGTAGTCGAGCCGGTCGCCGGTGTCGTAGCGGCGTCCCCGGAAGATGACGCCGTAGACGCCCTGCGCCGGGTTGGCGGCGAGCTCTTCGAGCGCGTCGGTGAGCTGGATCTCATTGCCCTTGCCGGGCGCCGTGCGCTCGAGGATCTCGAACACGTCGGGGCTCAGCACGTAGCGCCCGATGACCGCCAGGTTGGAGGGGGCATCCTCCTTCTTCGGCTTCTCGACGAGGCCGGTGACCTTCACGACTCCGGCGTCCTCCGTCGGCTCGACCGAGGCCGCGCCGTAGAGGTGGATGCTGTCGGGGTCGACCTCCATGAGCGCGATCACCGTCGCGCCGCGCTTGTCGTACTCGCGCAGCATCGTGGTGAGCAGCGGGTCGCGCTCGTCGATGAGGTCGTCGCCCAGCAGCACCGCGAACGGGTGGTCGTCGACGTGCGCCTTGGCGCACAGCACCGCGTGGCCGAGGCCCTTCGGCTCGCCCTGGCGCACGAGGTGGATGTTCGCGAGGTCGCTGGAGTGCTCCACCTTCGCGAGCTTGTCGAGGTCGCCCTTCTCGCGCAGCTTCTGCTCGAGCTCGGGCACCGAGTCGAAGTGGTTCTCGATGTTCGTCTTGTTGCGCCCCATGATGATGAGCACGTCGTCGATGCCCGCACCGGCCGCTTCCTCGACCACGTACTGGATGGCCGGCTTGTCGACCACCGGCAGCATCTCCTTCGGCATGGCCTTCGTCGCCGGAAGGAAGCGAGTGCCCAGACCCGCAGCGGGGATGACAGCCTTGAACGGCTTGTGCGCAGACATGGGCCGATCCTATCGGCCACCCTGCCTACAATCGTGACCATGACCGACCCCGTCGATACGCAGAAAAGGGCCCTGCGCGCGGAGCTGCGCGAGCGCCGCGCCCAGCTGCCGCAAGCGGCTCGGGATGCCGCGGCCCAGGGGGTCTCAGACCAGCTCGACGCCCTCGTGGCATCGGTCGACGCCCACAGCGTGTCGTGCTTCATCTCCACCCCGACCGAGCCGGGAACCCGCGACTTCCTGACCGCGGCGGTACGGCGCGGCATCCGGGTGCTGCTTCCCGTGACCCGCGTCGACGGACTGCTCGACTGGGCGGTCGCCACCGACGACGAGAACGTCGCCGAGGGTCTGTTCGGGCTGCCGGAGCCGACCGGCGAGCTGCTCGGCCCGATCGCGGTCAACGACGTCGACCTCATGATCGTGCCGGCTGCCGCCGTCGACGGCACCGGGATGCGACTCGGCTGGGGTCGTGGCTACTTCGACAAGACGATCGGCTCGATGGAGAAGTGCCCGCCGGTGTACGCGGTCGTCTTCGACAGCGAGATCCTCGACGAGGTGCCGCGCGACCGGCACGACGAACCCGTCGACGGCGTCGTCACCCCCACCCGCACCATCACGTTCGCGGCCGCGCGCCGCTGAGGAAGGCCTCACTCCATGCCCACCTACGCCTATGCCTGCACGCAGTGCGGTCACCGCTTCGACGCCGTGCAGTCGTTCTCCGACGCCTCTCTCACCGAGTGCCCCGAGTGCGGCGGGCTGCTGCGCAAGGACTACCGGTCGATCGGCGTCGCTTTCAAGGGCAGCGGCTTCTACCGCACCGATTCGCGCTCGGGATCGAGCGCGAGCGGCGCGGAGAGTGGCGGGTCGACCAGCGCTTCGCCATCATCGGACTCGAAGACGTCGTCTTCGGCCGCTCCCGCGGCCTCTTAGTCGCCTCCCCCGGGGCAAGTGAGGAGATCACGCGTGATCAAGGGCTTCAGAGATTTCATCCTTCGCGGCAACGTCATCGAACTGGCCGTCGCGGTCGTCATCGGTACTGCGTTCACCGCCATCGTCAATGTGATCGTCGCCTCGGTCATCAACCCCCTGATCGGGCTCCTCTTCAAGGCCGACAGCCTGAACGACGCGCTGGCGGTTCCCGTGCCGACCCTCGGCGGCGGCGAGGTCACCTTCGCCTTCGGCGCGGTGATCGGCGCGATCATCAACTTCCTGGCCGTGGCGGTCGTCGTCTACTTCGTCTTCGTCTTCCCGATGAACTCGTTCAAGGAGCGCGCCGACGCACGCCGCAAGATCGGTGCGGAGCCCGAGGCCGAAGAGGCGCCGCTGCCCACCGAGACCGAGCTGCTGGTGCAGATCCGCGACTTGCTCGAGAAGCAGCAGTCGAAGGCCTGAGCACCCGACCGTCGCCTCAGTAGTGCGGCGGCACCTCACGCCGCATCCGCTCGTCGTTCGGACCGTCGTCCGACCGGGCGGGTGCGGCGTCGTCGTTCGCGGATGCCGCGGGCTCGCCGCTCGTGCCCGGCGCCGCCGTCAGTCGCGCGCGCCGCGCACCGCGCACCCGCACGACGCGCTGGCGCTCGTCGTCCGCCCCGCTCACCGGCTCACCCGAGGTCGTCGAGCGGCGCGGTGCGTGCCTCTTCGATGACGGGTGCTTCGCCGGTGCCCGGCGCGATGCCGAGCATCGCCGCGATACGGGTGGCGACACCCGCGGGGTCGCTGTAGAGGTCGAACGCATGCACACGGGCGTAGTGCCAACCCAGGCGACGCAGGATCTGCGGGCGCAGCCGCAGCGACTCGCGCAGCGAGTCCCCCTGGGTCTCGGGGTCGCTCTCGACGACCACGGCCTTGCCCTCGTGGTGGGCGACGAGGGTGAGCAGCCCGCGGTAGTGCACGTCGACCGCGAGGCCGCGGGCGCGCAGCTCGCGAGCGAGCACCTTCGTCAGCGGGTCGGCGAGATCCTCCAACACGGCGTGACGGGTGCGGTCGGCGATACCGCCGAGGATCGACATGAGCGTCGCCGCACCGTGCGCGAGCCGCCCTTCGTCGAAGGCGGTGGGCCGGATGCACGAGACGATCACCATCGAGCGGCGGGCACGGGTCATCCCGACCGTCAGGAGGCGTTCGCCGTCGGGGGTCGACAGGTCGCCGAAGTCGCTGAGCACACGGCCGTGGCGGGTGAGTCCGAAGCCGAGCGAGAAGACCACGCGGTCGCGGCTCTCGGCGACGGACTCCTCGAGGGTGAGCACCGCGAACGGCTCGGCGGTGTCGCGGGAGAGGAAGTCGGCGACATCCGAGCGACCGGCGAACGCGGCCTCGACCGCCGCGCGCACCCGCTCGGCGTGGCGCTTGGAGGCCGTGATGACCATGAGCGACTCGGTGCCGCGGTTGATCGCATGCTCGGTGACGAGGGTCACGACGCGGGCGACCTCGACCTCGGGACTCTCGACGGCACCCGAGATGGGATCGGGTGTGCCGACGCCGCCCTCGACGTAGTCCACGCTGAGGCTGCCGCGTCCGAGATAGGAGCCGGCCCACGGCAGCGACGAGATCTCGCCGCCGTAGAACGCGTCGTTGACGAGGCTCGCGAGGTCCTCGCCGCCGGCGCGGTAGCTGCGGGTGAGCGTCTCGACGTCGACGAGTCCCTCGGCCCGGTCGAACAGCGACGTCTCGTCGAAGGGCTCGTCGAACTCATCCGCCTCGACCGCGGCCGCCGACCCGACCGTGAACGGCGTGGGCTTCTGCGTGACGGGGTCGCCCACCAGCACCAGCTGACGGCCGCGGCGGATGGCGGGGGCCGCCTCGGCGAGGCAGAGGGCCGCCGCATCCGCCACGATCACGACGTCGACGTCGGGAACGTCGCGCAGCAGCGGCACGTCGTACGGGGTCGCCAGCCACACCGGTGCGAGCGTGCGCATCAGGCTCGGGGCGGTGCGGGCCAGCGCGCCCGCGCTGTTCACGCCGTCGCGCAGCGCCTGCTTGAGCGCGACCGCCTCGTCGTGCTCGTCGACGAGCGAGATGCGCCACTGAGTCGCCAGCTGCGCCGCCAGGAGCGGGCCGGATGCCGCGGCGTGCGCCTCGTCGACCAACCGGAAGTCGCGCTCGAGACGATCGACGACCGACGTGTTCGCGCCGAGCAGCGCCCGGTCGGTGCGCAGCAGGTGCTCGAGCGCCGACTGCCACCAGGCGAACTCGAGCTCGGCGCCCACCTGGCCCTCGGGAACGTGACGCACCGAGAGGTCGGTCATCAGCGGCTCGAGTCCGCCGCGCGCGAGATCGGTGCGGATGCCGGCTCGCTCGACCAGGTTGTCGAAGTACGCCGACTCGGCCGCGAGCCCCGCCAGGGTGCGCAGCAGCTGAGGCAGCGGAAGGGCGGCGAGGCGGTGGGCCTCGTCACGCTGCAGGATGCGGTCGAGGTCGCCGAGCTCGGCGTCGACGTGCTGCCACGCGACGTGCACGTCGGCGAGCCCCACCGGAACCTCGGGGATGACGCCCGCCTCGGTGAGCCGCGCCCACTCGGTGCGCTGCTGCTGGATGCGCAGCAGCGCCTCGTACATGTCGGTGACGTGCGCGCCCGGTCGCACGTACTCGCGCGACAGCTTCTTCAGGCGGCGACGGTTCGCGCTCGACATCCCGACGTCGCGACGGGGCGAGTGGGCGGCGATGAGCTCGACGAGCGGCCGGTCGAACACGGTCGGCGTGAAGCGCTCGAGCGACTGGCGGATGCCCTGCAGCAGCCGCAGGAACTCGCCCAGCTCGTCGATCGTGCGGAAGGGACGCATCCGCGTCTGCGCGATGAGTTCGTAGCCGCGCTCGAGCAGGCTCGGCACGGCCTGACGGCTGAGCTTGCCCGCCAGGGCGTGCGCGTCGCGCGCGGCATCCGTGGTCGAGAACGTCACGCCGTACCACGGTGAGTCGTCGGGGCCGAAGCGGAACTCGCCGAGACGTGCGACGGCGCGCAGCTTCTCGGCCGCCGCCTGGCGCTTGTCACGGAGGCGCTCGAGGGTGGCCACATCGAAGCGGGCCGACGTCGACGGGGCAGGCGAGAGCTGCGCGAGGCGGGTGAGCTCCCGCACGATGTCGAGGGCGGTGACCCCCAGTGACGGATGGTCGACGGTGAGGGCGCCGCGGTAGTCGCGCAGCACCGTGCGCAATCGCAGCAGCGCGTCGTCGATGTCGGCCACCTGCGGCGCGGTCGACTTCTCGTTGCGTCCGATCGCGCGGATGAGGTCGCGCCGCACGTGGCGCGGAGAGATGGCGAGTGCGTCGAGACCGATGCCGGCGAGGCGATGGCGGATGCCGTCGAGCGTCGAACGGCGGGCGCTCACGACCAGCACCCGCTTGCCCTGGCGCACGAGCACGCCGAGGGCGTTGATGACGGTCTGGGTGCCGCCGGTGCCCGGCAGGGTGTGCACCGCGAGCGAGTGCCCCGCGCCGATGCGGGCGAGCACGCGCTCCTGCTCCGCGTCGGCGTCGAGCAGCAGTAGGTCGGCGGACGGCGCGCGCTCGTCGGGGCCGACCTGCGCGGGAAGCTCCCGCGGAACGCGCAGACGGTCACGCGAGACGGGCTCGCCGAGCAGGGCGTCGAGGGCGAGATGACCTGTCTCGGGGATGTCGCGGGCCAGCGCCGAGCCGACGTCGGCGAAGTTGGAGACCACCAGGCGCGGCTTCACCGTGTACGACGGGATGTGCGCGGTGAGCGCCCGCAGGTGGTCGATGACCGGCTGCGGCTTGAAGACGCCGTCCTCGATGGCGAGGGCGGCCAGCGCGGCACCGTCGAGCCGGATGCCGAAGTGGGTGCCGAGGGCGGCGACCAGCTCGGGGTTGACCACGAACGATCCGTGGAGCTTCAGCTCGAAGTCGGCCTGGTTGCGGCGGATCGCGACCGGGCGCAGCAGGACGGGTGCGATGCAGACCAGCCCACCGATGCGCCACGACGCCATGCCGACGGCGAGGAAGACGCTGTCGAGGCCGCGCGCGGTGCGCAGTTCGACGTGCTTGGTGGTGACCCGCGCGCCGGCGATGCGCGCCGTGCGGCCTGCGACCTCGTCGCGGAACAGATTCGACAGGAGCGTCGCCCGACCGGTCAGGAACTGCGGGAGGCTCCCGGGGTGGGCCTTGGTGATGTCGATACCGCTCTCGGCGGTGTCGTCGTAGTGCAGCAGGGTCGACCGCCCGCCCACGAGCGTCGCCTGCGCGCGCAACCGCGCACGAGCCTCGTCGAGGGAGAACACATCGGATGCCGCGGCCACCGCCTCCGGCTGTTCCTCACCGCGCGCCGCGATGCTCTCGCTCGCCGTCGCCGTTCTGTCGCCTCGCCACACACGGTCACCATACGGGCGCAAATCCGCGGTTCCCGGCATTCCCGGCGGGTTTCGCGGGATTGGCGACACGCCGCACGGCGCCTCCTCCCCCGCGCGCCGACGAGCGGCAGCTCCCTCAGACCGAGCGGTCGGATGCCACTCCCCTGTCGCCGCTCGTCATGATGGAGCCATGACGGACCCGACCTTCTCGACTCACCCGACACCCGTCGGCGAAGTGCTCATGGTGCACACGTCTGAAGGGCTCGTCGCCCTTGAGGTGCTGCACCGACCGCTCGATGTCGCGATCGCCGAGATCTCGCTCGCGCTTCACGCCGAACCGGTGCACGACGAGCGACCCGCCGCCGAGCTCACCGCATGGCTCGACGGATACTTCGACGGCGGAAGCGACCCGTGTCGGCTCGCTCTCGACTGGCGCCTCACCGACGGCTTCACCCGCGAGGCCCTGCAGGCCGTCGGTGACATCCCCTACGGCGAGACGGCGAGTTACGGCGAGGTCGCCGTGATGGCCGGTCGCCCGCGCGCTCACCGCGCGGTGGGAACCGCGTGCCGGCTCAGTCCGTTCTCGATCGTCGTACCCGTGCACCGCGTCGTGCGCGCCGACGGCTCGATCGGCGATTACGGCGGACATCCCGAGATCAAGCAGCAGCTCATCGATCTCGAACGCTCCCGGGCCGGCGCGTCCGTGTAGGCCGGCCGCCGCCCGGGCTCTTCTTCGACGTCGTCGCCATCTACGTCGACGTCGGCGACAGCGCACAGACCGCCGTGGACTCTTTTCACCCCGCGCGCGATTCTGTGGCGCTTCCGCGACAAGAGTCGAATTCACGCATTCGGCACGGCACATGCATTTCGGTCCTTCCGATGGAGCGACGGGCGGCGGGCGGCATCCGCCATTCCTCCGGAATATCCGCGTCGTCGAATGGGGGAACATCACGGCCGGCGCATTCACTCAGCCGCCGAAACTCGCGGTATTCCGGGGGCTACGGACGGCAGCGCCGCACCGTCGACGGTGATCACGCGGGCGGTCGTGTCGAGATCGATGGATTTTCTGACATTTCGGGCGCGTCGCCGAATAACACGAGCAAAGAACGTACTGTTATGACCATGGCTCGCAGAATTGTGCATCAACTCGTCGACGATATCGACGGAACCGTCCTTGAAATCGGCGAGGGAGAGACCGTGAATTTCTCTCTCGATGGTCGCGCATATGAACTCGACCTCTCCGACGCGAACGCCGCGGCATTCCGCGACATCCTCGCCCCGTACGTGAGCGCCGGCCGGTCGACATCGACGTCGTCGGCATCCGCGGGCGCCCGCAAGCGGAAGTCGGCCGGAGCGCAGCGCGACTACACCGCGATCCGCGCGTGGGCCGCAGCGAACGGCTTCACCGTCTCCGAGCGCGGGCGCGTTCCCGCTCAGGTTCTCGACGCGTACGACGCCGCACACTGACTCCACCCCACGAACGCCGGGCCGCACGAGGTGCGACCCGGCGTTCGGCGTTCGCGCCGCGGCATCCAGGTTCCCGACAGCACATTCACATGCGGTAGATAAGCGCACGCCGTCACGATGAGGCGGTGTCACGCCGTTCGAAGCCCGTCTCCCGTCGAGTGATCATCCGCCGCCGGATCATCTTCAGCGCCCTCGCCGTCGTCACGATCGCCGTGATCGTCGCCGCGGTCGGCATCGTGATGACCCTCGCCGACCTGAACGGCATCCACCGATCGGACATCTCGATGCCCGACGGCGGCGTCGCGCAGAACACCGGCGAGGTCAACATCCTCGTGATGGGCCTCGACAGCCGCGTCGATGAGGATGGCAACCCCTACCCGCAGGACATCTACAACGCCATCCACGCGGAGGACGAGAGCGTCGGCGGCTACAACACCAACGTGCTGATGTACATCCACATCCCCGCCGGAGGCGGCCCCGCGGTCGGTGTATCGATCCCCCGCGACGACTACGTGGCCTACGCGAACAAGCCCGCCGGCGTCACGCACGGCAAGATCAAGGAGGACTACGGCCGCACACTGGATGCCTCGTACAACGCGTTGCTCGCGAAGGGCACGCCGAAGGCGACCGCCTACCAGCAGGCGCGCGACGACGCCCGCGAAGCAGAGATCCAGACCGTCTCGCAGTTCCTCGGCGGGGTGCGCATCGACCACTTCGTCGAGGTGACGATGGCGGCGTTCTATCGCGTCGCCCAGGCCGTTCAGCCGATCACCGTCTGCCTCAACCACGCGACCGCCGACTACTACTCGGGCGCGAACTTCCCCGCTGGCGTGCAGCAGCTGGATGCCTCGCAGGCGATGGCCTTCGTGCGCCAGCGCCGCGATACGCAGTACAAGAACGTCTTCCTCACCGACCTCGACCGCACACGTCGCCAGCAGGCGTTCATGGTCTCGCTCGCGCTGAAGCTCAAGCAGACGCAGACCTTCACGAACCTCGGCACGTTGCAGACGCTCATCGACACCGCGAAGCAGTACGTCGCACTCGATTCCGGGTTCGACCTGCTGAGTCTCGCGAGCGACGCGCAGCGGCTGGCCGGAGGCGACATCACGTTCCAGACCCTCCCGATCGAGAAGTTCGGCACCATCGACGGTCAGAGCGTCAACATCGTCGACCAGACGAAGATCGCCGCCATCGTGCAGAACCTCATCAACCCGCCCACCGCCACAGCGACCCCCGCGCCCACGGCGACGTCGAGCTCGACCGCATCCGCCGCGCCCACTCCGGCGCCGACCTCGCAGACCTACACGAACTCGCAGCAGCCCATGGAATCCGGCGTGCTCCCCTGCGTGAACTGACCGCTCATGCCGGCGGGTCGACGACCCGCGTGACGCCGGCGGACGGCGGCGCGGCCGAGGCATCCGCCTGTCGCTCGGCGCGGAGCGCCGCGATCTCGTCCCGCAGCTGCGCGACGAGCTCTGCCGGCACGGGAGGTGCGAGAGAGGACGCCGCCACGCGTTCGATGATCCACGAGGCGATGGTCGCGGTCACGACGCCGATGAGCGCGATGCCGCCCACCATCAGCGCGATCGCCACGATGCGACCGGTGGTCGTCACCGGGTAGTAGTCGCCGTAGCCGACCGACGTGATCGTCGTGCACGCCCACCAGATCGCGTCGCCGAACGTGACGATCGGCCCGTGGCTTCCGCGTTCGACGTCGTACACGGCGAGCGCGCTCACGAACACCGTCAGCGCCGTGGTGCCCGCCGCGTACACGATCACGCGCCCCCGCAGGATCGACCCCGTGCCTCGTTGGATCAGCGCGAACACCATGAGGTACCGGATGACCTCCAGCGTGCCGAACATCGGCAGCACGACGACCGCGAGATCGAGCAGATGTCGCACGAACCACCGGCGTCGCTGCTCGGCGAGCACCAGTCGCACGACGTAGTCGACGAAGAAGAACAGCCACGTCGCCACCAGCAACGCGGTGACACCGATCGCGACTCCGCCCGTCGGGCGCGCGAGCACATTGATGGCGTACAGCAGCAGGAAGAGGCTCCCGCCCGCCGTGAGCGGCCACTCCGTCAGTCGCCGCCAGCGTTCATACCGTTCCCCGTACATGCGGCGATTATCGCGCGCCTGCGGATGACCTCGCGTCGTCAGGCGCGGCGGCGCTGCGGCGCGATGAGCACCATCGCCGGGTAGGTGACCGCCGCGACGGCCACGTGCATGACGATCAGCACGAACACCGCCTGGCCGTCCTGACCCTTCCACCAGATCCAGAGATCGGGGGCGAAGGAGACGACGGTCACGATGATCGCGAGCCAGAGATAGAGCCGCGCGGCGCGGGTCGAGAAGAGGGTCACGATCGGCCAGCCGATGCCGGCCCCGATCACGCCGATCGTCGTGAGCTTGGCGTAGTCCGCGAAGGCGTAGTGCTCATAGCCGGCGGTGCGCGGGAACACGATCGGCCCGAGCGCGGCGAGCACGGCGCATGCGGCGATCGAGCCGACCACGGCGACGACGATCGCGATCACCGTGCGCACCGCCGACGGCTGAGCACGCCCCATCGGGAGGTCGAGTCCGAACGGTGCCGTACGCGTCGATCCTGCGCTCATGACAGGTCCCTTCCGTCGCGCCCCGTGCGCGTCCTCGGCGAACGGTAGCGGCGCGGTTCCCAGATGAGACTGAGGATGTCGCGCCTCACTCCGGGGCGGAACCCCCCGCAGCGCCGGGCTCCGGCCCGGCCTCGATCGTGAGTCTGCTCGCCACGTCGCTGCGCGGGATGTGCGCGGCGAGTGCCAGTCGCTGAACGAGGATGTCGCGCACGGCGTCGGGCGGAAGCGTCGAGCGGAACACGACGTGGCCGCTCGGGTGCGGGGTGGCCGCGGCATCCAGGTCCTTCACGGCTCCGAGCAGCTCGGCTGCTCCGAGGGGAGGCTCATCGGGCGACCCGGGAGCGGCGACGCGCACGGTCCACGCGGTCGCCGTTGCGTCACCGGCGAGCCGCGCCGCCGGCCGCGCGACCCGCGAGGAGGGGTTCGTGCGCGCGAAGCGCACGCATCCGATGCCCGTTCCGATGACCGCGGCCACACCCGCGAGGCTGGTGAGGTTCGTCGACAGGTCGCTCGAGATCGGGGCCGCGCCGGTGACGGCGACGATCCCGAGCACCACACGCACGAGCGAGTACAGGGCGTACCCCGCGAATGTGGCGAACAGCGTCGTCGCGCCGGGCCGGCCGCGCATCTCGCGTCGCCGCACGGCGATCGCCACCCCGGCCGTGATCACGACGAGCGCAATCGTCTTGACCAGCACCGAGGTGGCGACCGGCGCCGTGGCCGACGTCATCCACACCGTGAGAAGCAACGCCACCGAGACGGCGGCACGCGCAGTGCGCACCGCTCTCGGTGCCGGCAGCGCGAACCAGATCAGCGCCGGAGCGGTGACCATGGCCACGTCACCGAGGATCAGTGTCGTGAGAGCCGGAGTGGCCGCGTAGAGCAGATAGAGCAGCGTCGACGCGACGGCGGCGACGCCGGCTGCGCCGGCCGCCCGGATGAGCCGCTGCGCATCCGCTGCGGCTCCCGCGGCGCGGGTCGAGGAGGTTCCGACGATCGCGAAGACCACGGCGCTGACGACGAAGAGAACGGCGATGAGCACGACCGTGTCCATGCGTCCCCCTTCGATCCCCCCGCCCGGAAACCTCCGTTGGTCACCGCCGACTCTACTGCGATCCGTCGGAACCTCCCCCGCGTTACGCCGAGAACGCCTGACGCAGGAACCAGACCGCCTGAGCGACCGCGGCTGTCGCGGCCTGCGTGGCGTGCAGGGAGTTCACCATGACGAAGTCGTGCACGATGCCCTGGTAGCGCACGGCGGTCGTGGGAACGCCCGCCTGGCGGAGCTTCGCCGCGTAGGCCTCGCCCTCGTCGCGCAGCACATCGGCCTCTGCCGTGATGACGAGCGCCTGCGGAAGGCCGGCGAGGTCGGACAGCTCGGCGCGCAGCGGCGACGCGGTGATCTGGGCGCGGTCGCTCTCGCTCGTCGTGTACTGGTCCCAGAACCAGCGCATGCCGTCGCGGGCGAGGAAGTATCCCTCGGCGAACGTCTCGTACGACGGCGTGTCGAACGCGGCGTCGGTGACAGGGTAGAAGAGCACCTGCGCGACCGGCGAGACGCCCCCGCGCTGCTTGGCGAGGAGGGTGAGCGCGGCGGTCATGTTGCCGCCGACCGAGTCGCCGGCAACGGCGAGCTTGGCGGCATCCAGGTCATGGGATGCCCCGTCGGAGACGATCCACTGCGCGGTCGCCCAGACCTGCTCGATGGCGTGCGGGTAGCGCACCTCGGGCGAACGGTCGTACTCGGGGAACACGACGGCCGCACGGGCACCGACGGCGAGGTCGCGCACGAGACGGTCGTGGGTGTGCGCGTCGCCGAAGACCCAGCCCGCGCCGTGCGTGTAGAGCACGACCGGCAGCACACCGGTGGCGCCGGCGGGGCGCACGATGCGAACCTTCACCGAACCCGAGGGTCCGCCGGCGATCTCGACCCACTCCTCGTCGATCTCGGGCTCTTCGATGGGCTCGTCCTGCACGCCGTCCACGGCGGCGCGACCGTCGGCGGGGGCGAGCTGGTAGAGGAACGGGGGCTCGCTGGTGGCGTCGACGAACGCCTGCGCGGCGGGCTCGAGGGCGAGCTTGTGGGGGTTTCCAGCCATGATCCGGTGTCTCCTTCGTGGGGCGCGTCTCGGGGTCGAGAGAGTGAGAACGCTCGTTCTCATCGCGTGATCCCCACTGTAGAGAACGCTCGTTCTCACTGTCAAGTAGACTGCCCTCATGAGCGATGAGGTTCGGGGGCACATCGTCGACGCCGCGGACGGCCTCTTCTACACGCGCGGCATCGGCCAGGTCGGCATGGACGCCGTGCGCGACGCCGCCGGTGTCTCACTGCGGGCCCTCTACAAGGAGTTCGCGTCGAAGGACGACCTGATCCTCGCCGTGCTCGACAAGCGCCACGGCATGTGGACGGACGGCGTCACCGGCGCGGTCGACGCGATCAGCGACCCGCGCGAGCGGCTGCTCGCGGTCTACGACTACCTCGCCGGCTGGTTCGACGAGGCCGACTTCCGCGGGTGCGGGTTCATCAACGCGTTCGCCGAGCTCGGAGCTGCCAACCCGGCCGTCGCCCGGACCGTGCGCGAGCACAAGATCGACTTCCAGCGGTACGTCGCCGAGCTCGTCGCCGACGCCGGTGCGCCCGCGACCCTCGCCCCGCAGCTCGCGATCCTCGCCGAGGGCGCCCAGACCACAGCCGCCATCGCCGGAACAACGGATGCCGCGGCGCAGGCCCGCGCCGCGGCGGCGACCCTCATCGACGCCGCCCTGGCGGGCTGAGCGGGCGGCGGGACGTGGCATCCGGATTCACCATCGTCACTCGCACCGATGTGCCCGTCGACGACCGCTTCGACCTCTCCCTCAGCATCGACCTGCACCTCGCGTCGATGGCGGACGCCGGTGAGCGCGCCATCGCCGGAACCACCTCCGGACGCATCGGGCTCGACGAGACCGTGACATGGCGCGCACGCCACTTCGGCGTATGGATCACGATGACCTCCCGGATCAGCTCGCTGGATCGACCGCACCGATTCGTCGACGAACAGGTCAGCGGGCCGTTCCGGCGGTTCCGGCACGAACACCTCTTCGAGCACGACGGCGCGGGGACGGTGATGACCGACGTGATCGAGGTCACCTCCCCCGTCTTCGGCGCGGTCGCCGAGCGCCTCGTGCTCGTGCCGTACCTGCGCCGACTCATCCGGCAGCGCAACGCGCACCTCCTGCAGGCGGGCGGGGGCTGAGCGGGAGGCACGCGGGCGCCGGGCCATCCCGCGCGTCAGCGGCGATCATCGATGCCGACGCGCGATGCCGGGTTCGCGGCGACCCGCCGTGCGCTCTCTGGCGGCGCTCAGCCGATCAGCGCGCCAGGTAGCCGCCGTCGACGGGGATGTACGACCCTGTGATGAGGCTTGCCGCCGGACTGGCGAGCCAGGCGACGGCCGCCCCGATCTCCTCCGGTTGGCCGATGCGGTTGAGTGCGTGCAGGCCGGGCAGGCTCGCCTGCACGTCCGCGGGCAGGTTGCGCTCGAGACCGGTGGCGACGTAGGCCGGCCCGACAGCCAACGCCCGGACACCGCGACTTCCGTACTCGAGTGCGACCGTCTTCATCAGGCCGTTGATCGCGTGCTTCGCGGCCGCATAGGGAGACATCCCGACGAGCCCCCGCACACCGCCGAGGCTGGAGATCGTGACGATCACTCCCCCGCCGCGCTCGAGCAGGGCGGGGAGCTGGAGGCGCACGCCGTAGAAGACGCCATCGAGGTTGACGTCGAGCACGCGGCGCCACTGCGCCGGCGAGATGTCCGCCGTGTCCGTCGCCGGTTGCGTGATCCCGGCGTTGTTCACCGCCACGTCCAGCCCGCCCCAGTGCGCGCGCACGAGGTCGATGGCGCGCGCGTGCTCCTCAGTCGAAGTCGTGTCGAGCGCCTGGGCCAGCGCCACGCCGCCCCGATCCGCGATCTCCGCACGCACAGCGTCCGCGGCATCGCCATCGCGGTCCGTCACCAGCACCGCCACCCCCGTCTCGGCGAGCGCGAGCGCGCACGCGCGGCCGATGCCCCGGCCCGCGCCGGTGACGAGAGCGGTGCGCATGACGCTCATCGCGACGTGATGACGACCGGCACCGCCACGGACTTCAGCCCCTCGAACCCGAACTCCATGCCGTATCCCGATCCCTTGATGCCGCCGAACGGCACCATCGGGTGGATCCCGCCGTGCTTGTTGATCCACACGGTGCCGGCCTCGAGCCGCAGCGCCACCTCACGGGTCTGCGCGGGATCGTCGCCCCACACCGACGCGCCGAGTGCGGCATCCAGTCGATTGGCCGACGCGATCGCCGACTCGACCGTGTCGTAGCGGATCACCGGAAGCACCGGCCCGAACTGCTCCTCGTCGACGATCGGGTCGCCGTCGACAGCGTCGCCGACGATCGTCGCCTCGAAGAACGTGCGCCCGAGATGTGGCGCGGGCGAGCCGCCGGTCACGATGCGGCGTCCGCGGGCGCGCGCGTCGTCGACGAGGCGCGCGACGATGTCGAACTGCATCGCGTTCTGCAGCGGACCGAGCTCGTTCGACTCGTCGACGCCGCGCCCCATCGGGGTTGCGGCGGCCTTGCGGGCGAGAGCGTCGAGCACCTGCTCGTACTGCGACTCATGCACGTACAGGCGTTTGAGCGCGGCGCACGTCTGCCCGGTGTTGATGAACGCGCCCCAGAACAGCGCGTCGAGGTGGGCGTCGATATCGGTGCCGGGAAGCACGATGCCGGCGTCGTTTCCGCCGAGTTCGAGCGTGAGCCGAGTGAGGTTCTGAGCGGATGCCGCGGCGATAGCCTTGCCCGTCGCGGTCGAACCGGTGAACATGATCTTCCCGAAGGCGGGGTGCGACGTCAGCGCCGCACCGACCGCCCGGCCGCCCGAGATGACCTGCAGCACCCCCTCGGGAAGCACCTCGTTCAAGATGCTGACGAGCGCCAGCACGCTCAGCGGTGTGTACTCCGACGGCTTCACGATGACCGCGTTGCCCATCTTCAGCGCCGGGGCGATCTGCCAGATCGTGATCATGAGCGGCCAGTTCCACGGACCCACCGCGCCGACGAGACCGACCGGCTTGTAGATGAGCTCGGAGTAGTTCTCGGCGTCGTCGACGAGCACTTCGGGGGCCACCTCGAGGTCGGCGTTCACATGGAGCCAGCCCTGCACCGCCCCCACCTCGACGCGGGCGCCGATGCCGTTGAGCGGCTTTCCCTGTTCGCGCGAGACCGCGTCGGCCAGCTCGTCGGCGACGAGCGCGACCCGCTCGGCCGCCGCATGCAGCAGCGCGCCGCGCTCGCTGGCGGGTAGTGCTGCCCATGCCGGCTGCGCGATGCGTGCCCTCGTGATCAGCGCCTCGAGGTCGTTCACGACGTGCTCGGGGGCGTAGCCGATGGTCTCGCCGGTCGCGGCATCCGGAATCGGGCGTCCGCCGTCGACGCTGACGCGCTGCAGAAGGGGGTTCATCGTTCTCATCTCCTCGAGATCGGGTGCGCTCAGACGGCGGCGTTGGTGACCGCGACGGGCGCGTCGGCTGACGCGAGCAGGAAGTCTGCCGCCTTCTCGCCGATGACTGCGGCCGGAGCGTTGGTATTGCCGGTGGTGACCGTCGGGATGACCGACGCATCGGCCACGGTGAGACCGGCGACGCCGCGCACGCGCAGCGTCGGATCGACCACGGCACGGTCGTCGGAGCCCATCCGGCACGTGCCGACCTGGTGGTGGTAGGTGATGACGTGCTCGCGGATGTAGGCGATCAGCGCATCGTCGCCGGCGCCGGGTGCAGGGTAGACGACCGCCGCCCCCCACGCGTCGGCGAGTGCGGGCTGCGCACCCACCTCGAGGCACTGGCGCACGCTGGCGAGGATGCTCGCGAGATCCCGCGGATCTTCCAGCACGTGCGGATCGATGCGGATGCCGGCAGGGTCCCCGGCGTCGGCGAGCGTGACCTCGCCACGGCTGTGGGTCGTCACGAGCCCGGCCATGAGCGTGAACCCGGTGCCCTCGAACGACATGTCGGGTTCGAGCATCGGCACGCTGAACGTGATCGGCTGGGTGTCGGGCACCGCGAGGGCGGGATCCGACTTCCAGAACCAGTGGCTCTGCGTGACCGAGCGATGGGGGGCGGGCGCCTCGACCGGCCGCTCGGTGCCGAAGATGACGGGCACCAGATAGTGGTCGTGGAGATTCTTGCCTACGGGAAGGTCGGCGACCAGCGGGATGCCGTGGTCGGCGAGCTGCTCGGCCGGGCCGATGCCGCTGCGCAGCAGCACCTCGGCCGAGCCGAACGTTCCCCCGGCCAGCACGATCTCATCCGCCGTCAGAACCTCGAGCTGACCGTCGAACTCGATCTCGAGCCCCGTGGCACGGCCGTCCGCCACGATGACCCGCCGCACGACGACCCCGGTGCGCACATCGAGCGTTCCGGCAGCGACGGCCGGGTGCGCGTAGGCGTCCCACGTGCTCACCCGGTCGCCGTCTTCGACCGTCACCTGCTGACGGGAGACACCCTCGATCGACCCCGAGTTGTAGTCGGGGTTGCGCTCGAGCCCCCACTCCACGGCGGCGTCGATGATCGACTCCTGAATCGGATGCATCGGCTGGTTCTCCTCGATCGGGAGCAACCCCTCTGTGCCGCGCGCGGGATCCGGCGCGCCGCGCCAGCCCTCGATGCGCCGGTAGACCGGTTCGACGTCCGCCCAGGCCCAGCCGGGGCATCCGTCCGCCGCCCAGCCATCGAAGTCGGACGGCAGGCAGCGCACCCAGATCGCGGCGTTCAGGGAATGGGACCCGCCGAGCACCCGCCCGCGCGGCAGATGGATGCGGCGGCCCGCCGCGTGCGCCTGCGGTGCCGTGTAGTAGTCCCAGTCACGCTCGGTGTGCCAGAGGTCGGGGATGTGACTGAGGTCCTGCACGAGCTCGGTGCGGTTGGAGGGGCCCGCCTCGACGATCAGCACCCGCTTGCCGGCGTCGGCGAGTCGGCGGGCGACGATCGATCCGGAGGTCCCCGCGCCCACGACGATGTAGGGGTAGTGGGTCATGATTGCTCCTCTGCTTCGGTGAGTCGGTAGGCGGCCGCGAGCTGCTCGGGCTGATCGCGCAGCGTCGCCGCGCTCTCACGGAGGGTGACCTCCCCCTGCGCGAGCACGACGGCCGAGGTCGCGAGATCGAGCGCGACATGGGTGAACTGCTCGATGAGAAGGATGCCGACGCCGCGCGCGGCGACGCTGCGCAGGACCGGTACGAGACGCGCGACGATCACCGGCGCCAGTCCGAGCGACATCTCGTCGATGACGAGGTATTCGGGGCGGGCGGCGAGCGCGCTTGCGAGCGCGAGCATCTGCTGCTGTCCGCCCGAGAGCGAGCCCGCCGCACGGTCGGCGAACCCGTGCATCTCGGGGAAGATGTCGAGCATCTCCTCGACGGCGGCACCGCGGTCGCGCCGCGGCAGGAGGACAGCCGCGATCTTCAGGTTGTCGGCGACCGAGATGTCGGTGAAGACGCGGTGGCCCTCCTGCATGGTCGCGAGACCCGCCCGCCGCACCCGGTTCGGACGCAGCCCGCGGATCGCCCGGCCGTCGAGCTCGATGTCGCCGCGGATGTCGCGCAGCAGCCCCGCGACCGCCAGCACGAGCGAGGACTTCCCCGCCCCGTTCGCCCCGAGCAGCGCCGTCACCTCGCCGCGCGGGACGGTGAGATCGACACCGCGCACCACCTCGCGCCCGCCACGACGGATCGTGAGGTCGCGGATCGCCAGCTGCTCGCTCATGCCTTCTCCTCCTCGATACCGAGATACGCCTTGCGGACGTCGGGGGACGTGAGCACCTCGGCCGTTGACCCGGCCGCGATGCGGCGCCCGAAGTCGAGCACCGCGACGGTCGCGCACGCGGCACGCACGAGATCCATGTCGTGGTCGACGAGGAGGACCAGCGCGCCGGTCGTCGCCGGAATCCCGGTGATCACCCCGAGGAGCATCTCCGACTCGGCCGGATCGAGACCGGCGGCGGGCTCGTCGAGCAGCACGAGACGCGGCTCGCCGACGACGCAGCGGGCGATCTCGACGAGACGCCGTTCGAGGATCGTGAGGTCGCTCCCGAGTCGGTCCCGCCCATCCAGGCCCACGTAGTCGAGCGCGGCGTCGACCGACGCTCGGGTCGCGCCCGAGTTCTCCGCCGCGAGGAGGAGGTTCTCACGCACGGTCAACGACCGGATCACCTGCTCCTGCTGGAACGATCGGCGCAGCCCCCAGCGGGCGCGACGATGCCGCGGCACGGCCAGCAGCGACTCCCCGTCGATGTGCACACTCCCCTCCGCGGGGATGGCGAACCCGGAGAGCACGTTGAAGGTCGTGGTCTTGCCGGCACCGTTCGGTCCGATGATCCCGCAGACGCCGTCCTCGAACTCGAGGCTGACCGCGTCGAGCGGGGTGACGCCCCCATAGCGCACGGTGACGCGATCGATGACGAGGCGGCTCATGCGGTCACCTCGCGTGCACGTGAGGCACGGCGCGGTGTTCGCCATCGACGCGCCAGCGCGGCGACCGAGCCGGCGATGCCGATCGGATTGGTCGTGATGGCCTGGATCGTGCCGAGGCCCAGGATGATGAACACGAGATCGCCGCTCACTCCCCAGGCCTGGAGCAGCACGGGCACGCCGTAGAAGAAGATGCCGCCGATCACGGCGCCGCTCAGTGAGAACGTGCCGCCGATGAGCACCGTCGCGAACAGCAGCACGGACTGCTGCGCGCTGAAGGTCGTCCCGGTGGAGTCGAGCACCCCCGTGTTGGCCGCGAGGAGCGCCCCCGACAGACCGGTGATGAAGCTGGTGATCAGGAGGGCCAGAATGCGATAACGCGTCACCGGGATGCCGAGGGTGATGGCGCCCGCCTCACCCTGCCGGATCGCCGCCCAGGCGCGTCCCACCCGGGAGGACAGGAGCCACCAGACAGCGAGGAACACGACCGCGACGACCACCGCGACATACCGGAAGTAGGCATCGTCCGAGGCACCCCAGGTCGGCCGCGGCATGGTGTCGGGAACCGTGCCGGCGGGGAGACGCCCGAGGAACCCGGTTCCGCCGTTCGGGAACCCGGTCGCCGTGATGACGACCTGGATGCCGCCCGCGATCATGAGGGTCACGATCGCGAGGGAGAGTCCCGAGAGCTTGAGAGCGGGAAGGCTCAGGAGCGTTCCGATGAGCGCCGTGACGACGGCCGCCGCCACCGCGACCAGCTCGAACGGCAGATCGGTCGCGTAGTAGAGGCGCAGCGTCACCCATCCGCCGACAGCGACGAGGGCGATCTGCATGAGCGACACGAGTCCGAGGCGCCCGTAGAGGATGCCGGCGGCGAGGGCGGCGAGCGAGTAGATCGCGCATGCGGTGAGCGCGAAGAGGCCGGACCCCTGGCCGATACCGGGGAGGAACGGGATGACCACCGCCAGCGCGAGGCCCACGAGGAGGCCGATCGCGCCGACACGGGTGTTTCGGCGGGCGAGGAAGGAGATCATGAGCGCACCACTCCGATGGTCAGCACGCGACGTCGGCCGATGAGGATGACGACGGTGGCGATGAGGAAGGGGACGATCGTCGCGTAGGCGGTGATCGGCTCCCACGCCGACGCGAGGGTCTGCAGGACACCGATCACGAGTCCGCCGACCAGCGTGAGCCACAGTGAGGAGAAGCGTCCGATCACGACGGCCGCGAGCTCGGGGATGATGAGGAAGGTCAGGAAGGCGGGCTCCAGGCGGGTCTGGTTGGCGAGAAGGATGCCGGAGGCTCCGGCGATCGCGCCCGACAGCGCCCAGGCGACGTTCTCGACGAGTCGCACGTTCGTGCCGACGACCGAGGCGAGCTCGCGGTCGCTGGCGAGCGCTCGCATCGACATGCCGATGCTCGTGTAGCGGAAGGCCAGCACCGTGGCGACGACGACGAGCACGGCGAGCAGGAGGCAGATGATCTGCGTGAGGTTCACGCGGCTGCCGCCGACGTTGATCGCGATCGAGCTGGTGTCGAGCCGCAGAGTGCGGGCCTTGTCGTTCCAGGTGAACAGCAGCACGCCGATGATGACGAGGGCGAAACCGAGGGTGGCGATCGCCTTGCGCAGCTCGTCGATGCGCGCGAGATAGGGGCCGGCGAGCAGCCCGAACAGCAGGGCGGCCGCAGCCGCGATCAGGATGCACACGGCGATCCCGATCGCGGGCTGCAGACGTCCTTGGGTGGGAACCAGCTGCCACAGCAGCATCGCGGCCAACGCACCGATGGCGCCGTGGGCGAAGTTGAGGACGCCGGTCGTGCGGTAGAGCACGAGCACCCCGACTCCGGACAGGGCGTACACCGAACCGATCACGAGGCCGGCGACGAGGAAGGGCAGCAGATTCATGGTGTGATCAGTTCCCCGTCAGAAGACCCTGGGACTGCTCGGCCTGTTCGATCGAGGTCAGTTCGGGGTCCGTCACGTTCTGGCAGCCCTCGAGCTCCTGCCACTCGCCGTTGACGAGCTTTGCCATGCGGGTCGCGTGGTTGGCGTGATGCTGGTCGGCGACGCCGTAGTACCACGGGGCGCACAGGAGGTCGGAGGAGAAGCCCTTGATTCCGAGGAGCGCCTGCGAGACGGTGTCGCGGGTGATCTTCGACGGATCCGGGAACTGCTTGATGAGGGTGTCGGTGAAGATCTTGGCGGCGAGGAAGCCGGCCTGGCTGAACGTGTCGCGCGGCGCGTCGGCGGCCGCGTACTTGTCCATCACGGCCTTCCAGAGGGTCTGGTCGGCGCCGGTCGTGGTCGTGACGAGCTGCAGCTCGGAGTTGGCGACGAAGCCGTCCCAGTACTGGCCGATCTGTTGCCCGAACTGCTTGTCGTAGCAGGATGCCGTGCACGACCACTGGATCGACCCCTTCGCGTCCTGCTGCTCGGCCGCGGTGAGGATCGACGCGGTGATCGGCGCCGGGTCCGCGATGACGAGGCTCGTCGCGCCGCTCGAGGAGATCTGGCTCACGAGCGGAAGCCAGTTGCTCTCGTTCGGGTCGGAGAGCACATTGCCGACGAGATCGATACCCTTCGACTTCGCGTAGGCCGAGATTCCGGATGCCACCCAGTCGCCGTTGCCCGGGGTGTTGATGCCGATCGCGAAGAACTTGCCGGCCTGCCCGGCGCGCTCGAAGTACTGCAGCGTGGCGAGGGCGGAGATGCGGGGTCCGGCGTTGACGGGCGCGAGGTTCGACGACGAGAAGCAGGACTGCGGAACCCCGACGCCGAGGATCGAGTAGAGCCCCGCCGCTTTGTAGGCGTCGTTCTGCTGCTGGCAGCCGACGAACGAGGCGTCGCCCACCGAGGCCACGATCGAGGAGTCGGACGCATAGCCGGTCGCGATCTGCGCCGTCTTGGTGGGGTCGAGAGCGTCGTCTCCGACCTGGTAGGAGATCGGGCGGCCGTTGATCCCGCCGTTGTCGTTGATGCAGTCGAAGTAGGCCTTGGCCGAATTCGGGGAGGACGAGAAGTCGACGCCGCCGGATTCGGTGGCGATGGCGACGACCTTGATCGGGGTTCCGGTGGCCTTCTGGCCGTTGCCGAGGCCGCACGCGGCCGTCCCGGCGGCCGCCGAGCCGCCGGATGTGGGGGACGCAGAGGTGTCGGCAACACATCCCGCGAGAGCGATGACAGCTGTTGTCGCCGCTACCGCGAGCAGTGCCCGCATGGTGCGATTCATGGGTGTACTCCTTCGTACGAGATGCGACGCGAGGGACAGCTGCGTCGCGGACAGCCTCGCAATACCGGCGCGGGGGCCGTTGAACGGCGAGGCACCCGCATTGCACGTGCGTGCACAACGTCTTCCAGGCGCCGTAGCCGCGACGTCGTCGGTCATATACGATGCAGACCACGCGGTCACCGGCGACCGCGACTCGTTGGAGGTAACCCCGAATGCTCCACGCCACCCCGAGCCCGCTCCACCACATCGACTCGTTCACGGCCTTCCGTGAGAGCGTGCGCGATACGTTCGTCCCCCTGCAGGTTTCCAGTCGGCGCCCGCACCATTTCCACGCCGCGGCGCGCAGCGCCGAGCTGCGCGACCTGAAGATCGTCGAGATCGCCGCCGATCCGCATGTGGTCGAGCGCACACGCCGCCTCGTCGCCGAGTCGGAGTCCGAACCGAGCTACAAGGTGAGCCTGATGGTCGAAGGCTCCGGCTTCATCTGCCAGGACGGCCGCGACGTCGTGCTGTCACCGGGCGACATCGCCGTCTATGACACGACTCGTCCGTACACGCTCGCATTCGACGACTCATCGATCCGCACGATCGTCGCCATGTTCCCCAAGCGGCTCGTCGACCTGTCCGACGATCGCATCGCCCGGCTGACGGCGACTGCGCTGGGCAAGGACGACCACCTGGGGAGCATGGTCGGCGGCGTGCTCCTGCAACTGGCCGGGCGACTCGAGGCGGTCAGCACCGCGACAGGCTGGCGATTGGCGCGCAATGCGGTCGACCTCGTCAATATCCTGCTGCGAGACTCGCTGCCGGCGACGGAGGGCGCTGGCGGCGAACGGCTGATCGATCGGATCTACTCGTACATCGACGCAGTGCTCGAAGACCCGGGCGTCACGCCGTCGCTCATCGCGGACGCCCATTTCATCTCGGTGCGCTATCTGCATTCGCTGTTCCAGTCCGAGGGGATGAGCGTCGGCTCCTACATCCGGCTGCGCCGCATCGAGCGATGCCGCGACGAACTCGCCGACCCGGACTTCGCGGACATGACCGTGACGGCGATCGCCGCCCGCTGGTCGTTCGCCGACGTGGCCCATTTCTCGCGCACGTTCAAGTCTGTCTACGGCGAGACCCCGTCCGAGTTCCGGTCCCGGATGACCCGCCGCTGACGTCGCCCCGGGAGGGACACACTGCGCGCCGATTCAACATCTGCGCGCTCCGACGCAACCGCCCCGCGTCCGGGCACGCGAGCCTTCACACAGCGGCACGACGATGCGCCGCGGGGAAGGACACTCGCATGAACGACGCGACCGGCACGGCGACGCAGGTCCTGTTCGTCGCTCCCGGCATGATCGACACGGTCACCGGCCCGGCACCCGTGCCCGCGGCATCCGATGTCGTGGTCGCCGTCGACCGCGTCGGCATCTGCGGAACCGATCTGCACCTGCTCGACGGCGAGATCGGTGACCCGTTCCCGCTGGTGCCCGGTCACGAGTTCGTCGGAACGGTGATCTCTATCGGCACCGAGGCGGCCCGCCCGGGGTTGCGCGTCGGTGATCGCGTCGTGGTGGAGATGCTGCTGGCCTGCGGGCGGTGCGCGCGATGCCGCGAGGGTCGTCGCAACCTCTGTGAGCGGGACGATCCCGCGGTCTCACCTGCGGCGGGGCGCCAGATGGGCGTGAACATCCCCCGCACGCTCTCGCCCTTCACCGGCGGGTACGGCACCCACCTGGTGGTTCCCCCTGAGGGCGTCATCCACGTGCTTCCGCCCACGCTCCAGAACGACGTCGCGGTGCTCACCGAGCCTCTCGCGGTCGCGGTGCGGGCGGTCGAGCGCGGTCGCGTCGGCCTCGGCGACGACGTCGTGATCATCGGCCCGGGCCCGATCGGTCTGCTCGTCGCAGCGGTTGCGTCGGCGGCCGGTGCCCGGCACGTCATCGTCGTCGGCGGTCGCCCCGAGCGGCGGGTGCTCGCACGCTCGTTCGGCGCGACGGACACCCTCGCAGAGCGCGGGGCCGAGCTCCACTCGCGGATTCGCCACCTGCTCCCCGGCGGTCCGGACGTGGTCATCGAGTGCGCCGGGAATCCCACGGCGCAGCAGGACGCGATCCGTCTGGTCCGGCGCGGCGGTCGGGTTGTGCTCGCCGGGGCATGTGGCGGCGGCGCGGCGCTCACGATCGCACCGGATGAGGACCTCCTCACCCGGGAGATCGACATCCTGCCGTCGTTCCTTGCCGCGGGCGGCTATGAACGCGCCATCACGCTGCTCGATCAGGCGCGATTCCCGTTCGCCTCGCTCATCACCCACATCTTCCCGCTCGATGAGGCGAGCACCGCGCTCGCCGCCGTTCGCGGTCGTACGGAGGGGCTGATCAAGGCCGTACTCCTCATCCCCTCCCCCTCACCCACTCTCACCGGAGGTCACTGATGTCCCATTCCGAGAACGTCACCGTCTCGCGCACGACCCACGATGCCGACCAGGGCACGTGGAAGTCATACGACGACTTCGCGACCGGAATCGACACTTATCGGATGCCGCAGGCCGACCTCGCCGGACGATCGATCGCCTGGGAGTTCGACGGCGGCATCGGTCTCGCCGTGGACGTCCTGGCCGATGGCACCGCCCGGTGGCGGTCGGCAGCCCTTCTGAGCACACCGGATGGCACGGTGGACCCGTACGACGCGGTGCGTGTGCGCGACGACGTGGTGTTCTTCAACCTGCCCCTCACGTCGCGGTCTCAGGACGCGATCACGGTGTTCTGGTCGGAGACGACCGGTCGCGCACTGATCATCCACTCCGTGATCGGCGAGCCGCGACCGGGAATGCCGCAGGTGCAGCAGACGATCGCCGCGGGGCGTGTCGTCGGACAAGATGTGACGGGGGTGAAGCCCGCGCCGTCGCGCGATCTGATCGGCTTCCGCGAGCTCGTGCGCTACAGCCCCGTGCACCTGTACGAGCACGTGTTCCTCTCGAGCGAGCGCTACTGCTGGCAGTGCCTCCACGGCGAGCAGCGCGGGCACGGCGACGTCGACATGTCGTCGGTGTGGAAGTTCGACGACTCCGGCCTCTACCTGTTCACGTTCCGCGAGTTCGTGATCCCGGTCGCGAGCGTCTGGCTGCACGACCTCGGCTACGCGCTGCGCACGACGGGGATCTTCCTCGGCACCGCGCCCGGCGGCGGCGCCGACCACCGCCTCGCGGGCGGCCACATCTATCCGCTCGGCAACGTCGTGTACCCCGACGTCGAGCCCGTCTGACCCACCGAAAGGACACCCGCATGAGCCGCGCTCACGACATCATCACGCGACACTACGAGGCCAGCGCCGGCGGCGATCTCGCCGGGATGCTCGCCCCCATCGAGCCCGACACGACCTGGACCGAGGCGGCCGGGTTCCCGCGTGCGGGCACCTACGTCGGCCCCGACGCCGTGCGCGTCCACGTGTTCGACGCACTCGCCCGCGACTTCGACGGCTATCGCTTCGACCTCGACGAGCTCGTCGACGCGGGCGATGTGCAGGTCGGCATCGGCACGTACTCGGGCACCTTCCGCGAGACGGGGCGCCCGTTCACCGCGCGGGTCGCGCACATCTGGCGGCTGGCATCCGACCGGGTGGTCAGCTTCGAGCAGATCGTCGACAGCGCGCAGGTTCGGACAGCGATGACGCCATGAGCGCACCCGCCCGTCCCGCCTCGGCGAGCATCCCCCCGATCGGACTGGCGGTCGCGGGCGTGCGGGGCAGCGGCGGCATCCATGTCGTCTCAGCGGCGATCGACGACGGCTTCCGCCTGATCGTCACCGACCCTGACTACGACAACGACGGCACGGTCGGCGCGGCGATTGCCGCGGCAGCCGTCCCGCGTGATCTCGTCACGGTCGCGACCCGGCTGCCCGCGAGTCGCACGAGCGCGAACGAGGCGACGAAGTTCGTCGAGGAGTTTCTGCTGCGCACCCAGCTGGAGCACATCGATCTCATGCTGGTGCCGTGGATCGGGGCGGCGCGCTCGCTGGCGGCCTGGCACTCTCTCGCGAAGGCCCGGGTGCGAGGCCTCGTCAGCCGCGTGGGTGTCGCGGGGTTCGGCGCGGCGGAGAGTGACGCCCTTCTCGAGGCGACCGGAGATCGGCCGGCCGTCGACAAGATCGTCGTGCACCCGCTCGCTCCCCAGCGCGAGTTGCGGCGCGACCTCGATGGCCGAGGCGTCAGGGTGCTCGCCGCGCATCCGACGGGCCTCGGAGACGGGATGCTGCGGCATCCGGTGCTCGTGCGCGCCGCACGCGAGGAGGGTCTCACCCCGGCGCAGCTGGCGATCGCCTGGTCGGCGGCTCGGGGGATGATCCCGCTGCCGACGGCGAGATTCCCGGCCCGGCAACGCGAGAACCTCGCCGCGCTCGATCGACCGCTGGCGGAGTCGACGCTCGCCGTCATCGACCGCGTGTGCCCCGACGGCCCGTCGCGGATCGAGACGATCGCCGGGTGAGCGGCGCCGGGGTCGTCGCGCAGTGAGGGTTCGCATCGCAACCTCGCTGGTGAACCCGCCGCAGCGCGCGAGGTATGCGGCATCCCCATGGCGGATGCCGCGGCCCCGCGTCAGCCGCCGAGAGCCGTGACGACGGCGAGCGAGTCCACGTAGTCGCGCCAGCCGACGATGCGTCGATCGACGAGGGTGACGACGGAGCAGAACCGGTTGTCGTGCGCGCGGCCCGCCGCCGTGCGTCCGTGCACCTCGTATTCGAGCGTCACGACGCCACGGTCGGCGTCGTGCGCGACCTGCAGCCCGTCGGCCCGCTCGATCTGCATGTCGTAGCCGGCGAACCAGTCCATGTAGGCCGCGCGCCCGCGGATGACGGGCCCGAACCCGGCGAAGACGTAACGGAACTCGAACTCGGCGTCCTCCGCCACGGCGTCGCAGAAGTGCTCACCGTCGACGAGATCACCCAGCCCCTCCCGCACGACCGCGTAGAACGGATCGGCGTTCGGCCGGAACGCAGGGTGCGAGCGGTCGGCGGGTTCGTGGTGGTGCGGCAGGGTCATGCGGACCTCTTTTCGGCGGTGCCCCTGGAGGGACTCGAACCCCCAACCGTTTCCTTAGGACGGAACTGCTCTTCCATTGAGCTACAGAGGCTGGCCCTCCGAGTCTAGCGGCGCCTCACCCGCCGGATTCGGATGCCGCGGCCCCCTGTGCGGCCGCGACGACGCCTTCCACGCTCTGCTCCAGGAACGCCACGATCTGCTCGACCGGGGTGCCGGTGCCGAGGGCGAGGTCGAGGAGCACTTCCTGGGCGAACACGACCCAGGAGTGGAGGGCGACCCGCAGCATCCGGGTGTCGCGATAGCCGAGCTCGCCGTAGACCTCCAGCAGGCGGGCGGCCTGCGCATCGCGGGCTTCGTCGACCACCCGGCTCGCCTCGGCGTCGCGGCTCGACGACCCGCGCACCAGGGAGGCGAAGACGCCGCTGTGCTCGCGCACGAACATGACGATGCGGGTGAGGGTGTCGTGCAGGCGCTCCCGCGGGGCGAGGTCGCGGCGCGGGGTGGTCGCGTGCAGCATGCCGTCGCGGGCGAGGGTGACGACGTCGCGGTGCAGGCCCTGCTTCGAGCCGAAGTAGTGGAAGACGAGGCCGCGGGAGACGCCGGCCTGCTCCGAGAGCACCTCGATGGTCAGCTCGTCGAGGGGGCGCGTGGCGAGGAATGCCACACCGAGGGCGGTGAGCTGCTCCCGTCGCTCCTCGGGCGTCAACCGCGTACGACGCACCCCGACCATGGCTATGACCATACTGTCGACACCTCCCCTCCTCCGGGCGCGCCATCGGCGTCGCACCCGGACTGTGAGGACTTTCTCACCAACGTGTCCACCTTATTGACAATTAGTCAATGGTGTCTATCATCGTGTCAGAACCACCCGCAGCACAGCCGCTGCACCCCGCAGCAATGACGCTGCACCTCACCCCCCGGAGGACACAATGAAGTTCCGCAACATCGCGCGCTCGCGCGCAGGACGTATCGCCATCGTCGCCGTCCCGGTCGCCGTCGTCACCTCGGTGCTCGCCGGCGGCGTCGCCCAGGGCCAGGTGCCCGTCTCGTTCTCGGTCTCGGGCAGCTCGTTCCAGATCTCCGCCACCGAGCTCGCCGGCACTGGCTTCTCCCAGTACTCGGGCGTCGCCACCGACGCGAAGGGCGGCCAGCACAGCGTCGCGATCGCCAACATCAAGTCGGCGTCGCTCACGGCGCTCTGCCAGGCCGTCATCACCGACACCCCGCTCGGCAAGGTGGGCCTGCTGGTCACCGCCGGCGGCGAGGGCACCCCTGCCACCGCGACCGACCTGCAGATCGGCATGACCGACCTCAAGGGCGACTCGTCGTTCGGCAACATCCGCATCGGCGTCGACGCCTCGCAGGTGAACACGAACGCGAAGGGCACGGCGGGCGAGTTCGCCCAGGACGCCGACACCATCACGATCAAGAACCTGCAGCAGATCGCGTGGAGCACCCAGGCGGGCGTCTTCAACCTCGCCAACATGCACGTGCAGATCACCGACGGGTCGAAGGGCTGCTTCTGAGCAGCCCCATGACCACCGTTCCTCGAACCCGATCGGAGGCTGCTGCCATGTCCACTCGACGTGCCCGCTTCGCCGCCTGGTCCCGCCGGCGGCCCCTCGTCGGCGCGATCCTCATCGCTGTCGGCGGCGTGGAGATGTTCTTCTCCGGTCAGCTCGACCTCGGCAACATCCAGGTGCAGCTCGGCTTCTCGGGGCTGCAGGCGACCATCATCCCGGTCGCCCTGGTGCTGTTGGGCGTGCTGATCGTCGCGATGCCCATGCATCGCATCTTCTACGGTGTGATCGCTCTGGCGATCTCGATCTACTCACTCGTCGGCGTCAACCTCGGCGGCTTCATCATCGGGATGGTGGTCTCCACCGTCGGTGGCGTGATCGCCGTGTCATGGGTGCCCGCCGACGGTGAGCGTCGCCTGCGCCGCCGCGAGGCGAAGCGGGCCACCCGCCAGGACGAGGAGGCTGCGGCGGAGGAGGGCGATGCGGACGGCGCCACCGCCGATCTGACGATCGACGAGATCACGGCGGCGAGCGCATCATGATCCGCCATCGCCTTGCCATCGCGGCCGCCGCGGTGGTCGGATGCCTCGTGGTCGGCGCCGCGACCGTCGGTGCCGCCCGCTCCCCCGAAGCCCCGACCGGCCTGTGCATCCCACTGCTGATGAACTGCAGCACGCCGACGCCGACGCCGACCCCGTCGCCGTCGCAGACCTCGGGCAGCTTGCTGCCGGGTCTGCCGTCACTGCCGGGTCTCGGCGGCGGATCCACCTCACCGACGACGCCGACCTCCCCGGGCACGCCCACCACCCCGACGCAGACCAACGCGTCATGGGGACAGGCGATCTTCGACCAGGGCGCACCGACCCTCACGAAGTACCCGGCGCAGCTGGGCGCGCAGGGTCTCTCGTTCACGGGGCTCAAGGGCATCGCACTCGTCACGGTGCGCACGGTCGACGGAACGCTCGAGCCGGCCATCCGCATCAGCGCCGACTCGGTCACGGTGCAGGGCTTCTCGCTCACGGTGCGCCAGTTCACCGGCCCGTCGCTCGCGACCACCGCCGACAGCATGACGCTCAGCGGCGACGCCCAGGTCTACCTGAGCTCACTGACGGCCGTGCTGCCGACGGGTCAGGCCATCACGATCGGGCAGGACACGCCGCCACCCGCCGACGGCATCACCTCGCTGCTGCGGGTGACGTTCGGTCTGCTGGGCGCCACGGCTCACAACATCACCTACCCCAACACCCACCAGTCGTTGACCGACGGCTGAGTCGCCCCGGGAGGGACGCGAGGGGGCGGATGCCGCGGCATCCGCCCCCTCGTGGTGTCACCGGAAGTCGCGGGACCGATGCTCGACGCCGACTCTCAGGTCTTCGAAACGGTCGGCGAGGATGTTCGCGACGCCCTCGGGCGACCGTTCGAGCATGCCCCGCACGATGAGGGCGGGAGCGTCGCGCGCGAGCGTGCGGTGACGGTTCCAGACGCCGACCGAGCAGATGACGTTGACGAGGCCGTGCTCGTCCTCGAGGTTGAGGAAGGTCACCCCCGACGCTGTCGCGGGACGCTGCCGGTGGGTCACGAGCCCCGCCACCTCGACTCGGCGACCGTCTTCGTGGGTGCGCAGCTCGGCGGAGGTGAGCACTCCGCGCGCGTCGAGTCCGGAACGGTAGTGGGTCATCGGGTGGTCGTCGGTCGAGATGCCCGTCGCCCACAGGTCGGCGGCGAGCGTCTCGTAGCTCGACGGGTCGGAGAACAGCGGCGGCTGCACGGCGACGATCGAGTCGGGCAGGTACTCGGGGCGGTCCTGCGCGGCGGCGCCCGCACTCCACAGGGCGTCGCGCCGCGACATCCCGAAGCAGGCGAACACGTCGGCTGTGGCGAGCGCCTCGACCTGCGCCTCGGTAATGCTCGTGCGGCGCACCAGGTCGCGCATGTCGCGGAACAGCCCCCCGGCGTCGCGGGCGGCCACGATGCGCCCGGCGACGTCGGCGCCGATCCCGCGGATCGCCGCGAGCCCGAGCCGCACCGCGAACCCGCCGTCGCGACGATGAGCGGCGCTCTCATCGGGGGCCGCCGGGTCGAAGGGCGCCACCGGCGGCTGGTCACGGTGGGCGCACGCGGGGCGCCCGGTCGGCGCGGGACGCGCGGCCGGTGCGGCGGGCATGCGATCGTCGGCGGGTAGGGGGCGGGGCGCGGCATCCGCCCCGGCGTCACCCGGGGGCGCGGCGGGCGCGGCATCCGCCCCGGCGAGCGGCTCGAGCCCTGCCTCGACGCCCGAGAGCTGCAGGTCGGGCTTGCGCACCTCGACGCCATGACGCCGGGCGTCGGCGGTGAGGGTCGCAGGCGAGTAGAACCCCATCGGCTGGGCGCGCAGCAGCCCGGCGAGGAACGCCCCCGGGTAGTGCAGCTTGATCCACGAGCTGGCGTAGACCAGCAGCCCGAACGACAGCGAGTGCGACTCGGCGAACCCGAAGTTCGCGAACGCCTGGATCTTCGCGTAGATCGCATCGGCATCGTCGCCCACGAGCCCGTGCTCGGCCATGCCGGCGTAGAGCTTCTCCCGTAGCGAGTCGATGCGTTCGAGACCCCGCTTCGACCCCATCGCCCGCCGCATGAGGTCGGCGTCCTCGCCGGTGAGCCCGCCGACGGCCATGGCCATCTGCATGAGCTGCTCCTGGAAGATCGGGATGCCGAGCGTGCGCGCGAGCACCGGCTCGAGCTTCGGGTGCGGGTAGGTCACTTTCTCGCGGCCCAGCTTGCGGCGCACGAACGGATGCACCGCCCCGCCCTGGATCGGCCCCGGCCGGATGAGCGCGATCTCGACGACGAGGTCGTAGAACGAGCGCGGCTGCAGCCGCGGGAGCAGCCCCATCTGCGCCCGCGACTCCACCTGGAACACTCCGATCGAGTCGGCCCGGCACAGCATGTCGTAGACCGCCGCCTCTTCTTTCGGCAGGGTCGCGAGCGTCCACTCCTCCCCCGTCGAGGCGCGGATCAGATCGAAGCAGTACTGCAGGGCCGCGAGCATGCCGAGCCCCAGCAGGTCGAACTTGACGAGCCCCATCCACGCGGCGTCGTCCTTGTCCCACTGGATGACGGTGCGCCCCGGCATCCGCGCATGCTCGATCGGCACCACCTCGCCCACCGGACGGTCGGTGAGCACCATGCCGCCCGAGTGGATGCCGAGATGGCGAGGCGCCTTCAGCAGCGCCGAGGCGTACTCGATGACCTGATCGGGGATGTCGTGCCCCTCGCCGGTGTCGAGCGACGCACCCCACCGCTCGACCTGCTTCGACCAGGCGTCCTGCTGCCCCGGCGAGTAGCCGAGGGCGCGGGCCATGTCGCGCACCGCGTTCTTCGGCCGGTACTGGATGACGTTCGCGACCTGGGCGGCGTTGTGACGTCCGTAGGTGGCGTAGACCCACTGGATGATCTCCTCGCGCCGATCGGAGTCGAAGTCGACGTCGATGTCGGGCTCCTCGTCGCGCAGGCTCGACAGGAACCGTTCGAACGGCAGCCGGTAGAAGATCGCGTCGACGGCGGTGATGCCGAGCAGATAGCAGACGGCGCTGTTAGCCGCGGAGCCGCGACCCTGGCAGAGGATGCCGCGGCGACGCGCCTCCTGCACGATGCCGTGCACGATGAGGAAGTAGCCCGGGAAGTCCTTCTGCTCGATGACCGCCAGCTCGTTCTCGATGCGGCGGCGGTCGTCGTCGCCGAGCCGGGGATAGATGACGGGCACCGCATCCCACACCAGCTGCCGCAGCCACGACATGGGGGTGTGTCCGGGCGGCACCGGCAGCTTCGGCAGCGCCGGCTTCGCGCGACGCAGCGGGAACGCCAGCTCGTCGGCGAGCACGACCGAGCGGGCGACCGCACCGGGGTACCGGGCGAACCGGGTCGCCATCTCGGCGCCCGACCGCAGGAACGCGCCGCCGTGCGCCGGCAGCCAGCCGTCGAGCTCGTCCATGCTGCGGTTCGCCCGCACCGCCGCGACGGCGGCCGCGAGGGTGCGGGTGCGAGGGTCGGCGTAGTGCACGTTGCCGGTCGCGACCGTCGCGAGCGACCGGTCGGCGGCGAGCGCGGCGAGCAGGTCGTTGTCGGCGCTGTCGCGCACCCCGCCCTGGTCGAGCAGCTCGACGACGACCTGGTCGGCGCCGAACAGGTCGACCAGCGTGTCGAGGGCGTCGGCCGCCGCCCGTGCACCGCCCGCGGCGAGTGCGGAGCGCACGGCGCCCTTGCGGCATCCGGTCAGAATCGTCCAGGCGCCGTCCGCCTGCTCGGCCAGGGTCGGCAGGTCGTAGACGGGCTTGCCCTTCTCGGCCCCGGTGAGCTGACCGTGGGTGAGGGCGGCGGCGAGCCGGTGGTAGCCCTCCTGTCCGCGCGCGAGCACCAGCAGGTGGGTGCCCTCGGGGTCGGCGCGACCGTTCTGCACCGCGGTGAGCTCGAGCGACAGCTCGGCCCCGAACACGGTGCGCACGCTGCGCTGCTCGGCGGCCTCGGCGAACCGCACGATGCCGTAGAAGCCGTCGTGGTCGGTGATCGCCAGCGCGTGCAGCCCCAGCCGCTCCGCCTCCTCGACGAGCTCCTCGGGCGATGAGGCGCCGTCGAGGAAGGAGTAGGAGGAGTGCGCGTGCAGCTCGGCGTAGGGCACGACCGCCTCGGGCCGCTCGATCGGCGGGGCGACGTAGGGCCCGCGCTTGTGCGACCACGCCGGGCTGTCACCGCCGTCGGCGCCGGCCGGGGTGTCGCGGGGGCGCCGCCGGTCGCTCAGCGCCCGCTCGAGCTCCGACCAGGGCACGGCCGGGTTGTGCCAGCCCATCAGTCGTACCGCCCCTCGATCGACCAGACCCCCGCCTCGCACACCAGCAGCCACGCGCTCTGGCGGGCGTCGACGATCTGGAACCGGTGCGCGATGCGGCGGCGTGCGGCATCCCATTCGCGTTCGATCACCGGCCACGGCCCCGCCCACGACGTCACTCCGAGTCGGCGCCCCTCGACCGTGAGCTGGTGGGGAACGGCGGAGAGGATGCCGCGCTCGTCGACGCCGACCGTCTCACCGTCGACGTCGACGACGGCCGCCGCCCGCTCGGGACGATAGACCGTCGCCGGCAGCGGCGAGGGCAGCGACCCCGGCCAGGGGCGCCCCCGTTCACGAGCGAGCACCACCCGGTCGCCCCACGGCACGAGCACCTCGCGCTCGGCGAGCCAGCGCCCGCCGCCGAGCGTCGGGGTGAGCACGCCGCGGTGGCCGAGCATGGCCTGCACGCGCGAGAGCGCGTGGTGCACCCGTTCGTCGGGACCCGAGCCGAACCCGGCGAGGCGCGGCGCATGGTGGGAGGCCTGTTCGACGGCGGCGGGCTCGAGCCGCACGAGCACGACCCCGCTCGCGAGGGCGTCGTCTTCGGCGAGCTGCCAGCGCACCCGGTCGATGACCGCCGCGGCGTCGAACGACCCCGGGTGCAGCCACACCCGCTCGCCGTGCTCGCCGCGGTCGCCGGTGAGCGCGACCCGCAGCTCGGTGCAGACGAGACGCTGGTCGTCGAGGCGGGCGATGAACGCGTCGGCGGTGCGGCGCAGCGCGAAGCCGACCTGCTCGGCGATCTCGAGCGGCGGGTCGAAGGCGATCTCGGCGTGCAGCTCGGCGGGCGGTGTGCGCGGCTGCACGACCCGGGAGTCGAGCCCGGCGGCGAGCGCGTGCAGCCTCTCGCCGACGGGACCGAGGCGTGCCGCGACCCGCTCGACCTCGAGCGCGGCGAACTCTCCGAGCGTGTGCACCCCGAGGCGTGCGAGCAGGTGCACGATCTCGGCGCCCGTGTCGGCGGCGTCGGCGAGCACCGTCGCGGGCAGCGGGGCGAGGAAGGCGGCGGCGGCCCCGGCGGCGACCACCCGCACCGGGTCGCGCGCCGTGGTCGCCGCGCGGGCCGCCCGCTCAGCGGTGAAGGGACCGTCGGCGACCCCGGCGCGCACGTCGGCGACGCCCGCCTCACCGAGGGCCGCGCGCAGCACCTGCGCGGCCCGTTCCTCGCCCTCGTAGTAGCGCGCGGGGCCCCGGGCGCGCAGCGCGCACAGCCCCGCCCGCACGATCTGCACTCCGGGGGCGAGCTGTTCGACGCGGCTCACGAGGGGCAGGAACAGCCGGTTGTCGCGGGCGTCGTCGGCGGCGGCCACCCGCAGCGCGGGGCACCGCGCCTGGGCGTCGCGCCGTTTCATCCCCCGACGCACCCCGTCGGCGCGGGCCGCCGCCGAGCAGGCGACGACGAGGTTGCCGGCGACGATCGCGACGGCCCCTTCCTCCCCGGGCGGAGTGCCCTCCTCGCGAGCGAGCGCGGCGACGGGCCAGTCGGGGACCCACAGGACGAGGCTGCGCGCGGGGGCCGCCATCATCCCACCGCCCGCAGCAGCGGCACCGCCGCCGGCTCCCGCTCTGCGACCACCCCGTCGGGTGCGGCCACCGCCCGTTCGGGCGCGATGCCGGCGAGCGCGCCGGCGGGGTCGGGCAGCAACAGCCGCGCCCGCCGCGGCACGCCCGCCTGCCGGGTCTGCACCGACACGGTGAGCGCACGCGAGCGCAGATAGCCGTCACCGGCACCCAGCCCGCTCCACTCGGGGGATTCGAGACCGATGGATGCCGCGGCCTGCGGCCACACCCCCTGCACGAGCAGCACCGCGTTGCGTTCGCGCAGCCGGGCGCCGAACCGCGACGCGTCGGCGTCGGACACCCTCCCGGCAGGGCGCACCGCGACGACCGGCAGCACGTCGGCGAGGGTGGCCGCGACGGCGAGCCAGCGCGGCCCCGGGTCGGGCACGAGCACGAGTCGCGACAGGTCGACGCCGAGATCGGATGCCGCCTCCGCCCCCAATTCGGGAACCCCCACCACCGCGCACCATGACCCCGTCCGCGAGGGCGCGGCCAGCAGGGAGAGCAGGAGTGAGGTGGAGGGGCCGAGCGCATAGGCTGCGCCGGCACGGAGTCCGCCGCCGGGCAGGAGCCCGGCGAGGGCGGAATGCGTGGGCAGGATCGGGGCGTCGAGCGAGCGACCCTGCATGCGGTCGAGTTGCGCGCGGAGCCGCAGCACCTCGGCGGCGGCGTCTTCTCGCACGATGACCTTCACTCCGACAGATTAGAACGTATGTTCCATTCCTTCAACGTCGTTTTCGAAGATATGAGCGACCACCGACATCCGCTCGCCCCACCGCGTCGCGCCCCGAGGAGACCCCGACGTGGGCGGCTCGACCCTACGTCAGAGCCGGGACACGACGGCGTCTCGGCGGGAGCGACCCCATCACGACCCCGCCCAGCACGAGCACGAGACCGGCGATCTGCGCGAGGCCGAAGGCCTCGCCGGCGAGCGCCACCCCGAGCACGACCCCGGTCACCGGGTTGAGCAGTCCCACGACCCCGACGACGCTGCCGGGCAGGCGGGCGAGCCCCGTGAACCAGGCGGCGTACGCGAGCACGGTGGCCACCACGATGACGTAGGCGAAGCCCGCGATGGCGGGCGGGTCGAGCACCGGCGGCGCCCCCTCGACGAGGATCGCGAACGGCAGCACGACGATGGATCCCGCCACGAGCTGCCAGGCGGTCATCGTGACCGGCGGCACCCCCGCACCCCATTTCGCGGTCAGCACGAATCCGAGGGTCGACGAGAGCATCGCCCCGATCGAGGCGACCACACCCCAGGGGTCGACCGGGCCGCCGCCCGGCCCGAGCATGATCACGACGCCGACGATGCCGACGAGGGCGCCGACGACGGCGATCACCCGGGGGCGCTGGCCCCGCAGCATCCACGACAGCAGGATCATGAAGGCGGCCGACGTCGACATCAGGGTCGCAGCGAGGCTCGAGGGGAGCCGTTGGCCGACGATGTAGACGAGCACGTTCAGGCCGCCGACGGTCAGGGTGCCGAGCACGAGCGAGCGCCACCACCACGAGCCGCGCGGCAGCACCCGCACGAACGCGAGCACGACGAGGCCGGCGGGGAGGCATCGGATCACCCCGCCCCAGAGCGGGATGTCGGGCGGCAGCAGATGCCGGGTGACGACGTAGGTGCTCCCCCAGGCGATGGGCGCGATCGCGGTCAGGAGGATCCAGCGCCATCTTTTATCTTCCACGGAAGATAATCTACCGCGATCTCGACGTTCCCCTTCCATGGAAGATAAGGTCGCGTCATGGATGCCGCCCCCGACCGCGTCGCGCAGATCCAGGCCGACTGGCGGCGCGAGCGACCCGATCTCGACCCGTCGCCACAGGGAGTCATCGGACGCCTGCATCGCCTCGCGCTCGCCCTCACCGCCGAGCTCGTGCCGGTCTACGCCGCCCACAGCCTCACCGAGGCCGAGTTCGACCTGCTCGCGAGCCTGCGCCGCATCGGCGCCCCCTACGAGCTGCCCGCCGGAGAGCTCGCCGCCCACACCATGGTCACCACCGGCGGACTCACCAAGCGCGTCGACCGGCTCGTGCAGCGCGGCCTCGTCGCCCGCACCGGCTCCGCCACCGACGCCCGCCGCCGCCTCGTGCGCCTGACCCCCGCGGGCGTCGCCCTCATCAACGCCGCCTTCACCGACCACATGCACAACGAGCGCCGCCTCGTGCAGCTGCTGAGCGACACGGATGCCGCGGCCCTCGAGTCCGCCCTCACGCACTGGCTCGCCGCGCTCGGCGGCGACGATCCGACCACCCCGGGCGCTCTCCCGGCACGCTGACCCGAGCGCACGCTGACCCGAGCGCGCGGGACGACGCGGCCACCCCCGGTGGCCGCACCCGCCCGTGCGGGGCTACGCGGCGAGCGCCAGGTACGGCTCCCACCGCGGATCGGCCCGCTCGGTGCCGCGCACGGTCCACTGCGCGCCGCGCGGGGCGCCCGGCTCCATGCGCAGCGTCCACGCCATCTCCTGCGGCGTGCGGTCGCCCTTCACGTTGTTGCACCGCAGGCAGCAGGCCACGAGGTTCTCCCACGTGTCCTTGCCCCCGCGCGACCGCGGCTGCACGTGATCGATCGTCGACGCCGCCTTCCCGCAGTAGGCGCAGCGGTTGCCGTCGCGACGCAGCACGCCTCGGCGGGTGACCGGCACCCGGCGCGCGCCGGGCACGCGCACATAGCGGCTCAGGATGATCACGGCGGGTCTGTCGCACGCGCCGCGCAGCCCCACGACGGGGTCTCCTTCGACGCGTTCGACGACCGTGGCCTTCTCGTTCATCACGAGCACGAGGGCTCGTTTGAAGGAGACCACGGCCAATGGCTCATAGCCGGCGTTCAGCACCAGGGTGCGCATATCTCGTGTCCTCTCGAATCGCCGGGACGGCTTCGCGGATATTCGATTCGTGACGCGAGGGAGAGTCTTCAGGGCATGAAAAAAGGCGCTGTCTCACAGACAGCGCCTTGGACGCACGGCGACCCCGTGGCATCCGCTCACATGATGCCGAAGGACGAGCAGACCGAGCGCGTCCGTGGTGCGGATGCGAGGTATGCAGCCCATCGGCTTCCTCCGAATCTCTCTCGGCGTCGAGTCAGAGAATAACCCACCACGACACGCCCGGGCGCACAACGGCCCTGAACACGAGGTTGCGTGTCGGGGAACGAGAGAGCGGATGCCTCGCTCAGCCCGCGTTCTGCTGCAGCCAGGCGTACGGGTCGACGTAGTTGCCGTTGATCTTCACCTCGAAGTGGAGGTGGTTGGCGGTCGACTGCCCGGTGGAGCCCATGAGGCCGATGATCTGTCCCACCTGCACCTGCTGGCCGGGCTGCACGAGCACGCCGCCGTCCTCGAGGTGGCCGTAGAGGGTGCTGACCTGCTGGCCGTTGATCACGCTGTCGATGACGATCGCGTGTCCGTAGCCGTAGTAGTAGTTGCCCGCGGCCGCGACGCGCACGGTTCCTGCGGCGGCGGCGAAGATCGGGGTGCCCTGGGCGTTGAGCAGGTCGACGCCCATGTGGGTGCCGCCGCGCGAGAGGAAGCCGTCGCCGACCCTGGTGCCCGCCATGTCGACCGGCCAGCGCACGATCCCGCTGCCGGGGGCGACGAGGCTCAGGTTGACCGACGCGACGCGGCTGACGACGCTCGCCGACTTCGCGCGGGCAGCGGCCGCCTCGGCGGCCTTCTTCTTCGCGAGCTCATCGGCGGTCGTGGCCGAGTAGCTGTCACGCGTGATGCTCGACTGCGAGGCATCCGAGGCGATCACGAGCGACTGGGCGTTCTCGGCGGCGAGCTGCTGCACGGTCTGGGTTCCATCGCCCGAGGAGAACGCGCCGTAGGCGGGGAGGGCGACGGTCGCGACCAGACCGCCGACCATCGTCAGGATGACGACGCTGCGCACGGGGCCGGCCGCGCCCTTGCGGCGGGGAGCGCTGGAAGTGGGGCGCACGGCGCTCGCCACCTGCTTCACCTTTCCCTTGGCCGCCTCTGCGGCAAGACGTGCGCCCTCTCGGGTGCTGCGCCTCGTGGCGGGGGCCGTCGCGGTCTCACCGCTCTCGGGGGTAGGCGAAATCTCGTTGTCGGTCACTCAATCCTCCGGCGCCCCTGGCGGCGTGCGCCCGGCTCGTCGGCACTGTGTGTTTCGGGCACGTGGTGCGGGTCGCGGAGGGAAGGACGAGCCGATGGGGCGATTCACTCCGGGTCCGTCGGCGGGATTGTCGCCTGTGGACTGTGACAGGCTACCCGACGGTAACGAACATGTCACGTCGATCTGACGGCGCGTGCGGATGCCGCGGCATCCCGACCCGCGGCGTCGGCGCCCCCGGGCGCCGACGATCAGGCGCGGTCGTCGACGAGGAAGATGTGCGCGGCGACCTCGATCGGCAGCTCCAGCCCCTCGTCGGTGCCGTCCATCTGCACGAGCACGTAGCCCTCGCTGTAGCGATAGGTGCCGGATGCTCCGGGCACGACGCCCGCGCCGCGCAACTGCTGCAGCAGCTCGGGGTCGACCTGGGCGGGCTCGGCGAGTCGGCGCACGGTGCCGGTGACGGGCTCGTCGCTGTCGCCGAGGCGGCGCACGAGTCCGACCACACCCTGCTCGAACGTGGTCGCCGGGCTGTCGCCGAGCTGATCGAGGCCGGGGATCGGGTTGCCGTAGGGCGACTCGGTGGGGTGACCGAGCAGCTGCACCAGTCGACGCTCGACCTGCTCGCTCATCACGTGCTCCCAGCGGCAGGCCTCTTCGTGCACATAGGCCCAGTCGAGGCCGATCACGTCGGAGAGGAGGCGTTCGGCGAGACGGTGCTTGCGCATCACGTCGACGGCCTTCTGGCGCCCCGCGCCGGTGAGCTCGAGCGACCGGTCGTCGGCGACGACGACGAGGCCGTCGCGCTCCATGCGCCCGACCGTCTGCGAGACCGTGGGTCCGGAGTGCCCGAGCCGCTCCGAGATGCGGGCACGCAGCGGGATGATGTTCTCCTCCTCGAGCTCGAGGATCGTGCGCAGATACATCTCGGTGGTGTCGATGAGATCGGTCATGCGGAGTCCTCGGGGCGCAAGAAGGGAATGAGGAAACCCTATCCAATCCCCGCCGACACCGGGCCGCGCGGTGGGGCGATCGCGTGCGTCATGGGGGCGTCGCGGCATCCGTCGCGCCTTTAGGATCGGTGTCATGCCCCATGTCGTGCTGCCCCGCGAGATCCTGCCCACCGACGGACGCTTCGGCTGCGGGCCGTCGAAGATCCGCGCCGCCCAGCTCGAGCACCTTGTGGGCCCCGGTGCGAGCATCCTCGGCACCTCGCACCGCAAGTCGCCGGTGAAGAACCTCGTCGGCAGCACGCGCGCCCGCCTTGCGGAGCTGCTGCGCCTGCCCGCCGGCTACGAGATCATCCTCGGCAACGGCGGATCGACCGCCTTCTGGGATGCCGCGGCATTCGGTCTGATCGAGCGCCGGGCGCAGAACCTCGTGTTCGGCGAGTTCGGCGGCAAGTTCGCGAGCGCCGCCGCGGCACCGTGGCTCGAGGCGCCCGATGTGCGCAAGGCGGAGCCCGGCACGTCGCTCGTCGCCGAGGCGGTCACGGGCGTCGACGTCTACGCGTGGCCGCACAATGAGACCTCCACGGGCGTCGCCACCGAGATCCGTCGTGTGCACGGCGACGAGGGCGCGCTCACCGTCATCGACGCGACGAGCGCCGCGGGCGGCATCGACTTCTCCGTCGCCGAAGCAGACGTCTACTACTTCGCGCCGCAGAAGAACCTCGGCTCCGACGGTGGGCTCTGGTACGCGGCGGTCTCGCCCGCCGCGATCGAGCGCATCGAGCGCATCGCCGCCTCGGGCCGCTACATCCCGGAGTTCCTGAGCCTGAAGAACGCACTCGACAACTCGCGCCTGCAGCAGACGCTCAACACCCCCGCGGTCTCGACTCTGCTGCTGCTGGACTCCCAGCTGGAGTGGATCCTCGAGAACGGCGGGCTGCAGTGGGCCGACGCCCGCACCCACGAGTCGTCGCAGGCGCTCTACGACTGGGCCGAGGCATCCGAGGTCGCAACCCCGTTCGTCGCGAACCCCGCCGACCGCTCGCCGGTGGTGGCGACGATCGACTTCGTCGAGGGGGTGGATGCCGCGGCGATCTCCGACAGCCTGCGCCACAACGGCATCGTCGACACCGAGCCCTACCGCAAGCTCGGCCGCAACCAGCTGCGCATCGCGACGTTCGTCTCGATCGAGCCGGACGACGTGCGCCAGTTGATCCGCAGCATCGACTACACGCTCGAGCACCTCTGATCCGGGGCGTGCCCCGACGGCACGTCAGGGTTCGAGGTGGGCGGCGAGGTTGGCCAGCGACGAGGTGATCCCCGTCGCGTGGTCGCGCGCGCGGATGCCGGGCGGCACGTCGCGCGCCTCGATCGTGACCTCGGCGCCCTCGGGAGTGTCCCGAACGCGCCATTCCATGGTCATGACGCCGGCGATCCCCGTGTCGTCTCCGACGAAGGTGACCGCCTGCACGATCCGCTCGCCGGGCACGACCTCGATGATGCGCACGTCGCTCACGTCGGCATCCGCCGTCGTCTTGCCCGGCGCGCCAGACGGATCGTCGTAGGTCAGCACGAGCCGGTAGCCGCCGCCGGCGCGCAGATCGAAGCGCTCGAACCGGCCGCGCATTCCGGCCGGCGGCAGCCAGGTGAGCAGTGCATCGGGGTCGATGAGCGCCCGGAACGCCTCGGCCGGGGAGACATGCACGAGCAGGCTCGCGCGATCGGTGCGCCGCATGCTCGCAGGCTACTCGCGACGCTCGCGCCGCGGGTCAGCTCGTTCTAGTCGCGGCCCTCGTCGGCGGACGTCGCCGCATCGGCGTCGTCATCCTGGTCGTCGGCGTCATCCGCGTCGTCGATGTCGAGATCGTCGTCGGTGTCGTCTTCGAGCTCGTCGGTGTCGTCTTCGAGCTCGTCGGTGTCGTCGTCGCCCTCGAGGTCGTCGTCGCCGTCGAGGTCGTCGGTGTCGAGATCGTCCTCGTCGATGTCCACGCCGTCGACGTCGCCGGCGTGCAGCAACGACTCGTCGGCGTCGAAGTCGTCGTCCTCATCGTCGTCGTCCGCGTCCTCATCGAGGTCGTCGTCGTCATCCAGGTCGTCGTCGAGATCGGCATCGTCATCGGCCTCGTCGAGCTCGTCGGCATCGGATGCCGCGGCGAGCTGCGCCTGCTGCTCCTTGTACTCGGCGAGGCGCACCGCCCACGGCACCCAGTCGGGCGCCAGCAGCGCGTCATCGCCCGGAAGCAGCTCGACTTCGAGCACGGTCGGCTCGGTGTCGGCGACGCGGGCGAGGGACACATTCCAGAACCAGCCCGGATAGCCCGGCTGCGTCGTCGTGAACAGCAGTGTGATCACGCCGCCGGGCTCCGCACGATATCCCGCAGGCTCGCCGATGTTCGCGGCCGGGGTGATCTCGGCGAGCGCGGCGCGGGCCAACTCGACGCTGTTCAGCAGTTCGGGATCGGGGTCGACGTCCGGCTCCGCGGCCAGCTCGGCACTGTGCTCCGGCTCGACCACGACATCAGGCTCGGCCGCGAGCTCAGGCTCGGCCGCGCCGGTCGGCTCGACCACCGCATCGGTCGGGATCGGGGCATCCCGATCGTCGACGCCCTCGATGTCAGGCATCGAGGTCGTCCGCGACCTTGCGCAGCACGGCGGCGACCTTCTTGCCGTGCGAGCCGCTCGGGTAGCGGCCGTGACGCAGATCGGCGCCGATGCCGTCGAGCAGCTTCACGAGGTCCTCGACGATGACCGCCATGTCGTCGGCGTTCTTGCGCGAGCGCTTGGCGAGGCTCACAGGAGCCTCGAGCACACGCACCGACAGTGCCTGCGGTCCGCGCTTGCCGTCGGCGACGCCGAACTCGACACGGGTGCCGGTCTTGGGCGCCGCGGAACCCGCCGGCAGCGCCGTGGCGTGGAGGAAGACGTCCTGACCGTCGTCGGTCTGGATGAAGCCGAAGCCCTTCTCCTCGTCGTAGAACCTGACCTTGCCGGTGGGCATGGGAGAACCTCGCTGAATCGGCCCCGCAGGGCGGGGTGGGAACGTGTGCTGGCGCGGTGCGCCATCCCCTCAGCCTAGGCCACGCGTACCCATTAGGCTGATGCCGATGAGCAATCGCACTCAGGGGAACGACGTCCCCGTCCGCAGGATCGACCGGGTCCTTGTGTTCATGTCGCTCGGCATCCTTGTGCTGTCGATCCTGTGCTTCTTCGCCGTGATCATCGGCACGTGGCTCGGCATGCACCAGGCCGATTTCCTGACGGGCGCATGGCCGGTCGTCGCGGTCCTCCCCCTCATCGGGCTGCCGATCGCCTTCGTGCTGATGATGGTCGTCATCATCATGTCGTTCGTGCGGAGGGCTCGGGCCAACCGGGGGAAGTGACCCGTGCCTCGGTCCTCTGACGAACGCGCGCTCGCGAGCGCCCTCGCAGAGCTGACCGATGCCCAGCTGGTCGTTGTGCTCGACGCCCGGCAGCTGCCTGCCGCGGGGTCCTGGGACGACTTCTTCGACCTCGCCGACACCCTCCTCGACGACGCCGCCGTGACCCGCACCCTCGCCGCCCTCACCCGTGCCGAACTGCACGACCTCCACGCGGCGGGCACCTCCCCGCTGCCGACCACCGCCTCACCGCGCCTGCGGGAGCTGGCCCTTCTCGACGCCGACGGCGCCCCGCTCTCCTCCGTGGCGGCCAAGGCCGCCGAGGCGACGGATGCCGCCCCCTTCTCCCTCACGGACGCACCGGCGCCGAGCGGCGCCCTGGCGACGGGCACGGCGGCCGAGCAGGCGATGACCTCCGCAGCCGCCCTCGCCGACCTCGTCGTCTGGTCCTCGTCGAACCCCTTGGCCCGCACGGCGACGGGGGCTGTCACCGCGACGGAGCGAAAGCGACTCATCGAGGCGGGCGCGATCACCGACGCCGCCGAGCTCGACGACCTGGTCGCGCTCGGCGCGACGGCCGGTCTCCTCACGGCCGTCGACCGCGAATGGCTCGCGACCCCCGACGGCGCCGAATGGCTCGAGCTCGGCACCGTCGACCGGTGGCGGCGCGTGGCGGAGGCGTTCGCGCGGGCCCTGCCCCGCGGCATCCGCTCACCCGACGGCGGATACGCGGCATCCACGGTGTGGCCGGGTGCCTACCCGCGCGACACCGCCTGGCCCGCCGCCGCGGCGTCCCTCGTCTCGCAGGCCACCCGATGGGGGCTGATCGCCGCCGACGGCTCGGAGCCCGCGTGGGCCGCGCCGCTGCGCGCCGGCGCTCCCGCCGACGTCGCCGCACTCGCCCAGCATCTCGCCCCGGAGATCGACCGGGTCTATGTGCAAGCCGATCTGTCGGTGATCGCGCCCGGCACGCTGGTGCCGTCCGTCGAGCTGCGCCTGCGCGCCATGGCCCACCGCGAGACGCGCGCGCAGGCCTCGACCTACCGGTTCAGCGCCGAGACGCTGCGTGCCGCCGTCGCCGCCGGCGAGACGGCCGACAGCCTCCGCGCATTCATCGCCGGCATCTCGTTGACCGGCATCCCGCAGCCGCTCGACTACCTGATCGACGAGGCCGCCGACCGCCGCACGGTCGCGCGCGTGGGCATCGACCCCGTGTCGGGGAACACGATCGTCTCCGCCGACGACCCGCAGGTGCTCGCCACCATCGCCGTCGACCAGGCGGTGCGACCGGTCGGCCTCGTGCGCGACGGCGATCGGCTCGTGTCCCGCGTCTCGCGCGACGCCGTCTTCTGGACCCTCGTCGACGCCCGCTACTCCGCCGCCGCGATCGACGCTGACGGCGATGTCGAGCGGTTGCGGCGCCGCACGGCGAGCCCGGCACCGGTCGCGGCCGTCGCCCCGGCCGAGCGCTACGCGCCCCTCATCGCCCGGCTGCGCGCCGCCCACAGCGAGAACGCGGATGCCGCGTGGCTCGAGCGCGAGCTCGAACAGGCCGTCAAGACACGGGCGACGATCGAGGTCGCCGTCGAGCTTCCGGGTGGCGACCTGCGCTCGTTCACGATCGAGGCGACGGGCCTCGGCGGCGGGCGGCTGCGCGGCCGCGACCGCGCCGTCGACGTCGAGCGCACACTTCCCGTCTCGAGCATCCGCAGCGCGCGCCCCGTCTGAACGCAGCCGCCGCACCTGCTCCGGGCGGTAGACTGAGCGGCTATGTCAGACGGCCCCCTCATCGTGCAGAGCGACCGCACCGTGCTCCTCGAAGTGGCGCATCCCGCCGCGGAGGACGCGCGGCACGAGCTCGCGGTGTTCGCCGAGCTGGAACGCGCACCCGAGCACATCCACACCTATCGCATCACCCGCCTCGGGCTGTGGAACGCGCGCGCCGCGGGGCACGCGGCATCCGACATGCTCGCGACCCTCGACCGCTGGTCGCGGTTCCCGGTTCCGCCGTCGGTGTCCACCGACATCCGCGAGACCGTCGAGCGCTACGGGCGCCTGGTGATCGAGCGTGACGACGTGCCCGGCTACGAGGACGCCCTGGTGCTGCGGTCGACGGATGCCGCGGTGCTCACCGAGGTGGCCCGCAACAAGCGCATCCAGCCGCTGCTGATCTCCCACCCCGACGCCGGCACGTACGTGATCGACGCGTGGGCGCGTGGGCACATCAAGCAGGAGCTGCTGAAGATCGGATGGCCCGCGGAGGACCGCGCCGGCTACACGCCGGGCACGCCGCATCCCATCGACCTCGATGAGGGCCCGTGGCATCTGCGCCCCTACCAGCGCAAGGCCGTCACGACCTTCGCCGAGGGCGGGTCGGGCGTCGTGGTGCTCCCCTGCGGCGCGGGTAAGACGCTCGTCGGCGCGGCGGCGATGGCCGAGACCAAGACCACCACCCTCATCCTCGTGACGAACGCCGTCAGCGCCCGGCAGTGGCGCGACGAGCTTCTCAAGCGCACGACCCTCACCGCCGAGGAGATCGGGGAGTACTCCGGGCAGGTCAAGGAGGTCAAGCCGATCACGATCGCGACCTATCAGATCCTCACCGCGAAGCGGAAGGGCGAGTACGCCCACCTGTCCCTGCTCGATGCGCTCGACTGGGGCCTCATCGTCTACGACGAGGTGCACCTGCTGCCGGCCCCGGTCTTCAAGCTCACCGCCGACCTGCAGGCCCGCAAACGCCTCGGCCTCACCGCCACCCTCGTGCGCGAGGACGGCCGTGAGGGCGACGTCTTCAGTCTCATCGGCCCCAAGCGCTTCGATGCGCCGTGGAAGGAGATCGAGTCGCAGGGCTTCATCTCCCCCGCCGCCTGCTACGAGGTGCGGGTCGACCTTCCGGCAGGCGACCGGCTCGAGTACGCGGCGGCCGCCGATGAGGAGCGCTACCGTCTCGCGGCGACCGCGCCCGCCAAGATCGACGTCGTGCGTCGCCTCGCCGACCGGCACGTGGGCGAGCAGATCCTCGTGATCGGTCAGTACCTCGATCAGATCGACACCCTCGCCGAGGCGCTCGACGCCCCGAAGATCACCGGCGCGACCCCTGTCGACGAGCGCGAACGGCTCTACGCCGACTTCCGCGAAGGCCGCATCCCGCTCCTCGTGGTCTCGAAGGTCGCCAACTTCTCGGTCGATCTGCCCGAGGCATCCGTCGCCATCCAGGTGTCGGGGTCGTTCGGCTCCCGCCAGGAGGAGGCCCAACGGCTCGGCCGCCTGCTGCGCCCGAAGACCAGCGGTCACACGGCGAGCTTCTACACGCTCATCGCGCGCGACACGGTCGACCAGGACTTCGCCCAGAACCGTCAGCGCTTCCTCGCCGAGCAGGGCTACGCCTACACGATCCTCGACGCCCACGGCATCGCGGCCTGAGACGTTCGGGGCGCGCATCGGCGTGTTTCCGGATGTCTCAGCCCCCGCACGGGCGCAGATCACCATAATGGGGGCATGACTGCTGCACGCATCCTCGTCGTCGACGATGAGCCCAACATCCGCGATCTGCTGGTCACGAGCCTGAACTTCGCGGGCTTCCAGGTCCGGGCCGTCGCCAACGGGGCGCAGACCATCTCGGCCGTCCTCGAAGAGGAGCCCGACCTCATCGTGCTCGACGTGATGCTGCCCGACATGAACGGCTTCAGCGTCACCAAGCGCCTGCGCGAGGCCGGCTACACGGCCCCCATCCTGTTCCTGACCGCCAAGGACGACACCGAGGACAAGATCACCGGCCTCAACGTCGGCGGCGACGACTACGTCACGAAGCCGTTCTCTCTCGACGAGATCGTCGCGCGCATCCAGGCGATCCTGCGCCGTACGATGCAGGCCGACGAGGAGTCGGTCATCCGCGCCGGGGAGATCACCATGGACCAGGACACCCACGACGTGTTCGTCGGCGACGCCACCATCGAGCTCAGCCCCACCGAGTTCAAGCTGCTGCGCTACCTCATGCTCAACCCCAACCGCGTGCTCTCGAAGGCCCAGATCCTCGATCACGTGTGGGAGTACGACTTCAACGGCGACGCCGGCATCGTGGAGAGCTACATCTCCTACCTGCGCCGCAAGATCGACCCGCACGCCAGCGAGCCGCTCATCCAGACCAAGCGCGGCTTCGGCTACATGCTGAAGGCCGGCAAGTCGGCCTGACCGGTGCGCGCTGCGCACGCGGCGGCGTGATCGTCAGATGAGCGCCGCCAAGAGGGATCCGCTCACCGCCTGGTGGCGGAACATCAGCCTGCGGGCGAAGGTGACCGGGGTCACCGTCGCCGTGCTCGTCATCGGGCTCGTCGCCGCCGGCTTCGGCACGATGGTGTTCCTGCGCACGACGCTGCTCACGAACCTCGACACCACCCTGCTGCAGCTCGTCGGGCCCACCGGCGTCAACCAGCTCATCACGGTCACGACGGATGACGGCGCCGCGACCTTCGAGCGCAACAAGAGCGCCGTCGCGACCGACTACTTCGTCGCCATCTACGCCCCGGGCACGGGCGAGCGGCTCATCACCGCCGGCGGCGAGCCCGGCGCGCCGCAGCCGAACTTCCCGGCGACCTTCGCGCTCGACACCGCCTACACGCAGCAGGAGACGGTCTTCGAGCTGACCGGCGAGGACGACACGCACTTCCACGCGACGGTCTCGGTCACCCAGGTGCCCGGCACGAGCGCCTTCTACACGCAGATGGTCGTGATGCCGCTGGCTCCGACCGACCGTGTCGTGGCGACCTACCTCGGCATCTTCTCCCTGCTCGCGATCTTCATCGTGATCGCGAGCGCGTTCCTGGTGCGCTGGGTCGTGACCCTCACCTTCCGAAGCCTCGGCGCCGTGGAGCGCACGGCCGAGCTCATCGCCGCCGGCGACTTCAGCCAGCGCATGTCGGACGTCGAGTCGGAGACAACGGAGGTCGGGCGTCTCAAACGCGCGCTCAACGCCATGCTCGGCCGAGTCGACGAGTCGCTGTCGCAGCGCGACGCCACGGTGCGGCAGATGCGCCGCTTCATCGGCGACGCGAGCCATGAGCTGCGCACTCCGCTGGTGACCGTGCGCGGCTACGCGGAGCTCTACCGCATGGGAGCGATCCCCGAGGGAGCATCGACCGCGCAGGCGATGGAACGCATCGAGAAGGAGGCCATGCGCATGGGCGCCATGGTCGAGGATCTCCTCGCGCTCGCCCGGCTCGACGAGCGCCGCGACATCGAGGTGGTGCCACTCGACCTGCGCCCGATCGCTCGCGACGCCGCGCTCGACGTCGGGGCGTCGGCCCCCCAGCGCACGGTCACGGTGATCGACACGACGGCGGCGCACACGCGGATCCCGGATGCCGCGCATCCGACGCCGGGCGAGGCGCCCGAGCCGGAGACTCCCGCCGCCAAGCGGCGCGGGCGGGCTGCGGCATCCGCTCGCACCCGAGCCGCGGGAACGCTGGCACGCCTGCGCCGCCGACCCCGCACCGGCGAGGACGTCGGCACGGGAGAGCTCGCGGTGATGACCGAGCCGGTGTACGCGATGCCGCCGATCGTGATGGGCGAGGAGAATCGCGTGCGACAGGTCGTGGCGAACCTGCTCGGAAACGCGCAGAGGTTCTCCGCCCCTGACTCGCCGATCGAACTGCGGGTGGGCACCGACGAGACGGCCGGCCTCGGGTGGATCGAGGTCATCGACCACGGCGAGGGCATCCCCGAGCAGATCCGCGAGCAGATCTTCCAGCGGTTCTGGCGGGCCGACACCTCCCGCGCGCGCGAGACCGGCGGGTCGGGTCTCGGACTGTCGATCGTCGCGTCGATCGTCGATGCGCTGCACGGCTCGGTCGAGGTGAGCGACAGCGCGGGCGGGGGCGCGACATTCCGGGTGTCGCTGCCGCTCGCTGTGCATCAGGATGTCGCGGCGCACCTGCTGATCGAGACCCAACCTCTCCCCCGTCTCAGCCGCGCGGACTGACGCGCGTCCTCCCCAGGCGGGCGTGCGCATGCGCTCTCCCCCGCGTGGTCGTCCCGTCAGCGGCCGCGCTGCCGCGGCGCCCTAGCGTGGGGGCACCAGACGAAAGGAGCCTCCCATGGCCGTGTTCTCCGCCGACAGTGACCAGATCCTCGCCGCCACCGGTGCCGTGCGCGGCACCATCGACCGGCTGCAGGGCGAGGCGGCCACGCTTCTCGCCCAGCTCACGCACCTGCAGTCCAGCTGGACGGGCTCGGCCGCCCTCGCTTTCCAGGGCAGCATCGATGGATGGCAAGCGACGTACCGCACGGTGGAGGAGAGCCTCGCCGGCATCAACGCCTCGCTCGTGCAGGCCGGCCAGGCCTACGCCCAGACCGAACAGCTCAACCTCGCACTCTTCCGCTGAGCGGGCGACGAGCCACATTCGCTCGCCACCGATGCGAAACGGCGGATGCCCCGGACCGTGAGGTCCGGGGCATCCGCCGTTTCGCAGGCGTCAGGACTCAGAAGTCCATGCCGCCGGTCGGGTCGCCCGCCGGAGCGGAGACCTTCTCGGGCTTGTCGGCGACGACGGCCTCGGTCGTGAGGAACAGGCCCGCGATCGACGCGGCGTTCTGCAGAGCCGAGCGGGTCACCTTGGCGGGGTCGATGATGCCCTGCGCGAAGAGGTCGCCGTACTCGCCGGTCGCGGCGTTGAGGCCGTGACCGGTGGGGAGCTCCGCCACCTTGTTCGCGACGACACCGGGCTCGAGACCGGCATTGAGCGCGATCTGCTTGAGGGGGGCCTCGATGGCGACCTTGACGATGTTCGCACCGGTCGCCTCGTCGCCCGTGAGCTCGAGGCTCGCGAACGCGATCTTGCCGGCCTGGATGAGCGCGACGCCGCCGCCGGGGACGATGCCCTCCTCGCCGGCCGCCTTCGCGTTGCGCACGGCGTCCTCGATACGGTGCTTACGCTCCTTGAGCTCGACCTCGGTCGCCGCACCCGCCTTGATGACGGCCACGCCGCCGGCGAGCTTGGCGAGGCGCTCCTGGAGCTTCTCGCGGTCGTAGTCGCTGTCGGTGTTGTCGATCTCGCGACGGATCTGGGTCACGCGGCCCTCGATCTGCGCGGGGTCGCCGGCACCCTCGACGATGGTGGTCTCGTCCTTGGTGATGATGACCTTGCGGGCGCGGCCGAGCAGGTCGAGGGTGGCGTTCTCGAGCTTGAGACCGACCTCCTCGGTGATGACCTGGCCACCGGTGAGGATGGCGATGTCCTGCAGCTGGGCCTTGCGGCGGTCGCCGAAGCCGGGGGCCTTGACGGCGGCCGACTTGAAGATGCCGCGGATCTTGTTCAGCACGAGCGTCGCGAGAGCTTCGCCCTCGACGTCCTCAGCGATGATGAGGAGCTCCTTGCCGTCCTGGATCACCTTGTCGACGACGGGCAGAAGGTCCTTGATGTTCGAGATCTTCTGGTTCGCGATGAGGATGTACGGGTCCTCGAAGACCGCCTCCTGGCGGTCGGGGTCCGTGACGAAGTAGGGGTTGATGTAGCCCTTGTCGAAGCGCATGCCCTCGGTGAGCTCGAGCTCGGTGCCGAAGGTGTTGGACTCCTCGACGGTGACCACGCCCTCCTTGCCCACCTTGTCGATGGCCTCGGCGATGAGCTCGCCGATCGCCGGGTCGGCGGCCGAGATCGACGCGGTGGCGGCGATCTCCTCCTTCGACTCGACCTCCTTGGCCGAGGCGAGCAGAGCGTCGGTGACGGCCTTCACGGCCTTCTCGATGCCCTTCTTCAGGCTGATGGGGTCGGCGCCGGCCGCGACGTTGCGCAGGCCTTCCTTGACGAGCGCCTGAGCGAGCACGGTCGCGGTGGTCGTACCGTCACCGGCGACGTCGTCGGTCTTCTTCGCGACCTCCTTGACGAGCTCCGCGCCGATCTTCTCGTACGGGTCGTCGAGCTCGATCTCCTTGGCGATCGAGACACCGTCGTTCGTGATCGTGGGGGCGCCCCACTTCTTCTCGAGCACGACGTTGCGACCGCGGGGGCCGAGCGTCACCTTGACGGCGTCGGCCAGGGTGTTGAGGCCGCGCTCGAGGCCGCGGCGGGCCTCCTCGTCGAAAGCAATGATCTTTGCCATTGTGTGTCGTCCCTCCCGGACGGGCTAGGTCTTTAGCACTCAGTCTGATCGAGTGCTAAATCATTCTGGCACTCGCCCCCGGGGAGTGCAAGCCGGTCGGAACGGGGCGTCACACCTCCCGACATGCGTCGACGCCGCCCCGAAGGACGGCGTCGATGTGAGAAGTGTGACGGGGATGCCGCGGCTCAGGCGACGACGCGCACGGCTTCCGCCTGCGGGCCCTTCTGGCCGGAACCGACGGTGAACTCGACCGCCTGCCCCTCTTCGAGCACACGGAACCCGTTCATCTCGATGTTGGAGTAGTGCACGAACACGTCCTGGCCGTCGGAGACGGTGATGAAGCCGTACCCCTTCTCAGCGTTGAACCATTTGACAGTGCCATGGGCCATGATGCGTACTCCTGAAGCTGTGTGACGCGGCCATCGTATCCACGCCGATAGGCGCGGATTCGCGGAGAACGCAACTGCTTACACGCGCGCATCGAAGTGTTTACGCCGCGGAAACACGGCCCGGGAACCGCCGCTCGACGGCCTCAGGGCGCGGGCGTGGCCGTGCCGAGCTGATAATCGGCGCCGAGCACGATCGTGAGCTGCTTGGTGCTCGCCGAGGTCGCACCGGGACTCGGCGTGCCGGAGGCACCGGTGTAGGCGTTGCTCTGCACGATGGAGCCGGCATTGAGGAGATCGGCGAGGCCCTTGGCGGCACCGAGGTCCGCGTCGGATGAGTAGTAGACGGTGGTCGTGGCGAAGCTCGTCGTGGAGGCGGCACCGGCGATCACCTTGTCGGCGGTCCACCCGGCGGCCTCGAGCCGGGCGACAGCATCCGTCGACGCAGCGGGATTGGCCGTGCCGTTGAGCACCAGGATCGAGTACGACGTGTCGCGCACGGCGGGAACCTCGGGGGTGTCGGAGTAGCTCGGCGCGGTCTGCGGCGTGAGGTCGATGCGGCCCGTGTAGACCATCGACGCGAAGATGCCGGCGACCAGGAGGACGACCGTTGCGATCGCGGCCCAGAAGAGCACGAGGCCGGCGCGCATGCGCGGGTTCTCGGCGCGGTGAGCGCCGACGCGGCCGGACGCGGCGGAGACGCCGTCGAAGCGATCGCGAGGGTAGGTCTGCCTGGACACCAGTGCATCGTACAAGTACGGTGCCCTCACTCCGCTCGACGTTCGCCGTGCGAACGTCAGGCCGACAGCCCGGAGGTGCGCCGGGCCCGGGCATCGACCCGGGCTGTGCGCAGGCGCCGCAGTCGGGCGACCAGCATGGGCTCCGCGGCGATCGCGTCGTCGGTGTCGATCAGGCGCCCGAGGAGTTGGTAGTAGCGCGCCGGGGCGAGCGAGAGCTCCGCTCGGATCGCCTCCTCTTTGCCGGCTCCGTGCCGCAGCCACCGCGCCTCGAAGTCGAGGATCGACCGGTCGCGTTCGGAGAGGGGCACGGCGTCAGATTACGACGCGGATGCCGCGGCATCCGCCCGCCACTCCACGAACCCGCCGAGCGGGTCGACGGCCGCGAGCACCTCGCCGTCTCGGGACAGCGCGAACCGGCCGGCGGGCCACGTGGCGGGATCGATCGGCGCGTTCCAGCCGTCGTGCAGCCCGGGGTCGTCGAGGGTGATCCAGGTGCCCGCGGCCCGAGCCGCATCGATGACGAGACCTCGGCGAGCGCGCGGCACGTGCGCGAGCACCCCGGGGGTCGTGACGACGAGGGTGGCACCGGTCGGCGCGAGCGCCGCCAGCTCGCCGATGGCGCCGTCCGCGGCATCGGCGGCGCGCAGCAGGGGCGGATCGGCGGCGGCGATGTCGAGCGACCGCTCGATGCGCTCCGCACGCCCGCTCTCGCCGGGCCAGACCAGCGCGGTCAGCCAGCGGCGGGTGGCTGTATCCCGAGGATCCAGGGGATTCAGGTCGATCCCTGCCCGCCAGACGACCTCGGGCAGGCGCAGGCGCGGCATGTTCCCCCGCCACGACGCGCGGAGGAGGACGGGGCTCTCGCCGCCGGCGGGATCGACGGCGACAACCCCGTCGGGCGCCTCGTAGCGGTAGGAGTAGCGGTCGGGGTAGAGGCAGAGCCCGGCGCTCGCCCCCACTTCCAGAAGCGCGATGGGGCCGTCGACGGCGCTGAGGGCCGGGAGCAGCGCCGCGCAGCGCAACGGCTCGTTGGTCTGGATGCTGCGGCTCTCGCAGCCCACGACGAGGTCCTCGATGTGCGCCCTCACCCATTCAGCCCACGACGCGAACCCCGACTCGGGGGCGCCGAGCAGACGGGAGACGGCGAAGACGAGCGGCGGCTGCCGACGGGTGTCACGGATGCGGGCGATCAGCGCCGCGACACGACGATCCTCCGCGATGCCGCGCGCCCACTCCTCGTACAGCGCCGACCGGCCGGGGGCCTCGTCGCGGGCGAACCGACCGTAGCGGTCGACGACGGCATCGGTCTGGTCGGACATGGTCACATTCTCAGGCACGCGCGGAACAGCCCTGGCGCCGACGCGGTTGAATGAGGTGACGCAAGGAGAACCCGATGTCGTACAACGTGAACAAGACCGACGCGCAGTGGCGCGAGGAGCTCAGCGACACCCAGTTCGCGGTGCTGCGCCAGGCCGCGACCGAGCGGCCGTGGACCGGCGAGCTGCTCGACGAGGACCGCGCCGGCCTCTACACCTGCGCAGCCTGCGGTGCGGAGCTCTTCCAGAGCGGCACCAAGTTCGACTCGCACTGCGGGTGGCCGAGCTTCTATGAGTCCGTGCGGCCCGAGGCCGTCGAGCTCATCGAGGACCGCACCCACGGCATGGTGCGCACCGAGGTGCGCTGCGCGAACTGCGGATCGCATCTGGGCCACGTCTTCCCCGACGGGTTCGGCACTCCCACCGGCGACCGGTACTGCATGAACTCCATCGCCCTCGACTTCACTCCGGCCGAGGAGGCGTGAGCGCGCGCGAGGCGATGCTCGCGCGGCGCAGCTGGTCGAAGCTGACCGAGGCGGCCCCCTCCGACGAGGAGCTGGCCGCCCTCGTGTCGGCCGCGGGACGCGTCGCCGACCACGCGTCCCTGCGGCCGTGGCGCCTGGTGACCCTGCGCGGCGACGACCGTGTGCGCCTGGGCGAAGCGATCGCGGCGGCGACCGGGGCGGACGAGCCGTCGCCGAAGCCCCTGCGCGCGCCGCTGCTGGTCGCGGTCGTGACGAGCGTGCGCGCGAGCGAGAAGGTGCCGGCGTGGGAGCAGGAGGCCGTGGCATCCGGTGTCGGACACGCCCTCTCGCTGCTGCTCGACGAAGCGGGCTGGGGCGTCATCTGGCGCACGGGCGGCTACACGCGCTCCCGGGAGGTCGCGGCCCTGCACGGGCTCGGTCCCGAGGAGCACCTGCTCGGCTGGCTGTACGTCGGCGGCAAGCCCGAGGCGAGTGACCGCACCGGTCACGAGCGGGGCGTCGACCCCGCCGAGGTTCTGTCCGCGCTGCCTCAGGCCCGCTGACGGCGGCGCGCGGCGGCGATCACGACACCGGCGAGAGCCACCACGACACCGGCGAGGGCGATCGCCGGGTTCGGACCCGACTCCGGGGGCCAGATCGCATCGAGCGTGACGGATGTCGCGAGCAGTCCCACGACCGATCCGAGACCGAGCAGCAGCACCCCCGTGTGCCGCACGAGTGCGGCCGACAGGAAGATGTAGACGACGCCGATCGCACCGCCGAGGTAGAGCCAGCCCGCCCCGGGAACCGTGACGTGCAGCCCCGAGAGCGCCCCGTGCACGCCGCCCGCGATCGCGAGGGCGGCCGTGCCGCCGGCGAAGTTCACCAGCGTCGCCGTGAGCGGAGACTCCACGGCCTGACGGAGGCGCCCGTTCGTGGCCTGCTGCCACGCGATCCCGGCGCCCGAGACGAACGGGAGGAGCAGCATCCACCAGGGGACGGCCGTCGTTCCCTCCGAGCTCACCAGCACCACGACCGCCGCGAGCACGACGGCGCCGCCGACGATGCGCCCCCATGTCAGGGGGACGACCCCGGCGGGACCGTAGCCGACCCGGTCGAGCACGAGTCCGTTGACCGTCTGCCCCGCGACGACGCCGACAGTGAACAGCGCCACTCCGATGATCGCGACGGTGAGGCCCTGCGTCGCGACGGTGAGGGCGCCGGCGAGGCCACCGAGCAGCATCCATATGGGCACGTGACCGTGTCGCACGCCGGTCGCGAGACGCCGAAGGCCGGCACGGCCCGCGGGGAGGGCGAGCGAGAGCACGACGAGGATCACGAACCCCGACGAGAACGAGACGAACGCGGCGACGAAGCCGTCGCCCATCTCGTGACCGAGCGAGCCGTTGACGCGGGCCTGCAGGGCCGTGAGGATGCCGACCGCGACCGCTCCGCCGAGGGCGACGGCCCGCGGCATCCGCCGGTGTTCGGGGATCACCGGCTGCGTCGCGCTCACCCTCCGATCGTAGGCGGTGCGCTCAGCTGCCCCAGATCTCGGCGACGAGGTCGTCGAGGAGCTGCTCGGGCACGACGTTCGACGTCTCGAGGTAGATCCACACGTCTCCGCGCGCATACGCGGTCTGCGTGACGGTGACCGGGTACTGCGTGCTCTCCTTGGACAGCTGGCAGACCTCTTCGCCGACGTCCCCGACCGTGCACGTGTAGCCCTGCCCCGGAAGGGTCGACTGGGCATACGAGACGGCGGCATCCGGGTCGACCGTGCTGATCAGCAGCAGCACCCCGGTCGCGTCGCCCTCGATCCAGTTGCAGCCGAGAGCGAGCGTCGCGCCCGTCGGCGCCGGGCGGACGAAGCCCTTGCCGTCGCCCTGCAGCGACATCTGGTCGAGCGTCGACGCCCGGGTGGCATCGGAGCCGACCTTCGCGCAGTCGGTCGGCAGGGACGCGGTCGCGGTGGGCGAGGCGCTCGGGGTCGCGGATGCCGACGTGCCGGCGGATGCCGTCGTCGTCGGCGTCGGCGTCACGGCGCCCCCGCTCGGCCCTCCGCATCCGGCGAGACCGAGAATGAGGACGAGAGCAGCGGATGCCGCGGCGTTGCGTGCGCGCATAGGTGACTCCGAGGTGTGCAGGTGCTCGGATCATGGCGCGACACGCCTGTCGCCGTCAAGAGGCGGAGCGCACGGCCTGCGCCGGCCGGCTCCCCCGGACGGCACGGTCACGCGTGGTAGCCGAACCCGTCCGCCGGCACTGCGGGACCCGACGGGGTGGTGCCCGGCATGATCGGGAAGCCGGGAGCGAACTCGACGAGCGCTCCCCCCAGGGCGAGGAACGCGCTCGGGTCGCCCTCGAGCGTCGCCCGACCGGCGGCGAGCAGCTCGGGGGCGGTCGTGGCACCGACCATGAGGTCCTCGAGCGCGGCGCGCGTGACCGTGAGAGTCGCATCCGGCGACGCCGACTGGAATCCCTCGACGCTGGTGAGCGTGCCGTTGCTCACCTCGACGACGAACTCCTCGCCGATGTCGGTCACCCGCAGGTTCAGGATGCCGCGAGCCTCGCCCGCCGCGGTGCTGTCGAGTCGGATGGCGAGGTAGTCGAGGAACTGCTGCGTGCTGAGCGCCCGCACGAGGTCGGGGCTCGTCGCGTTCGCCGTCTGGCCCTCGGGGATGCCCGAGCGCAGCTCGAACGCCGCCGCCAGGAAGCTGTTACGCACACTCGGGCTCTCCTGCTGGTAGCCGATCTGCTCGAACGCGTCGGCGAGGAGATCGCGCGCGGCCTCGTTCGCCGGCTCCGCGTAGACGAGCTTGTTCAGGATCTCGACGGCCAGGAGGTCGTCGCCCGCGGCGATGAGCTCGTGGGCGCGCGCGAGGATGCGCTCCGCACCGCCCATGAGCTCCACATACAGCGGCGCGGACTCGCGGGGCGTGAGCGGGATGAGGGTCGAGGGGTTGCCGTCCCAGTAGCCGAGGTAGCGGTTCACCACCGCGCGCGCATTGTGCGCCACCGAGCCGTGGTAGCTGCGCGCCGCCCAACTGCGCTGCAGCGAGTCGGGCACCTGGTAGACCCGGTGGATCTCGTTGATCGTCACGCCCTGGTTGGCGAGGTGCATGACCCCGTTGTTGAGGTGCGCGTACGTGTCGCGCTGGGTGCGCATGACCTCCTGGATGCGCTCGTTGCCCCAGCGCGGCCAGCTGTGGGAAGCGAACATCACCTCCGCCTCCTGCCCGAACAGGTGCAGCGCCCGGTTGATCTGACGCGACCACTCCAGCGCATCGCGCACGAGGGCCCCGCGCAGCGTGTAGATGTTGTGGATCGTGGCGACGATGTTCTCCGCCGCCCAGAAGGCCTTGAGGTCGGGGAACCAGGTGTTCATCTCGGCGGGAGCCTCGGTGCCCGGCGTGTTCTGGAACACCATGCGCACGCCGTCGATCGTGAGCTCCTGGATGTCGTCGACGATGTCGACAGTGGGTGCGATGAGGCCGACGGTGCCCGCGGCGACGCCCTTCCCGATCGCCTGGTCGACGTGACCGAACGGTCCGCGCTCGAGGAGCGTGCCGTACTGGTAGAACATGCGCCGCACCATGGCGTTGCCCGCGTACACGTTCTCCGAGACCGCGTGCTCGAGGAAGCCGACGGGGGCGATGACCGGTACCGCACCGCTGTGCACGTCCGCGACATCCACCACGCCATGAGCGCCGCCGAAGTGGTCGCCGTGCGAGTGGGAGTAGACCACGGCGACGACCGGACGCTCGCCTAGGTGCTCGTTGACGAGAGCGAGGGCGGCGGCGGCCGTCTCCTTCGCCGTCAGCGGGTCGAACACGATCCAGCCCGTGTCGGAGCGGATGAACGAGATGTTCGCCAGGTCGAACCCGCGCACCTGGTAGATGTGGCCGGGCACCACCTCGAACAGGCCGTACTCCATGTTCAGCCGCGCCTGACGCTGCAGCGACGGGTGGATGGAGGCGAAGTCCTCATCGCCGAGCAGGAAGTCGTAGTCCCCGATGTTCCATGCCACGTGCCCCGCCTCGGCGAGGATCTGCCGATACTCGGGAGCGGCGAGGAACCCGCGTCGAGCCTCCGCGAGATCGCGGTCGTCGTCGAACGGCAGCTGTGCCGCCACCTCTTGGCGTCGGCGCAGCGTCGCGTCGGTCGGCTGCTTTCCCCGCGGATGGGCGTGGTCGTGCGTCATGTCGGGTTCCCCTCTCCCACAAAGCCCCTGCTGCGCAGGATAGCCCTCCGAATGATGGCGCACCCGCGCACGGACAGCCACCGCAGGAGCAGGGAAAAACAGTGCGGGAATCAGGAATGGAGCCGACAGCGGGACTTGAACCCGCAACCGCCCGATTACAAGTCGGGTGCGCTACCAATTGCGCCATGTCGGCAGAGCCCACAGTCTATCCGTGGGGCCGGCGAGCTCAGTCGAGCGGCGTGGAGCTCGGGCTGGGTGTCGGCGTGGGCGTGCTGTAGTACTTCTCGCTCGCGCTGGTCAGAACGAACTGCGCGAACTCCTTCGGGTCGTCGAGCGCCCCGGTGTACGGCTTGCCGTTGACCAGGATCGTCGGCGCGGCGGTGAGCTTGAGTCCATCGGTCGCCGGCAGCGACTTCAACGCGGCATCGGTCGCGTCCTTGACCCAGGCCATGTACTTCTCGTTCTCGATGCAGTCGCTGACGGTGTCGTCGGATCCGGCGCCGACGGCGACGCTCGCGAGCTGCTGATCGCTCAGTCCGTCGGAGTCGACGGACGGCTGCTGGCTCAGCAGGCTCTGGGTGAAGCTGAAGAGCGAATCCGGCTGCTGCGTCGCCACGCACACCGCGGCGCTGGCTGCACGGAGGGAGTACTTGGTGCCGTTCGACTTCGCGGCGAGCATCGCGACCGGGTAGTAGGTGAGCGTGGCCGCCCCCTGCGAGACCCAGGTCGACAGCTGCTGCGCGTTGGCGAGCTGGAACTCCTTCGACCCCGGTGCCAGGTAATCGATGTAGATGCGGATGTCGACGTTCGACGCCGACGAGGAGCTCGGCGACGGGCTCGCCGCAGCGGCCGCTGCGTCCGTGGAGGGCGAGGGGCTGGCCGTCGAGGCGATGGCCGCCCGCGCGCTGACGTCGGACACCCGGAACCCGGAGTCCGTCGCATTCGGCGGGGTGAGCTGCGGCTTGCCCGACGGCGTCACCAGGGCGATCGCGATACCGGCGCCGATGGCGGCGACGACGACGACGGCGAGGGCGCTGAGCAGTGCGATGCGCCACCGGCGCGCACGGGATTGACGGGCGTGGACCAGCTGCGCCTTCTCACGGACTGCGCTGCGACGGTCCACCGACGAATCGGCGGGCACCGCGGCATCCGAAGAATCGTTGCTGGACATCACACCTCTGCACACACGAAGAACCGGCGTCAACCGGGGGCAGTCACGCGGGATTCGCGACCTCGTCGATGCTAGTCAGGCACCCTGTGAAATGCCCAGACGGAACACCAACGAATGCTCATCCTGCACTATGTGCGCACCTCGCGGGGTCGAAGCGTCGCGTGCCATACTCGAATCACGCCCAACGGAGGGCGTGCGGGACAAGCCCCCGCTCATTCCATCACTACGGATCGTCCGGCACGTGCCTGCCGGTGAAGGAGAAGAGAACATGGCGTCCGTCACCTATGACAACGCGACCCGCTTGTACCCCGGAGGCACCCGCCCCGCGGTCGACAAGCTCAACCTCGAGATCGGCGACGGGGAGTTCCTCGTGCTGGTCGGCCCGTCGGGATGCGGCAAGTCCACGTCGCTGCGCATGCTCGCCGGCCTCGAGGAGGTCAACTCCGGTCACATCCGCATCGGCGACCGCGACGTCACCGACGTGCCCCCGAAGGATCGCGACATCGCGATGGTCTTCCAGAACTACGCCCTGTACCCCCACATGACCGTCGCGGAGAACATGGGCTTCGCGCTCAAGATCGCCGGCGTCGGCAAGGAGGAGCGGGCGCAGCGGGTGCTCGAGGCCGCGAAGCTGCTCGACCTCGAGCAGTACCTCACCCGCAAGCCGAAGGCCCTCTCGGGTGGCCAGCGTCAGCGCGTCGCCATGGGCCGTGCGATCGTGCGCCAGCCGCAGGTGTTCCTCATGGACGAGCCGCTGTCGAACCTCGACGCGAAGCTGCGTGTGCAGACCCGCACGCAGATCGCCTCGCTGCAGCGGCGCCTCGGCGTCACCACCGTGTACGTCACCCACGACCAGACCGAGGCGCTCACGATGGGCGACCGCATCGCCGTGCTCAAGGACGGCCTGCTGCAGCAGGTCGGCACCCCGCGCGACCTGTACGAGAAGCCGAACAACGTGTTCGTGGCCGGCTTCATCGGCTCGCCCGCGATGAACCTGTTCCCCGTCGACCTCACCGAGGGCGGCGTGCGCTTCGGCGACCTCGTGGTGCCGGTCGAGGCCGACACGATCGGCAAGGCCCACGGCAGCGAGGTGACGATCGGGGTGCGCCCCGAGGACATCCAGATCGTCGGCGCCGGCGAGAAGGGCCTGTCGGTCACCGTCGACCTCGTCGAGGAACTCGGCGCCGACGGCTACCTGTACGGCCACGCCGACATCGCCGGCAAGCGCACCGACATCGTCGCCCGCGTCGACGGACGTCGTCACCCGAACGCCGGCGAGACCGTCGTGCTCGCTCCCGTTCCGGGCCACGTGCACGTGTTCGACCTGGAGTCCGGCGAGCGCCTGACCGACAAGGCCATCGCCGCGGCCTGATCGCATCACACCGCAGTGCAGCGGCGCGGGGGCATGCTCCCGCGCCGCTGCCGTTTCTGAGGGGCATCCGTGCCGGAGTACCTGAGCATCACCGCGAGCGACATCGACCCGGGGCTGCTGTCGCTGCCCTGGAGCCTGCCGCTGTCGGACTGGCCGTCGTCCTCGATCGTGTACCTCCCCAAGGGCCTCTCACGGCACCTGGTGAGGTTCGCGAACCTGTCCGGTCGCGTCGTGGCCATCAAAGAGACCACCGAGGGGATGGCGCGCCGCGAGTACGACATGCTCGGCAACCTCGCGCGGCTCGACGTGCCCTGTGTCGAGCGCGTCGCAGTGATCGGCGGGCGACGGGATGCCGCCGGCGCACCGCTTCCCGCCGCCCTCGTGACCGCGCATCTGAAGTTCTCGCTCCCCTACCGGGCGCTGTTCACGCAGGTGCTGCGCCCGCACACCGCCACACGACTCGTCGACGCGCTCGCCGTGCTGCTCGTGCGCCTGCACAACGTCGGCTTCTTCTGGGGCGACGTGTCGCTCTCGAACACCCTCTTCCGGCGCGACGCGGGCGCGTTCGCGGCCTATCTCGTCGACGCCGAGACCGGCGAGCTGCACGAGAGCGGCCTCACCCGCGGACAGCGCGAGCACGACCTCGACGTCGCGCGCACCAACATCGCCGGCGAGATCATGGATCTCGCCGCCGGCGGGCGGCTCGAGGGCGGCATCGACGCGGTCGCGGTGGCCGATGGCATCCTCTCGTCGTACCGGTCGCTGTGGGCCGCCCTCACCGATCAGGAGAGCTTCAGCGCGAGCGAGTCCTGGCGCATCACCGAGCGGGTGCACAAGCTCAACGCGCTCGGCTTCGACATCGGAGAGATGTCGATCTCGACCACCGGCGACGGCACTCGCGTGGCGATCCGTCCGAAGGTCGTGGACGCGGGACACCATCAGCGGCGTCTGCTGCGCCTGACGGGCCTCGACGTCGAGGAGAACCAGGCACGGCGGCTGCTGAACGACCTCGACGAGTTCCGCGCGCGGGCCGCCCGCCCCGGGCAGGACGAGGACATGGTCGCCCACGAATGGCTGACCCGCATCTTCGAGCCGGTCGTGACCTCGATCCCGTTCGATCTGCGCGCGAAGCTCGAGCCCGCCGAGGTGTTCCACCAGGTGCTCGAGCATCGCTGGTACATGTCGCAGGCACGGGGGGCGTCGGTCCCCCTCGCGGAGGTCGTGTCGTCGTACATCGACGACGTGCTGCGTCATCGCCGCGACGAGGCCACCGTGATGGGTCCGCCGACGGAGACGATGTCGCTTCCCGTCATCCGTCTCAACGACGACGATGAGGATGACGACGGGTCAGACGAGATCGACTGGCGCGACCTCGTCTGACCCGGAGGCGTCGGTCAGTACCCGATCGTGAAGCGCCCGCGGTGGTGCGCCGGCGTCTCGATCTCATCGACCACCGCGACACCCAGGTCGGCGCCGGAGATGTACGACTTGCCGTTCTCGTCCGAGACGAGCACGTCGCCGCCGTCGCGGTAGGCCCCCGTGCGCTCGCCCGGCGCCCACGCGCCGAACTCTGCAGCCGGGTGCACGAAGAACCAGTCCTTCGCGGCATCCGTCGCCTGGAGGTCCTCGAGGATGCCGATCGCCTCGAACGCCTCCGCCTTGTACTCCTCGGGGAACCCGCTGTCGATCAGGCGCGGGCCACCCGGGGCGACGAGGCTGCCGCCCGCGCCGCCGATGACGCCCAGCCGCACGGAGTCCGGCAGCGCCGCGAGCAGCTCGGCCGTCGCGGGCCGGAGCTTGCCCGCCATGTCGCCGCGCGGCGCCGCGGCCGACACGACCACGTCGACGCCCTGCAGCTCGGCGACGAGCGACGGCACGTCGAGCAACGTCCCTTCGACGTAGGTCGCGCCCTCGACGCGCTCGGCCGGCACGGAGCGGGCCACGGAGATGACGGTGTGTCCACGGCTCACCGCCTCGCGCACGATGTGACTTCCGGCGTAGCCGGTTCCTCCGATGACGGCGATGCGGGCCATGACGTTCCTTTCGGTGTGGTTCGACAGGCGCAACGCGCCCGCGGGATCCATCATTCCGGGGGCCGCGGCATCCGTCGGCATGTCACACGAGCAGCGACAGCGGGTGCTCGATCCTCCGGACGAATGCGGCGAGCCACTGGGCGGCGAGCGCCCCGTCGAGCACGCGATGATCGGCGGACAGCGTCACGGTCATGACCGTCGCCACCGAGAGCTCGCCGTCATCGTCGATGACCGGCCGCCGCGTCGCGGCGCCGACGGCGAGGATGCCCGAGTGCGGCGGATTGATGATGGCCGCGAACTCTGCGGTGCCGTACATGCCGAGGTTCGAGACCGAGAACGATCCGCCCTCGAGCTCGCTCTGCTTGAGGCGCCCCGCCCGCGCCCGCTCGGCGAGTTCGCGGATGACCGCGCCGAGACGCCCGACCGGAAGCGTGTCGACCCCGCGGACGACCGGGGTCACGAGTCCGCCCGGGATCGAGACTGCGATCGCGAGATCGACGCCGGAGAAGCGCCGGGTGACCTCCGGGAGCCAGATGGCGTTGGCCTCGGGCACGTCGAGGAGCGCGGCGGCGACCGCCTTGACGACGAGGTCGTTGACCGACACGCGCGCATCGGCGGCACGACCCTCGTTGATGCGTGCGCGCAGATCGAGGAGGGCGTCCACCCGGCAGTCCGCCCGCAGGTAGATGTGGGGGATCTCGGTCTTCGCCTCGGTGAGCCGACGCGCGATGGCGCGACGCATGCCGGTGTGCGGGATGTCCTCAGCGCCGGCCGGTGCGGGAGCCTGAGCTCCCGCGGGGGCGGGCGGCACGGGCGTCGAGACAGGGGCCGTCGCCGCCGGGGCCACGGGCGCCGGCGCGGGCAGATCGTCGAGGTCGCGCCGCACGACGCGACCGCGCGGGCCCGAGCCGCGCACGGCGGCGAGATCGATGCCGCGCTCGCCCGCGAGTCGACGCACGAGCGGGGAGGCGAACACGCGCCCAGCCGAGGAATCGGGGCCTGCGTCATCGTCCGCCGGCGCATCGGGCGCAGGCGGTGCGGGCACCGATTCGGCAGCCGATTCCGGTGTCGGCACGGGCTCGGTGACCGCCGTCGGCACGGGCTCGGACGCCGTGACGGGTGCGGCCTCGGACGCCGTGACGGGTGCGGCCGCCGTCGTCGGCGTCGTCGGTGCAGGCACAGGGGGAACCGCGTCGGCGGGCGGGCCACCGACGACGACACCCTCCGCCTCCGCGGCGGCGAGGGCATCGGCGCGGGACTCGGCCGCCTCGGCGACGACGGCGATCGGCGCACCGACGGCGCCCGCTTCCCCGGCCGGGAGGAGGATCGCGGCGAGCTCGCCGGCGACCTCGGTCTCGTACTCGACGACGGCCTTCTCGGTCTCGATCTCGACGATCGGCTGGCCGGCGGCGACGGCCGTCCCGATCTCGACGAGCCACGTCTGAATCGCCGCCTCGCCGGTGCCCGTGGCGACCTCCGGCATGCGGATCACGGCGGCCATCAGCGACCGCCCCAGGCGCGACGCATGGCGTCGATCTCGGTGACGATCTCGGGGGTCCCCGCGATCGCGGCGCGTTCGAGGATGCGGGAGATGCTCGGGCTCGCCTCGCCGCCGGTGACCCGCTCGACGGGCTGGTCCAGCCAGTCGAAGAACCGCCGCTGGATCTCGTCGGCGAGCCACGCGCCATACGACGGGCCGCGCGAGCCCTGCTCGACGATGAGCACGTTGTTGGTCTTGCGAATGCTCTCCCCCACCGTGTCCCAGTCGAAGGAGGCCCGGTCGAGCCAGCGCAGATCGATCACCTCCGCATCGACGCCGGTCTCGGCGACGGCGTCAAGCGAGGACTGCACCATGGAGAGGTAGGTGAGCACGGTGAGCTCCGCGCCCTCCCGGCGCACGGCTGCGCTGCGAGGCGGGATGACGTAGTCGAGCGGCGCATCGGGCACGCGGTCGGCCTGGCCATAGAGATCGACGTGCTCGATCACGAGCACGGGGTCATCGAGTTGCAGCGCCGCGTTCATGAGGCCCACGTAGTCCGCCGCGGTCGAGGCGGCGACGATGCGCCAGCCGGGCTGGGTCGCGAAGATGCCGGCGGGGTCCATCAGGTGCTGCGATCCGTAGCCGGATCCCATGGCGACCTTGGTGCGCAGCACGAGCGGCACCGTGTTGTTGTCGCCGAACATGTGGCGGGCCTTGCCGACCTGGTTGAACACCTGGTCGGCCGCGACCCACATGAAGTCGGGGTACATGAACTCGACGACCGGCCGGAACCTGCCGTCGAGCGCGATGCCTCCGGCGAGCCCGAAGAACCCGTTCTCGCTGATGGGGGTGCCGATGACCCGCTCGGGTCCATATGCCTTCGCGAGCCCCTTCGTGGCGCCGTTCGTACCGCCGTTGAGTCGGTGGACGTCCTCGCCGAGCACGACGATGCGCTCGTCCTCGGACATGCGCCGGTCCATCACCGCGGCGACGGCGTCGACGAAGCGGATGTCCCGCCACGGCCCGTCGAACACGATCGGGTCGGATGCCGCGGCATCCGCGAGTTCGGACTCGTCGCCGCGGATGCCGGTGTCGACCACTGCCGGGTCGGGCCAGAGCTCGGGGCGGATGCGACGACGACCGGCGTTGTCGGGGTCGTCCTCGACGAGCGCCGCGACGGCGTCGACCATCGCCGCGACGGCCTGGTCGCGCACGGCTTCGAGCTCGGCGTCGGAGGCGATGCCGAGCGAACGGAGCCTGCCGCCGAGGAGGGCGATCGGATCGCGCTCGCGCCAGCTGGCCTCCTCGTCCTTCGTGCGGTAGCCGAAGGCGCTCCCGGGGTAGGGGCCGTTCTGGTGGAAGAAGCGGTAGACCTCCGCCTCGACGATCGCAGGACCGTCGCCCGCGCGCATCCGCTCGGTCGCCTCGGTCATCGCGAGGTGCACGGCGAGGGGGTCCATGCCGTCGACCCGCCACGACGGGATGGAGAACCCCTGCCCGCGCACCGAGAAGCGGGCGTCGGCGCTGGCCTCCGAGGCATGGGTCGAGACCGCGTAGAGGTTGTTCTCGATGAAGAACGCGACCGGGAGGTGCCAGGTCGCGGCGAGGTTGAACGACTCGAGCACCGAGCCGATCTGGCTCGAGCCGTCGCCGAAGTAGTTGACCGAGACGTCCGTCGTGCCGGCGTGCTTCTGCGCCCACGCGTGGCCGGCGGCGATGGGGGCGCCGCCGCCGACGATGGCGTTCGTTCCGAGCGCGCCCGCCTCGAGCCACTGCAGGTGCATCGACCCGCCGCGTCCGCCCGAGAACCCCGGTGCGAGGCCGAGGATCTCGGCGAGCGTGCGCTGGAGCAGCGCGTTCAGCGCCGGGTCGACGAGGGCACCGAGGTCGAGCCGGCCGCCGGCGACGTAGGTGATCGCCTTCGCGAGGAACTGGTGGTGTCCGCGGTGGGAGCCGTTGACGGCATCGGTGGGACGCAGGCCGATGATCGAGCCGACGGCGCCGCCCTCCTGACCGATGCTCGAGTGCGCGGGACCGTGCACGAGGCCGGCGGCGGCGAGGTCGAGCACGGCCTCCTCGAAGGCACGGATGAGGTGGAGCTCGCCGTACATGGCTGTCAGCAGCTCCGGGTCGGCGGCTTTCCAGTCGGCGGCGGTGGTCGACAGCGAGATCCAGTCGACTCCCGTCTGCAGACGACGACGTTGGGGCATCCCATCTCCTTCGACAGTGCGCCGCTCGTCAGCGCTCACTCACGGTAACGCACGTTTGGATCCAATTTCAAGAACTTCTTGCGTTCAAACCGGGAATTGACGCACACTGGAGCCGAAACTGGATCCAGACGACGAGGAGGTCGATCGATGACAGGAATCCCCGGTCTGCGCGGCTCCGACCACCTCGGCATCACCGTGCCCGACCTCGAGGAGGCCGAGCGCTTCCTGGTGGACGTGCTCGGCGCCGTGCCCGTCTACACGCTGGGCGCGAAGCGCGCCGACGACGACTGGATGTCGCGCCAGCTCGGGGTTCACCCCCGGGCCGTGATCACCGAGATCCGCTTCTACCGTCTCGGCAACGGCACCAATCTCGAGGTCTTCGCCTATGAGACGCCCGACGGGCAGTCGCCTCCCCCGCGCAACAGCGACATCGGCGGACACCACCTCGCGCTCTACGTCGACGACATGGATGCCGCGATCGCCCACCTGCGCGCGTACGACGTCGAGATCATGGGCGACCCGATCGCGAGCGCCGGTGCCGCCGCCGGTCAGCGATGGCTGTACTTCCGAGCCCCCTGGGGCATGCAGTTCGAACTGGTCAGCTACCCCGACGGCAAGGCCTACGAGGCCGACTCCCCCGTCATCCTGTGGCATCCGGCCCGCCCGGCAGAATGAAGGCGAGCCGAGGGGATCATCGATGACCGCACAGACCGCGTCGACGCATGCCGACGACACGCACGCCCGCCCCCGCGACGGAGACGCCGGACCGCGCATCGCCGACAGCATCCGCGGCGGCATCGTCGGCGGCGACTATCCGCCGGGCATGCGTATCCGCCAGGAGGATCTCGCCGCCCGCTTCGGTGCGAGCCGTGTGCCGGTGCGGCAGGCGCTGCAGCAGCTCGAGTACGAGGGGCTCGTCACGGTCGTCGCGAACGCCGGCGCGTGGGTCTCCCACCTCTCCCTCGCCGAATGCGAGGAGGTGTACGAGATGCGCGAGCGTCTCGAACCCCTCCTGCTGCGGTACTCGGCGCCCCGACTCGACGCCGGCGCCATCGAGGAGCTCTCCGCCCTCGCCCACCGCATCAGTGTGGTCGGCGCCGACACCGACGCGTTCCTCGAACTCGATCGCGCCTTTCACCTCGGCACCTACGCGGCCGCCGACACCGTGCAGCTCGGCGCCCTCATCCAGAAGCTCTGGAACACCACGGCGCCGTACCGCCGCGCGTACGTCACGTCGTGGGAGCCCGAGTCACGCCGCATCGCCTACGAGGAGCACCACCTGATCGTGGCGGCCCTGCGCGACGACGACATCGAAGAGGCCGAACGTGTGCTCGCGGGTCACATCCGCCGCACCCGTCGCCAGCTCGCCCGCACCCCCGACATCTTCCGACCCACCCCCTGACCGCGGCCGGTCGCGCAGTCGCGCGCCGCCCGCCCGACGCCCACGGAGACGCACACCATGACCGACATCGGATTCCTCGGACTCGGCACGATGGGCCGCGCGATGGCCGGCCGCCTCCTCGAGACCGGGCACCGCGTGACCGTCTGGAACAGATCGGATGCCCCGGTCGCCGAGCTCGTCGCCGCCGGCGCCGTGGCCGCGGCATCCCCTGCCGAGGCGCTCGGCGCCCCCGTGTCGATCTCGATGCTCGCCGACGACGCGGCCGCCGAGGCCGTGCTCACCGAAGACGCGCTCGGCGCCGCACGCGGCCACGTGCACGTGAACGCCGCCTCACTGAGCCCCGACACGGCCGACCTGCTCGCGGCGCGGGCGGCAGCGGCCGGCGCCGGCTACGTGTCGGCGCCCGTGCTCGGACGCTACCCGGTGGCCGCGGCGGGACAGCTCAACATCCTCGCGGCCGGCGATCCCGCGGCGATCGAGACCGCCCGCCCCGCGCTCGCATCTCTCGCGGCCCGCATCTGGGAGTTCGGAGCCGTCCCGCGCACCGCCAACATCGTCAAGATCGCCGTCAACTACGACCTCATCCATGCGATGCAGGCCATCGGCGAATCCGTTGCACTCGTCGAACGGCACGGGGTCGAGGCATCCGCGTTCGTCGACCTGCTCACCCACTCGCTGTTCGCCGCGCCCGCGTACTCGATCTACGGCGACGTGATCGCCCAGCGCCGCTACTCCCCGCCCGGCTTCCACATGTCGCTCGGATTCAAGGACCTGCGCCTGGCGGAGGCCGCCGCCGCATCCGTCGGGTTAGAGATGCCGACCGCGGCCGCGCTGCACGGAGTGTTCGAAAGCGCGATCGCCGACCCGTCGCTGCGAGACCTCGACTGGTCGGCGATCGCGGAGGTCACGCGCTCGGCGTGACCTCCCGGTTCAGGTGAGGGTCCAGCCCCGATCGACGTAAAGGCTGGTACCGGAGACCCCGCGGTTGTCGAGCAGGAACTCGACGGTGCCGACCACGTCGGCCACCGTGGCGAGCTCGCCGCCCGGCGTGCGTGACCGGTAGGCGTCCAGAACGCCGTCGGGCTTGCCCGCCCAGAACGGGCTGTCGCCGATGATCCCCGGGTGCAGCGCGTTCACACGGATCGGGGCGAGCTCGAGAGCGAGGGTGTGCGTGAGTCCCTCGACGCCGCCGTTGATCGTCGACACCGTGGTCGAGCCGGGATAGGGCAGGTCCTTCGCGCGACCGCCGAAGAGCACGATGCCGGTGCCGACGCTCGGGGTCAGCCGATCCAGCAGCGCGTGCACGGTCTCCGCGTAGCCGACGAGCTTGAGGGTCACGAGGCGTCGCGCCCGCGCGATGTCGTAGTCCGCGATGGTGTTCGCGTCGCGCTCGATCGCGGCGAGCACGAGCCCGTCGATCGCACTGACTCCGGCGAGCGCGGGCGCGATCTGCTCGGGCTCCGAGATGTCGAGGGCGAGGGACGAGGCATCCTGTCCAAGACCCTCGGCGATCTCGGCCGCCCGGGCCGCATCACGCCCCGTGATGATCACGCGATCGCCGCGGGCGAGGAGGGTGCGCGCGAGCTCGAGGCCGATGCCCGAGGTGCCGCCGACGACGAGGATGGTGCGCTGCGACATCGCCTACGCCTCTCCCCGACCCCACACCGTGTTGAGGTGCGACTGCGGGTCGCGCACGGTCGGCAGGATGCCGTCGACGGAGTAGTAGCGCTTGCCCGCGACGATGAGCTCCTCCGCGGGGAACTTCGTGATGACCTCGCAGCCGGTGGCCGTGACGACGACCTCCTCCTCGATGCGGGCCGCACCCCAGCCGTCGGCAGAGGGCCAATAGGTCTCGAGGGCGAAGACCATCCCCTCCTCGAGCACCTCCGGGTGATCGAGCGACACGAGACGGCTGAAGATCGGCTTCTCCCAGATCGAGAGCCCCACGCCGTGTCCGTACTGCAGCGCGAAGGCCGCCTCTTCGTCGGGGAAGCCGAACTCCTGCGCGGTCGGCCACACCGACACGATGTCGGCGGTGGTCGCGCCCGGGCGCACGAGGGCGATCGCGCGATCCATGTACTCCCGGGCACGCGTGTAAGCATCCCGCTGCGCCGACGAGGCCGACCCGACCGCGAAGGTGCGGTAGTAGCAGGTGCGGTAGCCGTTGAAGCTGTGCAGGATGTCGAAGAAGGCGGGGTCGCCCGGCCGGATGATGCGGTCGGAGAAGACGTGCGGGTGCGGCGAGCAGCGCTCGCCCGAGATCGCGTTCACTCCCTCGACGTACTCGGAGCCGAGGTCGTAGAGGGTCTTCGCCACGAGCCCGACGGCCTCGTTCTCGCGCACGCCCGGCCGCAGGAACCGGTACAGCTCGTCGTAGGCCGCATCCACCATCGAGGCGGCCTGGGTGAGGAGCCGGATCTCGTCTCCCGTCTTGACCCGTCGGGCCTCCATGAAGATCTGCTGCCCGTCGACGACCTGGATGCCCTCGCGCTGGAGGGCGAAGAGGATCGGCAGCTCGATCACGTCGACGCCGAGCGGCTCGTGGGCGAGACCGAACTTCTCCAACTCGCGCTTGATCTTCTTCGCGACCTTCTCGGCGATCTCCGCATCGGGGCTGAACGCGCCACGCAGGGTCGAGATGCCGGCGCGCGCGCCGGACTCCAGTCGCGGGCGCTTCGCACCCTCGTGCGGGGCATTGGGGTCGGCGTCCATCTCCATGCTCGTGACGTCGAGCCAGGGGTTGTAGAGCTGGTGGTGCTTGGCGGCGGAGCCGAAGTCCCACGAGATGGGGTCGGTGCGGCGGGTCAGCAACGAGAAGCGGATGAGCTTGTCCATGGCCCACGTGCCGATGTGGGTCGCGGTCATGTACCGGATGTTGGAGAAGTCGAACGCCAGCACCGCACCCACGTCGCTGCGGTCGAGTTCGGCGCGCAGACGCGCGAGTCGCGCGTCGCGAAGCCGATCGAAGTCCACGCGCTGCTCCCAGTCGACGGCGTTGGTACCCGTCGTGCCCGTACTCTTCATCGAGTTCTCCTGTCAGTTGCAAACACACAGTGTTTAGTAAAAGTGTACATTGTGCAGTTTAAGTTAACGCTTATGCGGTGTATTGTCGGGCGCATCGGCTCGTGTACGCCATGACTGGATGCCGCGGCCACCGCCGACGCGATGAGCACCCCCTGGAGGACGTATGACCACCGAGGACATCGGCGCGCGGATCCGCGACGCCCGACTCGAACGAGGCCTCAGCCTGCGCAGCGTGGCCCAGGCCCTCGGCGTCTCGGCATCTCTCATCTCGCAGGTCGAGACGGGCAAGACCCAGCCCAGCGTGTCCACCCTCTACGCGATCGTGAGCCACCTGGGCGTCTCGATGGACGAGCTGCTCGGCGTGAGCGCGACCGCCGTCGACGAGGCTCCGGTCACGCCGATCTTCCGGCCGTCCGGCACCGTCAAGCCCGCCGTGCAGCGCGGTGACGAGAACCCCGTGCTCGAGATGGAGAACGGCGTCATCTGGGAGCGACTCGCCGTCGGCGAGGGCGGGCCCGCCGACGCGCTGCTCGTGACCTACGCACCCGGCGCGACCAGCTCCATCGAGGGCAAACTGATGCGCCACTCGGGCATCGAGTACGCCTACCTCATCGAGGGAGAGCTCACCCTGCAGCTCGACTTCGACACCTTCACGCTGCACGCCGGCGACTCGTTGCAGTTCGACTCGGTGCGCCCGCACCTCTACTCGAACCGCGGCGACGTCCCCGCCCGCGGCATCTGGTTCGTCGTCGGCCGACGCCAGCAGAACCAGGCCATGCCGACCGCTCCCGGAGAGGCCGGGCGCGGCGAGCAGCTGGCGTCGGCCGTCGACGTGCTGCGGGCGATGGACGACCTGCACGGCTGAGCCCGCGGCATCCATCACAGTCCCCGTGGCGGGGCGGACCGGCGGCGCAGCTGCGCGATCATCGGCAGGATCGCCGCGATCAGCACGAACACGCCCTGCACCCAGTACTGCCAGGCGAGGCCCAGCGAGAGGTAGGCCAGCGCGTTCGTGATTGTCTGCAGCAGCAGACCTGCCGCCGCGACGGCCAGCGCCGAGCCCGACCCGCCGAAGATGCTCGCCCCGGCGATGACGATCGCCGTCACCGAGGTGAGGGTGAGGGCCTGACCGGTGTTGGCGTCACCGATGCCGGTCTTCGAGTACAGCGCGAGCCCGGCGATGGCCGCGATGACGCCGGCGGATGTCGCGGCCAGCAGCCGCATCGACCGCACGTTCACTCCCATGCGGTTCGCCTTCACCGCATCGGATCCCGCGGCGCGGAAACCGCGCCCCAGACGTGTGCGCTGGATCACGAACCACATGACGACGGCGAGCACGATCGCGATCGCGAGCACGAGCGGGATGCCCGCCACCGCGGTGCCGATCAGCACCATGATGTCGTTCGACGCCGATCCGCCCGGACTCGGACGCAGCACCTGCGCGGCGCCGACGACGGCGATCGAGGTGACGAGGGTCGCGATGACCGGCGGCAGGTTCAGTCGCGTCACGAGCAGACCGTTGACGAGGCCGACGGCGAGCCCCGCGACGAGCGCGAGCACCACTCCGAAGAGGAACAGCCCGATTCCGCCTCCGCCGAAGAACGAGATGACGACGGTCGAGAGAGCGAGCACCGATCCGATCGACAGATCGATGCCACCGGTCATGACCACGACCAGCTGAGCGAGGCCCACGAGGATCAGCACCGAGGAGCTGGCGAGCAGCTGGGACATGTTGAGAGGGCTGAGGAACGCCGTCGAGAAGAACGTCGTCGCCATTCCCAGCAGCACCGTCAGCACCAGCAGGGCGCCGGCCTGCAGCTCGCCGCGCACCGCCAGAGGGATGCGGCGACGCCGCGGGACCGCGCTGACCGTCGCGACCGAACCGGTCTCGGACATCACCGCAGCGCCCGTGATCGCGCGCTCGGTGACGGCGGCACCCGTGAAGGTGTCCTGCACCTGGCCACGGGAGAACACGACGACCCGGTCGCAGAGACCCTCGAGCTCGACCGCGTCGGTCGAGAGCACGACTACGGCGACTCCATCCGCCGCCATCGAGCGCAGCACGGCGTAGATCTCCACGCGCGCCCCGGCGTCGACGCCCTGCGTCGGGTCCTCGACGAGGAGCACTTTCGGTTCGCCGAGGCGCGCGCGGGCCAGAAGCACCTTCTGCTGACTGCCGCCGGAGAGGCTGGCGACAGGAGTCTCGAGGGTGGGGGTCTTCACGGCGAGACCGGCGATCGCCGTGCGGGTGAGCGCGTACTCACGACGACGGTCGACGAAGCCGGTGGGCATCGCCTCGGCGATCGAGGGGGCGATGACGTTCTCGCGCACCGACATCTTGCCGAACATCGCCTCGCCGATGCGATCGCCGGGAAGGAACACGACGCCGTCGCGCACCGCGGTGCGGGCGGAGCGCACATCGAGCGGCCGGCCGGACAGGAGCACACGGCCGGCGGTCGATCCCAGGCCGGCGAGGCCGCGCAACACGGCGCGCTGGCCGTTGCCCTCGACGCCGGCGAGTCCGACGATCTGTCCGGGCATCGCGGCGAACGAGATGTCTCGATAGCCCGGGCCACCGAGGCCGAGCACCTCGAGGAGCGGAGTGCCGTCGGCATCCGGCCCCGCCTTGTCGGGGAAGGTCGTCTCCAGCGAGCGTCCGACGATGAGCTCGACGATCTCGTCCGCGCTGTAGTCGGAGACGCTGCCGCGTCCGACGACGCGGCCGTCGCGCAGCACCGTCAGATCGGTCGCGATCTCGATGACCTCGGGGATGCGGTGGGTGATGTAGACGACCGCGACACCGTCGGCGAGCAACTCGCTCACACGGTCGAACAGCCAGCGGGTCTCGTCGGGACCGAGCGCTTCGGTCGGCTCGTCGAGCACGAGGATGCGGGGGTCGGATGCGAGCGCAGCGGCGATCTCGATGAGATGCGCCTCGCGCAGCGAGAGGGTCGAGATCGTCGCCTGAGGATCGATCTCGAGACCGAGCTTCTCGAAGTGGGCCTTGAGCCACGCCGCCGCGCCCCGGCGTCGGGGGCGCTTCGAAGCGGGGAGGAGCAGGAGCACGGCGTCGACCACCGTGAGGGAGGGGGCGAGCGCGGGGATCTGGTAGACGATCGCGAGACCGTTCTCCCGCGCATCCGCGGTCTGGATCCGGGAGAACTCCCGGCCGGCGAGGCCGATCGTGCCGGTGTCCGGCACGACCGACCCCGCGGCGACTCCGACGAGGGTCGACTTGCCCGCCCCGTTCTCGCCGAGGATCGCGTGGACCCTCCCCGGTGCGATCTCGACGCTCACATCGTCGAGGGCGCGCACGCCGGGATAGGACTTGGTGATCCCCGTGAGAACGAGGGCGGGTTCAGTCATCGTCGGAATCCTTCGTGTCGTCAGCCGAACAGCTGCGTGATCTCAGCAGGGGTCAGGAGCGTGGACGGCGTCGCGTCCGGCGGCGCCGACGCGAGGCACGCCTTGTCGGGCGCGATCGATCCCGACGTCTGGCCGGTCGAGTCCTCATAGAGCGCGAGCTGGTAGATCGAGGGCTCGGTGTCGCTCGTCCCCTGGAAGGCGGCGACGGCCTTGCGAAGGGCGACGCGGCCGATCCACGTGCGCGACGATACGGTCGCCAGCTCGTAGCTCGGGTTGGTCTTCTTCAGCGCGTCGTAGCCGCACGAGAGCGAGTTGTCGTCGGTCGAGGTCAGCAGCGGCACCGAGATGCCCGCGGCCTGGTAGGCGCGGATGACACCTGCCGCGGATGCGCCGTAGTCGGCGATGACCGCGTCGATCTTCGGGTACTGGGCGAGAAGTCCCGCCATGGCCTGCTGCGCCTGAGCCGGGTCCCAGTTGGTGACGACGGGCTCGGAGTTGAGGAGCTTGATCTGCGGGTTGGCCGCGACGACCTCCTTGACACCCTCGAACTCCTGCGAGGACACCGCCACGCCGGAGGGTCCGCCGAGGAAGACGACGTTGCCGCCGGCTGAGCCGAGACGGTCGACGACCCACTGCGCCCACGACTTGCCGACGAACTGCGGGGACTGGTCGGTGTAGTCGAGGTAGTCGGTGCCGGCTTTGCCGTTCGGGTCCGAGGCGAACGCCACGACGTAGGATCCGGCCTGGGTCGCCTGGCGCATGGCCGGCAGGTGGGCGTCGCCGGGCCCGGCGTCGGGGATCACGAGGATGATGTTCGTGCCCTTCGATGCGAGGCTCGTGATGCCGGACGTCGTCTTCTCGAGATCGAACGATCCCGCGACGTAGTCGACGCTGGTGATCGCCTTGCACTTCGCGGCTTCGGACTTGATCTCGGCGAGAACGGTCTTCGACCAGCTGTTGGTGCCGCCGCCGTCGACGACACCGACGGTCATCGGCTTCGCGTTGGCGGTGCAGATGCTCGACATGTCGGCGAACTGGGACACGGTGCCGACCGAGCCGGCGGCGATGTTGGCCTGGAGGTTCCCGGCCGTGGCGTTGGTCGAACTGGCGTTCGTGGACGAACAGCCCGCGAGCGCTGTGGCGACGATCGCGAGTGACGCGGCCGCTGCTGCGGCGACGCGACGTCGCTTGATGATGCGATTCACTGCACACTCCTCATTGAGTTCACTGGTGGTGGGGGTGGGTGCGACGGGTCACTTCTGACGCCGGACGAGGCGTCGCAGCCTCGCCGACGTGCCGCCCAGCTCGAGCTGGGCGACGATCCCGACGCCGATGATCAGCGCCTGGACGATGTTCTGCACGGCGGTTGCCTGCGTGAAGGTCTGCACGAGCTGGCCGAGCTGGGCGAGGAAGAGCGCACCCAGCGCGGTGCCGATGAAGCTCCCCTTCCCGCCCGTGAGGGCGGTACCGCCGAGCACGACGGCGGCGATCGAGGGCAGGAGGTAGTCGTTGCCGGCTGTCAGGGTCGGCGAGCGCAGCAGACCGGCGAGCAGCACCCCGGCACCGGCCGCGAGGGCGGCGGCGAGCCAGTAGGCGCTGATCGTGTAGGCCCGCGTCGCGATCCCGATGTTCGCGGCGCTGCGCGGGTTCTCGCCGACGAGTTCGAACCGGCGCCCGACGCGCGTGCCCTTGACGACGAGGTGGATGATCACGACGATCGCGACGGCGAAGAAGGTCAGCACCGGGATGCCCCAGAGTCGGCTGAGCGCGAAGTTGCTGAGCTCCAGAACCGACTGGGCGCCGAATCCGCCCGAGACCGCCTGGACGGCGCCGATCATGAGGGCGTTGCTGGCGATCGTGACGACGAGAGGCGGAAGACCGAAGACGGTGATCACCACTCCGCTGAGCAGGCCGAACAGCGAGGTCGCGACGATCGCGACGATGACCGCGGTGGTGAGCCCCCAGTCGGCCCCGAACTTGGCCGCGATGAGCGCACCGAGAGTCACGGCGCCGGGGATCGACAGGTCGAGCCCGCCCTGCTGGATGACGAGGGTCTGGCCGATGGCCACGATCGCCGTGAGCGCGGCGAAGGGGAGCATCGAGACGATCGCCGTCGTGCCCACGCTGCCGGGGGCGATGAGCGGGCTGATCGCGAAGAGCAGCGCCACGGCGATGAACGCGCGGGTGCCCGGCCACGACAGCACCTCGGCGAGGAGGGGTCGGCGGTCCACCGGCGCCGTGCGCGTGCGCACCTCCGCCGGTTCGTTCACGGTGGTCATGACTGCACGGTGAGGTCGGGGTGCCACGAGCCGTCGAGGTGCGCCTCGGGCCATTCGCCGACGATGTAGTCGCGCGAGGCCTCGGCGCGGGAGCGCAGCGCCGCGTAGTCGACACCGACGAGCTGACCGTCCTTCTTCACGCGCCGGCCCTGAACGAACACGTCGCGCACGAGCCCGGGGTGGGCGTTGTAGACGACGGCGCCGATGGGGTTGTTCATCGGGGTCATCGCAAGAGCCCGGTCGTCGAGCACGACGATGTCAGCGGCCTTTCCGACGACGAGCGATCCGGTGAGGTGGTCGAGGCCCGCGGCGTGCGCGCCGTCGATCGTGGCGAACTGCAGCACGTCGTTGACGCTGAGGCCGATGCGCTCGACGACCTCGCCGGTCTCGACGGCGGGGGCGTTGTCGAGGGCGCGCTGCATGCCGATGGCGGTGCGCATCGTGCCGAACATGTCTCCGCCGTTGCTCGAGCAGACGTCGATGGAGAAGGTGGGGCGGATGCCGTGCTGCAGCAGACGTCCGGTGGCGGGGTATCCGTGTCCCATCTGCATCTCGACGTCGGGGGCGCAGGAGGCGGTGCCGCCGCTGTCGGCGATCATCTGCAGCTCGTCGTCGCCGAGTGTGCAGCAGTGCACGTAGGTGATGCGGTCCGAGAGCAGCCCGTCGTCCTTCAGCTTGCGGATGGGGCCGGACTTCCCCCAGTAGCCGTCGCCGACGTGCACGGTCACGCGCAGGTCGAGTTCGTCGGCGAGCGCGAAGTCGTGCCGGTTGACCTCGGGGGTCACGAACTGCGGGCCGCGCAGGGCGAGGGCCATCGTGACGAGTCCCGTGTTGCTGCTGAACACCGTCTCCCGCAGGCGCCGGGCGTCCTCGGCCGGGTGGTTGTTGGGCGACGGGAGCGGGGCGCCCCACTGCTTGTTGCCGCCGCCGTGCGCGAACACGGCGCGCATGCCGGTGTCGGTGAGGGCCTGCACCGCGGCATCCGCGTGGGCCGGGGTCGCGAGGTTGTGCGACCAGTCGACGAGGGTCGTGATGCCGGCGTCGAGCGCTTCGAGGGCGCCGAGGTAGTTGCCCGTGTAGGTGTCCTCGGGCCGGAAGAACTTCGAGAGCCCGGTGTGGAGTCCGGCGAGGTACTCGGTGAGTGACCAGTCGGATGCCACGTTCCGCACGACCGACTGCCAGGTGTGGCGGTGGGTGTCGACGAAGCCGGGCAGGACGATGCGTCCGGTGACGTCGATCACCTCGGCGTCGTCCACGGACAGCCCGTGGCCGATGGCCTCGATCGTGCCGTCCGCGGAGATCAGGATGTCCGTGTCGGGAAGGACTTCTCCCGCGCGGGCCGAGGTGATGACGGTTCCGCCGCGGAGCAGGGTGCGGGTGCTCATAGTCTTCATTGACTCCAGGTGCCGGTGCGCCGATCCCCCTTGGTCGGCTCACGTGTGAGTGTGCTGTCGCCACGCTAATAGCCTCACTGCACAGTGTCAAGGCTCACTGAACACTAATGTTCAGTGAGCCTTGAAACTGGCGCAGTTGAGGGCGTCAGGCGCGTTCGCGATACAGCGGGATGTCGATGGGCGGCTGCGGGATGAAGCCGCCGTTCGCATCCATCTGGTCGTAGAGGTAGCCCTGCGAGGCATCCATTCGGCGCATCGCCGCCGGGAGGTCGACGTGCACGAGGCGCCCGTCGCGCTTGACGACGCGACCGTCGACGAGCACCGTGGCGACGAGCCCGGCGTGGGCCTGCGAGATGATCGCCCCCGCGGGGTCCCGCCGGTTCCAGCCCGCCTGGCTGACCCCGCTCATGTCGAGCAGCACCACGTCGGCGCGCTTGCCGGGGCTGAGCGACCCCACAACGTCGTCCACGCCGGCCGCCTTCGCACCGTTGATCGTCAGCCAGCGCAGCGCGTCGCGGGTGGTCCACAGCATCTGCTGCGGGGCCACCATCCGCTCGTAGCCGGGCTCATCTGATCGGTACCGCGTCGCCTGCAGCACGAGACGGGCGTGCGAGATCATGTCGCCGGCGTCGCCGCTCACGCAGTCGATGCCGAGGCTCGGCCCCGGCGTATGGCGCGTCGCCTCGGCGATACGCGGATAGCCCATGCCCATCTGCATCTCGGTCTCGGCGCAGACCGAGACCATCGTGCCGGTGCCCTCGAGCAGTTTCCACTCCTCGGGCGTGTTGAACGTGCAGTGCACGAGCAGCAGATCGTCGCCGAGCAGATCGTGGCGGTGCATCACCGCGACATCCGAGAACAGCTGCCGCACGATCACCTGGTTCGCATGCTGCGTCATCCGAGCGCCGAGCTCGCGGGCGAACGCGAACTCGCGCACCACCTCGGCGGCGGGCGTGATCGCAAGCTCCTGGGGCACGAGGCCGAACCGCAGCACGCCGTCGGACGAGAAGTAGGTCGACTTGATCTCGCGCGCGAGCGCCGCACGCGCCGGATAGCTCCCCGACTCCTCCCCCGACTCGGCGCCGCCGCGGCTCTCCGACCAGGTGTTCTCGACGACGGGGGTCATGCCGTGCCCGTACAGGCCACGGATGCCGGCGTCGAGAAGCCCCGTGACAGCGGCGTGCGCGCCGTCCGGGTCGAGGATGTTGTGGCAGTAGTCGACGAGACTCGTCACCCCCGCGTTCAGGCAGTCGAGCGCACCCAGGTAGTTGCCGACGTACATGTCCTCGGCGCGATAGCGCGGTGCCATCTGCAGGCGGATGCCCCTGAGGTAGTCGGGGATGTTGCCGTCGGCGAGGATGCCGCGCAGCGCCGTCTGCCAGGTGTGCCGGTGGGTGTCGACCATGCCCGGCATCGCGATCATGTGCCCGGCCTCGATGATGTCCGCGTCGACCTGATCAAGGCCCTGTCCGACGGCGACGATCGTGCCGTCCTCGATGAGGATGTCGCCACGGGGGAGGTCGCCGATGGAGTCGTCCATCGAGACCACGGCGGCGCCTCGGATCAGTGTGCGGGCGGTCATGCGGGGGTCCTTTCGTGACGTGCCGTGCGGGGCGCGTCGATCCACGGGTCGATCAGGGTCTTGGTCTGGAGGGGCGCACCGGCGATGAGCGGCACGAGGCCGCCGCTGACGACCTCGTCGAGCGGCAGCACGGTCTCGGCGATGTCGCTCCAGTCGGCGCGGGATTCGAGCAGGCGCACGGCGTCGGGGAGGTCGGCGGCCATCACGTGGGCGACAGTGCCGACGATGGTGAGCTCGGCGAGCGTCCAGTGCGCGAGCGCCGCGGGCGGCTCGCCCTTCTGAATGCCGACCGGGACGATCGTCGCGCCCGGGTGCGCCGCATCGATGACGGACTCCCAGCCGGCCTTCGAGCCACTGACCTCGAAGAACACATCGACGTCCATCCCGAGCTCGGCGACACGGTCGGCGAGGGTGGCGGTGCCGGCGACGAGCGTCTCCTGTGCGCCCAGGCGCACGGCGAGCTCGAGACGGTCGGCGTTGAGGTCGACCACGAGCACCCTCGCGCCGGTGGCCGCGGCGGCGACCGTGAGGAAGGCGCCGATCCCTCCGACTCCGACGATCACGGCATCGTCGCCGGCCGAGAGTCCACTGCGCCGCACCGCGTGCACGGCGATCGCCATCGGCTGCGCGAGCCCGAGCGTGTCGGACGCGAGTGGCGAGGCGCTGACGTCGAGCAGGATGCCGGCGGGCACGACCGCGTACTGGGCGAGACCGCCGTCACGCTGCAGCCCGGCCGTGCGGTACGACCGGCACAGATTCGTGCGGCCGGCGCGGCACGGCTTGCAGGTGCCGCACGAGATGCCGGCACCGCAGACGACCCGCGCGCCGACGGCGAGGTCGACACCGGCGCCCACCCGCTCCACCGTGCCCGCGAACTCGTGCCCGAGGGTGACGGGCAGCTCGGTGAGCTGCGGCCCCCGGTCGTACTCCGTCGCATCGCTGCCGCACACCCCGCACACCGAGACGCGCACGAGGACCTCCCCCGGGCCGGGGTCGGGCACGGTCCGATCCTCGATGCGCAGATCGCGGGCGGCGTGCAGCACGCCCGCGCGCATCGCGGTCACAGTCGCGCCCCGGCGGGCACCTCGAGCTGCACGGCGCCGCGCGAGGCGATCATGCGTCCGAGCAGGGTGCGGTACACCTCGCCGTGCGCATGGGAGTCGAGGTACGCGTCGAGACCGGCGGCATCGTCGACGAGAGCGGCGACGCCGTAGTCGGCGCCCTGCGGACGCAGATGCAGGTTCGGCCCGCAGCGATAGCCCCGCAGCTCGGGAATGCCCTGCGCCATCCCGGCGAGGGCATCGGTGAGCGCGGTCACGTCGTCGTCGGTGACGTCGTCGTTCCAGTGGAAGGTGGCGAGATGCAGGATCATGTCGGGCGGTCAGTCCTCTTGGTACTGGTAGGGGTTGTCGATGGGGGCTTCGGGGTCGAGCGGCGGGTGCATCCCTTCCTCCCAGGCGGCCTCGCCGAGCTGGGAGCGCACGTAGTCGACCGACGCGGCGACGGCGTCGCGGGCGGGCGCGATGTCGAGGTCGATGCGCGTTCCCCGGTACTTCACGACACGGCCGTCGATCACGACCGTGTGGATGTCGGCGGTGCCGGCCTGGTAGACGACGTGCGCGTGCGGGTTGAGGATCGGCGTCATCGTGGGCGACTGATCGTTCTTCAGCAGCACGAGGTCGGCCTTCTTGCCCGGCGTGATCGAGCCGATCAGGTCGGACATTCCGAGCGAGAGCGCGCCGCCCATGGTCGCCATCCACACGACGTCCTCGGCGCGCAACCGGTTGACGTTGACCGTCTCACCGCGGCGGTGGGCTTCGAGGTGGTCGCGGGAGCGGTCGGAGCTGAGCGTGGCGCGCATGGCCGAGAAGAAGTCGGCGCTCCACCAGACACTCGTGTCCATCGAGAGGGAGGCCGGGATGCCGTACTTGCGGATCTCCCAGGTCGAGGGATACCCCTGGCCCGCGCTCTGCTCCGACTCGGTGGCGACCGAGACCGTGCCGCCGGTCGCGGCGATCTTCTGGTAGCTCTCGGCGCCGAGGCTGGCGGAGTGCACGTAGGTGATCTGATCGGTCATGACGCCCGCGTCGTACATGTTGCGGATACCCACGTCTCCGGTCGCGCCCCACACTCCGGCGTGGGTGGTGACCCGGATGCCGAGGTCGCGCGCGAAGTCGAACGCGGCTCGCTCGGGGAAGTCGTCGGAGTCGGGCACGTCGAAGGCGAGCTCGAGCCCGAGCAGGTCGGTGCGCGGGAGGTCGTCGATCCACCGACGCACGGCCGGATCCGCGCTCCACTCCCACGGCGCCCCGAGGTAGTTGCCGTAGCCGAGCACGAACCTGCCCGGGATCTCCCGGAATGCCGCGACCGCGGCATCCGCGTAGTCGGGGGTGCGCAGAGCGTGCGACCAGTCGAGGGTCGTGGTGACGCCGACGTCCACCGACTCGAGGGCGCTGAGCAGGTTGCCGGCGTAGATGTCCTCGGGACGGAACACCTCGCCGTGCTGCAGGTAGTAGAAGACGAAGTACTGGCTCAGCGCCCAGTCGCCGCCGTAGCCGCGCAGCGCCGTCTGCCACATGTGGCGGTGGGTGTCCACCATCCCGGGCATGAGGATGCCGCCGCTGCCGTCGATCTCGACGGTGCCGTCGGGCACCTCGAGGCGAGGGCCGACGGCGGCGATGCGGTCATCGACGACGAGCACGTCGCCGTCGCGGATGACGCCGGGCGTGTCGACGGTGATGACGGTGGTGTTGCGGATGACGAGAGGCCGGCCGGGCGTGAAGTCCTCGGCATGGGCGGTCGGGTCGCTCATGAGTTCTCCTCTTCGAGAATGTTCAGCGTTGATTTACACTTTGACCACGAATGTGGGCATTTGTCCAGTACTCGGGCCCGAGTGTTCATTCAGACTTCAGTGCCGAAGCCGTCGAAGGAGACCCCCATGACCCGCATCGCCATCCTCGGCTCCGGAGCGAACGGCGCCTCCATCGGTGCCGACCTGCTGCTCTCCGGACACGATGTCACGCTCGTCGAGCAGTGGCCGGCGCACGTCGAGGCGATGCGCGCCGACGGCCTGACGATCGAGACGCCGCACCGCACCGTGCACGTCGATCCGCCGGTGCTGCACCTGTGCGAACTCGCGGAGCAGCGGCATCCGTTCGATGTGGTCCTGATGCTCGTGAAGGCCTACGACTCGCGCTGGGCGGCGGAGCTCATCCGTCCCCACCTGCGGCCGACGAGCCTCGTCGCAGGGGTGCAGAACGGCATGTCCACGGCGGCGATCGCCGACGTGGTGGGAGCGGACCGCACGATGGGGACGGTCATCGAGGTGTCCTCGGCGATGACGGAGCCCGGACGGGTGACGCGCTATTCCGACACCGACCAGTCGTGGTTCGCGGTCGGCGCGCTCCCCCGCTCCGCCGCGTCAGGGCGGGAGGAGGAGGTCGCCGCGCTGCTGCGTGAGGCCGGCCGCGTCGAGGTGGTCGAGGACATCCTCTCGACGAAGTGGATGAAGCTCATCAGCAATGCGACGGTGCTCGTGCCGACCGCGATCCTCGGGCTCCCCATGGCCGACGCCATCCTGGTGGAGGGCATGCGGGAGGTCATGCTCGCCGCGGGCGAGGAGGCGCGTCTCGTGGGGGCGGCGGCGGGGCGCGACGTCCTGCCGATCTTCGGCCTGAGCGCCGATGACCTCGGCCGGCCCGACGCTGTCGTCTCGACCCTGCTCGACACGCTCTACACCGGGTTCGTGCGCCCCGGGGCCACGACCACGGTGCTGCAGGACTGGACCAAGGGCCGTCACAGCGAGGTCGACGACATCAACGGCACGGTCGTCGCCGAGGGCGCGCGCGTCGGCGTCGCGACGCCGGTCAATGCGCGCATCGTCGCCGTCGCGCACGAGATCGAGCAGGGGGTGCGCGAGGCGCATCCCGACAATCTCACGCTGTTGCGTATTGCTTAACACCCTGTACAGTCAAGCTGACCCGTCGCAAAGGAGCACGCATGTCCTCTCCCCGCATCGCCTTCGTCGGAACCGGCGCTCAGGGCGCCGGTATCGGCGCCGATCTGATCCGTGCCGGCCTCGACGTGACCTTCATCGAGCAGTGGCCCGCCCACGTCGAGGCGATGCGCGCGAACGGCATCACCGTGCACCTGCCGACCGAGACGCAGAACACGCCCGTCGACGCCCTCCACCTGTGCGAGGTCGCGACGCTGCGCGCGCCGTTCGACATCGTGTTCGTGCTGGTCAAGGCGTACGACACCCGATGGGCCGTCGAGCTCATCGCCCCGCACCTCGCCCCCGACGGCCTCGTGGTGGGGCTGCAGAACGGCATGTCGCTCGACGACATCGCCGAGATCGTGGGCGCCGAGCGCACGATCGGCGCGGTCATCGAGATGGCCTCGAACATGTTCGAGCCCGGTGTCGTGACCCGCCAGAACGCGCCCGAGAACTCGTGGTTCGCGGTGGGCGGCATCGTGCCCTCCGCCCAGGCACGCGCGCACGAGGTGCAGGCGGTGCTGCGGCACGCGGGGGTCGTGGAGGTGTCCGCCGACATCCGCTCGTCGAAGTGGATGAAGCTCGTCGCCAACGCCGGCGAGCTCGTGCCGTCGGCCATCCTCGACGAGACTCTGTTCGACGCCGTGCGGATGCCCGGCGTGCACGAGTTCATGATCGAGTGCGGCAAGGAGGCGGCGCGGGCCGCCGTGGCCGACGGGTCGACGCTCGTGCCCATCTTCGGCCTCACGCACGACCAGGTCACCGGTCCCGATCAGTACGCGGCCGACCTGCTCGGCGAGGTGCTCGACAAGTACTCGCTGCCCGACACCCGCACCACGGTGCTGCACGACTGGATGAAGGGCCGCCACTCGGAGTACCGAGAGGTCAACGGCCTCGTCGTCGACGTGCTCGAGCGGGTGGGCGAGGCCGCCCCGGTCAACGCCCACGTCGTCGAGATCGCCCGACGCATCGAGGCGGGCGAGCTCGAGCGCGGCCGCCATAACCTCGACCTGCTGCTGCGCGTCGGCGTCCACGTCTGAGGCGCGCGCCGGCCGCGGCGGGCCGCCAGGCCGTCGGCTGCGTCAGGCCGCCGGCGCCGTACCGGGCGGCCGGCCGCGTCAGGCCGCCCCGCCCCGCATCGTCGCGATCTGGTAGAGGGCGACGGATGCCGCGATGCCGGCGTTCAGCGACTCGGTCGCCGCCGAGATCGGGATCGACACGATCTGGTCGCAGGTCTCGGTGACGAGCCGGGACAGCCCCTCCCCCTCGGAGCCGATGACGATCACGACGGGACGGTCGGCGAGCTCGAGCGCGGGAAGCGCCACATCGCCGCCCCCGTCGAGACCGAGCACGAACACGCCCTGCTTCTTGAGCTCCTTGAGCGTGGCGGTCAGGTTGCCGGCGAGCGCCACCGGGACCCGGGCCGCGGCGCCGGCGCTCGTCTTCCAGGCGGCCGAGTTGACGCCCGCGCTGCGGCGCTGCGGGATGATGACGCCGTGCCCGCCGAAGGCGGCCGTCGAGCGGATGATGGCACCCAGATTGCGCGGGTCGGTCACGCCGTCGAGCGCGACGAACAGCGGCGTCTGGCCGCGGCCGACGACCTGCTCGAGGAGGTCCTGCGGGTGCGCGTACTCGTACGGCGGAACCTTGAGCGCGACGCCCTGGTGCACGCCGTCGAAGCCCGCCATGCGGTCGAGCTCGGGCCGGGTGACCTCGAGCACGGGGATGCCGCGGTGCGACACGATCGACAGCATCTCCTTGACGCGGTCGTCCATCTCGACGCGCTGCGCGATGTAGAACGCGGTCGCCGGGATGCGTGCGCGCAGCGCCTCGAGCACCGAATTGCGGCCGGTGACGGTCTCGGTGTCGTCGCTCTGCTTCGGGCGCCCGCCGCGGTTGGGGTTCGAGCCGGCGATCCGCTGGCCGGGCTTGCCCTTGCCGCCCGCGGCGGCGTAGCGCTCCTGCGCCGCCTTGCGCTTGCCGGCGACGTGCCAGGCGCGGTCCTCGGCCTTGGGGGTGGGGCCTTTGCCCTCGAGAGCCTTGCGGCCCTGGCCGCCCGATCCCTTGACGGCGCCCTTCTTCAGCGACTTGCGTGCGCCGGGTCGTCCTGCTGGCTTGGTCATTCGATGCTCCAGTGGGTTCCGTCGGGAGTGTCTTCGAGGGCGATGCCGGCTCCCGCGATCGCGTCGCGGATGCGGTCGGCGGCCGCCCAGTCCTTGTCGGTGCGCGCCTGGGCGCGCTGGTCGATGAGCTGACGCACGAGCACGTCGAGAGCGGATGCCGCGGCCCCCTGCCCGGCGCCGGGGGCGGGCGCGTCGAGGCCGAGCACCGCGGTCATCGCGAGCACGGCGCCGGCCGCGGTGGCCGCGGCATCCCGATCGCCCTCGTCGAGTGCGGCGTTGCCGGTCCGGACGGTCTCGTGCAGCACGGCGAGCGCCTGCGGCACGCCGAGGTCGTCGTCGAGGGCCGCGCCGAAGGCGGCGGGCAGCACGGCGTCGGGCACCTCGCCGAGGGTGCGCAGCGCCCGCGTGCGGAAGGCGGCGATGCGGTCGAGCGCGGCGGCGGCCTCGTCGAACGCACGGTCGGAGATGTCGAGGCTCGAGCGGTAGTGCGCGGCGGCGAGCGCGTAGCGCACGACGAGCGAGGGACGCTCGGCGAGCACGTCGGCGGCGAGCACGAAGTTGCCGAGCGACTTCGACATCTTCTGGCCCTCGACAGTCACCAGGCCGTTGTGCACCCAGTAGGTCGCGAACGCGTCGCCTGCGGCCGTCGACTGGGCGAGTTCGTTCTCGTGATGGGGGAAGCGCAGGTCGAGTCCGCCGCCGTGGATGTCGAAGGCGCCGCCCAGGTAGCGGCGCGACATCGCCGAGCACTCGATATGCCACCCGGGGCGACCCGCACCCCAGGGCGCACCCCAGGTGGCGTCGGCGGGCTCGTCGGGCTTCGCGCCCTTCCACAGAGCGAAGTCGTGCGGATCGCGCTTGCCGCGCGGGTCGGCGTCGGCGGCCGCCTCCATCGCGTCGAGGCCCTGCCGGGTGAGGCTGCCGTACGACGGCCACGAGCGCACGTCGAAGTAGACGTCGCCTGAGCCGTCGGGGGCCACGTAGGCGTGCCCCCGCGCGATCAGCGTCTCGATGAGCTCGATCATCTGCGGAATCGAGCCGGTCGCGCGCGGCTCGTACGTCGGTGCGAGGATGCCGACCGCGGCATACGCGGCCGCGAACTCCTGCTCCATGCGGTACGCCAGCGCCCACCAGGGTTCGGCAGCCGACGCGTTGGCGATCACCTTGTCGTCGATGTCGGTGACGTTGCGCACGAAGGTGACGCGGCCGTAGCGGTGCGCGAGCCAGCGACGGAGGATGTCGAAGCTCAGCGCCGCGCGCACGTGACCGATGTGGGGGCCGGACTGCACGGTCGGGCCGCAGACGTACATCGTGACGTGGGAGGGGTCGATCGGCACGAAGTCGCGCAACGCCTGCGCCTTGGTGTCGTAGAGCCTCACAGTCACCGTCCCAGCCTACCGGCGCACGGGCGCGCGCCCCGGAGCCGGTAGAACTGATGACGTGCCCGCCATTCTCGCCGTCCTCGCCGCCGCCGTTCTGTTCGGCACGACCGGCACATCGCAGGCGCTCGGCCCGGCGGGGACCACCCCGCTCGGCGTCGGCGCGATGCGCCTGCTCGTCGGCGGCACCGTGCTGGCGGTGGCCGGCTTCGCGCTGGCGGCGCGGGCGCGGGCGCGCCGCGGCATCCGCAATCCCCGGCTCTCGCGGCGCGCGGTCCTGCTCATGGTGGTCACGGGCGTCTGCCTCGCCGGCTATCAGCCGCTGTTCTTCCTCGGCACCTCGCGCAACGGCGTCGCGATCGGCACGGTCGTCGCCCTCGGGTCCGCCCCCGTCCTCGCGGGATTGCTCGAATGGATGCTGCGCCGACGCGCCCCGCGACCGGTGTGGCTGGTGGCGACGGTGCTCGCGCTCGCGGGGGTCGCGATCATCACGCTCGGCGGCGAGGGCACCGGGGCCGTCGACCCGCTCGGCGTCGTGGGATCCGTCGGCGCCGGGGCCGCGTTCGCGATGTACGCGAACGCGCAGCGGCGGCTCATGGACGACGGCTGGGATCCGTTCACCGTCGCGGGCGCCATGGGACTCACCTCGGCGCTCGCGGCTCTCGCGATGGTGCCGTTCGCCTCGTTCGCGTGGCTCGCCGATCCCCGGGGCGTCGCGATGGCCCTCTGGCTCGGGGTGGCGACGATCGCGGTGGCATACGTGCTGTTCACCTGGGGTCTCGAGCGGATGTCGGCGGCCACCGCCGCGACCCTGACACTCGCCGAGCCCCTCACGGCGACGCTTCTCGGCATCCTCGTGCTCGGCGAGCACCTCACGCTCGGCGGCGTGATCGGGCTGTGCGTGCTGGCGGCGGGACTCGTGCTGCTCAGCGCCGGATCGCGCGCCCGTCGCGAACCGCGTCCTTTCGCAGCGGAGGCGTGACGGTGACCACGTTGAGCATCCTCCCCGACGACCTGTCCTCGCCCGACGTGCAGGCGCTCATCGTCGCGCACCTGGACGGTATGCACGCGACCTCGCCCGCGGAGAGCGTGCACGCTCTCGACCTGGGCGCGCTGCGGCATCCGTCGATCTCGTTCTTCGCGGCGCGCGTCGACGGCGAGCTCGCCGGCATCGGCGCGCTGCGCACGATCGACCACGTCTCGGGCGAGCTGAAGTCGATGCGGGTCGCGCCCGCGTTCCTGGGGCGTGGCATCGGGCGCGCGCTGCTGCAGCACCTGATCGCCGAGTCGCGCAGCCGGGGCTTCTCCTCGCTGTGGCTCGAGACCGGAAGCACCCCGGACTTCCTCCCGGCGGTGCGGCTCTATGAGAGCGAAGGCTTCGCTGTCACCGGGCCGTTCGGCGACTACCGCGAGGACCCGTTCTCGATCTTCATGACACGCACGCTCTGACGCCCGGTGGCGCGCTCAGAAGCGCGCAGGCACGATCAGCGCGACGGCGATCGCTTGCACGCCCTCGCCGCGCCCGGGGAACCCCAGCCCGTCGGTCGTGGTTGCCGACAGCGTCACCGGCGCGCCGCCGAGCGCCGCCGACAGCGCCGTCTCGGCCTCCGCTCGGCGGGCACCGATGCGCGGGCGGTTGGCCTGCACCTGCACCGACACATTGCCGACCCGCCAGCCCGCCTCGCCTATCAGGGCACGGGTGCGCGCGAGGAAGACGTCGGCGTGGGCGCCCGCGTACTCGGGATGCGACGTGCCGAAGTGCGTGCCGATGTCACCGAGTCCCGCGGCGCCCAGCAGGGCGTCGACGATCGCGTGCGCGACCGCGTCGCCGTCGGAATGCCCCGCGAGCGCCTGCTCACCCGGCCACGCGATGCCGCCGAGCCAAAGTTCGCCGTCGCCCCCGAACGCGTGCACGTCGGTGCCGAGTCCGATTCGGGGAAGGTCGGTCGCCGCGGGCCCCGGTGCGCTCCGGAGAAGGTGCTCGGCGCGCGCGAGGTCTTCGGGCGTCGTGATCTTGAACGACGCCGCGTCGCCGTCGACGACGCCGACCTGGTGGCCGGCCTGGGCGACCACCGCGGCGTCGTCGGTGTGGTCGCGGTCGGCCAGGGCGTAGGCCTGAGTGAGGATGTCGCGTCGGAACCCCTGCGGCGTCTGCGCGGCCGCGAGCTCGGCACGATCGACTCCGCCCGTGATGTGCGGGCCGTCGACGCGCTTGATCGTGTCGATGACCGGAAGCACGGGAACGATCCCCCAGCCGGTCTCATCCACCGCGGCGAACACGCGGGCGAACACCTCGGGCGGCGTGAGGGCGCGGGCCGCATCGTGCACGAGCACGACCTCCACATCGCCCCAGAGGGCCGCGAGGCCCGCGGCGACCGACTGCTGGCGGGTGGCGCCCCCCGCGACGACCGTCACGAGATCGGACCGGTCGCCTGCCGCCAGGCGGGCATCGGTCTCGGCTTCGCCGACACGATCTGCCGGGGCGACGACGACGACCTGCGCTTCGGGGGCATGGAACACCCCGTCGAGGGCGTGTCGGAGGATCGTGTGCGCACCGAGGCCCACGAAGGCCTTCGGAGCGCCTGCGGCGAGCCGCGTTCCGGAGCCGGCGGCGACCACGATGATCGCCCGACGGGGCGCAGGATGGATCACGAGCGTCCCGATGCGGGGGTCAGGAGGCGAGGACCTCTTCGAGGAGGACGCTGGCCTTCTCCTCGTCGGTCTTCTCGGCGAGCGCGAGCTCGGAGACGAGGATCTGCTTCGCCTTTGCGAGCATGCGCTTCTCGCCGGCCGAGAGACCGCGGTCCTGGTCGCGACGCCACAGGTCGCGCACGACCTCGCTCACCTTGATGACGTCGCCGGAGGCGAGCTTCTCGAGGTTGGCCTTGTAACGGCGGGACCAGTTCGTGGGCTCCTCGGTGAAGGGGGCACGCAGCACGTCGAAGACGCGCTCGAGGCCTTCCTTGCCGATCACGTCGCGAACGCCGACGAGGTCGACGTTGTCGGCCGGAACCTCGATGGTCAGATCGCCCTGGGTGACTCGGAGTTTGAGATAGACCTTTTCTTCGCCTTTGATGACTCGGGTCTTCACTTCCGCGATCGTCGCCGCACCGTGGTGGGGGTAAACGACCGTCTCGCCAACCTCAAAAAGCATGGAGTTATGTCCTTTCGGCGTCGGCCAGTCTACCACACGGGATCGTGCGCTAAGGTTCGCCGCCGCGTATCGCGCGCCGCCTCACGGTCGGGAGCTACGCGCCGCACCGCATAGAATGCTGACGTCTGTCTTCACCCTGGGAGGTACCGTGAAAACGCGCCTGATCGCGTCGCTGGCAGTGGGCGCACTCGTCGTCCTCGGAACGACGGGATGCACGTTCCTGACTCCCCAGGAGACGACCAATCAGTCGATGGACAAGGACTACGCCCCGTCGGGCGGCGTGAACGTCCCCGCGTCGAGCGGACCCCTCGCTGTGCGCAACGTGCTGGTCGTCGCCGACTCGTCGGGCGCGAACGGCAACCTGGTCGCCACCGTCGTGAACCCGACCGACAGCGGTGAGGTGCTGAACGTCACCGTCGGCGACGGCTCGAGCGCGGTGAAGACGGCCATCCTGGTCTCGGCCGGATCCACCCTCAGCCTCGGCACCGGCTCGACCGCGCCGCTGCCGATCTCCCCGCTCGACTCCGCCCCTGGGTCGACGGTGTCCATCTACTTCCAGTCCGGCACGGGCGAGGGCGCCCGCGTGGAGACCCCTGTGCTGACCGGACAGCTGAGCTACCTCTCGACGCTCGTGCCGACCCCGGCTCCGACGCCGTCGGCGAGCAACTGAGCCCTCACGACGAGGAAGGCCGGGGAGCGTGAGCTCCCCGGCCTTCCTCGTTCCGACAGACGTGCGGCGCCGGGTCTGTCACGCCTCGAATCGGTAGCCGAGCCCGCGCACGGTGACGAGCATCTCCGGGTCGCCGGGGGCCGCCTCGATGCGCGAACGGATGCGCTTGATGTGCACATCGAGCGTCTTGGTGTCACCGAAGTAGTCGGTGCCCCACACCCGGTCGATGAGCTGGCCGCGGGTCATGACACGGCCGGCATTGCGCATCAGCACCTCGAGGAGTTCGAACTCCTTGAGGGGCATCGCGATCTCCCGCCCGTCGACGGCCACGGTATGCCGGTCGATGTCGAGGGTCACCCGACCCCCGCTCAGGACGTGCTCGTCGAGGTCCGCCTCCAGGTGGGCGAAGCGGCGCAGCACCGCCCGCATGCGGGCGAGCAGCTCGCGCGTCGAGTAGGGCTTGGTGACGTAGTCGTCCGCGCCGAGCTCGAGCCCCACGACGATGTCCACCTCGCTGTCCTTCGCGGTCAGCATGATGATCGGCACCTGCGTCGTCGCGCGTAGCTGACGGCACACCTCGGTACCGGGGATGCCCGGCAGCATCAGGTCGAGCAGCACGATGTCGGCGGCGCGCTCGCGGAACGCGGTGAGCGCGGCCTGGCCGTCCTCGGCGATCTCCACCTCGAAGCCCTCCCGTCGCAGCAGGTACGCGAGCGGGTCGGCGAGGTCGGGCTCGTCCTCGACGAGAAGCACGTGGGTCATTTCTTCTTTCCGTTCGACGGGGGTGTCCAGGCGGCCACCGGCTCGGGGCGTGCGGGCGTGCGCACCCCGGCGACGCCCGCTCCGCGATCGAGAGGGGCATCGGCGGGCGGGGCGACAGCAGGCAGCTGAATGGTGAAGGTCGAACCGCGACCGAGACGCGACCACACGCGCACCTCGCCGCCGTGGCGCTGCACGGCGTGCTTGACGATCGCGAGGCCGAGCCCTGAGCCGCCGGTGCGGCGGGAGCGCGCCTGGTCGCTGCGGAAGAAGCGCTCGAAGATGCGCTCCTGGTCCTCGGGCGACATCCCGATGCCGCGGTCGGCGACGGCGATCTCGACCGTTCCCTCGACGCGTTTGACGCCGATGCCCACGCTCGACCCGGCCGGTGAGTAGGCGATCGCATTGGAGATCAGGTTGCTGACGGCCTCGGCGAGCACCTGCGAGTCGCCGTGCACGTAGATGCCACGCTCGCCCCCGCGGACGAGGGTCACCTTGGCGGCATCCGCCGACGTCGCGTTGGCCTCGATCGCCGAGGTGATGATGCTGTCGACCGAGCTGTCGCGCCGCTCGCTGAGTTCGTCCGCCGACTGCAGGCGCGAGAGGTTCATGACGCGCGAGGTGAGCGAGGCGAGCCGGGCGGCCTCCGCCGAGAGCCGGCCCGCGAAGTTGCGCACCTGGTCCGGGTCCTCCGCGGCGGATTCGATGGCCTCTGCGAGCAGCGTGACAGCGCCGACCGGCGTCTTCAGCTCGTGACTCGTGTTGGCGACGAAATCGCGGCGCATCTGCTCGACGCGCTCGCGCTCGGTGATGTCGCGGATCACCATCAGCACGAGCCGGGGCGATACCTGCGTGGCACGGGCCGACACCAGGCGCTCCTCAGCGGGCGGCGCCGCACGGCGGATCGTGAGGGTGGATGCCGCGGACGCCCCGGCCTCGCGGGCCGAGCGCGCGAGGCGGCGGAGGGTCTCATCGACCAGGTGGTCGTCCACCCGCATGCCGAACGCCGCGGCCGCGAGCGACGCAGCGCGCACGGTGCCGCCGCCGTCGACCACGACGGCGGCGTCGTCCATGGCGGCCAGCACGTCGGAGATGCCGGGCGGCACGTCGAGCGACGCCTGTTCGAACGCACGGCGACGTGCGCTGATGGCGACGGCGATGAGCGCGGCGATCACGCCCCCGATGACCACTCCGGTGGCGAGCGCGAGCAGCGCCAGCGGCGTGTCCTGCATGTGTCCCAGAGTAGAACGCTCGGAAACATCCCACCGGCCCGTCTCGCGCCGTCCCGGGCGAGGACATGGGATTATTCATGCGTCGGGAACCGATCGTTAACCTTCGGTGACGACAATCGGGCGGGTTGCGGCCCCGCGCCGCCCCTCCCCGACAGGAAGGTCAACATCCATGCGCGAGGTATTCCAGCAGTCGCTCGACGAGGTGCGTGAGCGTCTCGTCGAGATCTCCGGCCTTGTCGGCGAAGCCATCGAGAAGGCCACGACGGCGTTCGGCACGAGCGACGTCGCCCTGGCCGAAGAGGTCATCGACAACGACACCATCATCGACGAGAAGGCGGTCGCGCTCGACGAGCTCGCGATCGACATCCTCGCCCGCCAGCAGCCGGTCGCCACCGACCTGCGCATGGTCGTCTCGGCCTTGCGCATCAGCGCGTCGCTCGAGCGCATGGGCGACATCGCCGAGCACATCGCGCAGCTGACCCGCATGCGCTTCCCCGACCGTGCGATCCCCAAGGGCCTGAAGAGCACGTTCACCAAGATGGGCGAGATCGACGTCGACCTGGCGCGCAAGCTCACCACCCTGCTCGAGACGCGCGACCTCGCCCTCGCGGAGGCCATCCGCAACGAGGACGACAAGCTCGACGAGCTGCACGTCAGCGTCTTCGAGAAGGTGCTCAGCGACTCGTGGAAGGGCGAGGCGTCGGCGACGATCGACGCCACGCTCGCGAGCCGCTACCACGAGCGCTTCGGCGACCACGCGGTCTCGATCGCGAAGAAGATGGTCTACCTCGCCACGGGCGACTGGACCGCCGACTCCATCGAGGACTGAGCGCGAACACGACGAAGGGGGCGGATGCCGCGGCATCCGCCCCCTTCGTGTCGCTTACTTGTTGCCCTGGTTCGCGACCGCGGCGGCACCGGCGGCGGCAGCCTCGGGGTCGAGGTACTCGCCCGGGCCGAGGGGCACGAGGTTCTCGTCGAGGCGGTAGACCAACGGGATTCCGGTGGGGATGTTGAGCTCGGCGATGTCGGCGTCGCTGATGCCGTCGAGGTGCTTCACGAGACCGCGCAGCGAGTTGCCGTGGGCGGTGACGAGCACCGTCTTGCCGGCAAGGAGGTCGGGGACGATCGCCTCGTGCCAGTACGGCAGCAGGCGGTCGATGACGAGCTTGAGCGACTCGGTGCGGGGCACGTCGCCGTCGATGCCGGCGTAGCGCGGGTCGTCGACCTGGCTGAACTCGTCGTCGTCGGCGAGCGGGGGCGGCGGCACGTCGAACGAGCGGCGCCACAGCATGAACTGCTCCTGGCCGTATTCGGCGAGCGTCGCGGCCTTGTCCTTGCCCTGCAGGGCGCCGTAGTGACGCTCGTTGAGGCGCCACGAGCGGGTCACCGGGATCCAGAGGCGGTCGGCGGCGTCGAGGGCGATGTTCGCGGTCTGGATAGCGCGGCTCAGCAGCGACGTGTGCAGCACGTCGGGGAGGATGCCGGCCTCGGCGAGGAGTCGCCCGCCGCGCGCGGCCTCGGCCTTGCCCTGGTCGGTCAGGCGCACATCGACCCAGCCGGTGAAGAGGTTCAGTTCGTTCCATTCGCTCTGCCCGTGGCGGAGCAGGATCAGCGTGTAAGGCGCGGTCATGCCCCCATGATATCGAGCGCGGATGCCCCTCCCCGGCCTGCGATCATGGTCGGATGAGCCCGTCCGCGAAGCCCGTGGGGCACGCGACGCGCGGCACGACCGGCACGAACCGGCTGCGGCGCGTCGACCGCTGGATCGCGGGGCATCCGGCGCTGCGGCAGGTCGAGGAACCCCTGGTCGTCGACCTCGGCTTCGGGGCGAGCGGGGTGACCGCGTTCGAGCTGGAGTCGCGGCTGCGGCGGGCGCATCCGGGTGTCGAGGTGCTCGGCATCGAGATCGATCCGGAGCGCGTGGCGCGCGCCGACGCGCAGCTCGCCGCGGTGCGGGCGGGACGCACGTCGTTCCCCGCCGATGCGCGGGTCTGGTTCGCCCGTGGCGGCTTCGAGGCGCGGGCCCCGCGGCCGCCCGCGGTCATCCGCGCGTTCAACGTGCTGCGGCAGTACGACGAGGCGGATGTCGCGGCCGCCTGGTCGCTCATGGCGTCCCGGCTCGACCCGCGCGGCGTCGTCGTCGACGGCACGTGCGACGAGATCGGCCGGGTGTGCACGTGGGTCGAGCTCGGCGCGGACGCCGTCCCCCGCACCCTCACGATCTCGCTGCGCCTCGCCGGACTCGAGGCACCGTCGATCGCCGCCGAGCGCCTGCCGAAGGCGCTGATCCACCACAACGTTCCCGGCGAGGCGGTGCACGCCCTGTTCGCCGCGCTCGACCGCGAGTGGACGCGTGCGGCACCGCTCGCGACCTTCAGCGCCGAGCAGCGCTGGCGGGCCGCGCTCGACGCGCTCGCGCGCTCGGGCACTCCCCTGCTCGCGCGTTCGCGCTGGCGGCTGGGCGAGGTCACGGTGCCGTGGTCGGCTGTGGCGCCCGCGGCATCCGCTCGCTGACGACGTCAGATGCGCGGGATCGCGCCGCGGGCGTCGGCCTCGGGCATGCCGGTCGCGACGAGCAGGTCGACCAGCAGCGGGCGCAGCGACGCCAGCAGGTTGTGGTCGCCCAGGGCCGCGTCGGGCAGCAGCGCGGCGGGGTCGAGGCGCCCCGCGACCGCCCGCAGCACGTCGCGCGCGGCCGGCTCGTACGAGATGTCGTCGAGCGCGAGGCGCACCAGCCCCGCCGCCGTCGAGATCTCGGCGAGCACGTCCGCGGCCAGCGGGCGCGGCATCCCGTCGTCGACGAGGTAGGCGGAGCGCCGGGCGACGACGCGGAGGTTGCGGATCGCGAGGTCCATGGCGCGCTGCACCCGCGCATGGCGGGCGATCTCCTCCCGCTGGCGTCGCAGGAACGGCGAGATGCGGGCGATCTCCGCGCTCGACTCGAGTGCGGCGCCCCAGGCGGAGATCGCGCCGCCCAACGCGCGCGCCTTCTCGAGCCCACGGTCGGCGCGCTCACGGCTGCCGGCGCGAAGTCCCGCGACGACCGTGTCGACGGCCGCGGTGAACCCCGCGAACGTCGCCTGCGCGTCGGCGAGCTCGGTGCGGCGGGTGCTGCGCGGCACGAGCGCGGTCACGAGCAGCGCCACCGCGCCGCCGACCGCCGCATCGAGCAGCCGGGTGAACGGCACCGTGATCGGCAGGATCATCACGATCGCCGACTGCGTCGCCGCCGCGATCGCGAACCCCGGCCGCGGTGAGATGAAGCGCGCGATCGCCATGGCGACGAACATCGCGATCGCCAGCTGCCACCAGCCGATCCCGGCCACGAGCACGATGAGCTCGGACACCAGGATGCCGAACAGCATCCCCACGACCGTCTCGAGCACGAGCCGCGGGCGCGCGTCGCGCACGAGGCCGAGGCTCGAGATCGGCACCGTCGCCGCCAGGAGCGGCGCGGCATGCCCGATGCCGAAATGCGCGACCGAGAACGACACCACGACAGCGACCACGATCTGGGTGATCGGTATGAGGGAGCCGCGCACGCGGTGAAGCGCGGGAGCGGGATCGAGTCGGGCCCGCCAGCCCACCGCGATCGGTGCGGTGATCGACGGCGGCTCGCCGCTCACGTGCGGCGCGAGAGCCGGGTGAGGCGGGGCACGGATGCCGCGGCCCCCGCGTCCCGCGGGACGATCTCGATGAGTGCGGCGGCGACGGGTCCGTCGGGGGTGTCCACCGTCGCCGGGGTGGCGACGTCGGCGCGACGGCTCACCACCGCGAGCCCGATCGGACCGTCGTCGACGTGCTGTGCCACCGAGGTGAGACGCCCGACGACGGCGTCACCGACGCGCACCTCCGCCCCCGCCGCGGGAAGCACGGCGTCGCTGCCGTCGAGCTGCACGGAGACGAGCCGGCGGGGAGGATGCCCCAGGTTGTGCACCTTCGCGACCGTCTCCTGCCCGCGGTAGCAGCCCTTGTCGAGATGCACCGCGGTGCGCAGCCAGTCGAGCTCGTGCGGAATCGTGCGCTCGTCGATCTCGGCCGCCCACCGGGGCCGCCAGGCGGCGATGCGCAGCGCCTCGGCGGCGAGCACGCCCGCGACGGCGATCTCGCCGGCCGCCGCAGCGCGAACGAGCGCGGCCTCGGTCTCCCGGGTGACGAGCACCTCGATCGCGCCGTAGCCGTGGCCCGGATGATCCTCGTCGGCCGCGTAGCCGACACCGCCGATGCCGATCTCCGGCCACAGATCGCGCCACACGAGACGCACGCCCGCCGGCGACGCGGCTTCGAGGTGCGCGAGCGCGGGGGCGCGGCATCCGATCACGGCGAACTCGTCGCTCGCATCACGGGGCGCGACGCGCAGCCGGAACCGCATGCGCAGCAGGAACGTCAGCAGGGGCTCGGCATCGGCCGCGTCGACGATGAGCCACGTGGTCTCGCCGTCGTCGAGAACGGATGCCGCGTGCTCCACGTGCCCCTGCGGGTCGAGCACGAGCAGCTCGCTGCTCTCACCCGGCGCGAGGGTCTTCAACGCCTGCGTCGAGATCGAGTCGAGCCAGCTGAGTCGGTCCTCACCGGGAACGGCGAGCACCCGACGGTCGGCACGAGGGACGATGGCGAGGCCGTCGCGCAGGGTGCGCTGCTCCCGCAGGGGGCTGCCGACGTGCTGCAGCACGCCCGCCTCGTCGAGCACCGCCGCCGGCACCTGCGACCAGTCGGCGCTCATGCGTCGGCCTTGGCGAGCCGCGCCGACGCGTGCGAGGACAGCTCGGTGCCGAGGGCCGCGACATCCCATGCCCACAGCAGGTGGCCGTCGACGAGCCCGTACATGCGGGTCGCGGCGGCGTAGTGCTTCGCGCCCGCTCCGCGCACGACAGCGTCGGTCGCGATGTCGATGCGCGGTCCGCGGATCTGTCCGAGGTACAGCTCGCTGATGCCGTCGGCGTGCGCGAGCACCACCTCGATCGGGAACCCGCCTTCGGGGGTGCGCAGGGCCTCCACGTCGTCGGCCGTTCGGGGCTCGGTGAGCGCGGTCGGCGGCAGCAGCCCCGGCCCGGCGTCGCCGTCGGTCGCGGGTCGCGAGAGCCGCCAGAACCCGGTCTCGGCCACGAGCGGCACGCGGGTCTCGCCCTGCAGAAGCCACGCGTGCGCGGTGTAGGTCAGCGCATCGCCGCCGTCATGGGCGAACGTCACGCGATGCTCGAACTCGCCCTCGAAACGATGACCGGATGCCTCGTAGTCGATGACACCCGTGCCCTGCCAGGCTCCGATGAGCCACGACAATGGCACCAGGTCGGCGGGGAGCTCGGTCGGGATGTCGATCACGACCGACTCCGTCAGCGCTGGCCGCGGAAGAGGTTCTTCAGCACCACGCCCGACACGAAGACGATGGCCAGCGACGCGAGTCCGAGAAGGCCCACGAAGAACAGTTCGAGCGCGACGAGATCCATGCCGCCCAGTCTAGTCGCCCCCTTCGCACCCGGCCGCGCCCTGGTTACGGGAAGACGGCGACGATCGCGACGACCAGGCTTACCGCGCCCAGGATGAGGAAGCTCCCGGCGACGCTGATCGCCATGCGCTGGATGAACCGGTGCGGACGTCCGCCGACGAGCTGCACGACGAACGACAGCACGAGGCATCCGGCCAGCACCAACGCGATCCCCGCGGAACGCCAGCCGTCCGGCGCGAGGACGGACACCACGATGCCCGCCACGAGGGCCACGACCCACACGGTCACGATGCCCGCGGTCGAGCGGGGCGGCGCCAGTTCGGGAGAGCTCACGCGATCATTCTCACCCACGCGCGCTCACGCGCGCATCCCGCACGGCGGACGCCCGCGCGAGCCGCGCCCTCGAAGCGCCTAGGATTGGGGCACACGTGGCCGCAGGGCCGGGAGGTTGCATGGCACAGCTGCTCATCTTGAGTTCGGCGCAGGGCAGTACGCCCATCTTGCCGTCCCTCGAGCTGCTGAGCCACCGCACCCGGCAGATCCCCGCCGAGCCCGCCCAGCTCGTGAACGCGCCGAGCGCGGACGTGGTGTTCGTCGACGCGCGATCCGACCTCGTCGGCGCGAAGTCGCTGTGCAAGATCCTGACGACGACCGGACTCGACGCTCCGCTCATCCTCATCGTGACCGAGGGCGGACTCACCGCCGTCTCGACGGACTGGGGAGTGGATGATGTGATCCTCGTGACCGCCGGACCCGCCGAGGTCGATGCGCGCATCCGCCTCGCGATCGGCCGGCTCTCCAAGGATCAGGTCTCCTCGCGCATCCAGACCTCCGGCATCACGATCGACGAATCCTCCTACTCGGCGAAGGTGCACGGCAAGCCGCTCGATCTCACCTACAAGGAGTTCCAGCTGCTGCACTTCTTCGCGACCCACCCGTCGCGGGTGTTCACGCGCGAGCAGCTGCTCAGCGAAGTCTGGGGCTACGACTATTTCGGCGGCACCCGCACCGTCGACGTGCACGTGAGGCGTCTGCGCGCGAAGCTCGGCGACCTCGAACAGCTCATCGGCACGGTGCGCAACGTCGGGTACCGCTTCAACGTGTACGAAGACGACCAGCTGCCCGCGACGGCGCCGGGCGCCCGCGCGTAGCCGCGGCATCCGCTCACGATCCGCCGCGTCCCGCTCGGACGGCCCGTCGGAAAACCGTTCACACGGGCGTCACCTCCTGCTGACATGATGAAGAGGTGATGGATCAGGATGTGCTCGACGCTGGTCTGGGCGACTCGGATGACGACGACTTCGACGAGATCGTCGAGGAGTCCGTCGCCGAGCTTCCGGAGGGCCGCTACCTCGACCGCGAGCTGAGCTGGCTCTCGTTCAACCAGCGTGTGCTCGAGCTCGCCGAGGACCCGGCGCTGCCCGTGCTCGAGCGCAGCAACTTCCTCGCGATCTTCGGCTCGAACCTCGACGAGTTCTTCATGGTGCGCGTCGCCGGGCTCAAGCGACGCATCATGACCGGACTCGCCGTGCCGACGAACGTCGGACGCGCGCCCATCGACGTGCTCGCCGACATCTCCGCCGCCGCCCACGCGCTGCAGGTGCGGCACGCACGCGCCTGGAACGACCACGTCAAGCCCGCCCTCAGCGAGTCGGGCATCGACATCGTCAGCTGGGACGATCTCAGCGACGCCGACAAGGGCCGGCTCTACGGGTACTTCCAGGCTCACGTGTTCCCGGTGCTCATGCCGCTCGCCGTCGACCCGGCGCATCCGTTCCCCTACATCTCCGGCCTCAGCCTCAACCTCGCCATCCGGGTGCGCAACGCCCGCACCGGACGCCAGGAGTTCGCGCGCTTGAAGGTGCCGCCGATGCTGCCGCGCTTCGTCGAGGTGCCGGGTGAGCGCGTGCGCTACCTCACTCTCGAAGACCTCATCGCCAACCACCTCGCCGACCTCTTCCCGGGCATGGAGATCGTCGACCACCATGCCTTCCGACTCACCCGCAACGAGGACGTGGTGATCGAGGAGGACGAGACCGAGAACCTCATCCAGGCCCTCGAGGCCGAGCTGATGCGGCGCCGCTTCGGCCCGCCGATCCGCCTCGAGATCGCCGACGACATGGACGAGGTCACGCTCGACCTGCTGCTGCGCGAGCTCGACATCACCGAGCAGGAGGTCTACCGGCTGCCCGCGCCGCTCGATCTTCGCGGCCTGTTCGACCTGTCCAAGATCGACCGCCCCGACCTCAAATACGCACCCCACGTGCCGACGACCGCGATCGCGTTCCAGCCCGGTGACAACAACGAGCGCCCCGACATCTTCGCGGCGATCCGCAAGGGCGACGTGCTGGTGCACCACCCCTACGAGTCGTTCGCGACGAGCGTGCAGGCCTTCCTCGAGCAGGCGGCGAAAGACCCCCAGGTGCTCGCCATCAAGCAGACGCTCTACCGCACCTCGGGCGACAGCCCCATCGTGCAGGCGCTCATCGACGCGGCGGAGGCGGGCAAGCAGGTGCTCGCGCTCGTCGAGGTGAAGGCGCGCTTCGACGAGGCGAACAACATCATCTGGGCGCGCAAGCTCGAGAAGGCCGGCGTGCACGTCGTCTACGGTCTCGTCGGGCTGAAGACCCACAGCAAGCTGGTGCACGTCATCCGCGAGGAGGGCGGGGTGCTTCGCAGCTACAGCCACGTCGGCACCGGCAACTACAACCCGAAGACCAGCCGCATCTACGAGGACTTCGGCCTGTTCACCGCGAGCGACGAGGTCGGCGGCGACCTCACGCGTCTGTTCAACGAGCTCAGCGGGTACGCGATCGAGAAGAAGTTCAAGCGCCTGCTCGTCGCACCCCTGCACCTTCGCAAGGGGCTGCTGCGCCTCATCGACCGCGAGCGTCGGCACGCCCTCGCGGGCAAGCCCGCGTCGGTGCGCATCAAGGTCAACTCGATGGTCGATGAGCAGATCATCGATGCGCTCTACCAGGCCAGCAACGCGGGCGTGACGGTGGAGGTGTGGGTGCGCGGCATCTGCAGCATCAAGCCGGGCGTCGAGGGGATGAGCGAGAACATCACGGTCCGATCGATCCTGGGGCGTTACCTCGAGCACTCCCGCATCTTCGCGTTCGCGAACGGCGGCGACCCGCAGGTGTACATCGGCAGCGCCGACATGATGCACCGCAACCTCGATCGCCGGGTCGAAGCGCTCGTGCGCGTCACGGCGCCCGCCCAGCTCACCGAGCTCACCGACCTGTTCGACCTCGCCATGAGCGAGTCGACCAGCTCCTGGTGGCTCGGCGGGGACGGCGTTTGGACGCGGCGCAGCCGCGACGCCGAGGGCAAGCCCCTGCTCGATCTCCAAGAGGCGACGATGACCGCCGTGCAGAAGCGACGTCGTCCGCGCGCGACCCGATGACGACGACCGTCTACGCGGCCGGCGGCGTGGTGTGGCGCCTCGTCGAGGGGCGCCTGCACATCCTGCTCATCCATCGCACGCAGTACCGCGACGTGACCCTGCCCAAGGGCAAGCTCGACCCCGGAGAGAGCCTGCTGGAGACGGCCGTGCGCGAGATCTTCGAGGAGACCGGCATCAAGGTCGCGCTCGGCGTGCCCGTCGGCGTCTCGCGCTACCACCTGCCGAGCCGGCGCGAGAAGGTCGTGCACTACTGGGCGGCAGAGGCGACGGATGCCGCGATCCGCGCGAGCGCGTTCGTGCCCAACAAGGAGATCGCGGCGCTCGAGTGGGTCACCCCGAAGCGCGCGCTCGGATACCTCAGCTACCCGGTCGACGTCGAGATCGTCACGAAGTTCCTCGACTTCGTCGATCGCGGCGTGCTGCAGACCTTCCCCGTCATCGCCCTGCGCCACGCGAAGGCCGTCGCTCGCGAGAGCTGGAAGGGCGAGGACGCCGACCGACCCCTCACCGACCGCGGCGCGCGCCAGGCCGAGGCGCTCGTGGGGCCGCTGCGCAGCTTTGGGGTGCGACGGATCGTCTCGAGTCCGGCGGTGCGCTGCCTCGCGACCGTCGCGCCGCTCGCCGCCGCCCTCGAGCGCGACGTGCGCACGACGCCCCTCATCAGCCAAGACCTCTGGGAGGAGGGGCGCAGCGACGCCCGCACGGTCATCGGCAAGCGGGTGCGCTCCCGCAAGCCCGCGGTGCTCTGCAGCCACGGCCCCGTGCTCCCCGACATTCTCGCCGAGCTCGCACTCGCGACGGGCACGCTGCGGGGCGCCTACCTCGGCAGCGCATCGGCGCTCCCCGTGGGCGGATTCTCGGTCGTGCACCTGTCCGCGACGAACCCCGGCGCCGGCATCGCGGCGATCGAGACGCACACCCCCGCACTCTGATGCGGGCGGCGGGCGCACAGGCCACGTTCACCCGTTGTTCACCTGTGCACCGCCGTCGCTTAAGGGCCGACGTTTACCGTCAGGCGTGCCCATGCACCGGGCACACCCGATAAACGTGAGGATTCCACAGTGAAGATCACCCGCATTGCGCAGGTCGGCGCCTTCGCCGCCGTTGCCGCGATCGCACTCGCAGGCTGCTCGTCGTCGGGCTCGAACGGCGGCGCTTCGGCGTCGGCCTCGGCCGCCGGCGTGACCTCGACCATCGACACGACGCTCTCCGGCACCATCACCGCCGGTGGCTCGAGCGCGCAGGCCAACGCGGAGACCGCCTGGATCACCGCCTACAACGCCACCAACAAGAACGTCACGATCAACTACGACAAGTCGCAGGGCTCCGGTGGCGGCCGCACCAACTGGCTCAACGGCGCCTACGACTTCGCCGGTTCCGACGCTCCGCTGTCGGCCGACGAGACCACCAAGTCGGCTGCCCTGTGCACCGAGGGCGGCGTGAACCTGCCGATCTACCTCGACGGTGTCGCGATCATCTTCAACATCTCGGGCGTCACCAGCCTCAAGCTCAGCGCGACCACCATCGCCAAGATCTTCGCGCTGGAGATCACCGACTGGTCCGACCCGGCCATCACCGCCGACAACGGCACCGCCCTCCCCGCCGGCCCGATCACGACGGTCGCGCGCTCGGACGGCTCCGGCACCACCCAGAACTTCACCAACTACCTCGTGGGCACCGCACCGTCGGTGTGGACGCACAAGGCGGGCTCGGCATGGCCGATCACCGGCAACGTGTCGCTCCAGAAGGGCACCTCGGGCGTCGTCGGCGCCGTCAAGTCGGGCAACGGCACCATCGGTTACGCCGACCACTCGGGCATCGGCTCGCTGACCGCCGCCTCGATCATCCAGAGCGGCACCGCCATCTCGTACTCGGCCGAGGCCGTCTCCAAGACCTTCGCGGTCGCGGCGACCACCAAGTCCAACGGTGTGGCCGGCGACCTGTCGCAGGTCTTCGACTACTCGAAGCTCACCGCCGACACCTACCCGATCCCGCTGCTCTCCTACGCGATCACCTGCACCACGTTCAAGGACGCCACGCAGGCCAAGCTCGTCAAGTCGTACCTCGGCTTCGTCGCGTCGACGCTCGGCCAGCAGGTCGCCGCGAAGAACGCCGGCTCCGCTCCGGTTCCGGACGAGATCCTGACGCAGGTCCAGGCGACCCTCGCCACCATCAAGTAACACCCTTCGGCCCGCCCGGATCCGCTCATCGGATCCGGGCGGACTGAGTGGCCCTCCCGAGCCTGCTCGGTGGGGTGACTGAGTCCGAGCCGTTCGCATTAGTGTCGTCTTCGGAGCTCCACACGACGCCCGACCCGAGAAGGAGAACGCCGTGCCTCTGCGAGAAGACGAGGGAAGCCGTGGCTGACGCGGCGACCACCACGACCTCTCCGTCCCGATCACTGATCGGCAAGCGCCGGGCGAGCGACACCGTCTTCCTCGGACTCTCCACGGGCTCCGCGATCTCGATCATGGTGATCCTCGCCGGAGTCGCGATCTTCCTCATCATCCAGGGACTCCCCGCGATCACCGCGAACTGGAGCTCCAACCAGGACCTGGCCGCCATCCACAACCCCCTCGGCAACGGCTGGTCGAGCTTCTGGGCGTACGTCGCGCCGTTGCTGTGGGGAAGCCTCTGGTCGGCAGTGATCGCCATGATCCTCGGCGCCCCCGTCGCGATCGGCATCGCACTGTTCATCTCGCACTATGCCCCGCGCCGGCTCGCCGGGCTGCTCGGCTACATCGTCGATCTTCTCGCCGCGGTCCCGTCGATCGTGTTCGGCCTCTGGGGCATCATCGTCATCCGCCCGTTCCTCCTGCCCCTGTCGCAGTTCTTGAACGAGTACTTCGGCTGGATCCCGCTGTTCAGCGGACAGGTCACTTCGACGGGCTCCACGATGCTCGCCGGTGGCGTGGTGCTCGCGGTGATGATCCTCCCGATCGTCACCTCGATCACCCGTGAGATCTTCCTGCAGACCCCGCGCCTCCACGAGGAGGCAGCCCTCGCTCTCGGGGCGACCCGCTGGGAGATGATCCGCCTGTCGGTGCTTCCCTACGCGCGCAGCGGAATGGTCTCGGCGACCCTCCTCGGGCTCGGCCGGGCGCTCGGCGAGACGATGGCGATCGCCCTCATCATCTCCCCTGCCCTCCTGTTCTCGGTGCAACTGCTCACCGACGGCTACAACTCGCAGACGATCGCCGCGAACATCGCGCTGAACTTCCCGATCTCGTCAGGCATCCAGCGCTCCGCGCTCATCGGCACGGGCCTGATGCTGTTCGTCGTCTCCCTCGCCGTCAACATGCTCGCGCGCTACATCATCGCCGCGACCGGTCCCGGCGCGAAGGGCCGCAAGAAGAAGGGGAAGCGCTCGTGACCACCTCCACCGCCGGCCCCTTGACCCGCGCAGCCGGCCTCACCAGCGGGCAGCTCCCCCGCTTCTCCGAGCCGATCGGCGTGGTGATCGCCCTCGTCATCTCGGCCGGGATCATCGCCCTCCTCGCGCCGTTCAACATCGCGCTGTGGCTGGTGCTCACGGCGGTGCTCTACCTCGTCGGCATCGGCGTGGCATCCACCATCGTCGAGAACCGCCGTAAGGCGACCGATCGGGTCGTCCGCGGACTCGTGACGAGCGCCTTCGTGCTGGCCGTCGCGCCGCTCATCTCCACGCTGTGGACCGTCGTCTCCCAGGGCATCGGGGTGCTCAGCTGGAGCTTCATCACCCAGACCGGCGGCACGAAGTTCGACCCCGACACCCTGTCGGTGGTGGCCACGCCCGGCGCCCTGCAGGCCGTCGTCGGAACCCTGATCATCACCGGCATCGCCGCGCTCATCTCGGTTCCCATCGGCATCCTGACCGCGGTCTACCTCGTCGAGTACGCGCAGCCGAACAACCCGCTGCGTCGCATGATCACGTTCCTCGTCGACGTGATGACCGGCATTCCCTCCATCGTCGCCGGTCTGTTCGCCTTCTCGCTGTTCTCGCTCATCGTCGGCCCGAAGGCGTTCAGCGGCTTCTCCGCATCGATCGCGCTGTGCGTGCTGATGATCCCGATCGTCGTGCGCTCGACCGAAGAGATGCTGCGACTCGTCCCGAGCGAGCTGCGCGAGGCATCCCTCGCACTCGGTGTTCCCCGCTCCACGACGATCGTCAAGATCGTGCTGCGCACCGCGGCGAGCGGCATCGTCACCGGCGTGGTGCTTGCCGTGGCGCGTGTGGTCGGCGAGACCGCGCCGATCTTCATCGCGGCGAGCTTCACCGACAACTTCAACGCGAACCCGTTCGACGGACCGATGCAGACCCTGCCCGTCATGGCGTACACCGCCTACAGCTTCCCCGGCCAGGACATCGCCGCCTCGCAGGCGCAGTCGTGGGGCGCCGCCCTGCTGCTGGTCATCCTCGTCGTCATCTTCAACCTCATCGCCCGCATCGTCGCGACCATGTTCGCGCCGAAGTCCCGCTGATCAAGGAGCCCCCAGGTGTCCAAGCGCATCGAGGTCGAGGACCTCAACGTCTACTACGGCGACTTCCTCGCGGTCGAAGGGGTCTCGATGAACATCGAGCCCCGCACCGTGACCGCCTTCATCGGCCCGTCGGGATGCGGCAAGTCCACGTTCCTGCGCACGCTGAACCGCATGCACGAGGTCATCCCCGGCGCCCGCGTCGAGGGCTCGGTGCTCGTCGACGGTGAGGACCTCTACGCCCCCGGCGTCGACCCGGTGCTCGTGCGCCGTCAGGTCGGCATGGTCTTCCAGCGTCCGAACCCGTTCCCCACGATGTCGATCAAGGAGAACGTGCTCGCGGGTGTGCGCCTGAACAACAAGCGCATCTCGAAGAGCGACGCCGACGCCCTGGTCGAGCAGTCGCTGCGCGGCGCGAACCTCTGGGAAGAGGTCAAGGACCGCCTCGACAAGCCGGGCGCAGGACTGTCGGGCGGTCAGCAGCAGCGACTGTGCATCGCCCGCACGATCGCCGTCTCCCCCGATGTCGTGCTGATGGATGAGCCGTGCTCGGCGCTCGACCCGATCTCGACCTACGCGATCGAAGAGCTGATCGAGGAGCTCAAGAACGAGTTCACGATCGTGATCGTGACCCACAACATGCAGCAGGCCTCGCGCGTGAGCGACAAGACGGCCTTCTTCAACATCGCCGGCACCGGCAAGCCCGGCAAGCTCATCGAGTTCGCCGAGACCGGAACGATCTTCACCAACCCCACCCAGAAGGCGACCGAGGACTACGTCTCGGGCCGCTTCGGGTGATCGCGACCGCGCGGTCGTGCGCGGGAGGGGGCGGATGCGAGGCATCCGCCCCCTCTGCGCGTTCGGGCAGGGCTGTGGTGTCCGGCCGGTTGGACGGCCTGCCCCCCCCCCCCCCCCCCCCCCCCCCCCCCCCCCCCCCCCCCCCCCCCCCCCCCCCCCCCCCCCCCCCCCCCCCCCCCCCCCCCCCCCCCCCCCCCCCCCCCCCCCCCCCCCCCCCCCCCCCCCCC